>JABAOH010056532.1_pt1 | contig 198399 bp, 171 predicted proteins | sample 7062181 | NCBI WGS metagenome assembly JABAOH01 (sample SAMN14538630, study PRJNA623070) | marine sediment metagenome | biome: marine biome [ENVO:00000428]; feature: marine pelagic biome [ENVO:01000023]; material: deep marine sediment [ENVO:00002113]; isolation source: pool of 5 deep marine...
GGTTTAGGCGCCGAGACGTACTGCATCTCGGTTGATGCGCTGGGAGACGGCAACGATCTTGTGCTCATCCCCGGAGGATGGACCTACCCGACTCCAGGTGAGATCCAGCAGATGGCCCAGGTCACGGTACCGGCGGATGCGACCGATGTGGATTTCGGGTGGGACTACCAGTTCCTCCCCGCTCCGCAGGGGGAAGCCCCGGCGTGCTTCTTTCAGGCGCTTCGGACGATCAACTGCCGAGAGAGCGACTATGAGGCATCCTCGTTGATCGCGATCCTCGAACCCGGTGAAAGCGGGAAATTGATCGCCCTTAGTCCGGACTACTCGCACGGCAAATTCGAGCTTCAGGACCTCAAGACCTGCTGGATCTGGTTTGAGCTTTTGGGCGGACCCGAAAATCCTCAAGAATGTGAGGTACCCATCGTGGATCCACCACCTGCGCCGATCGAGGAGCCCGGCGATGCGTGCCGTTCGGATCTCCCGAAAGATGCATGTGAAGCGAGAGGAGGGACGTGGCAGCCTGCTGCGCTGACGCCTGGTGTCTGTATTTGCCCGTGAGAAGAGCAGATTTCAAGAAGGCCACTCTGCCCGGCAGAGTGGCCTTTCACTTTTAATCCTCCAGACACCTGACGATGAGATTGTGGGAGGCGTGTTCGGGGAGACTTTTGGGGGGTTGCATCTCAAGTTGCTGTGGGTGCGGGAGGACATTCGCGGTCGCGATATGGCCCTAAACAGCCTGCTGCCGACCGGATCGATTGGGCTTTATGCCCATCGCTTTACCCGCAAAATGGCCCTACTGGGGCGGACTCTACCTTGATAGATTGATCCTATGAAGAGGAGTTCTCTTCGGCAAGCATGTGCTGAGAGCCTTGACAGTGACAGGCAAAAGCAACATGCCCACATGATTCTGACGGAGCGTGCAAGATGGCCTTATTCACACTTATCTTTTCAAAAGCAGCTCGTAGTACCTTAGACGATAAATTCTCCAAGGAACAGACGGAGACTTTTATTAAGGATATGTGGCAGCGATTCGATGATCTTTTACCGGAGTTGCCTGAAGGTACATCCCCAGCAAGCAATTTTTTAATGAACACTTCCGGTGCTTGTGTGGCTTTATTTAATACCCTTGTCAGTAACGGGATCGAAGAAGGCGAAGCTCGCCAGATCATCTCAGATGTCAACTGGTATTTTATCGGAGGCTCACCGCTTGGCAGGGGAGTGATCCGGCTACAGTATGGGCTTTCCAGAATCGTCAGCAGCGATCCCATTAGAAGATTGGATTGGGTATTAGCTCCGCTCTGGCGTTTCATCTTCACGACGCATATCTGGGAAAAAAAGAATTTACCGTCTGATGACAGCGTGCTGGCTTTAGATGTCGTTCGGTGTCCCTTTGCCGAATATTTCGGTTCAGTTGGTCAACAAGAATTGGGTGCCAGGGCTTTCTGCGACATCGACATAAAACTTGCTGAAATATGGGGCTATGACCTGAAGCGTACTGGACTTCTGATGACTGGCGCTCCTCGCTGCGATTTTCGGTTCACACCAAACGTCCGATAGAAGCAGCAAGATTCCTGTCTCTTTTCCACTGCAGTGTAAATCGAGAAAGGCAGTCGGATGAGAGACGTTGGCATGGTAAATGTGGCTTTAGTATGAGTAAAGCGGGAGATGGGCACCAGGCCAGGGGGCACCGTTTGACCAGCCAACCCACCAAATACGGACGTTCCCCAATCTATCAGAACTGCCTGAAATCGTCATCAGCAGCTCAAAATGCGTTTGAAGGACAAAGGGAAAGCAGGAGAATAAAGATGAACCACCGCGCCAAATCATTCTGGATGGAAATCTCCGGCGATTACGCGGCGAACGAGCCAGTGAAAGGGGATGTTGGCGTGGACGTCGCGGTTGTGGGTGCCGGAGTGACAGGCCTCAGTGCTGCCTGGAATATCAAGGAACGCGATAAAGCAACCTCTGTTTACGTACTTGAAGCTGAGGTCATCGGCTTTGGAGCCAGCGGCCGGAACATGGGTTGGTTGGCATCGCGCTTGGGCCCCGACATGAAAATGCTGAAGATATTTTACGGCAAACAACGCGCTCGGGAGGCCTTTTTATACGCCCAGCAGGCCGTCGAATACTCCCGGCAGATGCTGGAGGAGCACGCCATGGACTGCGACTTTGTCAATAGCGGAATGATGACGGCCGCCTTTGGCAAGGGGCAGCTACAGGAGCTGCACAGCAGACGGAAGTTCTTTGAGTCGATGGGGGCTAGACTCGAGTGGCTTGACCGTGAAGCTGCCCAACAGGAAGTCAACAGCCCCCTCATCGAATCCGCGTTCATCGAAGAGGACGCCGGGCTCATGAACCCTTGCAAGCTTGTACGGGAGTGGAAACGGATCGTGGAGACCATCGGTGTCGAAGTGTACGAAGAAACCCCGGTCATCGACATCGAACGCAGTGGCAGCAAGGTCATCCTCGAGACTCCGCGAGGCCGTGTTTTTGCCGACAAGGTGGTGTTGGCGACGAACGCCTATGCACACCAGCTCAATGGAGCAGTGGGCGAAAAGCTCCGGCATGATACCAAGACCATGTTCCCGAATCTTATGGTCACCGAACCGCTGACTGTGGATCAATGGGAGGAGATGAGGTGGAAACGAAAGAGCGCGATTTCAGATTGTCTGTTCGCACCTCACGTAGCAAGTCCCTTCCAGGACAGGGTAGTTCTCGGATATTTCTACCATAACGAGATCGGCCGGGGCCAGGAGATGAACCATGACCACAACCCGGTCAGCAAGAAGTTCGCCACCGAACACTTTGGTCATATTTTCCCAGCCCTTCACGATGTCAAGATCGAGCAGTCTTGGGGAGGGCCGATGTCAATGACTGTCGACCTGGTGCCCCACATTGGCACCATGGGCGATCAGCGCATCATCTATAGCACGGGGGGCTGGGGACACGGCTTGGCCGTGGGGCTTCAAAACGGCCGAACGATATCCGACCTGGTCCTGGGCCGTAAGACGGACCTCACTGATTTCTGGATCGTGGATCGGAAGCCCCTGCGATGGCCCCGTGGCCTTCTGGGGGATTTCAGTGCAGCAGCGTTTATGGGTTCCAGCCGGCTTTTGGACCGGAGGAGACTCAAGCGTACGCCGTTAAAGGTATGAGATTCTGATGCCGCAGCAGGCTAATGTGGAGATCGTGTGGGTAGAAATGCATAGCAGACGGACGATATCCACAGGATGATTGCTGGCAGAAGGTTAAGACAATGGTTTTCCTGCAAGCGAGTGGATTGATTTATTCTCCACAATTTGCACAAATGTTAATCATCCAGAGAGGAATAAGGCGATGAGCACCATACAACGAATTTTCAGGCTGATGCTGGGGCGCCGTTTACCTATTGTTGAAGGGACAATTGAAGTCCCTGGCTGCTCCGAGCCGATCATAATCCGGCGAGACCAATTTGGCATTCCATATATCGAAGCGAAGACAGAGGCAGATGCGTGGTATGCGCTTGGGTATTGCCAGGGACAAGATCGGAGCTTTCAGCTTGAATTAACAAGGCGAGTGGTACGTGGGACAACGGCTGAGCTTATTGGTACGCCTGGACTTCCCTTAGATCGTCTCTCGCGCCGGATTGGCTTCTGGCAAGCTGCCCAAGAGCAGTTCGATTCCCTCGATCCTCAAACACGGGAGACGTTGGCGGCTTTCGCCAGAGGAATTTCCGAAGGAAGGGACACCGGTTCAAAGCGCATACCACATGAGTTTGTCTTGCTCCGAACACAACCAGAGCCTTTCGAAGGCTGCGACGTGCTGGCTGCACTTTTGTATTTAACATTTGGTTTATCGACATGGTCAGCCAAGCTTTCTCGCTTGTTAATTCTTTGTGAGGATGGGCCTGAGGCGGTGCTTGCTCTCAGCAATGATTATGCCGAGTGGCTTCCGGTATCCAAACCAGTTGGCCGCTCGGCTGGGAAAGTGGTCGCCAATCTGTCTGCGGATCTTGAGCGATTATCCAGATATCTAGGCCTTGGGGGAGGTTCAAACAATTGGGGGGTCGCGTCCTCGCGAACGAGCACCGGCCGGCCGTTGTTGGCTAACGATCCCCATCTAAGCCCAGCTCTTCCTGCTCCCTGGTACCTGGCCCACATCCGTACGCCAGAATGGACATTGGCTGGGGCGTGGTTCGTGGGGGCGCCGCTGGTTGCTGCGGGGTTCAACGGCACAGCAGCCTGGGGGGTGACAGCCGGCGTCGCCGACAATCTTGATCTTTACCTGGAAGAACTGAGCCCTGATGGAACCTCCATTCGAGACGGCGAGCACTTTGTCCCTTGCGAGGTCAGGCGCGAGATCATAAGAGTCAAGGGAGAAGAGCCCGTTACTGAGGAAATCATCCACACTCCCCGGGGACCAATTATCAGCCCGGCAATGGAAGGTGTGACTCAGGCAATCTCAATGCAGGCAATTTGGACGGCAACTGAACCACTGGAAATCAGGGGGCCGATCAGCTTCCAGCATGTACACACTTTTGAGGAGTTTCGGCAACAGCTTGCAAAGTGGTCGTTAGCTTCTCTCAACATGATCTACGCTGATTCTGGGGACTCGATTGGCTGGCAACTGGCAGGTCCAGTTCCTCAACGGAATAATACGAATGGTCTCATGCCGCTGCAGGGCTGGGAGCCCGATGTGGGATGGAAAGATAAAACAATCCCGTTTGATGAGATGCCCTACATGTCCAATCCGGAAGCCGGATTTGTCGCAACTGCAAATACCCAGCCGACGAGGGGGGATGAGAATGGCCATTATCTGGGACGTGACTGGGCCGATGGATATCGATTGGCGCGCATTGTTGAAGTGCTGCAAAGTCGAGATGATTGGGATGCTTCAGCGATGAAGAGTCTACAGCTAGATCAACAGTCGATCCCCTGGAAAGAGATGAAGGAAATCATTTTGGCAACGCCGATTGATTCAGAGGACACACAGCTAGCATTGGATTTGCTGAAAGATTGGGATGGAATCGTTTCCGCGGATTCAATTCCAGCGACAATCTTCGAATTCATGCTATCTGAGATGGCAAATCGAATGGCTCTATCCAAAGCGCCACGCAGCCATGATTGGGCCATGGGCAAGGGCTTTAATCCGTTAGTTCCGGTCTCACACTTTGGATTTCGACGGGTCAGCCAGCTTGTTGGGCTGCTGCAAAACCAGCCCGAAGGTTGGTTCGGCCGTGGCTGGCCAGAGGAAGTTGCCGATGCACTGGCGACTGTTATACGCAACTTGCGCAGTGCGTATGGAGAGCCATCCGAGCGCTGGGCGTGGGGGAAAGTACGTCCGCTGACATTAAAGCACCCGGTGGGAGAGCAGAAGCCACTGGACCGCATTTTTAACCGAGGGCCATTCGCGGTGGGTGGAGACAGCGAATCCGTATCGCATATTGCGCGAGACCTTGGAGATCCAACAATCAATCCGCTCTTCATTGCCAATCTACGGATGGTCGTTGACGTTGGCGACTGGGATAATAATCACTTTGTGTTGGCTGGAGGGCAATCTGGCAATCCTCTCTCGCCCCATTACGATGATTTGCTTTCTCTCTGGCGAAAGGGGGGAAGTGTCAGCATTGCTTGGACGCCAACCGCGATTCAGAAAGTCACACATTCAACATTGCACTTAGTGAAAGCCGCACCATCTGCAAGATAGAAGGGCGGGGGAGAACGAATAAGTGATGACCGAACTAATAATCCGGGACATTCAATGTTCTTCAGCAAGACCCGAAGCAGCAACATCGGCAAGGGTTCGCAATACAGTTGTCACCGGCTGCCCTTCGCGCATTGTTACCTCGTCGGCGTCAAGGCGGTGGGTGTGCTGACGGATATCCGGTCGACGACCAGAGGAAGTCCGAGGAATTGGCTGAAAGATTGCAAGGGACTGGTGTCGCAACATTCTCCGTGCAGCCCGGCGGCCACCACCACCGAGTGATTCTGGGACGAGCAGGTCGACGCTGATCGTCCTTGCCACCCCCTCCACCTCAACCGAACTCTGCCATATGCCTACGGCATTCTTTGCCAGGCTGAACCCGGCATTCTGCATAGCCGCTTCGATGAGCGGCTCGAGCCTCAGCTGACGCGGGTCAATGGCTAAATCGCCATCCGTCGTATACGGTGGAACCGCTACATCCGCTTCTCCGGTTCGCAAATAGACGGCTTGTGCTCCCACCAGAATTAACGAACTGAGGTGTTCTTCGATTGCTTCCAGGGAGTCCAACAACACACGACGTGCGGCAACGTAAATGGGATCAAGACCGCCAGCGCTTTTCATTTCCTTGCATCCACTCTATCAATGCGTCAGCTTCTGCCGGACCTCGCCCTCCCGATGTCAGGAGATCAACCACGCATTGGCTCAAGGCAACTTTTTCCATACCATCATCCAGACGTACGCGGTCGAAAACCAAGCGGTCGAAAGCCTCAACCAGCAGGACATTGGCTCCTGTTTCGGCTAGTCGAACCTGAAGATGATCGGCGGCCCCTTCCATATCTCTCACGTAGCACGCCATCAGGCGACCTGCAACAATCGATGCTTCTGCCGGCACGGCAAAGGATCCCGTCAATGCAAACTGCCCCTCATAAGATAGAAGCCGGGTGGAAAGATATTCTAGACCACGAGGGGCCAGATACGTCATCACGCGGTTTGTATCCGTGAATGAATAGTCCTGGCTCCAGCGGCGGATCAAATCCTCCCAGCTAGTATCAACAACCTCGCCTCGCTCTCCTCTCTCGATCAAATCCTCTGTATATAAGAAATCAAGCACTCGGCTGGTGTAACCGGGGTTGGCATTCACCATGCGAGCAAGTTCCCGTACGCCCAAGGGTGGAAATGTGTCACATAGCGCTCGAACGATTCGGGCTGCCTTTGCGCCTTTGAGGGAGCGTATCGCTCGATCCGGGGGCGACGGATCGCTCTCCGCTCCATTGGTTTCAATCAACAAACCCGGAGTCTCCAGTGCGATCCGACGGTTGCCCGTCAGGTCGATATAACCAACGCCCTCCTTCTTCAGTCTTTCACGGGAAAGCCCACTGATATACTCGCTGATCAGGATGGCTCCTGCCAACTTCTGCTCAGTGATTGCCTTCCCCAACCGCCTCGCCACCTCGGCAGCCTGCCGAGGTGTCACGCTGCGCTTAGCCTCGACAATCATCGTCGCGGCCGTGCCATCCGGAGAACGGATCACGAGCAAGGTGTCCGCCTGAAACGACCGAGTTTCATCCGGCTTGCCTACCGATATTTGCCAGCCTCCTGGGAGACTGGCTGCCAGGTTCTCAATCGCTTTCGCAATCATAATGTTGCCTAAATATGTAGTGTTGCGCATCACGTGCAACATTACACTTTTATGCAACACTTGTCAAGTCGCGAATTTAAAAGTCGCTTCCGTGAACAGGTGTGTGATAGCCGAAAATGTAGATTCATTCTAGAAACTGTGCTGGAATGTCGTGCCGATCTCCTCACCTGCCCTATTGCATGTCTAACTACGAAATAACGCTCTCGTCACACACAACCCGGTCGGATCTCGCTACAGTAGATATGCGATCATTAGCATAACTGTGATAGTTGCCAAGGAACCCTTACGAAAGTGATTTGCAGGTCGATTGTGAAGAGAGATTAATCGCAGAGAGAGAAGGTTGTGAGTTTAAGAAGGATGCTCAGAAATCAAACCGACAAGCAGAAGATCCCGGACGAGGTGATCGAGCTCGCACCCTGGCTCTTATCTGTTCAATCGAGCGTGGGAGTTAACGGAGGACATAAGAAATGAACTGAAGATGATCCAAGAACCCCTCCCTGCGAAAACCCTTGCAGGAAGGAACTCAACGAGGGCATAAGCCTGACGGTCTATTACTCATAGGTCAGGATCTTAGCCAGCCAAGTACCTATTACCTAAGATCGTCAGGCCATCCCTTTTCCGGAAGCCTGACGATCCAATGTGGTGCTTAGGTAGCGGGGCTTGGATTCGAACCAAGGACCTTCAGGTTATGAGCCTGACGAGCTGCCACTGCTCCACCCCGCAATGTGTGTCCCAACGGGCAAGGTGGATTATAACACGGCGATTCCGCGAGCGTCAAGAAATCGTCTTGTCAGCCCCCAAATAGCAGCTCAATCCAGACTTCTAGGTTGCTGGGTTTTGTACTTTCATCCGGAATAGGTTCTGCCGAGTCCAAACCAAATTCTTCTGGTGAGACGAAGACGACGATTTTCTCACCCTCTCTGACCATCTTCATACTGTATGCCCAATCTGCAGCAACCTCCGGATCCGAGATGTTTGTAATCTGTTCTTCCAGTCTCTCGTTTTCCTCTTCAACCGCCTGAAGCTCTTCTTCCAGTCTGACGGCTTCCTTTTCTAGGTGACGAGCATAAGCCATCCTCTGGTTCAGGTCACCAAGGATTATGGCTGCAAAGACCAAAATGACGAAGAAGGAGATCTTTGGGAGCTTTCTCTTCTTCCCACGGGGTTTAAGCATCTGTGGTGATTCTCCTTCAGGTTGATTAAAACGAAAATTGCAAGCAGCGGCTTTAGCTGTACTCTAACCCTGTTTTATCACACTTGATCATATTACAGGAGTCTTCCAATGGAAGCAAGACTTTACTATAACATAACCACTCTACGCTAGTTTAATATCTTTGTTGCACCAACCATGCCATGAAAAAAGCCCCTTGCGGGGCTCCAGATGCCGAAGGTGGGAGTTGAACCCACATGAGCTTAAAGCTCACTGCGCCCTGAACGCAGCGCGTCTGCCAATTCCGCCACTTCGGCTTGGTTCACTCTTTTAATGAATGCACTCGTATTCTAACGCATGTCGTGCCCTTGTCAACGATTCAAGACAAGATATGACATTTTACGCACTTCGAGGACTTTAAGTTGTCACGTATCGAATAAATCTTAGCTTCCTAAGGTCCAATTAATTAGAAAGCGATTCCGAGAATTCATTCACTTACGCGCCATCCATAATGGCTTCTTCTGCTTCATCCAATTTCAGGCTTACGATCTGACTTGCGGAGTCAGAGCCCATCGTTATGCCATACACTATCTCAGCCGCCTGAACTGTTTGGCGGTTGTGAGTGATTACAACGAACTGCGTTTCTCGACTCAATTCCTCAAGCATCTCTCTGAATCGAACCACATTGGCTTCATCCAGCATGGCGTCAACTTCATCCAATACGCAGAAAGGCGTCGGCGAAATCTTCATCAAGGCAAAGATCAACGCACATGCTGTCAGGCTGCGTTCACCTCCCGAGAGCATCGCCAAGCCTTGTTCCCTTCTCCCCGGGAGTCGTGCCTCGATGTCGATACCGGTCCTGGTGAGATCACCTGGATCCTTCAAGGTGAGCCTTGCGGAGCCACCGCCGAAAAGGCGAGTGAACGCGTCGCGGAACTCGATTGCGACAGCATCAAAGGTTTTGCGGAATTCTCGCTCCATCAACAAGTCCAACTCAGCAATCACTTCCAGTATTTGAACCTCTGCCTTCTGCAAATCCTCCACCTGTGAAGTCAGAAAATTAACTCGTTTACGAACCTCTCTATATTCACGCATCGCCTCAGGATTAACAACACCCAACCGCCGAAGTTGATTTCTCAAACTGTTGACCTGCTTCTCCATACCTTCAGGAAGCTCCTCAACCCTTTGTAGCCTTTCCACAAGCCCATCAAATGGAAGAGGTTCTTGACCCACCTGACCTTCTTCATAATCAAATGCGACCAATCCAAAATCGTCCTCGATCCGGCGCCTTAATGTGAGCATTTCTTCTTGCCTACGAGCGAGATCGATTTGGGCCTGAGAATGCGATCTTTCAGCATTCTGAAGCTTGGCGCGCATCTCAGTCCCTTCCGCCTCCAACTCAGAGCGTCGTCCTTCAGCGGATGCGAGAATTTCCTCTTCCGGTTGAATTTTTCCGTTCAATATTGAAATTTTGCCTTCGATTTCACCTAGCACATTTTCATAAGTGGTGATATCCCCCTGCACCTGCTCCAGTTCATCCTGTGTTTTCTCTTGCCGCAGGAGTCTCACGGAAAGATCACTTTCCAGGTCTTTTACACGGCCAGAGAGTTCATGAAGTCGGTTTTTCGCTTCAACTTCTGTTTGACGAACGACTTCCAGCCTTGCCTCAGCTTGCACCCTAGCTACCGCAGGCTGCTTGCGTTCCACTTCCACCAAGGCTTCCTTTAACCTAATTTCAACATCGTAGGTTGTCCGGGAGAAATCAGCTTCGACCTCGCGAGCATTCTCAAGATCATTCTCTATCTCTGCCCTTTTTCTCTCAAGAGCATCATTGACCTCCCGAGCATTCTGCAAGTCACGCTCAGCGGCCTCTCTGGTTAATTGAGTCTTCTCAACCTTTAAACGAGCCTCCTCAAGAACCTCTCGACCTCTATTGATTTGTCCCCCGAGTTGGATGAGAAGTTCTCTAGATGCATCAATCTCTCCTTCTTTCCCCGTTATCTCCTGGTTCAACACCAGGAGGTCTTCTTGCACACCGAGTAGAGCCTCCTGTATCGGACGATCAGACATATACCTCGGATCATCTTTCCCTCCGAGGACGATTTGTCCCGCGGCGTAAATCACTCGTCCATTTAGCGTTACAAGGCGAGAATCCAATGGAATATTCGCCAAGATACGATCCGCAGCAGCCTGATCACGGACAACAAGGGTGCGGCCAAGGATCAGATTCACCAGAGGCTGATAATCCTCATCCATCTCCACAAATTCAACTGCATTCCCAAGACATCCAGGATCCTCTACAGGTTCCAGCCTTTCACTGGATCGCAGTGGGATGAGCGGAAGCAGTGCTGCCTGGCCATGATCCGCTTCATCACCTAGTTGGCCAAGGACCTCTTCAACATCCGCCATACTCTGGAAAATGAGTGCATTACGGAAATCCCCAACTGCGGCAAATATTGCATCCTGGAAACCGGTTCGCACCACCAGTTTCTCCTGGAGCTGGCCAACCAATCCTCTCAATTGCCCTTCTTTCGAAGCTCCAAGAAGACGATTAACGAGTTCGTTGTATTCCCACCTGACCTTTCTGATCATATCTAGGCGTGCATTCAAGTCTGCCTCACGGGTTAGATTTGAAGCACGACGTTCGACCAATGTTTGCTTCTCTTCTGTAAGAACCTCCAGCACTTTCTTTTCATCGACTTCTACCCTTGTCAGCTTCTCGAACTTCTCCTCTGTTCCAGTCAAGCTGCTCGCTGCCTGCTCCTCGTCACTCCGAGCCCCTTCCAGGTTCGCTTCAGTTTGCTTCAAATCACGTATTGACTCTTCGATCTCGAGGGAAACCGTCTCGTACTGTAATGAAAGATCCTCAAGATGCATTACCCGTTTAGCTTGCTCAGATGCGACAGCCTCCAATTCCTCACGCAAGTGTGTGATAAGCTGCTGGTTCTCTTCCCCTTCGGAGACCTCTCCCACATTGGCGACAACAACCTGCTCAAAGTTTTGCTGGGCATCAAGCATGTTGGCTCTCTGAACCGCAAGCTCCTTTTCTGCCTCCGCTACCCTTTGCAGTAATCCCCTCTTCTCGTCTACAAAGCCAGTGATTTCTGACTTCGTAAGATCAATGCGCTCTTCGAGCCAGCGTACTCTTTCATTGGAAACAGCCAGCTTCCTGCCTATCTCTTCACGTTCACGAAATAGAGCGCTAATCTCATGTGACCATTCTCGAAGCTGCGAACGATGTGCATCGATGCGGCTGCGGATCACATGCAATTCCTGCTCTGCGTTCAACTGAAGTACTCTGAGGTTGTCTCGTTCCTTTTCACATCTCTTGGCATTCTTGACAGCGACGAGTACTTGATCTTGGAGATCGTACCAATGATAGCCATACCAGATTCGAAGGATGGCATCGAGATCCTCTTTTAATTGTTCATAATCTCGGGCGCGTTTTGCCTGACGCTCAAGGCTGCGAAGGCGTGGGCGAAGCTCAGTGATGATATCCTGGACACGTTCCAAATTCCGTCGAGTCGTGTCTAATCGCCGCAGCGCTTCTTCCTTCCGACTGCGGTAGAGGCCAATTCCGGCTGCTTCTTCAAATAATCTACGCCGTTCCTCAGGGTTGAGTGAGAGTGCAGCATCCACAAGTCCTTGTCCAATGATGGTATAGGTGCGTTGCCCTATTCCGCACTTGGCCAGTAGCTCGGAGACGTCCTTAAGCCGTACCCTCTGACCATTCAGCAAGTATTCGTTTACGCCATCGCGATATGCGCGTCGACTTATGGTTACCTCAGTGAAATCGATTGGAAGCCATCCATCTTCATTATCAAAAACTATAGTTGCAGCAGCCATACTCGCCCTGGGGCGAGTTTCTGAACCGCTGAATATCATGTCCTCAGTTCGCTTGCCACGGAGTAATGAATAGGATTGCTCTCCTAGAACCCACCTGATGGAGTCAGCGATATTCGATTTTCCAGACCCATTTGGACCTACAATGACTGTGATGGTCGAGCCAAACTCGAAGTTATTCTTGGTGGCAAAGGTCTTATAGCCCTGTAGCTCCAGAGCTTTCAAGCGGGGTGATCCCATTTCCGACCGGTTCAACGCTTTAGCACTCCTTCAATCATTGCGGACTCCGTCCAACTTGCGACAGCAGGTCGGCAGCCGCTTGTTGCGCCGCTTCCTGCTTACTGCGTCCCTGCCCTTCCCCACGGAGCTCTTCCCCAACTTTGACTTCGACGAGGAACTCACGCTCGTGATCAGGACCGAAAGAATCAATGGTCGTATAACGTGGTGTCTCGCTGAACTCCGCTTGAGCCCATATCTGTAACCGACTTCGAGGATCCAGAAGTGCATCTTCCTCCAATACTGAATCTGCTGCAGTCTGCAGGAAAGGTTCTAAGAATCTTGTGACCTCCTCCAACCCGGAATCTAGATAGATGGCACCGACAACGGCTTCAAAAGCATCACATAGTAATGCTGGGCGATCTCGGCCTCCAGATGCTTCCTCACCGCGACCAAGCAGGATGTCTTCTCCCAATCCCAAAACTCGGGCAAACTCTGCTAATTGTTCCGTACGAACGAGTGATGAACGCAACCTGGTAAGATCACCTTCATTCATCTCCGGGTAACGGTTGTAAAGCCAGGCAGCAGCGATGAAATCAATGGTGGCATCCCCGAGAAACTCAAGCCGTTCGTTGTCTTCGAGAGCGTCCGGATGCTCGTTGATGTAAGAACGATGGGTTAGCGCGCGTTGCAGCAAGCTGGGATTATTAATCACAAGTCCAGCCCGCTGGGTGTAATCTTCCAGCGACAATCTCAAACTCCCATTTCATGAACTTGGGGGACGCAGGCAACTCAAGGATTCCTGAGTTGTCTGCGTGCCACCAGTTCCGCTCCTTATTGATGGACTACGCCTATTCTATCCTGAGAAGGATTTGAACGCCAGAACTGCATTGTGCCCACCAAAACCAAATGAATTGTTTAGTGCGACCTCTACATCATGCTTGCGGGCTTCATTTGGGACATAGTCTAGGTCACACTCCGGATCAGGGTTTTTCAAATGAATCGTTGGAGGCACCACATCCTTCAGAATACTTTGGATGCTGAAAATAGCTTCCAATGCACCAGTTGCACCAATCATATGGCCCGTCATCGATTTCGTTGAAGAAACGGGGATCTTGTAAGCATGCTTTCCGAGAGCACCTTTGATCGCCCGAGTCTCCGAAACATCATTCAAGACCGTCCCAGTCCCATGAGTATTGACATAATCAATATCCTCCGGGCTTATTAAACCACTCATTTCCATCGCTTGTCTCATAGCGCGGGCACCTCCAGCACCATCTTCCCTTGGTGCCGTGATATGGAAGGCATCCACCGTCGAACCATACCCTATGAGTTCAGCGAGAATCTCAGCGCCGCGTGCCTGCGCGTGTTCAAGGCTTTCTACGATCATGATTGCAGCCCCCTCCCCCATCACCATACCATCTCGATCTCGATCGAATGGAGAAGGTGTTACTTCAGGATCATTTCGATAAGAAATGGCACCGGTTCGCTGGAATGCTCCAATTCCTGTCTGGTTGATGGTAGCATCCGATCCGCCGGCGATCACAGCATCCACGATACCTGCTTGGATGAACAGCATTGCCTGACCAATAGCGTCAGTTCCTGATGCGCATGCCGATGCCACGGAGAAACAAGGGCCCATGATGCCATTTTCTATCGAAATTGTTCCGGCAGCTCCATCGGCCATAATCATGGGAATCTGGAATGGGCTGACCTTCCTCGGACCAGATTCGTGTATCGTCATAACCAGATCCTCAATGGCCTTCAAACCTCCGACTGCGGATGAGATGATTACGGCAATCCGAGTTGGATCAGAGGCTTGAATATCCAAAGAGGAGTGCAGCAGCGCCTCCTCGAAGGCAACGAGCGCGAATTGTTGAAATCGATCCAGCCGCCTCGCCAATTTGGGAGACATTGAATCTGCCGGATTAAAGTCCTTCACTTCAGCTGCAATTTTGATATCCAACTTCACTGGATCAAACAACGTAATGGGTCCAACCCCTGTAACACCATTTACAGCGTTGTTCCATGTTTCTTTTACGCTCTTTCCCAAGGAGTTGACCGTCCCCATTCCGGTGATCACAACCCTTCGCTCCATTGTTTGCCCTCCAACAAGACGATGTATTGTCATGCACCAACAAATGCATTTGCACTGTCAACGCGTATTATAAGTTGAATGTGGCCGATTTGAGTCCGCTTCCTGTCAGTACAGCGACTATCGGTTCCTCAAGCTTCTCCCAAGCCTCCAATATGCCTGGCCAAACAACAGCGGATGTCGGTTCAACGAAAAAGCCTCGACGGGCCAACGCCCCATAACCTGCTTGAATATTTTCCTCATCCACTGCGATTACTGCGCCGCCTGATCCCTCAACTGCACTTAAAACCTTGTCACCACGCAAGGGTTGGATAATTCGGATCCCTTCAGCTATGGTTTCCCCCTCCTGAATCCAACCAAGAGAAGCTGCACCACCAGTGAAAACTGCCCAAATAGGAGCACACTCCTGGGCTTGAACAGCAATCAACTTCGGTTTTCGATTGATCATGCCGGCATTCTGTAATGCCTGGAAACCGCGCTCCAGGCCCAACAGTAGTGTCCCCTGTCCTACGGGCAGAACGACCGATCCAGGAGCGTCCCCAAGTTCCTCAACAATTTCAAATGCCACGGTTGCCATACCTGCAATCCCATGAGGAAGATAGGCATGACTTGCATAAATGGACCCAGTGCGAACTGCCTCCATGGCGGATTCAGTCGCTGCTGAGCGAGGTCCCCTGACCCGGATCACCTCCGCTCCATATGCTTCCGTTTGACTCACTTTGGGGCCCGAAGCATAGTCAGGCACAAAGATACGCGCTCCTATGCCGGCTCTGGCAGCATAAGCGGCAAATGAAGAGCCAGCGTTTCCTGAGGAATCTTCTACAGCCTCTTCGATGCCAGCAGCTTGCATCGCGCTCACTAACACAGTCGTGCCGCGATCTTTAAAGGATCCTGTGGGGTTTAAATATTCGCACTTGAAGTAGATCTGCTTATCTTCGAGCGTCAGAGCAAGGAGCGGCGTGTTTCCTTCTCCAAGGCTTATCAAGGACGCTTCCGGCGGCAGTGGGAAAGTTGTGAAATAGCGAGAGAGGCCATTGTGGACACTTTTTCTTTTGTCGGGGGCATATTGAAGGTCCTCGGCAAAATCATAAGTCGAACCGCACGAGTGACAGCGGAATGGAAATCCACCATCCGGATAGGGTTCACCACATCCGTCGCATTTGAACGGCCAGCGCCAACCATCCATGGAATACATGAAGCACCAGATCCTTACTCTTTCCGGTCTTTCTCAGAGGGTGAATAGCTTCCTTCAACCCATTGCTCACCCGTTGGACCCACATCTTTTTTCCAAACGGGCACGATTTCCTTAAGCCGATCGATACCATACCGCGCGGCTTCGAAAACCCCCATGTCGCGATGACCCGATGTGCATGCAACTAAAACCGTCGGGGTACCCGGGTCCATGCGACCAATGCGTTGAATGATCGCGATCCCTTCCACATCAGGCCAGCGTTCTCGAATCTCATCCGCCACCTGCCTGAGTTTCTCCTCCGCCATCGGCCGATATGCATCATATTGAAGATAAGTAGTTTCATGAGGATCACCCCTGGTGGTTTTACCTCTGACCGTGCCGGTAAACACACAAGCTGCTCCAGTCGTTAGCCGGGTAAGGGATGTTACCACTTCATTCAAGTCGAGCGAATCCTCTGTGATCTTAATGTATGTGGGAAACGATTCGCTGCCACCGCTCACAGGCGGGAACACTGCTACTTCATCCCCTTCGTGAAGGACATCCTCAGGGAATGCGAATTCCCTGTTGACTGCGAAGATCGCGGTAGACAAGTACTCCAAGATCGTTTCATGGATCATTCCAAGATGGGCTTTCAATGCTCCAACCGTGGTTCCCTCAGGAAGCTCGATCTCTTCTCTTTTCAAGCCCGTTTTGTCTCGGAAATAGGCAAAATAGAGGACGCTAATTTTCATCATCAGAGCTTTCGAGGATCAGGTCACCGCTGGTACCGCCGTGCTTCTCAACCAGGCGAATGTTTGTAATTCGTGCGCCCTTCTCGAGGGACTTGACCATATCGTACACCGTCAACGCGGCGACAGAGACTGCAACCAGAGCTTCCATCTCCACACCCGTCTTTGCTTGGGCCCGGACGGTCGCCTCGATTTCAATTCCCGGCAGAGAATCGGAAAAATCGACGTTGACTTCGATATGCGTTAGAGGAAGTGGGTGGCAGAGTGGAACCAAATCCGAGGTTTTTTTCGCCGCCATCACACCTGCCATCTCAGCCGCCGCTGTGAGGTCGCCCTTTTTCAGGTCTCCACTTTGAGCAGTATTCAGCGTGGCCTTCGAAAGGATAACCTCACCTTTCGCAACCGCCCAACGGTCCGTTGAGGGCTTCTTACCAACATCAACCATTCGGGCACGACCGCTTTCATCCATATGGGAGATTTTTTCATCAGACATATGTAGATTATACCTTTCGCTTTTCTTCAGCGACAAGAAATGATTGCGAAAAGTCCGCAGGTCGACATGGCAATCTCCAAGTCCCTAATATGTCTTTGCGAGGAGGCGCCAGTGCAACTGGCGACGACGAAGCAATCTCCAAGTGGCTCATGGAGAATTCATGTGAAGGTGGGGATTGCTTCGCCACTTCGTGGCTCGCAATGACAATAGGCGAATGTCTTTGCGAGGAGCCCGTTGGACGACGTGGCAACCTCCAAGTGGTTCACAGAGAAACCATGTGTAGCAGGCAATTGTGTCTCAAATACTTCACCTTGACACCCTCATCAGGCCTGCTATAATCTGATGGCCTGCCCGGTGGGCAGGCACTCTTATGAAAACTACTGTGGAGCTGTAATATGCCACCACTACCAAAAAGGAAACACTCAAAGGGAAGGCGGAATCGAAAGCGGACACATAAGATTCTCCATCCGCCCCATCTCCTTGCGTGTACAAATTGCGGTGAGAAGCACCTTCCCCATCATGTGTGCCCAAATTGTGGCCACTACGCCGGAAGAGAAATCGTAGAAATCGAGCGCGGATAAGCCAATGAGGAAAGCCGTGCTCGAGCATGGCTTCTTTATTTCTCATGGATCAGCTCAACGAGAAGATCGCCATACTATTTCCCGGCCAGGGATCCCAGGCCACTGGGATGGGATTCGAGCTTGCTGAATCAGATCCGGTCGCCAAGGATACTTTTCTTGAAGCGGATCGAATCCTTGGTTTTTCGCTGTCCGAAATATGCTGGGAGGGACCTGCAGAGATACTCAACGACACAATCAACACACAACCCGCGCTTTTTACCCACTCCATTGCCGTATTACGTGCCATCCAAGAAAAAGTCCCTTCATTCAAACCCCAATTCACTGCCGGTCATTCACTTGGAGAATATACTGCCCTTGTGGCAGGCGGGGCGCTTTCATTCAGTGATGGCCTGAAACTGGTACGTGAGCGCGGTCGATTGATGAAAGATGCCGGAGATCGACATCCCGGAGGAATGGTCGCAGTTTTGGGGCTGGATATCAAGGATGTTGAAGAAATCTGCCATAGAATTTCTACCGAGGATGGCAGTCCAGTATGGGTCGCCAATGACAACTGCCCGGGCCAAGTCGTGATTTCAGGAGGAGAAGAAGGTCTTACTCACGCTATAGAACAACTCACAGACGCCGGTGCGAGGAAGGTCGTACGATTGGCCGTGAGCATCGCGGCTCACAGCCCACTCATGACGCCTGCGCAGGAGAAATTGAACGAATTCCTCAATCGCATCCCTATCCATTCACCTGAGCTCACGGTGGTCGGTAACGTTCACGCTGCTGAGATTACCACAGCGGATGAAGTTCGCGCTGATCTCACTGCACAATTGACTTCACGAGTTCGATGGAGGGAGACAATCAAGAACTTGATCGACTCCGGAGTTGACGCTTTTTATGAACTGGGCTCTGGAAATGTACTGACTGGTTTAATGCGTCGCATTGACCGTTCCGTTCCCGCTTCAGCACTAGACTCGCCGTCCACAATTGCGTCCTTGGCCGAAACGCAAAATTCCGGTCGCTGAGGCATCCCATGACCCGCCGAATCATTATCATTATTCTCGTACTGCTCGGTTTGTATTTCATCTTCACTCGCCAGAATGAAGTTGAGCAAATTATCACCACGCTCCAACAAGGTGACTGGCGTTGGCTTGCAATAGCACTCGTCGTCCAAATTGTCTATTTGTTAAGCATCGGAGCTTCATTTAAAGCCATTTACCGATTGCTCGGCATGAACGAAAGAATCGAGCGTTTGACGCTGCTTGCTGCGGCCGCAAATTTCGTGATTGTTGTCGCTCCGACAGCCGGTATGGGGGGCATCGCTGTATTCGCCTCTGATGCTCAGAAACGCGGTCACTCGACTGGAAGGGCTACTACGGCAGCCGCGGTTTATCTCTTTTTCGACTACCTGGCCACACTCATGGTAGTCCTCCTGGGACTTTTCGTACTCTTTAGGAGAAATCAGCTTCATGGCGGAGAAATCACTGCCACACTGATCCTGCTGGTTCTTGCAGTGGGTCTCGGAATCCTACTTTACCTCGGAATGCGTTCCGGTGAGATGATGGGAAACGCATTAGCCTGGATGGCTGGCGTGGCGAACCGCATCATGCGGCCACTCATCAAACGTGACTACTTCGATATTAATCGTGCTCATGAATTTAGCCATGATGCTGCGGAAGGATTACGCTTGGCTCGAAAGTCTCCCGGAGGACTCACGGTCCCGCTTGTGCTTGGGTTAGTTACAAAACTCACGATGATGACTATCCTGATGCTTATGTTCATGGCATTCAGTCAGCCCTTTTCGGCAGGCATAATCATCGCAGGATTCAGTATTGGTTACCTTTTCACAATTGTCTCACCCACACCAAGCGGCATTGGCTTTGTTGAGACTGCAATGACTCTTACCTTAAACTCGTTGGGTGTGCCATTTACGACCGCCGCACTCATCGTACTGGCTTATCGCGGTTTTACGCTCTGGTTGGTGATTGCATATGGTATGATCGCCATTCGCTGGGTGGGACGCGGCGCTCAAGTAGAAGAGGCACAATCTGAAGCTTCCGCTTCCACGAAGGTACATGCAGCTTCAGGAGCTGCAATATCAGGGAATCCACATCGCAAATCATCCTCCCAGCAAGATCCACCAGCTTGAACGTTTCCACAAAATTCTTCATCCTGATTTAACTCATTTTTTACTTTCCACTCCAACATCCTCCACTTCGCCCACAAGCTCCAAATCAACGAAAATGCTATAATGCACGCCGATTGAAGAGGTTTGTTCTGGATGACGTTCGCTGAAGCTGCAGCACTATTAACGGTTACTCCAGGTAACCTGGTTTATCACCTCACATTGACCATGGCACTTGCGGTGATGCTGGTCATCTCACAGGTTTACCGCTTGAGGCTATCCTACCCAACCGCTACACGGTGGTCGCTCGCCAGTGGAAGCCTACTCATCCTCCACATCATATTCCTTGCAATAGAAGTTCTCATATGGGTTGACATCGTTGAGATGGGCGTCGTCCTGCCTGCTCTAGATCGTTTCATCATTTTTATCGGCATCATAGTATTCGCCTGGGTTTGTTATCTACCCAGCCAAAAGACGTGTAATTGGCTTCTAGTGAGTGGTTCTGTCATTGGTGTGCTCGGACTTGTGCTGACACCGGTCATTATTAATGCGCAACCTTCACCTACGCCATTCAACCATACTTGGATCGATGCCGCATGGAGCATCATTAGCTTCTTCGTAGCCCTAGCAGCGACCATCTTACTATTGGCTTTGCGCCCACGATTTTGGGAATACATGGTTCCGCCATTTGGCTTGCTAACCATTGGAACCATGCTCCATATTTCACTTGGTCCAACAAACGCCTCTTCAGCTGGTTTTATCCGAATGGCGGAGATAATCGCATACCCGCTCTTCGCGATCTTAGCTGCCAAGCAGCTCTCATCTGCCCACATTGATGAAATGTCTAGAAAAGATTCATTTTTCTCAGCTGCATCCCCTAAGGAATTGGACTCTCTTGTGGAGGCTGTCTCTGATCTGACTACATTGGCAAGCTCCAGAAATCAGGTTCATCTTGCCAGTCAAACTGTAGAAACCATCACTCGCATGATGCGACCCAATCTTTGTCTGTTAATGACACCGGAGGATGATCAAAGAAAAGTAGGTATCGTTGCTGGTTACGATCTGTTGGATGAAGAGCATATTCCCCGCATGAAGATTGATGCTGAATCAATCCCATTGATATCAACAGCTTTAGCACATGCTGAAAGTTTAGAGCTTCAATATCAGTCCAATCCACAAGAATTTACAGCAATGACATCAACTATTGGGAAAGACATTGAGGGTTCTGCATTACTTGTCCCATTAACAGCAGGGCATGAAATTGTTGGTGGTTTCCTACTCATATCTGCATCCCTCCAAGTTCCTTGGACTTCAGATGACCGCAAGACAATATCCGATGTTGCTTCATTATTCGCCCGACGGTTCCAAGACTTGAAGCAGCTTGATATGATCAAACAAGCTCGTAGGAGAGATGCTGATCTTAAGAGAGCGAAAGAACGTATCCAGACTCTCGAGGAAAAAAACACACGTCTTGAGGATGCATTGGAGGCCCAAAACATGGATGAGAGCTCCATGTCCACTGAGGATCTCCAATCCTTACTCGCGATGCATGAGCAAGATCAAGAGGTCATCGAAGAGCTACGTGCCGAAATTGAGGAATTAAGCTCAGAGGGACGTGGAAATGAATCAGCTGAACAGTTCGAGGAGCTTAGTAGGCAACATCAGGTCGTCCTCGAAGAGTTGGCCGAAACCAGACATTCTTTACTTCTGCTGGAACAGGAACCCAAAGAAGACCTGACACAATCAAAGGACGATACGTTAGATTCACAACCCATCGTAACCATTGCTGAAGAGCTACGTCAACCTCTCGCATCCACCTTCGGTTACACAGAACTTCTTCTTAGTGAGACCGTTGGATTGCTCGGGACTATCCAGAAGAAATTCCTGGTACGTATCCGAGATGCAACCCGAAGGATGGAAACACTTTTGAATGAGTTGTTGACAATCGTCGCTCCAGATACTGTACTCCTCACGCTCGATTCCACACCGGTCGACCTAATGCACTGTGTTGAGAAAGCCTTGGATCAGGTATCCACACATCTACAAGAAAAGAGAGTTACTCTTTGCGTCGATGTACATGATGATATACCTCCCCTCCTGGGGGATGAGGATGCTGTCATCCAGATCCTGTACTATCTGCTGGAAAATGCAATTGAAGTCTCTAACCAGGGTGGTTCTGTGATGATCCATTCGGAGGAACACATAATCAATTCGGACCATTTTGTGATGTTCTCTGTAAAGGACTCCGGGGAGGGAATTCCACCGGAAGAGCTGCAGCGAGTATTCCAAAGAACCTATGGCACAGAAGCGTCCTCCATCCAAGGTGTCGGTGATAGTGGCTACGGACTTCCAATTGTAAAATCCTTATGCGAGAACTACGGCGGACGCGTATGGGTAGAAAGCGAAATGGGTTCCGGAAGCACCTTCTTCTGCCTCCTACCAGTCATTCAAGCGTCCGTTGCTTACTCAACAGTAGAACAACCCTAAAGCTGTTGAGTTGCTCCTCACAAATACCCCAAGTCTTGACAATAGGAACCATCCAGCTTACGTAGCTGACACTAGAGTTCAGCACTCATTTCCTATAGACAAACTATGTCCAGATAAGCCATGATAAAGATGGATTTGGGCGCTCATGCGGCGATAAGACAATTCGTTAAAACGTATTTATTTGAGAGTATTCATGATTGGTGATCGAACCAGCGCACCTAAATTAAGATCCATCATCCTGCTGTGCATTAGCCTATCACTAACCCTCACAGGATGCTTGGACTACAACACAGAGCTCGGAGAGCTATCAGCATCGGACTCCTCGACTCTTGGCAAATCAACACCGGATGGAGATCTAGACATCGCGTCCAAACTCCCGCCGGAAAACTTGCCTCCTATTCACAATCAATATGGTACTTGGGCTGGATTTCCAGGTCCTTCAGAACCATCTGCCATTCAAGTCCCACCACCCGTAGATCCAATCCCAATGCCTGATAGCGCAATCAATATCATCGTCCTTGGGTCAGATACCAGGCCAGGCTTCTACGGCAATCGCACAGATACCATCATGATCATCTCTCTGGATCACAATTCCAACCGCGTGCGAATGATTTCTATTCCCAGAGATCTCTATGTATTCATTCCCGGCTGGAGGGTCAACCGCATAAACACAGCCGACCAACATGGTGGTATCGATGTAGTATCCATGACGATTCTTTACAACCTGGGTATTGAGGCTCATCATTGGGTGAGGGTGAGTTTCGATGGATTCATCCAAGCCATCGACACCCTTGGTGGAATTGATGTTGAAGTACCCGAAACACTTATCGACGAATGCGACGAACAAGAGGTCAGCTACCCAGCTGGATTGAACCATATGGACGGATATACCGCCCTATGCTATGCCCGTGTGCGTAAGACCAGTGATGATTTCGCACGCACAAAACGACAACAGCAAGTTGTCATAGCAGTATTTAACAAAATCCTTAGTGTGGGAGGTATATCTCAGGTTCCCGAACTCTACGGGCAATTTGGAGATTATGTTGAGAGTGACATTTCTATCGGCGATGTCCTCCAGCTGTTGCCGCTTGCAGCCTCAATCGCATCCGACTCCTCCAGGGTGACGGGGCACACCATCGACCGCACAATGGTTACAACTTGGAAGATACCGACCACAGGCGCATCAGTGCTCCTTCCAAATTATGAGGCCATCGAGGCCTCACTCATCCAGATCTTCTCAGAATAAACTGAAAATCTTCACAGTCTCTAGTTGTCAAGTAAATGCAGACCATATTCTTTGATCGCAATGTTTAAGATTGATTGGTTGGATTCCTAGATTGCCAGGACGCATAGCAATACTTCACTCAATTGTCGAACTCAAATGGCATTAACTTAATTTATACGCGATATTTGCCCTTCCTAATTTGACTTTTCATCCGTACCAGGCTAGCATAATTCCGATTTTGGCTATGCGCAAAAAGCATGTGGAGGATCAAATGCCCAATGGAACAGATGAACTCCCTCTCTTCTCAACGGTATCGGGTGAAAGCGAGTCAACCGTCGAAACATCGGAACGCCTCCGAGCGGATTCAAGTCTGAGCGCGGCCATCAACGCATGGGGGGAGTACCTCGAGGATTCGGGGAAATCAATTCACACCGTTAAAGCATTCACCGCTGATCTTCGCCTTATGTCAAGGTATATCGGGGGCGGGCAGGACCTCAACGCCATCGGCACACACGACTTGAAGAACTTCCTCGATTGGATGGTGAACAGCCGAGGTGTCCCCTGCAGCCCAAAGACTTATGCTAGGCGAGTAACCTCTATAAAATCATTCTTCCGCTGGCTCCATGCAAATGGAATCCTGCCAGAGGATCCAGCAAGCGCGGTACCTCAACAAACAGTTCTCAGTCCATTGCCAGATGTGCTTACCCCGGAAGAACTGGAAACAGTATTGGATATCGCTGATGCAATGCGAACGAAAAGCCGTCCAGATGCAAGACCTTATACTCTGGTAGCTCTACTTCTCCAAACAGGGATCAAGAAGAGTGAGTGCCTTGCAATTCACTTGAATCACATAGACTTGTATGCGCCTGAGGGACCAACACTTTTCATCCGATACAGTGATGTCCGTAAACGATACCGAGAGAGAAAGCTCCCATTAGAAGCCAATTGGGTTTCCGCATTCAGAGAGTATCAAAAGCAGTACTCACCCAACGAACGCCTCTTCCCATATTCCCCACGACGCCTAGAATACCTGCTTGAAGATCTCGGGAAAGCAGCCGACCTTGATAAGCACCTGTCATTCAATATGTGTCGTTGGACCTCAGCTTTGATGGATTATCGTTCAGGAGTGGACAAGGTGAAAATCCGCCAGAAATTGGGGATTTCGAAGATTCAATGGCGTGAAATTGGAAACAAGCTTGACCGCCTCGCAGTCCAAATGGACGCAGAGGGATTATGATCCTCGATTTCCAATCACATTTCTCATCGTGTGACTCAAGCGTCGCATTTACCACGCAGTGACCATTGAAACCTGTACCCCGTACAAGGAACGTGTAAAGGCGAAGAGCAGTGAAGCTCTTCGCCCGTAATCACAAACTCAGTCTATCCAAACGATATGGCGTACTTGAAATTGAGAAGGTTATCTCGCTTTCGCTACATTTTCTTGACGACAATATCCCCAATCACGTTCGCAGCTTGATCGCCCCGATCAGCAGCGTTGGAGAGATGCCTGTAAACCTCACGCAACTTAAGCATCTCAACAATATGGTCTACATCACGTGGCATGTGGAATAGATCTGCGATAGCTTCACGATAGACAGTCTCAACCCGATTTTCCAAGGCTTTTGCTCGTACTGCATGGTCATTGGCGACATTGGGATGATCGTCAAGCCTCTGCACACCGAGGTAGATTTCCCTGGCGGCATCGGTAAGTAGTGAAACCATCCGCTCGATGTACTTATTGGGTTCGATGTCAAGCAGCGACATCTCCTCCACCGTAGTGTTGGCGTAATCCAGAATATCGTCAATAGTGAGAGAGAGTGCGAAAATATCTTCCCGGTCCATGGGTGTGACGAATGTGCGGTTCAATTCGTCAATCAGGATCCGACGAACCTCGTCAGCATCTTTCTCAATCTTGGAGACTTCTGCTGCAAGGGCATTCTCTGGCTCTCTCACATATCTCACCAAGGTTTCCAGTCCTTCGACAGCATACTCGGCTTGCTTCATAAGGAGCTCATTAAATCGATTCGTCTTCCTGCGCCTGAAAATAGACATTAATCACCATCCTCTTACGATCAAGACATCGCTCCGTCCACGAAAGCCCTTGTCCGAGGGTCCGTGATTTCATCGAGCATCCTGCCAGCATCCAATACTTCAATCAGTTCACCTGAGAATAACATTCCTGCACGGTCAGCCAAACGAACTGTTTGGTGCACGTTGTGTGAGACCAGGACGACTGTGGTCTTACCTTCTCCACGCACCTCCCGTATTATAGCCTCGATTAAACTCGCATTATAGGGGTCAAGATTCGCAGTGGGTTCATCGAGAAGGAGGACATCGGGTTGGAGCACCAGCGCCCTGGCGAGTGCTACTCGCTGTACTTCACCCCCAGATAGATCCCCGGCTTTAACATCTGAAATGGAATGGAGATCCAACCGCTGTATGATGGCATCAACTCTTTCTTCCTTCACATCCCCGCGCAAGCGTAATCCATAAGCCACGTTATCCCGTACGCTTCTCCTGAAGAGTACCGGACGTTGGAATACCATGACAATTCTACGTCGGAACTCGAGTGGCACAGGGAAATTAACCTGTCGATCTAGACAAAAGATCTCTCCTCCATCAGGCGGTTCTAATAGATGAAGGATTCTTAGTAATGTGGATTTCCCAGCGCCGTTGGGTCCAAAGATTGCGAAAACTTCACCCGGCTCAATGGTCAGATGCTGAATATTGAGCACTTGCCGCTCATGATAGGACTTGATGAGATTCAATACTTCATACACCCAATCTCACCTCCCAGTCCATGCTGGACGACCCTGCAAACGGATCAAGAGTGCGTTTACGAGAAATGCTAACGATAATAGAACACCGCCAAGCGCGAGAGCCAATCCAAATGCACCCTGCCGGGTTTCCAAGACAATCGCGGTGCTGAGGACTCTAGTCTGACCAGCGATGTTCCCTCCTACGAGCATTGCTGCTCCGACCTCCGAGATGATTCCGCCAAATCCCGCGACAACAGCCGCAATCACGCCTACCCTGGCCTCTCGGAGTACTGTGACAGCCTCCTGGATCTTATTGGCACCCAATGACCGAGCCTGGATGCCAATCTGTGGATCAACACCTTCTATCGCTGCCATTGTTAAGCCCGCGACGAGAGGAATCGCAATGATTACCTGTGCTGTCACCATCGCCCACGGTGTGAAAAGCCATTCGAGTCCTCCCATTGGACCACTTCTGGAAAGAAGTAAATAGACTGCTAGGCCCACAACCACGGGAGGAAATCCCATTCCCGTGTAAATCAAAGCCACGATCAACCGCTGACCCCGAAATCGAGTTAGCGCCAACGCTGCACCAACAGGGATACCGATCAATACACTGATCCCAAGCGCAATCCCGCTTACTTTAAAAGTTGTGGCGATAACATCCCAAAGTTGTGATGTGTCGATCTGTGAAAGCATTATCCTGAGGGTAACCTCTTGAATATTCAGCATCTCAAGACCATTCAAGCATCAATCCGTGCCTATAAGCGACGGATAGAATAATGGCTGTCCATAAAGATCCAATCCGTAGGATGCGATTAGTTTTTGCACCTCTTCAGATTGTAGCCATTCAGCAAAATTCATGGCCAATTTGCCATCTACACTATCGTGCATCTCCGGATTGACCGGGATGACCCCATATGGATTCAAAAGAAGTGGATCTTCATTCTCATCAATGGAGTTTCCCCCAACGAGGACGACAAGATCTTCGAAGGTGTCAGACTGTGCCAGGAAGGTTCCTCGGTCCGTAAGGGTATAAGCACCACGTTCATCGGCAAATTGTAGGGTTTCACCCATCCCCTGCCCTATGGATAAGTACCACCCGTTGCCAGGATCTGGGTTCAACCCAGCCTGCTCCCATAAGAACATTTCACGACTATGTGTCCCAGATTGGTCCCCGCGGGAGGCAAATGTCGTCTCTAAAACTGCAATGCGTAGAAGTGCTTCTGATGCTTTTAACATATCTACAACGCCAGCAGGATCTAACGAAGGACCTACCAGGATGAAATCGTTATACATCACTGGGTACCGCGCAATGCCGTGGCCTTCACGCACAAAGGCCTCCTCCTTGGCTCGATCATGAACCATGAGGACATCCGCATCCCCGCGCTCACCCAGTGCGATAGCTTGACCTGTCCCAACTGCGATCACATCTACTCTAGCCCCGTATTGTGATTCAAAACCAGGAATGATGGCATCAAGCAACCCAGAGTCATAAGTGCTCGTTGTCGTGGCAAGTCGCAGAACTTTCTCACCAGCACAACCTGTCATCAATAGGATCAACAACATAAAAAACACAGAGGGAGCAATTCTCCGGCTGATCAAATCTTCACCTTCCAAGCGTTATGTCGGAAAATCATAGCGGTTAGGGGCAAGCATGTCAATAGTGATAGCTGTTAGCTTTTAGCTCTATGCTTTTGGTAATCGAATAGTCAAGAAGTGAGCAGGGATCAGATAGCCGGGGATCAGGTAATCAGGGATTGGTAGATGAGTGAATAGGTGAACGGGTCAAGATGTCAAGAAGTGATCAGGGATCAGTTAATCGGGGATCACAGATCTGGCAACTGACTACTGGCTTCTATCTACTGGCTACTGTCTACTGTCTACTGATTCCTGTTCCTTGACAGCCGAGGAGGTTCACAACACAATTAGGTTATGGCTTCCCAAGATACCAGTGAGGAGTACAGATCCGGATATGTGGGTTTGATCGGTCGCCCCAATGTGGGCAAATCCACATTACTAAATGCCATCCTAGGACAAAGCATTACGCCTGTCTCTCCTCGTCCCCAGACAACACGCCACAACCAACTGGGAATATTATCTCTACCCTACGCCCAGGTCATCTTCGTGGATACACCGGGTTTGCATAAACCACACAATAAATTGGGAGAATGGATGAATCAGAGTGCCCTGGAGGTGCTCGAGGATGTCGATACGATCGTAGTCATTTTCGATGTCAGTCAGCCACCCAATGAAGAAGACTATCAAGTTGCAGAAGCGATCAAAGCATTGAACGGTTCTCTTCCTGTCATCGTCGCGCTCAATAAGGTAGATGAACTTTCTAAAGATAAAATTAGCCATCATTTTTCAGCTTACGAAGGACTGCTTCCAGAAGCTGAATTCCTCACCATCTCAGCGACGCGTGGAGATCAACGTGAAGCTCTGGTAGATAAGATCATTGATACTTTACCTCCTGGTCCACCATACTTTGATGATGACATCATCACAGATGCGACAGAACGTGAAATTGCGGCAGACCTGATACGCACGGCTTGCCTCGAACTGCTGCGCGAGGAAGTGCCATACTCCATTGCCGTACGAATTGATGATTATAAGGAACGCGGTGAAAGCGGCGCATTCATAGCAGCCACACTCTTCGTTGAGCGGGAATCACAGAAAGGCATCGTCATTGGTAAAGGTGGCAACATGTTGAAGAAGATCGGAACCTCCGCTCGTAAAAAGATCGAGAACGCAGTTGGACGCAAGGTATATTTAGAATTGCGCGTAAAAGTCCTTCCAAAATGGCGTAATGACACCACCCAGTTAAGACGATTTGGTTATGGAAGGTGAACTTTCACAAGAAGACATTAGTTAGGAGTGGTTTTCAGTAGTGAGCAAACAAAAGAAGAAAGGTACCAGCACGAGCTCATTCGGCTCCCCCGGCAGATCCAGTCACAATTCTTCACATTTCTATGGAAGCCGGCTCTACAATGGAAGAGAAGTCGATAAGGACATTACTTATATAGAGAATCCACTCCCACAAGAATATCGGGACAGGATCTTCCAGAAATCCTCTGAATCCATGGCCGAGCTTCCAGATAACAGCATCCACCTAATGGTCACTTCTCCCCCGTACAACGTACGGAAGGAATACGATGAGGATATGACTCTTGAGGAATACCTCCACCTCTTGCGTCGCGTTGCTACTGAAACATACCGCGTGCTGGTCACGGGTGGCCGCGCCTGTATGAATATTGCAAATCTCGGTCGAAAACCCTATCTTCCGCTCCACGCTTTCATCATCGAACAAATGCTTGACATTGGCTTCCTCATGAGAGGAGAAATCATATGGGATAAAGCGGCCAGCGCAAGCGCATCCACTGCCTGGGGTACATGGCTATCAGCAGCCAATCCCGTCTTACGAGACGTTCATGAGTACATCCTCATCTTCTCAAAGGATTCCTTCTCAAGAAAGAGCGACGTAAGAGAAAGCACCATTCAGAAGCAAGATTTCCTGGCATGGACGAAAAGCGTCTGGTCTTTCCCCGCTGAATCAGCACGTCGCATCGGACATCCCGCTCCTTTTCCCGAAGAGCTCCCTCGGCGATTGATTGACCTCTATACATTCAAGGGAGACATCGTCCTGGACCCATTTTGCGGATCAGGGACAACGTGTGTTGCTGCCCATAAGAGCGGAAGGAACTTCGTTGGTTATGAGATCCAACCAGAATACGTACGATTGGCGAATGAACGATTGAGCAATCAAGAGCATGCTCCCGAAGACTAATTTTCTACACCTTGTGTAATGACTTTTGAGGTAGGAGGGTTGAATCCGATGACCTACCAATCGCCTTATAGCCTTCGCTACGGAACCGAGGACATGCGTGCCCTTTGGTCCGAGGAAGCCCGCAGACTTATATGGCGCCAAATTTGGGTGGCAGTTGCAGAAGCACAGGCATCAGCAGGACTTGTTACTGAGGAACAGGTGGAGGATCTCAAGAGAAATTCAACCCAAATTGATCTTCATCGAGCATACGAGATCGAAGCCGAGATTGATCATGATCTCATGGCAGAGCTAAAAGCTTACGCAGAACAATGTCCAGAGGGAGGGAGCATCCTTCATTGGGGCTTAACCTCCGAGGACGTGAAGGACAATGCTGAAACTATCCGACAGCGGTCCGGGCTGTTGATACTTAAGGAACGCCTACAACGCTTGCTCCTCAGCTTTGCAGAAAGGATCGACGAGACTGCTGATCTCACCGTGATGGGATACACCCACTTACAGGCAGCTGAACCAACGACGCTCGGATATCGTCTAGCCACTTATGCGCAGGATCTAATGATTCACCTTGAGAACTTTGAGGAACTGCATAAATCACTCAAATGTAAGGGAATCAGAGGTGCAGTGGGGACCAGCGCGGCCTTCAGCGATATGCTTTCGGGCTCTTCCAAGGATGTAATTCAATTCGAATCGGAAGTGCTCGAAGCCTTGGATCTAAATGCATTCGAAATCTCGACCCAAACCTATCCACGCATTCAGGATTACGCTCTCCTATCTAGCTTGGCGGCTCTTGCCGCCTCACTCCACAAATTTGCATTCGACCTTCGAATCCTTCAATCCCCTGGCTTTGACACCTTGTCCGAACCCTTTGGTGAAAAACAAGTCGGTTCAAGCTCGATGCCATTCAAACGCAACCCAGTGAAGTCAGAGAAAGTGTGCTCGCTTGCCCGCCTCGTATCTGCGGCACCTTCGGTAGCTTGGCAGAATGCTGCCAATCACCTCCTTGAACGCACTCTGGATGACTCTGCGAATCGTCGAACTACTCTGCCAGAGGCGTTCTTAGCCACCGATGAAATGTTGGTAACCTGCAAAGCCATCGTCGATGGACTGCAGATCAATGAAAAATCCATTAATACATCCCTGAACACCTACGGACCTTTTTCAGCCATCGAGCGGGTATTGACAGCGCTTGTTAAGGCTGGGGCGGATCGACAGGAAATGCATGAGAAACTCCGCCAGCATAGCATTGGTGCATGGAATGCAATCAAACAAGGCCACCAAAATCCACTCATCGATAAGCTATGCGACGATCCCGCTATCATCCAATACATAAAGCCGGAGGATATCCGCAACCTGACGGATGTGAACACTTACACTGGGCTCGCTCACCAAAAAGCGAAAGCACTCGCTGAGCGTATAAATTCTCGAATCAACAAGATGGAATCTAAGGACACTCAATGAGGATCCGCGACTGGATCTTCATCGCGGTAGCCATCATCATGGGTGTCATCTGCATCGGTCTAGGTATTTGGCAGATCAATCGGCGCAGCGAACGGCTTGAACAAAATGCCGTAATCGAAGCCAGGCTCAATGAATTTCCTCAGCCCATCACAGGGGAGATCAAAGATCCGGTGAACTGGGAGTATAAGAGGGTATTGATTGGTGGGGCTTTCGACAACCTTCATGCAATCGTACTGCGGAATCGATCCTTTGAAAACCAATCGGGGGTTCACTTGATTACACCACTGATCTTAGAAGATTCCGAAGTGGCCGTTCTCGTCGATCGCGGATGGATCCCATATGAATCGCGGAATTCCGAAGCTCGCAAAGAATTTGACGTTACCGGTACTGTTGAAGTTTCTGGAATCGTCAAGCTATCACAGCCCGAACCTTCTATATCATTTCTAGCAGATCCACCTTACTCACCTGGCAGTCCTCCACTTGAAGAATGGCGCGTCATCAATGTGGAGCGGATCCAGAAACAGATACCTTACACGCTACTCCCTTTTATTGTTGAGCAAAGTGAACCTTTCAGAGATGCTCCAGACCTGCCAATTCCCGACCCAGATATCGATCTTAGCGAAGGTCCTCACCTTTCTTATGCCATCCAATGGTTTGCTTTCGCTGCCATCGCCATACTGGGCGGCTACCTTTGGTGGCGTCGAAGGTCAGTTCATAAAGGAGAGAACCCCACATGATATTGCTCATCCTCAGTTTCATTTCTGCTCTAGTCACATGGTTTGCTGTCGCAACAAAAAACCGTACTATCGAATATGGTTCCAAACCAGCAACTCTCCTCTTTCTGATCCTTTGGTACGTAAGCAAGCTACCAGAAGCACGTCCCGCTTTCAGCATGTACATCCTGGTGGGATTGGTTCTTTCGCTCATTGGCGACATCTTCCTTATGCTTCCTGGTGATTGGTTCCTCGCAGGACTTATTTCTTTCCTCCTGGGACACCTGGCCTACATTGCCGGATTTAACGCCGCAGGCATCCTATTAGAGCCGAGGACGTTGATAACGGCATTGGTGATTATCATCATCTCAACACCGATACTCTTGAAGTTAATCTCGGGGATGCAGCAATCCGGGAATAGCTCACTCATTATTCCCGTTATCCTATACGTGATTGTGATCGCGGCTATGGTCTGGTCTGCCTCCAGTACGCTCTTTCGTGATGATTGGTCGCAACAGGCAGCCATCCTAGCAACATTGGGCGCCATCCTTTTCTATATCTCGGATGCATTCCTTGGATGGAACCGATTCGTAAAGCCAATTACCCAGGGAAACCTTATCGTTATTGTGACCTACCACCTAGCACAATACTTGATATCTTTCGGGGTTCTCTACAACTTGGGGGTGTTATAGTTGAATTGGAAAACATCAACAAAAGACTCGTCCACAAAAGCTACGTTCGAGAGTCACCGCTTCAACCTCGAAAATGACGAGTGGTAATTGCTTTCACAAACAAGGAGAAACACACTAATGAAGTAAATCGGATCAACCATTTTCGATTGATCCAATTGATAAGACATTCCTAGGGCTGAATTTCTGATCTGTCGATGAGGATCTCTCGGGCTCGCTGTATGTCCACATTAATCTGTGCAATGAGCTGATCAGGACCTTCAAAGCGGCGTTCGTCACGTAGCCGGGCCACGAAGATCATCTCAACTTCCTGACCATAGAGGTCCCCCTCGAAATCCAACAAATGGGTTTCGACCACGGGTTTTTCAAGGTTCTCATCAAAAGTTGGGCGGATTCCGATGTTAGTAACTGCATTGAGGAGTTCGCCTGCGATCCTGGCCCTACACGCGTATACCCCAGAATTAGGGTAGGCTAATTCTTCCCAAATTTTCAAATTTGCAGTTGGCATCCCGAGCTTTTTCCCACGTCCCGATCCTTTTTGGACGATGCCTGAGATCGCAAATGGACGTCCTAATAACATCTCCACTTGGTCGATATCCCCAGCCCGAAGCGCTTCTCTGACTCGAGTTGAGCTTACGATCTTACCCTCAGAATAGATTGGATCAATGATGTGCAACTGGAAATCATATTGATCATTGACTTTATCAAGAAATTCAATATCACCTTCTCGATTGTGCCCTAAAGCAAAATTATCACCGATCCATAAACCCGTGAAGTTCAAGCAGTCCTTTACCCACCTCAGGAACTCGTGGGCTGATATTCGAGAGAGTTCAAGGTTAAATGGATGGGTGATGACATAATCCACACCGAAGTCGCCTAAACACTTCGCTTTATCCTCTGGGGAATTTATGTAGAAGATAGGGCGGCGTTTACGTAGGACGACAGAAGGATGTGGATAGAAGGTCAATACAACTGAGGGAATCTCATTCTCGCGCGCGGCATGGACCATCTTATTGATGAGTGCCTGATGACCGATGTGCACCCCATCAAAAGAACCGATCGTCAATTCACAATCCTGGAGATGAAGTTCGTCGATGTCGTGAAAATGCTGCATGGCGGAAGTTATGTAATGAAGACTTTCCTGGGATGCCAGAGCGTGCCATCCTCAACGGCTTCCAACACGGCCACCAACTCACCATCGGGACTAATCCCACGTGCCAACCCGCTGGAGCCGGGTTCTGCCGGAATGCGGATACCATTCTTCACACGATCCATGTCTTCAACCTCAATGTGGACGACGGGAAAGTCTGGTAGCGCATCTGCTGCAGGAGTTACATAGCGTTCCCACTTATCCACCATGAAGCCTACCTCGAGCTTGGGGAGCGGTACTGCATCTTTAATGGCAAAAGGACCTGCTTTCAAACGCCGGAGTGCAGCAAGATGCGCCCCACACGAGAGCACCTCCCCAAGGTCATGGGCAAGTGATCTGATATATGTTCCCGCAGAACACTCAACTTCCAGCGCTAGATCTGGCGGTTTATAAGTAGAGACCACGAGGTCATAGATCGTGACAACACGGGGTTCCAAATCAGGCTCTTCCCCTTTTCGAGCCAACTCGTAGGCTTTCTTTCCCTTAACCTTAATCGCGCTAAATGGCGGCGGTATTTGACTGATCTCACCTGTAAAGTCAGGCAAGACCGCCTCGATATCTTTCTGCGTAGGCACATTTCCCGTTTCTCTCACAACTTCGCCTTCAGAATCATATGTACGCGTTGTTGTGCCAAAACGAATAATCGCCTGATATCGTTTCGTTGATGTTGATAAAAATTCGCTTAGCCTTGTAGCGGCCCCAAGGCATAGGACCAAAACGCCCGATGCACGTGGGTCAAGGGTTCCTGCATGACCCACCTTACGAATCCCTGTCCCTCGTCGGACAATGTTCACGACATGGTGAGAGGTTGGACCTACTGGCTTATCCACGATCAGCAGACCAAAGTTCTTCATTCCTGAGGCTCCGAAGTCGGATTGAGCAGCTTATGGGTAGCATCTAGCACGCTTGATTTGACCTGCTCCAGATCTCCTTTTACCATTGCACCCGCAGCCGGCTCATGACCACCACCCCCAAATTGCTCCGCCAAACTGGTCACATCAATCCCATCTTGTGACCGCCAGCTTACCTTGACTTTCCCTCCGGGTTGTTCGATAAGGATCACTGCGATACGAGCGCCCTTGATTGTGCTTAATAGATTAACGAGGTCTGCATCGTCGAGACCGGTGTATCCCGCTCGGTTTCGATCCTCCTCCAGCAACATCGTCCAAACGATATCCTTTTCTCGCTTCAACTTCGACAATCCATAACCCCAATAACGAACCGCCGCAAGGCTCCTCTGATTTAGTGCATGGGCATATAGATGCGAAAGCGGTGCCCCCAATTCTTGTAGTTCCGCGACTGTGCGCAATACCTCCGGTGTAACATTCTCCGTACGGAAACCAATTGTATCTGTTAATAATCCGCAAAGAAGATTGGTGGCTACTTCCTTCGTAATTGGGAAATTCATTTCTCGCAGAATCTTGAAAAGTAAATCTGTGGTTGATGCAGCTAAAGGATCGACCAGGTTAAACTTGCCGAAGTTCGTATTCGTGATGTGGTGATCGATATTAATCCCTACAGGATGAATTGATTTCCCTTCAGGAATGCTGATACGTTCCATATCAGCAGTATCAACTACAATAATCATGTCTCCATCGGCTGGGGATTTATTACCGACACGTTCCACACCAGGTAGAAAATCAAACCGTTCGGGCACTCCATCAGAGAGTGCTGAGCGAACCTGAAATCCAACTTCCTCCAGGCTCAAATGCAGTGCAAGGAGTGATGCAACAGCATCGCCATCAGGACGCTTATGAGTCAGGATGAATATGGAGGTAGCGCCCTCGATCAGACGACGTGCTCCTGAAAGGTCTCCCTTCACTAAGCCTCGTCCTCCGCAGTGAGGTTTTTTTCATTCTGCAGTGCTTCAAGCAGCTCATCAACACGCGCACCACGATCCGTTGAAGCGTCATAGCGGAAACGAAGTTGAGGAAAACTCCGTAATGATATCCGCATGGCTAATTGGCTTCGCAGAAAGCCCTTAGCTCGTTCCAACGCTTCCATCATCTCTTCAATTTGGTCCTCTGAGCCAAGAAGTGAGACGAAAATCGTCGCATAAGCGAGTTCCCGATCAACTTCGACCCCAGTAACAGTGGTACCAGAGAGTCTTGGATCAGAGACTTCTTGAAGAAAGATTTCAGCGAGTTCTTCGTGTATGCGGTTTGAGACTCGTCGTACACGCTCTTCACTAGGCATTTTGCAGAATCCTTATGTGACTGCTACGGTTTCCTCTTTATAGCATAGGATAATATCGCCAGTTTCGAAACCTTCGAAATCCCGAAGTCCTACACCACACTCGAATCCCTCCCGAATCTCACGCACATCGTCCTTTTCATGTTTAAGGGAGGAAATTGGGCCATCCGCAATGACCTCACCTTCTCGTAGGACACGCGCGTTCGCATTTCGGCGTAATTCTCCCTGGAAGACCATACATCCCGCAATCTTTCCAACTTTGGGAATCCGAAAAACAGCGCGGACTTCCGCCCTCCCTAGTTCAACTTCCTTGGTTTCAGGCTCAAGCATACCTTTAAGCGCTTTCTCAATATCCTCTGTCAACCGATAAATAATGTCATAGATGCGGATATCAACACGCTCAGTATCGGCTACCATGCGCGCTGCTTGATCAGCGCTCACGTTGAACCCAATAATGATGGCGTCTGACGCGGTAGCGAGCATCACATCGCTCTCACCGATATTGCCAGTGGCGGAATGGAGCACATTCACCTTGATATCTCCCGCGCTCAACTCCTCCAGGGAGGAGATGATGGGTTCCAGAGATCCCTGAACATCTGCTTTCACGATCAGACGCAGCTCTTGAGTCTGGCCCGCCTTGAATGCATCGAAGATTTGATCCAATGACACAGTTCGCGGTTGTTCATCCGTTTTCTGCTCACCAAGCTTTCGTTTTTCAGCCAATGCGCGAGCTTGCCTCTCACTTTCCATTACGTTGAATAACTCTCCGGCCATTGGTACATCTGAAAGCCCAAGTACAGATACTGGTGATGAGGGCGTGGCATCTTCAATCGGCATGCCCCTGAAATCAAACATCGCCCGCACGCGACCACTTGCAGTCCCTGCCAAGACGGGATCTCCCACATGCAACGTACCATTCTGCACGAGCAACGTTGCCACCACGCCCTTGGCTTTATCCAACTCTCCTTCGATGACTGTCCCTAGGACACTCCCTTCCGGATTGGCCTTAATTTCAGCTGCATCAGCAACGAGAACGATAGCCTCTAGAAGATCTTCCAAACCTGTTTTCTGCTTCGCAGATACCGGAACCACCATCGTGTCACCATCCCAATCATCCGGCACCAACCCGATATCAGCTAGTTCCTTCAGAACTTTATCCGGATTAGCGTTTGGCCTATCGATCTTGTTCAGGGCGACTACAATCGGAACTCGGGCAGCACGCGCGTGGGCAAGAGCCTCTCGCGTCTGGGGCATTACGCCATCATCTGCAGCGACAACGAGGACTGCTATGTCCGCGCCCTGAGCACCCCTCGCGCGCATCGCCGTAAAAGCCGCATGACCTGGGGTATCAAGAAATGTAATCACTTGATCGTTGTGAGTTACCTGGTAGGCGGAAATATGTTGGGTGATTCCCCCTGCCTCACCTTCAGCTACATTGGCTTCCCGCATGGCATCCAGTAATGTGGTCTTTCCATGATCGACATGACCAAGGATGGTGACCACAGGAGGACGGTCGACCAAGTTAGATTCGTCCTCATCATCGATGAGTTGTCGCCAGCGCGGCGCTTCGACTTGTTCTTCGACCGCTTCCATCTCGGGGAGAACAGTTGGGATAGCTTCAAAACCAAACTCTTCAACGACAATTGCAGCAGTATCGTAATCGATCTGCTGGTTGATATTGGCCATCACACCATTGGCCATCAATTGCTTGATCACATCGATAGGACTTGATTCAATCAGTTCCGCTAAATCTCGAACGGTCAGGCTGGTGGGGATTTCTATCGTTTTATGGCCGTTCTCGCTCATCACGCACCTCCGGTTCAGACAACCCGGCCGGGCCGAGCGAGTGGCAGGGACGGGCTAAAGAATATGCCTGTTAGACATCACTCGCACCTCGACAGGCCAAGCTGACTGGCTCTCCTCAGTCAAGTTGTTCATCGGTCAAACCATTCATATATGTTGACAGTTCTTCTAACGTCTCCTCTGTCAGATCTGTCCGTAGCGCCCGGCTCAGGGAACCCCCCAATGCTTTTTCCCAGCAGGAACGCATGTTGTGTATGTATGCACCTCGCCCCGGTGCTTTCCCCGTAGGATCAATTTGGACAATCTCAGGACCTCGCACAATGCGTATCAGTGAGCGCTTTTCCAGCACTTGCTTGCATCCGACACATGTTCTTTGGGGCTTATGTCGTCGTTTTTTTGATTTCTTAGGCGTCACAACACCGCCTCTAGTGCCATTGGAACACGCTCAAGTGCCCTAAAGATCGTACTCTTCCCACTCGTCGTCCCCGCCTCGCTTCCTTCGTCGTTTAACAACTGTCTCGCCGAGTTCGGGATCGTATTCAACCAGACGTGTACGTTTCTTCCGCTTTTTGCGCTTCTTATCAGGTTCCGCAGCAGAGACTTCCTCGATCGCTTCTTCCTCAAACGTGATTTCCTCTTCTTCAACCTCTTGAACGATACCGAGTCCTTCAGCAACTTCCTCGAACACCTTGTCAATATCCGCTGGTGTTATAACAGCGTCTTCTTCGGCTTCCGGAGTCACTACCTCTTCCAGGACTGGCTCTTCCTCAATGGCTTCAGCAGGAACCGCCTCAACGACTGGTTCGACCTTTTCTTCAACTGCAGTCTCCAGGATTTCCCCTTCAACTACAGGTTCAAGATCAACTTCGACAACGGGCTCAGGTTCTTCGAGGACCTCAGCCTCGACTTCTACCGCCTCTTCAACAACAGCCTCTACTTCTGGTACTTCCTCTTCAACAACTTCAGGCTCTTCAATGACCTCAACAACCGGGAATGGATAGGCCTCTAGAGTTGTCCGAAGCTCATCCATGGCCTTTGGACCAAAACCTTGCAAGCCCAGGATCTTATCTTCGTCAAGCTCCAATTGCTCCATAACCTGGCCTGCAGTCCGGTATTCCGCTTCTGTCAGCAGACGAAGCACGCGCGTACCTAATCCGATATCGGCAAGATCGGTCTCATATGCTGATGGTGGAATGGTAGTGCGGATAGCTTCAAGTTTCTCACGCATCTGTTTCCGTTCAGAATCTCGCTCTGCCACCAGTGTGCCTTGAACCCGATCCACAAAACCGGACATAACGGCGAATTCCTCTGGTGGAATGGGACGATTCTCAGCCTTCTTTGTTAGCGTTGTTTCAACCTGCTGTACGGTATCGGCTTCTGTTTTTGCGAGGTCTCCGAATAGTGGGTCGCTCTCCAAGAGCCGCAGAGCCTCAATCGCAGCTTCGGGAAGGCTCTTGATGTCGATCCGCCAACCAGTCAGCTTTGCAGCCAGGCGTGCGTTGACTCCTGAACGACCGATTGCCAGACTGAGCTGGTCCTCCGGCACAACCACGAGTGCGGTTTTGCCGCGATCTGGATCTTCATCCAGGTAAACGCCCGATACCCTAGCAGGGCTCAGTGCCTTGGCAATAAACATCGCGTGATCAGGATTCCATTCGATCACATCGATCTTTTCATCATTAAGATCTCGCACGATGGATTGGATTCGTACACCACGTAGGCCAACACAGGCACCCACAGGATCCACCCCATCACGTAGAGCGGCGACCGCGACTTTCGCTCGCTTTCCCGCCTCGCGGGCGATAGCTTTGATCTCCACCAGGCCCTGGTTAATCTCCGGCACCTCCATCTCAAGCAGTCGCCTGAGCATGTATGGGTGGGATCTCGACACGACAATGACGGGTCCCCTGGACGACTTCCTCACCTCTAATACGTAAACGCGAACCCTGTCGCGAACTCGAAAATGCTCACCTGGGATCTGCTGGTTCCGAGGCAAGATGGCCTCAGCTCGGCCTAGACCGATGGTTACAGCCTGTGGCGTGATGGAGTGCACCGTACCATGCACCATATCACCTTCTCGCTCGACGAATTCCTCATATTGCGCATCACGTTCGGCTTCGCGCAACCGCTGCAAGATCACCTGCTTAGCCGTTTGTGCTGCTACGCGCCCGAAATCCTTCGGCGTAGAGTCAACTAAAATTACATTACCAAGCTCTGCATCCGGATCACTCTTTTTCGCCACCTCAATACTAACTTCGGTCAGTGGGTTTTCCACATCTTCGACGATTTCTTTCTCTGCAAAGACGCGAGGTTCTCCAGTAGCGGAATCAATACGCGCTTCGATGTTTTGCGCGCTCGATGCATTCACCGAACGACGATATGCAGAAACCATCGCCGCTTCCAGCGCCTCCATGACGGTGTCACTGGCCAGGCCCGAACGCTCGATGATTTCATTGAACGCGAGGGCAAATTCGCTCTTCATCTTTCTAACTTCCTCATGTTTCTATATTCATGCACTCGATATACACACAGAAAAGTGGGGGGAGATCCCACTTTTCCAGAACGCCTCACATTCTGAATTGGGCAATTCGGATTCTAGCACAGAGCCCAATACGTTGCAAGATTGGCCGATTTGTTATAGCTGGAGTATCCATAATTTACACATAAGTATCTACTCAAAGCGCCATCAGGGCGACGTGGCAATCTCCAAGAGGCTGGAGGAGATTGCTTCGCCCTTTCAGAGCTCGCAATGACATGCTGAGGTGTCATTGCGAGGAGCCCGCAAAGCAACGTGGCAATACCCAAGTTCCTCTTGTGTCATTGCGAGGAGCCCGCAGAGCGACGTGGCAATCCCCTTGTTACTCTTGTGTCATTGCGAGGAGCCCGTAGGGCGACGTGGCAATACCCAAGTTCCTCTTGTGTCATTGCGAGGAGCCCGTAGGGCGACGTGTCAATCTCCAAGAGACTGGAGGAGATTGCTTCGCCCCTCCAGGGCTCGCAAAGACAATTAGGAGAGGGAGATTGCTTCGCTACTTCGTGACTCGTAAAGACAATTAGGAGTGGGAGATTGACGCAATTTGAGCAAGCCCTTATCATACCACTTGAAATGACTTCTAGCGCATTAGTTCACTTAACAACATAATTCTACGTCTGCAATCCTCAGCCATGTCTATAAAAACGGCGAACAATCTCCCAAGAGGTGATCCATGGAAGTAGGCCTTGTCCGGCAAATCGACATTGATACCGAGATGCAACAATCCTATTTGGACTATGCCATGAGCGTGATCGTCTCCCGAGCCCTCCCAGACGCACGCGATGGTCTAAAACCAGTGCACAGGCGAATATTATTCGCAATGCATAGTATGGGAATCCGTCCCGACACAGATTTCAAGAAATCGGCGCGAATCGTCGGGGAGGTTTTAGGGAAGTTCCACCCCCATGGTGACATGGCAGTGTATGACGCGATGGTCCGGATGGCCCAGGGATTCTCGATGCGTTCACCCCTCATCGAGGGTCAAGGAAACTTTGGCTCGGTTGATGGTGATCCACCCGCAGCGATGCGTTACACGGAGGCTCGCATGTCATCGCTGGCCGCGGAGGTATTGGAGGACATCGATAAAGATACAGTAGACTTTGTAGATAATTTCGACGGCTCACTTCGTGAACCAACCGTCCTCCCAAGCGCAATTCCTAACATGCTCGTAAATGGTGCGACAGGAATAGCTGTAGGCATGGCCACCTCCATCCCTCCCCATAATATGAGAGAGGTCTGTGACGCCTTAATATTCCTGCTAAAGAATTGGTCTCATGTTGAGACGATCAGCCTTGACGACTTGATGAATTTCATCCAAGGACCGGATTTTCCTACCGGCGGGATTATCGTACACACCAAGAAGGACGATGGTGAGGGATTGGCAGCAGCATACGGAAGTGGGCGGGGAAAAATCACCGTACAAGCTCGCGCACACATTGAGGAGATGGGAAGGGGCCGCTCCCGGATCATCGTCACTGAACTCCCATTCCAGATCAACAAGTCCAACCTCATCGAACGGATCGCCGACCTTGTGAGAGCGGGCACACTGGATGGCCTGGTTGATCTTCGGGACGAATCGGATCGTCAGGGGATGCGCATCGTATTCGAGCTATCAAAGACCGCTGATCCAGAGAAGGTCCTGGCTAACCTATACCGTCGAACCCCGATGCAAGCGACATTCAGTGTGATCATGCTCGCTCTGGTCAATGGTGAACCGCGGCTTTTAAACCTTAAACAAGCATTGCGAGTTTATCTCGAACATCGTGTAGAAGTTGTCCGCCGAAGGAGCCAATTTGAGTTAGATCGGGCCAAAAAGCGTGTCCACATCCTGGAAGCTTTTCAGGTAGCGCTGAAGAACCTTGATGCGATCATCAGCCTCATCCGGAACTCGAAAGATTCGGCACATGCTCATCAACGCTTACGCAAGCGGTTTAAGTTCACTATCGCCCAAGCAAATGCCATTCTGGATATGCCACTCCGTCGATTATCCAGTCTGGAACGGAAGAAAATTAACCTTGAATTCAAGGAAGTGACGGCCAGGATTAAAGAGCTTGAGGCCCTTCTACGTTCAGAAGTTAAAATCCGCGGATTGATCTCACAAGAATTAACTGAAATCAAGACAAAGTATGGTGATCCTCGCCGCACCCACATTGTGCTCTCAAAAGCTGCAGGGAAAAGGATAACCGCACCTCTTACTGCCACAGATGTTGCTTCTGCAAAAGAGACCTGGGTGGTCATTACTAAGAAAGGACAGATTTCGAAAACACCCTCAGCACGTCTACCACGCTTATCTGGGCGAGATGCTCCAAGACTAGTAATCGGCGCCTCGGGCAGGGACACCCTTTACCTTTTTGACAAAAAGGGGAACGCTGCTGCGTTGCCAACCCATACTCTGCCGGAGAGTTCACATCCCAATGAGGGCACTTCAATCAGTAATGTCACTCCTTTTGGATCCAACGTGGAGCTTGTCGCAGGAATAGCAATTTCCCCAGAACACACGAAGTCAGACGCACCCGAGGAGTATCTTATTTTCACTACGAAATCTGGAATGGTGAAGAAGTCAAGTTTAATGTCGCTCCCAGGTCCCTCAGCCAAACTATTCACTGCTGTGAAAGTTGCTCCTAAGGATACATTGGGCTGGGTTCATCTGAGCAGCGGAAAAAATGAGATCATCCTGGTTAGTCATCATGGGATGGCCATTCGTTTTCCGGAAGAAGACGTACGCCCAATGGGACTTGCAGCCACTGGAGTGATAGGCATGAAGCTGGATGACAAGGATGATCACATCGTGGGCATGGATATTGTCCGCCCACGGACCGAACTCTTCATATTAGCAGCAGATGGATCAGCAAAACGGACTTCTCTAAGCCAATATCCCAAGCAAGGACGGTATGGAAAAGGTGTCCTCACTTGGAAGTCCGGTGCAGATGTTCGCCTGGTTGGTGCAGCTATCGGATTTTCAGATCATCGCGCTATCATCCGGATGGCTAAGGGCTCATCTCGCTCAATACGATTTGCTGACGCGCAAAGAAAAACCCGAACGACTCCAGGAAGGATCTTAATTGAACTAAAGGAAGGAGATCGGGCTTCAAGTTTCTCTCCCGTCATTTTGAGACCTCCCAACCCTGAAACACCGCAGAAGGCATCATCACGAAAGCAGACTACAAGGAAAAAGACAAGGACGAGTACGAGGAAGCCTGCCACATCTACCACGAAGAAGAAGACAACGACAAAACAGCCTGTAAAAAGGAGTACCAGTAAGGCATCGACGCGAGGATCTTCCTCCACGTCCAAGAAAACGACATCTTCCAAGAGTACAAGCAAACGGAGTACAACAAGGAAAAAATCATCCTCGAACTAATTGACTTACTCTCTGTTTACGGGAATTCGTAGATGATTCTGTTGTCGCTTGTCGTGCAAGTACAAGCGGTGACAACGATCGAGCCCTTCGTCAAGGTTCCAAGATAAGGTTCCTCACCATAATCTGCGACCCATCCATCAAGGATGAATGGTAACTCACCGCCTGCTGGCAGCCATTCCCCATTAAATCGACGGGCGATGTGAAAATGGGTCCCCGTGGCACGCCCGCCTTCGCATGAAGGGTGGCCTATGAAGTCACCAACCTGTAATTCAGAACCCTCTACAACTCTTCCCTCAGCAGCGACGTGGAAGAAGAAAAGAATCCATCCTGTACGCTCATCACCATCCCCATCGAGGTCCAAGACAACCGCTGCATCCTCACTACGCACGACCAAGCCTGCAGCAGGCGCTGCGACCCACTCTTCAGAGGAGGAACAACCACCTTCGACCGCAGGGGGAGCGAAGTCCAGCGCACCGAGTGGTAAGCTTTTTCCCCATGAACCATGTGGGCCTGCGGAGTAATCCCAGATTCGATTCGGCTCAAATGGAAGCGTTAATTCCGGCTGCTGTAAGTTCGCCGGCATAAACTCCACCTCGTATTCAAATGGATCACCCCACAAGCTCTGGTAGGTCTTTACAAATCCATCAGGGCTCACAGTCGATTCGAATTCATCCAATCCATAAAATGCAGCAAAGAAGTTGTGAATCCCTACAGTACCTGCGTTCTGCCAAGGATCAGGTCGGGTTAGACGACCATCGGCAAGCTCGACCTCCCTGAGAGTTCCCGTCCGCCAACCATAGTAACCGTCGCTCAGGAGCTCCGCTGCCCATTGAAGCTGCCAATACAGGCCTTCATGGAGCTCATCCTCGTATCCCATTGGATAGATAATCTCGTTCCCCTCAGGAAATGGATTTGTAAGTGCCCCTGTCTGGTATTCCAATAAAGCGAGCAAAATCCTGGGGTGGACCGAGTAATCACGAGCAATGATCTCAACCACCTCCCATGCCGGGCGCTGTTCCTTATTCACATAATCGGTATTCGATGAGAGATATCCTGGGCTACTTTGCACCGCCTCACGTACGTCAAAATCCGCTGCAGATGGTCCATTCACAAGTTCGCTATCCGGGATTATATGGAACGGTGATCCGGTAAGGGGTTGATAATAGGCGGGGATGCGAAGTGGCAACCCTGGTGGGAGTGTAGTGATATCCGCAGTAAGCGTAGGATTCGCTTCGAGTATCTCATCCTCAGTCGTGTTGAAGTGAGCGGCGAGTGCGGAGAGAGTATCCCCGCTCTGAGCGACATAGTCTACCAGCTCGCCAGGAGCGTTCGCCGTACGAGTCGGAATAGGGGTAACCTGAGGTTCGGGTGATGGTGTCGGAGCTACGAATGTAGGTTGAGACGACTCTTCCACTGGAAGGCAAGCAGTCAGTAGAATCGAAAGAATGATGAGACCATAGAATAAATTACGTAGCTTCATCTCCGGATCAAGGTCTCCTGCGAAGAGCACGGGCATGCAAGCACAATCTCATCCCCTTTTACCAACGCTCCTTCATAAGGCAATGTGCCTGCCTGAGCAACCCAACCACTCATTTCGAAAGGCAGCGGACCATCCGCAAGAACCCATTCTCCGTTGTATTTACGAACGATATGAACGTGGGTGCCTGTAGCGTATCCCCCCTCACAAGAAGGATGTCCGATCAAGTCACCTTGTTCGAGAAATTCGCCTTCCTTCACCCGATGTCTCTTCGCGACATGTAAATAGAGAATAACCCAACCAGTCTGCTCTAAGTTATCTCCATCAAGATCGATAACAACCAGGCCATCATCGCTCCGAGTGACCAATCCTGGCGCTGAGGCTACAATCCATTCATCCGAAATAGCGCATCCTGATTCCGTTATCGATGGAGCGAAATCGAGGGCCGCCCAAGCAGCTTCGCGCTCCCAAGCTCCGTGTGGGCCCCCAGTAAATGACCAGATATGTGCCGGCAGAAATGGAAGAATCAATGGCGGTTGGATAAGTGCGGGCTCATAGAGTGGATGCATATACTCCCATGGATCACCAAATAAGGCTTTGTAAACAGCGATGAAACCACCTTGGTCTAGAGACTCTTCCCACTGAGTGGATGTACTGTTCAAAGAGAAAACATATTGTAACGCGACGGTTCCTGCATTCAAGGTCGGTGCCAATCTCACCTTGGTGCTATCTACCAGCGGGAGGTCAATTAAAGTACCGGCACGCCAGCTGTAATAACCTTGGCCCAACTCATTGGAGAGCCATGTTAGCTGACGGTATAGGCCCATATATGCTTCGTCAACCACGCCCAGCGGGTATGTAAAATCCTCACCAACTGGCACTGTGGGATCCGTCACCCAACCAGTGTAATACTCAAGCAGTGCTAAGAGCAGCCGCGGGTTAACGGAGTGAGCAAGGGCCGCTCTTTCAACAACCTGAGGACCGCTATAGTCTAGGCCGTGTATCTCTTCAGAGTAGGAATTAAGATAGCCACCGAAATTCGCCATGTACTCTGCGACGTCAAAATCTGCTGCATGGGGTGAGTAAACCACCTCGCTGTCCGGAATGAGTTTCTCATCTGGACCCGTTGTTCGAAAGCGATGCGGGATGATGAGAACAAGGCCTGGATCAATAAGTGCGTTCTCTTCAGGTAGAGGAGCTGAAGTCGAATCAATATCTTCAGGGAGAACACCAAACCTGACGGACAACGTTCGAAGCGTATCACCCGGCTGACTCTCATAAAGGATATTTTCAGGATTAACTTCCACATCCATGGTCGGAGTTGGGGGTAATGTAGGAGAAACTAAGGGCTTAGGACGCGCAGGTGTCGGCGTCCAATCAGGCGCCGTTGGTGCTGCAGTCGTCGCGATAACCGGTGGAAGCGTCTCCGTTGGCACCGCGGTAATCCGCTGCAATGCTGGCGGACGGGGTTCTTGAGTCAAAAGGGTATCACCGCGAGCACAAGCCAGACTTACGGCGCCTAATGCTGTAATGAACACCACCAGAGTCACACGGGAGGGATACCGATTCACGATTATGAAAACCTCACCTGGATATCTGGTTATAAGATTCTCGACATGAGCAAGCGAGCAACGTCACACCATTACGCGTCATCGACCCTTCATAAGGAACACCATCGCTACTTGAGATCCAGCCCTCGAGGTTAAAGGGTACTTCTCCATCCGCTGAAATCCAAACGCCATTATACTTCCGTGCAAGATGCACATGTGTGCCCGTTGAATAGCCTCCCTCACAAGAGGGATGCCCGATCGGATCCCCCTTCTTCAACATCGTACCTGTAGCTACTCGGTCTCGTGAATCGACATGCAGGTAGAGCACAACCCAACCTGTTTGCTCAAATCCATCTTCCCCTAGATCCTGCACGACTTGCCCCCGATCGGAACGAACAACAATTCCATCAGCTACCGCTGTGATCCATTCATTGGAATTAACACAGCCAAGTGCATAACCCGGTGGTGCAAAGTCGAGGGCTGCCCATGCTGCCCAATTGCCATACGCACTGTGTGGACCTCCGGTATAGGACCATACCCTACCATTTTCAAATGGGAGCGACAATTCCGGTTGGCTCAAGTCAGGCCCAGTGATTGGGTCAACGGCATATTGGAATGGATTGCCGAACAAACTGTTATACGTTTGATAGAAGCCTGAATCTCCAACAACCCATCGCCATTCTTCAACCGGATAGAGTTGGGAGAAGAGATATTGAACCGCAACAGTGCCTGCATTGACACCAGCTCCGGGTGGTAAAACCCTACCATCGGTGAAGACGTAAGGTCCTGCCCAACCCGCTTTCCATCGGTAGAAGCCAGCATTCAGTTGCTCAGCCACCCAGTAGAGTTGGCTGAGCAATCCTTCGTGACCTTGCGAATAGTAACCGATTGGGTACTCGACATTATCCAATCCCTGACCTCCCCGAACCCAACCACTCTGAAATTCAAGAATTGCCAGTAAAAGCCGCGGGTTAATGGAAAAATCCTCAGCGACCATCTGAACGATGGCTGGTCCAGATTTCAGAGTTTCGTCAACTTCTTCAGAATAAGTTGCAAGTACACTTCCTGGAAATACAATGTTAGCAACGGGTTCCAGATCCACCACGGAAGGACCGTAGACAAGTTCGGAATCTGGGATCAGTTTACTCGAAGGGCCAGGTGATTCTGGTGTTGGAGGTGGAATGTTCAAAACTCGCCCAATGGTCAGAACATTGAGGTCTCCAATGCCGTTTTCTGCCTGGATCTGAAGGACCCCTACACCATATTCTTGAGCAATTGCATTCAGTGTATCGCCATAGCGGACAATGTGAGTCTCATAATAATCCCGAAATTCTGGTGGCTCACGTACCTGATCCGGTGTCGGAGAAACCTGGATTGCAATAACTGGAAGCGTTGCGGTGGGCGGAATTGCCGTCGGCACTGGAGTGATCGTCAACGTAGGAGTCGGACTTTGGGTTGGAGTTGGAGTATCGGCCGATGCGGCATAGGCTGAGCTATTCAACACTTCATCGCCGCGAGAACACGCAAGTCCAGCAAAAACCAGAGTGAGACCAACCAAGAGGAAGACCCATATGTGTTTGGAAGAATTTCGATTCTTTACCAAGGTTATCCCTCGAAGACGAACCCAGAATACGAAAAACCTACAGCAATACTCATTTTCAAACCAACATCCGAATTTCCGGCACTCAATGATACCCCAATAGCGATTTATCCGCTTTAAAATACTGGATCACGCTGAAGCACCCCATATTGGGTTGCCAGAGGGGTTTAAGCCGCAAATCAGCTCAATGATTAATTCAAGAAACGTGCCAAAAGACCATTTTGTTCCCATAAAGCATACATCGCCGTATCCACAATCTATCTAGTAGCCATATTGACCACCTATATCAACCGATGTAGATTTAGTTCACTTGGTCGAAGGATTGAGAATCAGAGAAGAATTGGAGTAGAGATGGAAAGAGATGACGGTCGAGCTTTCGATGAAATCAGACCAGTGCGAATGGAACTTCATTATGTTGACTACCCCGAGGGCTCTGTTTTCATCTCGCTGGGAGATACCAAAGTTCTTTGTAATGTAACCATTGAGGACACTACTCCAAAATGGATGGTTGAGTCTGGAACCTCTCAAGGTTGGATCACAGCTGAGTACTCGTTACTTCCCCGATCTACGCACCGGCGAACGGATCGGGAGACGACTGGCTTACGCGGGAGAACACAGGAAATCCGCCGAATGATCGGTCGGAGCTTACGGGCAGCAATCGATTTACAAAAACTCGGCGAAAGGACATGCATTGTAGATTGCGACGTAGTTCAAGCTGATGGAGGTACTCGCACTGCAGCGATCACAGGTGGATATGTGGCACTGGTTATCGCATTGAATAAACTCATCCACGCTAATCTCCTCTCACCAGCCGTCCTCCTCCCTCAAGTTGCTGCAATCAGCGTTGGGAGCATCGCCGATCAGAGGCTACTTGATTTAACGTATTTGGAAGATTCAAATGCTGATGTGGACCTCAATGTCGTCATGAACGCGGAGGGAAATTACATTGAAATCCAAGGCAATGCAGAGAGAGAGACATTTTCACAAGAGGCTTTAGTGGGTATGCTCGCTCTTGCCCGGTCTGGGATTGAGGACCTCTTTCGTGAGCAACGACGTTACCTAGAAGACATGGCATAATACAGTGTATTTTATGCGTTTCCTGGATGCTCCCGTTATTTATTAAACTCACCTTTTAAGGAAAAATAGTGCATTGGGTACCACATCGATAGCGTCGGTTCTGGTTTTGAATCGGTAGATCAGGATCATCACTCGGTTAGAGACTTCTCCGTAATAATTGCTTACACGGCAACATACTGTCCTTTATCGTTGTTGTAGGATTACTCCCCCTGGATTCTCAACGAGGACGCTAAAACCCAGAGGTTCATAAAAAGGTGGAGCATCGAGATTCATTTGAGCAACGCTAATGAGGACACACTTGCAACTCAACCGTCTCTCGGTTTTGTAATCTCAAGTGAGAAGTCTATCTTGGACATTGGGTAGGAGTGAATAGTGGTCTAAAAGTACAGCCCCGGTTTCCACCGGGGCTGTTGTGTAAAGTAATTTCTTTGCCTTACCGAGGATCGATTCTTTAGCAATACTTTGCTATTCAGTCAGTGTTTCTAGTGCTTGGGTTAGCATGGCTAGGGCAAATTGCAAGTCGTTGACTCCTTTGCTAGCATCCTCGATAACTGCCTTGTAGTTCCAAAGGGCTGAAGTAACCACCTCAGGATTGAATCACTAAGCATTAGGAGACAGTGTTACTCCATGGGTAGTGTTTGGGCATAACCCAGGAGATCCACCACATCCTGTTGAGTCCAACCGGCGTCATAAACTGATGGCATTCCGGTTCCTGGTTGTCCAAAACGCACCTTATGGATGAATTCCCAAGGGTTGCCAAGAGCAATGGTTCCGACGTAATCCGGCTCTTCATCATCCCCGAAGTTGATCAGGCGCCCATCTTCACCGTGGCAGGCGGTGCAGGTAGAGGTGTAGAGTTTCTCACCATTTGCTATGTCCGCACCGATAGCGAGCTTCGAGTCATAGTTAACGTAATCTCTCATATCAACTTGACCATCTTTGATGAAAGTTGCTAGATCCAAGATGGCTGCATCACCCATGGCGGAGAAGTTGTGGTCAGTATCAACATTCCCGCTGATCTGAGCAACAATCTCCTCAAGGGTTTTATCTTGTGCGAAGAACACACCTGGGAAGCCTGTGTAGTGTGATCCGGATCCATATGGGCCGGACGCGCCCATATAATCCCACCCATGACACTCCTTGCAACGCCAGGTATCACCGCCGCTGCGCGTGTTGGTATCTTGGCGAGCCCAGACGGGGTTATCTTCTGTGGGTTCATCAACCTTTACCACCACCCACCATTTGTCATACAAGAGGCCACCTCGTGAAATTGAGACTTCATCGGAAGCAGGCTCTGTGGGTAGAGTCTGAGCATAGGCGAGGACGTCGACAACGGCCTGCAGTTCCCAACCGCTGGCAATACTTGAAGGCATGGGTGGATTTGAGCCGGGTTGACCAGCTCGAACCTTATGGATGAACTCCCAGGGGTTGCCGAGTGCAATGGTTCCGATGTATTCCGGCTCTTCATCATCCCCGAAGTTGATCAAGCGGCCATCTTCACCGTGGCAGGCGGTGCAGGATTCTTCGTAAAGATGCTCCCCCTCATGCGTGTCACCACCAATTGCAGCTTTGGTCTCTGGATCGATGTAAACTGAAACGTCGACCAACCCTTCTTGGAGGAAGGTGACCATGTCGGCGATCGCAGCTTCTCCCATGGCTGAGAAGTCGTGCTCAGGATTGGTAGAGCCATCGAGCCACCCTAATAGTTCACCGTCGCTCAAACCGCTTGCCCCGAACACACCTGGGAAACCAGTAAAGTGTGAACCAGAACCGTAGGCTCCTTCGGCACCCATATAATCCCAGCCATGGCACTCTTTGCAGCGCCAGGTATCAGCACCACTACGCGTATTCGTAGTCTGTGAGGACCACAGTGGTTGATCCCCAGTTGGTTCATCGGTTCCCACTTCCTTCCACCACTTATCATAGAGCCGCCCCCCTTCGGGGATCGAGCCGCTCAGTTCAACTTCAGGTGGAATGGTCGGTGCAGGTTCTTGCTTAGGAGGCTCAGGAACAGTTGTGGTCTGTTCGCCGGAGCAAGCACCAAGTGAAATTACCAAGGCCAGAAACAAGAAACTAACCAAAATAAATTTTCCTCTCATGATTCTCCTCATTTCGAATTCAACCGCTTAACAATTACACATCATTTACCCCCGTCTCGACCATTGGACCATAATCCCTCCTTTCTTTAACTAAGGTGAAAGAGAAACTAGAAATGTAATCACTTCCCACATCTGATCAGTGGTCAATGTTCGTTGAAATCCGGGCATCGACCCCTCACCTTCAGCGAGAATGCAAAAGGATGATGATGGATCTGCCTGCAACTCGCGATTCACCGCAGCAGAGGTGAAATCCGGCGTGTTGGGAAGACCACCGCTTCCATCGGCCCCGTGACAGGCGGCACATTGGCTGTCGTAAATGCTTCCACCAGCTTGGATCGCCTGAATATCATCAAAGTTAAATGGATTGACCTCTGTTGCGCAGGTGGTGGTACCCGCATCAACAGCGCCTTCGCTATCTGTAATTTCGCCAGGTTCTCTCCCCTCTGGGAGGGATGGGTCATAGGTAAACGTCCGTAAGTAATCGATCACTGCCCAGCGTTGATCTTGAGACAGAAGTGACTGCCAAGCGGGCATCGATCCACGTCCCTGGGTGATGGTGAGGTATAAATCGCGGGGTGCGAGACCTGCCATTTCTCGCAGATCAGTAAAATCAGCAGAGCCCAATTGCTCGCCAGCGCCGTCCTCACCGTGGCAGGGGCTGCAGTTAGCCGCATAAAGCTCGCTACCAGTTGTGATAATCTCTGGCGAGGTAGAGAGTCTCCAGATATAGAAGACAACATCCCATAGCTCATCCGAGCTGAGCGTTTCATTGTAGGCAGGCATCTCATTGCGCCCCTCAGCCACTGCAGCAAAAAAATCGAGAGGTGTTTCCCCACGCACGAAATCGAGATCCCGAAAATCACGTGCGCCTGGAACGACACCGGTGCCGTTGGGTCCATGGCAATCAACACAGAGGGATTCGTAGATCTCTAAACCTCTAGTGGCGGAAGGGAGTTGGGCCGGATAGCTTTGCAGGATAAAAGAAACATCGGAGTCAGCTTCCACCCTGTCTACCTGATCATAAACCGGGATGAGCGTAGGTATGGGTGTGGGACCATCTGGCAGACCACCAGGCGCGGCACATGCACTTAAAAAACCCAACCACAAAAGCAGGATCGTAGCACGGACGAGTATGGATCGAACGAACATATTCAGCATCTCCTAATCATTATCCGAAGTGAACGTACGGATGTAATTGATGACATCCCAACGTTCCCGGACGGTTAGGTTTTCAGCCAGCGAAGGCATCTCCCCGACTCCTTGCGTAATCATCAAATAAACGGTCCCATCGAATTCTGCTGTCGCCCTGTCGCTATAAAGACGTTCAGGTGTTTGTGTGAAATATTCGGCAAGAGGGCCATCACCCCGCCCCGTATCCCCATGACAAAGCGCACAATGGAGGGAGTAAAGGATTTCCCCGCGCTGGAGGGACACTTCGTCGGCTGGTATTGGGTTGACCGGGAATTCGCCTGGAATGACCCCAATCCCCTGAACAGGTACAGAGCCTGCCGGTACCCGCAACCTAGGACCTTCCTGATAGCCAATCGCGGGTGAATTGATCATGTCACTAGGGAATGAGATGACGATAACCTGAAAGGTAAGTAGTAACACAAATATAAATGGTGTGAACAGGAGCAGGAGGATGACAATACCCCGGCGCGTTCTTGCACTCATAGCGGTTGTTTCTCCGGCTGATGAATGCTTCTCCCACCATGTTGTTCTAAGAGCTGACGTACTTGCGTCGTAAGGTTAGCGGGAAACTCTACTAGCACACCAATAAAGCCATCGTTGATACGCCTGTCGTAATATTTCGGGCCAAACTCCGGGAAGTTCATCTCCCAGACAACTCCCAAGAATGTCGAGATAATGGTCGCCATCATTGTGAAGACAAAGGTGATGACCGCAGCAGGTGCAAAACCAACTGGTGGGTGACCTCCAACGTCCAGCCGGTACAAATGGGGGGTGATTACGGAGAGGAACAAACCGAACATAAAACCTCCCACCGCCCCAGCAAGGACAATATATGGCAAACGCAACCATTCAACGTGGAGTCCAATGGACCGCTCAGGATAAGGAACTCCAGTGATGACGGTAATGCTTTCATCTGCCAGACCAAGTGTATGCAGATCATCGATCGCATTGGCTGTTGCCGTCGCTTCTTGAAAAAGCGCCATCAAGTGTTCAGATTCCGCCATGATCCTCCTTACTCAATCTCCGCTGCAGTCGGTACCAAGCGACGTCCAATTCGTCGGAAGCTGTATCGCAGGCGACCTTCTTTGATTTCCCACACCGGGACGTAGGGAACCACCCGCGAGAAAATGGTATAGAGCAGGATAAAACCCGCGAAGGTCATGGCTACGATGCTAATCTCCACCCAAGTAGGCTTATAGGTACCCCAGTTGAAGGGAAGATAATTGCGTTGTAAATTGCCCGTTACGATCAAAACGCGCTCCGTGAACATACCCACATTTATGATCAGGGAAATGATGAGTAGACGATTCGGATTCGTACGATTCTTTCTGAAAGCCAGCAATAGGATTGGTAAGACATTGGCGACCATCTGCAGCCAGAAAAGAGGCGCCAATGGCCCGCTGATTTCGTCATGGATCAGCTCACGCACCACAGGTTCATTGCCATACCACTCGACAATAAAACCAGCGAACCAGAAGTAGAGCCATCCCATCCCAGCGATCATGATCAATTTTCCGAGTGCGTCGAAGTGTTCCTCGCGCAGGAAATCCTGAAGCTTCATCCTTTTACGCACGATCACCAGGATCAATGCCAGGGCTGATAATCCTGAATAGACAGCTCCGATCACGAAATAGGGTGCGAAGATCGTACTATGCCAGCGGGATTGAATGGTGACGGCAAAATCCCAAGAGACAATGGAATGCACCGAAAGGAAAACCGGAATGATCACAATTGAGAAAATGCTGAGCGCACGGTGAAGTTTGTGCCACTCACTCTCCGTGCCACGCCAGCCTAGAGAGAAGATGCGGTAGAGACGATTGCGCCAACCGTCAGTGTAATCGCGCGCCATGCCAAGGTCCGGAATCAAAGCCAGATAGAGGTATAAGCCGGATCCAATCAAGTAGGTAAGGATAGCCACCATGTCCCACATCAAGGGAGATTGAAAATTGGGCCACATTAATCGATTGTTTGGATACGGTATCATCCAGTAGAACTTCCACACCCTACCAAGATGGATCAGGGGATAGAGCGCAGCCATCATCAATGCAAACGCTGTCATGGCTTCTGCACCGCGTGTGATCGGACGGCGCCAATCGGCTTTCAGCAAACGCAGCACAGCTGAGATCATCGTACCGGCATGGCTTATCCCGACCCAGAAGACGAAAGTAGCAATGAAAAGACCCCAATATACAGGCTGATTGATGCCAGCTGTCCCCATGCCGTAGGTGATCATGTAGCCCCAGGCATAGAGTCCCCAGGCAACGATCGCTCCAAGAATGATGACGAGGATCCAGAATCGAGGGCCAGTTTCAAACATTGGGCGTAACACGGCTTCATTGATCTCCCGATCTGATCGGGATTCGAGCAGAAGCCGATCTTCCCACTCCTCTTGGGTCTCTTCCGGATCGAGGTCATGGCCTTCCTGGGATTCAATTTCAGGCATTGGTCTCACCTCCCTTTAGGTAAATCACCGCTGGATCTGTCCCGAGCACCTCAAGCATGCGGAAAGCTCGACGGCTGCGAGCCAATACGCTGGCCCGGCTATCCGGGTCGTTGAGATCGCCAAAGATCAATGCGGATGAGGGACAACTTTGTACGCATGCCGGTTTCACATCACCATCTTCAAGGGGGCGGTTAGCGACTCTTGCCTCCAGTTTGCTTCGACGAATACGCTGAATGCAGAAACTGCATTTTTCAATGATGCCGCGCTCCCTCACCGAGACATCGGGGTTGAGCGCCTGATCCAAAGGTTCGGGGTATTCGGGGCGTAGCCAGTTGTACACACGCACCTTGTAAGGACAGGCGCTACCACAGAAGCGAGTCCCAATGCAGCGGTTATAGACTTGGGCGTTGAGGCCTTCGGGTGTGTGATAGGTTGCAAACACTGGACAGACTGGTTCACAGGGTGCCTCAGAGCACTGTTGGCAAAGGACTGGCATGAATCGTGCTTTCAGGTTGGGGTATTCTCCCTCCCAGTAGCGCTCGATTCGGATCCAATGTAATGAGCGTCGTTTAACACACTCCTCTTCGCCGACGACGGGTACATTGTTCTCAATATGGCAGGCAGCGACACAAGCCTGGCATCCAGTGCAGAGGTCTAGATCAACAACCATCCCCCAGCGAATGCCGGTGTTCATCTCAGTCTCAACGGATCGATTCACGGCCCTCTCCTTCAAGGCTTTCTAAGCGTGCCACTTGATGTCTGCGTTCGGTTACTTCCAGTCGAACTCGAGTTGCAACCCACAAGAATTCAGGCGAGGTAGTGGCATCAACGTGTGAGAGTAAATCAAGGGGGTGTGCCCCCCGCCCGCTTGCGAAACGCCCATATTCTTCGTGTCCTTGACCGATAGGTATGGCCACGCAATCAGGTCGGATGCCAGGGTAGATCACAACTGGAGCTTCGAGCTCACCGTAGAGTGACGAGATTCGTACAATCTGGTTGTCTTCCAAATTCAACTTTCTTGCCGTCTCTGGATTGACCTCGATCCATGTTCCCCAGCGAGCAGTGGTCATCGGGTCGGGAATTTCCTGGAGCAAGGGGAGGTTTGCACCTCTTCCGTCGCTCAGGGTTATGGATGGGTATAGGATGAGATGGAAAGGATATTCATTCTCATCTCCCGCAAAACGGGCTGAAGGTACCTGGATTGCTTCGTTGGGCAATTCGGCGATCACCGGCTCTCGTCTTATTGGCTTTTCAGACCACCATCCACCAAGCTGCCGCCATTTAGCCCAGAAACCCGACGTAGTACGCGCTTCGAAATTCGCCAAGCTTGAGTCAAATAGTGATTGACTGGACTCCTCAAGAAATGCAACTTCATCCGACCAGGGCAAGGCCTGCGCCACTAGCCCACCAAGACCTGCTGCTAGGGTAAGGATCACATCGACCGTGGAGCGGGTATCGTATAAGGGTGCAACGACAGGTTGAATACTATTGACAATGGGCCGATCAGCGCCCGGAGAGGGCAGCTGATAGCCCCATGATTCGAGGTACGTAAGATCAGGGAGGATGAGGTCAGACCATACAGCAGTCTCATCCATGCGCGAATTAAAGGAAATCACCAGCGGAACGTTCATCATCGCTTCACGAAAACCAGTCCAGGTCGGTAGCTCAAAGACCGGATTCACATCCTTGATGAAGAGAACGTCCACCTTATTCGTTTGCATCGCTTCAATGAGCATGAGCAGGTCATTGAAAGTATTGTTATGACGCTCCTGACTAAACTCCTGGGCTGGTACTGGTTGTGATAGGAAGACACCGCCTTGCCGACCGATCCGGCGCATGAGCACATTTAATGCCATCACAGCGTCCATGGCTTGGGTGCCGTTTGTGAGTCCTGAAAGGGCTCCACCTGGGATCGCAAGGGGACGGTCGGCTTCAGCGAAGGTTTGAGCCAGTTGCCTCAATTCCTCGACGGAGAGTCCAGCGACTTGGGCTAATTCACCCACATCCAAGCGTGAATAGAGTTGGGCGTAAGGTCGATGGCTGCCAACACTCCCTAGATTTTCCTCAACAATGATACGCCCAAGTGCAAGAGCGATAGCCCCTTCGCTTCCCGGTTGAATAGGGAACCAATCATCGGCGGATGCTCCAGTAACTGACAGCCTCGGTTCAAATTGGGCCATGTAGCCGCGCCCTTTAGAACTGCCCTGACGCATCCTGCCGTAATCCACACTCTGGGCCACTGGTGACAGCCATGTTTCCAAAAAATTGGCACCGAATGAGAAAATGACATCAGCATTGGCAATGTCGAAGATCGGCAGACTGGAATCGTCGAACCAGCGTTGTGAGAGCGCATTCAGTTGATCCCGACCCTCAAGCGCACTATGAAGGTTGTATTGGACAGACGGCTGGGCACCTAAGGAATCTAGAAACAGGTCAATGATCTTAGTAAGGTGGTCTGGCAGAACGCCCGTGAGAAAAGCGATTCGATTGGGGTTGCCGATGTTTTCGATTGCGCTCAAGATTTGGGATAGAGCTTCATCCCATGGGATGGCCTCGTAGCTGAGCGAGTTTCTTCCTCCTGTTTGTCGCAACGTATTTCGGAACCGGTCGGGGTCATAGAGAACGTTGAGTCCTGCTTGCCCACGGGCACAGAGTTTGCCCCGATTGACCGGATGATCGGGATTGCCTTCCAGTTTTCGAGGGCGACCGTTAATGACCCTTGCTAACACGCCGCAGCCGGCAGGGCATTGTAGGCATGTACTGGCGTACCATGTCGCTTCACCTGGAAGGGTTTCCTCCGGTGGCCTAACATACGGGATTCGCAGGGCATGTTGCGCTGAAGCCGCAATTCCTGTCGCCGTCGCTGCACCTATTGCAATCTTCAGGAAGTTACGTCGGTTCAACTTGCTCGCCATTCGTTCTCCATTCATTGATCACTGATGACAGGCCAGACAATCGGCCAACTTAGCAACCTTTTCTTCTGGTTGGTCGAGATGGCAGGCCAAACACCAGCCCATGTCCATCGTGTTCAGGGGCTTGAGTTGAGTCATGCTTGCCACAGGGCCGTGGCAGGTCTCACAATTCACCCGGGCGGATAGATGAACCTGATGGCTAAAATAGGTATGGTCAGGTAAATCGTTAACGGCAACCCAGGGAATAGGTTCTTGGCGATCCCAGTACCCTTGCAGGATTTGAATTTGCTCCGATTCGGTTGCGATCGTTTGATGGCACTCAATGCAAAACTTGACGGAGGGGATGCCGGCAATATCAGAACGCGGGGCTTGCGAGTGGCAAAAGAGACATTCAAGTCCGGCGTCACTGTGCTTTTTATGACTGAATTCAATCGGTTGATCCGGCGCTGCCAATGCCACTGCGCGGCTTATCAGGATTACACTCAGGGTCAGAATCAAAAGAACCGGGATCATACCAATGATTGCACGGTTTCCAGAAAAGGCATCTCGTAATCGTTTCATGTTGGTCACTGGTTGCTGTCTGGTTCATCGACATCAGTCATGAGCAAGTTTGCCAGATCTTCAATCTTGCCGACTGTGCGTCGTTCTCGCCGGTAACTCCTCAGTTCGTTGTCATTCAAATTAAGGCGTATCACGTAAGTGCTGGCATTGATAATCGCCATGATTTTTTGCTCCTCTGCTCTTGATGGAGCATCGGCATCCTCTAAAATCACGACGCTAGGATCGAGGGCTTCAATTTGCCCTAGCGCTGCTTGTTGATTTGAAGTTGAGCCCACTACATTGACCCCCCAATCCTGAAGTAAGCGCCGCACAGCTTCGTCAAATAGTGGGTGTGTCCAAATGATAAAAACACGGGGTTTCCCCATTGCTACTCCAGTAACCATGCTATGGCTTTATAAGTAGGATTGGAATCGGGGAACTTGCCAATTCAGGCAATGAGATCGCCATATCTTCTGGCGATTTATGCTAGATTTATTTGGCGAAATAAGACGAAAATTGTGAGTTGGGGATCTAGATCAAACCCTGTTCCCGTGCGTACTGGACCAATTCATGGCGCTTATTTAAACCAAGCTTTTGCATAATGTTAGTACGGTGAGTGTGGACTGTACTTGGACTGATGACCAGCTCCTCAGCGATATCTTTGTTCGAGTATCCATCGGCAATCATTTGGAGAATCTCTACTTCACGGGAGGTTAGTCGTTGTTGATACATACTTTCCCCAGATTGAGTCTTGAGGTAGCGATCGACGAGACTGCGAGCCATGCTGGGATAAAGGAAAGCATCGCCGCGCGCTACCGTACACACTGCGCGGATGAGTTCCTCGGTTTCAGCACCTTTAAGAACATAACCCGAGGCTCCCGCGTCGAGCATCTTAAAGAAATATTCCTCGGACCGATGCATCGTCAAAACCAACACATTAACTTTTGGATTGGATTTCTTGATGCGTCGTGTAGCCTCATAACCGTTGATGCCTGGCATGCCAATGTCCATCAGGATAACATCTGGTTTCAGCTGGTTGGCAAGATCGATCGCTTGAGCACCATCCTCGGCCTCGGCAATTACTTCAAATGCGGGTTCGGAAGAAAGCAACAGCCTTAATCCAGACCGGAAGATGGTATGGTCATCTGCAATAAGAATTCGAATCGCTTCAGGCATCTCTAATGACTTCAATCGGGAGTCGAACGAGAATCATAGTTCCCTCTCCAGGCGCCGATCGAACAACGAACTCGCCACCCAATTGTTCAACCCTCTCGCGCATGCCCACTAATCCCAAGCCCGTCGATCTCCCATTATCCCCAGGAGGATCATCGAGATCGAACCCGACACCATTATCTACCATTTCCCCAAGAATAGTTTCATCATCCACCATAATTCTCAATGAAACCTCAGAAGCCTGGGCATGACGTAGTACATTTGTAAATGCCTCCTGAAAAACCCGGTAGATCACAATTTCAATCTCAGGAAGCAGCCGTTCATCCAGGTTTGTACAGTCTATATTGAAGGTTATACCAGCTGATTCTAACGTGCGTTTGGCTAGAGATTTAAAAGCCACTTCCAGGCCTAGATCGTCCAGCGCGGAGGGCCTCAATCCCGAGATAAGATCATACATCTGATCTGTTGCATCTTTCAGGATTAAGTTAGCTTGATCAAGGTGTGAGATGGGGCCATCGCCGTCAGGCGTTAGTTTACGCTTAGCCAATTCAATTTGCAGTACGGTGCTGCTCAAGCTCTGTCCAAGTTGATCATGCAGTTCGCGAGCAACACGAACGCGCTCTTCTTCCTGCGCAGTAATGATTTGTTTGAGCAATTTTCCACGCTCTGTAATGCGTCTCTTCAACGCCTGGGAAAGAGCCTGGTTTTCCGCATCCCTCTTTGAGATACGCTTAACCATGACATTAAAAGTATGGCTGAGACGTCCAATCTCATCTTGTGAATCCTCGACTAAATCTTGAGGCTGGGGTTTTCGCCCAAAACCTTCAATGGCGGTATTCACGTTGTCGATCCTATTGACGACCCAACGCCGAATGGCAAAGTTCACCAGGATGATGATGATAAGCACAGTGGCAGCCCACCAGATCAGATTTCCACGTAGATCATTTGAAAGTGTCTGTTCAATGGGATCAATGGAGATATCTGTGAGCAAAACACCAATAATTCTTTGATCAGGATCATGACATTGGTGGCAGGTTGGCAGGTTTTCAATCGGGTGCATGCTTCGAAAGAAACGTTGGCCACCCTGTACGCTAGTAACGATCCCCAGTGGCCTTTTAGCGGGATCATTGCTGTGGCAGGGCTGGCATGAACTATCCTGATTGCTTAACACCTGGCCTGTTATCTCTTGATTGGGTGAGAAAATCACACGACCCTCTAAATTAAGCAGGAGCAACGATCCAATGCGTGGATCTTCTCCAATGTCATTAAAGATCCTCTGAATATGGTTGAAGTCTGATTCCAGCATGTCATGCTGTATGGCTCGTTCAATAACATCCCCGGTCTGAGAGGCGAGCAGAGACATCGTATCGAGCGCTTCTTCCCGCACGCTGTAATAATGGATCGCACTGCTAATGCTGATGATAACCAACGCCGGTATGAGAATCATCAGAGTGACTTTTGTTCGTAGACTCATTGACCATCAACACCCATAAAGAACCACAAACTTAAGGTCTTCGCCAAACCCATTCAGATAATGCATTCTTCGATTGGTTCGCTAAGTCCAATCTTGCATACTTCACGGCGGTTGGATAAGATTTTTCGTCATGAAGATTCAAAACCATACAAAATCACCCAGGATTATGCAATTATGCCATAAGTTCAGCTTGTGAATAGGGTCTTGCGTGAAGTAGTTAGAGGCTGGATCTACTATGGAAATTGTTACCTATCCAAATTGGTTTTTGTATAATCTAGATTCATCTTCCATCAGTGAACCCTTATTGAATACCCGCTAATGTGTAATCTCCTGTCGAGAAATCTCTCGGAAATTGATTAATACCACTCCATACACAAGCCTTCTTCCGGGAGACAGGTTTCCGAGTGATGGCAAATCATGGCACACCATCCAGTAAACTTACTGCTGCTCTACGAAGCATAGGTGCAATTCGTAGAGTGCAGATTTCAGATTCACTTTAGGTTTAGCGAACATTTTGATCATCATTTTTAAATGGAATTCGCTCATCGCAGAAACGTTCAGCTTCTTGATCACATCCTCCACGTAGGTCATTGCTCAGGATGACTTGGTGAACGATGAGTAAATTAAGAAGTCGATCCTATGCAAATCTGTGATATCGGGATTTCTAGTGCCGTTATCTGCAAAACGATCTAGCGTTACGCGCAAGCGATCAGGCTCCTCATCACCATTGTGACAAGGACTTCTGATCTCGAGGAGATCGAAAAAACCGGCAGGACTTACCGAGGATTACACGATTCTCTCACGAGCTGAGATGCCACATGACTCTTTTTCGTCCATGAAGATCCGATGCCAGGATTGTCGCGTCTGGAAGCAAGGTTGTCATCAAAGGCTCTATTAGGCACGACGGCGTTTTATCCGCCAAAGAGTTCTTATTATCGGGCCCTTCATGATAGGAGGAAATGGTGCTGCTGAAATCTGAGCGAAGCCGATACGTATGATGTCATATCCCTGCTGAAGTTTGGTCTAACCGGCAGGATTTTCCCTTGTAAATCATTCAAGCGCTTGAGGAAGAGGGGAATATGTCCATGGTCATTAATTTTCATTACCTAACACTCGTTAATACCCTTTTCATGACCCTCAAATGCGCATCAGTGTCTAAATAACACAAGAAGTGCTAGATCAAGATAGGAATTACCATATTACTATCATCCGGTCGTGAGATACTTCTCCATGATAAAGGTGGGCTCGACGATGTGTTGTACCTTACCCTGATCATCTATGAAAGACCACTCCCCTGGATCCTCGACAAGTAAATTGTAACCAAGGCGGCTATAGAGACGCTGCGCGTCGAGATTCGTCTGCACAACACCAATGAGAGTTCGCTTAAAACCCTTCTCATGCGCTGCAGCTTCTGCACTTGTGATCAGGAGACTCCCAACCCCTTTGTTGCGGAAATCCGGTTTCACCCGAAAAGAGTAGAAATAAGCTGTTCCCCGTTCTCTTTTAGGGTCAGCGGTTATGCTGGTCAATTGAATGAAGATCTGACCGACGATTTCCCCCTCGGATTCTGCGACGAGGAGGATCTGCCTTCCCTCCTGCGCATCCATCATCGCTTTTTGGTAGAGGCGTCTAAATCGTCTATATTCACCATCCCATTCCAGTGCAGGCAAGTCAGTCACAACCGCTTCACGGATTATGACATATCTTACTTCATCCACTGCTCCTTGCCTCCTCTACCATTTTCTGAAGTAGGTCCTCTTCCTCCTTGGCAGACTGGATCAAACCATCCAGCCAGGCTCCCCGTAACGACCGAAGGATAACACGGTAAGAAGGACCAGGGGGCAAGTGGAGCGCTCTTAGATCATCACCGGTTGTATGAGGTTGCACGAATCGCCATTGGCTTAGATATTGCTCGATGGCTACCCTACAGTCAGGCTCGTCCTTCAATCCCAACCATGCAACCTGAATGGCTTCTATCCGAAGTTCATCCATGAGGTCAACTAGAGTGCTAGGAAGCGCTTCTGCGCAGAGAGAAGGCAATTCTCTCGCTAACCTGTTTGCATCCAACACGATATTTCGCATGAGGGTTGAGAAGCTAAGGCGCTTACAGACGGAACGAGCATCTCGCTCTGTCATCTTCAACAGCCATAAACCGTAATAGGTTATTGCCCGCTGAGGGATAATGTCAATCTTCCATTCTGAAGGTGGAAGGTAGTCAGGTACTTCTCGGAATGCATCCTCGAATGATTCATCCCATGATAACACTGGGTGAATTGTCGAAAGTAGATTGAGGCCATTGAGGCGCCGCATGATCTCAATCCTGCGATCTTCGCGAAATACAGCTTCCAACTCGTGCCTGATCCGTTCCCCACTCACTCGATCGAGCAATGGTAATGCCCCTTGCAGTAGTTCGAGCGTTCGAGGTTCGATGGAAAAACCCAATCGCTGTTCTAAACGAATAGCCCGTAGCACGCGGGTTGGGTCATCAACAAAACTCAGTGAATGCAGGACACGAATGAGTCCTTCCCTGAGATCACGTTCGCCACCCCAATGATCCAGTAGCTCTCCATAGTGACGACCATCAAGCCGTGTGGCGAGTGTGTTGATGGAGAAATCTCGTCTGTGCAGATCAAGCTTAATACTTCCGCGTTGAACAGAGGGTAGAGCCGTTGGATGGTGATAAAACTCAGTGCGCGCACTCACAAGATCCAGACTTGTAGGAATCTCTCCCGTCTCTGCACACTCACGCCCCAGCGCTCTTGAAAGTTCCTCATTACGTGGATCAACCATCCATTTCGCAGTACCGAAGCGACGGTGGCTGCTCATTCGACCCCCATAGCGAGAGGCGAGGGCGCGCGCAAGCTCAATAGCATCACCTTCCACAACTAAGTCAAAGTCCACACTTGGTTCACCTAGCAGCAAGTCACGAACAAACCCACCAACGATGTACAATGCCGCATTCTGTGTTTCAACTTGTCTCGCAACGAGCTTGAGAAGACCGAGGACAGCGGGAGAAAGAGCATCTTCCAATCTGTCCGCCAGATTAGTTTCATCCAACTTCGATTCAATTCCAGCAAGTGTTTTTAATAGATCTGTCCGAGTGACAATCCCCACAATGACACCACTCGTTGGATCCGCAACTGGCACCTGACCCCAATCGTTTTCGATCATCACCCGCTGAAGGTATTGAACTGAATCGGTGGGGGAAACCACCAAATTCCCTGCGTCCATCACACTGGAAATCGCCATCGTACCCATACCATGGGACATTGCTCTGTCAACCGCCCTTCGTGTGAGTAAACCAATAACATTCCCATTATCAATAACTGGAAATCCTTCGTGACCGAAGCGCCGCATGCTTTCCGCAGCCTCTGCCACGGTTACATCCGGGCTTAGAAGTTGTGGATCGCGGGACATTATCTCTCCCACCCTTTTCTCGGGTTGGATAATGGTAGGTAATATAGTCAACAATTCAGTTTTGATTTCATCGATACTTCCACCCCGAATCAACGCTGCAGCCGCACGACTGTGACCTCCTCCGCCGAAATGCGTTGCAACCAGTGAAACATCCAATTCATCGGCAGTGGAACGTGCTACCATTTGCACATGCTCATTCAACGCAACCAGAACAAATAATCCCGAGGGATCGTAGAGATCCCTAAGCTTGTGGGCGAGCGTGGAAATCTCGTCCATAAAGCCTTTCGCAACTGCACTCGCTATGACGATGGTAAGCCCGTGAAAACGATGTGTTTCCGTGGACTCAATGAGGCGATCATAAAGAGCACGCTGTTCAGTGGATAAAGGATGATTGAGGAAGTCCCCCGCAATCTTTAGACTCGCACCTTGATCAAGCAACCATGCACTCGCACGCACATCACGTGGCGTGGTTCCGCCATAGGTGAGGGACCCTGTATCCTCGTAGATACCAAGCAGCAGAAGAGTTGCCGTTATCAGATCAAGATCGAGACCTAACTCTTGGATATCTTCAACCAGGATCGATACAGTCGCGCCGGTATCACTGATGTGATAGGACCAGGATGGGTCCAACTCGAGACTCTTCGGATGATGATCGACGACATGAACAGGGGTCTCATCACTGAAACCTTTCACTGAGACCATGGTTTGTGTATCCACCAGAATCACATTGTCCAATGGCTTACGCTGGAGATCCTCGAATTCAATGTATGGAAGTCGATCCCCGTACAGTGTCAGATAAGCGCGCACGTTGCGGTTCAACCGTCTTGGCAATACCGGAATTGCCTCCGGGTTTAGGAGGCTAGCAGCCAAAAGCGAGGCTACCGCATCGAAATCCGCTTGTTCATGAGTCAGGACAATCTGCATTCGTAAATGACCTTTTCAAACAATTCTGGCATACGTGTCTCAAGCTTGGTCGCAACGTCCTAAACATTGGGCAACCTAAACCTGGATGTCAGGTTTCCCGCCACGCCAATCAATCCAATGGGTGATAGTTTCCCTGGTCGCGATTATACAACGACGGATGGTTTATGGCGGAAATTAACTGCTTCAGGTTGCATTTTTCTTACAGCTGCTCAAGCGAGAAAGCCAAAAAATAGGAGCAGACCCTGAAAGTTTGGATATCTTCCCAGCTAAGGTACTCTAGGAATATTCGGGATTGTCCCCGAATCCCACCTCATGTCTCTCAAAGACCCCGATTTGTCAACAATGGAACGCTCAGAAGGAATAACGCATAGATGTGAGATTAAACGCTAATAGAGACCCTCTTGTTCACCAAGATAGTACCACTCCTGGATGGTAGCTGGATTTCCAAGCGATCTCCTGAGGTTGACAGTTGCCCATTCCTAAGAACTTCGACATAGGCCATACTTTCGTGCAGTTCTAAATCCTTTAAAGGTACCGAGAATTTTGTTCCTACTTCTGAAGCGTTGAAGAATAGCACAGCATGATCTTCATCAATCGAGCGGGTAAATGCGACAACTTGTTGGTCATCATCGACCAAGAGTCGCTTGAAGTCTCCCCTGCGGAGCTGTCGGTATTGATGCCGAGCTTGAATGAGCTTTTTAACGAACGTTCTATGCTCCTGATCCCAAGCCTGCTCATCCCAAGGGAATGCGCGCCTACAATCAGGGTCTTTCCTTCCCTCCAATCCCACCTCATCACCGTAGTAGATGTGTGGCGCCCCAGGGAAGAAAAATTGAACGAGGTTCATCAACCTCACACTTTGCGCATCCCCTTTGCACCTGGTGAGAAGGCGCTCTGTATCATGCGAACCCAGTGTGAGCATATGTGCATAGTTGTTTTCTTCCGGATATAGCGATAGAAGACCTTCCAGACGTTGAGCAAATCTCGATGCCGTTATAGAGCCATCCACGACAAAGTCGAGCAACGCATCCCGAAGCGGATAATTCATCAGCCCGTCAAAATGGCTCTCGCCGACCCATCGTGCATCCGGTTCCCAAATCTCTCCAACCAAGTAGGCTTCGGGATTTGCATTCCTGACGACCTCTCGAAATTCACCCCAAAAGGAATCGTCGTCGATCTCGTTGGGAACGTCCAATCGCCATCCATCTGCACCTTGTTCTATCCAATAACGCGCTACTCCGAAAATGTAGCGTCTAACCTCGGGATTATCCGTATTCAGTTTCGGAAGGCTTCTGAATCCCCACCAGGCTTCGTAGTCTTTGGCCTTCTCCTCCCCATATGCGCAAACCGGAAAGCGATGGATATGGAACCAATTCTTGAAACCCGAGTGTTCACTATTTTCAAGGACATCCTGGAAAGCGAAAAAGCTACGGCCACAGTGATTGAAGACCCCATCCAAAATTACCTTAACACCATAATTGTGCGCCAAATTTAGAAGATCTTGAAAATCATCGAAGGTACCCAGCTTGGGGTCGATCCGATAGTAATCTGAGGTGTTGTACTTGTGATTCGAAGTCGATTGGAATATTGGATTGAGATAAATGGCATTTACGCCAAGATCAAGCAAATAATCAAAGTGCTGGAGAATCCCTTGCAGATCCCCACCTTGAAATCCTTTTCGAGTCGGTTTTTCACCCCAAGCCTGGACATTGGGTGGATCATTATCCGGATCCCCATTGGCAAATCGATCAGGAAAGATTTGGTAGAAGATGGAATCGGGCACCCAATCAGGGATTTTCATGACGGCTCCTCAAAGTATTAATATTGATATCCTCCCAATAACGTACGTTCACCAGCAAAATATCCCATTCCGCGAACAATCGATCAAAAATTGGTCACTCTGAATCGGAAGCTTCAACTTTTCGCTCTAACTTGGGATAAAGGATCCAGAAGGCGTAGGCAGGATCATCACCCTTGAAACTTACACCATATGCAGTCTGTTGCAGTAGTTCGACAAGCTCTTCATATTGAGGGTGGATTGGAAGTGCGATGTTTCCACGAATAGCCGTCATCATTTGGTTCTGCCAATCCTTCTCAAATGTAATCGAGATAGCAACGGGAACCTGACAGCCAGAGCTCGCCTGGAGAAACCTGGATTGAACATCCGGGGTCAAGAGAAATAGGGCTAGGACCCAAGCGGCGTTGAAATCCTCACTGCTGGATGTAGTGCTGAAGTACATGTTCCTAGTCCACGCGAACCCAGAAAGCCTCTCACCTGTAGCAGAGTAGATCGGCCAAGGGTCAATCGCCAACTTTTCCTCGCCCAATGCCAGCATCAATCGATCGGAATTCCAAGTACCATCCACCAACCATCCTGCCCTACCTTCTTCAAACTCGATCAAATCAACATCTGTATTCATAGTTCCCGGTCCTGCTCTGCCTAAATCTTTCATAAGCTCAAGCCAACACACACCGGCATCCTCAGTTAATCCAAGGCTGCCATCGATGGTAAAGAGTTCACCTCCACAGGCCCGCATGAAAGCACCAGAATAAATGAATCCGACATCCCTCAGCAATCCAACCTTCGAACCGATCGTTAGTGCCTTTGCACGCCGTATAAACTCGGCATATGTCTCCGGCGACTCATTCACCAACTCTTGATTGCGATAGAGGACGATTCCTTCCATCGTCAACGGAAGTCCAAAAATCCTCCTCCACGTCGTAACCTCCTCCCATGCGACTGGCCTGAGAGCATCGACCAGCTCGCTTGAAATCCGGTCTGTGATCTCCTGAATCATGCCTTCACTGAACCACTCAAGACCCCACTCTGTGGGGCCCAAGATCATGGTTGGGGCTTCACCTGCCTCGACCGCAACCTCAAAACGCTCTTTTAATTCCTCTGGAGTGTAGTAGGAGACGGACAATTCTACTTCAGGGAAGTTCTCCTGAAATTGAATCAGAATAGGGTAGAGCACTTCTAGCTCATCTTGTGTCCAGTCGAGCCAGAGCGTGACCGTGCCCTGGACCTTCGGTTCTTTTGTAGTAACTGCTTCAGGAGTTGCCGTCTCCTGCACCTGTGTGGAGGTGGGCACTGCTGTATCCATCGGAAAAGCTGTCGTTGTAGGCGTTTCAGTTGGAGATACAAACTGACATGAAGCACTAACCACAAAAACGAGTGAAAGAATACAGAGTATTAAGCCACGGTAAATAGATCTCATCATTGAGTATCCTAATCATCCTCAACCGTGGGGATTTGTAACCGAAATCCCAAACGGCAATAGATGATAACATCTTTCAAGCTCTGGAGTTTACCACAAGCTGAAGGACTTGGGTCAATCCTCCTACAAATAGCCTGCATTGAAGAATATCTGGCGTATAACTCTACTCAAAGTAAGAGGCTTTTTATAATCTTGGGCACTGTATTGCCAACGAAAAAGAAAAGCTTCCAAACCCAACGATTTAATAAAGCACTTGAAAGGTATAATGGTTGCGTTGATATGCATGAAAGTTATCAGTGGCGCCTAATCCTATCTGAGCCTTCTTCCGGTTCTTGGAACATGGCACTGGATGAAGCGCTCCTCGAATCTACCTCATCCAAACTTTCCCCTCCATCCCTGCGGCTGTATTCATGGTCGCCGCCTTGCGTATCACTGGGCTTTGCCCAACCGATCGAACACATTGATCTCAAGCGCCTCAGTCTCCTCGGTTGGGGCATTGTCCGTCGTCCCACAGGAGGCAGGGCGATCCTCCACACCGACGAACTGACATATTCCGTCACTGTTCCAGCTGATAATCCAAATATGAGCGGCAGCGTTCTCAGCGGTTACAAATACATCAGCGGAGGCTTGGTGTCTGCCTTGGAGGAATTGGGCGCTGAGGTTGAAGTTCAGCCCGAAGTGCAGTTGGATCAGGAGACACGTTCTCAACCCGTCTGCTTTGAAATCCCCAGTTCTTATGAGATCACCGTGGATGGGAAAAAGCTCATTGGCAGCGCTCAAACGCGTCGAAAAGGCGGAATTCTTCAACATGGGACACTCCCACTAAGGGGGGATATCGCACGAATCTGCCAGGTCCTGAATTATGAGGATGAAGCACATCGCGAGAATGCCGCTCAAGGTGTACGGGAAAGGGCTTCAACAATTGAGCGATGTCTCGGAAGGATAGTATCGTGGAATGAAGTTGCTCAAGCGATGCAGTCCGGCTTCTCAAAGGCCCTCAATTTAGAACTGACACTAAGCCAACTGACTGAGGAAGAAATCCTCAGGGCTCGGGAGTTGTATGAAAATCGTTATGGAACGATTGAGTGGACTGAACGAATCCAAGAAAACCACACAAATCCTCCTGGTTAGGGGTGAGTTCATCCTGCGTTCCAATCTCTCTTGTCTACAATCACCGTCAGGACTAGACTAGTCCCATGCACGTAGGCGTGGTAACAATCGAGCTTCGAATACCGGGATGTCGATCGTTGAAGGAAAAAAGGGGTCGTCTAAAACCACTCCTGACCAGACTTCACCGCCATTTCAACGTCTCAGCAGCAGAGATTGATCACAACGACAATTGGCAGTTTTCCATTATTGCCTGTGTCACCGTAAGTAATGACTCCAGGCACGTCCAGCAATTACTCAGCGGGATACCGTCGTGGATCGAATCGCACAGACCCGACCTCCAGGTGATCGACGATCATATCATCATGCTCTAACTCGTTTCGATAAGGCACAACGGTAACAATACCATTTCATAGCACATCCACATCATAGATCCCAAGGATCAACTTCCCGCATCCTCCCCGAGATGGTATTAACGTGCGTATGGTGCGCCGCATTCCAATCTAAAGAGCAACTCGATTGATCTGCAGAAAAGGAAGGACCACGCCTTTTAAGCTGCGTGGTCGCCCAAGATGTTACTCGTTTATTTGAGCCGGTGATCAGGCTGCTTGCACGTTTTCTACCAACAGCCGTCTTCGAACCAATGCATTCAATCGTGAGGCCAGAAGGCTTGCATGGACTGGCTTGATTAAGTAATCATCAGCTCCGGCATCCAACGCCCTTGCGACACTTGCTGGCGCACCTAGGGCAGACAGGATCATGATGGGCACATCACTGAATGTCCTAATGCGCTCGCACACTTCCCAACCGTCCATCTCCGGCATAAGCAAGTCAAGTATGACAACATCAGGTGGATCATCCCGGCAGGATTCAATCCCATCTTGACCGGAATAAACCGCACGCACCTGAAAATCTCTGCCTCGTAAAAGTGTACGCAGCATTATCGAAAAATCTGGATCGTCGTCAATCAATAGTATCTCAATCGCCATAGTATCGTCCCATCCAAGTGACCTCATTATGCAGGAATTCCATGGATGGTGACCTTACAGGTTACTATCAACAACCGCTTGCCCAAAAATTACATAGAGTCTATGATATTTTCCCGTAAGGTAATTGGATGAATTGGTGTGAAAAGGAACATGGAAGAAGTTAATCAACAAGAGACTCCAACTTGCCCACAGTGTGGTGAAGTGCTTCCTCAAGACGTACGGAATTGCCCTGGATGCGGTGTAGATTTTCTCCTGCTTGCTTTATTAACCGAGAGATCCTACCTCGAAGGAATGCCGGAGGCAGCACCCAGCACTCCAGAGACGGAACTGCTCGTCCCGCGCATCGGTGATTACCTGCTCGATCAAGGGCTGATTACTGAAGAGCAACTAATCGCTGCTCTCGATCGCCAGAAGTCATTAGCAGCTCAGGGGGAGCATAAACTTCTGGGGCAGATCCTTATCGAGTTGGGTTCTACAGACAACGAATCACTAGACCGCGCGATCAACCTTCAAATCCTTCAGTTGCATACCGCCCTTAAGGAAGCGAATGAAACCCTAGAAGAACGCGTCGAGGAACGTACAGCCGAACTCAAAATGGCTTTGGAACGGCTGACGGAAATCAATCAAATTAAAGCCAACCTAATTTCCAACGTTTCTCACGAGCTCCGAACACCACTGGCCCATATTAAAGGCTACCTTGAGTTGGTTATGGATGAGGAACTCGGTGACCTCACTGAAGCTCAGAAGAATGCAATCACCGTTATGCAGCGATCAACCTCAAGATTAGAACGTTTGATCGAAGATCTAATCGAGTTCTCTACTGCCTCCCGTGAAGGCATTCACTTGAGACTGCAGCCATGTTCTGTTAAGGACCTCTCAGCGGATGTCATCCAGGCCTCGCAAGTGAAGGCAGAGTCCGCTGGCATCACATTGGACAACCTCATTAATGAGCAAATTCCAGCAGTTCGAGCTGATCCAGAGCGACTTGAATGGGTTCTTCTCCAACTAATCGATAACGCCATTAAGTTTTCTCCCAATGGTGGGCATGTCACCGTGGATGTGAAATACGATCAAAACTTTGTAACGATATACATCCAAGATACCGGCGTTGGCATTCCTCCAGACAGGATTGATGAAATCTTTATTCCTTTTCACCAACTGGATGGTTCACCGACACGTCAGTATGGAGGAACAGGTTTGGGATTATCGCTGGTCAAACTTGTTCTCGACGCTCACGGCTCAGAACTACAGGTGGAAAGCGTACCCAACGAAGGCAGCACATTTAGCTTTCCAATTCCAGTAGCGACGGATATCGAATGACAGGTCCACTCGTACCCCCAGGTCCTTTGACCACTGGCACAGAGCTGAACGCTGTCTACGCCATTGCGCGTGTAGTGGCAGAAACCTACGACACAGAAACGGGACTGGACACCGTCTTCCGATTGGCGAGGACGATCTTCATTTTCGACATCGTTTCACTATTCCTACAGGACGATCAAACAGGTGAATTGGAACCAGCATATGCCAGCGCGCTGGGGCGGGGTCGATCGCGTGAAGCCGAGCTCACCTGGGGCGAACCAGCTGCAAGCGAAGCCTACCGGACCGGTCAGACCGTTCTTCGACAGGAGGATGCAGGCCCCTCCGTGAAGGGACGTGAACGGCGGCGCGATTACCTTGGACTACCAATGTTGGTTGGCGGGCGTTGTGTTGGCGGGCTCGTATTCGGAAGATTTGGTGGTCCCTCATTCCCACCTGAGCACATCCGACTCGCTGAATTCGTCGCGTGGCACGTAGGCCAGCTCCTTGAGAATCGCCGCATGGCTCATCGTATCGCAACACTAGAAGCACAGCGTGAGCTTGCCCGGCTCCAGGATGAATTCATTTCCACTATCTCTCACGAACTACGCACACCGCTGGGTTTCATTAAGGGCTATGTGACCACATTAATGCGCGACGACGTAGATTGGAATCCGGAAACACGCATTGAGTTCTTGCGAATCGTTGATGACGAATCCGATCGGTTACGTGAGCTCATCGACAATTTGCTCGATTCTTCTCGCCTTGAGAGCGGTCGATTAGGCATGACTTGTGAACCAACTCGCATCGCCGCACTTATCCGCGATACTTCTGAGAGGACTAAATCCGCATATCCTGAAATGGATCTGCGTCTAGAGATCGATGACAACCTGCCACCTGTTGAGATTGACAGCACCCGCATCTCACAAGTACTTGATAATCTACTCTCCAACGCACATAAATATGCCCCCGAAAGCAAGGTAGTCATCAGGGCAAAGGATGAAGGCAATTATCTGCGAATTGAAGTGTCGGATCATGGACCTGGCATCCCTGGTGAGCATGTGCCACACCTCTTCGAACGATTTTACCGTGTCCCAGGAAACAGCAACACGATCCGTGGAACGGGGCTTGGATTGTATATCTGTCGTAAGATTGTGGATGCTCATGGTGGCGAAATCGGCGTGAACAGCAATCCGGGGAAAGGATCGACCTTTTACTTCACACTCCCGGTTACCTTCGCTCCCACTATTCAAACATCGGAGAATAATAATGAGCCAGAATAAGTCCATTTTGGTCGTAGATGATGATCCTCGATATCTTCGGCTTGTTGAAGTCAATTTAATGGCCGAAGCCTATAATGTTCGGACGGCAATGAACGGGCAGCAAGCGGTGGAATCCGTCGCCTCTGATCAACCGGACCTCATTCTGCTGGACGTCATGATGCCGATTATGGATGGATTCACTGCTTGCGAACGAATCAGGGAATTCTCCAACGTTCCTATCATTATCCTTACAGCAAAAGGGGAAGAGCGCGATCGGGTTCGTGGGTTGGATGCAGGCGCTGATGACTACATCGTGAAGCCTTTTTCCGCCCAAGAACTCTTGGCGCGTGTACGCGCCGTTATGAGAAGGGCTGAGCGCCAAATGATGGATCAGTATCACAAGCCGGTGATCCAGCATTTCGAACTCAAGCTTGACCTGGCTCGCGCACAAGTATTTTCTGATGAGGACGAAGTCTCACTCACCGCAACAGAATATCGCCTCTTACAGACCCTTGCCACGAATATCGCCAGAGTCCTCACTCCTGAAGAACTCCTGGTCTCGGTTTGGGGACCAGAATACCGGGATGATAAGGAAATCCTTTGGGTTTGCCTGAGCCGCCTGCGGCAGAAGATCGAACCCGATCCCAAAAACCCGATACACATTGTCACCCGGCAGGGATTGGGATACCTCATGCCTCCAGAGGAGGATGTTGAGGAAAGCCAATAACAACGAAAACAAATCTCACTTCTTCGAAAGAAATGTAAGGTCCCTAGTCCTTATCCTCGAAGGACTGTGGAATCTACCCATGACATTAGCCGCTGCCCAAATCCCAATATGCAACTGACACCCTCCCTTTGATATCCCCTCTCTGACCTTACGACGACCTTCCAAAAACGTCTTCCTAGGACCAGAAACGATATACTGATTTCGCGCCCTCTATGTACCAATAATCATTGTGGACTCTCAAGGGGGCTAAATGAGCGCATTCCTTATCACACGGTTCAAGGATTTGCAGGAACGCAACGCCTGGATCGTTTGGAAAGGATACTATTGCACGAGGTGAAATATGAGCGTTCACTTTGATGACAAGGGCAAGTACTTCACAGAAGTAATGGCGAAGGTAACCCTCGAAGTTGTGGTTCAAACGACGAAGCACCGAATTCACGGTTATCTTCACATCACTCCAGAACGCCGTTTGATCGACGAGCTGAATAATACCCGCATGTTCTTAGCTATCACAGACGCTCGAGTAGAGAGCTCTGGCTATGAGATGACAACGAGCTTCCTGGCACTCCACAAGGAGCAAATCCTTTGGATAACACCGGTTGAAGACCTTATACAGGAGGTCGCAGATGGGGGATAATTCGAAACCAGTAACTCGAACGGATGCCCTTTACCAACTCCGCATGTGGTTGGTGGACCAGGTATATGAGGAGTTACGAAGTAACCCAACGCATGTTCAACCCGAGGTAAGAGCTCCCATCATCCTTCAAGAAGTCTACCAAGATTCACACGTTAGCCTCCCGGAGGATATGAAGAAGATTCTCTTTGATGATGTGCTCAAAGATCTTTTCACTTATGGCCCTATCCAGCCACTACTCGAGGATCCAGACGTACTTGAGATTATGGTAAACCGCTCGGATTTGGTTTACATCGAGAAGGAAGGTGGCATCGAAAAAACGGATATCAGCTTCGCGGATGATAAAGCTGTACTCCGCTTGATTGATAAGATTATCGAGCCTTTAGGACGCCGCATAGGACCTGACAGCCCAACTGTTGATGGTCGCCTACCAGATGGATCACGTGTCAACGCTGCGATCCCGCCGGTAGCTATCGATGGTCCCTCAATCACAATCCGCAAATTCTCACGCGATAAGATGAGGATGGATGATTACTTCAGGTACAAGTCCCTCACTGCCCACATGGCTGAGTTCCTGCGAGCATGCGTGATTTCACGGCTTAATATCCTAATTGCCGGTGGCACTGGCTCAGGCAAGACAACGTTCCTCAATATCCTTTCAGAATATATCCCTGATGGGGAGCGAATCGTAACCATCGAAGATTCTGCCGAACTACAGCTTCACCAGGAGCACGTGTTACGGTTGGAGACAAAGCCCCCAGGGCCTGAAGGCGGAGGCGGTGTTACCATCCGCCACCTCGTCCGTAACGCACTTCGTATGCGCCCCGACCGTATCATCGTCGGCGAGGTTCGCGGTGGAGAAGCGCTCGACATGCTCCAGGCAATGAATACTGGTCACGATGGATCACTCACAACGCTGCATGCAAACACCCCACGCGATGCCATGTCCCGCCTAGAGACACTCGTTCTATTCGCCGGCTTCGATCTTCCCGTCCGAGTCGTCAGGCAGCAGATCGCCTCAGCGATTGATATCGTCGTTGTGCAGGGGCGTCTAAGGGACGGTTCACGTAAGATCACCAACGTCTGTGAAGTGCTTGGCATGGAAGGCGAAACGATCGTCATTAATGAGCTCTTCAGATTCAACGAGGAAGGAACCCGTGAAGATGGCCTTGTACTCGGCGAATTTGAACCCACTGGCATGCGCCCCATGTGCGATCCGAGGCTGCGCCGTGCAGGCTTCAAACTCTCGGCAGAGATGTTCGGTATCGATAAGCTGTTCAAGAAAGAAAATGCACAGAGATAGTCCTTGACAGCATAGGTACGCGTAATTTCGTCGGATCTTTCACAGGACCGAAAACCCAGCTTAGGTGATGAAATCGAAGTTCTGCTATAATCGCAAAGTCGCCGTCAAATCTGGAGCCGGGCCATGACAGATCAAAATGAGTTGATGCTTCGCAGCAAGATCTTGGGAGCCATGTTGCGTCAGGCACGCAACGAGCGGGGGAAGAGTCTCAAAGAAACAGCCGCCCTGATCGGTACCACTCCTGGGAAACTCTCCTCCTATGAAAAAGGAGAGCGGACTATCTCTCTACCAGAACTCGAGCTTTTTTCGTACCAACTGGATTTTCCGCTTAAAAGTTTTCTAGATCCCGAAACCGAATTGGATTACCTGAAACCCGAAGTGGATCCCAATGTCATGCTCCCACTCAGACAGCGTATCTTGGGCGCTCAGCTTAAAGCCCATCGCCTTGATGCGAACCTCTCGATCCGGAAACTATCAAAGATGATTGGTCTCCCTGCCAGCCGGATCTCGGGGTATGAGCGCGGTCAGCGACCTGTTCCACTCGATCATCTTCACATTCTCGCAGAAACCTTTGGCCATGTGATTGAGGACTACCTCGATCAAGACGGACCTATTGGCGATTGGGAAAATCGTCAGGAAGCAGTCGAGACGTCATCACAGCTCTCACCTGATCTACGTGATTTTCTTAGCAAGCCTGTTAATGAACCCTACCTTCAACTTGCGAAGGAACTCAGTGAGTTGCCCGCTGAAAAACTGCGCTCCATCGCCGAAGGATTGCTGGAAATTACCCTGTGAACGATTCGGTATCCCCTTCAACTCTCGAAAAAGAAGCTAACAAAGCTTACAGGCAGAACCGATTAGAAGAGGCAATCCAATCCTTTGCTGCAGCACGTGAAGCCTATAACCAGGCAGGAGACACCTTAAAATCTGCTGAGATGGCCAACAATCTTTCCGTCGCGCTCCTAAATGCAGATCGCGCAGAAGAATCTCTTCAAGCAGTCGAAGGAACCCCTGAAATCTTCCTTGAAGCTGGCGATGAATTCCGTGCAGCAATGGCATTCGGCAACCTTGCTTCAGCTCTCGAGGCCTGTGATGACATTGAAGAGGCGGAGGCCGCGCTCCAACGGGCTATCGAGATCTTCCGTGACCTTGGGGAAAACGAGAATCTACTTTATACGACGCAGGCACTATCCCAGCTTCAACTACGGCAGGGTCGTGCTATGGAGGCCCTCTCAACAATGCAGGGTGGCCTTGAGAATCAAAGCAAACTTAGCCCAAAACATCGAATCCTGCGTAGCCTCTTAGACATCCCTTCACGTTTTTTAGGCCGGTAAGTCGAAAAATACAAAGGCTCCTGGATAGAACTCCGATGAGTACGCCTGGACATTGGACAATTCGTTCAGCCAGTGACGAAGATAAGCAGACCCTCGAGACCTTCCTCAAAGATGCGGAATGGAAACATCAGCACCTCGACTGGCTAGAGCCGCGCGATCTTATAGGTCAAGAACCTTTTCTCATCGCTTTCAGTCAGGAAAGACCACTTGCCTGCCTGGCCTGTCCACCAGGATCGGAAAAGAATCCGTGGATACGTATCTTCGCCGTGGCTAAGGATCAAGATCCGAAGGAAGCTTGGAAGATTCTATGGTCTGAAGCTTGGTCAAAGTTACGTGCTCAGGAGGTGAACCAGGTTTCAGCCTTAATGCTCTCGCTTTGGTTCGAACCCCTCCTTCAAGAGAGCGGTTATGAGGAGGTTAATGCCGTAATTTTCCTGGAGTGGACCCAGCAGAAACCACCGGCGGTTCCACAGGATACTGGCACTCTCCGCGGAGTTCGCGCGACAGATCTTGACGACATTATCGATATCGATCGGCGAGCATTTAGGGGCATGTGGCGTAACAGTCGAGAAGAAATTATTGCGGCTTTCGCTCGATCTGCCATCTCCACCTTGGTCGAGCATCAGGGTATTCCTGTCGCATACCAGATGAGCACATCATCCATGTGGGGGGCACACCTTGCTAGATTGGCGGTAGATCCAACATGGCAGGGAAAAGGCTTTGGAAGGGCACTTGTATCAGACTTGCTTCAGCAGGCTTCAAAGAGAGGATTTCATCGCATCACTGTGAACACTACGGAGGACAATATTCGTTCATTCAGACTCTACAAAGGGTTGGGCTTCCACACAACGGGAGACCGCTACCCAGTGATGCAGATAATTGGGAATGACAGCGGTTAAGCATAAACTGTGATCACTCGATTCCTAACCATCGAACATTCCTTAAGATCGAACTTCTTTCAACGATTTCCTATGCTGGCATAAGTCCGAACAATTCAAACAAATCGAAGAGCTTTGCAATACAACGCAAAGCTCCCCTATTTGCACCTCATGAATTTCATAGCCTGTCAAACCGGACAATTGGTTACTACCCAAACTCCTGAAAACAATGACCACCTGACTCCACAGTTAAGTGATACATTCATCACTGGAACCGGTGGATTCAGGGTTCCTTGTCGTCAGGATATTTTTCAGCTCAGCTGTCGACGTCGTACCTAGTTGTCAGAGGTTTCACAAGGCTCTCAAGCATATCGATGGGAACAGGGAAGATGATCGTACTGTTTTTCTCAACAGCGATCTCTGTGAGCGTTTGAAGGTACCGCAGCTGAATGGAGATTGGATGTTCTCCCATTTGCTTAGCTGCTTCTGACAACGTTTTTGCCGCATCATACTCTCCTGATGCGTGCACGATCTTTGCCCTCTTCTCACGCTCTGCTTCCGCCTGCCTCGCCATAGCCCGTTGCATAGCCTCGGGTAGCTCCACATCCTTCACCTCCACGATTCCAACTTTTACTCCCCAGGGCTCTGTTGCGTGATCAATAATTTCCTGGAGGCGTTTGTTGATGGTCTCGCGTCGGGAGAGGATATCGTCCAATTCTGATTGACCGATGACGTCTCGAAGGGTAGTCTGAGCGATGTTCCATGTGGCCCGTTGGTAGTCCTCCACCTGAACGACTGCGTTGCTTGGATCGATGACCCGGAAAAATACAACGGCGTTCACCCTTACTGTGACGTTGTCGCGTGTGATGGCTTCCTGAGTTGGCACGTCAAGTGTTACGACGCGCAAATCCACTTTCACCATCCGATCAATAATTGGGATGATGAAGAACAACCCAGGGCCCTTGGCGCCTACGAGACGGCCAAGGCGAAAGATCACACCACGCTCGTACTCCTGAACGATTCTGACAGAAGCCGCGATGAGCACAATGACAAGGATGACAACAGCAATTACGATTAAACATGACAGTTCCATTGAATTCCTCCTCCCATAAACCGGACGGTCTCACCCTGCATTATAGCAATCCGCTGCCTACATTCCACCATATTTGATGATAGTTCACTGACAGTTCACCAGTGCATTTAAGCTCGTGCGAAACTCGTATGCTTCGTATGCTACAAATCGGTTGCGGCGCAGAGCAGCGCAACCAGGAAAGAATGGCCTTCTCGTTCCACAGCTCTGCTGTGGAACGCATTTATTACGTCCAATTCACTTTGAATGGGTGTGGAGTGCGCAAGCTCTGCTTGTGCTTGGTGATCCGGCAACTAATGTCGCAGCCTCAAAAACACAAAGTCCACCTTCGTGGACTACTGGAGAGGAAGTCAAAGGACTGGCAGTCCTGGAGTTTAATTATCTTCACAATTTGGTTGCGGTCCAGAGCCCCGAAACCAGGTATTAGGCTGATGAATTCAATGTGGTCTCAACTCTTCATCCAACTAACCGTGACCACATATCCCTAATGCACTACTCACTAAAAATCCATAGACAATCTCAGACTACTATGGCAAAATTTTGTTTGTTTATTATCCAAAGGAGTTGGTATGAGTAAACGTGAGGAGATTCGCCAGAAACGTCGTCAGAAGCAGCGTCAACAACGCCTTGTTCTGATGCTCGTTATCTTCGGAGTTGCATTAATCGTTGTAGCCTTCATGATCCTGCCAGATTTAATTCCTGAAAGCGGTTACGTAATCCCGGAATTCTATGATCGGCCAAATGCCAACTGGAATGCTATGGGTGATCCTAACGCACCAGTGGTTATGGAGGATTACTCAGATTTTCTCTGCTCCGCATGCAAACACTACCATGATGAAACGGAACAAGCCATCATTGATGAGTACGTCGCAACGGGTCAATTGTACGTGATCTATAAACCCTTTCCTCTCGGGGATGTCTCTTATCCTCCATCCGAAGCCAGCTTTTGCGCTGCCGAACAAGGCAAATTCTGGGAGTATCACGACATCCTTTTCGCCAACCAAAGTCAAAATCAACGAGCTTACTCAATAAGCAGGTTGAATTCATATGCGGATAGCATCGGTCTTGATGTGGATGAGTTTGAGACATGCATGCGTGAGGACAGGTACATAGCTGAGATTGAGAATGGGCAGCAGGAGGGGGTAAGCGTCGGTGTTGGTTCAACACCCTCATTTTTAATCAATGGGAAGCTACACGTAGGCAGTCTTCCATTTACTGAATTTCAGAGGCTCATCGAAGCCGAACTTGCAGCAGCGGGTAGTAGCTGAGGATCCTTTTCAAGGGGAATAAAAAATCATTCCTAATGGTTAGATTTTATAATAAAAATGGCCGCAACATCTGCGGTCATTTTGCATATAACTACTGCCTTCACGTTCCTCGACATCCTTGATTTAGGATGGGAAATGACGAGATCAAGCAATTCATCAAATAATCCTTGCGAAGGTTGGCGAATCTATGATTCGCTTAAACCTTTGCAAGGGTTTACTCAGTAAGTCGATTTGTTGTACTGGGAAGCCTAAATCAATTCAATGATCCAGACGATGATGGGAGCAACGAGAAGAGCTGGAAGCATGTTTCCAGTGCGGATCTTCCGGAGCTCAAGAAGACTTCCGATCGCCAACCCAATCAGCAGTATTCCCCCTACTGCAGTCAACTCTTGGATCATAGGTTCCGTGAGAAAGGCTTGCGCCTGTTCAGCTAAAAGTGTGATAGTGCCCTGATATAACAACACAATGATGACAGAAAATAAAACGCCCACCCCCAATGTGGATGCCAGAGCCATCGCCGCAAAGCCATCCATAACAGATTTTATGGCCAGTAAACTGTAATCTCCCGTAAGACCATCTTGAATGGAGCCCAGGATCGTCAGCGGACCAATTTCGAAGAGCAGTGATGCAGTTAGGAACCCGCTTATGAACGTGCTCCTGCTTTCAGCCTCAGCCGATTTGGGTGCGAACCTGGTCTCCAGGGCACCACCCAACGCTGTCAATCCCTTCTCGATATTCCACCACTCACCTAGCAAGGTTCCGATGAGGACAGACCCAACCACGATGAGTGCATTGTTGGTCTCAAGGAACATCTTTACCCCGAACGCAAGGGTGAATAATCCCAGGCCAACAACAATAGCTTTTTGAATTCGTTCGGGGATCCTTCCAGCAATCAACAAACCGATCATCCCACCCAAGAGGATGGCAAAGACATTAATAATAGTGCCTGTCATACTTAGGTATCTTTCGCCAGAGAAGGACGATCTACACCTGCTTGTTGGTTCTCCCACAACGCCAAAACAAAACACAACGAGGAAAGCCGATTGAGGTATTGTAGGATGAACGGAAATGATTCATCCCCCTCTAGATGTAGTCGGGCGACTGCCCGTTCCGCGCGTCGCACCACTGTCCTGGCAAGATCAAATGCAGCCCCTGCAGTGGAATCTCCAGGCAGCACGAACTCATCCGGCATCTCAATTCCTCGTGAGTAAGCGTCAACCTGATGTTCGAGCCATGAGACCTTCTCACCATCAATCCCATGGAATGTCTCTCTATGCTCGGGTGTGGAGGCGAGCTCCGCCATGAGCATATAAAGATCCCTTTGGATCTGCTTAACGATGGCAGTGACAGCTTCTGATTGTGTCAACGCCCTTGCCAACCCTAAAGATGCAGAGGCTTCATCGATAGAGCCATAGGCTTCCGGTTGGGGGTGAAACTTAGGAACCCTGCCCTCTCCCAGGAGTCCGGTATATCCATCATCTCCTGTGCGGCTGTAGATTGGTGCCATGCAGCAGATTATATCGGGTTTGGATCTTAATGCACACTGGCATATAATCGAATCGCTGACGTTTTCGGGTGGGGGATGAAGTTCGTCACACGCTTGTTCTTCCTCTTTGCAGGTGTACTCATTGGGCTTATGGCTGTTGGCATACTCAACCTGGTGACCTCTAAACCACGCGGATATCCCATCCAACTTCGACCACCGCCGACCCAAGCACCGATTCGTGTGTATGTGAGTGGAGCCGTTAACGCACCTGGTGTCTACGAACTGCCTATCGGTTCTGTCGTGCAGGATGCACTTGACGCCGCCGACGGGGCTGCATCCGATGCACAATTTGGATCACTGAACCTTGCAGCACCGTTGAATGACGGTGATCAGATCCACTTGTCTTCACTAGAGGACAATACTCCAGAACCACAATCCGTTCTCTCATCGGGAAAGACGTTGTCACAGAAGATCAATATCAACACCGCGGATACTGCACAGTTAGAATCACTCCCAGGCATTGGGCCAAGCCTCGCAGGAAAGATTATCGATTACAGAGAAGAAAACGGTTCTTTCACCTCCGTGGATGAATTGTTGTTAGTTTCTGGGATCGGACCAGCAAAATTGGAGCAAATCCAGGACTTTATAACCGTGCATTGACCTTCCACACCGGGTATCCGTATTCATGCTGTCGTCCCTGTAGACCCGATCGGAAACTAACCACAGCAGGACCTCCCTCCCGCTTGCCCAATATTTCTTCCCTTGCTATCATGAAACCGTCACCGGTAATCTCTGTAGACAGATCGGCTTTATGAGGTGGAACATAGGAGGCCGTGATGCAGAAATGGGAATATCTATTTGTCAAATGCGGAGATGTATTTGTTGAGGATTGGCGCCCAAAGATCGTTAATGGGAAAGAACTGGAAGACTGGAAGACCGGTCCCACAGTGATGGAATACTGCCGAGAAGCAGGTCTACGAGGTTGGGAGATCATCAGCTACACACCCGCCCAGACTGGATTATCCATTGTGTTCAAGCGCCCACATGAAGGGGCGCCAGGTACTGCGACTCTTTATCAACAGCCGTAAATGGGAGTCGACTGTACAAAAATTATCATTCAAAATCGTTATTAAGGTATTGTTGGAGACGAAGATTCTTACGACGTGGAGTTCCAACTTGAAGTTAATGATTGAGTGAAATCTTCAGCATAGGCTTATTGGGATTTAATGGCTATAGATAGAACTATTGTGGTGAATAATAATATCTAAGTGACTGTACTGGAAAGTGTTCATTTTCTGATGCCTGAATTGCCTGAAGTCGAGACAATTGTTCGCAAATTACGTGATGGAGGTGAGACACCAGCACTTCCTGGAATGCGGATCCAGAAGGCTTCAATTCGTTGGCCGAAGCATATCGGTGCACCTTCAGTTTCAAGCTTTCGACGGCGAATCCGAGGCCGAGTGATATCGGATGTCCAACGACGAGGAAAATTCCTCGTCTTGCCACTCGACAAGGGAACACTTCTCATCCATCTGAGGATGAGTGGTGATCTTTATCTGCTCCCTTCCGAGCTTCCTCGCGGTCCCTACGAGCACACAATCTTCCACATTAAGCCTGATTGGCAGCTTCGATTCTCAGATTCGAGAAAGTTTGGTCGTGTTTACCTACTTGATAATCCAGATCAGATCCTCGGTCAATTAGGACCGGAACCACTTGATCCCTCATTCACTGTTGATCAATTTGCGGAACGGCTAGCGCATAGGCGCCGAGCGCTGAAACCTCTGCTTTTAGACCAAGCCTTCATTGCAGGATTAGGAAACATCTACACCGATGAAGCACTTCATTTGGCAGGAATTCACCCAGAAATCCACAGCGACACCCTCACTCGTTCTCAAGTACAGGATTTGCTGGAAGGAATTCGGACAGCGCTAAATGAAGGCTTGCGCCATAACGGGGCTAGCATTGATTGGGTCTATCGTGGAGGAAATTACCAGAATCAGTTTCGAGTATATCAACGAACTGGAAAGCCATGCATCAAATGTGGTACCCCTATTCATAGGATCACACTTGGTCAAAGGGGTACCCATTTCTGTCCCACTTGTCAACCGGAGCGTTCTTCATGAATCTTGAAAATCCTACCTTTATTGGTCTAATCCCTATCATCATCGGTATTGCATTTGCTGCCCTGGCGTATGCCTTATATCTGAATTTGCGTAGCGAAAGGTCTTCTAAAGAGATGCTTTCTGTGGGCGAGGAAGAAATCGCCCTTGAGAGCATTGAGGAAGTGAACCCACCCGACCCATCAGAGGAAAATAAAATCATAGCTGAAGAAACATCCGCTGGAGATCAAGAAGTCCCAGAGGTGAGAGAATCACCTCCAGATACACCATCCTCTTCAGAGGAACAAATCGAAAGTCCGATCGAAGCCGAAACTCCAGCTCCCTCTCTAGAGTCGCCTCTCGAAAGAGATGCTCAACGACAGGTTGCTATTCTTCTGAGAGATAACAAGACAGGTCGGTTGATTGTAAGCATCGGTGATTCAGAGTATCAGACGTCAGATGAACTGAGGTATTCTCCCCATTGGTCAAGTATCGAACACGCATCATCCGATTTAGCTGCATGGTTTATCCCTGGTCCCCCGCCAAAGTATACGCCGCAACCTGCGCAGTACGATCCACCGCAATATGAAACTGTCGCTTCGACTCCAGGTAGCATGGTCGACCAAATTAATAGGATTCTTGAGCGTAAAGTACAGGAGACACCGGAAGAGGACAGGAAGATCCAGCTTGCAGAAGGCCCAGATGGAAGCGTGAAGGTCTTAATTGGTATGGAGGTCTACCCAATTAACGAAGTCCCGTATGATGATGTTAGCAAGCTCATTCGCGAGGCTGTATCCGAGTGGGAGAATAGCTCATAAGTTCATCCTTACCTTCCACCGGTGAGATGATAAGTCGCCCATCCTCTTCTGTGAGACGGGCGATTGGCATATTTGGATCATGCTGAAAGAATAGCAAGGCTTTATTCCCGAGTGCCCAATGCTGCCAATGCATCTTTGTGGTGATGGTCCTTAGCGGGTCAATATCATAGGACGTCACCCAAGAAGTCCGCTGCATATGTACCGCGTAGGATGCTAAATCCCCCATGAATGAACAAATCCTACCTCCAGATCGGACCACAACACATTGATGCCCCCTTGTGTGCCCGGGGGCAATGACACAAGAAACGTGCCTTGTCACAGGTGTGTCACCGTGCAAGAGGATGGCTTGACCCGCCTCCAAAAGTGGCGAGAAGTTCTCTGAATAATATGCACCCTTGGTGCGAGCATCCGGATGGCTGAATTCCGCCCACTCCAATCGTTGAACTAGATAAGTGGCATTGGGAAATGAAGCCCTGATCTGATCCCCCTCACGATAGGTATTCCCACCACAATGGTCGCTGTGTAGATGGGTGTTAATCACCCAATCGATATCCTCCGGCGATATCCCAAATCGAGCCAATCCTTCCCTAAGACCACCCTTTGGACGTTCAAGACCCCAAAACTTCACTTCCTCTGGACTAAGCTTTTCTCCTAAGCCCGTATCTATAAGGATCCACTTACCATCCGATCGGATGAGTAAGCAGTTGAGAGTCATGGGAATCAGATTCTTATCGTCCGGCTCAAAATAGTTCTGGTAAAGGGATTTTGGGACTAAACCAAATGGACCACCTGCATCGACATGAACCACGCCATCAGACAGTAAATATAATTCCACCTCACCAAACTGCATGGATCCCTACTCCCCTAGAAGAACTCTGCGTGAAGTTCCAATTCCAGGCCTTTGCGTTCCTCCGCATCGAGAAAAGCGGACTGCGCTGCAGTCATAATGATCCCTTTTAGCGATGTGATTGAAAAGCCCAACTCCTGCTGAGCAAGCTCGTAATCTTCCGTCAGGGTGATTCCAGATACGCTTGGATCGTCTGTGTTCAACGTAACACGTAAACCCGACTGGATCATCGCAGGCAAAGGATGATCACTCATTCTTGCAATGACACCAGAATCCAAGTTGCTGGAAAGGCAGACTTCAAAAACAGTTCTTCGTTCCTTAGCGATGGCCACCACCTCTTTGTTCTCCATCACTCTAATGCCATGGCTAATTCTGTCTGCATTCATATTCAATAGCGCATGCCTGACTGTTTCTGCTCCAGTCCACTCACCAGCATGGATGGTTGTCGGGAGACCTGCAGCCTGCGTATCAATAAAAATTCCCTCGAACGGCTCCGCCGAAAATTCGACTTCATTGCCCGCAAGCCCCAGCCCAACAACCCCGTCTCCCATCCTATCTACGGCCATTCGAGCAACCACTTCAGCAATGTCTGTTGATTCGTGCCGGTTTACACTAGGGATCAATCCTACGCTTATACCCTCTCGCTCGGATGTGCTTTTGGCAGTCTCAATCACCCAATCAATCACCTCATCCAAAGGGAAATCACGAACTTGAGCCAGAGCAACAGGCGTGAATTGCAACTCAAGGTGGCGCACATGGTCAGCCACAGCATCTTCAATACATTCCCCTACAAAGCGTTGGATGATGTCCCGGGATAGGAAAAAATTCCTTAATACAAGGAACTTTGAGAGGAAGTTGCTGGATGAACGATCATCTTCTGGGGAGACCTGAACCAATTGCCTGAGATCCGATTTATTGGATGGTAGATTTAATCCCTCACTGCGAACGACTTCCAGCAAAGTTGACAGACGGAGCGAACCTTCTAGGTGGCGATGGAGGTCTACTTTTGGTAGAGAGGCGGTTGCCTCGATCGAATCATCCTTGAACTCAGTCAAATTAAAACCTCAAATGTATGACGCATAATGTTGTAGGATCCACTGGACGGATTTGAAGTGAGCCAAGCATAGGTGCCTTAGGCATAGGTGCCTTGGGCATAGGTGCCTTAGGCATAGGTGCCTTAGATATAGGTGCCTTGGGCATAGGTGCCTTAGTACGACCCATTAGCGCCGCTTACGTCGGCGTTTTCGCTTTCGTTTTTTAGGCGCTCCATCACCTGGAGGCACGCTTGGTTGACTAGGACGAGCCCTTGTTGCAGATGATGTCACCTGCGAGGGCGCATGGATTCGGAATAGGCGTGATGTTACACCAGCACGAACATCCTCAAGTAGCTGATGGAACATGTCAAATGCGCGACTTTTATATTGAACGAGAGGATCTCGCTGCGCGTAGGCTTCCAGCCCAATGGAAGTACGAAGTGCATCGATGTGAGTCAGGTATTCCACCCACTGGCGATCGCCAACTGATAGGATGATGCCGCGGTATGCTTCTGTCAACTGGTACTGACCAATCGCGCGCGCGAGTTCTTCCTTGAGTGAAACCTCCAGTGAACCAAGGTTGTCTGAGGAAAGAATTGCCTCATGGGTCTCGTCATCGAGGTTGCCCCGAATTCCAGTGCGTGCCTTCTCCTCCAGATCCTCCCATCGACTTGTCGCAAGCCGGTTGAGCTCCGATTCTCCAATGAGCTGCACGAGAGCTTGTTGAGCTCCGCTTAGGTGATCTAAGATTCGGGTTTCAAAGTTTTCAAGGTCAACGTTTTCTAGAAACTGAGCAGCGTAATAGGCATAAGAGAAACGGGAAACTCGAACGGTGCGTTTTTGATGTGTCTTACGATCGAAAAAGCTCCTCTGACCGAAACTCATTTGAATGAGAAGCTGGAGCTTAAGTGCCTGATCAATTTCCCCCTTGCTCAGCGCGATACTTAGATCTCGATCTATCTCCTTCTCGATTTGTTTCGACCGAGCATCCCAAGTTTCCCGTAGAGCACTCTGTAGGTTCTCTTCAGCCTTATCCCAATCGATAGGCATCGGCAAAGAGGCTTCCAAAGACAGTTTCTCACCTAAACGTCGCTCGACTGCTGAAACCATTCCTGCCCACACTCTCAACCCAAGGCTTGCTTCGATGAATTTCGGCACATCTCGTCGAAGTTTGTGCACATCAGCCTGCGCAGTTCCATCTGACTCTCCTTCAAACCGGATCTGAAGGCCGGTTGCGCTTTCGATGACTTGAGTGATGGTCTTTAGGCTCAATTCCTCGCCACGCTCCTCAGCTTCATACTCCGCCCCCTCAATCGCCATTTCAGCCATCTCTACGCGCTGGTTGACTTGATCATCCAAGCGTTCAAGCGCCCTACCAAGCTGCTCATCGACACTTCGAGCAAGATGCTCATATTGCGTTTCCAATGCCTTCTGTGCTACTTCGAGTAGTGCAGCTTGTACCACTTCCGGATCATTGCTATCAGGCAGTGAATCGAGCAGAACACGAAGCATGAAAGAGGGATATGGATGATCGCTTTGGACATTAATGGAAGGTTGAATCTCCTCTAACCAAGCCAGGAGCTTCCACATTCCCTCCGGATCCTCAAAAGCGGTGTTCACATGCCTGTTAACTTCAGTCACAACCATCGCATCCACATCTTCAAGCAGTTCATCCTTGGCAAAAACCCGGTTCCGTTGCTCGTAGAAGACTTCACGCTGCTGGTTGAGCACGTCGTCGTATTCAAGCAAATGTTTCCTGGTGTCGAAATTTGCGCCTTCAACTCGTGTCTGGGCTTGTTCGATAGTGCGATTCACGAGATTATGGGCTATTGGAACTGCGTCATCGATGTTCAAGCGTTCCATAAGACCTGATACCTGGGTGCCTCCAAACAAACGCATGAGTTCATCTTCCAGCGAAAGGAAGAATTGAGAGGAGCCCGGATCGCCTTGGCGCGCCGATCGACCGCGAAGCTGATTATCGATCCGCCGCGCTTCGTGTCGTTCTGAACCGAGGACATGCAATCCTCCAACCTCTTTCACCCGTTTGCCTTCCTTCATGAAAGTCCGAAAGAGATCGACCTCCGCATCATAAATCCCCATAGCTTCTCGATCCACACCTTCAAGTGCTTCTAGCCGCTCTTCCAAATTCAGATTCTCAGAATCCTCGACACCAGCTCGCCGGAGAACGCGGTTCACTGTAGCCAACACCTCCTCCGCGATTTCTCCACCGAGTTTAATGTCGACACCGCGCCCGGCCATATTCGTCGCGATGGTTACTCCACCCAAGGCACCTGCGTCCGCAATAATGCGTGATTCTTCATCGTGTTTCTTGGCATTCAAGACATTATGACGAACCCCGCTATCAAGTACCTCGATTAAACGGGGGACTTGATCATGCTCCAATTGAAGCATGACTCTCAGCCTCTCGAGGTTATCCTCCTTTGTAGGATTGGTGGAGAGTTCGAGATCGCGGGCAAATTGGCGGATGACGGCTGGATTTAACTTATCAAGAGACTCATAAAGGGGACCCAACTCATCGATCCGCATTCCATCATCAGGGATGCCATGTGCTTCCATGAAAGCACCCCTGATGGTGTGTACGGTCATCAAACGGCGTAAAAGCTCTGCTTTCAGGCGGTTTGACAATCGTTCAGATAATTCTACCGATGTTGTACCGACAAGAATGGGTTGACCATGCACGTGGCGTTCCAGGATCTCCGTTACAACCGCACGAAGCTTCGCTTCCTCGGTGCGAAAGACTACGTCAGGATAATCCTTTCGGCGCCAGAATATGGGCTGCTCTGATGGATCATCAACCCGTGAATAGTAGTAGAATTTGTCGCCATTCTCATTGAAGTCCATCACTTTAAGGTCTGAATCTGGTTGCATGGCGACAAATTCGAGATTGGTCGGCAGTGGAATCACATCCACGTTATAAATCTTACTGAACTCTTCCGCCTCTGTAACAGCAGTACCTGTCATTCCCGAGAGCTTTTCGTACATCCGGAAATAGTTCTGCAGTGTGATAGTTGCGTAGGTTACATTCTCTTGCCGAACTCGTACCCCTTCCTTGGCTTCAACTGCCTGGTGGAGCCCATCTGACCAGCGACGTCCTGGCATCATTCGGCCCGTGAACTCATCGACAATGATCACACGACCGCCCTGCACGACGTAATCCTTATTTCGTTTGAAAAGATACTCAGCCCGCAAGGCTTGTTCCAAGTGTCCCATCATTCGAGCTTGTTCAGGCGAAATATCTTCAGGCCGATCTGGATCCCGCAGAGGCATTCCTAACACCTGCTCAACATGCTCCTCGCCGATTTCAGTCAGTGCCACGACGCGATCTTTCTCGCTTACCTCCAGGTCCTCCGGACGCATTTGTCTGATAACCTGTGACATCTGAACATAAAGTTCGGGATCCTCATGGGAAGGACCAGAGATGATGAGTGGAGTGCGCGCCTCGTCGATGAGAATATTATCTACCTCATCCAGGATGGCATAGTGGTGACCTCGTTGAGATCGATTCTCGAGGCGCCGTGCCATGTTATCGCGCAAATAATCGAATCCAAATTCGTTATTGGTTCCGTAAGTAACATCGGCTGCGTAGGCCAAATTGCGATCCACCAGCTGTAGTTGATGGATGTCCTCTTGAACGGAGTCACGTTCCGGATCATAAATGAAAGCCTTCCGACCGCCCTCCGTACGTGCAGCTTCCTGCAGTACTCCTACACTCAAGCCCAGATAGTTGAATACCGGGCCCATCCATCGTGCATCACGGCGAGCTAGATAATCGTTGACTGTAACGAGGTGAACACCTTTTCCTTCGAGCGCGTTTAGATAAATAGGCATTGTTGCGACCAGCGTCTTTCCCTCGCCTGTTCGCATCTCTGCGATCATCCCGTTGTGAAGGATGATCCCGCCGATTAGCTGCACGTCGAAATGGCGCATACCGATGGTTCGGATGGATGTCTCACGCACAACCGCAAAAGCCTCGATCATGAGATCGTCGAGGGTTTCACCAGCTGCCAATCGAGAACGGAACTCTTCCGTCTTCCCTTTCAGCGCCTCATCACTGAGGGCCTTCATCTCTGGCTCAAGGGCATTTATCGCTAGAACATCTTCCGCATAGCTCTCAAGCAATTTGCCGACTGGATCACCACTTAAAATTTTCGTAATTGATTTAAACATGGACCTTTTCTCTTTCGCGTCGAATTCTACCACAGGGGTCTTTTTTGGAAATTGCTTGACGATCCCAACTCCTAGCGCCTATACTCGACCTGACATTTTACCCACACTTCATGTAGACATCACCTGAGGTAGTCGATGAAATCCAACAGCTACAACCATCTTGGATGTCATTTGAGACAATTCTTGCGATTCATCCCCCTCTCTTTGGCGACAATCATACTCCTTCTTCTTACAAGCTGTTCCAATGTACCCGAAGGATCGACGGTTGGCCAAGCAGGATTAATCATTCAACACGGGGATGGAGAAATCGACAAGCTTTGTATTCGATTTCAGGGCGAAGAGATCACTGGGGAGAAACTGCTGTCACTCTCAGAGCTCCCACACAACATCGATATGGCAAATCCCCTTGGTGCAATTATCTGTTCAATTGATGGTGAGGGTTGTTCATTCCCTGAAGTGAAGTGTTTCTGTCAATGTGACGGGCCCGGCTCTTGTTCCTATTGGGCATATTTCATCCGCGGGCCTGAAGGTGATTGGCTTTACGCACCACTTGGCGCGCGCGGACGCACGGTCCACGACGGCGACCTTGATGCCTGGGTGTGGATTACAGGAGAATCGAAGGATGAGACGCCGTCCTCGCTCTCACTTCCAGACCTTACATTTACCGACATCTGCAGCGAATAATCCATACAGAAAGCGACAAAACTCGAGATTCCCTTGACGCGATCCGCTTGAAGGATAGAATCAGTTCCAGGGGCGGTGGCGGAATTGGCAGACGCCGGGGACTTAAAATCCTCTGCTCGCAAGAGCGTGTGGGTTCGACTCCCACCCGCCCCACACCACATCTATCCAGAATAAACTTATCAACCACCGCTCGGCTTATCTTTCCCCTTTGGACAAAGATAAGCTTCCTATCTTCCAGGAGTCGACAGCGGTACCCGCCAAATCCGGTTTTGGTGGATCGGTCGCATTGGTGTACATTACTGGATGTCACACATGATGTGCTCTGGATTGATGAGGTGCAGCGTGAAGCCGATCTCTATCGATGTCATCCTGTTCCACCCTATTTCGTATCCGCTGGTTGAACCATTACGCACGAGTTTCGGCGTTGAACCCGACAAGACTGCTGTCATCCTAGAGGTCAAGACAAGGTCCGGCATTACCGGTTGGGGTGAGGTATCTGTCGAGATCCAACCAAACTACGGCCCAGAAACCATTGGAACCAGCCTGCACGTCTTGAGAAATTTCATCCAACCTGCCCTAATAGGAAAAACGATTCACTCACCGACCGATATCCCTGCTATTCTCCAATGGATACGAGGTAACAATCACACAAAAGCAGGCGTGGAAGCCGCAATTTGGGATGCGATGGCACAAAGGAACAACGCTCGTTTGGCTGACTTCTTCTCACTTCATCTTCCAGAAGGTCACACCTCAAAGAATTTTGCTGAGGTTGGTGTGAGCATAGGAATACAACCGAGTGTCGACGAGACCCTGGCCATCATCAAGAAGAGGCTAAATCAAGGTTACCAGCGTATTAAGCTAAAGATACGGCCCGGCTGGGATGTGGAACTCATAGAAGGCGTGCGAGCCGCTCTACCAGATATCACTCTTATGGTTGATGCAAACAGTGCATACACACTCGATGACGCTGAACATCTCAAGAAAATGGACGAGTTCAACGTCTTGATGATGGAACAGCCCCTTACATACAACGACATTTATGAACACAGCTTACTTCAGGCACAACTAAAAACACCAATATGCCTCGATGAAAGCATTAAATCCAACAATGATCTGAAAATGGCATGGCAGATTGGGGCATGCAGGATCTTGAACTTGAAACCCGCCAGAGTTGGTGGATTTAAAGAAAGCCTGGAGATCTACAAAACATGTATCTCACAAGACATCCCACTATGGATAGGTGGGATGATGGAAACAGGCCTTGGACGGGCAGCTAACGTAGCCTTCGCTTCTCTACCAGGGATCACTCTACCCTCTGACATCTCAGCAACGGATCGGTACTTTGCCCAAGACATTACCGAGCCACCTTTCGTGCTTGGGGATGGAGCCTCTCTTGCTATCCCCAGTGGAGTTGGTATCGGAGTTGAAGTGCAGAGGGAGCGTCTGCAAGCTGCAATGGCACGTTGGCAAAATCGATACCCGTACCTAGATTCAGAATTTAAGTCGGAATAATCGTAAATACGTCGAAATATGAATACGTCAATAGGTCAACAACAAAACTCATTGACCTCTTGACTTGTCGACGTCTTGACTTGCGCTAGTCAAGTGGTTTTGGCGTGGTGGGTTCTAAGATGGCTCTGCGGACCCAGGAGTGAATTGGGCTGCTACGGCGTTTGACCATCATCACAGTCATGTCGGCATTCCTGGCGATCCTCTCTGGCATCGTCCCAACAAGAAGATTCTTAAAGAGCGGTTCATCAGTTGCCGCGACCACGATAAGATCATACCCTTTGCTCTGTTCGAGGATGGTGCCCACGACATCCTCACTTTGTACAAACCTTTTCTCGATATGCTCGTAATCGATTCCTTCGAGAACCTCCTCGATGAACCGTTCGGCACGGACCATGTCCCCATTTCGTGTATGGGGAGGCACGACATGGAGAAGGGTCAAGTGCGCAGGCCCTTCTTCGCCGAACTTCGCCATATTGACAGCATATTTAACAGCCCTTCTACTGTTGAGTTCACCTGTTATTGGAACCAGAACCTTTCTCAGTGGGCGCCGCTGTCGATATCGGACGACGACTACATCCGTCGGTGGGTTGTCGACAATTGGATCAGCGACAGACCCAAAGAGCTTTCCCGAGGATCTCGTGTACCCAGGCCAGCCAAGGACAATGAGGTCAGAGGCATTCTCGAGAGCAGTCTGGCGCACCGCTGTGGCGACGTTCCTCCCCAGCCGTATGATCGTGTGGACAGGAACTTCGTACTTCTTGGATTCCTTGATCGCTTCCTCGAGGATCGTTCGGCCTTCCTTCAAGAAGTGTCTACCCTCACCCAGTGTCAATTGTGGTGGGACCCTGACCACATTCAAAGCTAACACCTCTCCCTGATTCGCCATAGCAAGGATGGAACCGATCGATCCCAAGATCCGCCCTTGTTCCTTATTCACAATTGGCACCAATACAGAGTAATCTCGACTGACTAGCACTTCCTCATGCAGTATCTCTTTTGGTCTCTCCGTCTCCTCAAGCCCTGAGAAGTAAATGATATAGGACAAGATGCCAACGACGGTCCAACCCCCCACATAGACCCAGGCGATAGGACTGAAGCTGAAGAGCATGACTGCCAAAACGAGATTCGAAACGATAGCAATAACTGTGGGGATGGGAAATGCCGGGATCTTAAAACCCCGGTCTAAATCCGTTCGCTTCTGCCGAAGGATGATGGCCGCCAGATTCACGAAAAGGAAGAGCAACAAGAACATGATGCTCGCTGCCGATGCAACATCTTCAATGGGAAGTGCCCAGGCCATAACGACCATCAATACACCGGATATGATCACCGCCCAGTGGGGAGTAAGTCGACTCGGATGAATATTGGAGAAGAAGGATGGCAGGCTGTTATCTCTCCCCATGGCGAACGAGAGACGAGAAGAAGAATAAGTGATCGCATTAAGCGCAGAGGTTGATGAGACTAATGCACTTATCAGAAGGACAACACCACCGACTCCCCAAGGGAATGTTTGCCTTGCGACCTCGATGATGGCTACTTCCCCTTTCTCTCCAAGGTATTCATAAGCTGCCATACTTGAAGGAGGCTCAGTAGCACCAATCGCTACAATCCCCACAAGGACATAGATGACGACTGCAACTGCTATGGACGTGAATATCGCTCTTGGGATATTTCGCTTTGGATTGACCACTTCCTCCCCAGATTGGGCGATGATCTCGTACCCCTCATATGCGATAAAAGTTAATCCCATTGCTACGAAAACACTCAAAATTCCATTTGGCAAGAACTCATCCCTGAAGCGATCTACCCAAACATCCGCACGCGCCATTGCCATGAAGCCGAAAATGACGAGCAAACCCAAAATGGTAATCTTGGACATTGTGAGGATGTTACCGATCGTCGCTGTTTCTGAAGCGCCGAGGTAGTTTATCAATGTAAATGCGATAATAACCAATGTCATAAGGAGGTTCGAGAGTTGGTCGACATCGAGACTCAATGTGGGAAGCCCCGCAACAATAATCAACTCAGCAGCAAAACGACCGAATGCCAATGCATAGAGGCTACCCGCGACAATCTGGGCAAACCAGCTCATCCAACCGGCGAGGAAGCCCATCACACCACCGAAAGCGTCTCTAACCCAGGAGTATCCACCACCTGCACCTGGAAGTGCAGAGCCCAACTCCGCATAGGACATCGCAGTGAACGAGGTGACGATACCGTTAAGAATAAAGGCAACGATCAGTGACGATCCTGTGACACCTGCTGCGATTCCTGTTAAAATAAAAATGCCTGCCCCAATCATGCCCCCCACACCAATCATGGTGATGGTAAAGAGATTCAAGTCACGGCTTAACGTGACCTCTCCCACCCTTTGGCTGGTATTGGTTTGATTGGCGTTCAAGCGAGCCCCTCTCCGTTATGATTGATCATACACAAATGCAAATTATATCCTTAGATTTGACTTCCGTTATAGGTATTCTTATTTTCCAGGATTCATTCAGTATCCTCAAATTTCCGACGCTCGACTGCCCTTATGATGCACTTGAGAATGAAAAAAAGCCGGGATCTTCACCCGGCTTCATCGTGCACATTCACCTTTAGAAGAGGACCGACGCGAGTTCGTTCCTGTATTGCCTTGTCAGGGGATCTTCTTCCCCTAGTAGCTCAAAGATCGCTAACAAGATATCCTTCGGTTCTCCATCGCGATACTTTTTATCATGACGGAGGACTTCTAAAAGGCCATCCATCGCGGCAGGAATATTGCCGCGTACAATGAGGCGCGCTGTTTGATAAAACTCAGCCTCAATTGGATCATCCTCGGGATAAGGACCGTTCTCTTCCACTTCCGCCATATGTATAGCCAGAGGTCTCAACCGCTCAGCAGTAACCCATTCCGTTCCAGCTGGAAAGCTATGAAGGATCCCAAGAGCTTCCTGGCCCCGGCCCTGCATCAGGATACTTTTCACTAAACCTAGTGCGGCCGAAGCGTTCGCCTTATTTTCTTCATATACTTGCCGGAATGCTTCTTCGGCTTCAACCCAATGCCTTGTGGCTAGCAGACTGGTAGCTCTCGCTACTGCCTTCTCTGCTTCGCTCGGAGCTAATTCATCGATAAAGCGCCTGACGAGTGACTCCGGTTGAGCACCGACAAATTGCCCACTAACCTCGCCGTTGATAAAGGCTTTCACCGCTGGAATACCTTGCACGCCATACCGTATAGAAAGATTCGGATTCTCATCAACATTCAATTTCGCAAGGAAAAAAGACCCACCACCCTCAATGGCCAATCGCTCAAGGATAGGCCCTAGCACCTTACAGGGACCACACCAAGGTGCCCAGAAATCGACAACCACGGGTACATCATGAGAGCGCAGAATAACTTCTGTCTCAAAATTAGCGTCGGTCACATCGACAATGTATTCAGACAAATTCACCTTCATCCCTCTCCAAGCACTATCACTGTCATTCTACTACAACACTATTAAAGAATTGTTTACGCATCCGTGATCTATCGGGATTTCAACAGCGCGAAATCCGAAGCCAATAGTTCACACACTCAAGTAAATCGTAGCTAATCCTGAATTTTCAAGTATCTGATGTGAGTTCGGTAAAGCTATTATTCGGAGGAGTCGTCAGTCGCAGCCGGGTAATCAACATCTATGACATCTCCATGGATATCGATCACCACGCGGAAACCGAGCATTCCCATCCACGCCTGTGCTTCTTCTGGCAAACCACGTGCGAGGATTTCATCGAACTGTGATTCCATGTTCTTAAGTGAGGCCTCAATCATGGCCTTCGTGAAGATGTCTTCTTGCCCGATCATCTTCATCGTTCCTTCTGCAACAATTTCCTCGTGATCTTGGATGAGCTCATGAAGCTGGTTTAGGACTTGTCTATCCACATATTCGCTCGAAATGTGACGTCGAAAACCATCATCATCGATGACATAGAATGCCTCGCCACCCACATCCGTCACTTCGACAGGTTGCCCATATTCATCAATCACAAGGCCCGCAAAAAGTGCTCGTCTTGCCATTTCTCACACCCAAATCTCACGCTCTTCAATCCAACCTGGATTGAATATCAGCGGATGCATTCTTCATTTCATGTATTGTACCGGGAATTTACCAGTACTGTGCAGATTTCAAGGACACTTATTCAAATATTGGGATTTGGATATGAATCTTGTAGAACAATGGCAACTCAATCGAGGATTCGATGTCGAGAAATTACGGGTGGACGTTCACCAAGGTTCCAACCTTAGCGAAGCTATACAACCATTTGGCGTCATCCGTCTCCAAATTTACGCAACCATGGCTCATTGGAGTGCCGAAATTACTATGCCAGTAGGTTCCATGGAGGGCGTAACTTCTATAAAAGTACATTGTGTATGGGACTCCGGGAAGATAATATCCTGGTCCAGCCATGTCCGTCCTGAGAAGCTTGACCCAGATGCGGAATGTGCCCGTGACGGTGGGATACCTGGCTATCCCCGTTGAAACGTAAAAGGACTTAACCGGCGTGGCGCCGCTGTAGGCAGTAACCCTTTGATTTCCAAGATCGACATCGATCCAGCGTCCTTCGCCGGCCAGCTCCAGCGGATCAAGGCTGTAATCAAATGAAACCCTGGGGCGCGGTGTATAAGTGATGGTGGGTGTTGGCGTATTCGTCGGTGTCGATGTCGGTGTCGGGGTAGGAGTATAAGTTGGTGTCGGCGTACTGGTTGGTGTATTGGTTGGCGTTGGCGTCCAAGTAGCCTTGGGAAGTGGCGCTGAGATACTTTGAGGTTGCTGTGCGTCTGCGGGTTGATACCCAAGCCAGATTCCAATCCCTATCGCAACAACGAGGGCAGGTGCAATCAATCGAAGCGAAAGGAGTCGTCTCCTGGTCAGAGCTTCCAACGGCATCAACCGCAATTTTTGATCCTCGGGAAGCTGAACTTCGCTAATGACTCGACGGCGAGAATCCTTCGGCAATCGACGAACCATCCATCGGACCGCTTTACGCGCCGAGCGACTCTTAGGATTTATTTCCAGTGCTCTAGCTACATAGGTGAGGCCTTCCTCGGGATCTGATGCAGCAGCTAAATACAGCCAAGGAATCTCCCAAGCAGGAGAAAGCTCGATCGCCTCTCTAGCGAGGCGCCTGGATTCTGCGCGATCACCTCTCTTCAGCGCAGCCGTTGCTGATCTAAGTAAGGTTTTCGCCTCATCCATCGGTCTTGAACTTACCATTACTGAACATCCTCAGAAGGTACAACGGGTTCCTGGTTTAAATAACAAAGGATACCATCGACAATCCCGAGCGCAGCCAATTGCGGCTGCTCAGTGAGAAAATCCCTATCCAAGTACAAAAAACCGGTTTCAATGATCGCTGCTGGTGTCTGGCTATGGATCTCGAGAAAACTATGATACTCCGTCATATCACGCGTGATGCTCCTGGGATGATATCGAAGATCGGTAGCTCTGCCATAGCGATCAACGACGCAAACAACCAACCGCTGCGCAAGATCTGGCACCGTGGATACCGCGGATTGTGAGACTTTGTATCCTGTCGCCTCTTCGTTAATCCAATAACATGAATCTGCATGGATGGATACCAATGCATCAGCACGATACTCATAGAGTCGTTCGTCAAACTCTTCCATCAGGTCTACCTGGATCCCAACTTCCTCTAGACCTTTGACCACAAGGTTCGCAATGGACTGGTTTACCTGTACCTCGGTAAGTCCGTCTTCACAGGTCGCGCCCGGGTCTTCAAGACCTAAGCTCGGGTTAATACCAGAATGCCCAGCGATGATCCCTACTCGAGGCTGCCTGTCCTCCTCGTTTTCTCCAAGTCCTGCCACTTCTGTTGGTTCTCCACTGACAGCAAGTTCCAACCAATTACCGACCACTTCAGCCGGGTTAAGACTCGCAGGTTTCCACGCAGTAAAAAGGGTGGCAAGAACAGCAGACACTACCATGACGACCGCCAGGTAGCGCATAGCCTCCGGAACTGCGGGTTTATTTGCAGCAATTTGATCGTGGTTATCGGTCCCCATATCCTTCTCAATGACCCACAATCGTGGATTTCATTATAGCAATCGTGAAACCCACCTTACCATAAGCTCAACATTAATACCACAGTAACTTAATACTGCCTTGGCATGGAAGCTGCAACCTTCCCTTTTGGCACTGTACAACGATAAGATATGGATATTTAGGTTGTGTCATTGAACGGATTTGCTTCACAAAAACACCTTTTTTCATCTGAGTACAACTCATGCCCTTGGGAATGCTTCCAGTAACCAAGATTACCTTGACAATTGCTTGTTTGCGTATATAATTACTACCAGATTAGTCTAAATTAGCACGTTAGAATAAATTGTGCAACTGGAGATTGATTGTGAATAAGTGTACGTGTCTGAAGCGGGGGCTGTAGCGACCTCGTTTTAGACTGAATTCAAGCACATAGCTGAAAATCAGCGGCCAAGACGAGACCAGGCTTGCCTCCGCATTCCACATGAAGTCGAAGAAGTGGACTCCGAGCGCGAGCCTTTTACTTTGTATCTTGGCCGCATAGCGTTAACAGGAGAAACCCTGTGACAACGAGAATATTGACAGAACAATTTCAATATGGCTTACAGAGGAGATATGGTCTGATGGAACACGTGGGAAACACACCACTGATTCGCCTTGACCGAGTCACGGCGAACCTTCCGGCCACTGTCGAGATCTATGCCAAGGCAGAATGGTTCAACCCAAGCGGATCTGTGAAGGACCGACCGGCTGCAGCCATTCTGCAATATGCAATTTCGGAAGGATATTTGGGCGCTGGAAAAGCCCTCCTGGATTCAACCTCAGGGAACATGGGGATAGCTTATGCCACCCTTGGCGCTTTAAGCGACATCTCTATTCACCTAGCAATCCCGTCCAACGCCAGCCCAGATCGCATAAAGATCCTGCAAGCCCTGGGCGCGGAGCTAACACTGACCGATCCTTTAGAAGGTACCGATGGTGCAAGGATGGTCGCTGCGGAAATGGCTGCTCATCAACCTGAAAGGTTCTTCTATGCCGATCAATACAGCAATCCTGCCAATTGGATTGCACACTATGAATCTACCGGCCCGGAAATAGCAACTCAAACCAATGAAAGGGTCACTCATTTCATCGCAGGATTAGGTACCAGCGGAACAATGATGGGTACTGGCCTCTACTTTCGAGACCACCTTCCAGGAGTTCATCTCACAGCCGTCCAACCGGACCTTGCATTGCATGGATTGGAGGGATTGAAGCACATGGCTTCCAGCACTCACCCGGATTTCTATGACTCAAATCTTGCCGACCAAGTGATAGAGGTTTCCACCGAGGATGCATACGCCATGGCTCGCAAGTTGGCGAGGGAAGAAGGTCTATTGGTTGGCATTTCGGCAGCAGCAGCAGCATCGGCGACTCTTCAGGTGGCAAGTGACCTGAAGGAAGGCACACTGGTCGTCATCTTCCCGGATTCCGCAAGTAAGTACCTCGATCTTCCATTTTGGAGAGAGGACTAATGCTTCATATTCCGGAACACCTACTTATCGAGATCCGTATGCATGGTGAGGAACATTACCCTGAGGAGGGAGCGGGATTGATCTTGGGTCGGGATGACGGAGATCAGCGCGTTGCACTTCACATCATGCCGATTACCAATAGCTTCTCTCCAGACTCCCGACATAATCGCTATCTCATCCGTCCACAAGATATGATGGAGGCGGAGGAGGTAGCCGAAGGTCTGGGCATGGACGTTATCGGCGTCTTCCATTCACATCCAGACCACCCAGCCAGGCCTTCTGAGTTCGATCGAGAAAGAGCACTTCCTTGGTATTCCTACCTCATCACAAGCATCCATGATAAGAGGGCGCATAAGAGCAGATCATGGCGATTATCCGAGGATCGGATTTTTATCGAGGAAGGTATTACTACCTCTACAAATATTACAAACTTGGAGGTCAAATGACCATCATTCGAGTTCCAACCCCACTTCGGCCATATACAGAAGGGCAAAAGGAGATACCCGTTGCAGGCGAGACTGTCGGACTGGTTGTGAAGGATCTTACCCAGCGCCACCCAGGACTTGAGAGGCACCTCTTCAACGATGATGGCGAGATCCGCCCCTACGTGAATATCTTTCTTAATGGTGAAGATGTACGAAGCCTACAAGGTGATAGAACGCCCGTCGAAGAGAACGATAAATTGATGATTGTTCCCAGCATCGCTGGAGGCATGGATACCCAAAGTGAGCTTCCGTCTGTTGACCACTCAGCATTGCGAACCAATCAGGCTGCCATTATCACATTGCTCCTGATTGCATTCATCCTGAACACCACCTGGCTTGTGGCACTCGTCGCAGCAATCATGGTGGTCGGAACGATCCTTGGAAAGCCCGGTTTCTTACCGGTGTACCACTTTCTCCGCAGGCGAAATGTCCTCAGACCTGATATCGTGGCAGATAACCAGGAACCGCATCGGTTTGCACAGGGATTGGGTGGAGCTGTCCTTTCGGCTGCAACTCTCCTCTTCTTGTTAAACCTTACAACCTTAGGCTGGGTATTCTCCTGGATCGTTGTTGCCCTTGCCGCATTAAACCTCTTCGCAGGTTTTTGTGTGGGCTGCGCTGTGTATTACTGGCTGAACCGACTGGGAATTCCTACATTTCATGCATCACCTCCAGAAGGTCGCAGGCCCGGATCAAGCCGCTCGTAAAGAGGGAATTAAGTGATCCTACAGAGGATTGCTCTAGCCGTACTCATCGTGGTCCTTGGGTGGCTCGCGTACCGCTTATGGAACCACATTATCTTGACAAGGCGTAATTCACAGCGCCTCATGCTGCGCGAGTATCGTCCAGGCCGTCCAGCTATCCTTTACTTCACCGCACCAGGGTGCTTGCCGTGCAAGACCATCCAACGTCCGGCTCTATCCCAACTCAGAAGAACATATAACGACAAATTGCAATTCATCGAGGTGGATGCCAGCAAGCAGCCGAAATTGGCCGATTCCTGGGGGGTGCTCTCATTACCAACTACATTTATAATCGACTCAATGGGTCAGCCCCGGCGTGTTAATCATGGCGCAGTCGGCGCCGACCAGCTTATTGCACAGTTGAATGCCATCCATGAACTGCTTCCTGGCGACAATTCTACTTCCCAATCGCATGAAGGTCGTCCACCAACCAAGGATTATGAAGGTCATGATCCACATTCAAATACAGTCCATGGATGATGAAAAGGAACAAGGTATGACAGAAACGAATTTTTCACCTAATGGAACTGAGCTATCTCATGAAGAGATCATGCGCTATTCGCGCCATCTCCTCATGCCCGAGGTTGGCTTGGACGGTCAGATTAAACTTAAAGAATCTTCCGTTCTTGTGATAGGCACTGGCGGTCTTGGATCACCTGTACTCATGTACCTCGCAGCCGCTGGTGTTGGTCGTATTGGCATTGTCGACTACGACATCGTCGATTTCACAAACCTACAGCGTCAGATCATCCATGGCACATCGACGCTCGATTCCAGAAAGGTGACATCAGCTCGTGATCGCATGTTAGATATCAATCCCTCTATCCAGATCGACGTGTACGATGAGCCTTTCACCTCAGAGAATGCCTTTCGAATTGCCAAACCATATCAACTCATCATCGATGGGACGGATAATTTCCCCACCCGCTACTTGGTAAATGACCTTTGCGTTCTTACTGGAAAACCCAATGTTTACGGCTCGATCTTCCGTTTTGAAGGACAGGCGAGCGTTTTCTGGGCAAAGGAAGGGCCCTGTTACCGCTGTCTCTTTCCCGAACCACCTCCACCGGGACTGATACCCTCTTGCGCAGAGGGTGGCGTTTTCGGTGTCCTGCCTGGAACCATCGGTTCGGTTCAGGCAACAGAAGCACTGAAGCTATTGCTGGGCATTGGAGAGCCACTCATCGGGAAGCTTCTCCTCTATGACGCACTGGCGCTGAGCTTCGAAGAACTTCGCTTGAAGAAAAATCCGAAATGCAAGATCTGCTCTGAGACACCCGAGATCACAGAATTGATCGACTACGAGGAGTTCTGTGGCGTGCCCGGGCACGATCGCGAGGAGGATCTACTCCCAACTGAATGGGATATCGAACCCTCTATGGTCGCGGAGAGGCTGAATAAAGGTGATCAACTCCATCTGATCGACGTGCGTGAACCACATGAACTCAAGATATCTCAGATTGAAGGTGCAGATCTGATCCCCCTGGGCTCACTGGCATCTCACATGCACGAACTGGACAGCGCAGAGGAAATTGTACTCTTTTGCAAATCAGGCACTAGGTCGGCAAGAGCCCTGGAGTTGCTTGCTGGGGCAGGATTCCGAAAGATCAGGAATATGCGCGGCGGGATCAATGCGTGGTCAGAACAGGTGGATAGCAGTTTGCCACGGTACTGATTCGATTTCTATGAAAACATGTACATCAGGACCGGATTATCACACCGGTCCTTGTTGATTAGGGGGGTAATATTCATTATCTCCTCCTACATTGGAGTATCATTAGGGTTGTGAGACGCAACTTACTACTCGCAGGGTTCCTTCTGATTACGCTCGCTGCCCAATGCGCACCGATCCCACAACACACGCCAACGCCTCCCTCACCAACGGCTACCCACCTGCCGACTGCGTTACCTTCAAACACGCCACCTCCTGAGCCCACAAGCACCGCTGAACCTGTGCTATCCATACACATTCTGAGTTACTTATTCGATCCTGAATCAGGCGTCTCCGCGGTCATCGGATTCATGCAAAATGAGAGCGACCACACACTCACTGGAGTGATACTTCGCATTAGATTAGAGGATCAAGATGGCAATCTCCTTGCACAGGAGACTTTATCCTCTCCATTCGTATATATTGATCAGGATGAGGTTATCCCATTCACAGTGGATTTCTTCGATGTAGGAGAAACTGCCCAGGTCCATAGTGAGGTCGTGCAAGTCCAAGAGAGTGATTCCCACAGAATCCCTCTCGAAGTTGAAATCATTGGATCCACAGTTCTTAACGACGGAACCTACGGCATCCTCGGCTGGATTCGCAATCCTGGAAGCTCATACGTCTCGGTGCACCAAATCCTCCTTCTCCTGGAGAACGAATCTGGTGAATCGATGGAGTTGTCAAAAGCTTCAGTGGCAACCACCTCGCTCATGCCCGGCCAGTCGAGTCCATTTATCGTAAAATTTCAATGCCAACCAGACCTAAGCCTCATCGAAACCTTTGTCGATGCTACTTCCACTTCAGAATTTACTCAACCCCCATTCACTCTTTCACAGCCGCTAAAGATCATTCTTGACCCACAAGGGAGAATCCACGTTCTAGGAGCTGTGCAGAATGAAGGATCACAATCCCACTGGCTAACTGCCACGTTGATCCTTGAACAAGACGGCGAACTCATCTCCATCGCACCCCTTATTTATCCTTCACCATTAGTTCCCTCCGAGAGTCTCGCATTTGGGATATCAGATTTTCCTGGCTGGTCTTCTCGGTTGTCCACTATCGGCGGCAGTCAGGAGGATCTGACAGTAGATATCCTGTTCGATTCCCAAGGATCACAGGAAACCACTATCTCTTCTGTACCTCTGGATGCCGAAATTACAGGTGTTGAAACCACTGGGTCAGCAATCATCCTTCGTGGTTCAGTTCACAACCCTGGCAATGAGGTCCTCTTCCATCCAGTTGCGTATGCCGTGATCCTATCAATCGATGGATCCTCACGAGCAGCGGGATGGATAACAATCCAGGAAAATCTGCTTCCCGGCCAATCAACAACCTTTGTACTTCCGGTCCGGATACCAACAGAACTAGACATTACTTCGATGGAATATGTTTTCCGCGCAACCGCACTCACTGAAGATCCTGGGACATCCCATTAATACAAGCCCGGTAGCTCAAAAAATTGCCTGTCCATCCTTTCCACTCAGCACAAATGCGGATGATCGACCCCTTTTTGATATAATGACCTCTGGCCTGTTTTGTGAGGCATCATTCATCCTTTAGCGGTACCGAGTCACAAGAAACGCAACTCGATCGTACCTGAGTACGAAAGGGGAATTCTTCCCTCACGTGTTATGTCCATTCAGATACCATTTGTTGGTGAGTATAAGGCTTTGTCCGAGTACGCCATGATGTCGAAGATGAGGAGAAAGAATGAATAAGAAAACCCTACAAGCCCTATACCATGAAATGGTATTGGTCCGCCGCCTGGAGGAGGCTTCCGCTGGTCTTTATCAGCAGGGTCAAATAGGTGGCTTTCTCCATCTTTACATCGGACAAGAGGCGGTGGGTAGCGGTGTTATCTCCGCGCGTGAACCCATGGATAGGGTTATTACAGCTTATCGTGATCACGGGGTTGCAATTTCATGCGGAATGAAACCCGGTGTTATCATGGCTGAACTCCTCGGGAAAGAGACAGGGTGCTCAAAGGGTAGAGGTGGCTCGATGCATCTAGCCGATGTGAACCTCAATTTCTGGGGAGGGCACGCCATTGTAGGCGCTCACCTTCCCCTAGCCACTGGCATGGCTCTCGCTGATAAGTATCACGAGTCCGATGCGGTAACAATTTGTATGTTTGGTGACGGTGCAACGAACATTGGGTATTTTCACGAGGCTCTCAACCTCTCCATGGTCTGGGAACTACCGGTCCTTTGGGTCTGTGAGAACAACCAGTACGGTATGGGTACTGCTGTAGAGCGGGCCTCTGCCGTGAGCGAGATCAGGCGGAAGGCGGAAGGCTATGGAATGCCCAACGGCTGTGTGGATGGTATGAATGTTATCGAGGTCCATGAAGCGACAAAGGCTGCTCTCAAACAGGTCAGGAATGAAGGTCCCTACATGCTCGAGGCGATGACCTACCGCTTCCGAGGCCACTCCATGGGCGATCCGGAGCGTTATCGGGAAAGCACAGAGATCGAGAAGTGGCGCCAGGATGATCCAATTGGGATTTTCCGAAATATCCTCATCGAAGAGAAAAACTTTGATGAGGAAACCCTTGATGCTGAAGAAGCCAAGGCAGAGAGCCAAGTAGAAGAAGCGATACGATTTGCCGAATCCAGTCCAGATCCAAAACCTGACACGTTATTCGATTACGTCTACGTTGAATAAGGCAGGATGCATATGCCCACATTGACAATGCGAGAGGCGATCTCCCAGGCACTCTGGGAGGAAATGGAAAGAGATCCGAACGTCTTCATTATGGGTGAGGAAGTAGGTGTATGGGGTGGAACTTACGCCGTTACACGGGGTTTCTACGATCACTTTGGACCAGATCGAGTTCGCGATACACCGATCGCCGAAGGCGTCATCGTTGGCGCTGCGAACGGTGCTGCGATGGCGGGTCTACGGCCTGTTGCTGAATTGATGACGATCAACTTTGCATTCCTAGCCATGGATCAAATCGTCAACCACTCTGCGAAGCTGCACATGATGTTCGGCGGCCAGTTTAAGGTTCCCATCGTCGTGCGCGCTGTTGGAGGCGGAGGCCGTCAACTGGGTGCTACACACTCCCAAACTCCTGACGTCGTCTTCGCTCACTTCCCCGGGCTGAAAGTGATCGCCCCTGGAACACCTGCTGATGCCAAGGGCTTACTGAAGGCGGCGATCCGGGAAGACGATCCAGTGATGTTTATCGAGCATGCGACTCTTTATCAGGCGAGGGGCGAGGTTCCTGAGGGAGAATTCCTCGAACCTATCGGCGTCGCGAAGGTTCAGCGTCCTGGGAGGGATGTAACACTCGTCACCTACTCCAAGATGGTGCAAGTCTCATTGCAGGCTGCTGAACAACTTTCCAAGGATGGGATTGAGGTCGAAGTTGTCGATCTGCGAACACTGCGTCCATTGGATATGGCCCCTGCAATCGAATCCTTCAAGCGTACCAATCGTGCAGTGATCGTCGAAGAGGGTTGGAAATCATTCGGTATTGGGGCAGAGATCACCGCCCAATTGTATGAGGGCGCATTCGATTATGTCGACGCTCCCATTAAGCGAGTAGCCCAAAAAGAGGTTCCACTGCCTTACAACCGCGAACTTGAACAGCTGGCACTTCCACAAATTGAAGATGTGATCAGAGCAGTGAAAGAGGTACTTTGATGGCTGAAACGATAGCAATGCCCAAATTGGGCTTCGATATGGCGGAAGGTATTCTCCTGCGCTGGATGAAAGCTGAGGGAGAATCCATCGAGAAGGGTGAGATCCTTGCGGAAATCGAAACCGACAAAGCCACGGTTGAGGTCGAATCTCAGACCTCCGGCGTTATACGCAAACACATCGTCATGGAGGGAAGCATCGTGCCTATAGGGGCACCTATCGCCGTTGTTGGCACTGTGGATGAGGAAATCGATTTCGATGCGATTATCGCTGAAGTGAGCGTCCAGGGTGAGGTCGCAATTCTCGATGAACCTGAACCCGTTCCTGCCGAAACTACTGTAGTCGAAGTTAGTCCTGTTGAGGAAGGACAGCTACCGGATGGTGTTAAAGCCTCACCCATCGCCCGACGGCTTGCACGTGAACAAGGGATCAATCTGGCCACGATACAAGGCAGTGGGACGGGTGGTCGAATCGTGAAGAAAGATGTTGAAACTGCGATTTCAGGTGCGCCTCCTATAATCACTCCAACGATCCAGATTACTCCTCCCACCACTCCCGCAGCCGAGCCACTGCAAACAAAAGAATTACCACTCAGTAAATTACGTTCCCTCATCGGTCGCAGGATGACAGCGTCGAAACAAGAAGTACCCCATTTCTACCTCACCACTGAACTTGATGCTGCTCCGCTCATGAAATTGCGTGCGGATATGAACAGACACCTGCCGGAAGAGTCTAAACTCTCTGTGAATGACTACATTGTCAAAGCCGCTGCCCTTGCGCTGCAGCAATTTCCAAATCTGAACGCTGCTCTAAGCGGTGATCATATTCTGCGTCATGGCGAGGTTAATATCGGTATCGCTGTTGCAGTGGAGGATGGACTACTCACAATCGTCATTCGGGACGCTAATCGAAAGCCGCTTCTAACTATATCGGAGGAAACACGCTCAGCGGTCGCTCGCGCGAGGGAAGGGCGTGTACGACCAGAAGACGTTGAGGGCTCCACTTTCACTGTGTCGAACTTAGGTATGTTCGATATAGATAGTTTTATAGCCATTATCAATCCTCCAGAAGCTGCCATCCTAGCCATCGGCAGTGTCAATGATGTCCCTGTAGTGGAAGATGGAAAAGTGGTTCCTGGTAAGAGATTAAAAGTGACACTTTCCGCCGATCATCGAGTCACCGACGGTGCTGAAGGCGCTCGTTGGCTTCAAGTCTTCAAATCAATCATGGAAGATCCAATTCAACTCCTCATTGACTTTGGCAATTAGGTGTGGGTAAACGATGTTCCTTTATAAGGTATTCTCATGGATGTGTTACCATACTAGCTCGAAGGCTCTTGGCAGGCTACAATATACCTACTTGAAGCATCCTAGAGGAGGCCATGAATCCGGCAAGAATCTTAGTCGTTGATGACGAATCCGATACTTTAGGATTAATCGAACTCACGCTTCAGACAGCAGGTTACAACGTCTCGACCTCATCGAGTCCGGAATATGCCATGATTCTGGTGCAGGAAGACACCTACGACCTACTCATACTGGATGTCATGATGCCCGGTATGACGGGATTCGACATGCTACAAAAACTTCAAGAAGCCCAAGTCGGGATTCCCCCTGTCGTATTCCTAACTGCGAAAAGTCGTGAGGAAGACCAGGAAATGGGGGAGAAGCTAGGTGCCGCTGCTTTCCTTACAAAGCCTACGACTCGGGGGGATTTACTTGATACCGTCAAAGAGGCGCTAGGCGAGTAAACCATTCAATGTACTCAATTGAATATAACTTATCACTTCTAGACACCATCCTGGACGATTTTAATGATTATTTGCTCTCCTCAGAGATATTCTGGCCATTATCTCGAAGGTCAATTGAAGGTATCCCAGTTCCAAGGTTGACGATGGGCGGCTTGATCCTAACAATTGACGAACTCGAAGCCCAAGAAGAGTCCATGGATCTGGAACAAAAAGAGCACTACAGAGGCCTCCTCCAGCGCTATGAAGCATCGAAGAACAAATGGACGGCAGCTATTGAACGGAAATCTTCTATGGAGCTGCCTTCACGCCTCAATCTTTGGCGGTCATATTTACAGGATCTCGAGAATAGACCAAACCTTCTCGAGACTTATTCCAGGGAAGTCAGGAATAGGGTGATGATCTCACGCCTGCTGGACATCAGTAAGGAAGATAAATCTGACACTACAATCACTGATGCCCTTAAGGGACTGGATGGGCGTGTTTTGGAATTCTTTAAACCTGGCGCCTTTATCTGGGATACGTTGCAAAAATCAATCTATCCAAAAACCGATTTTCCATACCTTTACGTTGAGCCACGAAAATCAGTTTGGGACTGACTACAACCTATTGATAGAAAATCCACTACCCATGATAGTAAACGAGTGAGCCTGAATGCTCACTCGTTGATTTCTTCAAGTTGGTCTATCCCCAAAAATCTACTTCAGTAGTGGCGAATCTTACTTAGCGTAATCGACTGCCCTTGTTTCTCGAATTACCGTCACTTTGATCTGGCCGGGATACTGCATCCCTTCTTCAATCTTTTTTGCTACATCACGTGCGAGCCGCGTCGATTCTAGATCATCAATATCTTCCGGTTTCACGATCACACGAATCTCACGGCCAGCTTGTAATGCATAGCTTTCCGACACACCCTTAAACGAATTAGCTACCTCTTCCAAGGCCCGAATCCGCTTGATATATTGCTCCAAGCTTTCCCTTCGTGCACCAGGACGTGCACCGCTGATGGCATCTGCTGCTTCAACAATGATCGCCTCCACCGAATCCTGCTCAATCTCATGATGATGCGAAGCTATGATGTTGATCACCGGATCCTGTATACCATACCGGCGGCAAAAATCCGCGCCGATCGCTGAGTGAGTTCCTTCCACTTCGTGATCCATCGCCTTGCCGATGTCATGGAGCAATCCACCTGCCTTGGAGATTTCTGGATCCGCGCCTAACTCGGCCGCGATTACACCTGCAAGTTGAGCAGACTCGACCGCATGGGAGAGTTGATTCTGTCCGTAGGATGTGCGGAACTTCAACCTCCCCAATTTCTTGATAATCTCTGGGTGCAATCCCGGTACACCAGCGTCGTATGCTGCCCGCTCACCCTCCTCCAGGATAATGCGGTCTACCTCCTCAGCTGCTTGATCGATAATCTTCTCGATGTGCGCAGGGTGGATCCTTCCATCGAGCACAAGTTTCTCCATCGCTCTCCGGGCAACTTCCCTACGAACTGGATCGAAACACGAGATGGTCACTGCTTCGGGAGTATCATCAACGATGACGTCAACCCCCGCTGATTGCTCGAAAGCACGAATATTCCGTCCATTACGTCCAATGATACGACCTTTCATATCGTCCGAAGGCAGAGGAACCACCGAAACCGTTATCTCAGAGACGTGATCGGAGGCGACGCGCTGGATGGCGTCGGCGATCAATTCCCGAGCTCGCCTCTCACCTTCAAACTGTGCTTCATCCTCGATCTGACGAATGATGCGGAGCATATCCGATCGCGCGTCGTGCTCAACCTCCTCAAGGAGCTGTGCTTTTGCTTCCTCTTGCGTCATACTGGAGACCTTTTCAAGTTCTGAGATGATCTTTACATGGCGCTTATCAAGCTCGTTAGAGCGCTTATCTAGCGAACTCTGACGCTTACTTAGCGCTTGCTCACGACGCTCGAGGTTGTCAATACGCTGATCAAGATCGGTTCGGCGATTCTGTAATCTTTCCTCCTCACGTGAGAGTTCCTGTCTACGTCTAGTAATCTCTGCTTCAGTCTCATCTCGGAGTTTTAGGGCTTCATCCCGTGAACGAAGCTCGATCTCCTGCGCATTGGTCGTCGCTCGCTCCAACATCCTATCGATTTCAGCTTGGCGATTCCTTTTATCTCTTTCCAACTGCAACTGCCTAACGGCGAATCCAATTAGGACCCCAACGGCCAATGCCGATAATATGAGAATAGTCGCTACCGTTGTGCTCACTTCAAATCCTCACTTTCTTTTTGATCAGTAGTCTCATGCCAAACACGCTTGACCACTGGTGATATGGTGCTGTATTGAAAACCACGCCTGCTCAAATACGCTGTTACGCGCTTGCGAAATTCCTCCCAAGCGGTTCCCTTCCATCTTGACGCGGCTTTCAACGCGGCCCTATAAGCAGCGGAATCATCATCAAAACCCTCCAGGGCCGCCTCAATTGTCTCTTCAGAAACCCCCTTCTTTCTCAATTCAAACCTGAGCGCCCATGCACTTCGCGGGCGAAAGGTTTCCCGATTTTCAATCCAAGCCTGGGCAAAGGCTAAATCGTTAATGAAACCGGCTTCTTGTAATCGTACGAGTACGATGTCTTGTGTTTCCTGTAAAATGCCTTTTCGTCGAAAGCGATCCCTTATCTCATGCTCAGAACGTGGTCGTCGGCTGACTAACGATATCGCTTGCCGGTACGCTTCTTCCTGCGCATTCCTACTGATAACGTCTTTGATATCAGCATCAGTCAAAACCTGCCCAATATTCAATTCCATGGCCAAAGAATTGGTCAGCTTGAAGGCTCTCTTGCCATCCAAGTAAACATCAACACCTTTCTTGCCTTTTGGATTGAATTTCAATCCGGTGACAACTTTCCCCATTGCTCACCTAAACCTAAAAGTAAAACCGCGAACCAATGAGTAGGTCGCGGCTTAATGGAATATGCCTCATTCAGGCGATTGAAAATCGCTGATTTAACACCGCTTCCCGCCATTATCATGACTTTCGCCATTCATGCGCGGGTTTGTAGAAGCTGACGCCCATCTAGGGCAAAATCAAGTTATTTCGTCACCTTCAAATTGATTTTACTCATTCTCAGCGGAGTTAAATCACATCCCTGAGTTCAAATGCAATTCCATGGCCGCGCATTCGAATTCAACTGTTCCCTTTGCGCAGCAATGACATAAGCGCAGATTTTATTCGCGCTCCTCTTCTTCAAATTCTACTGGAGCTACATCCACAAAGGCAGTAGCGCGGATTTCATTCTCCAATTCGTCAGCTAATTCAGGGTTTTCCTTCAGGGCTTTCTTAGCGTTCTCTCGACCCTGGGCGATTCTTTCATCGCCATATGAATAGAATGAACCTCGTTTCTCAATCAGACCCATTTCAACACCGACATCGAGAAGACCGCCAACCTTAGAGATCCCCTCGTTGTACATGATATCAAATTCCGCCACTTTAAACGGCGGAGCCACCTTGTTCTTCACCACTCGCACCCTCGTCCGATTCCCAACCACCTCTTGCCCTACCTTAATACTCTCGATCCTCCTCATGTCCATCCGCACCGACGCATAAAACTTCAACGCCATTCCACCCGTGGTCGTCTCGGGGTTTCCAAACATCACTCCGATCCTTTGCCTCAACTGGTTCGTGAATACCACCGCAGTGTTCGTCTGCTGGATCGCCCCCGATAACTTCCGAAGCGCCTGGCTCATCAGCCGCGCCTGCATTCCCATCGTTGCATCCCCCATGTCCCCCTCGATCTCAGACCTCGGCACCAGCGCTGCCACACTATCCACCACGACCACGTCCACCGCCCCACTCCGCACCAGGGTCTCGGCAATCTCCAACGCCTGTTCCCCTGTGTCCGGCTGCGAGATGTAAAGGTTCTCCACATCCACGCCGCATCGCTCGGCGTAATCAGGGTCCAGCGCATGCTCCATATCGATGAATGCGCAGACCCCGCCGCTACGTTGCCCTTCAGCCACAATGTGCTGGGCTAACGTCGTCTTTCCGGAGGCGTCAGGACCGTAGATCTCAGTCACTCGCCCGCGAGGGATTCCTCCAACACCCAGTGCAAGGTCCAGCGCAAGCGATCCTGTCGGGATCGCCTCCACCTTGAGATGCGCCGCTTCACCCAGACGCATGACAGCCCCATCACCAAACTGTTTTTTGATTTGTGTAACAGCTGCTTCAAGGGCTTGATCACGGTCTCCGACCATGGAGTTCCTCTTCTGAAAGGGTGTAGTAGAAGTCTACCTGAGATCATATGAGAGTGCAAGAAATTGCACTTTTCCTCCCCTTCCAGTCCGGAAATTGGTCGTTCCAATCCCTTTCAAGTTACATATCAACTCGGGAACGGATTGAATCGAATGACAACTGACCGAGCCACGATGATGGGCACCAAACACTCAAAAAATAAAAGAGCATTTGCGATTCCACCGAGATTCGTTGAAAATGGAATGGCGTTTTCAGAACGCTACACCAACCTTTGCACAGCATTTGGAAATACTCCGAGGAACTCCTTATGTCCGGTGAACGAATCCTAATTGTTGAAGATGAAGCTGCGGTAGCCAGGGGGCTGGTATACGGCTTGGAAATCGAGGCATATGATGTTCTGTGGGTGCAAACTGGAGAAGAAGCGCTGGAGCGTGTACATGAGTACAATCCTCATCTCATCCTGCTCGACATCCGCCTCCCAGGAATAAGTGGGTTTGATGTCTGCCGCCAGTTACGGGATGAGGGTTTTCGTATGCCCATCATCATGTTGACTGCACGTGATGAAGAGGTCGATAAAGTCCTAGGCCTTGAACTTGGCGCAGATGATTATATTGTCAAACCATATAGCCTCAGGGAATTAGTTTCACGCGTACGCGCCCAAATTAGGCGGGCCTACGGTACACTTGCAGAACCCACAAGTGAACAGATCCGCTTCGACGACATTGAGGTTGATTTGGAACACTTGCAGGTTAAGAAGGGTGGTGAAGTTGTTCTTCTGACGCCTACAGAGTTCCGAATGCTCCGCCTACTGGTTAGCAACCCTAATCGTCCACTCACCAGAGAACTCCTTATTGAAAAGGCGTGGGGCTATGATAGTGATATCGGCAGTGACCGTACAATTGACGTCCACATTCGTCATCTACGCCAGAAGCTTGAAGATAACCCAGCTAATCCCCGCTGGATCGTGACTGTACGTGGCGTGGGCTATAAATTCCAGCCGTAAATTTCCTTTGTTGCGAAACCTTAACATAAATGCAAACCCTCTGTAACCAATCATTGATATGATGGTACATTGGTGGAACTCCCAATATTGATTCGTGAGGTGGAGGCAACAATGAATAATCGACTATTGATATTTTTGGGTGTCGCAGTTGCCATGATCACGATGCTCGTGGTAGGTGCGGTGGCTGGTGGAGGCGTAGTCTATACCCTGACCAAGGTTATCCTTCCTTCATTCAGTGCATCCGCCGATGCCGATCCCAACACAGGCTTGATTGTAGCCCTGGTCGATCCTGATGGTCCTGCTGCCGAAGCAGGCGTTGTCCGTGGAGACATTCTGCTGGAGCTAGACGGTACTGAAGTGAAACACCTGGCAGACGTCCACGGCGTCCTGGAGAGCCACGAGGTAGGTGATCGTGTGGAGATGATAGTCCTCCACGGTGATGAGGTACGTGACCTCGACCTCGTCACTGGTGAAAAGGATGAGAAAGTTTATCTTGGCCTCTCGTTATGCTGCAACATGGATCAACCACTCAGAATGGAACCCCTTGGTAAACGAGAACGAGAAGCGAGGGCGCTGATTGTTGAGGTCATACCTGAAAGTCCAGCAGAAGAAGCTGGATTACAGGTCGGTGATGTGATCCTCTCAGTAGATGGTCAGGAAATCGGAGCAGATGCGGACCTTGCCGGAGTGATTTCCGCATATCAACCCGGAGACGAGGTCACGCTTGAAATCCAGCGACTGATGGATGCTAAGGCCGTTGAGATCTCGGTGAAGTTGGGAGAAAAACCTGAAGATGAAGATAAACCGTACCTGGGCATTCGATATATCATTGCACCACCCATTCACATTTTCATGGGCGAGGGTGAGCCCGGCAGTGAGTTCCGTTTCGAACTGCCCTTTGGTGAGAAGGGTGAAACTCCGTTCCATAAGTTCGAGGAAGATGGTTTCGACTTTTTCGGCCAAATACCTGACTTCGGTGAGATGCCTTTCATTCCATTTCTCGAGGGAGCAATAGAAGGCGGTGTCATCGTTCATGAAGTCGTCGAGGGCAGTCCTGCAGAGGATGCAGGCCTTGAAAGTGGAGATTTGATCATCGCCATTGATGGTGAACCGATCACGGATCCAGACTCCTTCGCTGAGGAAATCGCGTCTAAAGAGCCTGGAACAATCGTCGTCTTATCAGTCTTTAATCAGGAGAAGTCGGCCAAGGCCGAACTTGAGGTGATACTGGCGGAACATCCTGAGATGGAAGGTCAGGGATACCTTGGTGTAAAGATTGCCGGCCTAATCCGTCTGGAGCGTTTCAAGGAGAGCGATCCATCCATGCCCTGGGAAGATCTCCTTGACAAGCTCCCATTCGACTTTGACTTTGACTTCGTTCCAAATGAACTTCTTCCCGAAGGTCAGCAGTTGTAGGAATTGAAGTTCGGCAAACCCTGTAACACAAGACGGGAATGCCGTTGGCTACCGACCTCCGAGTGTGGAAGGGACTTCAAATGTTTCAATCGATACGATGGCGGCTGGTTGCGAGCTATGTTCTGCTCACTTTACTCACAGTCACTATGCTGGGAGCAATTGGCTTTTCCTTGTTCTCCCAGTACGTGAAACGTCAGGAGGAAGCATTTCTGGCTAACAACGCAGAGGTTGTCGCGGAGCAGGCTCTTCCATTCATATGGCCGGTGGTGAACGAAGTTTATCTGAGTGATCTGGCAACTGCAGCTTCAATCCTCGGCAACTTCCGTGTGATCATCCTTGATGTGGATCAAGAAGTGCTCATTGATACTGGAACCCCCTCAGGTATCGACCAGTTCCTATGGATTCAGCCAGGCACCAAAGTTAGAATTGAAACTTTGTCCCTTCCCTCTGGTCCTTTCATCTTTCCTGCCGAATTTCAAGCCGAATTAGAATCTCAATTCCTTCATGAGTTCCCTCTTGCGATGCTAGGAGAGACTCAAGCCAGGCCATATAAAATTATCCAACGTGTTCTCGAGCCTTGGGGGTATCAATTCAGGGTTGTTGAATCATCCTCACCACCCGACGCACCAGAAGACCTACGCTCATCGAGCGACTATATGCAACCAATTGGTAACTCCGCCGATCCACTTGGCTACGTGGTGCTTAAAGAAGGACCAGATTTTGGCAGCGAAACCCTAAAAACCGCAGCACAGGTATTTCTTCTAGCAGCGCTAGGCGCCATCGTGCTGGCTGCCATCATCGGTCTGATCGTTTCAAAACGCCTCACTTCGCCCATTGTCAATCTTTCAGGTGTCGCAGCGAAAATGGGTTGCGGAGATCTCTCGTCACGAGCTCCGGCTTATGGCAAGGATGAAATCGGTCAATTGGCGATACAGTTCAACAACATGGCAAATCGTCTGGAGGCGAATTTCCAAGAACTAGCAAAAGAGCGTGACACGTTGCAGCGATTCATCACTGATGCCTCTCACGAGCTTCGAACCCCGATCACTGCACTTAAAAACTTTAACGAGTTACTACAAGGGAAGGCAATTGAGAATCCCCAAACCAGGGAGGCATTTTTGATAGAGAGTCAACATCAATTAGAGCGGTTGGAATGGATAACTGAGAACTTACTTAATATCTCCCGTTTAGATGCAGGTTTAACGGAATTGAATATCGAACAAATAGATGCCGGAGATATCCTCCAAGCATCCATTGCCCCATATACACATCAAGCTGAGGCGAAAGGCATCGATCTCGCCATTGAGAAAGATGGACCCAGTATCACATTCGACGCTGATCGGATGTTGGTCGAGTTAGCCCTTTCGAACCTGATCGATAACGCTATCAAATTCACCCCATCTGGTGGAAGTGTGTTGGCAGGTTATACAGAAGATCAAGATTCGGTCCACCTTTGGGTGCAGGACACGGGTCCTGGGATTGACCCGGAGGACATCCCCTATGTTTTTGAGAGGTTCTATAGGGGGAAAGGGACCACGGAGGAGGGAAGCGGATTGGGCCTGGCCATGGTTGTTAGTGTTGTATTGGCCCACCGTGGGAAGGTAGATGTTGAGAGCGAAATTGACGGTGGAAGCCGCTTCTCCCTCCTCTTTCCTCAGAGATTTGGTGAACCAGAAGTTGTTGAGCCCTCTGATGAAAGTAAGGAGGTGCCTTTCAAAAGTTGGTGGAAGAATAAGGGTTTCTTTTCCTAACAGGTTCTTACGAATGATGAGACGGCACTAGGATTAGGCCAAAGAAGAATGGAGTGAAGTCCTAAAAAAGGAAGAGCCAGCGCTGGTTATGAAACATCCGCTGGCTCATTGCCCCGCTGTGCGGTGTGCTACTGGTTCTGAACCTGCATTTGCAGGTGGGATCTGCCGAGTGGGTTTCGCCTTGGCTCAAGCCTATCGCGTCCCCCACTGAAGTTCAAATCCCCTATCTTTTGTGTTGGCTCAGAACTGGGTGTGGCATCACCAACACGGCAGGGTCATGGTTATATATACCATGTTCATTCCGTCTTGACAATGTCAGAATCATCTTCAGGGACGTTAATAACCTCAATGTGCAATTCATTCAACTGACCGCCTTCAACTACCGATGGTGCACTTGCCATGACATCACGAGCCGCCTGGTTCTTCGGGAATGCAATAACCTCCCGGATATTGGGTTCACCAGCGAATATCATGCAAAGTCGATCAATGCCTGGTGCGATTCCTCCGTGCGGCGGCGTCCCGTATTCGAATGCCTCCAACATATGGCCAAATCGTTCTCGGGCCACTTCATCTTCGAGGCCGATGAGTTTGAAGGCCTTCTCCTGCAAACTTCGCTCATGAATTCGGATGCTGCCCCCACCCACTTCATTCCCATTGAGGACCATGTCATACTGTTGACCCCTCGCGCTGCCAGGATCGGTATCCAACAGGTGAATATCTTCCGGAAGCGGCGCTGTGAAGAGATGGTGGCTGGGATCCCAGCGTTGTTCATCCTCATTCCACAAAACATAAGGGAAATCGAATATCCAACAAAATGCAAGCGTATCGGGATCTATTAGATCCAAACGCTCTCCTAAATGTTCCCTCAACCGACCTAGGCTCTCGTAGACGATCTCCGGCTGACCAGCGACAATGAGAAGTAGATCGCCTGGTTCTCCCTCCAACCTTTCAATGATGGACTGTACCGTCTCCTGATCAAGAAACTTCACAATAGGTGATCGGTGTTCCCCACCTTTATCCACAACCAAGTACGCGAGGCCCTTCGCTCCGTATTCCTTCACAAACTCTGTCAGCTCATCGATTTCACGTCTGCTAAATGAACCACTGCCTTTTGCATTAATTCCGCGGACGAAACCGCCGTCCTCAACTTCCTGTTCGAAAACTTTGAAGCCGCATTCCCCCACCAAGTCAGTGAGGTCGTGGATCTCCATCCCATAACGAAGGTCAGGATTATCTTTACCAAACCGGTCCATGGCCTCTTGATACGTCAAGCGAGGCCACGGCTTCGCAAGCACTTCTTTTTCTGGCATGATGGTCTCCACCATGCTCGTGAACAAATCTTCTGCAAGCACCATCACGTCCTCACGCACCACAAAGGACATCTCAAGATCCAGCTGTGTGAATTCTGGTTGTCGATCACCTCGTTGATCCTCATCTCGAAAACAGCGAGCGATCTGGAAATACTTCTCAACACCAGCAACCATTAGAAGCTGCTTTAATTGCTGAGGTGATTGCGGGAGCGCGTAGAACTCCCCTGGATGTACTCTGGACGGCACAAGGTAATCCCTCGCTCCCTCTGGAGTAGTTTTGAAGAGTATCGGAGTCTCTACTTCCCAGAAGCCGCGCTCACTCAAGAAATCACGAATGTACTTAACAACCTTGTGTCGAAGTTCAAGATTTCTCTGCAAGCGCTCACGCCGTAAATCAAGATATCGGTACTTCAGTCGAACAGTCTCATCGACCTCCGTTTCTTCGTTGATCAAGAATGGAGGTGTTCGCGCAGGATTGAGGACGGCGAGTTCATTAACTTCGACTTCGACCTCTCCAGTAGGAAGGTTGGGATTCTCCATCCCTTCAGGTCTCTGCCTTACAGTACCCACCACCTGAACCACCCACTCCTGGCGAATGTCCATTGCCTTCTTATGTGATTCGTCAGAAATCTCCGGATTGGCGACAACCTGGACGACACCCTCCCTATCGCGCAAGTCGAAGAAGGTCACTCCACCGTGATCGCGACGCCGGTTGACCCAACCTGCCAGTGTGACGCTTTCTCCAACGTGTTCGATCCTCGGTTCGCCGCAACTCATTGTCTTATACATCGTGCCTCCAGATGGATAAACACTTCGCCGCCCGGTTTTATTGATGTCGGGCGGCGATCAATCCAACTCTTGATGTGGTCAATCAGCAGGCAAGCAGCCCGCCCGATGGCCGCGCCCATCGGCCCAATTGTCATCGCGATTGAACTCACCATTTCGTTCCATCAGTCGTCCTCGTGGCGAAATTATAGCACGCTGAATCAATGAGGGTCAACGCGATCGCGTTTCGGAATTAAGATATCCGACAAAGGCCTCGTAGAGACGCCCCGCTGGGCGTCTATTTCGAAGAGCACATCACCTCAACGTGAGTATCTACAACAAATAACGTTTGAATACTCTACACGCTCTCGTTGCATGAAGAAGGTTGGAGGACAAGTTCATGATCATTATCCCTTTAGCAAGTTGGACATGTTCCGAAGGATTATTCTCTAAGAAAGTGGTACCAACGTACCTCGATACCAAGGACTTAGGTACTCTCCAGTGCAGCTCTTCGCAAAGTTATGATGAACACGTAAGACTACGCAATGGGATAAGAATGAGATTTAGACGACCATAACTAAATCCTTTCTTGCCAGCCGGAACTATCATAATCAATGGATATTTGAGGTCAACATGAATAAAACGCTCCGTCGAAGGATCGGCACGTATCTTGGCTATGGTATTTGGATCCTTATCATGATCTCTTTAATACTGGCCGCGAATCCTGCATCAGGCGCAGTCATTGAAAAAGAGAAAGATAGTATTGCATTATTCGAGACCAACACCAACAACTTCCTCATTAAGTTAACTGCTTCAATGCAGATTTTCGGAGATGTGCCTCCGGATCATTGGGCATTTGATTACATACAACTCCTTTATACCGAAGGGTACATCTCTGGCTGCAGTGACGAACCGCTGCTCTATTGCCCAGAAGCAACCATGACGCGGTCGGAGAGCGCTGTTTTCGTTGAACGCGGCGTTCACGGTGCAGCCTATATCCCTCAAGATCCTGCAGAGCAAATATTTGCAGATGTTACGCTCGATCAATGGTATTCAAAGTGGTCTGCAGGATTATGGATTGACGGCTTTACCTCTGGCTGCGGTACGGATCCACTCCTTTATTGTCCGAACCAGGAACACTCCATCGCTGAAGGAACGGTGTTCTACCTTCGAATGAAATATGGTACCGATTATGTGCCACCTAATCCTTTTGGCATTTTCAACGATGTATCCACATCTGCGTGGTTCGCGCTTTGGGTGGAAGATGCATACAGCGCCGGCATCCTACTTGCTTGCCAGGTTTCTCCCGAACTGAAAGCATGTCCTGACGATCCACTCACACGTGCCATGGGCGCGTACATGATGGTTAAAGCGAAAGGATTGGTAATTCCTCCACCTCCAGCGCCCCCCAGCGGAGGCATCTGGATCTCTCAAGAAGAGATTATGCAGTTGCCCGTTTCAGGTCCTTATTGGGATTCCATGAAATCGGCTGCAGATAAACTACCGGGTGTTAACGCCGTTGGTGGGCACGGGAGTACACACGATGTCTACACCATGGCTGCCGCACTTGTCGCAGTACGGCTCGAGGATAACAACCGCCGACGTGTCGTCGCTGATGAGATCCTCGAAGCGGTTAACAATCACGTCGAGAACGACGGCAACTCGCTCTCACTTACCCGGACATTGCCGGGATATATCATCGCTGCAGATATCATCAACTTGAAGAATTTTGATCCAGCAATAGATGCAGCATTCCGCACTTGGCTGCAACACGTTGTTTACGAACTTAAGCTTGATGGCAAGACCCAGATCGAGAAGCACTATAAAGCGAATAACCACGGCACTCAGGCTGCCGTTGTTCGTCTCGCCGCCGATCTCTATCTTGGGGATATGGATGATTTCCAAGATTCGGCCGAGATGTTAAAGGCATGGCTTGGGGATCCAAGCACATTCACAGGCTCCTTCAACTGGGGCAATCTTTGTTGGCAGGCCGATCCGGAAAATCCAGTTGGGATCAACCGAAAAGGCTCGACCACGCAAATCGCCGGAGTTACCCGCGATATCGATGGAGCGCAACCTGACGAACAGCGACGCTCAGGATGTCCAGGAAGTCAGTGGCCCCCACCGGAGGATGTGCACGTGTGGGGTGGCCTTCAAGGGGTTGTAGGGCAGATGGTCATTCTCTCTCGCCAGGGCTTCAATGCATGGAATTGGGGTGATCAAGCGGTCCTTCGTGCGATCTCATGGCAATTCGACCCACAGCGTGGTGATGCGCCAGCCTCTGGTGACGATTTATTCATCCTACCCATAGTTGACTGCGTCTACGGAACGAACTTCTGGAACGGAGGCACGGTGGACCATGGTAAACAAATCGGTTGGACAGACTGGACTTATCCCACCATGATGGGCCAGGCTTGTCGATAAGACAAGAAGTAATCGGGGATCAGGGATCAGCATTTAGCTATTAGCTGTTAGCTTTAAGCTATCAGCTATCAGCGATCAGCTTTCAGCTAATACGTCAACAAGTTGATAAGTCTATATGTCGATGTGTGCGTACAATACCAAGAGGCACGCATTAAATAATCTCTAGTCTCCAGTCTCCAGTTTCTAGTCTCTAATCTGTTTCGCTTTGGCGAAGCCAAAGCGTCTAGTCTCCAATCCCAGTCATTCTATTGAGCGTAGTCTTTCCAAGTCTTCCGGTGAGTCCACATCGAAGAGTACGGAAGAATCCCATTCGACGTAGTGTGGTGGGTACTGCTCGAAAATAGCCCTACCGCCACGATCGCCGCTTACATCCTTAAGTAAAGAGAAAACAGATCGATCGAAGAGAACAGGATTACCGCGCTGCCCATCGGCTCGCGGCGCGATGGTAGGTGCTAGAGTGCTCCTATGCTCATGGACAAGGGCACTCACAACATCACCAGTAATTAATGGCATATCGGCAAGTAAAAAAATTGCTGCCTCGATCTCCTCACCTAAAGACTCAATCCCAACCCTGACAGAGCTGCTTTGACCACGGGACGGTTCGGGATTACAGAGGATACGAACAGGATAATCTTTAAACAATACTCGTAATGCCTCTTCATCTTCTCCAACGACAACCAAGATCGGGTCAAGACCACCATTCATGGCAGCTTCAACTGCGTGGAGGACGAGCGGTTTACCCCTCCACTGGATGAGTTGCTTGGATTCTAGAAGTCTAGAAGATGTACCTGCGGCAAGGATGATGCCTGCAACTCGATCCATCACTTTTAAGACCGGAGGATCGACTATGAGAGATGAAAGAATGACGCTCCTCACCCGTGGTCCCTTGATGAGCGCATTACCTATATGTTGTCCGGCTTTAAATCTCTCTTCGCCCTCGACCTTATTGAGTAAAACGCGGAAATCTGCTTTGTCAGGAACCCCCTTCAAGCCACCATCGGGAGAGTTGATTAAATCTACAATGTGTTCCCAAGATAACCGTTCCCCCTCACCAAGCTCTAGCAAACTTTGCACTCGTCGAGTGCGATGAACAAAAACCGAATCAACCTTTTCATTTAGCACATCAAGCGCAACAATGTTCACAACGAGGTCACAGAAACTCGGCACTACTGGCTCATAGGGAGCCGGGGCTTTAAGAGAACGACCACGTGCCCCATCCGCTTCGATGAGAAGCGTGCCATCCAGAGACTTCACAAACTTGTTCAACAAACTTAGTTCATCCTCATTTAGACCAAGCCACTTGGGCTCATCTTCCATCTGACTGCCTGTGACCAAGAGGGTTTTTTCAGATGCAATTGATTCTGAGATCGTATCGGAATCTTCACTCTCAGAGAACACTAAGTGGATGTCAGTTAAATCAGATTGATCCAGTGCAAACTTGGTGGATGTGGTGACAATGAGGGGTGAATCAATATCCCATTCACTGACTAGAGTACGAATCGCCTCGGTCTTCCCCCCTGCTCCTGTGAATGCTACAACCTGCCCAGGGCTAAATCTTAGGGCATCGACAAGCCGCATTTTAGCCCCTCAGATGGGTGCGTACCGAGGAACGACTCAGCAGCGCTTCGAGGACGCCTCCCCCTATAGCCAAAGACTTATCCGAGATTTCGTAACAGTATGATTGTTCTCCTCTCGGATCAAGATCACCAACCTTTTCGCCAGCCTCTACCTTAAGCCCATCATGCAGAAGACCTCGGAGAGCGCCGTCAAACGGGGCTTTTAAAGGAGCGTTTTCAACCATGGCAAGGATCTCTCCAGTTTTGACGAGAGATCCCAATTTCGCATTGCCCATGAATACCCCAGAGGCAGGCGCCCGAAGAACTCGATCCACATCATAACCAGAAACAGGCTCAGGTATTCCCGTGTCTGGTTCGGCACTTCCATGCCAAAGAACCCGCCCCAAATGATGTCCTCGATTGGTTTCAATCACCGCATGGCAATTCGTACCAGCCGTAAACCCTGGACCGAGACCGATAACGAAAATCGACGATTCCATCCCAATCTCAGGAGGGGCCTTTCGCATCCTGGCATCAACCAATGCTACCAGCTCCAATTGCTTACGGATTTGTGCATCCGGATCTACGATGATAGGAATCCTCCTATTATCGAGAGCAGCCATTGCATCCCCCGCACTCGTTACCAACTGGCAGGATAAATCCTCAACCTCAACCTGACCTTCATACACCGCTTCCGCAAAAGCAACCAAACGACGCACCGTGCGCGGTTGGGCTATTTCTGTAATGACAACATGGAATCCAGAACGAGAAAGGCGGGCTGCGACGCCCGTCGCTAGGTCACCCCCTCCTCGGATCAAGATGATCGGCCGCCTTTGGCTCAACGTTCAGTTTCCTTATGGAGCTTCTGGAAGACACGCTCAGGAGTGAGTGGAAACTCGTCAAACCATATCCCCACCGCATCGTGTACTGCAGCGATCACTGCTGGAGCTAGAGGAATGTATGGCATTTCCGCCATGCCTCTGACACCCCATGGTCCACGCGGATCAGCAAATTCCAAGACAAGTGACTCGACCTTCTCTGGAATATCCAACACTGTCGGGATCAAATACGTTGATAGGTGTCGTGTGATGACGTCACCATCCTCTTGAATAAAGTCCTCAAGGATCGTGTAACCAGCGGCCTGGACAATGGCGCCTTCAATCTGCCCTTCGATTTGTTGCAGGTTTATGGCTTTCCCAACGTCATCAGCACAGATAACCTCTAAAATTCGCACATGTCCAGTCTCGATATCAACTTCAACTTTCGCTGTCTCCGCCACGTACCCGTAAGCGAAGTTAGGCTCGCTGAAACCTGTTTCTGGATCAAGTGCCGTCGTTTTCGGAGCATGATATGTATAAGTTGCGATGGAGGGTCGTTCTTCATCACGCCATTTATTGAGGGCCTCCTCTGCCGCTCCGCGTATGGAGTTACCTGCCATAAATGTCATCCGAGATGCTGATGCAGAGCCGGAGTTCTCCGTCTCTGCCGTGTCGGACACGATCAGTTGCACCTTCTCGAGCGGAACACCTACAGCCTCCGCTGCCATCTGTGCCATCACAGTATGGGCTCCCTGACCTACCTCCGCTCCAGCGTGGTGTAAGATCACTTCCTCGACGTCAGCACCACCGTGAAGCTCGATGGTTGCTGTACAACTCTCAGGGAAACCATATGAAAACCCAACATTCTTATAACCGCACGCGAACCCAATACCTCGAAGGAGGTACGGCTCCCCCGGATCGCCATAAGAACCTTCAGATGGCGCAACCCAACCCTTTTCACCGTGCGTCCAACCACCCTGTTCCGCGCAGGCAGCGACAACCGAGTTGATTGTGACACCAGGTGGAATAGGTGTCCCCACAGAGAGAATTGATCCTTCCTCCAGGATATTTCGCATTCGCAATTCCACTGGGTCCATCGATAGCGCCTCAGCAAGTTTGTTCATCTGACTTTCAGCCGCGAATGCCGCCTGCGGTCCACCAAATCCGCGAAACGCCCCACCTGGAATGTTGTTCGTGTAGATTGAATAAGCGTCGACACTGACATTGGGGATCACATACGGTCCAGTGCACATCAATACAGCGTTTCCCATGACCTTCGTTGAAGTGTAGGTATAGGCGCCACCGTCCTGGATGATTTCCATCTCCGCGGCTGTGATCTTTCCTTCATTCGTCGCTCCCCACTTCGCCCGCAGAATAAATGGATGACGTTTATGATGCCCAATGATGGATTCTTCTCTCGTCCAGATGATCTTTACAGGTCGGTCGATCCCCCGTTGATGTAACCGTAATGCAGCCAAAGCAAGGACGATCTGGACAGACATATCCTCCCGCCCGCCAAATGCGCCTCCGATGGCAGGATAGATCACGCGCACCTTTTCCTCAGGTAAATCAAGCGCGTGGGCGATCTGCTCCCGATCCTCATGAGTCCACTGGCCAGCTACCTCGACAGTTACACGACCTTGATTATCAATATAAGCTAATCCCGCCTCAGGTTGGAGATACGCATGCTCCTGAGCGGGTGTGCGATACTCACTCTCAATGATCAAATCGGCTTCTTTAAAGCCCTTCGCAACGTCCCCCTTCCTTATCCGGTTGTGATTAAACACATTACTTCCACGATCAGGATGGATAAAATGTGCATCCTCTTCCTTTGCAACAATCGGGTCTGTGATGATAGGTAAATCCTCGTAAACCACTTCGATTGCATTCAGTGCCTCTGTTGCGATCGACTCGCTCTCAGCAACCACAACCGCAACCTGATCTCCAATAAAGCGTACCCGATCGGCAAAGGGCTTGCTGGAGCCAGGTCCACAAAGTACAGGTTGATCCGGCATAAGTAATCCGTACTCGTTCACCGGTACGTCTTTAGCAGTGAGAATTATTAGGACTCCTGGGATTGACTCAGCCTTCTTCGTTTCAATACTCTTGATCAAAGCGTGAGGACGACCAGCAAAGAGGATCTTCATGTATGCTTGATTAGGAAGGTTGATATCGCCAGGAAATTGAGTTGCTCCCGTCACCTTTCCTAAGGCGTCTACGCGCCGCACAGAATGACCTATGACTGGCATAAGTTTCTCCAGGCTGATCCCTTTAGTCCTGTATGGAGTATCCGAGGCTTATCCTATTCGCTTGATTTCAATATCAAATATTCTTTTCAGGATGGCAAGGCTGGTCGCATAGGTTGGATCCATACCAAAGTAGGAAAGAGATCCGGCACCAAGATTCTTCCCCTTACTCAAAGGCGTATCAGAAGCATAATGAAGAATACCTAGGTCGAACGGAAGTCCATAAAGATTTACAATTTCATTCTCAGGATATCGCTTGGGTCGGAAGAGTTCATATATTGCCGAAAGGTACGGACCCGCTTCCATTTCAATGTCCGTGTACCCCTCTCGATAGAAAACATCCATGTAACTCGGCGTTTGCAGGAAAGTTCCTCGCACGGTAACTGCCTTCTGGTTATCCAGCACCGTGCCATAGACCAAATCATCAGAGACGTTCTGGGCCGAGAAACAGTTCTGGAACATATAGGTGTTCTTGGACTGCTCATCATGGACAACGGATGGGATTAACACATCACCAACAACACCATTCAAAGCCGCAGCTTTGCCCATAATATAAACACCGCCCAGTTCACCAACGCGAGTCGCAATGTGTGAAAGGATCAGGTAAGCAGCCATCCCAAGCGGATAATCGATATTTACGATAAGCGCATCGCTTTCTTTTAACAATTCAATATCTTCTCGACAAAGACGTGGGTCCACCCAGTCCGGTCGAGTCATATTTAGATGGATGATTTGAGTTTCGATATCGAAGCTGTGGCCCCCGGGAAAACGCTGTATACCAACTTCCTTCTCATCTTGCTGAAGATGTTCTCCCAACTGCGTATCTCCGTTCAAGGATAGATATTTCTTCAAAGCGTAATAGAGAAAGTTTTCCCTGCTGGAAGGAACATTCTGTGCCTGGATATCATTCCACTCCTCTAGGAGATCCTTTTGTTGAGATTGATGTACGAAATCAAGCAATGTGGATTCATGCCGGAGTGCGGTTCCGCTTACCAAGTTGACGAGGCTGTGAGTATTGCTGGACACAAAATACACGGGTCGATCAAGACAACAACCGCCGCTATCTTCGATTTGTTCCCACCACTCTTGTGTCGCACGTCGATAATCATTCAAAGATCCCGCAAGAAGCCGTACTTTTATACGCTTCTCACCACCTGCGATTGCACTAAGCAGGTCCCAAAATTGCTCACTCCAAACTTGTTTCAACTGATCCAAATCCGCTAATTCCATTGCCGTACCTTGAGCGAGGATGACTAGGTCGTCATCATCGTGTTGGTCAGCCGAAAGGAATTTTCGGGTTTGTTCACCCCTTAGATGATGGTTTAGCTTATTCCATTCGATCTGGAACGCCGCCAGCATCGGTAATAGATCATCAATATCGGATCGGCTTGCAACAAAACAGGCAAGCGTCTTCTCACCATCATAATAAGCCCGACGTCGTCGAGCTTTGGCCGATACTGGTCGCCAGCTCTCAATGTTACCGATACCTTTCTGCCTGAAAACATCCACACTCTGACCAAGAACCACACGATCAACATCGACGATACAGTGCGGTAAGCGGAGTGAACTGTATACGAATGCAGAGATATCCGGGTAGGTTGCACGTGCATCGGAGTGCAAGGAGGATTCCATATTGGTATGGACCTCCTCCAATGTCTTGATCTGAACATCAGCGGTGGTCCGAAGTAAGGAATAATAAGTTCGGATGTAGAGTTCGATTTCTTCTGAAGCCGTAGTCGGTACTCTGCGGTCCATTTCGCTCCTTAACGGCGCCGCCTGCCCCCTCTTCGCCTCAAAGGTGGCGAATCATATTCACCACGCTCCAACGGGAAGAAAATGCTGTAGAAAATGCTTAATATCCCATATCCGATGATCATGAATAGAAATGTAGTAACGAGTTTGAAAATGAGCCCTTCAGGAAGCCAAGGTGCGAATGGCAATCGTATTACTTCACTTGGTATTGGCAACCATCCATTAATCTCGTTTTGCACTAAGAACCAGCTTGCGAAAAGATAGCCACCTAATGCAAGTAGGACGATTACGAAACACCCTACCGCCCGCCACATGGGATGAAGCTCCTTCTTTTGGGCTCGCTCAACCTCTTCTGCTCGATATCTCCAAGTATCTCGACCCATTAGATCCTCCAGAACTACTCGATCACTTCGTATTACACCTATTGCCTCTCACATGTCAGACTTGCGAACATCCCATTTTCATTGGTTCCAATGTATTGGCTTTTTATAAGATGCTCATTTATTCATCACGAATCTTCGCAGCAGCCTCCTCAAAGGCTTTTAGTATCTTGTAGTACCCTGTGCAACGGCAGAGGTTTCCAGTGATCGATTGTTTGATCTCCCATTGATTTGGCAGAGGTCGTTCCTCTAAAAGCTTTGCGCCCGACATCAGAAAACCGGGTGTGCAATAACCACACTGTACACCACCTTGATCAATAAAGGCCTGCTGAATCGGGTGCAGTTTACCATCTTGGACTAATCCCTCGATAGTAACAATGTCTGCCTTATGTGCGCGTGGAGCAGGGACGAGACAGGACATAACTGCCATACCATCGAGGAATACTGTGCAGGCTCCGCATTCGCCCTCCGCACAACCCTCCTTAGTCCCTGGTAAACCGGCTTCCTCTCTTATTAGGCGTAAGAGGCTTTTGTCGTGCCCAGAGTTGAAAACGTGAGGAATTCCATTGATGGTTGTCTCAATGGGAACCCTGGATTCATGCACGATTGTTTTGGGCAGTGGTTCATCCCAATGCCATTCTTCGGCACCCCAAAGCATAACTGGATCCACCGGAAAACCTTCCCTCTCCTGCTTTCGCGAGAGGTCCTGCAACGCGCGTTGAGCGCAGACCCGGACCATTTCTTTTCGGTAAAAGGCTGATCCGCGTAAGTCATCAATGGGACGAGCTGCATCGGCAGTTAAATGCCCAGCTTGCTCGATAACATCAGGCGTAAGTGTTTTTCCTTTCAGGAACGCCTCAACTTCTGGTGCATGGATAACCGTTGGTGCGACAGCCCCCAGTGTGATGGTTGCTTCCTCAACCACTTCACCATCCATCTTTAGAACAACTGCCAGGTTAATCACTGAGATGGCTTGCGCGCGACGCAAGGCTAATTTACTAAAGGTGCTCATTGTTCCCTGGGATGGAAGTGGAAAATCGATTCCGACAAGCACCTCATCCTCTCTCATCACAGTCTTCCTTACACCAACATAAAAATCCTTTAATGGAACTACGCGTTCACTATTTATGGATCGTAACGTAACCTGCGCCTTCAGCGCCATCAGCGGAGTGATCGAGTCATTCGCAGGAGATGCAGTGATCAGATTACCTGCCACCGTCCCCCGGTTGCGTATCTGAGGTGCTCCAACTTCCCAACAAGCCTTTGCTAGAGCAAAGGCAGATGCTTGGATGATCGGTGATCCTGCACAGTGGTTATGGGTCACCAACGGACCAAGATGGATGAAACCTTCATCCGTACAGACGACACGATCAAGTCCTGGGATGCGGGTCAAATCAATTAGCACGCGCACATTAGGGCGAATGCCGTTTTCCATCTCAAGGATCAGATCCGTGGCGCCGGCGATGATCCGCGCATGATCCTTCTCCTTTGAAAGCAGGCGAATCGCTTCATCAATCGTGTCCGGTGAGTAGTAAGTCTGCCACATCTTTTGACTACTCGTTATCCCTTTCCTTAAGGGCGACAGGTGTATGTGCCATCTTTTCGCCCGTACCTCCTCTTCGAATCATAATAATTTCGGATAGGATACTGAGCGCTATTTCCTCTGGCGTCTCAGCGTGGATTTCCAAGCCTACTGGGGAATGAACCCGCGCGATTTCTTCACTGCTTACACCTTTCTCCTGCAAGGCCTTAGATGTCGTCTCCCATCGACGCCTTGATCCAATAACACCGATAAAGGCTGCCTCGGTCTTCAATAATGCTGGTAATCCAGCGACATCAATGGGAACTTCACGCGTGGTGAGCACGATATAGGTTTGGTTATCGATCTCCACTTCATCCGGAATAGTCATCAAATCAGAATGGACGACCTGATCTACGTTAGGATAGGAAGTTGGCTCAGCGAACTCCTCGCGGTCATCTATTGCAACGATTCGAAAGCCCAACCACTTCCCGAGATGGACAACTGCCTTACCGACATGTCCCATCCCAAAGACAAGCAGAGTCGCTTTTCGACGAATGGGCTCGACATAGATGTCCATCTCTCCTCCACATACTCCTGGATCACCACGCTCAGGATCACTGAAGTTGTAATGCAATAATCGCGGCTTACCATCAGATAAGGCGTCCTGAGCCTCTTTTATCACGAGGCTTTCCATTGCGCCACCACCGATGGTTCCTTCAGAAGAACCGTCAGGGAAAATGAGCATTTTAGTGCCTACATGGCGCGGTACGGACCCTTTGGCCTGGATGACCAATGCCAATACAACCGGTTTTCCTTCTCGCTCCAATTGGGCGAGCCGAGCAAGTATCCGCACTTATCCCTCCATTAAAGCTAGAAGGACTGGAAGCAGCTGCTTCTTGCGTGAGACTACTTCATCAGCCCTAAATGATCCATCGGGCATCCTGCGATACGGAAGTTCATCGGCAAAGAATACAGTGCCACGAAAAATCAGGCGACTCGAGGCTTCAACGATATCAGTGACCATCAACACGGTGAAATCCAACGCTTCTTGCTCGCGCAGATGCTCCAGAGCCTCACCAAGAGACTCAAGCTGATCGGAGATGCCGTGGAAATCGGTAACTTCAACCTGGGCGATCCCGAAGCGTCCTTCCGCCGTATCATAAATCTTGAGATCGGCTCTCACCACTACAGCAGGATCGAGTGTCGTAAGGTCCGCTCCCGCTCTGAGCACACTCTCACCAAAAGTTTGTAGCGTTTCACCATCGAGAGGCCCACCCCCAACAAAAGCCCAGCGACCCAATCGATCTGTTGCCTTGTGATCCCGCTCAGTGGTGGTGGGTGAGCTTAGAAGCAGTGTGTCCGATATCACACCCGCCAGGAGAAGTCCAGCAAGCTCAGGCGGTGCGCTTAACCCCGCGTTTTCAATTCGCTCAGAAACTAGGGTACTCGTGCTCCCAACGATGTCCACACGAAAGCGGATAGGCAGCCTTGTTGGCGCGTTTCCCAGGCGATGGTGATCGAGAACTTCAATGAGCTCCGCTTCATCCAGTGACGCTAATGCTTGACCGACCTCATTATGATCCACCAGGATCAGTTGGACGCGTGGAGGATTGAGCAAATTGCGCTGTCTGCAAATCCCGACATAGCGACCCTCTTCATCGATCACCCAAAATTCATTCCTCTCCTCCCGCAAGATCCGGGGAAGTGAATCTCGAATTCGTGATCCGCTCTGAAACTTCGGGACATCCCGGTCACCCACCTCCCGACAAGGACGTTCAAAAAGGTCTCCTAAATGGATATCCACTTTATCCACATCAGGACCAAACATATCCCCGAGGTAAGAGAAAAGGCTGTTCCCCGTAATGAGACTAAATGGAGAACCATCCGCATTGACCACTGGAGCCACAAAACCAGTACGGTTGGCCAAGTTCCATGCCTCCCGGAGCGGGCGATCAGGAGCAACCGTATCAAGCCTTTGATTAACGCTGTTGAATCTTGGCGACGCATCTGCGAGGAGTTCTGGTGGCTGCAGTCCAAGGTGGTGAAGGACCCATGTTGTCTGTGGATTAACCGGACCAGCACGCGCAGCTACATACTCTCCATCGTTCACTGAAGTGAGGAACCAGGCATAGCCCATTGCTGACGCGATGGAATCTGTATCTGGGTTAACGTGGCCGATGACATAAATCTTACTCATAAGCGTGATTAGCTATTATCTTTCTAGAGAAGTGCCCAATTTAGTACTTTCCCAGTTTTTATTCTTCATCCCGATCTTCTCGAGAAGCAACCATTACGGTACCAAAAGCGTTCTTGCACACTCAATGAACCCGTGGACCTAGTGAGCCAGCAGCGCTTGCCAAATCCGCTCGGGCGTAATTGGGATGACATGAATGTCTGCGCCGCACGCATCCAGGACAGCGTTGCCCACAGCTGGAGCAACACCGTCCATTGGAATCTCAGCGACAGCTTTCACTCCAAATGGATGGGAGGGCTCAATGGTCTCAACAAAGATGGTCTCAAGTTCAGGCATTTCGTGGGCTGCGAAGATGTGATAATCACGGAAGTTCAGATCTCGAGATCTGCCTTCCGAATCATATTGCATTTCCTCACACAGGGCGTAACCAAGCGCCTGCGTCATGCCACCCTCTACTTGGCCCGATGCTGTCAATGGATTTACGATTACACCAGAGTCGACTGCCATGACTAGCTTTTCTACGATAACTTCCCCAGTCTCGACATCGACGAGTACCTCCGCAAATTGCGCCGCGAATGGCGTAGGAGAAAATGGTGAGACGTATGAGCCCAGCCCCATGATCTGCTCCTGATCCTCATGGTGAAGCGCATTCAATGCAATCTCTTTGAGAGAAACGCTCCTGCCATCCGGTGCAAAGACATGGCGGTTTTCGATGATGAGCTCAGCAGGTGAGATCGACTCCCCACCCATCTCTTGCATCATTTTAGCTGCCCGGTGACGGATTCGTTCAGTTACCTGTTGTGCAGCTTTGACAACTGCTGCTCCGGAGATGTACGTGGTGCTCGATGCGTATGCTCCTTTATCGAAGGGGGTGAAGTCTGTGTCAGAGGAGTAGATGAGGATATCCTCGACGGGTACTCCAAGAACTTCTGCTGCTTGCTGGGCGAGCACAGTGTCTGATCCCGTTCCAAGGTCCGTCGCACCGACGAGCAAGTTGAATGAGCCATCGTCGTTGATCTTGATACTCGCGCTGCCCATATCCAGGTATGGAATCGCTGTGCCTTGCATGACCAACGCAGCTCCAATGCCCCTCCGTAGATGAGGCTTCCCGGGTACATTATGCCATTGCGCATTTCCGTACTTGTCCTGCCATCCAATAGCCAGAGCACCTTGCTGGACGCAATCCTCCAGACCACAGGTGTTAATCCTTTCTGGTCTCGGCTCGCGGCCTTCAGACCAGGCTGTGCTGAACGGATGCAACTCACCCGCTCTCAGCGCGTTCTTCAGGCGAAATTCCAAGGGTTCGAGGTCCAACTCCCGAGCGATTTTCTCCATATGCCGTTCCACCGCCCAAAATCCCTGTGGGACGCCATATCCACGATATGCTCCTGAGGGTGGCGTATTGGTATAGACAATGTCGGCATGAAATCGAATGTTGGGCGCTTCACGATATGGCCCATCGCCTACATATAGTGCCATGCTCTTATGACCCGTATTCCCGGTCACTGTAAGCGCGTGACACCCGTATGCACCGGTGTCACTCAGGCAAATCATCTCATTGGCTGTGACCGTACCATCTCGCTTAACCCCAGTCCTCATCTTGATCCGCATCGGGTGTCTTGAACGGGCTGCCATGAACTCCTCTTCCCGAGTGTATTCAAACTTGACGGGACGACCAGTGGCGATGGTAAGGTGAGCGGCCACATCCTCGATGAGAATCTCCTGTTTACCACCAAAACCGCCGCCGATCCGCGGTTTGATGACTCGTATACGTTTAAGCGGTAATCCTAAAACAGGCGATAATATGCGGCGGACATGGAACGGAACCTGTGTGCTCGTACGGATCACCAGGCGATCATCCTCATCCCAATAGGTAATCGTGACATGGGGTTCAATGGAGGCCTGCTGCACTTTCGGTACCTTGTAAACGCCTTCAATCACCAAATCCGCTTCAGAAAAGCCTTCTTCTACATCTCCGATGTCAATACGGATCTCCGCAGCGAGGTTCCTCGAAGGATCTGAGTCGGCAAAGTTGACGTACTCTGGTTCATCATGAATTTTGACCGCACCATCAAGCATGGCGTCCTCAGAATTCAGGATGATAGGCAAAGGCTCGTACTCTACATCGATCATCTCAAGCGCTTCTTCAGCAATTGCTTCGGTCTCTGCGGCCACAAAGGCTACCCGATCTCCGACAAAACGCACTTTCTTATCCAGTGAAAAAGAGTCTAGCGGACCAGGGATCGGATCTGATTGGCCGGCAGTTGAGAAGGCAACACGCGGCAGATCCTCCCATGTGAGAACAGCAGCTACTCCCGGCAGTGCACGCGCTTTTGAAGTATCGATATTTTTGATACGCGCATGTGCCAGCGGGCTGTGTAGCACTTTGGCGATAAGCATGCCACGCATTTCGATATCCGCCGTGAATGCGGGTTTGCCTTGAACAAGCTTCACTGCATCAACTTTGGGTACTGGACGACCCACGCTCCTCCGCGTGTCCCAATCCTGTGTAACTTGCATCTTGGGCATCACGTCGACCTTGGTTGACACATCCAGTTCACCTGTTGGTCTTAAACCATCCTCAAAGGGTTCACGTGGTATGAAAAGATCTTCAGGGACTGGGATTGCTCCGCTGATGGGCTCTAGTTCCTCTCCTCGCAGGTTTGCAGCTGCACGCAGAACAGCCTGGACTGGTTTTAGATAGCCCGTGCAGCGGCAAAGGACTCCCGAAAGAGCTTCTCTTACCTCCTCCTCGGAGGGAGTCAGTGTCCGTCTGAGCAAGGATTTCGTTGCTAAAACCATTGCAGGTGTGCAAAAACCGCACTGGATCGCTCCTGTTTCAATAAATGCTTCTTGGATTGGATCCAATCCACTGGTCTGACGCCATCCCTGCTCTGGATGCTCACCCACGGATTCGATGGTTTCTACCAACATGCCGTGAACTTGCGGGATGAACATCACACATGCATTTATTGGTTCACTATTTATAAGTACGGTACACGCACCGCATTCACCCGTCTCACAACCGTGTTTGACACCATATAAACCAAGATGTTCACGAAGAACTTCAAGCAGTGTCAGATCTGCTGGCACATCAATATCAATAGGTGCCCCATTCAGGGTAAATGCGATCCGCATTAAGCTCCAACCTCCCCTAAAATGCGTTTGACCAACACTCCAACCACAGCGGATCGATACGCGGCGCTCGCCCAGGCATCATCAGCTTCTTGGTACGCATTCCGTGCGGCTTCGATACCACCTTCAATTCCCCATTGCCGAAGGCTAGCTTCAGCTTCCTGGACAAGGATAGGTCGCGTTCCAAAACCACCTTGTGCGATCCGAAAGACCTCCTCACCTGAACGATCCTGGGCAACGCAAACACATACCAGTGGAAAATCTGTCGGCGCTCGCGCAACCTGTTCATAGCGTAAATTTTCAGGAACCTCAAACTGGATTTCAGTAATCAGTCTCACATTACTTCGATCATCCAAGAGAGAGTCGATAGTGAGTTCCTTACCATCTGGCGCGATGACAGCTGTCGCACTGAGAGCAAGAAGTACTGTGAGCAGAGGCGAACGACCATCAGAGTACATTATTGTCCCGCCAACAGTCATCATATTTCGCAAGTTCAACGCCGCCTCGAGACGACACGCTTTCTTGAGAGCAGCTGGCACGTTCATGTCTGTTTCGATTAAGTCCTGAAGCCTTACCGTAGAACCAACGGTAACAGTGTTACCCTCAATGGAAATTCCATCCAAATCTAGGTCCTGAAGATCAATGACTTTATCCAGTGTCCGACGCATTGATACGAGTGCTGTTCCTCCAGCGAGTGGAATACCGGAATCAAGCAGCTGGATTGCTTCCTCGATCGTCTTCGGTCGGATGTACTCAAGTTGAGGCATTTTCTGATCCGCTAAATTACTCGCTTGGGCTTTCGGGGTAAATTTCCCAGCCCAGCTGCTTTAGTTCTTCACTATTCATTTCGAAGCCAGGGATATCAACGAGTGTGGCTTCAGCCTCTGCGCCTAGACTTCCATCGGGAAGCCTGATCTCAGCACGTGCTTGAGCCAATCTCCCTCGTCGACGTTCTACTTTACCAATCAATTTTAACGCCTCACCAGTGGGAACGGGATTTCGGTATCTCACGACTATCTTCGCCGTCATCCTGAAGTGGTCCCTGTCGCCTGCCATCACAGCCCGTCCCAATAATTCATCCAACATGGTTGCCACAATGCCACCATGGACAACACCAGGATACCCCTCAAAATGGTCAGGTACGACATAGTCCGCGAAGACCTCATCCTCCCCATCATCATAGAAAATGATCTGCAATCCAAATAGATTTTCCAATCCACAACCAAAACAGTTTCTTGAATTAGGCTGCTTTTGTAATTGTTGAGATGTAGTCTCTGACATGAATCATAATCCCTAAAAACGATCTGGGCATCTCCTTACGGTGATGCCCTTACGGCAACGGGCTAAAAGTATCGATTAACAACTTCACGTCACCACCGACGGGGTAGAGAATTGGGCATGTTGCGCCATGATCCTTGTATTCCTGGACCTTGGCGCGTGCCTCATCAGGCGTGCCAGACGCTGTGATCCTCTGTATCAGATCATCAGGTACAAGGTGCTTTGCCTCCTGTATCTGTTCGTGCGTTGCTGGCCAGCCCAGGATGGATTGAATCTGAACTACAACATCCTGTGAGACACCACTCGCTTTGGCGATGTGGGGCTGTTGGGCGAGATATTGTGTTAACAACTCACGGCTCGTATCCATTGCCCGATCGCGTTCATAATCCACTGAACACACGACGAGTTGAGGTCGATCCAGATCATCCACGCTCCGCCCAACTTTCTCAGCGCCGGCCGCTAAGTGCGCCATGGCATCATCGTTGTACTCCGGGGGGACGCAATAGTTGAGCACAACACCATCAGCGATTTCACCAGTCAACTCCATCATCTTCGGCCCTGTGGCTCCAATGTAGATAGGAACATCCCGTGGTTCCCGACGTCCATGTACGACATCAAGCTCAATGCCATCAACATGATGGAACTCACCTTGGAATGTAACCCGTTCCATATTCAGCAATCGTCTCAACAACTCCACCGTCTCACGCATCGCAAGCAGTGGACGACGCCTATCAATTCCCACGTTCTTCGCCAATGGATCCCACCAAGCACCAATACCGCAAAGGATCCTATCAGGGGCGAGATCGTCCAGGGTTAGAAATGTCGAAGCGAGAAGGCCGATGTTCCTAGTCCAATTGTTAATGACACCCGAACCCACCTTAATCCGCTCGGTTACCGCAGCATAGGCCGCCATGGGTACGATAGCATCGCGTACAAGCCGGGATTCCGCTTGCCAAATAGCTTCAAATCCCTTCTCTTCTGCATATCTAGCATAATCTAAACCATCCCTCAGATCATGAGCATCTTGCAAATAAAGCGCAACCTTTTCCGTAGGCATGGTTCACTCCTTTTCCAGATATCCTTCTGGATACTGCTCTCGAAAGTATTCCAGATCTTCTGGCCCGTCGAGATCCAACTCTAGTGAAGGTAGCTTGCAAATCTCAAGCCTCGCTCCTGCAGCCTCCGCATGCAAAATGTGGCTTGAGAGGCTGTCGGATCCGAAATCATACTCAATTAAACCCGGCGGAGAAGACAATATAGCGTTTGTACCTGTTCCCTTCCGATCAGGTGCGATGATCACCTCAGGCGGGTGACCTAGAGACGATATCAGCTTCTCAACGTCTTGCTGAGTTAGGAGTGGGAGATCTGCTGGCAGCACCAATACTGCAGAGACACCATATCCGCGAGCCACCAAACTTGCACGCACTAGGGCCTGGTTCAATTGAGGATTTCCCCACTCCGCAACAGTCCTCGCCCCATGCTCCCTGGCGAGTGATAAGGCTTCCAAGTCTCTGCTTACAACCAACGTTCGTTCGACTGCAGGTATCCTCGCCAATGTCTCAATTGTACGTTTGAGAAGTTGACGGCTGAGTTTTGCCCTTTCATCCCTCGACAGGACCTTCGAAAGCCTGGACTTCGCACGTTGAATTGGTTTCATTGGAACGATTGCCCAGATTGTCATTGGACTCCCTCTGGAATGGCGATTCGTCCAATCAACTGATGTAAAAGTTCACATCCATCCTTTTCATAACTGTTAGACATCGTTAAAAGTTTTATACTTCTCAATGCATTTCCTCTATAAAAGAATATTTGTTTCCCGGATGAACATATTACATCCACAAGATTCCCCTCATCTTATCCCATTGTATTCGCAGCTTGAGGCAGGAGGTAATAGATCACCCTTACCTCCTCTTGAGGGCCAGGATAGGTTTCCAGGCCCCTATACTTCATTGCTAATCGGTTAATGTGCTCCCGTGCGCCTTCCTCCTGTGAGGAGACGATGCGCCCGCGGATTTGCATATAACGATACGGATCCGCGGGATCATGTATGGCAAGAGCTGCATGTGGGCGAGCCTGCATATTCCTGTCCTTCACCCTCCCTCTTGCAGTATTGATCCTGATATGTTCTCCCTCTGTATCAAACCAGACCGGTGTCACTTGAGGAGTCCCATCATCCATCACTGTCGCCAAGAAAGCAAATGCTCTTTTCTCATCCAGCAGAAGGTCACGATGGGATTCTGGTATTTTCATTGATTCACTCCTCCGGAATGATATTGAAGTGATTTTCCTTGCTGTCCATACTTAGTTTTATCACATCAGTGCGATGAGTGATCCTTCTCCGCTCGCCCAAATAAGATCACCTGAATAGATCTCTCTCCTTTGGTCGGAGTAGCTCTTGCATTGCACCTTCTCTCAACGCATATGGAACACCCCGAATGTGGACGACAGGGAGCATCTCCGCCGCCTGGCCCATGATCACTGAGGCGGCAGCGGCGAGTTCATCCGCCAATCCCACCCGGGTCGATTGTAATAACTTGCCAAAGATGTCAGGCTCGCCACGGAGATCGACCAGGGCTGGAAGTCCAGCAACTCCGATCGCTACTCCCACAGACCCTTCCCGCCACGCCCGACCGTGTGAGTCAACAATGAGAATACCGAGCGCCACTCCGCTGGCTGCACTAAGACTCGATCTCAAACTTTCGGCCGAGTCGTCTGGATCCTCAGGCAGCATTAGCACGCATTCGCCCTTGCCTTCCTCACCTTGCACGTTTGAGGTGTCGATCCCCGCATTCGCGCAAACGAATCCCAGTCGATGTTCGACAATGATTAATCCAGGACGAGTCCTTAATATTCTGTGGCTTTCACGGAGAATAAGTTCGACGAGGCGCGGATCTTTCTCAACCTCCGCTGCAAGATGCTTTGCTTCACTAGTTGGATGGACATCCGATAGGTATACGAGTCGACCCTCCGCCTTGGAAACAATCTTTTGGGCGATAGCGAGAAGGTCTCCGTCCTCAAGGTGAATGCTAATCCGGAGGAGGCTATCCAGGATCAGCTGAGATAAATCATCCCCCGTAGATACCAGAGGTAAGCCAGGTAACGAGGTGAGGATCAATTGTGGGGATACGGTCACTTCTTGATCCCGGTAATCCTTATTCCACCAGTCGTTGACTCGAAACGTTTATTCATGTCGATGAGCAACGCACTCAATCCCTCAGCGACGATGGCACGATCCAATCCACCAGCATAAAAGGCTCTCATGCTACCCCCCTCAGCCAGTTTGATGACCTCATCAGCGGATTCCTCGTCATCGGAGAAGACTAAGACATCCATCTCCAGAGGATCGTTGATATTCTGCCGTAGTGCATGAGCAGGAACATTCTGGAAAGCAGCTACAACTTTCACCCCAGGTCCAAGGATTTCCTGTGCGGTTCTCGCAGCTGAAGGTTCAGATGGGGGCTCGGGATTTCTAAAATCCACTCGCGCGGTCGTGTCTACAAGAATCTTCCCTTGAAGCACATCCTTCAAATCCTGAAGTATGGTCTCATGGGCAGTATAGACAACTGTAAGGACACAGATATTGGCATTTTGAGCCGCTTCTCTATTTTCCATTCCTTGAATAGATCCGATGCTCAACTTCTCGTTGATCTCTTTGGCAACCCTCTGAGCTTTCTCTTCTTGTCTTGATCCAATGATGATCCCGTAGCCAGCGTTCGCCCAGCGCAGTGCTAAACCCGGCCCCTCCTTTCCAGTTCCTCCAAGAATAGCGATTTTCAGGATAAATGGCCCGTCCATGTTCTCTCCATTTCGCATTGCCAGCATTGCCAGGTCGTCATAGGTTTTCGCAGAAGATGCCCTACCTGAGATTCGTCTCCTGGGATTGATACCTTAGGGATCAGTCTGCAGGAACGTATGTCACATAGCGTTCCCATACCTGCTTCGCCAATTCCCTGGACTTGGCGGTAATTTCTTCCTCATCCAACGTCTGCAGTTCCCGATTACGCATTAAAACGCGCCCGGCTACGATTGTAGTCGTAATCATCGACTCATGAAAGCCGAAAACGATATGCCAGGGCAGATTTCCTGAGGTAAGTGGCGTTGTCGCATGGTAATCCACAAAGATGAGATCAGCGCGGGCGCCGTTTTCCAATACTCCAATGGATACTCCTGGAAAGAAACTAGCAGCCAGTTCAGCGTTATTATAGACCGCCATCTCAACCAGCAGGTCACCTGGAAAGCGGCGTGGATCCCGATTCGCAACTTTATGGAGTAAGTAAGCCGTCTTCCACTCCTCCCACATTGCGTTCATGAAACCGTCATTCCCCAATCCCATGTGCACTCCGGTGCGCATCATAGAATCAACCCTTGCAGCACCCACGGCATTATTCATGTTTGAACGTGGCTGATGGGTAACCCAAGTCTCCGTCTCCTTGAGCAGTTCGACTTCGCGTGCATCCACGTGAACAGCATGGGCAGCAATTGAATTCACCCCCAATATCCCATGTTTGTGAAGCCGATCGACGACGCGTTCGCCCGATTTTTCCAGGCTATCGTATTCATCAGCTTCATGTTCCGCAACATGAATATGAAATCCTACACCCTTGGGTACCGCCTCACGACACGCCTCCAGGGTTGATTCGGACAGAGTTAGGCTGGCATGAAGCCCAAAAGTAGCCGCGATCCGACCATTTGATGCATTGGCGTCCTTCATTCTCTGAAGAAACCGTATGTTTTCTCTGATACCCGCTTGCGCTTTCTCCTCCCCTCCTCGATCTGTAACCTCGTAACAAAGTACGGCACGAAGTCCAGCTTGCTCGACCGCATCCGCAATGACATCCAAGGACCCATCGATAGCATTTGGTGAGGCATGATGATCGATGAGCGTTGTAGTGCCATGTTTAATGGCATCCACAAGACTAACCAATGCCGAGTAGCGTACATCCTCCAGTGTGAGTGATTGATCCAGGGGCCACCATAATTTTCTGAGGATCTCCGGAAAATCCCTTGGCGCTCTTCCTGGGATGGCCATGCCCCTGGCAAATGCGCCGTAGAAGTGCGTGTGCGCGCAGATGTTCCCAGGCATTACGTACTGACCACCGGCATCTATTCTCTCCGCTTGTGGATAAGTCTCCAACATCTCGGCGGAGGTTCCCAGTTCTGTGATGATGTCATCCTCAATGAGGAGCGACCCATCCTCCAAGATTTCATTTGGTTCACCCCAGGTGATTAGCTTCGCATTGTGTATGAGCATCCCTTCCTCCTGTTCCTGTCACTTCAAAAACCCATAAAGAACTTACTAAAAGTCTAATCGAAGAAAACCTGCCATTCAGGATCTTGATGGGCAGCGATAGCATCTTCGATGTGTTGCGGAGTGGTTCGATGCTTGGATAGAGGCTTCGGAAGATCCTCAATAGAAAAATACGCTACCTCCAACGTCTCAGAGCTTGGCTTCAACTCACCGCTCAACGGTTCACAGAGGAACACTAGCTTATACGCATGAAAGAGCGGAAGAGCATCCTCTACTCGATTTGCGTCATAGACGCCGACGAGCCGGGAAGCGCGCACATGCAAACCAGCCTCCTCCAGCACTTCTCGCTCGATCGCTGTGCGCGGACTCTCACCAACATCAGCCCAGCCTCCCGGCAGGGTCCAAGTGTCATCGATTGCTTCCCTCACGAAGAGCAGTTCTCCATCATTGAATACGGCTGCGCGCACATCTACTTTTGGCGTGACATAGCCAGGCTGAGCTTTGAATGCCGTGATGACATCCAAATCCGTTAGCTCACTATGGTCAACGACTATCTCAGTAGCTATTTCAAGCAGTCTTTCAGCACGCTCGCGATCAAATGGATTCCGTGCATAATGCAATCCCGTGTGGGCGAGCGCGTGAATCTCGCGTGCCCAATTCAACCATTTGGGCGCTCTTTTCACCATCTAACAACCATTCTTCTCTGAATCACCGTTCTTTCCTTCAGAACCTCTCATAGGCGGATCCTGCGGGAAATTAGACTCTGAGTTAGGGGACGCCTGCTAATTTCCTTTAGATAGGTATTATCAAGTTGAGTCTAAGGCACCAGATCGCCTAGTAGGAACACAGAAGTTTCGGGTGCTATAGGATCTCACTACCTGGTCGTCTTTTCAGGAATTTTCCCATCCCAGCCTTCCCCAACCATTGACCTCCATCCACAATAAGATGTCCTCGCAAAAACACCTTCTCAGGAAAACCATCTAGCTTCCAACCTTCGAAGAGATTGTAGTCGGTTCGATGATGTGCGAGAGCGACTCCATAGGTTACCTGCCGTTCGGGATCCCATATCACAACGTCGGCATCTGAGCCCGGCAGCAGTGCCCCCTTCTGTGGATAGATACCGAAAATCCTCGCCACATTAGTACTGGTCAATGCGACAAATTGGTTGGGCGTCAATCTTCCTGTGCCAACTCCATAGGTCCAAAGTACGGGCATTCGATCTCCAACTCCGGGCAAACCATTGGGAATCTTAGTGAAATCATCTGCTCCAAGCTCTTTCCCTGGGATAGCTATAGGTTCCCCCTCATACTCGATAGCCGAGGTACCATCGAAAAAGAAAGGGCAATGATCGGTGCCAATTGTCTGAATCTGACCCTTGGAAAGACCTCGCCATAATGATTCATTATCCGCAGCGCTCCTCATCGGAGGAGAACAAATCCATTTCGCACCGTCTTCCCGCCGAAGATCATCCACAGTGAAGAACAGGTAAGCAGGACACGTCTCACCCATTACCTGCACACCTTTGTCACGCCCATAAACCAGTTGATCGAGGCCTCGGGCCGTATTGAGGTGAACGACATAAAGCGGCGCGTCCGCCTGTTCTGCAAGGGCAATACCGCGAAGCACCGATTCAACTGCTCCCCAGGCTGGTCGAGTATGGGCGTGCCACTCAGGCGAGGTATGACCATCTGCGAGAGCCTCCGCGGTGAGTCTTTCGATGACATCGCCATTTTCAGCGTGTAAGAGTGTCAACATTCCATGCTTCCCCGCCTCACGCATGACCTGGAAGATTTCATCATCCTGGAGACGGAGACGGCCATTGTAGGCAGTAAACACCTTCAATGTCGTGATCCCCTCTTCCGCTAGAGAAGGAATCTCACCCAACACAGCATCATCCAATCTGGTGATGTTCATGTGGAGTCCGAAATCCACCGAGGCTTTGTCCACTGATTTCTTTCGCCACTCATTAACTGATTCTTCCAATGTAGAGAAATCTTGCGGTACGAAATCCAAAACCGTCGTCGTACCACCAAATGCAGCTGCTTTACCACCAGTGTAGTAGTCATCGGAGGAGACCGTATTAAACATGGGCAAATCAAGATGAACGTGAGGATCAATACCTCCAGGTAGTACAAACTTGCCCTTGGCATCGATCACCTCAGCGTCCGCGGTTTCAATGCCACGCCCCACCTGCGCTATCTTTTCATCCTCTATGAGTAGGTCCGCATGAAGTGTCTGTTCAGCTCCAATCAAGACTCCACCGTGGATCAGCGTCTTCACCATCCCTACTTCGCCTCCACATCACCCGATTTCATCATTCCCGGTTCAGTAAAATGCATGCCTCTCTCCCTAAGCAGCCGCCACAAAAGATTATGTTCTTCAGATGCGGGCACACGGAGCTCGCTCAGGTCCCGCGCATGGAGCAAGCGTTCACCAGTAGTGTAGAGAAAGGTAAAACGCCGCCATTTTCGAGAAGGGATTGGCTGGTCGAGTTTCTCAAGTGGTCCCAGTTGGATTTTAAAATATGGCTCTTTCGCTCGAGCGTGGTCCGATTCAGCATGGAAAAGCTCTTCACGTCGTACCAATTCAAATCCCTTTGCCCTCGCTAGATAGCGCACTGCCCATCTTTCTTCACCAAAGGCCGCCGTCTGGTAAAACGCAACCCAATCAACACGCACAGTCTTCGGCGCTGTCTCTATCGGGATCCTGTACCATCCAAGCACTCGCGCAATCTCGAGATCACGAGGACTTTTCAGAATGGCAACCAGGATAAGGTCTTCAGGACGAATATCCGGCATCTCGCACCCCCCTTGCCATACTGCAGGTTTCTTATTTCACCCTCCCAAGTTCAGCCTGTAGTTTTGTAGATTTCTTAATGTTTCCAGCAGATTCCCCACAAGATCCAACGAATTCGCTGGTCAATGATCAGGTTAAACCAACCTTCTGATTGAAAGAATCGATCAGAACATCGATCTCAGGAACCTGTCGCTGCACACTTGTCCAGTAGTCTTGATCATACCATTGAGCTACGATCTCTTCGTACGTCCTTCCTTGCTGTTCAACCCAAGTGAAATATTTAAGGTTATGAATGCGCCTTCGGTCAGTGTAGCGAAGTTCTTCCATGTACTCGGTTTCGAGTCCCAGCATATAACGTGCATGATGGACTGCAGCATCTCTCTCAGAATATTCACCGGAGTCTTCGCGCATTTCGGCAAGTCGGCTCTGGTAAAGCTCCATCGAATCCGTACAAACTGTCAGGACGACATCATTCTCCTCAAGTTCATAATACTTGGCGAACTTCACGGCCATACACAGGTTGGCAATGCTTGAAAATCCTAATAAATCTAGCTTCTCGACAAATGATTCTGGAACCCCCTCGCTCACAAGGTATGAGCGGCCAGAAGGCTCGTTGAATACTCTCGCCAGATTCACAACGGCGTTGTCATCAATGTCAATGACAAGATCACTATTCTTGACATTGTGGATCCATGGGACATGTTTATCCCCGATACCCTCAATACGGTGAGCACCGAAACCGCTCTCCAACAACGTTGGACACTGGAGCGCTTCCCCGATACCAATCTTGCTCCCAGGAAACACTTGTTTCAAGTAATCACCGCATCCCGCTGTTCCTGCCGATCCCGTTGTCAGAACGACACCACGATAGTTGCCTTCTGGGCCAAGTTCATGTTCCAGCACCTCTTCCATAGCATGACCGGTGACCTCATAATGCCAAAGGTAATTACCAAATTCCTCAAACTGGTTGAAGATCATCAGATCCTCACCAGATTCTCGCAACTCCCAACATTTGTCGAAGATTTCTTTGACGTTTGACTCGCTTCCAGGAGTCTTGAAGACTTGACCTGCGACGGTAGCCAGCCAGTCAAATCTTTCCTTACTCATCCCTTCGGGGAGGATCGCAATCGATTGGCATGCGAGAAGCGTCGAAACATAGGCGCCACCCCGGCAGTAGTTGCCAGTGGAGGGCCAGACTGCTTTCTGTGTCGTGGGATCGAACTGGCCCGTGACCAGTCTGGGAACAAGGCAGCCAAAAGCTGCTCCTACTTTATGTGCCCCGGTAGGGAACCATTTACCAACCAGCGCGATGATCCTTGCTGGAACGCCAGTAAGACTCGATGGATATTCAATGTAGTTGACACCATTAAAACCACCACCGGTGGGTATGGGCTCGTTCTTCCACGTTATCCGGAAAAGATTGCGAGGGTTGACGTCCCATAAGCCGATACCTCCTAACTCCTCTTTCAATCCGTTAGGAATTAGTGAAGGGTTTTTCATCTGGGCAAATGTGGGGATGATGATGTTTCGCTCCCTCGCCCTTACTACCGCCCTTTCAAGTCGGTCTGAATAGACGCTGAGGTCAATCATGGTTTTGAGTTTCTTCCCTTTCTTGTTTCATCCGACGCCTGCTCTCATTCTTGCGGACAATGTAGAGCGGTCGGTCTTTTCCTTCATCATACAGTCTTCCTAGGTACTCGCCGATGATGCCCAACGATATGAGTTGCACACCGCCGAGGAACAGCACTGCAATCAACGTCGTCGCCTGCCCATAAAAAGCCTGGCTTCCAGTGAGGCGGAGAATAATCACAACAATGATGGCCACAGCGCTGATCGCTGCACAGAAAAAGCCAAGGTAGGTGGCCAGCTGAAGAGGAAAGTATGAGAAACCTGTGACTGCGTCGATGGCCAACCTAACCATTTTTCTGAATGGGTACTTTGTCTCACCTGCAAAGCGCGCAGCCCTTTTATATGGCACACCGATCTGTCGAAAGCCAATCCACGCCGTCATGCCGCGCGGGAAGCGGTGATGTTCACGCATCTGATTGAGCACATCCACTGCTTGCCGGTCCAGGAGACGAAAATCGCCAGTATCAAATGGTATTTTCACATCCGTGATCTTGTAAATGGTCCGGTAAAAGAGTGAGGCAGTGGCTAACTTAAACCAGGACTCCCCCTCCCGTTCTTCACGCACTGCATACACAACCTCATACCCTTCTTTCCAACGGGCAACGAGTTCTGGGATCACTTCTGGTGGATCCTGAAGATCGGCATCCATCACGACCACGGCATCGCCCTTCGCGTAATCCAGGCCTGCCGTGATGGCGATCTGGTGACCAAAGTTTCGTGAGAAGATCAACGGCACCAAATGTTCATCCTGCTTAGCGAGCTCGAGGATCCTCTCCGTCGACCCATCCGTGCTCCCGTCATCTATGAGGATCAGTTCCCACGACTCACTCAATCCCTCCATCACTTCTCGCACACGACGGTAGAGTTCATCCAGGGATTCAATCTCATTGTAAACAGGCACTGCCACGGAATATGTCACATTATGATCCGCCATACTCACTCACCACCTTCTGCCTGAAGAGCATCCTGCAATGCACCCAATTCGGGCTTGATGACAACCGCTTCTCCAGCAGCTTGCATCGCAGCTTGTACGTCCTTCAATCCATTACCCGTATTCAAAACAACCACACGCTCACCTCGTTGCACCTGGCCTGTCTCGACCGCTTTAACTAACCCTGCATAGGCTGTAGCGCCCGCTGGTTCAGCGAAGATCCCCTCATACTGCGCCAAATCGCGCAACGCCGCAAGTATTTCTTCATCCTCTACAGCGATGTAAGCACCCCCTGTCTCCGTTGCCGCACGGAGTGCCCGTAATCCATCTCTTGGGAGATCCACTGAAATACTGTCAGCAATCGTATTGGCGCGCACTGCATGGATTTCCTCCGTACCTGCATGAAAGGCATTGTAGATCGCCGCAGAGCCGGTGGATTGAACCCCGAAGAGACGCGGGATTTCCTCAATCCATCCAAGCAAGCGCAAGTCTTTGAATCCCTTGTGTAAGCCAGATATGATGTTTCCATCTCCAACAGAGACAAAAACTGCCTCTGGCGCTAACCAACGCGTCTCCTCAAGATTGCCCGACGCCATCGCTTGTGTGTATTGCTCGCAGATTTCAAAGACCGCTGTCTTCTTGCCCTCGGCCGTAAACGGATTGTAGCCCGTGTTCCGGCAGTACCAGACGAATGATTTGGAAGCCTCCACGGTCAAATCGAATGCGTCGTCATAGGTTCCATCCACCAGATAGACTCGGGCATCGAAGATGAGCAACTGGGCGACTTTAGCTCTAGGTGCGTTCTTGGGAGCGATGATGACAGCTTGAGCACCTGCCGCGGCAGCCATTCCAGCTAAAGCTGCACCGGCATTTCCGGTGGATGCAGTTATGATGACCTCTGCTCCGACGCTTTGTGCCCGGGCGACCACCACAGCGCTAGCCCTGTCCTTGAATGAAGCTGTCGGATTTCGGCCGTCATCTTTCACCCAAAGGGCATCCATGCCAAGCCTCGCCTGCAATCGACGTGTACGATACAGGGGCGTCCAACCTACTGCTCTGAGAGGAGTACCGTAATGCCTCGGATCCTCGACAGGGAGGAGCGGTAGATAACGCCAGATAGAATGATCCGAGGATGAAGCAATCGATCCTACCGAGGTAGTGTTCTTGATGTCCTCGTAATCAAGAAGAACGTCGAGGTTTCCACCATCTTCCGGGCATGTGTAAGTTACCTCAGAGGGCGCGTATGTACGCTCGCAGATCGAGCAACGATAACCCAAGAATTCTCCCACCTCATACCCCTCGTTCACCGCGCACGTAAGGTATACCCAGAGCTTGTGGCGCCCCAAGCCTGCGCTTCATCGTTGCACTGGACACAGCCAGGAGCACGGCAATGGTGAAAAGATATGGAAGCATATTGGTGAAATAACTAACTAGCGGATCTCTGAGGAATAAGTGTAAGTCCCCGGGTAGCGGAGGCGCGCCTTGCAAATCCAATGGCAATCGTTTGATGGCGCCGAAGAGGTAGGAGCCAAAAGCAGCGCGAACCGGATCCCATCCAGCAAAGATCACCAACCCAACAGCGATCCAGCCCAACCCCGCCGTCAGACCGTCAATCCAGAATGGTGTGATGGCCAGGCTCAAACTTGCGCCAGCGAAACCTGCCAACAACCCCCCAATAAAAACATAGATGTATCGAAGGCGAAATACGTTAATTCCGAGGACATCTGCAGCGGCAGGATACTCTCCCACTGCCCGCAGGTGCAACCCGGGCCGCGTTCGGTTGATGATAAACCATGCGACGGGCACCAAGATGAAACCTAAATATACGACGACATTATGCTGGAAAAAGATCTCCCCAATTATTGGGATTTCTGAGAGGATCGGAATGTCGAAAGCAGGTAATCGAGGTGCATCACGAACATCAATTAGTGGCCATCCGATGACGGAACTCATCCCAGCACCGAGAAAAGTCAAAGCCAGACCACTCACTACCTGATCGGCCCGCAGCGTGATGGTCACAAGGGCGTGAATCAAACTGAAAGCTCCTCCTACTAGGATCCCCACCAGTAGTCCAATCCAGGCACTCTCAGTTTCGTGGGAAGTCCGGAATGCAGTCACCGCGCCCATGAGCATCATACCCTCAACACCCAAATTCAAGACACCGGACCTTTCTGCGAAGATCTCTCCAATTGAAGCGAAGAGCACCGAAGTTCCGGTGGCGACACCGGCGGCAAGGATTGTCGTCACAAAAACCAGATAGTCACTCATGATGAACCCTCTCGAATGGTCGCTGCCGCAGTTACAGTCCTCCGCTCGATCCGAACTTTATAGCGCAAGAGCAACTCTCCTCCGATAACAACGAACAGGATAACGCCATTTAGCATCTGGACAATTCCCCAAGGCTGAATCTCATCTCCCCCCACGAGCAAGCCACCGAACAAATAGGAGACCAATACGATGCCCCACGGATTAAGCTTCGCCAACCAGGCAACAATAATGGCCGTGAAGCCGTATCCAGGCGATATGTGTTCCTGGAAGATGTGGACGACGCCTGAAACTTCGCTCATTCCAGCCAATCCCGCAAGACCCCCACTAACAAGCATGACCAGAATGATGTTTTTCCTTAGGTTGATTCCCGCATAACGAGCGGCGGTCGGATTATCGCCGATCACCTTGATTTCAAATCCCCACTTACTGTTACGCAGGATATACCAGACAATAAAAGCCGCCAGGAATCCAATGAGAATCCCTGCATGCACGGTAAGACCTCGAAAAATGGGAAACTGATCTGCGAAGTCATTCAATCTTGGAAGGAATGCATTCCTAGGAAGTGGAACGAGACCGAAGCCACGCAGCGACCAAGGTCCATAAATGAAATAATTATTCCAGAATACGGCGACATAGTTCAGCATAAGCGTCGTAATGATCTCGTTGACGCCCAAGAACGCCCTCAACACCCCCGGAAAGAAAGCATAGAATGCCCCTCCGAGAAAGGCTGCGACCATCATCGCTGTGAGCATGAGCCAAGTGGGAGTATCGGGGCTCAATATCTTAATCGCCACACCAGTCGCTGCCCACGCGCCAATCAGGAGCTGTCCTTCCGCACCAATATTCCAAAGGCGCATACGAAAGGCTAAGGCTACTCCAAGGCCAGCAAGAATGAGTGGTGTCGCTTTAACAGTCGTATCGGAGAGTGGGTATAACTCGCCACGAAACCAACCTGCAGGAGATCCGAAAGCGGCCCTAAAAATACGCGGGTAAGCGACAAATGGGCTGATCCCAACCACGCTCAGGAGGATTCCTCCCACCACAATGGCCAGAATGACCAGGATGAATGGAGAGAGAATACGCAGCCAACGCGGTTGTTCTAATCTCCGTTCAATCCGGACCGTGTATGGAAAACGGCTATTAGTTGATCCTGTATCAAATGCAGCGCTCATTAATCAACCATCCCTAAGTGCTCTCATCAATCTGGCTACCGGCCATCATTAAACCAATCTCCTCCACCTTGGCATCCTCCGCGTCGACAGTTCCAATAATTTGGCCTTCATAAATCACCGCGATACGGTCTGATACCGTGAGCAGCTCATCCAAGTCTTCGGAGATCATGAGAACTCCCACTCCACGTTTACGCTCCTCCAACAAGATCTGTTGAACTGCTTCTGTCGCTCCTACATCCAACCCCCTCGTCGGATGGACCGCAATCAGTACTCCTGGTTCAGCAGAGAGTTCTCTGGCCAAAATCAACTTTTGCAAGTTACCCCCTGATAGAAGACAAGAAGGCGTGTCCACCGAAGGGGTTTTGATGTCGTACTCATCGACCAATTCCTTCGCTTGCATTTCCATTGTTATTAGATCGATGGAGAAACCTCGACCAATAGGTTCATCGCGGTAACTGCGCAGGGCAAGGTTCTCTGCTACGCTCATATTTGGAACGCTGCCCACTCCCACCCGATCCTCCGGAATGTATGAGACTCCTTCTACCAGAATGCTTCTAGGTGACTTATTGGTGATTTCCTGACTACTCAGCCTGACGGTACCGGAGGTTGCGTGCCGCAAGCCACAAATGGTTTCGGCGAGCTCACGTTGTCCATTTCCAGCGACACCAGCGATGCCAAGGATCTCACCGGCTCTTATCTCAAATAAGATTTGACGCAACGCTGGAAGCCCTCTATCATCCAAAGCTTCCAATTGGTCGACTTCCAGCACAACTTCACCGACGTCGACATAATCCTTGTCTATCCGAAAAAGAACTTCTCTTCCAACCATTACGCGTGCGAGTTCGTCTTTGGTCACAGAAGATGCATCCAGAGCAGATGCCTCAACCTTCCCACGCCGAAGTACAGTGATCCGGTCTGCAATCTCCAGAACTTCGTCAAGTTTATGGCTGATAAAAATAATGGTATGCCCTGAAGCCGTCATCTCTCGCAGTGTGGTAAAAAGCTGATCCACTTCCTGAGGCGTAAGCACTGCTGTCGGTTCATCCATAATCAAGATGGTCGTGCCGCGATAGAGCATCTTAAGCACTTCAACCCGTTGCTGCTCTCCCACGGACAGCTGCCAGATCCTTGCTCTTGGATCAACTTGGATGTTGTAACGTTCACTGAGTTCGGTGACTTCTTTCTCGACCTTCTGTGGACTAATCGAGAATCGCGGTTCACTCATGCCCAGAATGATGTTCTCTGAAACTGTATGTGACGGGACAAGCATGAAATGTTGATGGATCATCCCAATCCCGTCTTCGATGGCGTCCCTGGGTGAGTTGAATTGCACCCTCTCTCTATGGATCCAGATATCCCCCTCCTCGGGTTGGTAGAGGCCAGAGAGAATATTCATTAGGGTGCTTTTTCCTGCACCATTCTCACCTAGAAGTGCATGCACCTCGCCCTCATTGACGGAGAAATCGATATGGTCATTCGCCAAGACACCAGGAAAATGCTTGACGATATTCTTCATCTCAAGTATGGGAGTTTGCTCTGCCAAGTCTTACACTCCACGCCTTCAGAAGTGGGGGATATCGGATCATCCACGCTGGATCGATCCGGTATCCCCACGCCTTCAACACAAATTATGGTTCAATGCCTACTCGATTGTTAGACTACTCCATTCCGGGGATCTCTAACTCAGGCATGAATCCCTCGACAAGCCAGTTCATGCAAATTGTGCAGGCTTCTCGATCAAGTCCAAAAGCGTCGATCGTTGCCTGGTCGATTCCTTCCAGATCTTCCTGGGTCAAGACCACGCCATCTGGCACAACGAGATTACCCTTATTGTCAGAGATGGGTCCTGTAAAGAGATCAAAGCGATCAAAGGCTCCCGAGGTCATCTCGTCCCACTTCTCTTCCACAAGAGGAATGACCCATTCAGGAACCGCATCCGGGAACGAACCTGAGGAGAGACCTAGTACACCAATGATGCCACTATCAGCATCGGGGTACCAATCCTCTGGCGCCCATGTACCTGCGATGACTTCCTCAACGAACTCAACATACAGTGGACCCCAATTCCAATAAGGGACAGTCAGACAGTGTTCCAAATCGGAATCACAGGACGTATTGCTGTCATAGGCGATACCCCACAGGCCTCGCTCGCCTGCAGCTTGAACCGGACCAGGTGTATCCGCACCGGTTACAACGACGGTAACGCCAGCATCAAGCAAGGACTCGGCTGCCTGGCGCTCAATGTCAGGATCGAACCATGTGAAGATCCAGCGAACATCCACTTCACATTCAGGGCATGTCTCTCGCACACCCATCGTGAGACCATTGCCCAAGCGGATAACCTCCGCGATAGGCCAGGGAGCGATGAAGCCTACTTTGTAACTGCCATCTTCCATAGCGCGAGCCCCAGCGACCATTCCCGCGATGTATTTTGCCTGCTCCATGGCGCCGAACAAGTTCCCGAAGTTATCCTCGTTCTTCAAGAAACCTGAAACATGCAAGAAGGCAACATCTGGGAATTCATCTGCAATCTCAGGCATCGGAAATTGAAATTCGAAGCTGGTGGCGATGATTGCATCGAATCCCTTCCTCGCCAAGCTGCGCATCACGCGCCCCGCATCTGCCTCTGAGATGATCGACTCAAGGTAGACTGTGTGCACATCATCCACATTCGCCTCAAGGTATTCACGCCCCTGATTGTGTGCATAGGTCCAGCCCGCATCCCCGATCGGACCCACGTACACAAACGCGACGTTTGTCATCCCTTCTTCCGGTTCTGGGAGCGTAATGGTCACGTCTCCTGCAAAACCGCTGACTGTCATCTCTTCAGGCGTCGCAGTAGCTCCATCGCAAGAAGCTAGCAATACCCCGCTGATGACTAGTAGCCCGATCAATAGCCATAATTTATTACGGTACATCTCGAGTTCCTCCTACTTTTGTTATTCAATGGTTCGAGGGATCAGCACGTCGAGATTATCCTCCAAACCACCTCCTCCCTGCTCCACAGATGATCCGGTTAGTTAAGGCACAAATCTCGTCCCAGTCTCACCTGCCAGCGCTCGTCCGATGTTTTCCGGATTGGTGACAATGGCTTCCTTGCCGCCATCTTCCAAATATGAGATGATCGCTTGGACCTTGGGCTTCATGCTGCCCTCAGCAAAATGCTCTTCACCTAGGTACCTCTTGGCTTCCTCCAGGGACATTTCGTTCAGCCATATCTGATCTGGTGTATTGAAGTTCAACGCTACCTTCTCAACAGCCGTAGAGATCAACAAAAGATCAGCGTCGATACTGTTTGCAAGAAGCGCTGAGGCAAAATCCTTATCAATGACTGCCTCGACACCCACCAAGTTGCCATCTTCATCTTCGAAAACTGGGATACCACCACCGCCCACTCCGATAACGACAAATCCGTCGTCAATAAGCATTTTTATTACATCTCTCTCAATGATGCGAATCGGGAGTGGCGAAGGAACGACTCTCCGCCACCCTCGCCCTGCGTCCTCAATCACACTCCAGTCTTCTTCCTCCTGGCGCTGTTGAGCGGTGTCTTTATCCATGAAAGAGCCTATAGGTTTGGATGGGTTTGTGAATGCGGGATCATTGCAGTCCACAAGGACTTGGGTAACAACGGTTGCCGCCTGCTTTTCCAGCCCACGTTTCTTGAACTCATTATGCAACGCACGCTGGAACATGTACCCGATCGCACCCTGAGTATCAGCACCGCAAGAATCCAATGGAACTGGATGGAGCTCATGGAGAGCTAGTTCAGCCCTACGTAAGATGAAACCCACCTGTGGTCCATTACCGTGCGTAATGACTACATCCCACCCCGCTTCGATCATATCTGCAATGTGATACATAGTCTCGCTGGAAGCTTCATACTGATCCGGGACGGTCCTATGTTTCTTATCCTTTATGAGGGAATTGCCACCAACGGCGACGATGGCAACTTTCCTTTCTTCATTCATGGTCTTTTCGTTCCCTTTGCCCTAACGCATTGTAAGTGCCATAACGGCCTTCTGGACGTGTAGGCGATTCTCTGCCTGATCGAAGACGACGCTGTTAGGACCATCAATCACTTCGTCGGTCACCTCGATATTTCGGTCAGCTGGTAACGGATGCATGTATATGGCGTCATCATTGGCTAGCGCCAATTTTTCAGCATCGGTGATCCAATCCTCATATTTGTCCTGGATCTGCTTACCTTCCTCAGGATCACTCGTGGCCAGTAATGGACCCCAGGATTTCGCGTAGACGATGTCTGCATCCTTGAAGCCTTCTTTCATATCGTGAACAACCTCAAAACCGGTTTTATATTTTTTCGCCAACTCCTTCGCCTGATCCATGATCTCTGGCATGAGTTTGAATTCAGGCGGGTGTGAAAGGACTACGTCCAGGCCAAAACGGGGCATCTGCAGGATCAGCGATTGGGGAACTGAGATGGGCTTCTGATAGGAGGCAGCATATGCCCATGAGACAACAATCTTCTTCCGACGCAAATCCAGTCCCTTCTTCTCGATGATCGTCATCATGTCTGCCAGGATCTGGAATGGATGGTAAATCTCACACTGCATGTTCAAGATGGGAACCCGTGAGGCTTCTGCGACAAGATTAAGGTAATGATTCCCGATGCCCCAATCGACGTGCCGAATGGCAATCCCATCAAAGTACCGGCCGAAGATCTCCCCCATTTCTCTCTCTGTATCTCCATGAGAAATCTGTGTCGTCCTGGATTCGATAAAAGCTGCGTGACCACCCAGTTGTGCCATCCCCGCCTCAAAAGAACCTCGCGTCCTAGTACTGCTGAAGAAGAAAAGCATAGCCAATACCTTATCCCGAAGATAAGCGTGCGATTCACCCAGTGCGCGCTTTCGTTTAAGGTCGAAAGCCACATCCAGTACAGTCTCAACCTCTTCTCGGTTGAAATCCAAATCGCCAATGAGATTTCGATTTCTTAAATCAGTTTGCATCATTACTCCTTTTGACCAATCTCCAGTCTATAGTCTGCCAAGAGAATTGAGACTGGAGACTGGAGACTAGAGACTATTCCATTGCACCCAATACAAGCGCCAGAAGTGCCATTCGCATAACGACGCCATTAAAAGCTTCCGTCCAATAGCGTGCGTGCCGTGTGTAGTCCACCTCTTCTAACAATTCATCCATCCTGGGAAGGGAGTGGAGGATGATGGAATCCGGCTTGGCTTTCCGCATCAAGGCCTTTGTCACTTGATAGTTGGGAGGAGTCAGGCCAACATCTCCCTCGCGCTCATCTCGAGATTTTGTGTAATCAGGCTGAACTACTGGCTCCATGTAGATCACATCGGCATCAGCAATGGCATCATCGATGTGCTCCACCTCGCGGTAGTTCAAGTTTAAGTCATCCAACTCTTCTTTGAACTCATCAAGAAGTGACATTTCAGGAGGCGCAATATACGTCGCCTGGATGTCGAATTGGGACATCGCGTAGCTTATAGAGTGCATCGTCCGCATGCGCATGTCGCCAACCAGTAGATAATGCAGTCCATCTAGACGACCTTTCTCCCCAAGGATGGTGTACATGTCCGTCAACACCTGTGTTGGGTGCTCACCCCAACCATCACCGCAGTTGATGACCGGAACGCTGGACCAGCGCGCAGCCTCTGCTGGAGCACCTTGTTGGAAATGGCGCATGGCAATGACGTCGCCGTAGAACTCGAGCATGTGAACAGTGTCCTTAATGGACTCCTGGTAGAAGTCGCCAGCTCGAGTCATCTTCACGTCGGAGAATCCGGTCACATGCCCTCCCAGCCTATGCATTGCTGCTTCCGTTGCGAGGCGGGTCCGGGTGCTAGGCTGATAAAAAGCTGTCACCAGTGTCTTGTGTTTCAACAAATCGGTGTTTCTGCGATCACGCGCGATCGGCGCTAATCGATCAGCAACCTCGAAGACGCGGAAGTATTCTTCACGTTCGAAACCTTTTAGTGACAATATGTCTCGCCCTGCAAAACTACGCATTGAATGTTCTCCTTCCTTATGAAGATTGTTTTAATCTGCAAGAATCACCAATAATGACATCCTTGAATTTGATCATGTGAGACGCCTCACTCGACGAAGGATATGAAACCGAAAGGCATCAGGAATGAAATAACTTATTGAGTGATCTATGACGCGTCGATCCTCATCAAATAGATTCGCCTCCATCTTTAATAAGACTGCTCCCTCCTCAATTTCCAAGCGTCTTGCCAGCTTCTCTGTCGCAGGCACTGCAGTGAGTTCCGTTCGTGAGTATAGAGGATTTGGATTGCCATTGTTCAGAAGGAGGTCAAGAACAGATCCCTTAAAGTCCGGTTCCATTACCTCCTGAGGAACAAGATACTCCGGCATAATGTCAATCAGGTATGCCGCCTTACTACCATCAACCAGGACAGTGCGAGCGATTTCCAGCAGAGAAGATTCTTGAGGGTGTTCGAATAGTCCAGATACAAACCGGGGAGTGGGATGTTCACAGACGGACAACTCTCCCATTTCGACCTCGATACCCATACCCATTGCTAGGGTCTCGATACTTTCCAGCACTTCCAATCCTGTTTCCAAGACCTTTGCCGGTGAGGCAACATAGGTTCCCACTCCCTGCCGGCGTACGATCAATCCCCGTTCCTCAAAAGTCCTCATCGCCTCTCTCAAGGTAGCTCGTGAAACCCCGAGTTGGTGGGCAAGATCAGGCTCCGATGGTAGGAAGGTTCCTGGACTGATATCGGCAATAAGTCGTTCGAGTGCGGTAGCAGTTTGCCGATATTGGGGACTTTGTTTCCTCTCTGCTGTCATGGTATCTGGATCAACCCTCCTCAATGGTTCTTCACGCATTCTGGTGGAAACTTCAGTTGCCAGTGCTTTCATTGATCAAGGGAATGATCTCGAACTTCGTGACATCAACCAATCCCTTATCAGAGATCCTCAATTCAGGGATGACCACAAGGGCTAATAGGCTGAGTTGCATATTTGCGTTGTTCAATGTGCATCCGCACTTTCGGAAAGCATCCAACACCTTCTCAGCTTTTTCGGCGACAATCTCCGCTTGTTCATTGGACATGATGCCGGCGATGGGAAGTTCAACAATGGCAATCACTTCCTCCTCGAGTACCACGACCTGACCTCCACCGACTTGAGCCAATTCGTTCGCAGCCACAGCCATGCTGGCCTCATCGGTACCGACGATGACCATATGATGAGAGTCGTGCGCAACGGTTGAACCAATCGCACATCGCTTGGTGAACTCAAAGCCGTGCACCAGACCTACCACAACCTCGCCTGTCCTTTGGTGTCTTTCGATCACGGCAACCTTCGCTAAATCATTGGCAATGTCTGTGTGGATCTGCCCTTCCGCAGCTTCTAACTCCATGCGAAGATGCTCGGTTGGCGCTTGGTTCTCCACAACGCCTATGACATTCACACTATGAATGCCATCATCTGGTACAGAAATGATGAAATCCTCTGCGGATAACTTATGCCCAAGCCTAATTGAGGATTTCACCTTGGAATGATATTCAAATGGTGGTAAATCGATGAGGAGCTTTCCATGCTCGGAAACAATTCTGCCTTTAGCGATAACTTCTTCCACCGTAAATGCATGGAGATCACCGACAAGAAGAATATCGGCGTAACGTCCGGGGGCAATCTGACCCACATCACGGGCAACGCCAAAATGCTCTGCGGTGTTCAAGCTTGCCATTTGGATGACAGTTAGAGGTTCAACCCCTTGCTCAATGGTATGCCGCACGACACGGTCCATGTGTCCTTCGTATACCAAGGTTCCTGAATGAATGTCATCTGTGACAAGCATGAAATGGCGTGGATCCATCCCCATCTCAGTAACTGCTTTGATTTGGACAGCAACATCAAGCCAGCCTGAACCCAGACGCAGCATGGCTTTCATCCCCTGCCTTACTCGGATAACTGCATCCTCTAAACGAGTTCCTTCATGATCATCTTCGGGACCACCCGCGACATAGCCGTGAAAAGGAAGGCCGATATCAGGTGAGGCGTAATGCCCTCCGATGACTTTCCCCGCCATGCGAGTCTCCGCCATCTCATCGTGCATCTTCTCATCTGAGTAGAAGACTCCAGGGAAGTTCATCACTTCCCCCAAACCGATCACTCCTGGCCAGGTCATGGCTTCTGCAACTTCTTCAGGTCCGATGGCTGCACCTGGTGTCTCGAGTCCAGGAGCAGAAGGCACACAAGAGGGTACTTGCACCCAGATGTGAATCGGTTGCACCGCTGCCTCATCCACCATCATTCGAACGCCTTCGAGTCCAAAAATGTTGGCAATCTCATGCGGATCAATGAACATTCCCGTTGTGCCATGAGGTAGCACTGCACGCACGAATTCTGTCACTGTGAGCATGCCGGATTCGATATGCACATGACCATCTAGCAACCCAGGAACGAGATAACGTCCAGCAGCATCTAAAACTTGGGTTTCATCACCGATGGTGTGGCTGGCATCTGGCCCAACGAACGCTATTCGCTCACCACTAATGGCGATGTCAGTGTTGTCGATGATTTCTCCTGATTGGACACAAACCCAGCGACCAGCTTTGATCACCAGGTCAGCAGGTTTTCGACCCATTGCGACATCGACAAGGTGTCGAGTTAATCCACTCCACTCCTTGGAGTCCATCGAAATGCCCTCCTTACTCCTTGCCCCTGGTACCCATTCGAATTATGCGTGGTTTACCAACCGCTGTGCTGCTCTATTATGAGTTTCGACCAAATCACCGATCTCTAAACTCGTTAGGTGACCTTCTGCCACTACTGCGCGGCCATGGACATAGTTGTAATCAACATTCCCTAGATGACAGAAAACTGGGGCGGATACTGGATCGTGGAGCGCCCCCGCAAAGTTCACAGAGTTGAGGTTGATAGCGATGAAATCTGCGCACATTCCCGACTTCAGACTCCCGATATCCTCACGTCCCAAAACGCTTGCCCCTCCTAAAGTCGCCAACTCCAGAGCCTTGCGCGCAGTCAGGAGAGGTCCCTCACCATCGATTTCTGGAGCAACAACGATGCCTACTCTTGACAAAAGCATCGCTTGGCGTGCCTCAGCCAACATGTGGGAACTGTCATTGCTGGCTGAACCATCAACGCCTAGTCCGACTTTCACTCCATTTGCCAGATATCGTCGAATAGGCGCAATCCCGGAGGCAAGACGCATGTTCGATGACGGACAATGAGCGACGCCGATTCCAGCCTTCGCCATGCGGTTGACTTCCTCTGGAAGAATGTGGACCGCGTGTGCAAACCATACGTCATCACCCGACCAATCGAGGGTCTCCGCATAGCCTAATGGACGGTGACCGAACTCTTGTAAGCAGAATTCCTCCTCATCCAGGGTTTCCGCCAGGTGAGTGTGGAGTTTCACCTGATAAGTCCTAGCGAGGGCAGCTGTTTCGCGCATCAAATCCTGGGTTACAGAAAATGGTGAGCATGGAGCAATAACGATCTGAAGCATAGAACCCAGTTCAGGATCATGATAGGTTTCGATCAACCGTTGGCTGTCATTCAGGATCTCCTCCTCGGATTCGACCACGCTGTCCGGCGGGAGACCGCCCTGGCTTTCCCCCAAACTCATTGAACCACGTGAAGCGTGAAGGCGGAGGCCGACGGTTTCAGCTACATCGATCTCATCGTCGAGGCGGCAGTCATTAGGGAAAATGTAGAGATGATCCGAGGCGGTCGTGCATCCAGAAAGAGCAAGTTCAGCTAACGCTAATTGCGTAGAAATTCGCACATCTTCAGATCGCATTTCAGCCCAAATGGGGTAGAGGGTTTTCAGCCAGCTGAAAAGATCTGCGTCTTGTGCGGCTGGAATTACCCGCGTTAGTGTCTGATAAAAGTGGTGGTGAGTGTTGATCAAACCCGGAAGGACCAAGTGATCGTGTAGGTCTAGCACCTCATCCGCGGAGGTTGGGAGTTCCTTTGTTGGACCAACCAGCTCGATCCAACCGTCACGAGCGAAGAACCCGCCATCAGGGATCTCTCGCCGCTCCCCATCCATTGTCACCAAGATCGAAGCATGGCGAACAAGGAGCGTAGTCATCGTCCCTCCCACCTAAGGCTGCGCAAGTTTAACACCCATTCCAAGAGAGGTCAATTGTCTGACAATAGGATCCATCGCACACTTTCATTTTCCCCGATGTGCAGTCTCGTCACTCCCCGTCCAGTAATCAGATTCCTGGTGCTTTTGAAAGTTGGATAGAAAATGCAAGAGGGAGAGTGCACTGCATCTCTCCCTCAAGGACTATGGTAGCGAATTTTCAATGGATCTAAAACATATACCCATCAAGCCCCCAGAAAGCTTCTTCTTTCCCCGGACAATAGTGAAGCCAAGGAGTGATCATTGGTCAGCTCGTTGTGCTGATCGCAGGGTGTTCTTCAAAAGACCGGCAATGGTCATAGGTCCAACGCCACCGGGCACAGGCGTGATCGCTTCTGCAACCTCCACAGCTTCATCAAAGGCTACGTCCCCAACAAGCCGGTAGCCCCTCTTCTTTGTAGGATCATCCACTCGATTGACGCCCACATCGATGACATAGGCTCCTGGCTTGATCCAATCCCCTCGGATCATCTCCGGCTGCCCAATAGCCGCGATGAGGATATCCCCCTCACGACATACCCCCGGCAAATCCTGTGTCCGGGAGTGGCAGATAGTTATCGTGGCATTTTCTTTCACAAGCAACAATGCCGCTGGCATTCCCACAATATTCGATCGGCCTACAATAACGGCCCTTGAGCCTTCCAATGGCGCACCTGCCTTCTTCAGCAGCACGATGCACCCAGCTGGCGTGCAGGGCACAAAGATTGGTTCACGGCCTTTCTGAGCCAACCGTCCTATGTTGATGGGATGGAATCCATCGACATCCTTTTCGATACTGATCGCTCGTAAAACCGATTCCTCATCCAGCCCCGCAGGAAGTGGAAGCTGAACGAGGATCCCATGAACTTTGGGATCTTTATTCAATTCGCTAACAACTTTTTCGACTTGCTCTTGGCTGGCATCGGCCGGCAATTCGGTCCCAAAGGACTCGATGCCGACTTCAAGGCACGCCTTGTGCTTCATGCGTACATAGGTTTGTGATGCGGGATTTTCCCCCACTAAAACTGTTGCAAGTCCCGGTCGAGGACCTCCTGCTTTGACCAGCTCCTCTACGCCTGCAGCGACATCTTCTCGTATTTCCGCTGCAATAGCCTTTCCATCTATGATTTTTGCGGTCATTTTTTGCTCCCAGGGAAGTAGGAATGGATAGCCCGTGTGGCCATGCAGATCAATAGCATTTCATGTTCTGTAACGCTGAACATGATATTAAGACATTATGTATGAATGGATTATTAATCTTCAAGGGAAGACTTCCCCCATTCAGACCTGACACCTGTCCTAGTATTTGATAACCGATACCTAAATCTCTTTAGTGGAATTATTATTCCAGCCAGGTATTGCCTAATACAGAGAGAGTTGTCCGATCAAACCCACCTAGTTTTGAGTAACAGCTGGAGTCAGAGGTCGCCAGACAGGATCGAAATCATGCGCTGGATCTGTTGTTATTTCGGCGTGATTGGTGCAACTGGAGGTCATAATGGCGATGTTATGATTGATTCCATCAGGCCACGTTTCGAAGACAACCCACCTATTGTCAGGGGACCAACGCCCCTCTGCCATGGGTTCTGAAGCACGCGGTCCATCAGGGCATATCTGATTCCCCGTCCACAATCTATCTTCGAAGGGTTTTGCCACCAGGCGTGGTATGCTGGCGATATTCCGCTCGTAAAGCACCAATTGACCATCTATCGACCAGTCTGGGTGAGAATGACCTTCGCTCTCGCCGACAGAAAATAAAACCTCATCTTCACCGGTGACGGGCATCAGGACAATCTCTGGCTGTTCATTCACAAAGCCCGTGTAAAGGATGTTTGTGCCACGCGGATCCCATGTGGGGTGCTGGTTCGATTCGTATCCTGTGCTGAGATTCTCAAGCTCACTCCCATCCAGTTTCATCGTATAGATCTGGGGCCAACCTCCGCGTAAAGATGTGAATGCAATACGATCACCATCAGGAGCCCACGCAGGATCGAAATCACCACCTCCGGGAATTGTGGGTAGTTGTCTTGACTCCCCTCCATCTAGCGGGATCAACCAAATGCTCGATCCAGGATACTGCTCACGATTATCCCGGCACGGTGAAGTAACGAGCAATTGTGTCCCATCTGGCGACCAAGCAGGTTGACATGCGCCGTCCTGAAGGAATGTGATCTGCTCAAGATCGGTACCGTCAATGTTGATCAGAAAAACCTGAGGCAGATCCTCTCGATCCGATGCAAATGCGATTTGCCCAACACCACCTCCAGTCGGAGTGAATACCGGCGTGGGTCCGGGTGTAGGCTCATCGATCGGGAATTCAGTTGGATTCTCTGGAGAACTCCCGACAACAACACTGTGAGTGGGCGAATCCCCCGGATCAACCTCTGTCGCAGGTGGTCCAGGTGTTTCACTTGAGAGGGTGCCTACCCCTCCAACCGTGGCCGAAGGTGGTGCAATTAGGTTGGATATGCGAGAGCCGAGGTCTGTATTCATGATCACACCACCCCCCACGACGACCAGAATCGTTGCCAGCATGATGAGGACAATCGGCCATCGCCTCCTTCGAGTTGGTGCTAGATCAACCCGTGTGCGCAGTGTAGCAGTGTTGGAGACCTGTTCCTTTTGCAAAGTCGGTTCTAAGTATGGCAATCCTCGGGATACTGTGGTGCCCTCCGGCGTTATGGTTGCGCCCAGAGCCGCCGCAAACTCGGTCACAGACTGATAGCGCCTGTCCGGTGGGATCGATAAAGCTTTTTGCACCGCTCTCGCAACAGCTGGGCTAACCTTTGAATTCCACCTTTGAAGGGGCGTCAGCTTCTCTCGACCCATGGCTCGTTCCAGGGCATCTTCAGGGATACAGCCACTTAATGCAGCATAAAGCGTCGCTGCTAATGAATAAACATCGGTTCGCGCGTCCGTTGGTCCAGTGCCGTATTGCTCTGGTGGTGAAAACCCGGGTGTCATGGCCTTCGCCCCAGTAGTGGTGCTCACACTGTCATCCGCAACTTTGGCGAGGCCAAAGTCCACCAGCACTGCGCGACCATCCTGTGTTACTTTGACATTGCCGGGCTTAATGTCCCTGTGAATGATGGGAGGTGTGCGTGAATGCAAGTAAGCGAGCGCGTCACAAATCTCGAGGAACAAAGGCAAAGCTTCTTCCTCATCTAAGATTTCGTTTCGTTCCAGCCGTTCACGCAGATCTTCCCCATCTACAAAATCCATGATGAGGAACTGGCCTTCTCCACCAATAACGAAGTGATCTGTCACCCTGGGTAAATTGGGATGCCTCAAACTAGCCAGTATCGTAGCTTCACGACGAAACTGACGCGCATACTCCTCTGTGATGAAGAGGTTCTCTTTTACCGCTACCTCAACGCCAAGGTTGATGTCGATCGCCCTGTACACTGCACCCATGCCACCTTGGCCTAGGATCTCTTCGATGCGGTAGCGTTCGTTTAGAATATCACCGATTTTATGGGGCATATAGCTTCCAGCCGGTGGCTTTCTTGGAGTTGTGTTAGACCTCATTTTAACAAAGGCTCTAGGCTTTGACCACCATGGATGATTTATTGTATGGAGTGGACTATAATTCTCTCCCCCACCACTTTCCTGGCGTGATACCTGCGCCATTACCAACAACCTCGACATCGAATTTCTTCATTTTGAGTACAATTGTGTCTCAATGCACAGAATGCCTACCAAACCTCCTCGTTCCGAACAGGCGAGGGCTCCTGAGAACCAAATCCCCCTCCGAGGTATACTCGATCGGAGGAGGACCCCTCGATTCCAGCAGCTAGCCACATTATGTGTTCTTTTTGCCCTTTCAGCATGCACTCTCCTGCCCCAATCTGTCAATGACGCTCAAGAACCACTCGATAAAACACCAACGAATAATGCACTTTTACTTCCCTCTGAATGGACACCTGCACCCAGTACAATGCATGAGGGGAATCCATCCATTTTTGAGGATCACCCCGAACTCTCTACTCACCCACTCAGCAATCTCACCCTCGATGAAGCCAAACAACCAAAGATCATCGGATATTCGGTTGAAGGACGTCCGCTAGAGGTCTACATTTTTGGTGACGGACCCAGGAACCACATGATCGTTGCAGGAATTCATGGTGGATATGAATGGAACACTATCGCCCTTGCAGAGGAATTGATCGATTTTCTGAGCTCGAATCCTAGTTGGATCCCACCACAGTTAACACTCCACATCTTAAGAGCCTTTAACCCTGATGGAGCTGCTCGCAGTCTTGGTGTAATGGGACGTGGAAATGCACATGGTGTAGATCTGAATCGGAATTGGAATTCCTCTTGGCAATCCAAGCTCGATTTGGTGAACTGTTGGAACCTTGTTCCACTTACAGGAGGTCCAAATCCCGGCAGTGAACCGGAAACACGAGCTTTAATGTATTACCTGATTACTGCAAATATCAAAGCCCTCATCAGTTACCATTCCGCGGGTTTGGGAATTTTTCCAGGTGGTGAACCGGCCACAGAGAAATCTTTGAGTCTGGCTGAGGCCATCTCGGAAGTCAGCGACTATCCGTATCCACACATTGACATCGGTTGTGATTACACAGGGACACTTCCGGATTGGGCCGTCGAGGTTGATATCGCTGCATTGGATGTGGAACTATCCAATCATTGGGAAACAGACTTCGAACAAAACTTGCGGATACTCACCGCTTTCCTTGAATGGCGACCCTAACTTGTGAGGCCACATCATCTCCACTCTCAATCACCTACATCACCATCCGAGGATCCAGCTAGAGAGTTCTCATCAACTTCCAACAAGAACTCCTCAATTCTTTCACGCATCGCGTCACGTAGCCGGAGAAAAACCTGCTTTCTTTGATTCCTTTCTCCTATGGCTTTTGCAGGGTCTTCAAATAGCCAATGCAGGCGTTGCACTGAACCGGGAAAGACCAGGCAGGTTTCCTCTGCCTGATCGCATACAGTGATGACATAGTCAAGAAGCTCTTCGATGATTAAAGTCAGGTTCTTCGAAGTACTCCCCTCCAGATCCACTCCAACCTCAGCCATGACCTCAACAGCCATTGGATGAATATACCCAGCAGGATGCGTTCCTGCACTAAATGCTTGAACCCGCTCAGGCGCCAATGCATTGAACCAGCCCTCGGCAATTTGAGAGCGACATGAGTTGCCTGTGCAAAGGATTAAAGTTTGCAAGCGACTCATTGACATATCCATTCCATACAACGAGAAATCATAACTTTAGACAAGTAATACCATTCCTACGTAAATCAAATTCAAGATCCCCGGAGTAGAACAATCATCCCGGAATAGAAAAGAGAAGCCACCGAACATCAATCAAGAAGCTTCTCTAATTGTTTCGAGTAATAGATCAGATCGTGTCACTTTGCGAGGGGGGATTCTCCTTGAGCAGCTGGAGTGTAGAATGGATTAGTCCCTGCAGCATGATCCGTCGTATCGACAACATCCGTAATTTCCGGCACCGAATCCTTGATCATCAAAACGACCCCCTGGCTCAATGTCATCTTTGCCATTCCACAACCTTGACACCCACCACCGAGGGTTACGTATGCTACGCCATCTTTCACTTCCTGCAGCGAAATAAACCCTCCATGTGCTGCGATCGCAGGATTCACCTGTTGGTCAAGCACATCCTGAACACTCTGAGCAACTGGGTCCCGCCAGAGTGGATTTGGATTATCGATCTTGAAGCCATGCTGATACTCATTTTCAACATAGTCAAGCGAGGAGCCATCGAGGTTCGGTACCGTTTCAGGATCGACGTAGACCTGGATTCCATCCAAATCCAGTACAGTATCATTTGCTTTCAGATTTTCCTGATTCACGAATCCCATCTCATACATGAAACCACCAGGTCCACGACCTCGAATTGCAACTCTCAATGCATGCCCCTGTTTGTCATGGGCTTCCATCATCTCAAGCAACTTATCATGGGCATCTTTTGTAATCTCAAACATCTCACACTCCATTTGCACGGTGACGGTGTGCTTCCATATACATAGAATTGTAACGGATTAATCCCCATTCCTCATGAGGAAAAATCCTGATGCACCCTGTCACGACTCTATGAGAATATTAAGCTCCCCATTGAAGCCTCTCTATTAAGACCGCTGAGCACTCCCTCGAATGCTCAGCGCGTAGATTGTGCATAATTGTATTTATAATCAACCGAAGGTTCTGAATCTAATGCTGAAGCTCCAGGAAGCTCACTTCTTCTTACCGGCGATGAATGCTTCCGTCATTTGCCTGGCTTCATCATCCGTATACTGGATCGGTGGAGTCTTCATGAAGTAAGCAGAAGGACCACGCAGCGGCCCTGCGATGTTCCGATCTAATGCGAGCTTTGCACAGCGGACAGCGTCGATGACGACGCCTGCCGAATTTGGCGAATCCCATACTTCAAGCTTAAGTTCCAAGTTCAAAGGTACATCACCAAATGCGCTCCCCTCCATGCGGATATGACACCACTTACGATCGGTTAACCATGGAACATAATCGCTCGGTCCAACGTGGACGTTATCCTCACCCATTTCGTAGGGAAGCTGGCTGGTAACCGCATTGGTCTTGGAGATCTTCTTAGATTCCAGACGTTCCCGTTCGAGCATATTATAGAAATCCATGTTGCCGCCAAAATTCAGTTGATAGGTCCGATCAAGGTGTACACCACGCTCGCGGAATAGATTCGTTAGAACACGGTGTGTGATGGTCGCCCCAACCTGGCTTTTGATGTCATCGCCGATGATGGGAAGACCATGGGCCTTGAAACGACGTGCCCAGTAGTTTTGGCTTGCGATAAAAACAGGAATACAGTTGATGAATGCACAACCTGCCTCAAGAACCTGCTCCACGTACCACTTGGTTGCCATCTCTGAGCCGACTGGCAAATAGCTGACAACGACATCAGTCTTCGTATCCTTCAAGATGGCAACGATGTCATCGGTCGGTCCAGAGGCTTTCTCGACGACCATCTTGAGGTACTTCCCCAAACCGTCGTGGGTCATCCCCCGGTGGACAGGGACATTCAACTTGGGAACATCGGCAAATTTAATGGTGTTGTTGGGATTAGCAAAGATGGCTTTGCTCAAATCCAAACCAACCTTCGATGCTACTACGTCAAATGAGGCGGAGAACTCGATATCGTGCACATGGTAACCACCTAAGTTGACGTGCATCAATCCTGGAACTTCAGAATCCTCAGGTGCATCTTTGTAGTACTCAATACCCTGTACGAATGATGAAGCGCAGTTGCCGACGCCTATGATGGCGACACGAACCTTGTTGGGACCTGATTCGGCCATTTGACAGCCTTTCTAAAGAGTTAATTAGAAGGATTCAATGGATGATTACTCATATGGCTTCAGTCAACGATGAGCCCCCTATCACCTCAACCTCCACCCTGTAGGTCTGAGAAAACTCACCCCTTGATCTCTGATCGAGGAGATGATTGTAAACCATCTCTGGTCCTCGGTCGAGTATGAATTTTTTAGTATGGGTACGCATCCCCTTTCACTTCATCCCATATAGGACCATTCACAGGGATGCACCACCTGACAGTGGTTCATGTTCACTACCAGAAAGATTAACAACAATAAGGAACTTCCAGATCAAGATCGATTTAGGGAAAGGACACTCACGGATCATGAAATACGTTAGGTACTACACACTTCAAATACATCCCTATACATCAAGATTGCGAACTTCTCGGGCGTGAGTTTGGATGAAGCGACGCCTTGGCGGCACCTTGGCCCCCATCAACATATCGAATGTCCGATCTGCAGCTGCCGCATCCTCAATGGTAACCAGAAGTAAGGTGCGGTTAGCTGGATCCATGGTGGTTTCCCACAATTGTTCCGGGTTCATCTCGCCCAATCCCTTGTAACGCTGCAGGTCCACCTTGTCCGATTTCACCTTCAATTGTTTAAATAGACGCTCAAGATCCGGCTCAGTATATGCGTAATGAACCTTTTTCTTATGCCCAATTCGATAGAGTGGCGGCTGTGCTACAAAGAGATGGCCTTCTTCGATGAGTTCCGGCATGTAACGGAAGAAAAAAGTAAGCAACAAAGTGCGAATATGGCTGCCATCGACATCGGCATCGGTCATGATGATCACCCGTCCATAGCGTAATCCACTGATATCGAAGTTATCACCGATGCTGGTGCCCAATGCGGAGATCAGCGCTTTCACTTCATTATTGGAGAGAATCTTGTCCAAACGAGCTCTCTCGGTATTGAGAATCTTCCCACGAAGCGGCAGAATCGCCTGGAAGTGACGATCGCGCCCTTGTTTGGCGGAACCGCCCGCAGAGTCACCCTCTACGATGTAAAGTTCACATTTATTAGGATCACGCTCCGAACAATCCGCCAGTTTCCCAGGCAGAGTAAGGCTCTCCAACGCGCTCTTCCGAATCACCAAATCCCGCGCCTTGCGAGCCGCGTCGCGCGCCCGCGCTGAGGTCAGGCACTTCTGTATGATGGCTTTGGCTGCTCGAGGGTTTTCCTCTAAGAATACGTTAAATGAATCTCCCAGTACCTGCTGCACCTGGGTTTGGACCTCTGCGTTCATCAACTTAACTTTGGTCTGGCTCTCAAACTGAGGATCCCTATGCTTTATCGCAACGATAGCTGTTAGCCCTTCGCGTGTATCATCCCCGGAGAAATTTCGATCAGAATCTTTGAGGAAACCGTTCTTCCTGGCGTAATCGTTGACTGTACGTGTGATGGCGGCTTTCAAGCCTGTCAGGTGTGTGCCTCCATCGACAGTGTTAATCGTATTCGCGAATGAGTAAACGGATTCAGCATATGCGCTGGTGTACTGCAACGCGACCTCGATACCCGTACCATTCACCTCCTCCTCGACATGAACAACCTTATGGAGGACATCCCGATTCCGATTGAGGTACTTCACAAAGGAGACGATTCCACCTTCAAAATAGAAGGTCATCTCACGGCCATCACGCTCGTCTCGGAGATAGATCGTTACCGCGCGGGTGACAAAGGCCATCTCGCGGAATCGCTGCACGAGAGTCTCAAATCGATAATCAAGATCGCCGGTGAAGATCTCGCGATCGAACATGTAGGTCGTCTTTGTACCTGTCTCCCCTTTCTTCGCTTTTCCTTTCACCTTCACAGCGGCGATAGGAGCTCCTCTTTCATAACGCTGGAAGTGCACTTTGCCATCCCGCTTCACTTCCACCTCGCACCATTCCGAAAGTGCATTAACCGCCGAGACTCCGACACCGTGGAGACCACCCGAGACCTTATAGCCATCACCGCCAAACTTCGCGCCAGCATGCAACATCGTCATAACCACCTCGAGCGCTGGCTTCTTCTGTTCTGGATGGACATCCACTGGGATTCCACGTCCATCATCCTCCACTGTCACTGAGCTGCCCGGATGGATGGTGACGTTGATGTTTTTACACGCTCCAGCCAGAGCCTCATCAATGGAATTGTCCACCACTTCATAAACCAGGTGGTGAAGCCCTCGGATATCCGTTCCACCCACATACATACCTGGGCGCCGCCGAACAGCTTCCAACCCCTCCAATACTTGGATATCTTTTGCTGCGTAGCTACTCACAGGTTTCTTTTCTCTTTTTGCCACAAGTTCTCTCCTACACGTCTTCTAAGCGTGCCTGTTTTCATCAGACACAAGGCTGATCAACGATCCTGGTCTTGCCCAATTTGTATGGCAGCAGGTCCTTGAAAGGACAACATCCATTCTCGCCGACCCTGGAAAAAAGCGTAGCTGCCGGTTAATAACGTGGCGCTTACGAAGGCATGACCAACAATGGCCAAGATGGTGAACCAAGAATCCCCTCTAGGTAGAAACCATATTTGGTTGGTCAGCCACGTAATCGCAAAGCTCAAGCCAAGGTAACCCAATGCTGGGAGCATATTCCACCGAACAATAGTCGCACTCTCCATCATCGATCGAATGATGCCAAAGCGATATCGTATGATCGCATGAGGTGTGAAAGCGAAATAGACGACCACCCAAAACACGAATGTAAATCCAAATACCACCGCTATTACTACAAGGTAAGGTGACGCAAGATTGAGTATCGTAGACACCAGGGATAGGCCAAATAAAAAGCTAATTAATGCGATATACAATCCAAATGAAAGGATCACCATTCGGCCCCAGGCCTTCCAGCGGTCTGCCAATTCATCCTCCAGAGCGATCTGACGAGCTACCCAAAGGTGGTATTGAGTACCGAATCCTTGGGCAAGTATGATCAGAACGATGATAATCCCAAATAAGATCAATGGATCAGTAATTGAGATGGTTTTTGCCTCGCCCAATGGAGTTAAGATGGGCATTCGCCCCGCCATCAAGCTTGGAACACCTACAGGCATACTACTCAGGAGTGCAAAGAGATTCAGACGCGCACCCACATCCATAAGGGTCGTTTGAATCAAACTAACTTGCTCCGACAGCGCCGGATCGGTCTCTGCAGTCTTCACAAGAAAGGAAACTAATTCCTCCAGAAATGACGATACGCTAAGACGCGGTCCTAACCACAAATACAGATCGAGGATAATGGGCGGCAGGATCAAAAGTGGTTGGGCAGCTATCTTATCGAAACCAGTCATTAGAGACTGAAAGACGCCAATTGGTCGATTCGAAGGAGTTGCCACGGGTTCTTTCACGACCCTTGATTCTACCATACAGACCCGTTTCAGACCTCCTTCCAAGTGAAACTTGGGTATATCCAGAAGGCATAACACCATCATTTTAATCATGCATAAAAGGCGTGTTTTGAATGAATTTTCTAATACTTTCAATTTGACCCTGGGGCTTGGCGCCGTTAGAATTGCTGCCGACGCTGTGTGAGTATAACAGCAAATGCAACTCTAGGTGCTCAACCACAGGATTCAATAAGACTCTCAGCGAATGGGACTGTAAAAAGCTGAGATATCACCCACGATGAACCTTGAATAGGAATTATGTCAACATCAAATAAATTGATCATAACTTCTTGAGAATAGAGGAAACCTCATGGGAACTTTGGTGATCGAAGGCGGACATTCTCTGAAAGGTGAAGTCACACCTTCAGGGAATAAAAACGCTGCGCTCCCGATGCTTGCCGCCTGTCTACTGACGGATGAAGCTGTCAAACTCTACAACATCCCCGAGATCGGTGACGTTCTAACCATGCGACAGCTCATCGATTGCCTTGGTGTAGAACTCGACATCCATGATCCCCACACCTGGACATTGAAAGCGGGGGATGTCCAAAGTGTGATGCTTGATCCTGAGCTCTGCCGCATGATCCGCGCTTCGATCCTCCTCGCAGGACCAATGCTCGGGCGCGTGGGTGAAATCGAGCTCCCGCCCCCTGGGGGTGATGTCATCGGTAGACGGAGAGTGGACACTCATTTTCTCGCCCTAAAAGCTTTCGGCGTGGAAGTGAAGTACAGCGAACGTGAGTTTAAACTGCAAGCCCCAAAGGGATTGCGAGGGGCGAACGTCCTGCTGGATGAGGCGAGTGTGACTGCGACTGAAAACGCAATTATGACCGCCGTAACAGCGCGTGGTCACTCCACAATTCGAAATGCTGCCTCAGAACCACACGTCCAAGAACTCTGTCATTTCTTGAACAACATGGGAGCAAAGATCGAGAATATTGGATCGAACACTCTTCAAATCCAAGGTGTTGAACGTCTTCATGGTGGCGAGTTCACCATCGGTCCTGACTATCTTGAGGTTGTAAGCTTCATTGGTGCGGCGGCTGTGACAAAGGGCGAAGTCCTCATTAAAAACGCAGCGCCTGAACATTTAGACATGATCCGATTCGTCTTCGGACGACTGGGCGTACAATGGGATGTTAAGGACGGGGACATCCTCGTTCCTCCAAGTCAACCTCTTGAGATCGAACCCGATCTGGGTGGCGCAATCCCTCAGATCAAAGTCAGACCTTGGCCTGCATTTCCAACCGATCTCATGAGCATCGCAATTGTTGTCGCCACCCAATCCACCGGCACGGCGCTATTCCATGATTGGATGTATCCCAGCAGGATGTTCTTTACGGACAAGCTGGTCGCCATGGGCGCTCGCATAACCCTCTGCGATCCTCACCGATGCATCGTTGTTGGACCGAATAGGCTCCTAGGTGAGGAATTGGACAGTCCAGATATTCGAGCTGGGATGTCCCTCGTACTTGCTGCTCTTGCAGCGGATGGAACCTCCCGCATACGGAACATCGGCCAAATCGATCGTGGCTACGAACAGATTGATGAGAAGATGCGGAAACTGGGCGCCAACATCACCCGTTATGAGGATTGAGACCCTCACCCCAACCCCTCTCGCTTTCAGGGAGAGGGACAGAAGCTTCACCCGGTTGCGGGGCTCTGCTCCGTAACCTTTTCGATTCCTAAGGGATAGGTTTGGAGCGCGCAAGCTCTGCTTGCGCGTGCTGGAATTTGAAGTTTTCAATTCCAGTTTGTACGGTCTAAGCATTCGCTGAATCGAAAATAGAATCGACCATTCGCGGCTTTGCGAATGCTTCGCCCCTACGCTTTTCGAATTTAGGGGCGTTCAATTGAACGCCCCTACGCCTTGATGAATTGGTACTTGGAGTGCGCAAACTCTGATTGGGCTTTGTCTTAGCAATTACGACCAATGAGAACGCCCGGTGAGTTTTTCCCGGGCGAACAATCACTCCCCATTCCAAAGATCTGATTTACTTCTTCACCTTCTCGTTTCAATCCGCCTCACCAATCGTTCGATGCCATCATACACAATGTTCTGCTGAAAACCGGCAAGCCATGCAAGCCCGTATAGGATCCAAGTGGCGCTGATTTTCCCGCCGGAACTGGGGAATAGCAACAAGAGTAATGCGCGCAAGATCAGGAACAATAACGTGCCCAAAATCATGCCCATGAACGGACTCGCCAGATACCAACTTGCCCATTGTCGATCGACGTCGCGTTCTAATGACCGATGTGTCAGGATCCCAATAAGTGCATTTGCCACCCCACCAAGGCCACCCCACAAAATCGCACTCAACAAGAGGCGGATATTCTCGATTGTCCCAGGTGATTGATCAGGAAAGAGTGATTCGACCATAGTTGTGGGTAAATATGCCAGCAATAGTGTCCCTATGGCCAGTAGGAACCCTACAATCAGCTCATAGATAAGCAGGCGTGTCGTCATTGACCGAGACCACCTACGCATTTGTGCAGCCAGATTAATGCGATCTTCGATCTCATTAAGTCGGCGTTCCGCCTCCTCAAACAACTCTCTGCTCTTAAGGCTTTGCCCACGTACAATATCGATCTGTTCAGTCAATAAAGCACGTAGGTGAACGTTCTCAATCTCATTGCCAACACGGTATTGCAGATGATCCGCCTTCTCATACAATCGCTGCAACCGAAGGTCCGAAACCAACAATCCTTCCTTATCCTCAGAGGACGTCGACTGGATAGCAGAAGTAGGAGGTTTTAGCTCTTCCTTGTTATCCTCCGTCATATCCAAAGTGGAAAACCTTGGCTCTCGGTATTCTTCCGGTGGAGGGGGGATTTCAAGTTGTTCAACAGGCGGGGGAAGCCCTTCTGAGTTCAGATCTTCTTCAAGCGGTTGTCCAACAGCATACATACCGCGATCTTCTAGAGGACCGTCAACTCCATTCGGTCGAAAGGCATCATCCAGCGGGACATCATCCGGGAATTCTTCCTGGAGAGCCTCATTACGCTCCAATCCCCGAGGAGTGATGTCCGTGAATGAATCCTCTGAAGAGACATCCTCATCACGATCTCTTTCTGTGAATGGATCTCCTCTCTCGGGAAGCATTTCATCTTCGCCGCGATCCTCAAATGAGGTTTCTTCAGGATTCCCCACGGATGATCTCCTCAGCAAGACGTTGGAAATCCCCTGCTGCCTTACTGTCCGGTCGGTAATCGATCACTGACCTGCGTGCTGCAGGAGCCACGGCAAGTGCATCATCCATGTGAATGACATTTTCAAAAACTTTCTGACCGAAGACTGCCCTCAGCTCACGCACTACACCTTGTGCGTGCTTTGACTCGGGCTCAAACATCGTGGGTAGAAGGCCGAGAAGTTTAAGATCAGGATGGAGGCGATCGTGGATCAACCAGACGGCTTCCAGTAGAGCCCTCACACCACGCATTGCCAGGTAATGGCATTGGACTGGGATAAGAAGCTCATCGGCAGCAACCAGAGCGTTCGTCGTGATCAGACCAAGGTTGGGTGGTGTATCGATGAGAAGATAATCAACGTCATCGCGTCCGTTGTTTATCCTGTCTCGCAGTCTGAAGTTCCGGTCACTGGCGCTTGTCAGGGTGTATTCCACTGCAGCTAGATCCACTCCTGCTGGTGCGATCAATAACTGACCATTCACCGACCTGGCGATGCCCTTGAGGCTGATATCTTCCTTCATCATGAGAGAATAGGTTGTGGGGCTGAGATGGTAGGGGTCTAATCCGGCCCACGCTGTGAGTGCTGCCTGTGGATCGAAATCGAAGAGTAAAACCCTATAGCCGCGTTTTGCAAGCGCGGCTCCCAAGTTGGCAACCGTAGTGGTTTTGCCAACACCCCCCTTCTGGTTCGCGACAACAATCACTCTGCTCACGCGCTGAGTATAGCCCAGCCCCGATGATGAGACAATAACCCCTAAAACCACATCGGCCCACTCCTTGAAGGTTGGATTTTCTGACTGTCCTGCATTCTAGCAGGGTGGAGAATTACTCAGTGCCAAGATAAGTTACTCTCAACATATCAGAAATCGTTTAATTCATGCTGGCATATCATGCAATCCCCACCACAACTTATGGCCATTTCACCATCCAGCAATAATGCTGTCGCGAATTTAAAGAAGTGGAATTCGAGATAGGGCTAAAGAATCTCGAGACAATGCATGAGAGGTTTCTAGCAGGATGGTATAGTCCAATTGTGTATTAAAGTACTTGGAAAAGAGAAAATTTCCGGCAAATCCATAAAAAAGCTTCTAGATTGACCGTCGACCATCGGTACGGTATAATCCTTCGACGATTTAGATCACAGTAAGATTGGTAAATCTTATGCCGAAGAGAACGTATCAACCGAAAATACGTAGACGTGTACGCGTGCACGGTTTCCGAGCACGCATGAAGACGCGAGGCGGCCGGGCCGTAATTAAACGAAGGCGTACAAAAGGACGCAATCGCCTAGCTGTTCGCATGAACGATCACGTGAAGAAGATAAACTGGAAGGCGTAGCACGAACGACTGGTTGAGGATTTGATGTCCCAACCCGGAGAAGCTCGGAGGGAGCGGGACCACGTATCGATCAGGCGGATGAACCGCAGATACCGGCTCAAGAGTTTGACGGATTTCAGGCGGGTGCGGCGAACGGGGAAGTCTTATGCGCACCCGCTAGCCATTCTAGTCACCTCACCTAATCAGCTTGCGGTTTCCCGATTTGGTTTTTCAGCCAGCCGTGCGCTTGGCAGAGCAGTGTCCCGAAATCGGGCAAAGCGACGCCTGCGTGCGGCCACCCAATCCTACATTCATCGGATCAAGCCCGGCTGGGATGCCATCCTGATTGCACGACCTCCTCTTATTGAGGCGGATTGGCCACAGGTGCAAGAAGCCCTCTCAGACCTGTTCCAGCGCGCCGACCTGTTTAACCTTGACAATGACTGAAACTACTGAAGCTGTCGAACACACCCATCACGAGCCAAGTTTGCGTGAAATCCCACTTACCTGGAAGAACTTCCCGCGTTTGATACCATTGGCTCTAATCCGCTTTTACCAATTGACACTCTCCCGGGTCCTCCCTCCAGGGACATGCCGTTTCTACCCAACGTGTTCTCATTACGGCTATCAGGCTATAGCAAAATATGGTTTTTTAAAAGGCGGTTGGATGGCATTTACGCGCATCCTTCGCTGCCAACCATTTCACCCTGGCGGGTACGATCCGGTACCTTAGGAGCCAATTACGCACTATGCTTTCAAACATACGAGTTCCACGACACTTTTTACTTCTGGCTTTCTTATTCCTAACACTTACACTGACCGGTTGTGCCGGAAGAGGTCTCTTAGCCGGGTCAAGCTGGCCAGGTCTCTCCGCTGATGAAACTTACGCTTATGTTGCTTTCAATCAGACGGTCCATGCCATCAGCTTGGATAATGGAAGACAGGAGTGGCTCTTCCCGACTGAACCTACGAACGAGCAGGCCTTTTTTGCCACTCCTGCTCGCGCTGGCGAAGATTTACTCATCGTCGGCGGATATGATGGCATCGTCTATGCGCTAGATGTGGACAACGGCAGTGTGGTCTGGACCTACGAAGAATCTACAGACCGCATCATTGGCGGCGCGGCAATCGTAGGTGATCTCGCACTGGTGCCCTCTGCAGATGGCGCGCTCTATGCTTTAAATTGGAATGACAACGGACGTCTTAATTGGAAATTCCAGACCGATGAAGCACTCTGGGCTGCTCCCCTGGTCTACGAGGATCGTGTGTACTTGACCTCGAAGGATCATAACGTTTATGCCATAACCCTAGATGGAGGGGACCTCATTTGGTCACAAAATCTGGGGTATGCCATGGTTAGTACGCCAGTGCTCGTAGATGAGGTACTATTAGTCGGCACATTCGGCAGTCAACTTGTTGCAGTAGATATCGAGAACGGCGAACCTCTGTGGTCCGCCGACGCGGGAAACTGGGTTTGGGCAAGCCCTGCCATCTACGAAGACTCAGCTCTCTACGGAGATGTGGATGGAAATTACTATTCTACAGATATCAACTCAGGAAACTCATCAGGTCCATGGCAGCCGGATGGCCCCATCACCGCTTCGCCAGTGTTGAATACTGACACCGCATACTTGGTCGTGGAAGATGGATTCGTATACGCGATCAATGCATCGAATCGTGCACCCATTTGGCCACAACCGCTGGAGTTGGACGGTGAACTGCGTACGACACCCGTTTTGCAGAATGATATGCTTCTCGTTGCGACTGAGAACCCTGAAAATCTAATCGTTTTCTTAGATCCGATCACCGGCAACCAGGTCTTGCCAGCATTTAACGCGGCACAATAATCGAGGGTAATTTGAATGAACATCTGGGACACCTTAATCATTGACCCAATGATCAACATTCTCCTATGGACCTACAGCATCCTAGGAGAAAACTTCGGGCTCGCCATCATCGTATTCACAGCGCTGATTCGCTTGATCACGTACCCACTCACTGCCCAGCAACTGCGCAGCACAAAGAGAATGCAGGAGATGCAGGAAAGCAAAGAGTGGCAGAAGATTCAGAAGAAGTACAAGGATGACAAGCAGAAGCTTCAAGAGGAGCAAATGAAGCTCTACCGAGAAGCGGGCATCAATCCTCTGAGTGGATGTCTTCCAACGTTGATCCAGTTTCCCATCATCATCGGCCTATATCAGGCGATCATCCGTGTCATGGCGGATACACCTTCTCAAATGCTGGATCTATCTGGCCACTTATACGGGTTCACATCCAGTGCGCTCATTCCACTATCCAGCCAGTTTCTTTGGATCCAGGACTTGGGTCAGCCCGAGCGCTTGAGCGGCATTAACATTCCTGGCACCGAATTTGGCATACCCATTCTCACAATCCTGGTCGTCATTACCTCTTGGTTCTCCATGCGGATGACGCAGACTGCGACACCCCAAGGTGGTCAGGGCGCACAAATGACCCAGATGATGAGTCTTTACATGCCGCTCTTCATGGGGTATCTAGCCTACACCTACGCTGCAGGGTTGGCGCTATACTTTGTAGTGAGCAATTCACTCACCATTGTTCAGAACGCCGCAATGGGAAGAGCAGATTTCAAGAATTTATTCAAGTTTGGCAGATCATCCGAATCAAAATCCTGACGGACTGGAGTGCTTAAATGTCCGACGCAAAGACAAGTCTAGAGATTATCGCTCCAACAGTTGAGGAAGCTATCGCCAGAGGGGTTACCGAACTCGGCATTCCAGAGGAATCCCTTGAGGTTGAAATCCTCGACGAAGGTAAGGGCGGTTTCCTAGGTCTTGGTACACGCCAGGCTCGAGTTCGACTCAGTATACCGATAACCCACGAGGATCTCGGTGAAAAAGAACTTCCTGAGGTCATCACTGTGGAAGGAGAATTCGTTCAGGAGGAACCAGAGCAGGTTGATGATGACGAGGAAGCTGTTCGCATTACGCGGGAGACAGTCTCCGAACTCCTAGAGCGAATGGGAATCGAAGCCGAAGTCACTGCTGCTTGGGGTGAGAAGTCTGAGGGAGGTCGAATTAGACCGCTCCTTGTGGATGTCCGTGGGAAGGATCTCAGCGTCCTGATCGGACGCCGAGGGGAGACGCTCTCTGCGCTCCAGTACATCACACGGTTGATCATTGGGAAACAATTGCACAGACCTGTCGCTGTTGTGATTGATGTGGAGGGCTACCGAGCTCGTCGTGAACGCCAACTCCGTCAGCTTGCTCGCCGAATGGCACAGCAGGTCGTCGAACGAAGACGATCCATGGCGCTGGAGCCTATGCCGGCCAACGAACGCCGCATCATTCACATTGAACTGCGCGATCATCCACAAGTCTTTACCGAAAGCGTTGGAGAAGGTGACCGTAGGAAGGTGACAATCTATTTGCGTCATACATAATGAAACACCCGAATTCGGAATCACACTCAAGCCATGTTTTTGCGGGTATTAAGCAGAAACCATTCTAAGGAATACGACAACATTTCTTCCTAAGGCACCATCCGATATAATCCATCTTATGTCTTGGAAATCCCCTTCGATCGAATACCTTCTGATCGGCCACGTGGCCATGGATATTACACCGGAAGGTCTAGTATTAGGCGGTACCGCTGCTTACTCTGGACTCACTGCGGCCGCATTGGGGTGTGATGTCTATGTAGTAACTTCTTGTAGTGAGGATGTCAATCTCGATCCATTGCTGGATACACACCTACTTTGTATTCCCTCCGATCACACGACAACATTCGAAAATATCAATACAGCCTATGGGAGGGTTCAGCAACTTCACTCAAAGGCGGAGGACATTAGAGCTGGGGCAGTACCCACAGAATGGAGTTCACCCGATATCTCACATCTGGCACCAATCTGCCAGGAAGTTGATCCTAAGCTGGTGCACACCTTTACAGGAACCTTTATTGGGATCACCCCACAGGGATGGCTCAGGAAATGGGACTCTACTGGAAAGATTACTCACTCTGATATCGATGTTCTACTTGACGTCATTCCACATGCCTCAGCCGTTGTGCTGAGCATCGAAGACTTAGGGCATGATGAGGAGAAAGTAAAGCTTGTGGCTAGTCAATGCCCTGTCCTCGTGATCACCCGTTCTGACCAAGGTGCGTCGATCTTCTGGAATGGAAAACGCCTCGACATTCAGGCCTCAAATGTAGATTACGTCGATGACACAGGTGCCGGTGACATATTTGCGACCGCATTCTTCGTTTACTTCCAGCATACGAAGAACCCATGGGAAGCCGGTCGTTTCGCCTCATTCGTTGCTGCGACTTCCGTCACACGCAAAGGAATCTCAGGTACGCCCTCCTCGGAGGAAATCCAAGGAATTCGTGTCGGGGATCATCAATGACCATTACTTATTCTTTTGTGAACCAAAAGGGTGGAGTTGGCAAGACCACAACAGTCGTTAATCTTGGGGCATACCTGGCGGAAGCGGGGAAGAAAGTCCTCCTCGTAGACTTGGACCCACAGTCGAATGCCACTTCTTGCCTCGGTGTGAACAACGTTCAGAAAGGCACTTATAACACACTCTTGGGCCATACCACTGCATCAGAGTGCATCCTACACAACAATCGATTGCAACTCTCACTCCTACCCTCAACTCCAGATCTTGCAGGTGCAAGGGTTGAACTCGTCGGATTACCAGAACGAGAGCATAAATTACACGTCGCGTTGGAACCTCTTAACAATCGTTATGATTACATCCTTATCGATTGTCCACCTTCCCTGGGGATATTGACCGTGAATGGGCTGGCAGCAGCCCGCAATGGGATCATCATTCCTGTCCAATGCGAATACCTTGCTTTGGAGGGTCTCTCACAATTGATGCTCACTCTTGAACATGTCCGTTTGGGATTGTTTCCTGATTTATTTATCCGTGGGATGGTGTTGACGATGTTCGACACTCGCACTAATCTTTCCCGCGACGTTGCTGAAGAAGTCCGAAGGCACTTCCCAGATAAGGTTTTCGATAGCATAATTCCTCGGAGCGTGCGACTCGCAGAAGCACCCTCCCATGGTCTGCCAATCTCGGCCTACGCTCCGAATACCTCTGGCGCCGTTGCCTATGAAGCGTTAGCAAAGGAAATTCTGTCCTCTGATCCGAGGGAATGAACACCGTAGAATTCGAGGTAAGAAATGACCCGTAAGCGAGGTTTGGGAAAAGGATTGGACGCCCTCATACCTTCCGGCATGGAGCCACCAGCTGATGCTGGCGGGATTCTGCAAGTTTCCGTGGACGACCTCACACCAAATCCCAGACAACCGCGGAAAGATTTCGATCCCAAACAATTACAGGAGTTAGCCGATTCCATCGCTGCACATGGCGTCCTCCAACCACTTGTTGTTTCGCCCTCAGAAGAGGGTGATGGCTATCAATTGATCGTTGGTGAGCGGAGACTGCTAGCAGCCCGCATTGCCGGCCTCGAGAGAGTTCCCGTCATCCTACGGCAGGTGGAGGAGGAGGAATACCTGGCATTCGCCCTCATCGAAAACCTGCAGCGTACAGACCTGAATCCGCTTGAAGTGGCTGAGGGATACCAGCAGTTGGCATCCGATTTCAACCTTTCTCATGAGGCTATTGCGAAATGGGTTGGAAAGAGCCGAGCCGCTGTTACAAATACAATGAGATTGTTGAAATTGTCGGTCCAGGTGCGCACGGCATTACGGAATGATGTAATCAGCGAAGGACATGCGCGCGCCCTGCTAGGATTACCCTCCGCTCAAGCACAGAACGCAGCGCTTCAAACTGTCAAAAAATTGAATCTGAACGTTCGTCAAACTGAAGAATTGGTGCGCCGCCTGAGTGGTGAAAAGCGAAAAAGAACTAAGAAAGTAGAACGTTCGCCTGATGTCTCAGACATCGAGGAGAAGCTGCGTGAGGCTCTCGGCACGCGGGTTACGCTTCGGCGCAGTCGCCGTGGTGGAAGCATTGTTATCCACTACTATTCCGACGAAGAATTAAATGCACTCATAGACCGCATACTAGAAAGCGCTACATCTTAATTTCGGGGAGATAGATACACAAGGAAGCCAATTTCTGTAGCACTTCCACATCAATTGATAACCGAGATAATTCTTCCAGCTAAAGGATCCAAAACGTGGAATGGGCTTTAAGCGTAACCCATACCTCCGCGTGCACAATTTCTCCATTTCTGAGTTTCTTGTTCAAGGTACAGTATCTTGCGAACTAGATCATTCTTGATGCAAGAAAGCCGAGGCGGGGAGAATGAAATAGCTTTGAAATTGAGATGATATTCGAGGGTATAATCCCTTGGGCAGAATCTAGTCTACAGATGCAGGAGGGAGAACAATGAGTTTCGAAGGCAAAGTAGCAATCGTCACTGGCTCATCGCGCGGGATCGGTCGATCTGTAGCCCTCGAACTAGGTAGTGATGGTGCTTCCATAGTTGTCAACTACAACCATAACGCAGAGGCCGCAGATGAAGTTGTAAGCGCTATCAAGACGGAAGGCTCTCAGGCTGCTGCATTCCGGGCGGATGTTTCTGACTTCAAGCTTGCAGAAGCATTGATAAAATTCGCAGTGGAAGAGTTTGGCGACTTGCATATCCTGGTCAACAATGCCGGCACTACTCGTGATGGCCTCATTATGACTATGAAGGAAGACGATTGGGATTTTGTCATTGAAACTAACTTGAAGTCGACCTTTAATTGCTCTCGATCGGCGGTACGCCACATGCTGAGGAAACGATACGGTCGCATTATCAACATCACGTCTGTCGCTGGGCAGATGGGGAACGCTGGTCAAACGAACTACTCAGCATCGAAAGCCGGACAGATCGGATTCACCAAGGCTCTTGCTCGAGAGGTGGCATCACGTAATATTACAGTCAACGCCGTCGCGCCGGGCTTCATAAATACAGATCTTACGGATACTTTGCCCGAAGACATAAAAGATGGGCTGAAGGATCTGATACCTCTGGGACGAGTAGGTGAACCGGAAGAGGTCGCAAAAGCCGTTGCTTACCTGGCTTCAGATGACGCAGCATACATTACAGGGCATGTGTTAACATTGGATGGCGGCATGGCGATGTTTTAAACCGAATAGCTAGAGTGAATGAAAATTTTTGTATAAGAGAAGCAGTGGAAGAAAATCACGAATAAGGGAGCATATCAAGGAATGGATAAAAAGGATCAGACATTATCTAGAGCCCCTGGAAAGACCACCATCGCTCCCGGCGTCCTTGTCACCATTGCCCGTCTGACAGCTCTAAGCGTGAATGGTGTTGCAGGCATGGCCAATGTTCCCACAGGGGTCAACCGTTTTCTCCGACGAGGTTATGGAGAAGGTGTTCAGATTCAGATCGAAAATGGGAAAGTGGCAATCGATCTGTACCTGATCCTCGAACGTGATACTTATGTTAGGAATGTGAGCCGTAAAGTCCAAACGGAAGTTTCGCGAGCGATCGAGGAAATGGTCGGCATGGAAGCAGAGCGAGTGGATGTGCACATAGAGGACATTGATTACTCCTAATTTCTCACGTGCAGGTGCCTGACATCACTCATAACCTATGAAATAAATATCAGGCAACGTTCAAAGAAACAGGATGTGTGATTAAATTCACCTATTGGATCGGGACAGGGTTGGTTTGATGAAAAAAGAACGACGGCGTGTAAGAAGCCTGGCCTTACAGGCACTGTACGAAATCGACTGTGTAGACCACCCTCCAGAAGAGGTCGTTGCCCGTTACCTAGAGGAGAATGAGAACCTCGGAGAAGATGCGGCTGAATTCTTCCGAACCTTGGTCCTTCGAACCTTTGAGGTGAAGGATGAGCTCGACCGGATCATCGCAGAAAGTGCACCTGAATGGCCGATTGAGGAATTAGCAATCATTGACAGAAGCATCCTTCGGCTCTCACTATGGGAATTGGTTTCGATGGACAGCACGCCTATGAAGGTTACGATTAATGAAGCGGTCGAACTCGCAAAACGGTATGGTTCGGACAGTGCTGCGAGATTCGTCAACGGTGTTCTAGGCACACTGGCTACGAACCAGAAAGATCTCCGCTTCCAACTATCGCAGATACGTCAAGGAAATCACTGAATGAATTTCCTAGGAATTGGTCCTCTTGAGCTTCTTTTTATCCTGTTGATCGTGATCCTAGTTATCGGACCGCGTGATATCGGAAAAACCGCAAAATCAGCTGGTCGTTTCCTGAATCGCTTATACAAATCGGATGAATGGCGAACGATCACAGAAGCCTCTGCGACTTTACGGAATTTACCAAATCGTCTAGCTCGAGAAGCAGAGTTGGAGGAATTGGCCGAGGTTCGTCAATCGCTTGATGATATGAAAAAGGACCTTCAAGGCATTGATGATGAACTGGCTTCTGAAGCAAAAGCCATCCAAGGGGTAACCTCAGAAGTGGAGGGTGATATTCAATCCCTAGAAGATGGCATGAGGGCGTGGACCACTCCTCTTGAGCCCACGAAGAAATCTGAAGAAACTCCAAAAGCAGCTACCGAACCTTCGGACAACATTTCTGACGATCAAACCGAAGCGGCATAATGATGAAGACGCGAATTAAAGTTTTTTTCAACTTCCTATTGCGCATAATTACCGCTCCTTTTCGACTGATAACCTGGCCTTTTCGCAAGATCCGTGACTTCATCAACTACGAACCTGATGATATGCCCACAGCGGATGTTTTTGCGCGCACCGTGCAAGAACCTACTGTCCTCATTGAGCACATTGACGCCCTACGAAAGCATCTCTTCCGGGCAGTCATTGCCTTTGTTATCACCACTGGAATAAGCTTCATTTTCGCCAGCCGAATCCTGGACTTTCTAGCACAGCCTATCGGGGGTATTGAAGAGCTAAGAGCTATCGAGGTAACGGAATCCATCGGCGCTTTTATGCGCGTATCTTTACTTACTGGTTTCGTGTTAGCTTTCCCTTTCATTCTCTTTGAGCTCTTTAATTTTGTGAATCCCGGCCTCAGGAGACGTGAACGTGTGATTGTACTCTTGGCAGTCCCCGTTTCAGCTATCCTGTTCATCGCCGGGCTCGCCTTTGCGTACTTCATCATGCTCCCAGTCGCGCTTCCATTCTTGATGAGTTTCATGGGAATCGAAACAGTGCCACGCCCTTCGAATTACATTCGATTCGTTACCAATGTGATGTTCTGGATTGGTATCGCATTCCAATTCCCCCTGATCATATTCGCCTTAGCCGCAATTGGTATTGTTGATTCCAAAATGCTCATCAGAGGTTGGCGGTTCGCTTTCATCGCGATTGCTGTGCTCGCCGCCGTTGTGACACCGACAATCGATCCCGTGAATATGGGCTTGGTAATGGCACCGATGATCATCCTCTATATCGTGAGTATCGGATTGGCAGCCATTGCCCAACGTGGTAGGGAGAGCAGTGAGCTAACCAGTGAACCGTAATCCTACTAGACTAAATAACGCAAAGGACAGTGGATAAGTTTGAAGCCATCTTGATATTCAACCTCCTCTACGATAGATTCTCACCGTTCTGCATCGAAAATACGCTCACTTCTATTTGCACCGATCCACCTAGACTATTTCCCCAGTAATTTGCCTTTCATCTCACCGTATGAAGTGAATTCGAGCTTACAGCAAACATTGAGTGATGTCAGTTTTGCCCTTCATTCCTTCTCCGGGTACAATCGAATGGTGTCCCAGGTTATATGGAGGGAGGCTTTCTTCGCATCTTTTCCCTGGGGAGCTATAGATCAAAGCGTGTTACATGGAGTATCAGTTTGACGCGACAGTCTGCTAGATTCGCTCCAAAAACATGTGAAGAGATGCATCATGAACCCGCGTAGGTTTCATGGAAGAATCCAAGACTATGCCCGAAACCCTATCGCAAGATCATCCAAACCTGGTCATTGCCATGAAGCGGCTACGTAGATCGCTTTGGGCGTGGGCTGGCCTCTTCGTCCTGATAGGAGGCATCACGTTTGCGGTATTGAATGACAGTTATCCCTTGGCCGCCCTACCATGGTTTGCAAGCGCAGTTCTACTTCTCGTAGGCATACAGCCCGCGTACCTCGCCTTAGTTGCAGTACAGTGGGGTCTTTCTATTCTTACCTTGATTCCAGGAGTGAATTCGGTGATAGGCCCGGATCCATTCACGGTTCTCTTTGATCTCAGCCTGGTAGAAAGCATCGCGCTGTCAGTGGTCAGAATTTTGCTCCTAATGATGGCTTGGAACCAATTCATGTTCTACCGGATGCTTTATGGCACAGAGACAGCAAGCGGTCTTGACGATGACTTGCCAGCCATCCCAGAAGTCATTCCGAATAAATCTGACCTCCTGGCACGGATCTCGCAACTTATGGGCATCCTGGGACTGCTTGTCTTATGGGGAGCTCTTTTGATTCAAGCGGTAATTCTTTCAAGGGATTTGGCGACTCTTGGGTACGCATGTGCGATTTATGCCATTGGTCTAGGAGTTGGCGTTGTTTTCTCCCCGACACGCCAACGGAAAGTAGCACTTTCAGGAATTGGCATCGGCACGATCGTAATATTATCTCTGATCCTAGTGAGCCAATTCGTCGCAGTATAGCGAGGTTGGAATCTTGTCTACTGATTTTGTAAGCATTCACGAAGAATATGCTCAACTTCGTGACCATCCTATTAGGCGCCGGTTCCGGTATCGCTATCTAATTGTAGCCATCATTAGCTTTTCGGCTGTTATAGCAACTGGAATCACTGGCTTCTGGCGATGGGCATTTGCCAAAGAGCTCTATGGACCAGCTGTTCTCTGGCAGTGGATCTCCCCTGCCTTCTGGGCCGCAGTTGTTTTCTTGTTGCTGGGCGCTGCTGCACTCCTGATCTATATAAGCTTGCGAAAGAGTGAGGTTCAGACTTCACCGATCGGCATTACCATCCAAAAGAGGCGGAACCTGAATCTAATTCCATGGGATTCCATCTCGGACATTCATATTTCCTCGGTGCAATACGGCTTACTTAGGCTGGTATGGGCTGAGAAAACCGAACTCATGATCACCACTAAAGACGGGAAGAAGGAAAAAATTGACGAGCGATTTGAGGACTTCAATACGCTTATCTCGACGGTGAAGAAGCACGTCTACCCTACCCTCTTGGATCGATATAAACGAGACTTTAACCTCGGTGAGCCCATTAATTTCGGACCTTTGATGCTTACCTCTCAAGGCATCCTGAATGGTCGAAAAATGACCCGATGGAGTGAGATAGACAGAATCAGAGTTCGACACGGTCGGATCGAGATCTTCGCTTTCGAAAACACCCGTGGTCCGAGACTCTCAATCCCAACCCATAAGATCCCGAATATCGATCTATGCGTTCAACTCATGTATCAATTGGGTCCTGTTAAATGAAATTGAAACATTTAACCATCTTTCTTCTCACCTTTTTACTCACACTCCTAACCGCGTGCTCACTCCTACCCTCGGGAGTCGAGCAGACCAGCGAGTCTCCACCTGCTTTATCAGAACAGCCTACACTGACTCCATTCGCTGAATTGACAATCATTGTCACGGCCCCAGAGGGGACTCCACCTGATGCTGAGCTGGTCCTTGAGATACTTGATGAGGTTAGCGGATGGCCATATAACTCGGAGCTTGTACCGATGACACCTTCCGAAGGTGGACGATGGGAAGCTCATATTAGACCTTTGGCTGGCTCACTACTTCGTTACCGCTATAGGAGGGAATCTCCTGGACCTGTAATCGAGGCCGGTGCAAATGGGATTCCCATTCGCAACAGGATGGTCTTCGTCCCAGCTTCAGCACAGATGCAAGATATGATCACTGCATGGGAAGATGCTCCCTACTTGGGTCCAACAGGCAATATCATCGGCAGGTTCGTAGATGCAGAAACCGGAAATCCGCTGCCCGAGATCATCGCCAATGTAGCAGGTCAAACCGCGTTCACAGACAGCAAAGGCAATTTCCGATTCGATGAATTGGCGCCGGGATTACACACGGTCGTCGCATTTCACCCCACTGGCCGGTATTCCCCTGCCCAGCAAGGCGCGATCATCGCTCCAGGTAGCATCACCCCGGTTCAAATGAGTCTCCATCCCGCAGAAAAGGTCCAGCTAACCTTTCAAGTAACTGTGCCGGAAGACACCTTGGCTGGCACTCCTCTCAGGATGGCTGGAAATCTCCAGCAGTTCGGTCACCTTTTCACCGAACTCCCTGGTGGTATCACAAATTCTGTGGATGCAATGCCTTTGCCCATCGAGGTGGATGCGACACACTACATCCAGATCATAGATTTCTATGCCGGAACAGACTTCCGCTACCGCTACACACTCGGCGATGGGTTGCTTAACGTTGAGCATGATAATCAAGGTCTTCCCGTTACTCGCCAAGTGATCATCCCCAATGAGGATACCGTGATACGGGACAGAGTGGCGCAATGGAAGAGTCAGGAAGTTGGGGAGGTTTCATTCTGGGTCAGCGTACCATCAGAGACACCTCCAGGCGATCAAATCAGTCTTCAGCTCAATCCTTCGTCTTGGCTGCCTCCGATCCCGATGTGGCATGCTGGTGAGAATGAATGGTTCTACGCGCTCCATAACCAGCCATCGCAGTCAGGACCGATCTTCTATCGCTACTGCCGAAATCAGCAATGTGGCAGCGCAGATGACGCAGTAACAGCCGGGAAGGATCCAAACGCTCGACAATATGACCCAAGTCAACCAGACCAGGATCTGCGAGATGCCGTTCAGCAATGGTCATGGCTCCAGGAATATGCTCCCAATGTTTCATCTCCCTCACCACAGACTGGGCCTCATTCTGACTTCCTTCTAGGGTTTGAGATCATCCCTCGATACCAACCCTCATGGGAACCATATTATGATCAAGGCTTTCATGAGATTGTAGAAACCGGCGCAAATTCCATCATTCTCACACCCTCTTGGTCAGCGACAAGCAACGACCCTGTTCCAGTGATAGGTTTTGATCCTGCACTTTCACCTTATCGCGAAACGCTCGCTTCAAGAATCCATGATGCTCAACAACTGGGACTTGAGGTTGCATTCCACCCCTCACTCCGATTTCCGGAGGATGACAGCGCGGCATGGTGGGCTTCGGGAAGGCGGGATGATAACTGGTGGTCAGTGTGGTTCGAGCGTTACAGTGCCTTCATCATAAGCTGTGCGGATCAAGCAGAGGAGAACGGCGTTACAAAGATCATAATCGGAACGCCTGAAGTATCTCCCGCACTCCCCGAGGGGCAGTTGGCCAATGGATCGCCATCCGGAGTCCCTGACAACGCAACGTCCCAATGGAGGGATCTGATTTCTGAAGTTCGCACAATCTATTCCGGTAAGATTGCCTTCGAATTGGAGTTCAGCGAAGAATTGCAAAGACTCCCGCCTCTCCTCAGTGCTGTGGATGAGATCCATGTGTATTGGCACTCGCCACTTGCGAGCACGGCGTACGTCGACGCTGCGGAACTTCAAGAGGCGGCTGCAACCCAGATTTCAGACCTCATTTCTAGACTGCAACCTTTCGATCTGCCTATTGTGCTTAGCGTGGAGTATCCTTCGGTGGATGGCGGTGCAACTGACTGTCCGTTAAGCATGGAAGGTGAATGTATTGCGGCTGAAGATTTCGACCTGGGAGCAGTCGTCAATCCGTACCTTAACGTAAACATGGAGGAACAAGCCCTAGCAATTTCAGCCGTTCTTGCCGAGGCGGCTCCCCGACAAGAGGTGGGTGGTTTTTACGTTCGCAGATATTTCCCCGTAGTTCCTTTACAGGACAAATCCGCATCTTCAAACGGAAAACTCGCAATGGATTTCCTGAAAATCTGGTATTCTCAACCTACTGAGGACTGAGAGGTATCATTTACAGGTTAAGTCGACGCCTGCGATAACAGCAAGGAGATGGATATGAGCGCACCAGAATCTTTCACTGACAACGATATCCTTTGGCGTCCCACACAAGAAATCATCGAAGACGCTCATCTCACCCGATTCATGCGTAAACATGAAATACCCTCATTCAACGACCTTATTCTCCGATCCTCGAAAGACATTTCTTGGTTCACCGAAGCCGTACTAGATTACCTTGGTATTGTCTTCCGTGAACCATACTCTAATGTGGTTGACTTGAGGAGGGGGCCTGCTTGGGCTACATGGTGCATTGATGGAAGATTGAATATCGTTGAAAGTTGCCTGGATCAACATCTCTCGCCATCCAAAAAGAATCAGCCTGCACTGATATGGGAAGGCGAAGAGGGTACGACAAGAATACTCTCGTACGCCGAACTGAGTCAGGAAGTCAACCGAGCATCAACAGCATTGCGAAGTATCGGATTAGGTAAAGGCGATGCTATCGGTCTTTTCATGCCGATGACACCGGAGGTTGTCATCGCACTACTCGCGATCGCAAAGATCGGAGGTGTGATCCTCCCACTCTTTTCGGGTTACGGATCCGGTGCAGTCGCAGAGCGATTGGCTGATGCCGAGGCGAAAGCTCTTTTTACTGCTGACGGTTTCCAACGCCGAGGGAAGTCAGTCCTTATTAAACCTATTGCCGATGAAGCCCTAATGCGTGTGCCCACGATCAAACACGTTATTGTGCTACAGCGATTGGGAGAGGAAGTTCCCATGACCTCCGGTAGGGACCATTGGTGGCATGACTTGGTTACCGGCGAGCCTGAAGCACTTCAACCTGAAGATACTGCGGCAGAAGATCTTCTCATGATAATCTACACCTCGGGCACTACTGGTCGCCCCAAGGGTGCAGTTCACACCCATTGCGGATTCCCGGTTAAATCTGCTCAAGACATGGCTTTTGGGATGGACGTCCATAGTAACGACAGGATCTATTGGATGACGGACATGGGGTGGATGATGGGCCCGTGGCTGGTTTTCGGAGCCCTCATCCTTGGTGCAACAATGGTGCTCTATGACGGCGCTCCCGATTATCCGGGGCCGGACCGAGTGTGGGATATGGTCGCGCGCCATCAAATAACAGCTCTCGGACTCTCACCAACCTTTGTACGCACCTTAATCCCCTCAGGAGATCACGTAGTTAATAGCCATGACTTGAGTTCACTGAAATGCTTTGGATCGACTGGAGAGCCATGGAATCCCGACCCGTGGATGTGGCTTTTTGAGGTCGTTGGTGAAGGAACACGCCCCATTATTAACTACTCAGGCGGCACGGAGATCTCTGGTGGAATTCTAATGGGAAATCCAATCACACCTCTAAAACCCATGGCATTTTCGGGACCCTGCCCGGGCATTGCAGCCGATGTCTTTAATGATGAGGGAGATTCCATCCAAGGAGCAGTGGGAGAACTTGTGATCAAAGCACCCTGGATCGGCATGACGCGCGGGTTTTGGAAAGATCCTAGGCGCTATGAGGAGACGTATTGGTCCCGTTTCCCAGATATCTGGGTGCACGGCGATTGGGCACAGGTTGACGAAGATGGCCTCTGGTACATCTTCGGTCGTTCCGACGATACGATTAAAATTGCAGGCAAGCGCCTCGGACCAGCTGAAGTCGAGTCGATCCTGGTTGCCGATCCAACTGTGGTTGAGGCCGCTGCAGTGGGTGTACCTGATCCTGTTAAGGGAAGCTCACTAGTCTGTTTCTGCGTTTTATCCGAGGACATAAAGCCTTCGTCTGTACTTGAAGAAGGCCTTCGGCAACGTCTAGTTAAAGAACTTGGAAAGCCTTTAGCACCTAAGGCTGTCTATTTCATTTCGGATATCCCAAAAACGCGCAATGCGAAAGTCATGAGGCGTGTTCTGAGAGCATCGTACCTGGGTGAGGATCCCGGTGACACATCCTCCCTTGTTAATCCCGAGTCATTGGATGACATCCAGAATATCCATCGATTGGAAGAACCGTAGGAATTATTGTATCCATTTTTCGGTCCAAGGATGTAACCGCATAACAGATCGTGAGGAAAATAATGGATTTTAAGTTAACCGATGAACAACGGATGTGGCGCCAGGCAGTCCATGATTTCTGTGCTTCTGAAGTGAAACCGAGGGCAGCGGAGTTGGATGAGGAAGAGGGTTTCAACCATGAGGCGGTCATGAAGATGGGACCTCTAGGGTTATTGGGACTCAACGCGCATGAAAACTACGGCGGCGCTGGTGTGGATTCCATCAGTGCTGTTATCGCACTTGAGGAATTTGGTTGGGCAGATGGTGGTACAGCACTTTCCATCGCTGCTCACAACGGTCTGTGCTGTGCCCCAATCTCACTCTTTGGCAGTGAAGCTCAGAAGCAGCGCTGGCTTCCAGTTCTAACATCTGGTGAAGAAGGACTTGGGGCACTCGCACTGACTGAAGCATCCGGAGGTTCAGACCTTCTCAGCAATACCAACACTCGCGCCGAGTTGGACGGCGATCACTGGGTGATCAATGGCAGCAAGGCATGGATCACCAATGCCGCCATGGCACCTGTTATTGTCACACTATGTCGTACAGATCCTAAAGGCGGCTCGCGCTCTATGAGTCTTATCCTCGTTCCGAGTGACGTGGCTGGTTTACACATCCACCCACCAGAAACCAAGATGGGAGTTCGATCTTCACCGACACATGCTATAAGCTACGATGCGGTACGCGTCCCATCTGACCACCTCCTGGGTGAGGTGGGCCAAGGTCTTTACCAGACGCTGGAAGTGCTTGATGGCGGCAGGCTTAGCATCGCTGCTCTCTCCATCGGCCTCGCTCGTGCTGCGCTAGAGGAGGCAAAACGATATGCAGGAGAGAGGGAGTCCTTTGGAACACTGCTATCAGACCACCAAGCCATTCAATGGATGATCGCGGATGCAGCAACAGCGATCGAAGCTGCGCGATGGCTGCTCTACCATGCATCCTGGTTGAAGGATCAAGGCAAAAAGTTCACAAAGGAAGCTGCCATGGCGAAGCTCTTTGCTACAGAGATGGCCGAGAATGTGTGTCGGAATGCCATCCAGATCTTGGGAAGCGCCGGTTACAGCCGAGAGTATCCTGTCGAGCGTATTTATCGCGACGCCAGGTTAATGACAATCGGTGAGGGCACTAGTGAGGTACAACGGATGGTGATCGCTAAAAGAGAGATCACCTGAACTCTCATAGATCTAAGTATTAACACAAGTTTAAGAATTGATCCGGTATAAACAAGTGAGGTGGAAAATCAAGTTCCACCTCACTCTTTATTTGTTGTGAAATGTGATCAAATCAATTTGAAAGACTTGGCCTGACTACGCGAAAACGCCTTAAACTCAAGTAGATTCGGTCATGATTACCAAATCTGAACTACCATCTTAAGGTATTAGGTCAATCGGCCCTTCTTGACAGGTATGTTTTGTACAGAAAATACCAGATGATGCAAACGACACCGGTAAAAGCCCATATCGGGAATCCTGCTATAAGGGCAAGCCAGACGTTCCGGTTCGTAAATAGGCCAACGTAAACCGTCACAGCTGCGAAAACAATTATAAATGTCCCGAATAGCCAATATCGCATCAAGTTCAGGAGCTTCTGTTTCTCTTCCGTCATCCCGTTTCCTCCTGTCTGCCACACATGACAGGGTGAATTTATCTCGGAAGGAATGTGCCCGCAAGCCCTCTGCCAGACCAATGCATAAATTTTATGTGAATCCACCGTTAATTCCCTTCATTAGCCCAGGAACATGAAAAGACCACGGCTCATATGTATGCCGTGGTCAACCTTATGGCATTTTTCTTCTTATTGGACAGCCTCGATCAAAGCTTCTTCAAGAACGTCCTTTTCGACGATTCCCAGCCACTGTGTTATTACATTGCCTTGATCATCAAGGAGGAAGAGGTGTGGCTGGTAGACATAGCCTAGTTCCCGCTTGAACCTATCGGTCCGACTGTCGTCAATATCGAGATATATGAAGTTGACCTGATTTACATAATCCGCCTCTAGCCCGTGGACCACGGGCGCCAATCTCTGGCAGGTCGGTCACCAGAATGCGAAGAATTCAACAAGTGTCGGTTTACCAGATGCCAAGTTCACTGAAATCGGATCTGTAGCTGCTAAACCAGTTCGAGGTGTTGGTCTCGGCTCTTCAACCTGAGGCAAAGACGTGTTCTCAATCACATTTTGGCTTTCTTCAACTTCCTCCGTCGGTGCTGCCTCAGTAGAAGTTGGCACTCCCGTCGTAGGCAGTTCGGTCTTTCCTATGAGACTTATTTCGGGTTTTTGAGATGCATTACCTTGAGAGCACGCTACGAGAAGTACCGCTAGAAGCAAGAATGCAGTAAAAATCGAGTATGTTTTTAATTTCATCATTCTCATACGCTTGTCTATAATCTGGCAGGATAAATATCTTTATTCAGGACTATATTGATAATCATAGTTCATTTACATTAGAGAAAAATGAATCATGATATCCAATGGAAACTCCTGGTGGCAAGAAGCCGTTTTTTACCACATCTACCTGAGATCATTTTCAGATTCTGACGGCGATGGGTTAGGAGATCTCCCCGGTTTGATCAATCGATTGGACCATCTCAAAGGCCAACCGAGTTCACTTGGTGTGGATGCTATTTGGCTATCTCCGTTCTACCCTTCTCCTGACAAGGACTTTGGTTACGATGTGGCTGACTATTGCGCTGTCGATCCGCGTTATGGTTCCATGGAGGATTTCGATCGCCTCATTGAGGAAGCCCATCAGCGAGGAATCCGTATTCTTATCGACCTAGTTTTCAACCACTCCTCCGATCAGCACGCATGGTTTCAAGAATCTAGTAGCTCTCGAGAGAGTTCGAAGCATGATTGGTATATCTGGCGTGATGCAAGATCCGAAAATCGTCCACCGAACAACTGGGCCTCAATCTTCGGCGGAAAAGCTTGGGAGTGGAACAAGCAGCGGCAGCAGTTCTACTACCACATGTTCCTTCCTGAACAGCCTGATCTGAATTGGCGGAATGCAGAGGTGCAGGAGGCGATGATGAACGTCGTGCGATTTTGGTTGGAGCGCGGCGTTGACGGTTTTCGCTTGGATGTTTTTAACCTTTGGTTCAAACACGAGGATATGCCTGATAATCCCAAAAAGCTTGGCCTGAGGGGTTACGAACGTCAAAATCACCTATACGATATCGATCAACCCGAAATGCACCCTGCGCTTCAACGTTTCCGCAGAATATTGGACGACTACGGGGAACGGACCTCTGTTGGAGAGTTCCTTGGACCAGATCTAGAGACGGCGGCATCCTACTGCCATGACAAAGAACTGCACATGGCGTTTAACTTCAACTTCACCTGGTGCCCCTGGAAACCATCTGCATTTCATCAAGCGATTCTCAAATGGGAGGCCGCACTATCGGATGAAGGATGGCCGTGTTACGTGCTCAGTAATCATGATGGACCACGTCGCCATATCTCACGCTATGGCGGACGTCACCCTGATAAGATCGGTAAAGTGGCAGCATCGATGTTGCTCACCCTCCGGGGAACCCCATTTCTGTATTATGGCGAGGAAATCGGAATGCCGGATATGCCACTCAAGCGAAGCCAGCTCAAGGATCCGATCAGCCGTAAGTACTGGCCAATCCACAGTCGTGACCAGGGTCGTGCACCCATGCAATGGGACGACACCATCAACGCAGGGTTCTCTTACGGAAATCCCTGGCTTCCAGTGCACCCGGAATACCGTGGGAGAAATGTGGCTGGTCAAATCAACGCCCCACACTCTATGCTCAGTTTCTATCGCAACCTGATAAGACTTCGCCGCCGGACGCCGGCTCTCCAGCTTGGTAGCTACTTGCCTCTCCAGAGGAAAGCAAAGGATGGGCTCCTTTACTTGCGCCATCACTCCTCCGGTGATGCGCTCATCGGCTTAAACTTCAAGTCGAAGCCCATCAGGATGCGATTCGATCGTGAGCCTACATCGGCTTCTTGGACCTTGGCAATGTCTTCTGATCCAAACTCCAATGCGAAGATTTCCAACGGCGAATTAGAGCTCAGCCCATTCGAGGCAGTTATCTTCCTTTCATCTTGAATCCCACCCACCTTAGGCGCTTCCTTTTTTTCTCCTCTCCCCTCTCTACTCTCTCCTCTGTATCCGCTGTAACCTTTCTTACTCGTATTCATTTTGGCGCGTGATAGTCTTAGAAAGAGGAGATGCAAATGGAACTCACATTGGATATTTACGTGGCTCCGAACTGCGACGCATGTATCGTCGCACAACGTACCGCAGTTCTAGTTCAAAACCGATTGCCCGAAGTTGAGGTAAGAATTCTCGATCTCAGCCATCCAAGTATTAAGAGACCTGCATCCGTTTTCGCTGTACCGACCTATTTGTTGAATGGCGAGACGGTGTCACTTGGAAACCCGAAATTTGAAGATCTCCTCGCCAGGCTTGAAAACCACCTGAAGGCGAGCTAGGTTGACACGAGAGGCTGGGGACATGAAAGGCAAAAAACTAGAAGCCCTTTCGCAAATCGAAATCTTTCAGGACCTCACTCAGCAGGAAGTGGAAGAGATGGAACGTACCACGACCATGAGCACCTGCGAACCAGGTCGTGTGTTTTATGGCCCGGACGAGACAGGTGAGGTCTTATTCCTCCTTAAACGAGGTCGCGTCCAACTTTACCGACTATCAACGGAAGGGAAGAAGCTTGTCGTCGATGAACTAGGTGCCGGCGCAATCTTCGGTGAAATGTCCCTTATTGGTCAGGGCATGCACAACACCTTTGCCGAATCTATGGATGATTGCACATTGTGCGTCATGAGCCGCCAAGACGTTGAGCAGTTGCTTTTAAGCAAGCCAAAGGTCGGCTTGAGGATCATGGAAGTAATGGCCCGCAGGTTACAGGAGGCTGAGGTTAAACTCGAAGAGTTAGCCTTTAAAAGCATACCTGCTCGTCTCGCCGCGTTGCTTCTGAAACTCTCTGATGCCTATCCGGATGGATTAACGATCGATGGATACACCCACCAAGACCTCGCTGAAATGGTCGGCACTTACAGGGAAACTACTACTCAGACATTGAACCAATTCAAGAACCAGGGTTGGATCAATATCGAACGTAAGCGAATTCAGATCCTCGACTCCGACGCCCTGGCCGAGCTGGTCAAGATCGCTTGAGCACCACTAATCAGTGTCTGGTCCCCAAAAAGGACACACCCGAAGAACCCATCTAGATTATGCCTCCCGATCAGGATTCTGAGAATCGTGGAGGAGAACTCGTCGTAATGACCTATACTATGAAGACTCGTGAGGCTATCTTTTTCGGAGACTTTGAGCGTGATTTCCTGGTTGAACTTTGGAATTCTCCTCATCTCCACCCTACTCACTTTTTTCTTCTACTGGAAGAGCGCTGGACCAGCAGCATTGGAGCAGAAGATCGGCACAATTGCATATAAACGTTGTACGATCTATCGTTTCTTATCCGGGTTCTTCATGACAATAGTCACGATTAATTACGTGGTTTACGCCTTCTACCCGATCCCGATCTCATTACCTCAACAGTTTCAGTGGCCTTATTGGGTATCCCTATTGATTGCCATTTTGATCGCCATTCCCTCGGGATCACTATGGCTAAGAGGTATGATGGATGCAGGCGAAGAGACCATGATCGTTAAGAAAGGACACAAGTTATTCGGAGGCATCTACCTAAGGATTCGGCACCCACAGGCTGCTGGTGAGATGCCTTTCTGGTGGGTCATCGCGTTCATCCTCAATTCTCCATTCCTTGTGATCTACTCATTCATCTGGATTCCCATTTTCGGCGCGATGTGCTATGCGGAGGAAAAAGACCTCATCCTTCGCTATGGCGATGATTATGAAAACTACCGTCGAACGACAGGGGCATTCTTTCCTAAGAAGGCA
>JABAOH010111438.1_pt2 | contig 196187 bp, 189 predicted proteins | sample 7062181 | NCBI WGS metagenome assembly JABAOH01 (sample SAMN14538630, study PRJNA623070) | marine sediment metagenome | biome: marine biome [ENVO:00000428]; feature: marine pelagic biome [ENVO:01000023]; material: deep marine sediment [ENVO:00002113]; isolation source: pool of 5 deep marine...
CCGGTGGGGTTGTTCGGGTTACAGAAGTAGACGACGGTGGTGTCGGGCCGGATGGCGGCGAGCATCTCCTCTGGGTCGAGGCGCCACTCGTCGTCCACCGGCACGGGTATCGGCTCCGCTCCAGCTACGAGAGCGGCCATGCGGTAGACGACGAACGACGGATCGCCGAGGACGACTGATGATCCAGGTCCCGTCGCGGCGAGCGCGGTCGCGGTGAGGATCGCCGTGCTTCCCGGCCCGATCCAGATCCTCTCCACCGCTGCGTCGTGAAGATCGGCCAGAGCCTCGGCGAGGTAGTAGGCGTCGCTCAGCGGATAGCGGTGCACCCCGGCTGTGGCGGCGGCGATCGCCTCCTGCACCTCGGGGAAGGGGACCACTGGGCACTCGTTGGAGGCGAGCTCGATGATCTGCTCCAACCCGAGGTTCGCGGCGATCTCGGCTGTCGGCGGTCCGGGGTCATAGACGGGTATCGCCTCCAGATCGCTGCGGAAACGGGGCAAACCACCACCTCCTGAGGCTGACTCCCGGCGGCGGCGGAGCGCCGCGGCCCGGGGAGCGCAGCGGAGTGTATCAACCGGCTCCGGCCCTTCTGCCGGCTGCAGATTCCCCATTGACGGAGGTGCCTCAGGAGCGTATGCTGTTACCGACCGACTGACCGGTCGGTTGGCAGGAGAGGGGCTCATGCCGGGTCAGGACAGCAGAGCAGCGACCACGATGGCCCGCATCCTGAACGTGGCGCGTCGCCTCTTCCTGGCAAAGAACTATGCCGAGGTCACCACCGATGCCATCGCTCGAGAGGCCGAGGTGACCAAGGGCGGCTTGTACCACCACTTCCCCAGCAAGGAGTCGCTGTACGTCTCGATGATGCTCGGGGACCTGGAGCGGAAGCGCGAGCTATTCGAGAAGTCCGTGGGCATGGAGGGCACCGCCCGGGAGCGTCTCAGCAGCCTGACGCGCGACTTTCTCGAATTGCCGGCTGAAGAAAGGGAACTGATTCGGCTGGTGCGGCGCGACATCAACATCTTCGGCGGCGAAGATCGAGATCGGCTGGTGCGCGCCTACCAGCGAGCGTTGCCCGAACAGGTGGAGGCGATCATCCGCGATGGGGTGCGCGACGGCGAGCTCGAGCCCGGCGACCCGCGCCTCCTTTCCTGGTCCTTCGTGGGTCTCGTGGAGATCGTCATCGGCGACTATGCACGTGAGGTTCTGGGGGGTACCGAAGCCCGACTCGATCACGTCCTCGAGCTCTTTTTCGGTGGGGCCGCCGCACGTCCGGTGGGGGTGGGAGCATGACGGTCACCGCCACCAGGGTCTTTCCGCAGTGGCTCGACAAGTCGCTCGACGACGCATTGCTGGAGTGCCGCGATCTAATCGAGTCCCCCGACTTTGAGACCGTCGCCAGATGGCGTGCCGACGGTGGCTTGGTCGCCGGGCATTTCCAGGTGTACTTCCCTGAAGAGATAGTTCACGCCGCCGGCATGCTGCCGGTGAAGATGCGCGGAGCCCCTCTCGAGCCCGACGAGGCCGACTCCCACTTCGGGTCGTACCTGTGCTCGATCCTCAAGACCTCGCTCGAATTGAGCATGAGCGGCCGAGTGGAGATGGACGTCTTCTTCTCCCACCCGATCTGTGATGCCGCCCGCAACCTGGCGGCCATCTGGGGGCGCAACTTCGACCACCCCAGCCAGATCCTCTATCTGCCACAGAACCCGAACTCCTCGGGAAGCATCGACTACCTCCGCCACGAGTACGACCGGGTGCGCCGCGTTGTCGAGGAGGTATCGGGACGCGAAGTCGGGGACGACGACCTGCGCCGCTCGATCGAGGTCTTCAACGAGAACCGCCGCCTCATTAGAGAGATCTACGAGATCAAGTCGACGACCCCTTGGCTGCTCGCCGCCGAGGATGCCTATGCCCTGGTCGCCCTGGCCGGGGTGTTGCCTCGTGAGGAGCACAACGAGTTGCTGGCCGCACTGCTGCCTCAGATCCGGGAGCGCACCGCCAAGAAGGAGGATCGAATCCGGCTGGTGTTCGAGGGCGGCTTCTGTGAGCAGCCGCCGTTCGATCTCGTCCGCATGCTGGGCCGCAGCAGCTACGTCGTCGACGACGACTTCATGATCGGGCTGCGCTGGATCACCGAGGACGTGCCCGCTTCCGGCGACCCTCTGCACAACCTCGCCGAGGCGTACGTAGAGAGCTCCACGTACAGCCCGGTGCAGCACGACCTGCGCAAGCCCAAGGAGGAGATGCTGCTGGAGCGGATCCGCGAGTCGGGTGCCGAGGCCGCCATCCTCGCGGCGGCGAAGATGTGCGAGCCCGGACTAGAGGAGCAGGTGGCCTACACCCACGCTCTCGATGAGGCCGGGATCTCCTACTTCGTCACGGAATTCGAGGAGAACATGTCCTCGTTCGACCAGCTCGAGATGCAGCTGGAGACTTTCGTCGAGAACCTGCTCTTTGCCTGAGGAGAAAGCAATGGAGACCGAAGCAATCACAGATCTGGTGGGCAGAGGCAATCGTGAGGGTGCCGGTCTGTTCCGGGACTGGTTCACCGAGCTGGATGAGACGGCGAGCGGTGGTGGGCAGGCGGCATACGTGTTCGTCATGGGGAGCATCAACGAGGTGCTCAAGACGTTCGATCTCCCCGTCGTGTTTCCGGAGATCAACTCGTTGCAGACGGCGGTGCGTCGAGTTGCGCACGACTACCTGGAGGAGGCCGAGGACTACGGCTACTCGCCGGACATCTGCGGCTACGTGAAGGCCGACGTGGCCACCCAGCTGCGCGGTGGCGAACATCCCATGGGTCAGATCCCGCCGCCGGCTCTGTCGGTGCTCACCAATGCCTGCAACACCTACATCAAGTGGGCCGAGATCTGGGAGCGGATGTACGACTGCCCCACGTTCACACTCGACGTCCCCGGAACGCGCCAGGCGGGCGGGCAGACGTGGCCCGGTGACGCTGATTTCGAGGCCGATCGCAAGTACGTCGAGGTTCAGCTGAACGAGCTGATCAACGTTTGCGAAGCGGTGACCGGCCGCAAGTTCGACATCGACAAGTTCCGCGAGGTGCTCGGCTACGCCAACACCATGAGCCGTTCGTGGAACCGGATCCTCGAGCTGAATGCGGCGCGGCCGGCTCTTTTCAACGCCCTCACCGATGGGACGATCTTCCTCGGCGTGGCCAACGGCTTCAGAGGCACCGCGGAGGGAGCCCGCTACTTCGAAAGACTCGTCGAGGAGATGGAGTACAAGGCTGCCAACGGTATCGGGACCGCCATCGATGAGCAGTATCGCCTCCTCTTCGTCGGAGTGCCCTGCTACCCGATCTTTCGCCGCTTCAACGAGCTGTTCACCGACTGGGGTGGGACATTCGTCAATTCGACCTACCTTTGGTTTGCCTCAGGTGGTACCAACCGCGGGTTCGAGTACGACCTCGCCGATCCGATCGCCAGCCTCGCTGAGGGGGTCCTCGTGAGCGTGCGCGACGCCATGGACGCGATGTTCCATCAGAACGAGGTCCTCGTGGACATGGCGGAGGAGTTCGGGGCCGACGGCGTCATCTATCACCCGATCAAGAGTTGCCGCACCGTATCCACCGGCCTGGCCGACGGACGCCGCTCCCTGGCCAAGGAAAGGGACATTCCGACGCTGTTCATCGAGTCGGACATGATGGATCGGCGGGTCGTCTCGGAGGCACAGATGAAGAACCGAATCGACGCCTTCTTCGAAGGCCTGGCCTCTCGCCGCCAGCAGGCCCTGGCAGGATCGAAAGGATGACCTGATGGCATATGCAGCCGGCGTGGACGTCGGTTCCACCCAGACCAAGGCGGTGATCATCGACGAGGGCCGCAAGATCGTGGGGCGCTCCTTGATCGACACCGGGGCAAACGTGATCAAGGCAGCCGAGTCCGCCTATGTCGAGGCCCTGGAAGCAGGTGACGTCGGTGAGCGTGAGGTCGAATTCATAGTCGGCACCGGGTACGGGCGTTACCGCGTCACGTTCGGCAATACCCAGGTCACCGAAATCAGCTGCCACGGGCGCGGCGCCGTCCACCTTTTCCCCAACACGCGAACGGTCGTCGACATGGGTGGCCAGGACACGAAGGCGATCAGTGTGAGCCCCACCGGCGAGATCACCGATTTTTGCATGAACGACAAGTGTGCCGCAGGGACGGGGCGGTTCCTGGGCGCCGCTGCCGCCGCACTGGACATCCCGCTCGACGACCTCGGTCCGATCTCACTTCAATCGGATCGGCCGATCAAGATCAGTACGACTTGCACCGTCTTCGCCGAATCGGAGGTGCTGGCCTGGATCGGCAAGGGCAAAAAGATCGAAGACATCCTCTGGGGTGTGCACAAGTCGATCGCCTCTCGATCTGCCGGCCTCATGCGGCGGGTGGGGATCGAAGACGAGATCACCTTCACCGGCGGCGTCTCCCTGAATCAAGGCATGGTCAAAGCGCTCGAGGAGCGACTCGGCAAGCGACTCAACATCAGCGACGACTGCCACTACATGGGGGCACTCGGTGCGGCGCTGTTCGCTCTGGATCACGTCGCCGCGGGTCGGGCCCCGGCAAGCGAGGGAACGGGGGTCCCGTCATGACCATTACCGCCGGTATCGATGTCGGCTCGACCTACACCAAGGTCGTGGTGCTCGCCGATGAGGGTTCGATCCTCGGCCGGGCGGCGGCTCCGACCGGGTTCCGGCTGCGAGAACTGGCGCGGGAGACGTACGAGCGCGCCCTGACGGCGGCCGGGGTGGCGGAGGGGGACATCGACTACGTGGTGGCCACTGGCATCGGCCGCCACCAGGTCGACTTCAAGGATTTGCACGTGACCGACCTCACCGCCAGCGCGCGTGGCTCCACGTTCCTCTTCCCGGAGACGCGGACCATTCTCGACATCGGCGGCCAGACCATGAAGGCCAGCAGGATCGACGAGGCCTCCAAGGTGTTGTCCTTCCGCCTGAACGACAAGTGCGCCGCGGGCACCGGCGCCTTCCTGGAGAAGACGGCCCGCTACATGGGCTACACCACCGAGGAGATCGGGCCGCTCATGTCGACCTCCAAGGATCCGGTGCCGATCTCCGGCGTGTGTGCGGTTTTCGCCGAGTCCGAAGTGATCAACCATCTGTCTCTCGGCACTGCTCCGGCGGACATCATGCAGGGGGCGATCGAGTCTCTCACCGGGCGATCGGTGCAGTTGATGAAGCGGGTCAAGGCGACGCCGGAGTTCACCCTCATCGGCGGCATCCTGCGCTTCGAGACGATGGGCCGCGCCGTGAGCGAGTCCCTCGACGCCGAGGTCAACGTGCCCGATGCGGAGATGGTCCAGTTCGTGTCCGCGCTGGGTTGCGCCATCTTGGCCAGGCTCCGACTGCAGAAGCTGGCGTCGGCACAGGCGGCGCCGGTATGAGCACCCCGGTCCGCATCACCGGGCTCACCGCTGGTGACGATCCGGTGCTCGCCGCCGACGGATGGGTGCGGCGCACCGTCACCGACGTCCGGCGGGCCGATGAGTTGTCCCGGCTCTACACGGATATCGGCTTCGAGGTGCTGGTCAAGCCGGTGGATGACTCCAACTACGAGGAAGACTGCACCGGCTGTGCGACCGGGCAGTCCGCGGTGGTTCTCTACATCCGTTCCGCCGGCTGAGTGCCGCGAAAGCCGTAGAGAAACAGGCTTGTCATCTGGCGGGCCAGTTCCTGTGGTGACAGCGACGCCCGCACCGAGTGGAACCAGCGGTAAGTCCAGTTGAGCATTCCGAAGAAGCACAGCGTGGCGATGTCGATCTCGGGCTCCTGCAGGTCCGGCCGAATCTGGCGGAGGAATCCGCGTGCTCTCTCCGTGTACGAGTTGCGCAGTGCCCGCAGCTCCTCACCGGCCGGTCCCCCGAGCGTGTCCAGCTCGTGCGACATCACCCGCATCTCGTCGAGGTGCTCGAAGAAGAACTCGATGTGGTTCTCCACGAACACCACGACGGAGTCCACCGGGTCAGAGACGTCGGCAAGCCTCTCCTCGAGCGAGGCCCGAACCCTGCGGAAGTTGCCGGTCATCATCGCCTCGAGGAGCCCTTCCTTGCTCCCGAAGTGGTGATAGATGCTGCCCAGGCTGGCCCCGGTGGCCTCGGCCACCTGACGCATGGACGTGGCGGCGAAGCCCCGATCGCCGAATGCCTTGGCCGCGCCGCGCACGATCTCGTCGTAGCGGGTGGCTCCGGGCGAGCTCGTCACTCGTTCCTCCACTGTGGGGGTCGTCGCTCCATGAAGGCGCGTATCCCCTCGCTGCCGTCGTGCAGCGGGAGCAGTTCCTCGACGTAGAGCTCCTCGGCCGCGGCCAGATGCTCGGCGAACGCGGTCGATTGCCGCGTGCGGATCGCCTTTGTGGCTATCCGCAGCGACGCCGCGGAACGGGGCAGGAAATGCTCCTCGGCATATGCGGCCACGGCCCCCTCCAACTCGCCGACAGGCACGAGGTCGTTGACGATGCCGAGGCGGTGCGCCTCGGGAGCGCTGAGGTCGCGTCCGGTGAGGAGCACGTCTTCCGCCACTCTTCCGGCGAGCAGAGCCGTTGCCGCCGGTGCGAGCACGCCGAGTCTGATTTCGGGCGATCCGAAAACGGCGTCATCTTCGGCGAGGATCAAGCCGCAGGCGAGTGCGATCTCGAAGCCGCCGCCCAAGCACCGGCCTTGAACCGCCGCCAACGTCGGATAGGGGAAGCCGACGAGCCGCCGAAGCACGTCGCCAAATGCAGAGAGCATCTCCGGTGCGACGTCCGGCAGGTGTTCGGGCACGCTGGCGCCGAAGCAGAAGTTCTCTCCGGCGCCTCGCAGGACGAGCACCTTGGAGTCGGGAGCAGCGGCTGCGGTCTCGAGCACCGGTGTCAACTCGGAGCACATGGCTATGTCGATTACGTTGCCCGGCGCCTGATCGAGCGTGACTGTCTGTACCGCCCCGCCGGCCGAGACGTCGTGGCGGATCGCGGTGCTCACGAGGCGTCCTCATACTCCGGGGAGACGGCGGCGATGAGGTCGTCTCCCCAGAGCTCGCCGGCCGCCAGACGGCGTCGCAAATCGATGAAGTCGACCTCGCGTCCGCTCTCTCGGGAACCGCGGTGAAACGCCCTAAAGCCGGCCTTCGCCTCCGTCATCATGTTGAGCGAAAGCCAGGCCCGGTTGGTTTCCTTGTTGGCGTCCCAGTGCTCGAGCTTCTTCTTGCGCAACGATTCGATCGTCTTCAGGGTGCAATCCGGCATCGTGTACAGGACCTTGGTGATGAGTGCGTCGACACCGGCATCGAGGAGAGCGAAATCGATCTCGCCGGAGCGCAGTATCTCTTTGCCCGCAGCCAGATCGTCCCCTTCCTTGGGATGGCCGAGCACGGGACGGCCCCAGTCGTCGAGGAGGCGATCTGTGATCACCAGGGGGTTGGGGACGAATTCTCCGTCGACCTTCAGCACGGGGAAGATGTCGTTCACCAATCCCAGGCGCAGCGCTTCATGGGCGCTCCACGGCTCGCAGAGCACGCAACTCGCCACCGCCTCGGCCCAGCCCACATACAGGTGGAGGAAGTCGGTGGAGCCACCGTCGGGCGCCGAGCCGTGCTTGGGGCCCGCCTGGCCGAACCGCGCCAGGTCGCTGGCCAGCGTGAAGTCGCAGGCCATGCCGATCTCCTGGCCGCCGCCGATGCGCATCCCGTTGACGCGGTTGATGACCGGTTTGTCGCAGGCGAGGATCGCCGAGACCATGTCGTTGAACAGCCGCATGTACTGGCGGTACTCGCCGGGCTGGCCGGCGTAGTACTCCGAGTACTCGGCGGTGTTGCCCCCGGTACAGAACGCTCTGTCCCCGGTGCCGGTGAACACCACTGCGACCGCGGCGCGATCCATCGAAGCGCGGCGGAAGGCGAGGATCACTTCCTTGACGGCGACGGTGGTGTAGGAGTTGAGCTGCTCGGGATTGTCGAGCGTGATCCACACCGCATGGAGACCCTCGACTGCCTCTCCCGCCTGGTCGAGCACCGGCCGGTGCTCGTAGCCGACGGTGGAGAAGGTGGCCTCCGGGACCAGCTCGTGATTGACGTGTTCCATCGTGCTCCTTTCAGGGGGTCAGGATTATTCGGCGTGGATCCGATCCGGCGCGCGCCTCGTCCAGAGCGGAGGCGATCTCGGTCATGTCGACTCTGCGAGTGAAGGGGAGCAGCGTCACCGCACCGCTGGTGACGAGGTCGATCGCCTCGGCATAGCGCTCCGGCGGGCATCCCCAGCTGCCGAAGGCGTCGGCGTCGAAGGCCATCAGGTTGGAGAGCCGAAGATGGACCTTTGCCCGAGTGAAGCCGACGATGGCCAGCGTCGCAGTGGGCCCGACGAGCCCGAAGGCCGTTTCCTGGCCGGCCGCCGTGCCGGAGCACTCGAAGATCTTCCAGCCGATGCGAGGGGCTCCCAAGGATGAGGCGTGTTCTCGCACCCGATCCCGCACCTCGCGAGGGGAGAGCCCGGATGCATCCACGACGGCCGCGGCTCCGTGGGCGGTAAGAGGCTCGAGGCGGGCCGGGTCGATATCGATGGCAATCACACGGGCGCCGCTGGCCGCCGCCACCTGAACTGCGTACGTGCCCACTCCACCGGTGCCGACGACGGCGACTAGGTCACCTTCGTCGACCCCGGCCCGCCGCACCGCCTGCAGCGGCGTGGTGACGGCGTCGGCAACCACGGCCAGGTCCGCCAGCTCGTAGCCGGTGGGGAGCTCGGAGACCTCGGCGAGACCGGCTGCGGGGACGATCACATGGCTGGCGAAGCCGCCGTCGCGATCGTTGCCCGGCATGACCTGGCGGCTGCAGGCATTGCCGCGGCCTGTACCGCACAGGTCACACTCGCCACAGGGGATCACCGCCGCCACCACGACCTGCTTGCCGTTCCATGCCGTGGCGTCCGCACCGGCAGCGACCACGGTCCCGGCGATCTCGTGGCCCAGCACCAGGGGTGGCTCCTTCCTGGTGGCGACGTGGCCGTCGAGGAATCCGAGGTCGGTATGACAGATGCCGCAGCCGGCGACGGCGACGACCGTCTCGTCGGCATCGGGCTCGGGGATGGCATCCTCCACCCTGGTCAGCGGCTGCTGCGGCTCATCCATTCGCCAGGCGTGGCGCTCCATCGAGTCTCCTTAGAACGAGCGTTCTAGTCACTATGAGGGGCCTGGAGCCCAGTGTCAAGGGAAAACCAATCAGGCGAGGCTTGGCCTATTCCATCTGGTCTGCACAAAACAGAACAATCGTTCTACGGGGTTCCACAAAGGCTGCGGCGGGCGTGTAGTGGTCTACCGTTGCCTGATGAACGACACCGCCACCGCCGCCCTGCGCGCCGAGCACCGCCTGATCCTCGAGGTCGCTGCGGTTCTGGAGCGCGTTCTCGATAGTGGAACCGTGGACACCGACTCACTGACGGATTGCGTCACCTTCTTCCGCTTGTTCGCCGACGCGTGCCACCACGGCAAGGAGGAAGACCTCCTCTTCCCGGCGCTCGAGAGTGAGGGGATGCCAGTCGACTCGGGACCGATCGCCGTCATGCTCCACGAACACCGCATCGGCCGCGAGTTCGTGGGGCGGATGGCCGCGGCGCTACCCGGAGTCGCCGACGAGGACGCGGCGTCGAAGGTCGAGTTTGCTGCGGCCGGCCGCGGCTACATCGAGTTGATCCGAGGCCACATCGCCAAGGAGGACGGTGTGCTCTTCGAGATGGCCGACGGAATGATCGTCGGCCCGGAATGCCGCGACCTGTGCGCTGCCTACGAGGACGTTTGCGCCCGCCGCTTCGAGGGACGGACGCTGCAGGACCTGGAGGGCATTGCCGGCGGCCTGCGAGACCGCTACTCGGCGGACTGAGCCTCGAGTACGGCGAGAATCCCTCCGGCGGAGAGTATCTCGCGCATCTCCTCCGGCAGTGGCTCTCCCTGAAGGGTCCTGCCCCCGTCGGCCGCGGCGATCGTTCCCGCGGCGAGATCGATCACGACCTCCTCACCGGCGGCAAAGGACTCGTGGACTCCTTGGCAGATCAAGATGGGTAGCCCTATCGCCACTGCGTTGCGCATGAAGAGCCGGGACAGCGATTCGGCGGCGACGCAGGCGACTCCTAGAGCTTGGAGGTTCTCTGCAGCCGTCTCCCGGCTGGAGCCGCATCCGAAGTTTCTCCCCGCGATCACCATGTCACCCGGTGCCACTGAGGAGGCGAAGTCGGGGTCGAGGGTCTCCAGCGTGTGCTGCATCCTGACCTCCACCGGCTCCACGGCGAACTCGCCGGGCGAGAGGAGATCGGTGCTCACATCGTGCCCGAATCTCCAGACGCGGCCTCGCATGAGATCTGGCTGGTCAGACATCGGCGCCAACCTCTCGGGGATCGGCGACGCGCCCCACCAGTGCCGACGCCGCGACGGTGGCGGGTGAGGCCAGGAAGATCTCGGCTTCGGTGCTGCCCATGCGGCCGGGGTAGTTGCGGTTGTGCGTGCCGATGCCGCGTTCTCCCGGCCCCAACAGGCCGCTGTGCCCGCCGAAGCACGGGCCACACCCCGACGGCAACACCGACGCTCCCGCATCGACGAGGGTGGCGATGATGCCCTCGGCGAGGGCCTCGGTGAGCACGGCCCGCGAAGCAGGGGCCACGATCAACCGGACGCCGGGGGCGATCGTGTGTCCGTCCAGGACGCTGGCGGCGGCCCGCAGGTCCTCGAGCCGCCCATTCGTGCAGGAGCCGACGAAGGCCTGCTGGATGGTGATCTCGCCGAGGTCGTCTACGGGGGCGACGTTGTCCACTTCGTTGGGGAGGGCCACCTGCGGGGCCAAGTCGGACAGGTCGAGTTCGTGGACGGCCTCGTACTCGGCGTCGGAGTCGGCGTCGAGAGGCTCCATCTCATCGACGCCGCGGGCGGCGAGATACTCGGCGGTGACGTCGTCGGCGCGGAAGAGCCCGAACTTGGCGCCCAGTTCCACCGCCATGTTGGCCACAGTGAGGCGGCTCGACATGTCGGCCCGGTGCGCCGCGGGACCCGCAAACTCCATGGCGCGGTACTGGGCGCCGTCGGATCCGAAGCGACCCGCCAGATAGAGAATGACGTCCTTCCACGACACGGAAGCGGCGAGATCGCCGTGCAGTTCGTAGCGGATCGTCTCCGGCACCCGGAACCAGAGGCGTCCCGTGGCCATGACGTAGATCATCTCCGAGGTGCCAATTCCGGTGGCGGCTGCGCCGAGGGCGCCGCTGGTGGTGGTGTGGGAATCGGTGCCGACCACCAGCATTCCCGGGTGCACGTGCCCCTTCTCCGGGAGCAACTGGTGGCAGATCCCTTCGCCGGCGTCGTGGAAGGCCTCGATGCCGAACCGACGCGCGTGGTCGCGGATGCGTGTGTGCAGTTCGGCTGCCTGCGGGGAGGGAGGGGGAACGAGATGGTCGATGACGACGACGGCCTTGTCGGGGTCGAACACCTCCCCGAAGCCAACCTCGGTGACCTTGTCGAAGACCGTCGCGGCAAAGATGTCGTGCACCATCGCCAGATCGATGTCGGCGACGACGAACTCACCGGCGGTGACCTCGGTGCGCCCCGCGGCTCGCGCCATGATCTTTTCGGCCAGAGTCGAACCCATGCGCCTCGCCCCCTCTCAGCCGGCACCCAGGCTACGGCCACCGCAGACGTAAAGCACCTGTCCTGTGACATAGGAGGCTTCGTCCGAGGCGAGGTACAGCACAGCGTTCCCTATGTCCTCAGGCGTACCGACCCGCTTCATGGGGATCGTCTTGACCAGACGCTCCTTGATCTCGTCATCGAGGCCCTGGAAGAGGGGGGTGTCGACGAGTGCGGGGGCGATGCAGTTGGCGGTGATCTTGTACCGCGCCATCTCCAGGGCAAGCGTCTTGGTGAGGCTGACGACCGCACCCTTGGAGGCGGAGTAGTTGGCCTGGCCGGGACCGCCAAGCCACGCTCTGGAGGAGATGTTGACGATGCGACCGTATTCCTGCTCCATCATGTGGGGCGCTGCGGCTCGACACGTGAGGAACTGCGACTTCGAGTTGACGCGCAGGACCTCGTCCCAGTTCTCTTCGCTCATCTTGGCGAGCCAGCCATCGCGGGCGATGCCGGCGTTGTTGACCAGGATGTCGACCTTCCCGAACTCGTCGATCGCTCCGGCGACCATCGCTTCCGCCCCGTCGGCGGTGCCGACGTCGGAGGCGATTCCGATTGCTTCGATCCCGGCCTTCTCCAGGGCAGCAACGGATTCGTCGACTCTCTCCTCGACGAGGTCGTTGACGACGACCTTGGCGCCGGCTTCGCCGAGGACTCGAGCGATGCCCGCTCCGATGCCCTGGCCGGCTCCGGTGATCACCGCCACTCGGTCTTTGACGTTCACTGTGGGTACCTCCCTACTTTCCTTTGAACTCTGGGTCTCGCTTCTCGACGAAGGCCTGGATGCCCTCCTTGCGGTCCTCGCTGGCGCGCAAGACGGCATGGCTGGTCGACTCGAAGTCGAGGCCTGACTCGATGTCGGTGTCGCTCGCCCGGTTGATGAGAACCTTGATGCGGTCGAGTGAGAGTGGTGCCTTGGCCGCTATCTGTTCGGCCAGGGCCTTGGCCTCGGCGAGGAGATCGGCGTCGGGAACCACCTTGTTGACCAGGCCCATGCGGAGCGCTTCTGCGGCGTTGTAGCGCTCCGCGGTGAACATCATCTCCTTGGCGTACCCGGGTCCGACCAGCCTGGTGAGTCGCTGTGTACCGCCCGCCCCGGGAAGGCTGCCCACCTTGGCCTCAGGGAAGCCAACCTGGGCGCCTTCTGCAGCGATACGGATGTCACACGCCAGTGCCATCTCCAAACCGCCACCCAGCGCATAGCCCTGCAAGGCGGCGATGACCGGCACGTTGAGGTTCTCGAAGCGACCGAACACGCTGCGCACCAGAACACCCAGCGGATCGTGCACCGTCCCTGCTTCGTATTCGGCGGCGCGGCTCTTCAGGTCGGCGCCGACGCAGAAGGCCTTTTCCCCAGCGGCGGCGAGTACCAAGGCTCGGATCTCCGGATCTGCCTCCAGCTCATCGAGAAGACCGGCCATCGTGTGGAGCATGTCGGTCGTCATCGCGTTGAGTGCCTGCGGTCGGTTCAGGGTCATCACCGCGACGGCCCCTTCGCGCTCGAACAGCACGAGCTCCTCGGTTGTGTCTTCGGCCACTTCGGCTCCTATCTCTCGGGACCGGCGACGACTCCCCGGCCCATCAGGTCTTCGATCTCGGCGACGGTGAATCCTCGCTCGCCGAGAACCTCCTCCGTGTGTTCGCCGGGGATCGGCGGCGCCGGCCGTCCGGCTGCGGCCGTGGTCTCCTCCAGCCTGGCGGGGAGGCGGGGAGAGCGCACCGGCCCGGTCACCTCATGCTCGCTGGTGACGAGAATGCCGCCGTCCACCACCTGTTCCGCCGTCACCAGCTCGGGGTAAGCGAGTATCGGGCCGCAGAGGATGTCCGCGGCCTCGAGTGCCTCCATCCAATCTGCCGTCGTCCGTGTAGCGAAGATCGGGGCCAGCACCTCGTTGAGTTCGGCGCGGGCTTCGACTCGCTTGCCGTTTTCGTCGAAGCGGGGGTCGACGGCGAGGTCGGGTATGCCGAGCACGTCGCAGAGGGCCGGCCATCGCTTTGCCGTGTAAGCGGCGACCATGACGTGTCCGTCGGCTGTGGCGTAGGCCTCGTTGGGGGCGGCGTACGGCGCGGCGCTGCCCAAGCGCTGCGGAGGTCTTCCGTCGGCGAGGAACATGGACAGCGGCACGACCTGCAAGGAGAGCAGGGCGTCGAGCAATGAGACATCGACCCGCTGTCCGCCTCCACCCCTCTCCCTGCCGAGCAGGGCTGCGAGGATCGCCTGCGTCATGAAGGCCCCTCCGGCCATGTCGGCAGCGGGTACGCCAACCTTCACCGGTCCTGCCTCCGCAGTCCCGGTGACGCTCATGATGCCGCCCATGGCCTGGGCCACGCCATCGACGCCGGGCCGGTCCCGCCACGGGCCTTCCTGCCCGAATGCAGAGATGGCGGCGTAGATCAGTTCGGGGTTGCGGGCCCGAATGGCGTCGTATCCGATGCCGAGGCGGTCGGCTACTCCCGGCCTAAAGCTCTCCAGAGCGACGTCGCAGTCGGCGGCGAGGCGCAGGATCACATCGCTGCCACCCTTCTGTTTCAAGTCGACGACGATGCTGCGCTTGTTGCGATTCATTCCGAGGTAGGCGGCGGCGGCACCGGCGATGAACGGTGGGCCCAGGTTGCGTCCCCACTCGCCGCCGGGCGGCTCCACTTTGATCACCTCGGCACCCAGGTCCCCGAGATGCATGGCACAGGTGGGCCCGGCGGCTCCCTGGGAGAGGTCGAGGACGGTTATGCCGTCGAGCGCGGCGGTCACGTGCGGTCCCCTCGGCCGGGTGCCCACCGGGGCGTCATCACTCGGCGGCGTTGGCGTCGAGGACGCGGTGAATCTCGTCCTCGGTCAGCACGTGGTCGCCCGCCTTGGCGGCCTCCAGCACGCTCTTGATGGTTTCCGGCGTCCCGGTGATGTCGCGCCTCTCCATCCAGGCTACGACGTTCGCTTCGCCGCTCATCGGCCCCACCGTGATCTCCTGCTCCCGGCCCAGCATGTCGGCCGGCACGCCGCTGTATACGCGATTGGCGAACCAGGGGTCGCCGGTGCGGATCGCCTTGAGGACGGCGGCGGCGTGGACTCCGGTGCTCGTCTCGAAGGCGTCCTTGCCGATGGTGGGGGTGTTGGCCGGAATCGGTGTGTCGGTGGCGCGGGAGACGGCCTCCGCGTACCGGGGAAGGGTGGTCAGGTCGTTGTCGATCCACTTCAGCAACCTGAGATTGACCAGCAGGGGCTCCATAGGTGTGTTGCCCACCCTCTCTCCGATGCCGATGGCGCACCCGTGGACGCGGTGGGCGCCGGCGGAGAGTGCGGCGATCGAGTTGACCACGCTGAGGTGGCGGTCGCGATGGCCGTGATAGTCGATCTTGACGTCCTCCCCGGTCGCTTCGACGATCTCTTTGGCGAAAGAGATGAGGCTGCGCACTCCCCAGGGACTGGCGTGTCCCACCGTGTCGGACAGGCAGATGCGGCGCGCTCCGGCCTCAATGGCGGTGGTGTAGACGCGGCGCAGCACCTCGGGCTGAGCCCGCGTCGTGTCCTCGGTGACGTACATCACGGTGAGCTCGTTGTCGCGCGCCAATCGCACGGCTTCGTCGGTGGTCTTCAGGAGCCAATCGACATCCCACCCCTCGACGTATTGGCGGATCGGGCTCGATCCGATGAAGGTCGAGGCCTCGATGGGAAAGCCGGCGCGTTGTTGCGCGTCGGCGATGGGGAGGATGTCCGCCGGATGGGTGCGAGCGGCGCAGTTGGCCTCGATGCCGAGGTCTTCGCTGTCGATCTCCTGGGCGATCGCGACTACGTCCTCGAACATCTTGCCACCGGCTCCGGGGTACCCGATGTCGGCGAAGCCGATGCCCAGGGCGGAGATCGCGTGGATGATCTCGAGCTTCTCCTCGAGCGACGGCTGGCGCACCGAAGGGCTTTGCAGGCCGTCGCGCAGGCTCTCGTCGTCGATCTCCACTACCGCCGGCTTGGGCATATCTTCCTCGCCGATGAGGTTCCAGTCGTAGAGAAGGTCCTCTTTCCGGCCCGGATCGTCGGTCATTGAAGTCTCCTCGATTCGTCGTCGGCGGGCCGGCGCAGGGGACTCTGGCGGCACCAGTGCAGCGGGCGGCCCCCTCGATGGCGCCCGACGACCCCCTCCGCGATCGGAGCAGGTCGGCACGGCGGGTAGTCTACCGATCGATCGGGAGGCGCTGGATGGAGGCTCAGAAGTGACTATGACGCAACCGGACACGACACCCAGATCGTTCCGCCCGATCGAGTTCGAGGTGACCGAAGAGGGCCAGGGCTATCTCCTCGGCAGTAGGTGCGATCAGTGCGGCGCCCACTTCTTCCCGGTGCGCCAGGCCTGTGCCGGCTGCCTCCATGACGACCTGGAGACGGTCCGCTTCTCTCCTCACGGCACCCTCTACACGTACTCCGTGATCCGCCAATCCACTCCCGAGTTCGAGACTCCATATGCGCTCGGCTATGTCGACCTGCCCGAAGGGGTCCGGGTGATGACGCAACTGACCGGCCGCGAGCCCGAGGACTACGAGCTGGGCATGGAAATGGAGTTGGTGGTCGAGCCGTTCGGGTCGGACGAGGAGGGCAATGAGATGTCCGGATATCGATTCCGGCCCAAGGAGGATTCCGCATGACCGGCGTACATGTTCTCGGGATAGGGATGACCCAATTCGGCAAGCATCCCGACAAGGACGCATCGGATCTCGGGGCGGCCGCCTTCCAGGAAGCCGTCGCCGACGCCGGCGTCGACCCCCGCCTCATCGAGGCGGCGTACTGCGGCCACGTCTTCCAGGGGATGGTCACCGGGCAGCGCATCCTGGCTCAAGTGGGCCTCGCCGGTCTCCCGCTCTCCAATGTGGAGAACGCTTGCAGCAGCGGCGCCACTGCGGTGCGCGAGGCCTCCCTCTCTATCCGCGCCGGGGAGCACGATGTCGTGATCGCCGTCGGGACCGAGCATCTGACCAATCGCTTCCGCGGCGCCTTGACTCCCGATCCGAGCGATCCCGAGGCCGCAGTGGGTGCCACCATGCCGGGCGTCTACGCCATGCGGGCGCGGCGCTACATGGAGGAGTTCGGGATGACCCGCCACCAGCTGGCGATGGTCGCAGTGAAGAACAAGCGCAACGCCGCCGCCAACCCCCTGGCCCACTTCCGCAAGGAGATCACCGTCGAGGACGTTCTCGAATCTCGTCCCATCGCCGACCCGCTACGGCTTCACGACTGCTCTCCGGTAACCGACGGGGCCGCCGCGGTGATCCTTGCCAGCGATCGCGCCGCAAAGAAACTCGGTGACGGGCGCACGGTCAAGCTGGCCGCGTCGACCCTCCTCTCCGGATCGGTCGACGTGGAGCCGACTTCGATGACGTTCGAGCCCCTGACGCACAAGACGGCCCAGGCCGCCTACGAGAAGGCGGGCATCGGGCCGGAGGAAGTCGATTTCGCCGAGGTCCATGACTGCTTCAGCATCGCCGAGGTGCTGCGGGTCGAGGGACTCGGTCTCTTCGAGCAGGGTACGTATCCCGCGGCGGTGGAGCGGGGTGAGGCCGATATCGGTGGCCGGCTTCCCATCAACCCGAGCGGCGGCCTGCTCGGTAAGGGCCATCCTCTCGGTGGCACCGGCGTCGCCCAGGTCGTTGAGTTGGTGCGTCAACTGCGCGGTGAAGCCGGGGACAGGCAGATCGAGGGGGCCCGGGTGGGCCTGGCCCACTGTCGGGGTGGGAAAGCCGTCGGCATTGAAGGAGCCGCCTGCACCGTGCAGGTGCTCGTGAAGTGAGCGGCGAGCAGGTCTCGCTGCCCTTCACGCTCATGCGAGGGGGTACCTCGAAGGCGTTGTTCCTGCGCGGCGCCGACATGCCTCCTCCGGGCCCCGATCGCGATCGCATGATCCTTGCCCTGTTTGGGAGTCCCGATCCCCGCCAGATAGACGGCCTGGGCGGCGCCGACATCCTCACCAGCAAGCTGGCCATCATCGATCCTCCCTCACGACCCGATGCGGATCTCGACTACACCTTCGCCCAGGTCAGCGTCTCTGAGCCGGTGGTGGACTACGACATCATCTGCGGGAACATCTCGTCGGCCGTCGGCGCCTACGCCATCGACGAGGGCTTGGTGGACGGTGCCGAGCCGGAGACGACGGTCAGCATCTACAACACCAATACCAACCGCGTTTTTCGGGCGGTGGTTCCGGTACGAGACGGCAAGGCGCAGGTTGCCGGTGACTTCAGCATCGATGGTGTCCCAGGGACTGGTGCGCCAATTGGCCTCGACTTGAGCGGGACGTACGGGAGCGAGACGGGGGTTCTCCTCCCCACCGGAAACCCAGTCGACACGCTCGACACGACGGTGGGGCGAGTACCGGCCTCGATCGTGGATTTGGCGAGCCTTGGGGTCTTCTTCGACGCAGCGGCGGTGGAGATGACGGGAACGGAGGGCCCTGACGACGTCACCCCGGATCACGTCACGGCGTTTGTGGCGATCAAAGAGGCGGCCGCCAAGTTGGTCGGCCTGGCTCCCGACGCCCTCACTCCAATCCCCGCGGCCGTTGCCGCACCCCGTCGTTACACGGCTTTCGGAAAAGACCAGGTCGTCGAGGCAGAGCATGTAGACCTGGTGGCACGTGTCATCGGAGGTCGGCCCCCGATGCTGCACAAGGCGTATCCTGGAGCCTCGGCGGCTTGTACCGCGGTTGCCGCTTCGATACCGGGCACCATTGCCGCCGAAGTCGCCGAACCGGTCGAGGAGGGAATCGTGCGCATCGGCCACACCAGCGGGGTCATGATCGTCGACGTCGAGGTCGTGGCCGACGGTTCGGAGTGGAGAGTGGAGCGAGCCGCCTACGGGCGGACGGCGCGACGTCTGGCCGAGGGCACCGCGTTCGTGCGCCGGGAGGCTGCGAGTTCGGAGGGTTGATGGCGGACGGTGTCCTCGCCTTCAGCGTCAACGGCCGGGCGTATTCCCTGGTCGCCTCGGACAACCGCACCCTGCTCGAGGTGTTGCGCGAGGATCTCGCCCTCACCGGTACCAAGCACGGGTGCGAGCTGGGGGAGTGTGGTGCGTGCACGGTGTTGGTCGACGGTGATCCCGTGCTCTCCTGCATAACCCTCGGGCCGCAGGTCCAGGGACGCGAGGTGACCACGGTGGAAGGCCTTGCCAATGGCGCGGACCCCCATCCACTCCAGAAGGCCTTTGGAGCACGAGGCGCGGCGCAATGTGGATATTGCACACCGGGGATGCTGATGGCGGCGGCTGCCCTGTTGGAGCGGAACTCTGAGCCAGATCTCGATGAGATCCGGCATGCGCTGGCGGGAAATCTGTGTCGCTGCACCGGGTACATCAAGATCCTCGAGGCGGTGCAGCTGGCGGGACGGGAACTGCGATGACCGCCGTCGGCAATGCAGGACCGCGGATCGATGCGGTAGAGCAGACCACAGGACGAACCCTGTACGCCGATGACATGGCGCTCGCCGGCATGCTGGTCGGGCGGCAGCTCCGCAGCCCGGTGGCGCACGGCCTCATCGTGTCGATCGACACCAGCCGCGCCGAGGCGTTGCCGGGCGTCCACGCCGTCATCACCGGATCGGACCTCCCCATCAAGTTCGGGATTCTTCCCGTGAGTCAGGACGAGCACGCCCTTGCCGTCGACAAGGTGCGCTACGTCGGCGAGCCGGTGGCCGCCGTCGCCGCCGACGATGCGGCGACTGCGGATCTCGCCTTGACCCTCATCGACGTCGAGTACGAGGAGCTGCCTCCCATCACTTCAATCGATGAGGCCCTGGATCCCGAGGGCGTGCTGATCCATGGAGAGGGGACGGGTCGCAACATCCATCGCAGCGCCGCTCTCGAGTTCGGCGATGTTGCCGGCGGCTTCGAAGCGGCCGAGTTGGTGCGTGAGGACGTTCTCTTCTACGGAGGAAGCAACCATGCCGCCATGGAGCAGCACGCCGCGGTGGCCACTTTCGACGGACGGCTCACCCTGTGGTCTTCGACCCAGGTGCCGCATTACGTGCACCGCGCGTTGAGCCGGGTGCTCGAGCTGGACCCGGGTCGCATTCGGGTGATTGCGGCGCCGGTCGGCGGAGGCTTCGGCGGCAAGACCGACCCCTTTTCCCACGAGATCGTGGCCGCCAAGCTGGCGATGACCACCGGCCGTCCCGTAAAGATCACGCTCAATCGCGAGGAGATCTTCTACACCCACCGCGGTCGTCATCCGGTGCTCATGTCGGTCAAGACCGGGTTCAACTCCGCAGGGGAGATCACTGCGATGCACTTCAAGACGTTCCTCGACGGAGGCGCCTACAGCAGTTACGGCATCGCGACCCTCTACTACACGGGCGCGCTGCAGACGACGACGTATCGAATCCCCAACTACAAGTTCGAGGGGGTCCGCGTCTTCACCAACAAGCCGCCGTGCGGCCCCAAGCGCGGCCACGGCACGCCGCAGCCGCGCTTCGGGCTGGAGTGCCACTTGGATCGAGCGGCGGCGGACTTGGGGATCGACCCTGCCGAACTGCGGCGCCGCAACTCGGTCGCACCGTTCTCCACAACGATCAACTATCTACGCATCACGAGTTGCGGCCTCGACGAGTGCATCGAGCGTGTGGTCGCCGCATCGGGGTATGCCGAAAAGCACGGATCCCTACCACCGGGACGCGGTGTCGGCCTCGCCGTGGGGGCGTACCTCTCCGGTGCCGGGCTCCCCATCTACTGGAACGACATGCCTCAGTCGGAGGTGCAGATAAAGGTCGATCGGGGTGGCGGGGTCACCGTGTTCACGATGGCAGCCGACGTGGGACAGGGTTCGACCTCGGTGCTGGCTGCCATCGTGGCCGATGTGCTCGGTCTGGAACCCGCCGACATCGCCATGGTCACGGCCGATACCGATCTGACTCCGGTGGACCTAGGCAGCTACTCGAGCCGGGTCACGTTCATGGCGGGTAACGCCGCCCTCGAAGCGGCGGAGAAGATCCGCGACACGATCTGTGCGGCCGCGGCAGGCGAGCTCGACGCGACCGAGGTGGTGTTGACTGCGGGGCGGGCGGAGGATGCTGCCGGCGGGGGAGAGAGCCTCAGCTGGGCAGAGGCGGTGCAAGCGGCCATCGCTCGGTCGGGTCCCCTCGTTGCCTCCGGCAGCTATCGGGCCCCGGACCTTGCCGGCCCCTACCGAGGCGCTGGAGTAGGGATCTCGCCGGCCTACAGCTACTCGGCGGCCGTGGTCGAGGTCTCGTGTGATGCTGCCACGGGCGAGGTCGAGGTAGATCGGGTGTGGCTGGCGCACGATATCGGGAGGGCGATCAATCCCTTGCTCGTCGAGGGTCAGATCGAAGGCGGGGTCTACATGGCCCTGGGGGAGGCCCTCATGGAGGAACAGGCCTTTCGCGGTGCTCTGCACAAGGGCCCATCGCTACTCGACTACAAGATGCCGACTTTCCTCGAGATGCCGCCGGTGGAGTCGATCCTGGTCGAGACGGCCGACCCGGAAGGCCCCTTCGGAGCCAAGGAGGTAGGCCAGGGCCCGTTGTTGCCGGTCGTGCCCGCCGTCGCCAACGCCGTGCACGACGCCTTGGGCATCAGCGCCGACGAGGTGCCGATTACACCCGACAAGATCGTCGCCGCGTTGCGCGGTGCGGCCCGCGGAGACGAGATGCGTATTGGCCCCCGGGGTGTGCCCGAGTTCGACTTCGGCAAGGTCACCCGAGTGGAGATCCCGGAGGATGCCCCGTGATGCGGCTTCCCGCCTTCGAGTTCTTGACGCCGACGAGCGTCGATGAGGCTGTGGCGATGCTCGCCGCCAACCCCGGGGCGGCGCTGGTCGCTTCCGGAACCGACCTCTTTCCCAATATGAAGCGCGGCCAGGTCTCGCCGCCGACCCTGATCGGCCTCGGTGGGATCGCGGCCCTGCGCGGGATCGAGGCGGCATCGGACGGATCGGTGACGATCGGCGCACTCACTCCACTCACGGAGGTGGCGGATTCCTCTGCGGTCCCGTCGGCGTTGGCGACGGCCGCCGCCGGGGTCGCTTCGCCGCAGATTCGCAACGTGGCGACCGTGGGAGGCAACCTCTGCGTCGACACCCGCTGCGGATACATCAACGTGAGCGAGCTGTGGCGCCAGGCGTCGGGTCCGTGCCTGAAGGCCGGCGGCGACGTGTGCTGGGTCGCTCCCAAGGGGGACTTGTGCGTCGCCGTGTCGTCCTCCGATTTGGCTCCAGTGGCGTTGTCGCTGGATGCCTCGGTCGACGTCGTCGGTCCGGAAGGCCTCCGCTCTGTAGCCGCCGCCGACCTATACCGGCGCGACGGGATCGATTATCTCGGTAAGTCGGCCGACGAGATCATCGCTGCGCTGCGGGTGCCCGCCCGCCCCGGGTGGCGCACCACCTATCGCAAGCTGCGCCGGCGGGGGTCGGTCGATTTCCCGATCCTCGGAGTTGCGGTCGGAGTGCGTTGGGGTGATGCCGGCGTCGTCGAGGACGCCCGGGTGGTCCTCGGCGCCGTCGACCCCGCCCCGATCAGAGTGACTCCAGCCGAAGAGGCCCTGATAGGGACCAGCCTGGAGGAAGGCGTCGTGGCGCGCGCCGCCGAACTAGCGGGCAAGCCGGTCCGGCCCTACGACAACGTCGACCTCGGCTCGCGCTACCGCAAGTGGATGGCACCCGTCTACGTCGCCCGCGCCATAGAAGACCTGGCTGAGATCGGCCCATAGCCAGGTTCTGCCAGATAAATAGGGTCTTTCGGCCCTAGGGCCAATCTCCCAACCGACCGATCGGACGGGTACGGTGGCGCACGGAGGAAGATGCCGTGGCCCGTTTTGGCAACAACAGTCAGCAGGGCGGCTCCTCTGGGGGCCTGTGGTGACCGCCGACGCTGCCACCCGCACCCTGTTGTCCGGCAACGAGGCGATCGCCCGGGCCGCTCTCGAGGCAGGGGTCACGATCGCCGCCGGCTATCCGGGCACTCCGAGCACCGAGATCCTCGAGACGTTGGCACGCATGAGCGATCTCGACGTGCGCTGGTCGCCAAACGAGAAGGTAGCGATGGATGTCGCCCTCGGCGCCTCCCTCGGTGGAGCTCGATCCCTGGTGACGATGAAGCACGTCGGTCTGAATGTTGCCTCGGACACTTTCATGACGGCCGCGTACACGGGAGTGGGCGCCGGCATGGTGATCGTGTCGGCCGACGACCCGGGTATGCACAGCTCGCAGAACGAGCAGGACAATCGGTACTACGCCCGCTTGGCCGGGGTGCCGCTGCTCGAACCGAGCGACAGCGGCGAGGCCAAGGAGTACACCAAGCTGGCGTTTGAGATCTCCGAGCAGTTCGACACTCCGGTCCTCGTACGAACCACCACACGCATCTCGCACAACCGCGGCATCGTCGACATGGAACAACCCGTCGTGGCGCCGGTGACCGGGTTCGAGCGCGACCCTTCGAAGTACGTGATGATCCCGGCGTTCGCTCGGCAGCGCCGGCCGGTGCTTCTGGAACGCTTGGAACGTCTCGCCGAGTACGTTGAGGAGAGCCCGCTCGCAGTCGAGAGCGGCCGCGGCACCGAGCTCGGCGTCGTCACCGCCGGCATCGCCTACAACTACGTACGCGAGGTGCTGCCAGAGGCCCGAGTCCTCAAGTTGGGGATGACCCACCCCCTTCCCATCGAGCGGATTCGCGCCTTTGCTGCTTCGGTCGATCGGCTGCTCGTCGTCGAGGAGCTCGACCCCTATATGGAGGAAGCCATTCGGGCCGCCGGCATCGAGGTCGAGGGGAAGTCGCTGTTTCCCCGCGCCGGTGAGCTCAGTCCCGATGCGGTCCAGCGCGGTTTGGCGGTGGGTGGGTTGGACGATGTCACCGCCCCCGTCGCTCCACTTCCCGAGACCGTCACCAGGCCACCCCTCATGTGCCCCGGCTGCCCGCACACCCCTCCATTCATGGCGCTGAAACGCCTCGGTGCGGTAGTGGCCGGCGACATCGGCTGTTACACGCTTGCCGCACTGGAGCCGCTTGCGGCTATGGACACCTGCGTTGCCATGGGCTCGAGCATCGGGATGGCCGTCGGGTTGGCTGCATCAGGCGGGGCTGGTGGTCCCGTAGTTGCCGCCATAGGCGACTCGACCTTCATGCACGGCGGCATCGCCGGCCTCTCCGAGGCGGTCTACAACAAGGCGAACATCACGGTGCTCATCCTCGACAACGGCACGGTGGCCATGACCGGCGGGCAGGAGCACCCGGGAACTGGGGTCACGCTGCAGGGCACGGAGACGAACGCCGTTGATCTCGTGGCCCTGTGTCAGGCCCTCGGTGTCCAAGACGTCAGGGTCATCGATCCATACGACCTCGCCGCTACCTACGCCGCTCTGGAGGGTGCCATCGCCCATGTGGGACCGTCGGTGGTGATCACCAACCGGCCGTGTGTCGAAGCGCCGCTCAAGATCCGCGACCGGCCCTATCGGGTGATAGCCGACGATTGCACGGCATGCCAGGCGTGCATGACGGCGGGCTGCCCGTCGATCGTGTGGAATGAGGAGACCTATGAGGGCCGGCGCAAGGTGACCATCGATCCGATCACCTGCACGGGGTGCACGTTGTGCGCCCAGCTGTGCCCGCCCCGGGCGATCGAGCCGGTGCCGCTGGAGACGGCCGGTGTCTGACTCCCGCTCCGGATCGCAGGGCCTCGTGCTCGCCGGAGTCGGCGGACAGGGTGTCGTCCTGGCCTCGATGATCGTGGCCGACGCGTTGATGCGCGCCGGTCACGATGTCAAGCAGAGCGAAGTCCACGGGATGGCGCAGCGCGGTGGATCGGTGGTGAGCCATATCCGCTGGGGGCCCGACGTGCACAGCCCGCTGGTCCCCGAGTCAAGTGCCGAGGTCTTGGCGGCCTTCGAGTGGGCCGAGGCTCTGCGCTGGCTGCAGTATGTGCGGCTCGGCGGTGCCGTCGTGGCCGATATCAGGACGATCGTTCCCCCCGGGGCATGCGGCGACCGGCTCGGCTGGACCACGGCCTATCCCGAGATCGACACTCAGGTGATCGGCAGCCGCCGGCTCAAGACGCGGATGGTCGACGCCGCTTCCACAGCCAGCGAACTGGGGAACATCCGCGCTGCCAACAGCGTGATCCTGGGCACGGTCGCAGCATTCCTCGACATCGAGACCGCTCACTGGGAGTCGGCGATCCGAGATCTGGTTCCGCGAGGGACGGCGGAGGTCAACCTGGCGGCCTTTCGCGCCGGCCGGGACGTGCCCGAAGCCCAAGCCAAGCCGGTGACGCCGCTACGGAACGATTTCCCCGGGGCCCATCACATTGACATCAACCACCAGTGGTGCAAGGCATGCGACATCTGCTCGCGGATCTGCCCGGAGTACTGCCTCGAAATCGACGACACGGCCAAGTTGCGCGTTGTGGATGCCGCGGCCTGCACCGGCTGCCGGCTGTGCGAGATGCTGTGTCCCGACTTTGCCATCGAGATCCGTGCCCCGCGCACTGCGGCCGGAGTGGGACGGGCCTCATGACCGTCCGTCTCATCCAGGGCAACGAGGCGTGTGCGCTGGGCGCAATCGCGGCCGGGTGCACGTTCTACGCCGGGTACCCCATCACGCCGTCGTCGGAGATCGCGGAGCACATGGTGCGTCAGCTGCCCGGCGTCGGGGGAATCTTCGTGCAGATGGAAGATGAGATCGCCTCCCTCGCAGCGGTTATCGGTGCGTCTCTGGCGGGACGTAAGGCCATGACGGCGACCAGCGGCCCGGGCTTCTCGCTGATGCAGGAGCACATTGGCTTCGGTGCGATAGCCGAAGTCCCGTGTGTGGTGATCGACGTCATGCGGGGCGGTCCCAGCACCGGCTTGCCGACGTCCCCCTCGCAGAGTGACGTGATGCAGGCACGCTGGGGGACGCACGGGGATCGCCCTGCGATCGTCCTCGCCCCCGCCTCCGTGGGCGAGGTGTTTGAATTGACCGTCAGGGCGTTCAACCTCTCCGAGCGTCTTCGCACTCCGGTCACCCTCGTGTACGACGAGGTGGTCGGACACACTCGGGAGAGTGTCGAGCTGCCCACTGACCTCGCCACAGTGGAGAGGCGTCGCCCCGACTCGGACCCGGCCGACTTCTGGCCCAAGGTGGCGCCATCCGACGGGGTTCCTCCGCTGCCGGCTTTTGGTGACGGTTACCGGTTCCACGTCACCGGTCTCACGCACGATGAGCGCGGTTTTCCCACGACCGAGGCAGAGCACGCCGCCGATCTGACGGCACGGCTCCACTCCAAGATCGATGCTCATGCCGCCGAGATCACCTCGGTGGAGACCTACATGATCGATGACGCCGAGGTGGCGTTCTTTGCCTACGGGATCGTCGGCCGTTCCGCCCGGGAGGCGGTGCGGCGGGCCCGGGAGCGCGGCGACAAGGTCGGCCTGGTGCGGCCTAGAACGCTGTGGCCCTTTCCCGACGAGGAGGTCGCCGCGGTGGCCGAGCAGGTCGACGCGATCATCGTGGCCGAGATGAACATGGGCCAGATGATTGGAGAGGTGGAGCGGGTCGGGCGGGGCCGAGCCCGGGTCGTCGGGCACCAACGCGCCGACGGCGAGCCGATCACCCCCGACGAACTGGACGCCAGGCTGGAAGAGCTTGGTCAGGGAGTGAGAGCATGACCGCCGGAGTCAAGTCGTATCTGCGGGAGTGGGCGATGCCGCACGTGCTGTGCCCAGGCTGCGCTCACGGGATCATCCTGCGCGCCTTCCTCGAGGCCGTGCGGCGCCTCGATCTGGACCAGGACAAGCTGGCGATGGTCGCGGGGATCGGGTGCAGCAGCCGCCTCGCCGGCTACGTCGACTTCTGCACCCTGCACGGCACTCACGGCCGAGCACCCGCCTTTGCCACCGGCCTCAAGCTCGCACGTCCCGACCTGGAGGTCGTCGTCGTCACCGGGGACGGCGACGGACTCGCCATAGGCGGTAACCACTTGATACATGCGGCACGGCGCAACATCGACATGACGGTCATGCTGCTCAGCAACAACATCTACGGTATGACCGGCGGCCAGGCGGCTCCCACGACGCCCCTGGGCGCCGTGGCCTCGACCACGCCGCGGGGCAACACCGAGCCGCCCTTTGATGCGTGCAAACTGATGGTGGGCGCCGGCGCCTCCTTCGTCGGCCGAGTACTGGCAGCGAATCCGGGGCTCATCACCGATGTGATGGCGGAGGCCATGAGCCATCACGGATTCTCATTCGTGGAGATCATCAGCGACTGCCCTGAGTACTACGGGAGGTACAACCAGGTGCGCAGCGGCTCGGAGATGCTCACCTGGATGACGAGGCTGGAGCAGGGCGTGGCCGTTCCTCTGGCGGATAAGGCCTTCGTCGACCACGTTCCGACTTCCACCATCCCGGAGGGGATGGACACGGGCGTGCTGCATCGAGAGGAGCGGGAAGTGTTCACGGGGGTACACGGGCCGGGGCCGGGTTGAGACACGAGATCCGGATCGCCGGAGCCGGTGGCCAGGGGGTAGTAACGGCCGGGAGGATCCTCGCCGAAGCGGCGATACTGTCCGGTCTCAGCGCTACCCACAACCAAGTCTTCGGGCCGCAATCACGAGGAGGCGCAAGCCGATCAGACGTCGTGATCTCCGACACCGACATAGGGTTTCCGCTGGCGGACTCGATCGACCTCCTCGTCGTCTTGAGTGTCGAGGCGAACGCCCGCTTCGGCGCAGACCCCGGTTCCGGCGTCACAGTTATCGCCGATGAAGTGGCGGTGCGCGAGGCGCCTCCCGGCGGCGCCGACCTGCACATCTTTCCTCTCGTCGAAGCAGCGCGCCGCGTGGCCGGTGGTGAGATCGCCGCCGGGGTAGTGGCCCTGGGGACGCTGCACTCTCACGCCGGGATCGTGACCGCCCCGGCTCTGCGCGAGGCGGTGGCGGCTAGGGTCCCCGAGCGGCATCGCGAGATGAACCTCGAGGCCCTCGAAGCGGGCATGACCCTCGTCGACGGGAAGTGAAGTGGCTGCGGAACCCACAACGAAGGATCGGATTCGCAACGAGGCGGCCGCTCTCTTTCGGGAGAAGGGTTTCAACGGTACGAGCATGGCCGATCTGGCCGCCGCGGTGGGCATGACCAAGTCGAGCCTCTACCACCACTTTCCGAGCAAACAGTCTTTGTTGTCGGAGATCATCGAGCGGACCGTCACGCGCGTGACGCCGCTGATGGAATCGATCGTCTCGGCGGACCTGCCGGTGGAGGAGCGGCTGCGGCGCGCTGTGGTGCTGCACACCGTCGCCGGCATCGAGGATCGCGACTCCCTCGCTTGCTTCGTCGAGGAGGGCCGCTTCCTCTCGCCTGACTACATGGCCGCTCACGTCGCCAACCGCGATCGCTACGAAGAGATGTTCCGTGACCTCTTCGAGGAGGGTGTCGCCGCAGGTGTCTTTGCCGCCCAGGATCCGGGGATAGCCGTGCGAGCGATGCTGGGGATGTGCAACTCGGTGGTCCGCTGGTACCGGCCTGGCGGAGACCGTACGCCCGAGGAGATAGCGGAACAGTTCGCCGATCTGATTCTGGGTGGCGTTTCCCACCGCGCCCTCACGAGTATCGACTGAGCCGGGCTACGCCTGCAGATCGGCGTCGTCGAGACGCTCGAACACCCTCTGTGCCTTGCCCGTCTCCTGCCGGGGAACACTGCCGGGATCGCCGACTACGACCTCGACCCGGAATCGCAGCGAGTCGGCGAGCTGTTTCTGCAGCCGGGCTTTTATCTCGGGACGGCGCGGAATCAGAGCCTGATCGTTCAGCTCCACCCGTGCCTCGAGTTCGACCAAGGTGCTGCGCCGGTCGACGATGATCGCAAAGTTCCCCGACGTCGCCGGATCCTCGAGGAGGATCGCCTCGATGGCGCGCGGATAGACGTTTACGCCGCGGATGATGAGCATGTCGTCGGCGCGGCCCTGCAAACGGTCGATGCGCCGCGACGTCCGACCACAGGGGCAGCCGGTCCCGAGCAGCCGAGTGATGTCCCCGGTGCGGTAGCGAACGACGGGCTGAGCACGCCGTGTCAGGGTGGTCACGACCAGTTCGCCCAGATCCCCGTCCGGCACGGGATCACCCGACTCCGGGTCGACCACCTCTGGATAGAAGTGGTCTTCGAGCACGTGCATCCCGCCGGGGTTCTGATGGCACTCGGCGGAGACTCCGGGTCCCATCACCTCCGACAGGCCGTAGATGTCGAAGGCGCGATAACCGTTGCCCCAGGCACTCTCGATCTTGGCGCGCAGGCCCTCGGACCACGGCTCTGCGCCGTGAATACCCCAACGCAGCGAGATGTCGTCGAGACGGCCCGAGGTGGAGGCTTCCTCAGCAAGGCGGAGGGCGAAAGAGGGGGTCGCCGCCAGTCCGGTCGCCCCGAGATCGGCGAGGAGGCCCACCTGAAAGGCGGCAGCGCCTCCGGAGGCGGGCACCGTCACGGCACCCAGCGCCTCGGCGCCGTAATGGAGCCCCAGGCCACCGGTGAACAGGCCGTAGCCGTAGGCGACGTGCACCACGTCGTCCGCGGTGCCACCCACCATGGCCAGACATCGGGCGTTGGCTTCGGCGAAGGTCGCAACGTCTTGGGCGTCGTAGCCGACGATGGTGGGTGTTCCGGATGTGCCCGAGGATGCGTGCACGCGTACGACGTCTCGCATCGGAATGGCCATCATCCCGGTGGGGTAGTGGTCGCGGAACTCCGGCTTGGAGGTGAAGGGGAGCGACGGCAGATCGGCGACCGAGACCACCTCGCCGACGCCGGCCAGCTTCTGGCGCCAGTAAGACGATTCGTGGCCGCGGAGGCGTTCGATGAGTGCCGCCAGGCGTTCCCCTTGAAGCCTCTCGAGCTCGCGCGCCGGCAAACGTTCGATCTCGGGAAGGTGCATCGCCCGCTCCTCGGCCTCGTTGTCGGCAGGCTACCCAGCACCCGGCCCGACCCACTGATGCGCGCCGGATCATCCGGCCTGTGGGGTGGTCCCTCCGATCGGCTCGCCGCTCTCCAGGTTCTGCAGTCGAACCTGGCCCCGGGCTGCCATCTTGCCGTCTGACCCCCGGATGACCGTCCCCTGCCACAGCTGCTGTCGGCGGCCACGATGGATCGGCTCGGCCTCCACCACGAGGCGGCCCTCTCGGGTCGAGCGGAGGAAATCGGTGGTATTCGAGATCCCGACCGCCCCGGTGAACCCCTGGGTCAATGCCCAGTAGGCGCCGGCCGTGGAGGCGGCGGCCTCAATCAGAGTGCAGTAGATCCCGCCGTGGACGAGTCCGTAAGGCTGAAGGTGGAGCGGCGACACCTCCAGAGAGGCGACGACTCGATCGGGGGTGATCTCGTCGAACTCCAGGCCGATCTGACCGTTGAGGCCGTAGAGGACGTCTTGTTCGAGTTCGGGTGGCTGCACGGGAGGGAACGCTAGACGCCCTACGGTGCCGGGCTCGAACCGGGCCGATGCTTCCCGCGTCGGCTGCAGGCGACGCACCGTGCCGCGGCAGGCAGCGCCTGGAGGCGGACGCCACCGATGGCGCCTCCGCAGTCGTCGCAAGAACCGTAGGAGTGGTCGGCGATCTTCTCGAGGGCGCGGTCGATGGCTGCGAGCGAGCCTGCGATCGACCTGGCCGCGGCGGTCGTCGCCATTCGCTCCACCGCCTCGGTAGTGCCGTCTCCGATTCGCTTGCCAAAGGAAACGGTGCTCCCCGCCGGTGGCGGAGCGGAGAGGCGGGTCAACTCCTCGACCAGTTCCTCACGGCGGGCGGTGAGTCGCCGGGCTACGGCGTCGGCATCCGGCACCAGCCCAGGCTATGCGTTTCGGAGGCTGCTAGGCCTCGATTGCCTCTACTTCCTCGTAGATCTCGATACGCGGCTCGGCCGTGACTCCGGCCTCCCTCATCTTCTCCTTGAGTTCGGGGCTCTCCAGAAAGGAATGAGCCGTTTCCACGGATTCGAAACCGGCTACCACCGCGATCATGTTGGGGTCGTCGACGGAGCGGTTGACGCGGGCGAACTTCGCCCCATTGGCGGTGGGTGGGAATCCGTCATAGACGGCCTTCCAGGCGTCGTAGTCGGCGACCGGGTGTCTGACTGCTGCGACGTACATGGGAATCCCTTCAGTGAGTCATCGTGGGCGGCGACCATAGCCACGGCCCAGCCGACGCGATGTCGGATGGATCGGCGCTGCCCACCCGTAACGCTTTGCCCGGCGCGGACGATTACTTGGTTGACGACACGGCCGCGGGCCGGGAGAAAGCAATGACCGACGACAGGTTGAGGCACTTCGTTAAAGAACTGCGTGCTGAGGCCTCCCTAGCCGACTTCGCAGACATCGCCGATCCGGCGGTTCAGCGGGGGTCCAACAGGTCGCCACTGCTATTGCTGCGCACCCGGCTCGCGGCCGCCGTCACTACCGCCTTTGTTTCCATCGGGGGCTTCGGCGGGCTCGCTTATGCCGCCGACGGCGCCGCGCCCGGTGATTTCCTCTACGGCATCGACCGGGCTTTGGAGGCTGTCGGGATCGGGGGTGGGGGCGCCGACGAGCGACTGGAAGAGGTCCGAGACCTCGTCGGCCGCGGCCATGTGGAGCGCGGCCTCGATCACGCCGCCGAATCGGTGGTCACCGACACCGCCGCGCAGCAGGCGTTGCGAGCCGCGGCGGATCGGCTGGCTGGCTCGGACACACCGTCAGTCGCACACCAGGACGTCGCCACCCTGCTCACCTACCTGGCCGACAACAAGGGCTCAATCGACGGGCAGAAGGTCGCCGAGCTCGCCCGATCGGTGGGGAACGGCCCGCCTGAGGGTGTGACGCCGGGTCCTCCTGAGGGTGTGACGCCGGGTCCACCAGAGGGTGTGACGCCGGGTCCACCAGAGGGTGTGACGCCGGGTCCACCAGAGGGTGTGACGCCGGGACTACCAGAGTGTGTCACGCCGGGTCCACCAGAGGGTCAGACCACGGGCCCTCCCGATGGTCAGACCACGGGCCCTCCTGAGGGTGTGACGCCGGGTCCTCCTGATTGCATTGCGGCAGATCCGGCCGCCGACGAGCATCCGGGCCGGGGATTGTCGAAGGGACTGGACAAAGCCCAAGGCAACTCTCGGGGGTCCGGTAGGGACGATTAGCAGTTAGTGCCCCTCGATACGTCTAAGTAGTCGTGCTTGGCGGGGAGGGAGATGCGTCGGCGCTCGTCCGCCATGGGCTTGAATCACCCTATGGACTCCGACGACTTCGCCGATGTCCTCGCTCGGGCACGTCGCGGCGAGGAATTGGCCTGGCGACGACTCTTTCGCATCGTCTCCGGGCGTGTGGTCGGCTTCCTCGTGTCGCGCGGCGTCTCCGATCCGGAGGACATAGCCGGAGATACATTCATGGACATCGTCAAATCGATCAGGCGGTTTGAAGGGAGCGAGGAGAACTTCGTTTCGTGGTCACTCACCATTGCCCATCGGCGCATGGTCGATGCGCGGCGCAAGGCGGCCCGTCGCCGGGAGACCGTCGTCGAGGCCTCGGACTTGGATCGTGCCGATCCGACCGACGTCGCCGATGTCGCTCTCGGGATGGTCGGCGCGGGGGCGGCTCGCCGCCTGCTCGACCAGCTGACCACCGAGCAGGCCGACGTCGTTGCCCTGCGAATCTACGGCGAACTCACCCTGCCGGAGATCGCGGCCGAATTGGGAAAGCCACTCACGGCGGTCAAGTCGTTGCAGCACAGGGGCCTGGAGAGGCTTCGGCGTCTCCTTGCTGAGGACTGACGTCCTACCCCTCAGTTCTTGTAGCGCCAGACGATCCGGCCCCGGCTGGGGTCGTAGACGGAGAGGTCGAGGTCCACCTTGTCGCCGGGCAGGATCCGGATGTAGCGGCCGCGGCGCATCTTGCCGGAAGCGCGCGCCAGCACCTCCATTCCGCCTTCTATCTCGACCTTGAACATCGCGTTGGGCAAGGTCTCCTTGACGGTTCCCTGCACGCGTACGACGTCGTCTTGCTTGGCCACGATCCGATGATCTCCCGATCGGGGGTGGGCGCCGAGGCCGGAGCCACAGCAACGCCACTCAACCAGGGTGTCCTGGTGAGGTCAAACCTCGTCGAGCCGCCGGAGGTCGTCGCGGCGCACGACCTCGAGGGCGATTGCCTCTGGCTCGTGTGCAACCATCGAGACGCTCGTCACCTCCGGGATCATCTCGCGAGCGAGTGTGGAGTCGAAGGAATAGGGCCCGCCCAACCAGATCAAGCGTCGCACGGAGGCCTCGGCTGCCGCCTTTACCCAGCCCGCGATCGTGCGCATCGGGTCATCGCTGAAGGCGCGCTCCCTCGCGTCCAACGCCGCCTCTTCTACGAGAACGGCGGTGAAGCACCCGAGCGCCGCTCCCGCCACGTGCGAGACGTCGGACACGTCGCCCAAGGCGACCTTTACGGCACGGGCACGAAGCCGCCTCATGCTTTGGCGGTCGGACACGAAAGCGCGCACCTCACCGCCGCGGCCACTGAGAGCATCGGCAACGGCGTCTCCCAGTGTTGTGTCGGCTCCGATGACGATCACCGGCATGGCAACGAGCCTAGGTCGGGGGAGCGGTCGCAAAGATGGAACGCATAGCGCGGGGAAGGTGTTGTAATGGCCATAGCGGAGGTGCCGGACACGGGTCGGTCTTCCCCCACTCCCCCATCCCGGTCCGGCGCCTTCCGCTGTCCGGATTCCCCCTGGACTAGGCGCGGCAGGCCAATACACTCGCGCCCGAACGTGAGGAGTTGATCGTCTCCATGGCGACAGTCGATCTCGATCTGGGCAAGTACGAGCTCGGATGGTCCGACGAAGAAGACTATGTGTTCAAGCCGCGTAAGGGCCTGAACGAACAGATCATTCGCGAGATGTCGTCCATGAAGGACGAGCCGGACTGGATGCTCGAGTTCCGCCTCAAGGCGTATCGCCGTTTCTTACGCAAGCCGGTACCCACCTGGGGAGGTGGCGGCCTGCTGCAGCAGATCGACTTCGACGACATCTACTACTACATCAAGCCGACCGAGGGTCAGGCCAAGGACTGGGACATGGTTCCCGAGTCCATCAAGGAGACCTACGAGAAGCTCGGCATCCCCGAGGCAGAGCGGAAGTATCTCGCCGGCGTCACCGCCCAGTACGAATCGGAGGTCGTCTATCACCGCAATCGCGAGGACCTCGAGCAGCTGGGCGTCCTCTTCTGCGACATGGACACCGCGGTGCGCGACTACCCCGAGATCGTGCGGGAGTACTTCGGCACGATCATTCCCCCGAACGACAACAAGTTCGCCGCGCTCAACTCGGCGGTGTGGTCGGGCGGCTCCTTCATCTACGTGCCGCCGGGTGTCCACGTCGAGCAGCCGCTGCAGGCTTACTTCCGCATCAACGCGGAGAACATGGGTCAGTTCGAGCGGACGTTGATCATCGTCGACGAAGGGGCGTACGTGCATTATGTCGAGGGATGTTCGGCACCGGTGTACTCCAGCGACTCCCTGCACTCCGCGGTCGTCGAGATCGTCGTCAAGGAAGGCGGCCGCTGCCGCTACACGACGATCCAGAACTGGTCGAACAACGTCTACAACCTCGTCACCAAGCGTGCCGCCGCCTACAGGAACGCGACGATGGAATGGGTCGACGGCAACCTCGGTTCCAAGCTGACCATGAAGTACCCGGCCGTGTGGCTGATGGAGGAGGGAGCGCACGGGGAGGTGCTCTCCATAGCGTTCGCCGGCGACGGGCAGCACCAGGATGCCGGCGCCAAGATCGTTCACGCGGCCCCGGCCACTACTTCCTTGATCACTTCCAAGTCGATTTCGAAGGACGGAGGAAGGGCCGGTTATCGCGGCCTGGTGCGCGTCGAGGATGGAGCGGAGGCCGTCAAGTCTTTCGTGCGCTGCGACGCCTTGATACTCGACGAAGACAGCCGCAGCGACACCTACCCGTACATGGAGATCGAGGAGGCCGACGCCCAGATCGGGCACGAGGCGACGATCTCCAAGGTGGGTGACGACCAGCTCTTCTACCTGATGAGCCGGGGACTCTCCGAGGAGGAGGCCACGGCGATGATCGTGGCCGGCTTCATCGAGCCCATCGTCAAGGAACTACCGATGGAGTATGCCGTGGAGCTGAACCGGCTGATCGAACTCCAGATGGAAGGTTCCGTGGGCTGACACCCCCAGCACCAGTCTTCGGTCTCCGGTACGCCGCAGAATCGCTAGTCGCTAACGGCCAATGCCTAATCCCTAATCCCTAGCGCCTAGCCTGCTCGAATGCTGGCCGATCTCCTTTCGCGCGGGTTCCGCCGCAATCAGAGGGTCATCCACGCCCAAGCTGAAGACGTCGACCACGCCGCTTCCCTGTCGCAAACTCCCTACGACGTCAACTGTTTCAACTGGGTGGTGGGGCACATCGTCAGCAGCCGTTCCGACATGCTCGAAGTACTGGACGCGGATCGGATTACCACCAAGGACGATCTGGTGCGCTACTTGCGCGAGTCCGAGCCCATCGAAGAAGACGGGCCGGGCGTCGTCCCGTTCGAGGAACTTCTCGCCCTCCTCGACTCCACGGAGGAGGCTCTCGAAGCGGCCCTGGCCGCAGCCGACCCAGAGTTCCTTGCCGCGGATACTCCCGTCGCAGGTGGCCGGACGGCTTCGCGAGGCGCCCAGATCATGTTCGGCTACTTCCACGACACCTACCACACCGGACAGACCGACCTGTTGCGGCAGATGTCCGGGAAATCCGACAAGGTGATCTGAGCGCAGCTTCCGCTACCGGCTCCCCGACAAGCCTTCCAGCATTGCGCGCAGGCCGTCCGCCAATTCGGGCCTCTCCAACCCCATGACGATTGCCGCCTCGATGCGGCCCGCGGGGATGCCGGTGTCGAACAGATCGTCGCCCACGATGACGCCGATCGCCCCCTGCTGCCGGGCGAGGGAGTCGATCGCATCCGTCAGTTGGATCTCGCCGCCGTGGCCGGGCTCCTGTCCCGCCAGCAGATCGAAGATCTCTGCCGTGAAGACGTACCTCCCGGGCAGCCCGAAGGGGGACGGTGCTGCGGTACCCGGCTTCTCGACGGCTCCGACCACGTCGACCAGTCCGTCGTGGGGTTCGCCGCCCACGGCCACGAACCCCCAACGACCGTAGAACTCCTCGGGCATCTCCTGCACGGCGAGCACAGCACGGCCGTCGAAGGCGGCGGTGAGCCGGCCGGAATATGACCGGCCCGGGCGGGGGAACATGTCGGAGAGCATGCAGAGGAAGGGGCGGTCGCCCACGGCCGCCTCGGCGCACAGCACGGCGTGGCCCAGTCCGTGGGGCTCGGGCTGCACAGCTCTGGTGAAGGTGATTTCCTCCATCCCCGTGAGCGGAGGTTCCTGGACGAAGTGCGTCATGATCGGGTCTCCGGGCCGGTCGTCGACGACGAGGACGATCTCCCGGATCCCGGCGTCCACGGCCTCCTCCACGACGTGCTGGATCACCGGACGATCGATTACGGGAAGAAGAGGCTTGGGGACCGATCGCGTGGCAGGCCGGAGACGAGTCCCCTCGCCAGCGCACGGAATCACTGCGACTTCGACACTCACGCGGCGGACGGTAGCGCTCTGCGTCCCGGGGCACGGGCTACGCTCGCCGCCCATGCGGCTCGTCGTAGCGCGATGCTCGGTCGACTACTCGGGCAGACTCTCCGCCCATCTCCCCTCGGCGGTGCGGCTGCTGATGGTCAAGGCGGACGGTTGTGTCGCCGTGCATGCCGACGGCGGTGCCTACAAACCGCTCAACTGGATGAACTCCCCCAACCATCTGGAGGAATCCGAAGACCAATGGGTTGTGACCAATCGCAAGGGGGAGACGCTCACGATCCACATCGAAGAGATCCTCTCCGACGCGATCCATGAGCTCGGAGACGATCCCGGCCTCTCCAAGGACGGGGTGGAGCGGAATCTCCAGGAGCTGCTGGCGGAACGGCCCGGGTCCCTCGAGGCAGGCCTAGAGATGCTGGAGCGCGAGTACCTGACGGATTTGGGACCGGTCGATCTGCTGTGCCGCGATGCCGACGGCCAGGTGGTCGCTGTCGAGATCAAGCGAAAAGGCGAGCTGGCAGGTGTGGAGCAACTGACCCGCTATCTCGACTTCCTCAACCGAGACTCGACGTTGGCGCCAGTGCGCGGCATCCTCGCCGCCCAGGCGATCACCGCTCAGGCGCGCACCCTGGCTATGGATCGGGGCATCGCCTGCGTCGAAATCGACTACGACGGCCTGCGCGGGCTGGAGGGGACGGCACCCAGACTGTTCGAAGTGTGAGGTGTCAGATTGCAGATTGCTCTGCCGTCTGCCTTCTGACTAAAGCAGGCTCTCCAGGTCGAAGCCGCATGAGGGGTGGCGCAGCTTGGCGAGGGCCCGCCCCTCAATCTGGCGAATGCGCTCCCGAGTCAGGTCGAAGCGATCGCCGACATCCGAAAGGGTTCTCGGGCTAGTGCCGTCGAGGCCGTAGCGCAGCACGATTATTTCCCGTTCCCGGTCATCGAGCATGCACATCGCCTGCTCCAGGTGGCGACGGGCCGACGCCTCGGCGGCCACCTCGAAGGGATCAGGGGCGTCGGCGTCCTCCACGAAGTCACCCAGCTGAGCATCTCCTTCGAATCCGACCGGACGGTCCAGCGAGACGGTGTCGGCCGGGGCCGTGAGGGCCAACTCGACCCGTTCCATGTCGAGCCCGCTGGCGCGCGAGATCTCCTCGAACGTCGGCCTGCGCCGCAGTTTCTCGGCGAGGGTGAGGGCCGTCTCCTGGACCGTGCGGACCACGTCGACCATGTGGACCGGGAGCCGAATCGTGCGGCCCTGGTTGCCGAGTCCCCGGGTGATCGCTTGGCGAATCCACCATGTGGCGTAAGTGGAGAACTTGAAACCCTTTCGCCAGTCGAACTTCTCCACCGCCCGAATCAGCCCCAGGTTGCCCTCCTGCACGAGATCGAGCAGATCGAGGCCGCGTCCCGAGTACCGCTTGGCGATCGAGATGACGAGGCGAAGGTTGGATCTGATGAACTCGGCCTTGGCTTCGTCTGCCTCGTGGATGGCTCTGAAGAGCTTGGCGCGCTGAGTGGGAGTGAAGCGCTCTCCGTCATCGAGCCGCCGCTGCGCCCGGCGTCCTGCCTCCATCGCCCTGGCGAGGCGAACCTCGTCCTCGGCGGTGAGCAGTTCGTGCTCGGCTACCGAATCCAGATAGAGGCCGACGCTGTCGGACAGCGGAGGAGCCTCCCGCAGCCGCTTGACCACCCGCGCACCCCCTTTCCTCCCGGTGGGCGGGCGAGCACGGTATCACCGCAATCCGGTTCGCCGCAAAGGGTATCCACACCGCCTGTGGAGAATCGTCATGCCGCAAAACCCCTGAGTAGGGGGCCGAGAAGGTTCGACGCTCCCCACCTGTGGAGAGTTGTCCACAGGCACCAGGCGGAGTACTCCACAGGTCTAGGGTCGGGTCGTGCCCGCACTGGAGACGCTCGCGGCCGAGATCGAGGAATGCCGGCGCTGTCCGCGGCTGGTGGCGTGGCGCGAAGAGGTTGCCACCCGTAAGCGAGCCGCATTCGCCGACGCCGAATACTGGGGCCGACCCGTCCCCGGGTTTGGCGATCCGGCCGCCCTACTCCTGGTCGTGGGCCTGGCGCCGGCCGCTCACGGTGCCAATCGGACCGGGAGGATGTTCACGGGGGATCGCTCCGGAGACTGGCTGTACCGGGCGTTGCACCGGCATGGCTTTGCCTCCCAGGCGGAGTCGGAGCATCGTGACGACGGCCTACGGCTCCTCGGGGCGTGGGTCACGGCTCCGGTGCGGTGCGCGCCACCGGGCAACAAACCCACGGCGCTCGAGCGTGATGAGTGCTCACCCTGGCTCGAGCGCGAGCTCGATCTGCTCCACCGGGTCAAGGTCGTCGTCTGCCTCGGCGGGTTTGCCTGGACGGTGGTGCATAGCGTGCTGGCAGGACGAGGACTGGAGATTGCCCGACCCAGGCCCCGGTTCGGCCACGGTGCGGAAAGCGCGGCGGGAGAGATTGCGCTGATCGGGTCGTATCACCCCAGCCAGCAGAACACCTTCACCGGGCGGCTCACCGAATCGATGTTCGATGACGTGTTCGCGCGAGCGCGTCGACTCGTACATCTTGGATAGCGCCACCCCCCTCAATAGAGTCCCGCTGGCCGCAACGACGGATTCCCTCACATCGTGCTCGCACTCGATCGCTCCACTCACGAGACCCTTGTCGACGGTCTGCCCTCATACCTGAAGGAGGCGGCCGCCACCGCGTTCGCTGCTTACGAGGGAATGGCAATGCCCGACCCGTCGGAGGAGGACTGGCGTTACGTTGAAGTCCCCCCAGCTCCGGAATCCTTTTCTATTCCCAAAGCCCCCGGGGGCCCGGCGTCTCCGAGCTCGGTGGAGCCCGCCTTGGGGGAGACGGCCGGTCGCGCCGAGATCGTCGACGGCCACGTCATCGGTGTGTCCGGGCCCAACGTTGCGACGCTCGAAGGTGTCGACGGTGGCGAACTGCTCTCCACGGCCGCGGTGGACCGGTTTGCGGCTGCGGCCAGGGCCTTTGGCGGCGCAGGCGTTTCCGTGGCGACGGATCGCGGAGAAGAACTCGGTGCGCCCGTATTTGTGTCGATGGAGGCCGTGACGGAGGGGGCGGTGACCATTCCCCGACTCGTCGTCTCTGCCGCCGAGGCGTCGGCACTCGAGGTGGTGGTCGAGCAGCGTTCGCCCGGCGGAGTGGACGCCCTCGTGCTCCCGGACCTCGCCGTTGCTGCGGGTCCGGCGGCCCGGGTTGCCATCACCGTCGTGCAGACGTGGGGCGATGGCACCGTCTCCGTCGGCCGACATCATCTGCGGGCTGCGCGCGACGCCCATGTCGAGCTGGCTGAAGCAGGTCTCGGTGGCGCCTTCTCCCGCCTCCACCTGACGGTGGACCTTGCGGGGAGGGGTGCCGACGCGCGTATCACCGGCGCCTACTTCGGCGACGGTGAGCAGACCCTCGACTATCGATACTTCATGAATCACCAGGGCCGGGACACGACGTCGGAGATGTTTCTCAAGGGAGCGGTGGCTGGAGATGCCCGGTCAGTGTTCACCGGACTCATCAGGATCGAGCCCTCGGGGCAGGGCACGAACGCTCACCAGACCAACCGCAACCTGGTGCTCTCCGACGATGCCGAGGCCCACTCGGTCCCCAATCTGGAGATCCTGGCCAACGACGTTCGCTGTGGGCACGGATCGGCAGTGGGTCCCCTCGATGAGGAACAGCGCTACTACCTGATGAGCCGCGGTCTCCCGAAGCCGAACGCGGACCGGCTCCAGGTACTCGGCTTCTTCGAGGAGGCACTGCAGCGCTTCCCCCGTCAGGAGGTCGAGCCGATGCTGCGCAGAGCGGCGATGGCCAAGTACGACCGGATCGCGGCGACATGACGCTGGAGCGGCACGAGGTGGCGCGCATCGAGGACCTCCCCGAGGGGCGGGGGCGACGCGTCGACGTGGCCGGGCATCGCATCGCCTTGTTCCGGTTCGGGGATGTGGTGTATGCGATCGGCGACCGCTGCACTCACGCCGAGGCCTCCCTGGCCGACGGCGAGGTGTTCGACGGCGCCGTCGAGTGCCCGCGCCACGGTTCGGAGTTCGACCTGCGCACCGGAGAGCCCTCCTCCCTGCCGGCGACTCGTCCTGTGGCCGTGTACGAAGCCGAGATCGACGACGGGGCGGTCTTCGTGTCCGTCACGCCCACGGAGGAGGACACAAAGTGACCGTCGCTCTTCGTGTCGCGTCCCTGGAGGCCGGAATCGGCGAGCTGCGCATCCTGCGCGGCGTCGACCTCGAAGTCCCATTCGGGGAGGTCCACGCCCTGATGGGCCCCAACGGATCGGGGAAGTCGACGCTGTGCCACGCGCTCATGGGCAAGCCTGGGTATTCCGCGGCAGGCTCAGCGGCTGTGGGCGGCACCGAGGTGTTGGGGCTACCGGTCGACGAGCGGGCGCGCTTGGGCCTGTTCGAAGGCTTTCAATACCCGGTAGAGGTTCCCGGGGTCACCCTGCGCGAGCTCTTGGAGGAGATGGCCGCGGTGGCCGGACCGGAGATCACCGAGCGCGCCGGGTCGGCGGCACAGGCTCTCGGCATGGAGGAGTTCCTGGAGCGACCCGTCAATGTCGGTCTCTCGGGCGGCGAGAAGAAGCGATCGGAGATGCTCCAACTAGGAGCGGTGCGGCCCAAGGTCGCCGTTCTCGATGAGATCGATTCCGGGCTAGACATCGACGCGGTGCGTGAGGTCGCCGCCGCGGTGGAACGAATGCGCAGCCCCGACCTGGGCGTGCTGGTGATCACTCACTACAGCCGCATTCTGCGCTACCTGACGATCGACAAGATCCACGTGATGATCGGTGGCCGGATCGTGGTGACCGGACGGCGCGAGCTCGCCGAGCAGCTGGAGGCGTCGGGTTACGACCGATTGCTCGAGGAGCACGGGGGCGCAGCAGATCCCGGCGTTTCCGACACCTTCCTCGACGGTCTGTAGGGCCCACGAGTTCATGCCGACTCCGGTGCCGCTGCACTCCCTCCGCTGGAGTGGTGGAGGGGGCCGCCGGATTCTGCTGCTGCACGGGATCACAGCCAACGCGGCGGGTTGGTGGCGTGTCGGCCCGGACCTGGCGGAAAGAGGCTGGGAGGCCACTGCGGTCGACCTTCGCGGCCACGGGGCCAGTCCCAAGGCCGACTCATACCTATTCGCCGACCAGGTCGCCGATGTGCTCGCCCTGGGGACCGGGTGGGATGCGGTCCTGGGCCATTCAATGGGCGGGACCATCGCGGTGTTGGCGGCGTCGCAGCAGCCCGGTTGGTCGGCAGGCCTCGTCTTGCAGGACCCGGCCCTGATGCTTCCCGAGCCCATGTCAGAGGTGTTGGAGTGGCTGCTCGAGGAATTCGAACTCGGACCGAGCGAAGATCGAATCGCGGCCGCCAATCCGCAATGGCACCCAAATGACGTCGCCGCGAAGGTCGAGGCGCTGCGTGGGTCCAGTGCCGGCATAGTTCGCGAGACGGTCGAGTCGAACTGGAATTGGATGGTGCTGGAGGAAGCCGGCGACCTGAGAATCCCGACGGTGATCATCGGCTCCGATCCTGGGGCAGGCGGGATAGTCGCGGTCGCCTTCGGCGAGTGGCTGGCCGCATCACCGTGGATCGAGTACTCGATGATCCCCGGTTCATCACACTCGGTGCATCGCGACGATGCCGGCTACGACACCTATCTATCGACCCTGGTCGAAGCCCTCGATCGCCTGCCTACGCTTGGTCGACGCGCCGGAAAGGAATCCCCATGAGGACCGAGAAGGATTCGATGGGCGAGGTCCAGGTCCCGGACGATGCCTATTACGGGGCCTCGACGCAACGGGCCGTGGACAACTTCCCCATCTCGGACCTGCGACTCAAACGCCGCATGATCGAAGCCCTGGGCCTCATCAAGGCGAGCGCCGCCGAGGTGAATCTGGGCCTCGGCCTGATCTCCTCCGAGCATGCGGACGCCATCGGCCGCGCCGCAGACGAGGTCATCGCCGGTGTGCACGACGAGCAGTTCGTCGTCGACATCTTTCAGACGGGCTCGGGAACCTCCTCCAACATGAACGCCAACGAGGTGATCGCCAATCGGGCGACGGAACTTCTCGGAGCAGAGCGCGGCGCCAAGCTGGTTCATCCCAACGACCATGTGAACGCCAGCCAATCGTCGAATGATGTGGTTCCCACGGCGATCCACGTCGCTGCGGTCGCGACGCTGCGCGAGGAAACCCTTCCGGCGCTCGATCGGCTCGCCGCGTCGCTCGAGTCCAAGGCCGTCGAGTTCGACGGCATCGTCAAATCGGGGCGCACCCATCTCATGGACGCCACCCCGGTGCGTCTCGGCCAGGAGTTCGCCGGGTTTGCCGCCCAGGTCCGAAAGGGCATGGAACGGGTCGAGGCGACGCTTCCCGGTCTGGAGGAACTGGCGCTGGGCGGCACCGCGGTCGGCACCGGGATCAATGCCCCTCCGGGGTTTGCCGCCGACACGATTGCGGCGATCGCGGCGCGCACCGGCTATGCATTCCGCGAAGCCGATGACCACTTCGAGGCGCAGGGAGCCAAGGATGCGGCCGTCTTCACCTCGGGAGCCTTGAAGACCGTGGCGACTGCGCTCTTCAAGATCGCCAACGACATTCGCTGGCTCGGTTCGGGCCCGCGGACCGCCATCGGGGAGTTGGCGCTGCCGGCCACCCAGCCCGGCTCCTCGATCATGCCGGGCAAGGTCAACCCGGTGATGGCGGAGTCGGTGATGCAGGTCTGCGCCCAGGTCATCGGCAACGACGCTTCCGTGGCCTGGGCCAACGCCAACGGGAACTTCGAGCTCAACGTGATGATGCCTGTGCTGGCGCACAACCTGCTCGAGTCGGCGGAGCTCCTGGGGACGGTGGCAGATGCGTTCCGGGAGAAGTGTGTCGACGGCATCGAAGCCAACGAGGCTCGGGCCGCCGAGCTCCTCTCCAAGAACATCATCATCATCACGGCCCTGGCCCCGAAGATCGGCTACGACAAGGCGGCGGAGATCGCCAAGGAGGCCTTCGCCTCCGGCCGCGGAGTGCGAGAGGTGGCGCTGGAGATGGGGGTTCTCCCCGAGGACGAGCTTGATCGGGCCCTGGATCTCTATCCGATGACCGAAGGTGGGATTGCCGACTAGCGATTAGCGATTAGCGATTAGCGATCAGCGACTAGCCGTCGGCGGGCGGGGTCACAGAACCAGAGCGATCGGCTCGCCGCGCTAGCCGGGCGATTGCCCCGAGCGAAGCGAGGATTGCCCAGGGCTGATTGCCGCTGCAGTCGCTAGCCGCCGCTCGTCAGAGCCTCTTCCAGGGTGGTCCACGGCAGGTCGGCGCACTTGACTCGCACCGGGAATTGCCGGACGCCGGCGAGAGCCTCGAGATCCCCGAGCGCCGCACCGGGACGATCCGGATCGAGGCCCGGGTCCGCGTCCTCGATGTCGAGCATGGACTTGACGCGGTGGGTGAGGTCGGACACCTCCTGAAGAGACTTGCCGACGATCGCCTCGGCCATCATCGACGCCGAAGCCTGGCTGATCGAGCAGCCGCGCCCACGAACGGCTGCGTCGGCGACGTGGCCATCGTCGAGATCCACTTCGATCGTGACCTCGTCGCCGCAGAGGGGGTTGTGCCCCTCAGCGGTGGCGTCGGGGTCCTCGATCGAGCCGGACCGACGCGGGTTGCGATAGTGGTCGAGGATCACCTGGCGGTAGAGCTCTTCAAGCGACACCGAAGATCCTCCGTGCTTCGTGCAGCGCGGCGACCAGCGAATCGACTTCTTCGCTCGTGTTGTAGACGTAGAAGGAGGCGCGGGCGGTCGCCGGCACGTCGAGGGCCCGCATCAAAGGGCGGGCGCAGTGGTGGCCGGCTCGGATCGCGATGCCTTGCTGGTCGAGAATCGTTGCCAGGTCGTGGGGATGGATGTCGGCCAAGGTGAAGGAGACCGTGCCGCCCCGGGAAGAAGTGTCCTGCGGACCGTACACGTTCAGCTCGGGGATCTCGGCAAGCCGCGAAAGGGCATACCCGGTGACCTCGACTTCGTGGCGGCGTACCTCGTCCATGCCGAGGTCGTCCAGGTAGTCGACGGCGGCGCCGAATCCGATCGCTTGCGCAATCGGAGGGGTTCCCGCTTCGAACTTGTGGGGGACGTCGGCCCAAGAGGATTCGTGGAGCTGCACGTCGCGGATCATCTCTCCGCCGCCTTCAGCCGGCTCCATCTCTTCGAGCAGGTGCGGCTTGCCCCAGAGTGCGCCGATTCCGGTTGGCCCCAGCATCTTGTGCGCACCGAAGGCGACGAAGTCGGCCCCGAGATCGCTGACCTTCGTCGGCAGGTGCGGAATGAGTTGCGCTCCGTCAACCACCGTGATCGCGCCGACCGCGGCAGCGGCGGCGATCGCCTCCTCGAGCGGCCCTATGGACCCGAGCACGTTCGACATGCCGGAGAAACCGATCACCTTGACCGAGTCGTCGATCACGGTCTCCAGTTGTGTCGTGTCCACCATGTAGTCGTCGGTCAACTGCAAATAGACGAGCTCCGCGCCGGTGTGACGCGTGATCAGCTGCCAGGGGACGACGTTGGCATGGTGCTCCATCGTGGTGAGCACGATCTTGTCGCCCGGCTTGAGGTTGTACAGGCCCCAGCCGTAGGCCACGGTGTTGATCGCACTGGTCGTTCCTCGGGTGAACACGACCTCACCTGGAGAGGCGGCTCCAATGAATGCCGCCACCTTGGCCCGGGCGCCCTCGTACAACTCGGTCGCCTCCTCGGCGAGCGTGTACGCGCCGCGGTGCACGTTGGCGTTGTGGCGCCGGTAGTAGTCGTCGACGGCATCCAGTACCTGCACGGGTTTCTGGGTAGTCGCCGCGCTGTCGAGGTAGACGAGGGGCCTTCCGTTGACTTCCCGCTCCAGGATGGGGAAGTCGGCCCTGACCCGATCGACGTCGAGCGTCATGTCTTTCCCGTTTCCCGTTTCCCGATTCCCGTCTCCCGATCCATGGAGTCGGGTCGTGCCCGGCTCGCTGCCGTGCCGAGTTTCGGGCAACGGGCAACCGGCAACGGGAATCGGGTCACGATGTAGCTCCGACCCGAAATGCGTCGTACCCGTCCTCTTCGATGCGACGTGCCAACTCGGAATCGCCTGTTTCAACGATTCTGCCGTCCACGAAGACGTGGACGACGTCGGGAGTGATGTAGTCCAGCATCCGCTGGTAGTGGGTGATGATCAGAAACCCGCGCTCAGGACCGGACACCCGTTTCACGCCCTCGGCGACGATCTTGAGGGCGTCGATGTCGAGACCCGAATCCGTCTCATCGAGAACTGCCAGCACCGGCTCAAGGACGGCCATCTGCAAGATCTCGTTGCGCTTGCGTTCGCCGCCTGAGAACCCCTCGTTCAGGTAACGATCGGCGAAGGTGGCCTCCATGCCCAGCTCCCGCATGGCATCGGTGACCTTCAGCCGCAGTTCGAGGACCGTGTATTCGGTTCCGGTGCGATTCGAAAGCGCGGCACGGAGGAAGTTGACGACCGAAACACCGGGGATCTCCTCGGGATATTGGAATGCGAGGAACATGCCGAGCCGACCGCGCTCGTCTGGAGTCAGCTGGGTTATATCGGTGCCGTCGAACCACACCCTGCCGTCGGTGATCTCGTAACCGGGATGGCCCAGCAGGACGTTCGCCAGAGTCGACTTGCCGGATCCGTTGGGACCCATGAGGGCCTGTATCTCACCCCGGTTGACGGTCAGGGACACGCCTTTGAGGATCTCTGCGCCTGCCGCGGAGGCGCGCAGGCCGTCGATGACGAGGAGGTCGGGCATGGGGCGAGGATATCGGCCACGGGGCGCCTATCGAAAGGTAGAGATTCGCTATTCGCTATTCGCTAATCGCCAGCGCCGCCGAGCGATCGCCCTGAGCGATGCGAGGATCGCCCGGTCCCGACCGCCGGCAGAGCGGCAGTCTTCCCTGGGCGCCGATCAGTCTCTCATTGCGGAGAAGATCTCTTCCAGAAGATCGGTGTCGTAGGGACCGAAGTGCTGCACGTAGATCCGGTCGAAGCCGATGGAGGCGAGCTCTTCGAGGCGTGACTGCACCTCATCGGCCGTGCCTGTCGGGAGGCCGCGCTCCCGGTACCGAGTCTCGAGCTCGGCGCGGTCCCGGCCGAACGGATCGGCGTCCGCCATCCGCCCCAGGACCTCTTCGAAATCGGTCTGGTCGGCGCCGGCGATCACGGCGGTCATCGTGCTGATCTTGAGGTTGGCCGGATCGCGGCCGGCCTTCTCTGCGGCGGCTCGGGCTCTCTCGATGCGTAGTTTCATCTCGTCGGCCGTGCGGATGCCGGTGTTGAACTCATCGGCGTAGGTGCCCGCCAGTCGCGGGGTGCGGCTCGGGCCTTGGCCCCCAACGATGATTGGCAGCGGCCCCGTGGGCAGCGGACGCACCTTTGTCTCCTGCAGCGAATAGAAGCGGCCGTGATAAGCGCCGGATTCCCGTCCAAAGGCGTGCCGCATGTACACGAGGGCGTCCTCGAGCCGCTCGAACCGTTCCCCCTGATCAAAGAACTCGAGGCCGAAGTTTTCGTGCTCCAACTGCATCCAGCCCGTGCCCAGCCCTAGTCGAAATCGCCCACCCGACATCTCATCGAGGGTTGCCGCCGATTTGGCGATCACTCCGGGGTGGCGGAAGGTCACCGGGCTGACGAGCACCACGAGCTCCGCGGACGACGTCTCGCGGGCCAGTCCTCCCAGGCTGCTAAAGGCGTCGGTGGCGTGCGGCCCTTCCACGTCCATGAAGGAGTAGTGGTCCGATCGTGCAAAGGCGTCGAGTCCACGGCGGTCGGCCCACGTGGCGAGTTCTCGCAGAGTGTCGTACGTCATGCCGAGTTGCGGCTCGGTCATCAGTCCGTACTCCATCTCTCTCCCTTCGCGCGTCGAGACCACTCTGCCATGAACACCTGCGGCGGAGGGCCCGGGCGACGGCACTACGCTGCGGGCCGACGACGGAGGCCGCACGTGAACTTCGCCTTCACGGAGGAACAGGAGATGCTCCGGGAGACGGCGCGGCGTTTCCTCGATGACAAGGCGGGGTCCGAAGTCGTGCGGCGCCTCATGGAGACCGAAGAGGGGTTCGACGAGGGCATCTGGCAGGAGATCGCCGTCCAGGGATGGCAGGCGATGGCCATACCCGAGGAGTACGGCGGCGCAGGGTTCTCGTTCATGGAGCAGGCGATCCTCATGGAGGAGATGGGCCGGTCCCTCTTTCCGGCGCCGTACCTCTCATCGATAGTGCTCGGCGCCGGTGTGGTGCTCGCCGCTGGATCGGAAGAGCAGAAGCGGTCCGTGCTGCCGGCGGTGGCCTCTGGGGAGACGCGGCTTGCACTGGCCCACCTGGAGCCCAACGGCCGTTGGGACGCGAGCGGCGTCGAGATGGCTGCCAAGGAGGACGGGGAGGAACTCGTTCTGAGCGGCACCAAGTCGTTCGTGCTCGACGGTCACACCGCGCACACGCTCGCGGTCGTCGTGCGGACCGAGGAGGGGGCGGCGGGGGATTCGGGAATCAGCATCGCGTTGGTCCCCGGGGACGCTGTCGGGGTGGACCGGCGGCGGCTGGAGACCATGGACCAGACCCGAAAGCAGGCCGAGGTCGAGTTTGCCGATGTGCGCGTGCCGAACACAGCCGTCTTGGGCGATCCCGGTGAGGGCTGGGCGGCGCTGCAGGAGGCGCTGACACGAGCGGTGGTGGCTCTGGCCTTCGAGCAGGTGGGCGGTGCCCAGCAATGCCTCGACATGTCGGTGGAGTACGCCAAGGCGCGAGTCCAGTTCGGCCGGCCCATCGGTTCTTTCCAGGCGATCAAGCACAAGTGCGCCGACATGCTCGTCGAAGTGGAGGCAGCCAAGTCGGCTGCCTACTACGCGGGCTGGGCGGCGTCTTCGGGTGACGAGGACCTTGCGGTCGCCGCCCCTCTGGCCAAGTCGTACTGTTCCGAGGCCTACTTCTTCTGTGCGGGGGAGAACATCCAGGTACACGGGGGCATAGGCTTCACCTGGGAGCACGATGCCCATCTCTTCTTCAAGCGAGCCAAGACCGATGAGCTCCTCTTCGGGACTCCGGCGAGCCATCGCGCCGTGCTGGCGGACCGGCTCGGACTCTGACTCCCGAGAGGGGGGAGCGGACCGGTGAGCGAGAGCGGCACCAAGATCCTGATCTTCCTCGGATCGCTTATCGCCACGCTCCTTCTAGTCCTCATCGTCGTGATCCTCACTGAGGAGGACTCGGCTCATCCCGCGTCGACCACATCGGCGGCGGCGTCGCCGACAACGACTGCGGCCGCGCCGACCACATCCACGGTTGCGCCGACAACATCGACGACGGCGACCACGGCGGCGGCGACGACCGGGGCTGCGCCGGTGACAACAGCAGCACCGCCAACCACTTCGGTTCCGGTGTACCTGTTGCCGCAGGGGTACGGCCCCATCACCCAGGGGACCGACTACAGCGCTTTGGTGGCCTCGGGAGACATCGTCTTCGAGGGGTGGGATACCACCCCGCCGGATTCGTACTGCGGATGGGGCAACGGCGCAGGCAGCCAAGCCGGCTTGGTGCGCACGCAGATAATCGACCTCGTGGTCCAGGTCGTCTTCGCCACCGATCCTTCCGTGACGACTCCCGAGGGGATCTCACTCGGGTCGGCCGAAGCGGAAGTCGTGGCGGCCTACGGGGCCCCGCACGAGGAGCACCCCGGTCCATACGTTCCCACCGAGAGATGGATCTACTACCAGTTCGGCGCGCACGGGTACAAGTTCATCTTCGAGTCGGCCGGGGGCCCGGTGTGGCAGATGTACGCCGGCGACTGGGAGAAGATCCACCTCAGCGAGGGCTGTCTCTAGCCCGCCGTCTCCTCTGCCAGTACGGCAACGACGCCGTCGAGGTCGCTCGGAGCCACCCCTCCCGTGACCCGGGCCATCACTCTGCCATCGGCGGCTACGAACGCCCAGAAGGGATAGGCGTTGAGTCCGTAAGCGGATCCGACACTGCTGTCGTCATCGTCGACGAGCACAGGAGGAGTCCACCCCTCGCGTTCGAGCCACGCCGACGGCGGGTAGTTCTCCCTGGTGCGGCTGATCCCTGTGGCCACCGAGTAGAAGTCGACGTTGGGCGGCAGTGTCGTGGCGTCGAGCCAGTCTTGGACGATCGGCACCTCGCGCTGGCAACTCGGGCACCAGTGGGCGAGGAAGACGATGACCTTGGCTCGGCCGTCGTTCGTGATCGACACGGGAACATCGTCGAAATCGGCACCCTCCACCTCGGGCGCAGGCAGGCCGAGCGCTGCGTCCGGCCCGGCGTCCTGCATCCGCGGGAGGGAATCGCCGCTGATGTCCGGCGAACCGACCTCTGTTCCCCCGCCACCCTCCTCGAAGGTGAGGACGATGATCGCGATCAGGGCGATGGCGGCGACCCCGAACACGACCGGTATGAGCGGGAACTTCTTCGTGGGGGGCTTCGCCCTGCGAGCGGTTGTCATTGTGTTCCTCGAGCCTCCTGTGCCTGGTCGGCATCTTGTCGGTCGGTTGTCGACGGTGTGCGGGTCCTATCCAGCAGTAACACTGTGATGATCGCCCCGAACGAGACCAAAGCCATGAATGGGATCGAGACGAAATCGAACTTCCACACCAGCGCCGCAGTGCATGGCGTGGTGGTCGAACACACGCCGGCGGCCAGATCGGGCAGGTGTTGGATCGTGTAGTGGTAGGCAGATATCAGCCCGCCGCCGATCGCCAGGGGAAACACGTAGCGTCTTATGGAGGAGTCGCCGCGGAACGCGGCAATACCGAGGATCACCGCCAGCGGGTACATCGCGATCCGCTGGTACCAGCAGTACTCGCAGGGTGTGAAGTGGGCGATCTGTGAGTAGTAGAGGCTGCCGAGGGTGGCGACCACCGCCATCAGCCACGCGAGCCAGAGCCCGTTTCCGTCGAACCAGGCCGCGACGCCGGCCTGCAGTCGGCGCGCCGGGGCCATCCCCATTGCCAGCACACCGGTGACCGCCGCGGCGACCACCCCGGCGCCGATGAGGATGGCTCCCACCGCGAGAAAGGTAGAGATCGTGTTGACGCTCATGGCTCTTGCCGAGAGATGCCGAGGTTACCCGGGCGGTGATCGATCGAATCCGGGGTGGCCGACTGCCGGTACGATTCCCCCATGGGAGCGGTTGCAGTCGGCGCTGTCCTTCTCGCCTTGGTACTCGTCATCGTCGCCGGCTTCCTCTGGCAGGCGGCGCGTCGATCGCCCGTCACAGATCACGCTGCCTACGTAGTGCACGAGGCGGCCGCGTACGTATACGACCGCCTCTCCGATCGGGCCCTACGCTCGCTCGGACCCGAGGACATCCTTCACATTCTGGAGTGGAATCTCCAGTTCACTCAGGTCGAAGCTCCGCGCACCCTGGGCCATCCCGCCGTGATCGGCGGCGGCGACGGCATCGAATACGTGATGCACCGCGCCGCCGCTGCCGGAGACTCGATCGACCCCCTGGACATCGCCGAGATTATGGCGATCGAGACCGACTACCTGGTGTCCATCGGGGCGGTCGGCGCTCCCGTCGAGGACGGGTCGGCATGATCGTTCGCTGTGGGAGATGTCAGAGCGGCTTCGACGTCCCGGGTCCGGGCCGGTACTCCTGTCCCGCGTGCGGAACTGCGAACGAGGTCAACCCGCCGGCTGATCGTCCCGAGGACGAAGGCCTGGTCGCGCCCCCGCCTCCGCCTGAGCCGGACGCCCCATCCCCTCGTGCCGAATGCCCGCAGTGTGGCCTCTCCTTCATAGTCGGCGACGTTGCCGAGGCACCGTGCCCTAATTGCGGGACGGCGGTTACCGTCGCGGGATCGGAAGGAGGGGCGTGAGCCGCAAGGATTGGGAAGAGAGCTATTCGGCCGGGGAAAAGCGGCGCGACCGCTGGGTGACCCTCTCCTTCGAAGACCTCCCGGCGACCGGTGTTCCGGACGATGAGGCAGACGGCCGCATCGGGTATCCGGGCCAGTTCCCGTATACGCGAGGCATCCATCCCACCGGGTATCGCGGCAAGCAGTGGACCATCAGGCAGTTCGCCGGCTTCGCCGGTGTGACGGACACGAATGCTCGGTTCCGCCACTTGCTCGCCGAGGGCCAGCACGGGTTGTCGGTCGCGTTCGACATGCCCACGCTGATGGGCCTCGACTCGGACAGTGCCTTGGCCGCGGGAGAGGTGGGGCACTGCGGTGTCGCTGTCGACACCGTCGACGACATGGCCGATCTCTTTGCCGGCATCCCTCTAGGGGATGTCTCGGTGTCGATGACGATCAACGGACCCGCTCAGATCCTCTTCGCGTTCCTCCTGGTGGCCGCCGAAGAGCAGGGCGTCGCCTGGAGCCATCTGCGCGGCACCCTGCAAAACGACATCCTCAAGGAGTACATAGCGCAGAAAGAGTGGATCTACCCGCCCGAACCACATCTGCGCCTGATTGTCGACATGATGGAGTTCTGTGCCGCAGAGGTGCCGCAGTGGAATACGATCTCGGTCAGCGGTTACCACATTCGTGAGGCGGGAGCGACGGCGCAACAGGAGCTTGCTTTCACGCTCGCCGACGGGTTTGCCTACGTGGAAGCGGGGATGCGGCGCGGCCTCGACGTCGACGTCTTTGCCCCCCGGCTGTCATTCTTTTTCGATGCCCACATCGACTTCTTCGAGGAGATAGCCAAGTTCCGTGCGGCGCGGCGCATCTGGGCCACGTGGATGCGGGATCGCTACTCGGCCGCCGACGAGCGATCACTCAAGCTCAGGTTCCACACCCAGACGGCCGGCGTCTCCCTGACCGCGCAGCAGCCCGACAACAACGTGGTACGCACGGCGATCGAAGGGCTCGCTGCCGTGCTCGGCGGCACCCAGAGCCTGCATACGAATGCTCTCGACGAGGTGTATGCCCTTCCCACCGAACGTGCCGCCGAGATCGCGCTACGCACTCAGCAGGTCATCGCCGAGGAGACCGGCGTCGGCGACGTCATCGATCCTCTTGGCGGATCCTGGTTCGTCGAGGACATGACCGACCGCATGGAGGCGCGCGTACTCGACTTGCTGGGCCAGATCGACCGCATGGGCTCCGGTTCGATGCTCGACGGGGTGCTGCGCGGAATAGATGAGGGTTGGTTCCAGAGCTCCTTGGCCGACTCGGCCTACGAGTTCGAGAAGGCTCTCGGCTCGGGAGAACGGGTCATCGTCGGCGTGAACAAGTACGCCTCCGACGACGAAGACGAGCTGGACATTCTCCGCATCGGAGAGGAAGTCGAGACCGAACAGCGTCGCCGCGTGGCAGAGGTGCGCGCCGGGCGTGACGAGGAAGCCGTTGCGGCGGCGCTCGCCGCCCTAGAGGCGGGTGCCGCGGCTGAGACGAACTTGATGCCGTTGATCGTGGATGCCGCCCGGGTGAGGGCGACCGAAGGGGAGATCGCCGGTTCGATGAAGACCGCATTCGGGGGATACCGTGAGCCGCCCCGGGTTTGACGGAGCACGGACCCGGCTGGGGCTGTTGCTGATCTACTTCGCTCTCTCGCTGGTCCCAGCCAGGCCTCCCACATTGGAGATCCTGCCCGAGCCACCGCACGCCGTGGTCCAGCCGTGGGGACGGCGTGATGCGGATCTCGACGACCTGTTGGCGGCGTTGGCGTTCGGGTGATGCGACCAACGGGCCGTCGCTTTCTTCTCTTCTTGGGAGTCTTCGCCTTGGTGGCGACATCGTGTGGTGAAGACGCCGGCTCGGCCGGTCAGCTCGTTCGCAGTGAGGGCGTGATGCCCGAGTCCATCCCCGACGACTTCCCCGTCCCGGCGAATGCAGCCGTCGGCGCCACGATGGTCGACCCGGTCAACAACCGGACCGAGGTGCGGCTGCAGATGGCAGGCACCGTTACGAGCGTGATCCGGTTCTTCGAGGTCGGGCTCGTGAATCAGGGCTATGTAGTCGACTCGTCGACCGGCAGCCCCGTCGAGTGGACCCTGCGATTCAGCGACGGCCCGCTCGACGGACGCGTTGTGATTTCGCAGGAAGATGCTGGTGTGATCGCCGTCGTCAGCGTGAACGCAGCATGAGTTCTCGACTGCGCCGCTTTGCAGACAACCGTTTTGTCGGCACCCGCGACGATATGGTCGTCTACGACTGTGACGATCCGGCCGACCGCACCGTGCTCGAAGCACGCGTCGACCTCGAGGATCTGGTGGCGCAGAACATGCTCAGCACGTTCGCGCCCGACACGCTCGCCGAAGCCCGCAACCGGGGGTTTCGGAGCCGCTGAGCCCGCTCCGCCCTAGTCGGAGACGGGCCGGCCACCCAGGAATCGAGCGGCGATTCTCCCCACTGCGTCTTCGCGGAAGTAGAAGAAGTGGTCAGAGCCGGCAACCACTTCTAGCGCCGCATTGAACCCGGCCGCGTATTCGCGGAGCGTCTCGATGGAGGCGAACTGATCGCGGTCGCCCGCGATGACCAGGCGCCGCGCCGGTGCCAGTGCGGTCGTATCTGGAGGGTGGGCGTCTCGGTAGGGGGTGATCCCGGGAGCGATGCCGACCCAGGCATGCTCCGAACCCGTGTCGGCCTGCCACTGAAGGGAGATCGTTGCCCCGAACGACCACCCAGCGACCGAGACCGTCTCTTCGGGAAAGGCGAGCGTCGCCGCCGCCAGCGCCGCGGCGACGTCGAGGGCCTCTCCCTGGCCGGCGGACCACTTGCCTTCGGAGGCGCCCACGCCGCGGAAGTTGAAGCGGAGGACATGGAGACCAGATCCCGCCATAACCCCGGCGACGCGTTCCATCAGAGGGACCGTCATCGTTCCGCCGTCGAGCGGATGGGGGTGACAGAGCACGACCACGCCACGCGCCGGCGCGGTGGCGTCGGTCCAGCGCGCCTCGAGGGCCAAGCCGTCGTCTGTGTGTATCGCGGTCACGCCAGCGTCATCGCAAACCACACGAGAGAGGCGACGAGGATCACCAGCGCCGTCACCAAAGCGGCCATCAAGAGAAAGCGGGTCTGCACGAGCCGATCAGCGTAACCAGGCCATGGGGGGTGCGATTCCCCCTCGGCTAATCTCGGCGTTCGGCAAGCTCCCGGAGGATCCGTGCAGGATGTGGCGATTATCGGCGGCGGCCCCGGTGGGTACGCGGCCGCTCTCTACGCCCACAACTTCGGACTCTCCGTCACCCTCATCGAGAAGGACAAGGTCGGCGGGACCTGCTTACACAGGGGCTGCATTCCGGCGAAGTCCCTGCTGCAGACCGCCGAGGTCTTCACTCAGGTGGCCGGGTCGGCTCAGTTCGGTGTCAAGACCTCGGACCCGGTGCTGGACTGGGTCACGGCGCTCGACCGCAAGAACGGCGTCGTGGGTCAACTCCACAAGGGTCTTTCCGGGCTGATGAAGCAGCGCAAAGTCGATGTGGTCCATGGCGAGGGGCGGCTCGCGGCGCCGGGGATCGTCGACGTCTCAGTCCCCGATGGCTCGACCCGGCGCGTCGAAGCGACGTCGGTGATCGTTGCCTCCGGTTCCGTGCCGCGCTCGATCCCGGGCTACGACGTCGACGGCGTGCGGATCGTCACATCGGATCACGCCCTCGATTGGATCGAGCTGCCGCGCCGCGTCGCCGTCATCGGTGCGGGCGCGATCGGCGCCGAGTTTGCTTCGCTCCTCATCGACCTCGGCGCAGAGGTTCATCTCTTCGAAGTGCTCGATCAGGTGGTGCCCGGCGCCGAGCCGCGAGCAGCGCGTCTGCTGGAGCGCGCCCTGGCGGGCCGCGGCGTCCAGGTGCACACGGGTACCGCCGTCGGGACGCCCCGCGTCGACCCGGATGGTGTTGCCGTCCCCTTCGCCGATGAGGCGGTCGAAGTCGACGCGGTCCTGGTCGCCGTGGGCCGGGCGCCCGTTACGGAAGGCATCGGCCTCGAATCGACGGCCGCCCAACTCGATCGCGGTTACCTGGTGGTCGATCCGGAGACGATGCAGACGGCTGAACCGGGCCTGTACGCCGTCGGCGACGTCGTTGCCGGCACCCCGCAGCTCGCCCATGCCGGATTTGCCGAGGGAATCGCGGCAACCACCCACATCGCCACAGGGGTTGCGGCTCCGGTCGATTACCGGGCGATCCCCCTTGTTGTGTACACACATCCCGAACTGGCCTCGGTCGGAATGACCGAGCAGCAGGCCAAGGAACAGGGATACGAGGTCGAGACCCACGATCACGGTTTCGGGGGCGTGGGCCGAGCCATCATCAAGGGAGAGACGCTGGGGACGGTCAAGATCGTTGCCCAAAAGGAAGGCCCCATCCTGGGGGCCACCGTCGTCGGACCGGCGGCCGGCGAGCTGATTCACGAGCTCATGTACGCGGTCGGATGGGAGGCGCTGCCCGCCGAAGCGGCTGCATTCGTTCACGCCCATCCGACTCTCGCCGAGGCCGTCGGTGAGGCGCTCCTCACCGCAAGCGGAAAGAGCCTGCATTGATCGGGAGTCGCCGGTGCTAGAGGCCCAGGGTCACGCCGCCGAGTTGAGCGAGGCCCAGCTCCTGGCCATGTACGAGCTGATGGTCACGGGACGCCGTCTCGAGACCAGGTTGCACAACATGTATCGGGGCGGCCGTCTCGGCGGAGCGGTGTATCCGGGGGTGGGTCAGGAAGCGGCTCAGGTCGGATTCGCCTTTGCCCTCGAGGAGGGCGATGTGTTCGGAGGCACTCATCGCGACCTCGTCGCCCAGCTCACCAAGGGCGTCACTCTCGAGGAGACCATGCTCAACTTCTACGGCAAGGCGGCGGCGCCCACCTCGGGTCGTGATGGCAACAGCCACTTCGGGGTCTTGGACAAAGGCACGCTGATGGTGATCTCGCCGTTGCCCGACGCATATGCCGTCGCCGTCGGCTGTGCCCTGGCCTTCGATCAGCGCGGCGAAGGCCGGGTGGCGATGGCCGACTGCGGCGAAGGCGCCACCGCGACCGGCACCTGGCACGAAGCGGTCAACACGGCCGCGGTGCTCAAGCTGCCGATCGTCTTCACGGTCCAGAACAACCAGTACGCCTACTCGACCCCCAACGACCGCGAGTTCAGCCTGTCGTATGTGGCGCACCGTGCCGACGGATACGGAATACCCGGCGTGGTAGTGGATGGCAACGATGTTCTCGAGTGCTACGCGGCGGCCCGCCAGGCGGTGGAGCGGGCCCGCAACGGTGATGGGCCCAGCCTCATCGAGGCGGTCACCTTCCGTCACTTTGGGCACGCCGGCCACGATCCGGCCGACTACGTCAAGCCTGATGAACGCGAGGCGTGGATGGCGAAGGACCCGATCCCGCGTTTCGAGGAGTTCCTGACGGCCCGCGGCCTGTTGGACGAGGAGCGCAAGGCGGCTCTCGGCGAGCGAATCGACGAAAAGATCCGCAAGACGATGGATTGGGCGCAGCAGCAGGCCGACCCCACCGCGGACATGGTGGGCACCGATCTTTTCGCGGTCCGCGAGGACGATGGTCGCGCCGCGGCCGAGCCGGCGGGCGAGCCGACGACGATGCTCGATGCCATAGCGGCTGCTCTCGACGAAGAGATGGGTCGGGACGAGAGGGTGTTCCTTCTCGGCGAGGACATCGGGCCTTTCGGCGGCGCCTTCAAGGTCACCAAAGGTCTCCACGAGAAGTACGGGCCGCATCGAGTGGTGGACATGCCGATCGCCGAGTCGACGATCGTGGGCGCATCGGTCGGTGCTGCGCTTCAGGGCCAGCTTCCGGTGGCCGAGCTTCAGTACACCGATTTCATCTATCCGGCGATGGATCAGCTGGTGAACGAGGCCGCCAAGTACCTGTGGAAGGGCGGACAGAGCGTTCCCATGGTGCTGCGCGGTCCGTCTGGAGCAGGGTTGCGCGCCGGGCCCTTCCATTCGATCAGCCCCGAAGGCCTGCTGGCCCATCATCCCGGCGTCAAGGTGGCCGTGCCCAGTACTCCTGCGGCGGCCAAGGGCCTGCTTCTGGCGGCCATCCGGGATCCCAATCCGGTCGTGTTCCTCGAGCACAAGAAGCTGTATCGCAGCATCAAGGAGGCGATCCCCGCCGGGGCCTACGAGATCCCGCTGGGCGCAGCCAGGCTGGCACGGGAAGGCGACGACGTGACGATCGTCACCTGGGGAGCGATGGTGCACGCGTCTCTAGAGGCGGCGGAGGAGCTCGCCGCCCAGGGGATTTCAGTCGAGGTGCTCGATCTCCAGTCGATCGTCCCTCTCGACTGGGAGGCGGTCTTCGCCTCGGTGGCCAAGACGTCGCGACTCGTTGTGGTCCAGGAAGATGTTCCCTTCGCCAGCGTCTCCTCGGAAGTCGCGGCCCGGGTGGCCGACGAAGCCTTCTGGGATCTCGATGCTCCCGTCGTGCGGGTCACCCCACCGCACACTCACATTCCGTTTGCGGCAGCGCTGGAGGATGCATTCGTCCCCGACGCCGCGGATGTGAGCGAGGCCATCCGCAAGCTCTCTGCCAGCTAGGAGGATTCAATGTCGTTCACGGTCACCATGCCGCAACTGGGTGAGACGGTCACCGAGGGCACGATCCTGCGCTGGGTCAAACAGCCTGGGGACACGGTTGCCGAAGACGACGTGCTTCTCGAGATCTCTACTGACAAGGTGGATACGGAGGTGCCGTCACCGTTTGCCGGGACCCTGTTGGAGATCCTGGTTCCCGAGGGCGAGACCGTCGACGTGGGGACAGCTCTGGCGATCATTGGCGAGCCCGGAGAGGAGACGGCGACCGCAGCCCCGCCGGTCGAGCAGGAGGAGCCCGCGCCGGCAGCGCCTGCTCCGACGCCGCCGGCTGAGGAACCGGCCCCCGCCGCGGTGCCCGCGAGCGAGGCCACCGGCGACGTCGGCATCCTGTCGCCCGTGGTGCGCCGCCTGGCCGCAGAGCACGGCGTCGACCTCGCCGCCGTGACGGGAACCGGGAAGGGAGGGCGGATCACCCGGCGCGACGTCGAGACGTTCGTCGCCGCAGGCGTCGAGGCGCCGGCTGCACCCGAGCCGGAGGCGGCTCCCGTCGCACCGACGCCGCCGCCTGAACCCGCGCCGGCGGCCGAGCTCGCGCCCGCCGCCGAGCCCGCGCCGGCGGCCCCCGAACCCGCTGCCACGCCAGAGAAACCGGCCGCTGCGGCGCCGGAGGAGCCGGCCCCCGAGCCCGCTGCGGCGCCGGAAGAACCGGTCCCCGTCGCGCCGGCACCGTCGCCGCCGCCCGTCGCGGCCGAAGACGGCGCCGAGCCGCTGCAACGCCTGCGCATTCGCATCGCCGAAAACATGATCCGCTCCAAGCAGACCGCCGCCCACGTCTGGACTTCGGTCGAGGTCGACTTCGAGAACGTGGAGCGGGTGCGGAGGAGCCACAAGGAGGCGTTCAAGGAGAGAGAGGGCTTCAGCCTCACCTATCTGCCGTTCATCGCGCGGGCGACCATCGACGCGCTGAGCGCATTTCCGGTGGTCAACTCCTCCTTCGATCTCGAAGCCGGAACACGGACTCTTCACGGAGCCGTGAACCTAGGCATTGGGGTGGATCTCAACCAGGAAGGGCTCGTCGTGATGACCGCTCGCGGTGCGGACGGGTTGCGGTTGCGCGGCATTGCTCGCGAGGTGCGACGGCTCGCCGACAAAGCTCGCCAGGGGAAGCTCGAGCCGGACGACGTCGTTGGTAGCACCTTCACCATCACCAATGCCGGTCCGTACGGCTCGTTCATGTCGGCACCGATCATCAACCTGCCCAACGTGGCGATTCTCTCCACCGACGGGATCAAGAAGCGTCCGGTCGTGATCACCGATGACGACGGCACCGACGCCATCGCCATCCATCACGTCGGCTACCTGAGCCTCACCTGGGATCACCGCGCCTTCGACGGCTCGACGGCGGTGCTGTTCCTAAGACGGATTCAGGAGGATCTGGAGACCTGGGACTGGGAGCACGAACTGGCATGAGCCGGTTACGGGTGCGCTGGTTGGGGCGACTCCCGTACGAGGAGGCATGGGACCTGCAGCGGGCCATCCATGACGGTCGCGTGCTGGGGCGACACGACGACGACTACTTGCTCCTCCTGGAGCATCCTCACACCTACACAGTCGGGAGGTTCTCCGATGGAGGCAACGTCCTCCTGACGCCCGAGGCGGCCGCCGAGGTCGGTGCCGAGGTGCACCGGGTCGACCGCGGCGGTGACGTCACCTATCACGGGCCCGGGCAGCTGGTCGGCTATCCGATCGTCCATCTCGGGTCGCGGCCCGACGTCGTGGAGCATGTCCGTCGCCTCGAGAAGGTGCTGATCGGGGTGCTCGCCGACTTCGATATCGCAGCGTGGCGGGAGGATGGATTCACCGGTGTGTGGACCGATGCCGGCAAGGTGGCGGCGATAGGCGTCCGCATGTCACGGCGGGTGACGATGCACGGCTTCGCCCTCAACGTGACTACCGAACTCGGGTACTTCGACCACATCGTGCCGTGCGGGATACCCGACCGTCCTGTGGCCTCGATGACGGAGATTCTCGGACGCCGGGTCAGCGTGGAGGAAGTCGTCGACCGGCTCGTGCCGCGTTTTGGCACCGTGTTTGGCGCGGTCGAGACCGAAGAGCAGCGGTCGGCATTCACCCGGGGCACCGGCCGGCGGCGCGCTGAGTACGAAATCGACGCTCTGGTTGCCGACGGGGCCTTCTCGGCGAACGGCCGCGACCTGGTTCCGCTCACGCGGCGGGGACGCCTCCCGGGCGAGCCCGAGAAGCCAGAGTGGATGAAGGTCCGCCTCGACCTGGGACCGGGATACCGCGATCTGAAGCGGCTGGTCGACGGCCTCGAGCTCAACACGGTTTGCGAGGAGGCCTCCTGCCCGAACATCTATGAGTGCTGGGCGTCGGGAACCGGCACCTTCATGCTCCTCGGAGATGTGTGCACGCGCGCCTGCTCATTCTGTGACGTCGCCACCGGGCGTCCCGGAACCGTCGACTGGGAGGAGCCGAAGCGGGTTGCCGAGGCGATCGCCGAGATGGGGCTGACGCACGCTGTGCTCACCTCGGTGAATCGGGACGACCTGGACGATGGTGGCGCTGCCGTCTTCGTCCAGACGATCAGGGAGATCCGGTCCCGACTACCCGAGTGCGATGTCGAGGTCCTTATCCCCGATTTCAAGGGAGACCGCCCCGCGCTGGAGACGGTGCTGGAGGCGGCACCCGACGTCCTAAACCACAACACGGAGACCGTGGCCCGGTTGCAGAGGGAGATACGGACGGGGGCCAGCTACGGTCGGTCGCTGGCCCTTCTTGGCCGCGCCAAGCGGGCCGCACCGGAGCGTTTGGTGAAGTCGGGGCTCATTCTGGGCATGGGAGAGACTCCGGAGGAGGTGGCGGGGACGCTGGCCGACCTGCGCGCCGTGGGCGTGGATATCGTCACCGTGGGGCAGTACCTGCGGCCGACGGTGCGACATCGCCGCGTGCACCGTTACGCCACACCAGCCGAGTTCGAGGAACACGCCGCATACGGCCGCTCCATAGGCCTTCGTCACGTGGAGAGCGGGCCATTGGTGCGGTCGTCGTACCACGCCAAGGACGCCATCGCGGCGGCGGGGTGAGGTGGGCTGACGGGTGAGGTGACGCTGGCCGATGAGACCGGTACGTTCTCAGCTGTTTGGCGCCGTCGGCGTCCAAGGCCCCTCGGTCAACGTCGCCTCATCGTCACCCGGCCAGGGCGGCATCGTGACGCAGAGGAACTGAAGCGGTTCCGCTCCTGTGCAGCGATACTGAAATGCCGTACCCACTGGAATGTCGATGGATACGCCCGGCTCTAGAGATGCCATCTCCTCGCCAGTTTCGCCGCTGCGCCAAATCTGTCCTTGACCTGAGAGAACATGCCAGAACTCGCTCACCGTGGCATGGACGGTTGCCCGGTTCACCCGACCCGAGGGGACGGTGGCATGGATCATGTTGCCGGTATCGCCTTCGATCAGGTAGCGGATCTCGGCCCCTGCAGGCGAGCGTGAATCCGGGTTCTCAGGAAACGAGCGGGTCTGCATGGCACGCCTCCGTTTGGGACTGCTGGATTATCGCTCAACGGCAGGATCCGCCGATCTGAAGCACTCCGTGGAACGGCGTTCGTTCCCGATCCTCATATAACAATTTCGAACGCTGGCCGAGGCCAGCGTCATATCCTCGCCCCTGATCCCCCGCGTTTCGTGTCACACCTGGGCCGTATCTTCGAGGGATGACGGCGCTGCTCGAGGCATCGAAACGCATCGAACGCCCTGACGCGAGTCGGGTTGATCGCTACGTGCGGATCTGCCGTGAGATAACGATGCTCCAGGCGCACGCCGCCGAGCTGCTGGCCGAGATCGACGCCGGTGGTGACTACGAGGACGATGGATACCTCTCCACGGCGGCGCTGGTGCGCGACCGCACCGGGGTGGCCGGCGGAGAAGCGGCGCGACGAGTGGCCGAGGCCCGGGGCCTGGCGCGGAATCGGGATGTGTTCGAGGCGTTTGCGGTCGCCGACATCGACCGTCCCCGGGTCCGGCTGCTGTTGGGCGCAGCGGAGGTGTCGGAGGAGTTATTCGCCCGCGACCGCCGGGTCTTGATCGACACCATCGCCGGACTGCCCGCCCGTGACGCCGCTCGGGTAGTGGCCTACTGGAAGCAAGCCGCCGACCAGCGCGCCGCCGAAGCCGACGCCGCGCATCTGCATCAGCGACGCCGGCTGCACGTGTCTCAGACCATCGGCGGCATGGTCCGCATCGACGGAGAGCTGGATCCCGAAGGGGGCCAAACCGTCATCACCGCCCTGGAATCCGTGACCGACCCGGCCAATCTCGACGCCGAGGACCGCCGCACGCCTGCGCAACGCCGTGCCGACGCTCTCGTCGACCTCGGTGCCGATCATCTCGACCACGGCGACCGACCCATCAATGGCGCGGTGCGACCGCACGTCTCGGTCGTGGTGGCTGCGGAAGCCCTGGCCGGCGACTCCGCCAAGCCGTGCGAACACGACGACGGCACCGTGATCACACCGAGCGCGGCCCGCCGGATCGCTTGTGACTCGTCGGTGAGCCGGATCGTGATGGGCCCTGCGTCGGAGGTGCTCGACGTGGGACGGGCCACCCGCACCGTCCCCGCAGCCATTCGTAGGGCCCTCGTCATCCGCGATGGCCACTGCCAACACCCCGGGTGTGATCGCCCCCATCGCTGGTGTGATGCCCATCACATCGTCCACTGGGCGGACGGCGGGCCCACCAGCCTCGACAACCTGACTCTGCTGTGTCGACGCCACCACCGCGTCGCACACGGATTCCCGCAACGCGAGTAGGCGGGACGGCTCTCACTACGATCCGGCCGATGTTCCCGGACTTCGACTACGCCGGACGCATCGACCGGGTCAAGGAGGTAATGACCGCCCGAGGGTTGGATGCCCTCCTGCTCTCCGTCGGCGCCGATCTGCCCTACTTCACCGGCTACGAGGCGATGCCGCTGGAGCGGCTGACGATGCTGGTGGTGCCGGCTGGTGGGCCGGTCACCCTGGTGGTGCCCCGGCTCGAAGCGCCCCGGGTGACCGATCGGGGCGCCTTTGCGATCCGTGCTTGGGAAGAGACCGAGGACCCGGTGGCCATCGTCGCCGGCCTCATCGGAGGGGCGGGGAGGGTCGCTTTGGGAGACACCACCTGGTCGACGTTCCTGCTCGCGCTGCAGGGGGCGCTGCCGGAGGCGCGGTTCGAGGACGCCTCGCCGCTGACCCGCGAGTTGCGCATCCGCAAGTCGTCAGATGAGATCGCGTACCTCCGCGAGGCCGCGGCTGCCACCGACCGGGTCGTCTCCCGGCTCGGGGACGTGCGCTTCTCGGGCATGACCGAGAAGGCCCTCGCCGGGCTCGTCAAGGAAATGACCATCGAGGAAGGTCATGACACGGCCGAATTCGCCAGCGTCGGCTCCGGGCCGAACGCCGCCAGCCCCCATCACGAACCGACCGATCGGGATATCGAGCGCGGCGACGTCGTGGTGATCGACTTCGGGGGGCGGCGCCGCGGCTATTGCTCGGACACGACCCGCACCTTCTCCGTTGGCGAACCGGAGCCGGAGGTCGCCGAGGCCTACGCCGTCCTCGAGTCGGCCCAGCGCGAGGCGCGCCGCACCGTGGCGCCGGGAGTGGCGGCTGCGGCGGTAGATGCCGCCGCTCGCTCCGTGATCGATGCCGCAGGGCACGGGGACCGCTTCATTCACCGCACCGGTCACGGAATTGGCCTGGAGGTGCACGAGCATCCCTATCTGGTGGAAGGCAACGACGATCCACTCGAAGCCGGCATGACCTTCTCGGTCGAGCCGGGCATCTACGTCGCGGACCACTGGGGACTGCGCATCGAGGACATCGTCGCCTGCACCGCGGCGGGCGTGGACGAGCTCAACGACTCTGACCGGCGCCTGCGCGTCGTCGGGTAGCGGGGAAGAGGCCTCCGTCGCTGCTGGTTACGCTGAGCTCGACGCTGAGGAAGGGCGATGACGGACTCACAGATCGCGGTCGACACGATCAAGACACTGGCCATGGACGGCGTCCAAGCCGCCGCCTCGGGGCATCCGGGGATGCCGATGGGCATGGCCGACATCGCCACGGTGCTGTGGACGGAACACCTCCGCGTCGACCCAACGATGCCCACCTGGGCCGATCGCGATCGGTTCGTGCTCTCCAACGGGCACGGTTCGATGCTCCTCTACGCCCTGCTGCACCTTGCCGGCTTCCCGATCTCGCTACAGGACCTGCAGGACTTCCGGCAGTTCGGCTCGGTGACCGCCGGCCACCCCGAGCGGGACCCGCATCTCGGCATCGAGATGACGACGGGCCCGCTGGGACAAGGGTTCGGAACGGGTGTGGGGATGGCGATCGCCGAGGCTCACCTGCGAGCGCGCTTCGGGCCCGACCTCGTCGATCACATGACCTATGCGTTCGTGAGCGACGGCGACGTCATGGAGGGGATCTCCTCGGAGGCCGCTTCCCTGGCCGGTCGCCTCGGTCTGGGCAAGATCGTCTACCTCTACGACGACAACGAGATCTCCATCGAGGGCCCCACCGACATCACCTTCACCGAGGACGTGCCGGCTCGCTTCCGCGCCATGGGCTGGCACGTCCTGGACGTGGACGGCCACGACCGCGGGGCGATCGACGAGGCGATCGCGGCGGCCCGGGACACGGCGGACATGCCGTCGTTCGTCGACTGCCACACCCATATCGCCCACGGGGCCCCCAACCTGCAGGACACCGCGGAATCGCACGGCAGCCCACTCGGTCCCGACGAGGTCGCCGCGACCAAAGAAGCGCTGGGATGGCCCAAAGATGCGTTCTTCAGGGTTCCCGACCAGGCCTACGCCTTCTTCTCGGCCGCCATGGAGGCGGGTACCGCCGCGCGCGAAGCGTGGGAGGCGCGCCGCGATGCGGCTTTCTCGGCCGATGCCGAGTTGGCGGCGCGGTGGGATGCCTACCACGGGCCCGCTGCTGCCGATGTCGGCGATCTCGGCTATGAGACTGGGGACGAGGTCGCAACAAGGAAGGCATCGCAGCGAGCCATCAACGCCCTCGCCGCACAGGTCCCGGCACTGCTGGGCGGGTCGGCAGATCTGGCCCCTTCCACCAACACCATCATCGAAAACGAGGCGGAGTTCCAGGACGATCCCGCAGGCCGTAACTTCCGGTTCGGAGTGCGGGAGCACGCCATGGGGGCCGCGGTGAACGGCATGGCGGTCCACGGCGGGCTGCAGCCCTACGGGGCGACGTTCCTCGTGTTCAACGATTACATGAGGCCCGCCACCCGTCTCGCCGCACTGATGGGGGCGCCGAGCATCTTCGTGTACACCCACGACTCGGTCTTCCTGGGCGAGGACGGCCCCACCCACCAGCCGATCGAGCACCTGGCGTCGCTGCGGGCGATGCCCAACATGTGGGTGATCCGGCCGGCCGACGCCGGCGAGACCGCAGAGGCCTGGGAGATGGCGCTACGCCGGCGCGACGGGCCGACGAGCCTGATCCTCACCCGGCAGGCGATCCCGGTGCTCGACCGATCCGAGGTCATCGGACTCGCCCATCGCGGCGGGTACGTGCTCCAGGATGGCGATGACGCCGTCCTCGTCGCCACCGGCTCCGAGGTCCACGTCGCCTTGGCGGCGGCCGAAGAGCTCGGCACGGATGGGATCGCCCTGCGCGTGGTCTCGATGCCGTGCGTCGAGGCGTTCGACGCTCAGGACGACGCCTACCGGCAATCCGTGCTCGGTTCGGGCCTGCCGGTGGCCTCGCTCGAGGCGGGCGCCACGCAAGGCTGGCACCGCTTCACGGGGCGATCGGGTCTCATCATGGGCATAGATCACTTTGGGGCCTCGGCGCCGTGGAAGCGGCTCGCCGCCGAATGGGGGTTCACTGCGACCGCGGTTGCGCAGCGGATCCGGGAGTGGCTCGGCGCGAAATAGGAAATCTTCGTCCCGGGAGTAACCGGCTGGCCGGCGGCGCGGTCGAACTTGCACGGTCATGACCGAAGCTCGACGTGACGCAAAGGAACAGCCATGAACGATCAGGAACAGCGCGGCATCGCTGCGAGAGCAGGCGACGCTCTCAAGGCTTTGGGCCGTCTCCTCGCCCCGCTGCTGCGGACGCTGGGTAGGGCGGTGATGGCCGCCGGCCGGGGCCTCTGGAAGGCGGGGGCGAAAGGGGCGAAGGCCGCCCGCGAGCGGCTCGCACAGCGCCGCGCCGGAGGTCGCGCGGGGCAAGCCTCCGCGGAAGAGGCGGAATCCGCCGAATAGTGCACCGGGCCGGTGGAGCGGTCGGACTACCGGCCGGTCAGTCGCGGGTCACCTCGATGAACCCCTCGGACTCGAGGTGGAGGATGATCCGGTGGGCCGCCTCCTCGGGGCTGATGTCGGTTGTGTCGATGACGATCTCGGCATCGTCCGGCGCCTCGTAGGGGTCGGAGATCCCGGTGAACTCCTTGATGAGGCCGGCCCGCGCCTTGGCGTAGAGGCCCTTGCGGTCGCGCTGCTCGCAGACCTCCAGCGGGGTGGCGATGTGGGCCAGGCTGAACCCGCCGGATGGTTCGATGAGGGCGCGCACCTGCTTGCGCACCGCGTCGTAGGGGGCGATCGGAGCACAGATGGCGATGCCCCCGTTCTTGGTGATCTCCGAGGCGACGAAGCCGATGCGCAGGATGTTCACGTCGCGATGCTCCTTGGAGAATCCCAGCTCCGACGACAGGTGCTTGCGCACGATGTCGCCGTCGAGGAGGGTCACCGGCCTGCCCCCCATCTCGAGCAGCTTGACGCGCAGCACGTTGGCCACCGTCGATTTCCCGGAGCCGGAGAGACCGGTGAAGAACACGGTGAAGCCTTGGCGGCTGCGGGGTGGGTGAGTGCGGCGCAGTTCGTCGGCGACGCGGGGGAAGGTGAACCAGTCCGGGATCTCCCTTCCGTCGGCAAGACGATCGCGAAGGTCGGTACCGGAGATGGACAGCGTCTTCGTTCCGGCCTCTACCTCGTCGACCGGTGCGAAGGAGTCGGCGTCGGGCACGTAGACCATCATCTTGAACGGCACCATCTCGACCCCCAGTTCGTCCTGGTAGGTGGCGAGCATCTCCTGCGCCTCGTAGGGCTTGTAGAAGGCGTCGCCGTCGGAACCGTTCCCCGGGCCGGCATGGTCTCGTCCCACTACTAGATGGGTGCACCCGTAGTTCTTGCGGATGATGGCGTGCCACACCGCTTCGCGCGGCCCTGCCATTCGCATCGCCAGCGGCAGCAGTGCCAGTTCGGCGGTGTTCGCCGGGTAGCGGGGCATGATCGCCTGGTAAGCCCGCACCCGTGTGTAGTGGTCGACGTCTCCGGCCTTGGTCATCCCCACTGCAGGGTGGATGAGGATGTTGGCCTTGACGTTCTTGGCGGCGCGCACCGTTAGCTCAAGATGGGCGCGGTGCATCGGGTTGCGCGTCTGGAAACCGACGATGCGGCGCCAGCCACGCCGCAAGAACCGGGCTCGCAACTCCTGCGGCGACATACGCAGAGTTGTGAAGTCGTAGTAGCGGGGCAGCTCGACCGCCTCCAGTTCCCCGCCCACGTAGTGCGTGCCCATCCTGTCGAAGAGGTAGCGAACGCCGCGATGCTCGCGATCGGTCGTGCCGTAGACCTGGCGTGCCTCGCGCTCCTTGTCGGGCTGCCACACGTCGCTGACGTGCAGCACTCCGAGCATCACCCCCTCGGCGTCACGGAGGGCGAGTTGCGATCCGGAATCGAGAGAGCCTGCGGTGTCGGCATCGACGGCCAGGGGGACGGGGATCGGCCACAGGGTCTCATCGGGCAACCTCATGTCGGCGACCACCGTGTCGTACTGCTCCTGCGTCATGAAGCCGCGCAGCGGGGAAAAGCCCCCGGTGGCGAGGAGTTCGAAGTCGCAGATCTGTCGGTCCGTCAGATCCCACGCTGGGATCTCCACGGTTGCCTCTTTGAGCTCTGCCGCCCGCGAGGCATCGGTCGTCAGATCGACCAGCTCCCCTCCATGGGGTGAAATGAGACTGTCGGGCACGGCAGGTCCTCTGGGTGGTGGCGCGGCCGGCGTGGACCGCCGGCCGAGTGTACGACGCCGCCACGAGTCCGCGAAACCTCATTCGTATACTCGCCGGGCTCGTGGAACTGTCGCCGGCACAAGTGCTCTCGATGTGGGCCGCAGGCGTCGCCGCCGGGGCCGCCCTCGTGTCATGGTGGCGGGTCGTCGGCCGTGGGTACGGTTGGCTCGCCGGAGGAGTCGCTCTGCTGCTGGGGGTGCCGGCCGGCCTCGCCGGAGGCGGCGCGCTCGTTTGGGTGGGCTGCGGCCTGGTGGGTGTCTTGATTGCTGTCGCCAGCCACCACCGCCGTGCCGCCGGAGCTGCGGGCCTCGCTGCGCTCGTGTTCGGGCTGGCCGCTGCTGCGGAGGGCAATGCGGTGGCGACTGTGACCGGAGCGGCGTTTCTCGGAGCGGTGACCGTGGAGATGCTGCTGGGTCACTGGTATCTCGTCGACCCGAGACTGCCGCGGTGGGCGTTGTCGCGGCTCGCTTGGGCTGGGGCGGGGAGCGCCGGCGCCGATTTCCTTATCGTGGCCATGCTGGGCGCGATCCCATGGTCCCGAGGCGACGCCCCCCTGGGATGGGGCTTCGTGGCTCTGGCCGCAGCATCGCTCATTCTGATGCTGGGAGTGGTCGGAGCACTTCGTGAGGAAGGCTATCCGGGAGTGATGGCGGCGACCGGCCTGTCGTACCTAGCTCTTCTGACCGCAATCGGTGCCACAGTCGTGGGAAGGCTGGTGGCCGACGCTCCGGTCGTGTCGTGAGAACAGCTCTTTACAATCTGCCGCCGTGAGGATCTACACCCGCAAAGGCGACGACGGCTCGACTGGGCTGTTCCGCGGCGGGCGGGTCGCCAAGGACGAGACGGGCCCGGAGGCCTACGGCACCGTCGATGAGGCTGTGGCCGCCCTCGGTGCCGCTCGAGCCGCCGCCTCCGGAGCAGCTGCCGAAGCGATCCTCGAAGTGCAGCGAGAGCTCTTCGTCATTGCCGCAGAACTGGCCACCGCACCGCAGAAGCGCGCCAAGCTCGTCGCCGGGGAGAGCCTGGCGACCGAGGGGATGGTCGCTGCTCTCGAAGGCCGCATTGATGCTGTCGTTGCCGAAGGGGGCCTCCCTGAGGAGTTCGTGGTTCCGGGAAGCTCTCCTCTCGCCGCAGCCGTGGATCTGGCTCGCACCGTGGTGCGACGAGCCGAACGTCGCGCGGTGACCCATTGGCGTGCGGCCGGGGTGACCGATTCCTGGGCGGTTCCCTATCTCAACCGGCTCGCCGATTACCTGTTCGTTCTGGCTCGTGCCGCCGAGGCCGAGTGGGTGCCTACGAAGGAGGGCTCATGATTCAGGTCGCTGCCGGTGCGCCAATCGCCGAGACCGAGGCCCAGGCTCTGCTGGTCGGGGCCCGCAGCGGAGTGGAGCTGGACGCTGGCGGTGCCTGGGTCGTTGAGCGGCTCCCCTGGATCGCAGATCGATTCGAGGAGAAGGAGTTCACCGGCAAGACCGGAGAAATCCTCTCGATACCCGCAGGGGACGGCCTTCCCTACAAGGACGTCGTCTTCGTCGGGCTCGGCGACGATCCCGATGCCGAGGATGTGCGCCGCGCCGCCGGAGCGGCGGCGCGTTCCCTGAAGACGGCGGCCACGGTGGCCACCACGCTGCACAGTGCGTGTGCCGGCGGAGCAGGCGCCGCGGTGCAAGGCATCGCATTGGGGGCATACACCTTCGGCAGGCACAAGAGCGAGCCGAAGCCGTCGAAGATCGAGACCGTGGTGTTGGTCGACGGCACCGAAGACGATGCGGCTCTGACCCAGGAAGCCCTCGTCATCGCAGAGGCGGTGGCGGTGGCGCGCGACCTCGTCAACGAGTCGGCCATGTACAAATCGCCGGAGGCCCTCGCCGCGGTGGCGGTCGAACTCGGCGATGCTCATGGCTTTGCCGTACGGGTGATGGACGAAGGGGAGATCGAACGGGAGGGGCTCGGCGGGCTGCACGGCGTGTCGCTGGGAGCGGCGAACCCGCCGCGGCTGGTGGAACTCAGCTACGAACCTGAGGGTGCCGAAGCATTCCTGGCCCTGGTCGGCAAGGGCATCGTCTTCGACTCCGGGGGGCTCTCCCTCAAACCGGCCGGATCCATGGAGGAGATGAAGACGGACATGTCGGGGGCCGCTGCAGTGTTTGGCGCGGTGACGGCCATTGCCCGCCTCCGGCTACGCGTCAGGGTGCTCGGCATCGCCCCTCTCACAGAGAACATGCCCGGTGGTGGCGCTCTACGCCCGGGCGACGTCCTCCACACCCGCAACGGCAAGACGATCGAGGTTCTGAACACCGACGCCGAGGGCCGACTCGTCCTCGCGGACGGCCTTGCACTGGCCGTCGAGCGCTCTCCGGATCTGGTCGTCGACCTGGCGACGCTCACCGGTGCCTGCATGGTCGCTTTGGGCAAGAAGATCGCGGGGCTGCTGGGTACGGACGAGGCAGTCGACCAGGTAGCTGCAGCCGCAGCCACGGCGGGGGAGCGGGTATGGCACCTTCCCTTGCCGGACGATTACCGCAAGCAGATCGACTCGGACATCGCCGATATGAAGAACACTGGTGATCGCTGGGGAGGAGCCATTACGGCGAGCCTCCTGCTGCGCGAGTTCGCCGGCGATGGCGCTTGGGCCCATCTGGACATCGCCGGGCCGGCCCGCGCCGAGGATGCGGACGGATACATACCCAAGGGAGGCACCGGGTTCGGGGTGCGGACGATCGTCGAACTCGCCCGTCAGATGTCGGGCGCCTGAGCGGCCGTCAGCCTTCGCAGATCACCAGACCGTACAGGCTCAGCGCTTGGGTCAGCGCGGCGCGGCTCTGGACGCCGACGATGCCGTCGACTGTGAGGGAGTTGTCTCGCTGGAAGTGAATGACGGCGTCGTTGGTCAGGGGACCGAACAGTCCATCGATCGGCCCGGGCGAGAAGCCGAGTAGATCGAGAATCGTCTGCAGGGCACGCACGGTATTGCCGCTGATGCCGCGTCGCAGAAGGGTGCCGTCCGCGGCCAGCACCATTCCGCTCTGGGCGGCACGATGCAGACTGGCCAGTTCACCCCGGGTGCGGCTGCCAACGATCCCATCGATGGCCAGGCCGCGGGCGTCCTGGAAGGAGCGGACGGCGGCCCTGGTGTGCTGCCCGTAGATCCCGTCGGCGTCTCCGTCGTAGAGAGCCAGTGCCTGCAGCATGCGCTGCACGTCGACCACGTCAGCCCCTGTCGAGCCAAAGCCCAGGGTGCGCTGCTGGCTGAGGAGCGCGTCGATCGAGAAGCTGGTGTCGGAGCACGACGGAGCAGGCGGCTCAATTGTGGTGGTGGGCGGCTCGGTGGTTGTGGTGGTGGGCGGCACTGTGGTGGTTGTGGTGGTGGGCGGCACTGTGGTGGTGGTGGGCGGCACCGTGGTGGTCGTGGTCGTGGTCGTGGTCGTGGGCGGCACCGTGGTGGTTGTGGTGGTGGGCGGCACCGTGGTGGTTGTGGTGGGCGGCACCGTCGTGGTCGTGGTCGTGGTCGTCGCACCGCCACTGGCACAGGTGGAGTCGTCTCCGGGGCGGCGCACGGTGACCACCTGTTGCGAGCGGAGACCGAGGCGGCCGCGCAGGTCGCGGGTGTGGAAGGTTCGTGGACCTCCCGAGCCGAAGAAGGTGATTTCCAGGGCAGCCCCGGTGGTGGAGCATCTGGCGATTTGCACGTCGGTGACCGTGCTCATGCCGGGAAGGAGCGCCGCCAGCTGGGAGCCGCTGAACTGGCGCGACCAGGTCCGGTGCGGGTTGCCCACGGAGTCCAGCTGGCTCCAGTGGTCGTCGACCGATTTCAGATACACGACCGGGGCGGTGAAGGCGTTCTCGCTGTTCTCGGTCTTGCCGAACGTGCTCGACGAGTAGAACGTCGAGATCGGCACGGGCTGGCCGTCGACGGTCACATCCGGGTGGATCAGCACTTGGTCGGCGGTGGAGCGAACCAGGTCGATCCACGCCTGGGTGCCGTGGCCGTAGCCGACGTAGTTCTGGTCGTAGGTCGTGTCGTACACCTGGCACCAGCACCAGGGGCGGGCGGCGGGATCGGGGCGGATGCGCGCTCGGGCGTACGCATACGACCGAGCCGCCACGGCCTGAGCCTGGAGAGCAGCGGCCCCGCCGCTGTCGACCCAGCCGTAGGGCATCTCCGAGATGCCGAGGACGTAGTCGTCGACGTCGATCTCGATGGATGAGTTGATCGTGTTGGTGTTGTTGTCGGGCCGCACGTGCAGAGTTCCCCTGGCGTAGGTGCACGGTTGCGACCGCGATCCACCGGGAGCGTTCCAGTTCGTGAGGAAGCAGTTGGCGATCTCGATGGCCGTGGACGGGGTCTCGGCCCATCCGTCCCAGTCGGCGTCGACGAAGCAGTTGCCGGTGTACGTGCCAGAGGGCGCTGCGAGGCTGCAGTTCCCGTTGCCGAGGCGGCTGACGGTCACGGACTGGCCGGGCGACACTGCAATGGATTGGCCACCGATGGTGAATGTCGCCGCGACCGAGTCCGGACCGATCGAGCGGACGGTAAAGGTGAGTGACGGGCTCTCCATCGTCAGATTGACCCAGATCGGCTCTGAGGAGAGCGCTTCGGGCACGGTGGCGGGTGAAGTACCCGTGAAGTAGTGGGTGAGGATCTCCTGCCATGTGAAGCCCTCCTGAGACATGCCCAGGGCTCCGTACTGGCTCATCCCGACGGAGTGCCCCCATCCGCCGCCGTCGAAGGTGAAGGTTGGGGCGGCCTGCGCCGGCGGAGCCGGAAACAGCGAGAAGGCCACGGCGGCGCACGCCGTGACTGCTGTCGTCCGGACGGCGAGCATCCGGGAGCGCACCCGATGACCAATCTGCATACGGTCGCATCGGAGGAAACGGCCCGCGCATTGACTATTTTCTTGGACCCGATCGGACTAGTCCCGGGAGAGCTAGACGAGAGCTGCGGCGATCTCCCCCAGCACCTCACCTGCCGAACCATCGATCGTCACTGCCGCCAGGCCGTCCAATTCGGTGGTGCCCTGGTTCACGATGACTAGCGGAGCTCCGTTCTCAACGGCGAGCAAGGGGATGTCGGCAGCGGGGTAGACAGACAGCGTCGAGCCGACCGCGATCACCGCGTCGGCAACGTGCGCCATAGCCGCAGCGCGGCGCATCTCGTCCGTCGGCATGGCTTCGCCGAAGAAGACGACGTCGACCTTGATGATCCCGCCGCAGCGCCGGCAATGTGGGTCGGCATCACCCGACTCCACCCGCGCCATCACTTCCGGCGTCTCGGTCACGTCGCCGCAGTCGACGCAACGGGTTTCGCGAGCGTTGCCGTGGAGTTCCACGACCATGCTCTCGGGGAGCCCCGCAGCGACGTGGAGGCCGTCGATGTTCTGCGTGACGCAACCCAGCAGTCTCCCCGCCCGCCACAGGGCGACTACTGCGGCGTGGCCCTCGTTGGGCTGCGCGTCGAGCACGCCGCTGTGTGCCCGCATCGACCAGGAGCGCCGGCGGGTCTCCTTGCTCGCCAGATAGCGCTGGATGGTGAAGTCAGCCGGATCGACCTTGGTCCAGACCCCGTTGGGACCGCGGAAGTCGGGTATGCCGGATTCTGTGGAGATTCCGGCGCCGGTGAACACGAGTATGTCGGTCTTGTCGGCCAGCAATTCGACGGCGCGCTCGATCGTCACCGCGAGGACTCTATTTGGCTAGCGCGGGTTGGTGACCTCGCGGTACTCGGCGCGAAGGGCCGGGGTGAGCAGGCGCTGGTGGCGGGAAGCCAGGAAAGGGATGCGGGGACGCACCAGGACGATCTCGCCGGAACGGTCGACGAGGCCCTCGGCGGCGAGGCGGGCGAGACGCAACGGCTCCCTGATGCGGATCCCGCCGCGCGCTGCGGCGGTGAGACGGAGGAGGTCCGCCACGGCGCGGGGGCCCATCACCGCCGTCCAAAAGCGACGCACCGCCGGGTCGGCGGGCGAGTGTCCCGGAGCTTCCCGGTCGAAGAGCAGGGGAGTGACCCAGGGCCGGCTGCGGGCGGTGAGCCTGACGGCCGCCGCAGTGCCCGAAGCTGGCGCGGCATCCATCGATATGGGAGGACGGGCATGTCGACGGAGGGTTTCGGGCACCACGGCGGCCATTCCCAAGTGATATCAGTTAGGCCTAGTTACGCGCAACCCCCCTGAGGTCGGATCGCGAAAGATCCCATGACCTGCGTCCTATGGGATGCGGGATCAGGGGAACTCGAAACGTGCCAACGTCGTGAACCTCGGCGCGGAGTTCGTCGCTCAATCGGACAGGTGCTCGCTGGACGGCCAGTCGAAGGCTGAGTAACTCTGCTGGCCATCCATCGAAGTGGTCCCTGAGCCACCATCGTTCAAAGGACTGTGGATAGGTAGGTGACTAGTCCTTGTGAACTAGTCCTCAACCGTCATCGAGCAGGCGTCTGGATCGACCGATGACGTTGTTGAGACCTGGACGATATCCACGATGGCTAATTCAACGACCCTGCATGTCAGAACCGGAGCTGCCGTACTGGCAGTGCTCACTGCCTTCCTCCTTGCCTTTCAGGCTACGGGAGCGGCGTTCTCGGCACAGACTGACAACACCGGAAACGCCTTCGCCGCGCGGGAACCGTGGTTATCAGCGACGACGACGCCGGGGTTGCCATGTTCAACGTTCCTGCGATGGCCCCTGGCCAGTCAGTCGACACTTGCATCGTGGTGACCTACAGCGGCAGCCTTACGCCGGCCGACGTGAAGTTGTACACGGCCGTGGGCGGGACAGGCCTGGCCAACTATCTGGATCTGCAAGTCGACATAGGAACTGGCGGAAGCTTCGGTAGCTGCTCCGGCTTCACCGTGAGTTCGACGCCTTACACGGGCACCCTGGCCGGTTTCGCTGCCAGCTACACCGATTTCGCGACCGGTCTTGGAGGATGGTCCCCGGCTGCCACCCCGGAGTCCCGCACCTATCGGTTCACCCTGGACCTTCAGGACAACAACGCCGCTCAGGGTCTCGACGCCACCGCCACGTTCACCTGGGAAGCCCAGAACCAGTAGTCCTACGGATCCGGGGGTGGGGTGAAGACGGCCACGGTGAGGGTGATCACCGTCGACTGGTCGATTGTCGTTCCCGGTGCCGGATCGGTCGCCGTGACCAGGCCATTCTCCGTCGGCTCTGCGGTCGGGACCTGGTTCACCACCCAGGTGAATGCGATCTGGGTGCTCTGGCGCAGGCCCACCAGCGCCTGGGTGGCATCGGCTTCGGTGCGCCCGGTGAGGTCGGGGAGCACGGTACGCGGTGACAGCCCGTTCGAGACCTCCAGTTTGACCACTTCGCCCTGCTTGAACCGCTCGTCAGCCGGTGGAGTGCTCTTCACCACGGTGTCCTTGGGCTCGTCTGAGTTGACCGCGGTGCCCTCCACGTCGAATCCGGCCTTGAAGAGCGTTTCCTGAGCCTCTTCGAACTCGAGGCCGATGACGTCGGGTACTTCGACGCGCGGGGTCTGGTAGTAGACGCTCGTGCCCGACGGGTCAGGAGGGAAATCCTCCGAGGGCAAGTCGACGGTGACGATTGCCATGAACTCCTTCCAGATGGGAGCAATCGTGCTGCCGAACACTCGCGACTCGAGTTCTCCGTTTATCTGCACGTTGCGCATTTCCACCTGCGCGTCGGGGAAGCCCACCCACACTGCAGTTGTGAACTGCGGGATGTACCCGACGAACCAGGCATCCTTGTAGTCCTCATGCGTTCCTGTCTTGCCCGCTTGCGGGCGTCCGATGGTCGCTTGGCCGCGTCCCACCGTGCCGTCGGTTATCACCTTCTCCATGGTGTTGACTACTGCAGCGGCCAGGGCCGGTTCGAGGACTTGAGCCTTGGTGACGTCGTGCTGGTAGATCACGTTCCCGGCGGAGTCCTCGATTCGCTCGATCAGGTAGGTGTCGACGCGATTCCCGTAGTTGGAGATCGTCGAGTATGCGGCCGCCATCTCGAGAGGGCTCACTACCTCCGACCCCAAGACGATGGCCGGGTTGGCTCCCAGGGGGGACCGGATGCCCATGCGGTGCGCGACGTCGACGATGTTCTCGGCACCAACGGCGACCGACACCTGGCAGAAGACCGTGTTGGTGGACAGGTACAGCGCTGCCTCGAGGGAACGAATACCGGGATCGTTGCGACCGGCGTTGGAGCAGTCCCACGGCTCGATGCCCCCGAAATCGATCACCTGTGGGGTCGTGATGTCCCAATAGGAGTTGAGAGGAATGCCCTGCTCCAGGGCGGCGATCAGGCCGAACGGCTTGAAGGCCGAGCCTGGGTTGCGACGCCCCTTGGTGGCCAGGTCGTACTGGCGCTGCCCGGCCTCGAAGTCGGTGCCGAAGTCGAGGCCGGATGCGATGACGACCTGGGCTCCGGTCCGGTTGTCGACCATGGCGATCGCTCCCGTGGGGCCGTCCGATCCCTGCGGGAACCACTCCCGGAGGATGCGGCGCGCCTCGTCCTGTAGCTGCGAGTCGACGGTGGTGAAGATCTTGAGGCCGCCGCCGCCTTCGCATTCGACCGCATCCGCCGGGCATCCGAACAGGGCTCGGGTACGTTGCAGGTAGGTCGTCCCCAGCCCGTACCGGGCATCGTTGAGTACGGTGTTCTTGGCCGCCAACAGCACCTGGGGTGCCGGATCCTGGAACTCCTCCCTCTCCACGGTCTCCAGAGGTTCGGCCTTGGCGGCCAAGCCTTCGGCGCGGGTGATGTAGCCCTCCTCGACCATCTGGTCGATCACGGCGTTACGGGCGCGGAGGGGGATCTCGCTGTCGTTGCGCAGGTTGTACAGCGACGGGTTCCTGATCGGCACGGGGAGAGCGGCGGCCTGGGCGATGGTCAGCTGATCCAGGCTCCTGTCGAAGTACTCCTCGGCGGCGGCGCGGATCCCGTAGGCGTTGCTCCCGAAGAAGACGGAATTGAGATAGAACTCGAGGATCTGCTCCTTGGTGAAGCGGCGCTCCAGCTCGATGGCGATCGCCGCTTCGGCCACCTTGCGCTCCAGCGTCGGCTCGCTGCCGATGAAGTTCTGCTTGACCACCTGCTGGGTGATCGTCGACCCGCCCTGGGTCGGCCCGCCGCCGAGGTCCTCGATGAGGGCGCGGGCAATGGCGCGGTAGTCGATGCCTCCGTGCGTCATGAAGTCGGCGTCCTCGGCACTCAGGACCGCGCCGATGACGAGGTTGGGTATCTCATCGAGCTGTGTCGGCTGGCTGTTGCGCTCCGTGAGTTGTCCCAGCACTACACCGTCTGCGGTGTAGACAGTGGAAAGACGGGAGAGGTCGGGCAACTCGAGGGCGAGCGCCTCGACGTCGGGGATCCAGTAGTCGCGCAGGTCTTGGAGCGTCCCGTGAGCGGTATTGGCGCCGAGGAAGACGAAGAGCCCAAGCCACGTGGCCGCGATTAGGGAGATCGCGGCCAGGATCGCGCCGGACATGAGACGCCGACCCCGCCTTTCCATGCGCTCTGCATCGTGGATGGAGATTTCCATGGAGTTTCCCGTCTGCTGCGGCGGGGTGTTCGACGGCCTCAGGGAGCGGGACGGTTCCCCGGTAGCATCCGTTCGACCCCGGATTGTACCGATGACCGAGTTTTCTGATACTTCTCACCGCACCTCGAGCGGCATCGAAATCGACGCCGTCTACGGCCCATCCGCATTGGACGGATGGGAGCCCGACGAGGCGCTCGGCGCGCCCGGCGAGTATCCGTTCACTCGAGGTCCATACCGGTCCATGTACAGGGGCCGGCTGTGGACCATGCGTCAATATGCAGGTTTCGGCACGGCCGCGGCCACGAATGAGCGCTTTCGATCGCTGCTCGAGGCCGGACAGACCGGTCTGTCCACGGCTTTCGATCTCCCCACCCAGATGGGCCTAGACAGCGATGACCCATCGGCCCGAGGAGAGGTGGGCAAGGTGGGGGTGGCGATCGACACTCTCGAGGACATGCGGACGCTGCTGGCGGGGATACCACTCGGTGAGGTGTCCACGTCGATGACGATCAACTCGACTGCAGCCATCCTGCTCCTGCTGTATGAGTTGGTCGCCGAAGAGCAGGGCGTGGCGCCGGACCAGATCCGCGGGACGGTGCAAAACGACATACTCAAGGAGTACGCGGCTCGGGGCACCTATGTGTATCCGCCTCGGCCGTCGATGCGGCTCGTCACCGATCTGTTCTCGTACTGCAGGGAGTATCTCCCCTCGTGGAACACGATCTCGATCAGCGGCTACCACATCCGCGAGGCGGGCGCTACAGCCGCCGAGGAAGTGGCGCTCACCCTCAGCAACGCCATCGCCTACGTGGAGGCGGCCGTCGCCGCCGGGCTCTCGGTCGACGACTTCGCCCCCCGCATCTCGTTCTTCTGGAATGGCCACAGCGACTTCTTCGAGGAGATTGCCAAGTACCGGGCGGCGCGCCGCATCTGGGCCGACGTGATGCGGCATCGTCTCGGTGCGCAGGATCCCGATTCTTGGCGGATGCGCTTCCACACGCAGACCGCCGGCTCCACGCTGACGGCACAGCAGCCGGAGAACAACATCGTCCGCACGACGCTGCAAGCCCTGGCGGCGGTCCTCGGCGGAACCCAGTCGCTGCACACCAACGCGTTCGATGAGGCTCTGGGACTGCCCACCGACCGGTCGGCGCGCATAGCGCTGCGTACCCAGCAGATAATCGGCTACGAGTCGGGAGTGGCCGACACCGTGGACCCGCTGGCCGGCTCCTACTTCGTCGAGTCACTTACAGATGGAGTCGACGCCGAGGCGCGCCGAATCATCGGCGTGATCGATGATGCGGGAGGGGCCGTGTCGGCGATCGAGGCGGGTGTCGTGCAGCGGATGATCGAGGATTCGGCCTATCGCGCCGCCGGACGGATCGAGTCGGGCGGAGCGGTCGTCGTGGGTGTCAACCGCTTCACCGAGGAAGGTGAGGCCGAGGTGCCGATCACCGCAGTCGATCCTGCGGTGGAGCGCGATCAGGTGGATCGGATCGAGGAGCACCGTCGCACTCGAGACGGTGCTGCGGTCGCTGCCACCCTGAGCGCCGTTCGTGTTGCGGCTGGCGACGCCGCCACCAATCTGCTGCCGGTCATGAAGCAGGCTCTGAGCGCCGGCGCAACGGTCGGCGAGGTGTCCGCCGCCCTCGCCGACGTGTTCGGTCGGTACCAGCCCAGCTGACGCTCGCCTCAGAGGCGTAGCCCCCCGAGCAGGTAGCCGTCCTCGTCAACCACGGGAACCGGTGCTCCATCCATGAACCCGGCAAAGCGACCCGCGGCCTCGATGGGATCGTCGGGACGCACCGAGACCGGGTCTCCCATGAGGTCGCCCACAGTGGCCGCTTCGGCAGCGTCGATGAGGCTCTGCCGGCTCACCATCCCGACCAGCCGGCCTTCGTCGGCGACCGGAGCAACCGGATCCGGGACGACGGCGGCAGCATCGCGGGCGCTCATGAAGGTGCCCAGCGGCGTCACTTCACCCATCTCGTGAAAGCTACGGCGCGGCGCGGCCCGCACCACGATCGACCCTGCGGAGGCACCGTGGATGAGCCTCCTCCCAGGTCCGAAGAACTGCCGGTGCCACCAAGATCCTCCCGGCGTACCCAACACCAGGACCCCGGCGGGGGGCAGCGACTCGAGGAGGCTTGCCGCGGAGGCGGCTCGCACGACCCTGGTCTTCGCTTCCGGCAGGTGGAGCGAGAGGCGATCCAGGAGTTGTTCCGCTGCCGCATCGTCGGGCGTATGGCGCGAGACCGTCACCAGTAGCGGGATGGAGTCGAGCGACCTGGCAATCCGTGCGGCAATCGATGCGGCAAGCGCGGAATGAGGACCGGCGCCGACCGCTCCGACCACCGCGGCCACCGGTCGCGTCTCATCGATTCCGTGAGGAACCGCGGTGCTGACGAGGTCGAAAGACGAGTTCTTGGCAGTCACCAGGAGATCCGCCTTGGCCGAGATGCAGGCTTGCTTGAGATCGCCTTCGACCCGTTCGGCTCCGGTGGAAAGAAGACCTGCGACGTGGCCGGTTCCCTTGCCGCGCGTCCACAGCACGACCGGGTCCACCGGAAGGGGTGAGGGGTCGACGGTGGTCAGGTCGACGACCACCTTCCCGGCCGACTCACAACTCTGACCGCCTCTCTGCCAGGTTCATCGGACCACGGCCAGCACCGCGCCGCTGGCGACCTTGTCGCCCGATTGGACGCGAAGGTCGACGATTTCTCCATCTGTCGGCGACTTGATCTCATTCTCCATCTTCATCGCTTCGAGGATGAATAGAGGGTCGCCGGTCTCGACGCGGTCACCGGCTTTTTGGTGGACTTTGACGATCGTGCCCTGCATCGGCGCCGTTACCACACCCTCGCCGGAGATTCGCTGCGGAGCCTGCGTGAGCTTCGGCGGCCGTCGTCTCGTCGAGGCGCGCGAGGGCCCACCGGTCGGCTCCTGCACCTCGGGCGCCCAGAGTTTGACGACGAATCTGCGGCCTCCGACCTCCACGGTCATGCGGCGCTGCTCGAGTTCCTCTTCCTCGGGCAGTTGCGGCGCCGGCGGATGGGTTACCGCGGACAGGTCCATCTCGTCTTCGACCGTTCTCGTGTGGTGAGTTCCTGCGACGAATTCGGCGTCGTCCACGGCCAACGCGTGGAAGGGCAGCGTGGTCGCGATGCCGCGTATCTCGTACTCGGCGATCGCCCGGCGCGCCCGGGACAGAGCTTCCTGCCGATCGCGGCCCCACACGACGAGTTTGGAGATCAGGTTGTCGTAGTACTGGCTCACCGCAGAGCGCGCTCCGTAACCGGAGTCGACGCGGACTCCGAATCCGCCGGGCTCGGCGTACTCGATGATCTGCCCGGGGCTGGGGAGGAAGCCGGTAGCCGGGTCCTCGGCATTGATGCGGAACTCGATCGCGTGGCCTTTCGCTTCGACCGTGGAAAACGACAGCTCTTCTCCCATGGCGACGCGCAACTGCTCGCGCACCAGATCGATACCCGTCACCATCTCTGTCACGGTGTGCTCCACCTGGAGGCGAGTGTTCATCTCGAGGAAGTAGAAGTCACCTTGCTGGTCGAGGAGGAACTCGACGGTCCCGGCGTTCACGTAGTCGGCCGTCCTGGCGATGGCCAGAGCGGCCTTGCCGATCGCCTTGCGCTGCTTGTCGCTGACGGCGGGTGAGGGAGTCTCCTCGACGAGCTTTTGGTGGCGTCTTTGCAGCGAGCAATCCCGCTCTCCGAGGAAGACGCCGTTGCCGTGGGTGTCGACGATGATCTGCGCCTCGACGTGGCGGGGCTTGTCCAGGTACTTCTCGACGTACACCTCGGGGTTGGCGAAGTAGGCGTCGGCTTCACGCCGAGCCGCCTCGAACGCATCTTCGAGGCGTTCAGCGGCTTGAACTACCCGCAGTCCCTTGCCTCCGCCGCCGTGGGCCGCCTTCACCGCGATCGGATAGCCGAGATCCTCGGCGGCGGCGCGGACCGCCTCGACGTCGGCCAAGGGCTCCAGGGTGCCCGGGACACCCTTCACCCCGGCTTCGTCGGCCACGCGCCGCGAGGCGATCTTGTCCCCCATGGCGCTGATGGAGTCGGGTCCCGGACCAACCCAGATGATTCCGGACTCCATCACCCGCTGGGCGAACTCTGCGTTCTCGGCGAGGAAGCCGTATCCGGGATGGATGGCGTCTGCCCCGCTTTCAGCGGCCACACGGAGGATGGTTTCGATGTTCAGGTACGACTCCGCCGCCGGAGCAGGACCGATGTTCCAGGCTTCGTCGGCACCCTCGACATGAAGTGCGTCACGGTCGAGCTCGGAGTAGACCGCGATCGCCCGCATGCCCATCTCTTTGACCCCCCTGATGACCCGAACGGCGATCTCGCCGCGGTTGGCCACGAGGACGGAGCGCATGCTCGTCATGCTAGGAGTCCGCGGCTCGGGGTCGATGAGGCCGGTCCCCTTGAGTGTGCCCGATGGTCGTCGCGCTCAATGCCATTGGATGTTCGGCAAGCTCCTAGAGAGGGATGTTTCCGTGCTTCTTGGGAGGCAGGCTCGTGCGCTTCGTGCGCAGCATCTCCAGGGCCTGGATGAGACGGTGCCGCGTCTCTCGTGGCTCGATGACCTCGTCGATCAGTCCGCGCTCGGCGGCGACGTACGGGTTGGAGAACTGCTCTTCGTAGTCGCGGATCAGCTCGGTGCGGCGACCGTCCTCATCGTCGGCGTCGGCGATCTCGCGACGGTGGATGATGTTGACGGCGCCCTGGGCGCCCATGACGGCGATCTCCGCCGTAGGCCAAGCGAAGGCTATGTCGGCTCCGACGCTGCGCGAGTTCATCACGACGTAGGCGCCGCCGTACGCCTTGCGGGTGATCACCGTGACCCGAGGGACCGTCGCCTCGCAGTAGGCGTAGAGGAGCTTGGCGCCGTGCCGGATGATCCCGCCGTGCTCCTGGTCGACCCCGGGCAGGAAGCCGGGCACGTCGACGAACGTCACGATCGGGATGTTGAAGGCGTCGCAGAACCTCACGAATCGGGCCGCCTTCACCGACGCGTCGATGTCGAGCGTGCCGGCGAGAACCGCGGGGTTGTTCCCCACGATCCCGACGCTGTAGCCGTCGAGACGGGCGAAGCCGGTGACGATGTTCTGCGCGTAGTGCTGGTGCACCTGATAGAACTCGCCGTCGTCCACCACGATCTCGATGAGCTCCACCATGTCGTAGGGCTGGTTCGGCGAGTCGGGGACGATGTCGGTGAGTGCCTCCTCCATCCGGTCGGCTCGATCCGTCGGCGTGAAGAATGGGGCGGCCTCCATGTTGTTCTGCGGTAGGAACGAGAGCAGGTAGCGGATCTCCTCCAGCGCGTGTCGGCCGTCACTGCTGGTGAAGTGAGTCACTCCGGACACGTGGCTATGTGAGTGGGCCCCGCCCAGCGTGTCGAACGTGACCTCCTCGCCGGTTACGGCCTTGATCACGTCGGGCCCTGTGATGAACAGGTGCGAAGTGCCCTCGACTTGGTACACGAAGTCGGTGATGGCGGGCGAATAGACGGCTCCCCCCGCACACGGCCCCATGATGAGCGAGACCTGCGGGATCACTCCGGAGGCCCGCACGTTGCGACGGAAGATCTTGCCGTAGCCGTCCAGGGCAAAGACACCCTCCTGGATCCGGGCGCCACCGGAGTCCTTGAGGCCGATGAGAGGCGCCCCGGTCTCCATGGCAAGGTCCATCACCTTGCAGACCTTCTCCGAGACCGCCTCGCCCAGGGATCCGCCGAAGACGGTGAAGTCCTCGGCGAAGACGAAGACCGTCCGTCCGTCGACCGTGCCCCAACCGGTGATGACGGCGTCGCCGGGCGGCCTGCGCTCCTCGATGCCGAAGCCGCGGGCGTTGTGACGCACGAACATGTCCATCTCGACGAACGAACCCTTGTCGAGCAGGGCATCGACGCGCTCGCGGGCGGTCATCTTTCCGGCCTCGTGCTGCTTGTCCACAGCGCGCTGGCTGCCCGCGTGCTCGTGCTCCTCGCGGAGGCTGCGCAGTCTCTCGATTCGCTCTTCGGTGCTCATGGAGGCGTGAAGGGTAGAGTCTCGGGCTCATTCGTCTGACCTCGAAACGAGCCGTATGGCTACACCCTTCTCCGTCGAGCACCTGGGGCGGGTCGGGTCCACCCAGGACGAGGCCCGGTCCAGATTCTCCGGAGATCCTCTTCTCGTCACCGCTTCCGCCCAGGATGCGGGCCGGGGCCGGAGGGGGGCGACCTGGCGAAATGCCGATCGCGCCATGGCGGCCTCACTCGCCTTCGTCCCGGACTGGGAGGAAGTGCATCTTCCCCGCCTCACGCTCGTCGCCGGCCTGGCCGCCACCGACGTCCTTCCCGACGACATCGGCCTGAAATGGCCCAACGACGTGGTGCGCGGCAGTCGCAAGATCGGGGGGCTTCTCGCGGAACGAGCCGACGACATCATCGTCGTGGGCTTCGGCCTGAACGTGTATTGGCGGTCCGCCCCCAACGGGATGGGCGGACTGCTCGGCTCGGATCCCGGGGCCGGGCCCGTCGCCGCTTTGGCGGAGGACTGGGTCCGAGCCTTGCTGGACCGCGCCGGACGCGGTCCTGAGGATTGGGGCCGCGAGGAGTACGCGGCGCGCTGCGTGACGGTGGGGGCGTCAATCACGTGGGAGCCCAACGGGTCGGGAATCGCCACCGGTGTGGCCGCGGACGGATCGTTGGAGGTCGACTCCGCGGAAGGAGCGCGCCGTCTCGATTCAGGAGCGGTGCGGACGATCCGGCAGGCAGCGAGCGGTACCCTGCCGCCGGGCATGGAGCGAATGGAGTGAGCGTCTTGGAGGGCGAGGGCCGGGTACCGATCTTGTTCGGCTCCGGGAGGCTTCCGCTGCCGCCGCACCACGCCGCCTACATCGCCAGACCCGACGTCGAAGGTGAGCATCCTACGGTGATCATCGCCCACGATTCGGAGGGCGTCACCCCGGGGATCAAGGCTCTCGCCCGGCACGTGTCGCGCCACGGGTATTCCGTGCTCGTGCCCGACATGACGCGTGGCGCGCAACCGGACTCCGCGATGTTCGAATGGGACGTGGGAGACCTCGCCGCCGGTGTCCGCAGCGCGCGCACGCCCGGAACCGAGTGGGCCTCGCCGCAGCGGATCGCCCTGGTCGGCCTCGGCGCCGGAGGTCTCGCCGCCGCGGTCGTGGCTGCCGAGGCGGAGGCGGCGGGATTGGTGCTGGTGGGCGCCTCTCTCGAATCCGAGCTCCTCACTCGCTACTCGGGCGCCGTTCTGGTGCTGCACGGAGTCGACGACGATCTGGTGCCCGGAGACGAGGTACGGGAGGTACGGACGGAAGTGGGGCGCGGGGAGTGGATCCTGTACGGCGGTGTGGGCTCGGGCTTCATCGACGAGGGCTCGCCCGGCTTCGATCAGGCGAGTGCTGCGGACGCTCGCGAGCGGATGATCGCCTTTTTCGACAGACTCCTCACACCGGCCGCGTCACCTCTCACGGTCACCGGCTGACCGCGCGGCTGCGCAAGCCGCGAGGTGATGTATCGTCCTTCCGCTTCCCAGTTCCAATGGACTCCAAGTTGAGCGGCGCCGCGGCGCCGCCACCCCCGCCCCCGCCGTCCGGCGACCGCAGGCGCCATCGCGCCCGGCGGCTACTCGTCGGCTTTCTCGTGGTGGCCAACCTCGTGGTCTTTGGGGCGCTTGGGGTCGTGTGGCTTGCAGCGCGGCAGGTTGCCGGATCGGTGTCGACGATTCGGGCGGAGACCCTCGACCTGACCCGCGAACCCCCGCTGTCGGAGTCGCGGACCTTCTTGTTGATTGGGAGCGACAGCCGGGAGGACATCGGCGATCTGGCGGACCACTTTGGCGACGTCGGAGGGGAGCGAGCCGACGTCGTGATCCTTGCCCAGATCCATCCCGGAGAGCGACGCCTGCAGCTGTTGAGTCTGCCGAGAGATCTGAAGATCGACTGGGAGGGAGAGGCTCGCAAGCTGAATTCGGCGTTCATGCTGAGCGGTGCGGCGGGGATCATCGCAGCGGTTCAGAGCCATACCGGTCTCCCGGTGCACCACTACGTCCAGGTGGACTTCAGTGGCTTTGCGGGGATCGTGGATGCAGTCGGGGGCATTCAGATGACCTTTCCCTTCCCTGCTCGTGATCTGAAGTCGGGGTTCGAGGTCGCGGCGGGAACGAGGGTCCTGGACGGCGAGGCGGCTCTGGCCCTTGCTCGTTCCCGGAGCTATCAGGAGTTGCGCGACGGGACTTGGGTCCCGGTCGATGCCAACGACATAGGACGTACCCGGCGCCAGCAGGACCTGCTGATGGCCATGATCACCCAAATCGACCGGCCCAGCACCATCGCCGGCTACGGCGAGATGATCGATGCTCTGCGCGATTTCGTGATCATGGACAACTCGCTCGACGCCGACGACATAATCCAGCTCGCTTGGGAGATGCGGTCGGTCGACGCAGAAGACCTCGACTCAGTGACCCTGCCCGTGGAGGTAGCGAACGCGGGCGGTGTGTCCTACGTCGTGGAGCGGCCGCAGGCCGAAGCGGCGATCGAGGCCTTTCGTCGCGGAGACCCATTGGTAAGCGTCGATGGCGCCCGGCGCATCGAGGTCCAGAACGGAAACGGACGGGCCGGTGCTGCCGCGGCGATCGTGGACGACCTCACAGCAGCCGGGTACGAGGTGGTGTCGACCGTCAACTCGGCCAGATCCGACTACCAGCTGACGCTCGTCGCCACCCGGCCCTCCTTGCTCGAGACGGCGCGCCAGGTTGTCGGCGTCCTCGGGTTCGGTCGGGCAACGACCGGGCGAACCCCGGCGGGCGTCGACCTAGTGGTTATCGTCGGGTCCGATGCCCCGCTTCCCTGACGGGGGAGTCCTCGCGTGAACGTGAAACAAGCCTTGCTGCTCGTAGGCGGCCGCGGAACGCGCATGTGGCCACTGACGGCGCACGTTCCCAAGGGTCTCGTGCCGGTTGCTGGCCTTCCGTTCCTGGATCTGCAGATTCGCCAACTTGCAGAGGCCGGGATCGGCGACGTGCTCCTTGCGGTTGGGCAACACCACCTGGCCGCTTGGGAGGAGTACGCCGCCGGCCGGGAGGGGGTCCGTCTCGTCGTGGAAGAGGAGCCCCTGGACACAGCCGGGCCTGTTGTGGAGGCGCTCGCCACTCTCGACGACCGCTTCCTGGTCCTCAACGGCGATGTCGTGGTCGAGTCGGATCTGGCGGGGTTCCTCAGCGCGGCTCCGGATGGCGCCGGGGGGGTTCTTGGCCTCGTCGAGGTCGATGACCCAAGTGACTACGGCGTTGTCGTGCTGGACGAGGGTGGAGCCGTCGAGCGATTCGTGGAGAAGCCGCCCCGTGATCAGGCTCCGGCGCGCACGGTCAATGCCGGTATGTACGTTCTCAGCAAGTCTGCTTTGGAGCCCTACTCACCCGGGCCCCTGTCCTTCGAGCGAGTTGTGTTCCCCGACCTGGCGTCGCAGGGCGCCTTGAGCGGGAAGGTCGTCGAGGGCAGATGGCTCGACATCGGCACGCCGCGTCTCTATCTGGAGTGCACCGGGACGGCCCTGCTCGGCGCCACCGACTTGCATCGGCCCGACGGCCCGCATCTCGTCGAGGGCAGCTCGAAGGGCACGTCCGCCGGAGCCTGGTCCTGGGTGGGCGAGGACTCCACCGTGGCGTCCGGTGCCGTCATCGAGGAGTCCGTTGTCCTTCCCGGAGCCGAAATCGGCGCCGGGGCCGTCGTGCAGCAGTCGGTCGTCGGATGGCGGGCGCGAATCGGACCCGAGACACGAGTAGCCGGGGCGTCGTTGATCGGCGCCGGTGCGACCGTGGGGGCGGGCTGCGAACTGGATCATGGAGTGCGAATTCGTCCCGACGCCGAACTGGCTCCTGGAGACGTAACCTTCGCACCCCCGAACTGAGGCAGTGATGAGCAAGAAGGCGATCGTGACTGGGGGCGCGGGATTCGTCGGCAGCCACCTTGTCGACCTGCTCGTCGATCGGCAGTGGGATGTCCTGGTGCTGGACGATCTGTCGTCGGGGAAGATGGACTATCTCGCCGAGGCGCGTCAGCGAGCCAAGGTCGGCGTCCACATAACCGATATCGGTGCTCCCGAGATCGGCGATGTGGTCGCTCGTTTTGGGCCGGAGGTGATCTTCCACCTCGCGGCGCAGTCCAAGGTCCGCCCTTCCGTCGACGATCCGCGGCACGATGCGGAGGTCAACGTGCTCGGCACCATCGGCCTGCTCGTCGCGGCCGCAGCGGCTGAGGTACGCAAGGTCGTCTTTGCTTCCTCAGGCGGCGCCATCTATGGCGAGGCGGCGAAGCTCCCCGTCAAGGAGACTGCTGCCAAGAGACCCGAGTCGCCCTACGGGATCTCCAAGAAGATCGTTGCCGACTACTTCCGGTGGTTTCACGAGATGTACGACGTGGACTACACGCTGATCGCCCCGGCCAACATCTACGGGCCTCGTCAGGATCCGGGACTGGAGGGCGGTGTGGTGGCCATTTTCTCCCAGGCAATGCTCGGCGGGCGACGCCCGACCATCTTCGGCGACGGGAGCCAGACGAGAGATTTTGTCTTCGTCGAGGACGTCTGTGATGCATTCCTGCGAGCCGCCGATGACGGCTCCGGATTGCTGCTCAACGCCGGCAGTGGGCGAGAGACGTCGGTTTCGGATCTCTACGGCACCATCGCTTCGATCACCGGGTTCCAGGATCCGCCCCAGTTCGAGGATTCCAAGCCGGGGGACGTCGCCAGGTCCGTCGTGGATCCGGCCAAGGCCAAGTCCGTTCTCGGCTGGGAGGCTTGGACGTCGCTCGAAGACGGCTTGGCGCAGACGGTGGAGTGGTACAAGAGCGATTAGCGATCCGCAATTCGCAATCCGCAATCGACGTATTGCGCGTCGCGTATTGCGATTCTCTACTCCAGGTCTTCCAAGGACCGCGGGAAGTCTTCTTTCAACAACCGGCTCAGGGCGCGGTCGGCGAGGATCTTGCCTTCCGTCTGGCATCCCGGGCAGTAGTTCGTCTCGTTCGTCGCGTAGACGATTCGTTGCACCGGTGAGCCGCACACCGGACAGTTGGATCCGTACTTCCCGTGCACTGCCATCGCGTGATGGAATGCCGTCACCTTCTCCGGGAATCCGTCACCTACCTCAGCGCGTAGGAGATCCGTCCATTCGACGAGCACATCCACGATGGCGCCATGCAACCTCTCGATGTCGCCGGCGTCGAGGCGATCGGTCCTGATGACGGGGCTGAGGCCGGCACGGTGCATGATCTCGTCCGCATACGCCCCGCCGATGCCGGAGATGAGCCTGGCGTCGGTCAGGGCCCGCTTGAGCGTGTGGCGTTCCCGTTGCAGGGCGTCACGCAGCTGAGCGATGCTCATCTGCAGCGGCTCGACTCCGCCGCGATCGTGTGCTTCGAGTCCCTCCTCGCCGGCGACTATGTGGATGCTGGCTCGCTTCTTGGTTCCCTCCTCGGTGAAGAGAACGGTTCCCGGCGGGAAGTCGAATGCCGCCAAGCCGCGTTTCTTGGGGATCGTGGAGCCCGGTTCGCGCCACCGCAAGCGGCCGGCAACCATCAGGTGGAGAACGATGAAGAGCTCATCCTCCAGCTCGAAGACGATTCGCTTCCCCAACCGACGGAGCCCGGTGACGGTCTTGCCGACGACGGCGGCGACGGGAGGATCGAACGTCCGCAACACCCACGGGCTGGAGACGCGAAGACCCTCGAGCGGTTGCCCATCGACGCGGCGTTGCAGGCTCTCGATGTACACCACGATGTCGGGCAGTTCGGGCATGCTGGCGGCCCCCTAGCGGAACATGTCCTCGTCCGCCGGTCGCACGAGGTCCTTTGCCCGACCCTCCCCCGGCGCTAGCTCAAGCCCGCGCACCAAGGCCGCGGGGATAGCGGCCGCCTTGCCCATCACGAGGTCAGCGGCAGCAGCGATCTCGTCGACGATGGCGATCTCGGTGACCTGCAGTTCGCGGCCCGAGGCGTCTTTGGTCCCCTTGAGATCGAGGAGAGCATCGATGCCCGAGATGCCGATGGCGACGTCCACCAGACCCCTTCGCCACGGCCGGCCGAACGTGTCCGAGACGACCACGGCGACCCGAGCGCCGCTGATCTCCTGCAGTCGCATGCGAATTCGGTGAGCCGAGCGGTCCGGGTCGCGGGGCAGAAGGACGGCAGTGCCGGCGGCGGCGTTGGAGCGATCGACACCGGCGTTCGCACAGACGAATCCGTGCTGGGTTCGGGTGATGACGAGATCGCCGCGGCGTCGCAGGACGTGCTCCGCTTCCCGGAGCACGATGCGGCGGTAGGCGTCCTCCTCGGACCCAACGCCGAGCGATTCAACGGCACCTTCTGCCTTGGAGACGATCTTGTGCGTCACGACTAGAACGTCACCGTCCTCGAGGGCGAGCCCGGCGCGGTCTGCCGCCTCCAAAAGGAGAGCGGCCAGGTCGGCGCCCGCTTCGACCTCGGGGATGCCCTTGAGGGGATGGATAGAGAGGGTCACGGCAGATCGAGGAGCCAGGTGGCGAAGCGCTCCGCCGCGGGAGCTTCCGTGAACAGCGTGTCGGTGGTGTGGACTGCCACGGCTCTCTGCAGGTGAGCGACGTCGTCCGCGTCACCATCGTCGATGACGAGGTCGCTGAGAAATCCCTCATATGCCGCGAGAATCCCGCGATTCCCAGGAGGCAGGCCCAGTGACTCCATCACGCGGTCCGCTGGTCCTTTCAGGGCCTTGCCGCCGAAGAGCGGGCTGACTGCGATGACTCGTGTCGCCCCTCGCAACGCCACCGCGACGTCGTCGACGGCGAGGATGGGATGAATCGACAGCGGGGGGTTTGAGGGAGCAATGATCACACGCTGTGCCTCCCTGATGGAGTCGACCACGCCTGGTGCTGCCGCGGCGCTGGCGGCGCCCTCGTAGCGAATCGAGGCGACTTCGTCGCCGTGTCCGCGTCGTACGAAGTAATCCTGGAAGTCCAGCCACTCCCCGGAGGCGGTCTCCAACTTGGTGCGAATGGGATCGTCGCTCACCGGCAGGATGCGCGGCTTCACCCCGAGCGCCTCGCAGATCGCCGCAGTCACCGCAGAGAGAGGCTCGCCGCGCCCCAGTCTGGCGGTCCGCAGCAGGCAGGTCGCCAGGTCCCGATCGCCGAGCCGGAAGCGGGTGTCGACGCCGAGGTCGTCGAGGGCGCTCATGACTGTGAACGTGTCCTCGGCGACACCCCAGCCGTGTGGCCCTTCTCTGCCCGCGAGCGTGTAGGTAACGGTGTCGAGGTCGGCGGCGATGTGCACTCCGTAGATGACATCATCGTCACCGACGTTGACGATGATCGTCAGTTCATCTGCGAGCAAGGCGGCCAGGCCTCTGGCGAGGCGGGCTCCGCCCACTCCACCGGCCAGGAGAGTGATACGGCTCATCGGGGACCCTCCATAGAATGCTGCCACGAATGTCCAACGACCCCACCGCGTCGGCTGAAGGTCACGTCGCGCCGCAGGTTGCTGCGGTCGTCTCTGCCTCCGATCCGGCCGCGCTCCGCCGCTGTTTGGCCGCGATTGGCGAGCAAGTGTACGAGGCGGCCCGGGTGTTCGTCGTCGGCGGAGGCGATGACATCCGCCATCTGAGCGCCGAGTTCGACGCGATGTGGCGACCCAACCTCCGCGCGGCGGTCTCGTCGATCGGTCCCGAGGTCACGTTCGTGTGGGCTCTGCGGGAGGAAGCCATTCCCGATCGGCAGGCCCTCCGAATTCTCGTGCAGGACTCGGTCAGGGTTGATGCCTCGGTGGCCGGATCCAAGATCGTCGCCGCCGACGACCCGCAGCGCTTGGTGGCAGTCGGATATGCCACAGATGTGTTCAACGCGCCCTACAGCGGCCTGCAGCCCGATGAGGTGGACCAGTCGCAGTACGACGTGATCCGCGATGTGGCCGCGGTGTCGGGCATCTCGGTGCTCATCAGACGAGACCTGTACCAGGGCCTCGGTGGCATCGATCGCTCCATGGCTCCAACCGCCGCCGCGATCGACTTCTGCCAGCGGGCCCGGCTGCGCGGTGCCCGTGTGGTCGTGATCCCAGGCGCGATCGTCGCTCTGCAGGGATCAGATCGCGCTCACGACTGGCGGGAGCGTGCCGGCGAGATCAGGGCAATGATCAAGGCTTACAGCCCCATCACCCTCCTGTGGGCCCTTCCTCTCACCTTTCTGATCGGCCTCATCGAGGGAACCGCAGGAATCCTCTTCGGCCGCTTCCCTCTTCCCGGGGTGATTGCCGCCTGGTTGTGGAACATCCCGCGGCTCCCCACCGCGATTCGGCAGCGCTTCCAGGCGCGGCACGGAAGAGAGCGCGGCGACGAGGAGCTCTTCCGTTACCAGGTAGCTGGCTCGGCTCGAATGCGCGCCCTCTGGGACGAGACGCTCACCCGGATGCGGGACCGCTTCCCCGAGGGAGTGCTCTCGGGGTTCGCCGAGGCCGTCGAAGCGGGGCAGCAGAGGATTCGTCATCCCGCGTTCTTCGTCGGCTTCCTCGTCGTCCTGTTCGCGCTGGTCGCGACCCGGGAGGTTTGGACCGAACATCTGCCGGTAGTCGGCTTCTCCCTTCCGCCCCCAGATTCTGCAGTCGAGACGCTGCAGGCATTCGGCGGGGGGTGGAACCCCGCCGGGCTCGGCTCCCCAGAGGCGATGCGCCCTGCGGTCGGCGCAGTCGCTCTCGTCCAGATCGTCACCTTCGGCAGCGGGGGTCTCGCAGTGGCGGTCATCATCGTGGCCTCCTTCCTGGCCGGGTCGTTCGGGGTGGGGCGACTGCTGCGGACGTGGGGGATCGGGTCCATCGCCGGGTACTTCGCCGGCACGACGATGATGGCGGGTCCCGCCATCATCGCCGCGACTGGGGCCACTCACTGGACGGTGATACCGGCCATGGCAGCCACTCCGTGGGCGGTGCGCGCCGCGGTGGTGCCCTGGGGAGCGAAACCGGCCGAGAGGGTGGCGCGGTTGTGCGGCGCGACGCTCGCGGTAGGGATCGTGGCGGTCTTCACTCCAGTCGCCCTGGTGGTTCCGCTTATGGCCGTGCTGCTCTGGGCCCTGCTAGGGGTGGGCGGCCGCCGAGTGGCTGCAACAGGCAAGGCCGCGCTGGCGTCGGTGCTGGCGCTGCCTCTCCTCGTTCCGTGGGCGCTGTACGTCGACCCGATCGACCTGCTCGAAAACGGGTCGCCAGCGTTCTGGGAACCGGCATGGCCCGCTGTGGCCGCCGTAGCGGCAACGGCATTGGGCGTGGTGCTCGCCGGCGACCGCACGGTCTCTTCCGTCGGCGCCTGGGGAGCGGTCATGGCCGTACTCGGTGCGGTCGCGGCCCGAAGCGGCGATCTCGGATTCGGCAGCGAGATGCTGCTGGCGGCGCTCGTGCTCAACGGACTCGGCGTGGCGGTGGCCGCCGGGGCGGCGCTCGAAGCGCTCACCAGAAGGCGCGAGTTCGCCGGTACTCATGCCGCGGCCGCGCTGGTGGCCGGCGCGGGCGCACTCGCGCTCATCGGAGGAACTCTCGCACTCGCCGGACCGGGCCGGGGAGGGATACCCCAGGACCAGCTCTCCGGTAGGTTCGATTTTGCCTCGCCCGAGGGCACTGCGCCGAGCCGGATCCTGCTGTTCGGCGCTGCTGGGGACCTGCCGGGAACCTCCCGCGACCTCGACGGATTCGGATACAGGGTGTTCGTTCCGCCACATCCAACCTCCTGGGAGGCCCACTTGAACGAAGAACGCATCGGTGATCGGGCGTTGCAGGGCGTTCTGGAGGACATCGTTGCCGGGCGCTCGCGTCGCGCCGGAGCCCAACTTGCCGCTTTCGGTATTGGCTGGGTCGCTTTCGTGGAGCCGAGCCCTCTCGAGCAGTTGTTCGAGTCCCAGCTCGATCTGGTGGCGTTGCGGTCGCTCGACTTCCCGGTGTTCCGCAACGAGGTGGCGGCGGCGCCAGCCGTGGCCTCCAGCGGCGAGCTGTGGTCTCCTTCCGGCGCGGGATTCGCCTCGCCGACGGGAGCCGCTGGGGGAGATGTGTTCGTCGCGACCAATGCCGATTTCAGGTGGGGGCCGGGGGAGTGGTCGCAGTCCGATTGGGGCAATCAGATCTCCGAAGCCGGCGCCGAGGTCTCATTCGCCACGTACGGGCCAAGGCGAATGGCGGCCATCGGAGCGCTGTTGTGGCTCCTCGTGCTGACGGCGGGGCTGGCGGCGCCTCGTTTCGGGAGGAGTCGAGTGTGAGGCGGTTGGTGATCGTCGTGCTGGTCCTCGCCCTCGGCGGGCTGGCGGCGGTGCTGCAAGAACCGGAAGCAGCACCCGAGCCTTTGGCGAGTCTCGTCATCGATAGGCCGGGCATCGAATCTCCCGTGGATGCCAGCATCTGGTACTGCCCTTGGGCCCAGGCGAACGCAGCCCGCGATTCATTCTTTGGTGTCGCATCTCTCACCGATGCCGCCGCCGAGTTCACTTTCCCCGTTGCCATTCCCGGCGAGCCGCCGGACGTCGTGTCCGCGGCCACGCTTGGCCCCGGGGCGGCTCTGGTGACTCTGTCCGACATCGCGCAACGTGGCGATTCCCCGGGTTTCGTAGAGTTCGACAACGGCCCTGCGGCCGCTGCTGTTGCCGTCGTGGGGGATGTCGTCGCCGCCGACGTTTGCGTAGCGCAGGGGCCAGAGGAGTGGTTCTTCGCCGGCGGCTCGACTCTGGCGGGTGAGGCGCTGCGACTACGCCTCTTCAATCCGTTCCCGGAGACGGCCAAGGTGACGGTGACGGGTTTTAGCGAGATCGGTGTCGAGGCGCTCGGCGAGCTGCGTTCGGTCTCGATCAACCCCAGGTCGTGGCGGGATATCGATTTCGAGGAAATGCTGCGACAGAGACAGGCGCTGATCATCTCGGTGCGTGTCGATGAGGGCCTCGTCGTACCGGCCATGGCGTACGTCGCCGGGGCGGATGAGGCCTGGTGGCTCGGTTCGGACGTTTCCAGCGAATGGGAGTTCCCTGTGGCGCGTCTTGCCGGCCTCGACGACGCTGCGGTGGTCGTCGGCAACCCCAACCTCACCGATGTCGTCGTAACCGTCGACTTGTACACGAGGGACGGGCCGCAGCGGTCGGCCTTCGAATTGACGGTGGCTCCCGAAGCTCCGCTGCGCATAGAGCTCAGCGAGGTGGCCGACGATGCGCTCGGTATTCGTTTGGCCGCGTCCACACCTGTGATCGCAGGAGTAGTGGCTGCCGGCGAGGCGGGGACGGCAGTCACCGGAGGCGCTCCGGCGACCGCGAGAACCTGGCTGCTGCCCGGGCTTCGCACGACCGGGCTGAACGAAGGCACGTTGTGGCTTCTCAATTCGAGCTTCGAGCAGATCTCCGTGACGGTGAGCAGCCTCACCGGAGCCGCGGCCATCAACGCCCAGGTGTTGGTCGAGCCGGGCACGCAGGTCGCGGTGCCCGTCACCGAGCCCGACACGCTCGGGGTACTGGTCGAGGCTTCCGATCCCTTTACCGCGGCGTGGTCGGTTCACGGGCCATCGGGAATCGCGTTCGTGGCCGGCCTCCCGGCGCTCGATGAGTGAACCGGCGTTTCGCGTCTTGTTGGTCGGAGTCGTCGTCTCTGCCGGGCTTCTCGTGACGGCGACCGCCCGCATCCGCGAACGTCGTCGGGTGCGCAACGCTCCGCTTCGGCTCGACGGCTTCGAGGGAAGGATCCTGTTCTTCTCGGCAGCCGATTGTTCCCGCTGCGAAGCGGTGCGAGCGCTCCTCGACCGGATGCAGCTTCCGTACCGGGAAGTGGCCAACGAAGACGCTCCGGGCGTCCAGGAGCGCGCCGGCGTCGAGGGAGTTCCCCTGCTCGTCGTGAGGAACGCCGCGGGCGAGGAGGTGGCGCGCTTTGTCGGTCGGGTCTCGGCCCGCCGGGTGCGTCGCGCTGTGGTGCTCGCGCGCTGAGCAACGCCGCCTCCACCGCAAATCACAAAGGTGTGATTAACCTCTGACGGATGACCGAGCACTGTGTTCGCTGTGCCGCTCCGGCGGGCACCACCATGTCCTTTGCATACGATGACCGCGTCTTGTGGCTCGACGACTTGTCGGCCTCGTCGGGCGTTGGCTACGCGATGTGCCAGGACCACGCCGGTCGGCTCACGCCTCCCGTCGGGTGGACGCTGGTCGACCGGCGAACGGCGGTTCCACCGCTGTTCGTCTCGCTAGAAGTCGCTTGAGCGGTGCCGATCGAGCGTGACGTCCTCGAAGCCGTGCGAGAGATGGACGAGCACGATTTGCGCCGTCTCGTCATCTTGGCGCGGGCTCGCCTGGAGAATCAGGGCGTGGCCTTTGATATCGGCCCGAGCGTGCGGTTACGCCAGCAATGGGTGCGGTGCGGCAAGAAGAGCTGCACGAGGTGTCCGCATGGGCCCTACTGGTACGCCTTCTGGAGGGAGGACGGGCGCCGCCGCTCCAGGTACGTCGGGAAGTTGGAGGAGGAGGGCGGTGCCGCTTCCGGCCCGGCGCCGGTACGCAGCGGAGATACAGGAGGAAGGGAATGAGCCCCAGACGCGAACCGACCACGGTGGAATGCTCCGAATGCGGCGCCATCGACGCCATCCAGATCGAGATCACCCTTCCGGACGAGTCCGACGTGACGTTCAACTCGTGCCATCGGTGTGAGTACAGGTGGTGGAAGTCGGGTGCCAAGGTGCTCGACCTGACGACGGTCTTGGAGAAGGCGCGCCGCCGCTGAACGATTTGGGTAGCGGCGGCGTTAGCCTCCTGAGACCGTGACTGCGCACGTTCAGGCTCCTCCGCGCCTTTCCCGGCCGAGCCCGCCGCGGCCCTGGCTGCGCTACGCGGTGCCGGGGATCCTGGGCCTGGGGGCACTGATGGCGTTCGGCTTCATGAGGCCCGACGTCCTGTTCTTGGCAAACACCCCGGCCGGCGGTGACATGGGCGCTCATGTGCTGGTCCCCGCGTACGTGCGCGATTCGCTTCTTCCGGATGGGCGACTGCTCGGATGGAGCAACGACTGGTACGCCGGCTTCCCGGTCCTCTACTTCTACTTCCCGCTGCCGGCGCTCACCATCGTGGCGCTGGATGTCTTTCTGCCCTACGGAGTCGCCTTCAAGATTGTCACGGTGGCGGGCCTCGTTGCCCTGCCGTTTGCCGCCTACGTCTTCGCCCGGGGAATGGGGTTCGCACGCTCGGTGGCGGTGGTCGCCGGAGTCGCCGGAGGGTCCTTCGTCTTCATGGAGTCCTTCTCCATATTCGGAGCCAACACTCTGTCAACGCTCGCCGGCGAGTACTCCTTCTCGTGGTCCTTCGCGTTCTCCTTCCTCTACCTGGGCATGCTCATGCGCAACCTTCGCGCCGGCAAGGGGTTCACCGTCGGCACGGGCGTCGTCCTTGCCCTGACCGCCCTCAGCCACCTGATCACGACTCTCGTAGTGGTGCTGGTCTCACTCCCGCTTCTCTTCAAGCGTCGCGGCCCGACGGCCTTGGCGGGGTCCTGGGCACTCGGTCTCGGGCTTGCCGCCTTCTGGGCATTGCCTCTCTTGTCCACACTGGCTTATACCACCGATATGCGTTGGTTCCCCGTGCGCGGTTTCGACGCGATCTTTCCGCGCGAACTGTGGCCCGTCCTGGTCCTGGCGACGGCCGGTCTCATCTACGCCGTCTGGAAGCGCGCCACCTTGAGTCCGGCTCTGGCCCTGATGGTGCTCCCCATTGCCGGCTACTTCGTCATCCAATACATCGACTTTCGCAAGTTGTACAACGCCCGCCTGTTGCCCTTCTGGTACTTCACCGCCTTCGTCTTCGCCGGCGTGGCGGTGGGTGCAGTGGCTAGAGCAGTGGCCGGCAGGTTGCGCGGCGGCCCCGGGGTGCGCTGGGCGGCGGTGTCACTGGGCGCAGTCTTCTTCCTCGCGGTGGCAGGGCTTGGGGTCAACAAGGCGCCCAAGTGGGCCGGCTGGAACTTCAGCGGGTACGAGAGCAAGGCGGCTCACGCCTTCGGTGAGAACGGCGAGCGGATTCTGCAGACCGACTACTGGGGTGAGTACTCGGGCCTGATGGCGACCCTCGACACGATGCCTCCGGGGCGGGTCATGTGGGAGGCGAACAGCGACCTGAACCGGTACGGCACGCCGATGGCTCTCATGTTGACCGGGTATTGGTCCGAGGGGCACCCATCGATGGAAGGACTCCTCTTCGAGTCCTCGCTGACGACTCCGTTTCACTTCGTCAATGCGTCCGAGGTGAGCGAGCGGCCCTCCAACCCGATTCCGGGACTTCCATACTCGGGCCTCGACTTCGACCGGGCCATCAAGCACCTCGCGGTCTACGACGTCGAGTACTACGTGTCGTTCACCGAAACTGCCACCCAAGCCGCCCACGACTACGGCCTTGAGGTGGCGGCGGTCTCGGAGCCCTTCACGGTGTTTCGGCTGCCGGAGGCTCCATTTGTGGAGATCGCCGCGCACGAACCCGCGGTTTGGAATGGCGAAAGCTCTTTCTTCGACGCAGCGCTCGAGTGGTACGACGATGTCGACGGGCTCGACAGGTGGTTCGTGGAATCCGGGCCGGACAACTGGCGCCGCATAGATGACGCCACGGAACGAACCCGTCGCCGCATCAGCACCACTGGGGTGGTCTCCAATGCCGTTCTCGAGGACCACCGGATCTCGTTCACGACGTCTGCGGTGGGCGTGCCCCACCTGGTCAAGGTCTCCTGGTTTCCCAACTGGACGGCTACCGGCGCCGAAGGGCCCTACCGGGCGGCTCCTTCGCTGATGATCGTCGTGCCGACGGAGACCGAAGTCGTTCTCGAGTTCCGGGATCGGCTTCCGGAGACGGCGGGAAAGCTCGTCTCGTTGGGCACGATCATCGCCCTGGGCGTGTGGGCCGTCCGCCGCCGCATCGCCTCACGCGCCTGATCGCTCCTCGCGCCGCAGCTGCCTTCTGATTCGGAGCAGTCCGCGCACCGTGCGCGGCACGCGGCCCAGCAGCGAAGACCTCGCAGAACGGAGTTCCTCTACCACCGCAGGTACCTCGATGATGCGGAAGCCGCGTCGCTCGGCGCGCACCACCAGTTCCGTGTCGAACAGGTCTTCTGTGGACCGCACATCGGGAACCACTCGGTCGACGACCGCGCGCCGAATCATCTTCATGCCGTGCGTGTCGCTCACTCTGGAGCGGAGGAGGCTGCGGAGCATCAAGTTGAAGCCCCACGTAGCCAGGCGACGGAAGGCGGTGCGGTTGTCCTCCGCCCCCGGCGCTCGCTTCGATGCCAGTATCAGGTCAGCGGAATCGGCAAGGTCGAAGCCTGCTCGCAGGAACTGAGCAGAGAAGTAGTCGATGTCGAAGTTGACCACCCAGTCTCCGCGAGCTGCGAGAAATCCGGCGCGCATGGCCGCGCCGTAGTCGGGTACGTCGAGCCGGATCACGGAGACTCGATGGTCCTCGGCCGCGAGGTCCGCGGCGATTCGGGCCGTGTCGTCGCTCGACCCGTTCTCGGCGACGATCACCTCGAAGGGCGCTGCGATGCTCTCCATCGCGGAGAGGAGTTGGGGCAGGGCGCTCGGGATGAAACTCGCCTCGTTGTGCACCGGGATAACGGCGCTGACGGCAGGAGTCTCGGGCATCGGGCGCTGGAGTCTAGGGAGAGGTGCGGTCCGTAGAATGCGGCGCGGCTATGGACCTCGACGCGATCTTCAAAGCCTACGACGTGCGCGGTGTCGTTCCCGATCAGCTCGACGAGTCGGCGGCCCGCCGCATCGGCCACGCTTTTGCGCGGTTCGCCGGCTCTCGGCGGATCGCGGTCGGCCGGGATGTGCGGTTGTCCTCGCCAATCCTCGCCTCGGCGCTGATCGACGGAGTTCACGCCGCCGGTGTGGCGGTCGACGATCTCGGGTTGATCACGACGGACATGGTCTACTTCGCGGCGGGGCATCTCGATCAGCCCGGGGCCATGGTCACGGCATCGCACAACCCCAAGGGGCACAACGGGATAAAGATGTGTCTGGCCGGCGCCGCACCCGTCGGGGTCGATTCGGGCCTCGCTGAAGTGCGCGCCCTCGCCTCGGACGAGCCGCCGCCGCGTTCTGGAGGGGAGACAGTCCCGGTGTCGTTGCTCGACGCCTACGTGGACCACCTGATTCGGGTGTCGGGAGCGGAATCGGCCGGTCCGCTGCGGGTCGCGGTGGACGGCGGCAACGGCGTCGCCGGGATCGCGATACCGGCGCTGTTCGATCGTCTCGAGGCCCAGTTGCTCGGCTTGTACTTGGAACCGGACGGGACATTTCCCAATCACCATCCGGATCCGTTGCGCCCGGAGAACCTCGTCGATCTGGCCGGATTGATGTCCAAGGAGGCTCCCGACTTCGGCGTCGCCTTCGACGGTGACGCCGATCGAGCGTTCTTCGTCGACGACTCCGGAGTTCCGCTGCCGGGAAGCACCATCACGGCTCTCGTCGCCGACTGGTATCTCTCCGCCCAGCCCGGGGCGACGATCGTCCACAACCTCATCTGCTCGCGGGCGGTGCCGGAGGCGATCGAGGCAGCCGGGGGAGTGCCGGTCCGCACCCGTGTGGGCCACTCCTTCATCAAGGCGGTCATGCGCGAAACGGGGGCAATCTTCGGGGGTGAACACAGCGGCCACTACTACTACCGCGACAACTACGGGGCCGATTCCGGCCTACTGACGATGTTGGTGTTGATGCGCATCGTGGCCGAGGCCGGGGCCCCGTTGTCGGTGTTGCGGCGCCGCTTCGAGACATACGTGCAGTCGGGCGAAGTCAACCTGAGCGTCGCCGACCCCGAGATCGAGATCGAACGGGTCGAGCAAGCCTTCTTGGGGGGGGATCGCCTCGATGGCCTCACCGTCGACCTGGGGGACAAGTGGTTCAACCTGCGGCCGTCGAACACCGAGGCGGTGCTCCGGCTCAATGTGGAGGCTTCGGATAGGCGCAGCCTCGATGAGCTTGTCGGCCGGGTCCGCTCTCAGATAGAGGAGGTGAGCGATGCCGGTTCCCGATGAGCTGCTGGGGATATTGCGGTGCATCGAATGCCGATCCGAGCTCGAAGCGAGGGACGACGAGCTGGTGTGCACCGGCTGTGGACTGCACTACCCCGTGGTGGAGGGCATCCCCGTGATGCTGCCGGAGTCCGCATACCGTCCCGAGACCGAATGACGGGCATGCTGCAGCTTGTGCACCAGCTGCCTGAGCAGCTGCGTTGGGCGGCCGAACTCGAAATCCCCGAGGTGCCTCGGTCGGAGACCGCGATCGTGGCCGGAATGGGAGGGTCGGGGATCGCCGCGGATGTCGCTGCCCTCGCGGCCGCCGCCGGCGGTGCACGCGTCGCCGTCCACAAGACTTACGACCTGCCGACCTGGGCCGGGGAGCAGGACCTCCTCGTCGCCGTCTCCCACAGCGGCGACACCGAGGAAACGGCCACTTCGGTGGAGGCGGCGCTGTCCCGAGGCATGAGAGTCGTCGTCATCACGACGGGCGGCTCCCTGGCGCGGCGCGCCGGTGAAGAGGGGTTCCCTTTCGTGGCGGCTCCACTCGGTCCGCAGCCTCGAGCCGCGTTCGGGTTCTTGTGCGGGGCGGCGCTGCGGGTGTTGGAGGGGGCCGGGATCGTTGGCCCGCAGTCGGAGGCTCTGCTCGAGGCGGCCGCTGTCACCGAGTCGGTCCTCGAGAGCGATGGCCCTGTGCAGGCGGCGCTCATCGCTTCGAAGCTGGTTGGGAAGGTGACGTTCGTCTACGGCGGAGCCGGCGTGGCCGAGGTTGCCGCCAAGCGGTGGAAGGCGCAGATAAACGAGAATGCCAAGGCGCCAGCGGCGTGGGTGTCACTGCCGGAGGCGAATCACAACGACATCGTCGGTTGGGAGGCCGCCGATGTGGTGGGTGGGGCGGCGGCCGTCGTTTTGAGCGACTCCGGAGATCATCCTCGGGTGGCTTTGCGTGTGAAGCTCACGGCGCAGTTGCTCGAGAGCGCATTGGGAGACGTCGCCGTCGTTGCCTCCCGGGGGACCGGTACAGTTGCCCGGCTGTTCTCGTTGACCGCAGTGGGCGACCTCGTCTCGGTGGCTCTCGCCGAAGAAACGGGAACCGATCCGATGCCGGTGGCCGTCATCGAAGAGCTCAAGAACCGTCTCGCCTTGGAGCCGCAATGAACCATGACATCGCCGATCCGAGCCTTGCCGAAAGCGGCGCACTTCGCATCGAGTGGGCTCGGGGCCGAATGCCGGTCCTGGCCTCCATTCGTGCTCGTTTCGAGAAGGAGACACCCTTGCAGGGCAAGCGCATCGGTGCGTGTCTTCACGTCACGACGGAGACGGCGAACCTCATGACGACCCTCAGGGCCGGCGGTGCCGAGGTGGCCCTGTGTGCGTCGAATCCCCTCTCCACCCAGGACGACGTGGCGGCAGCCCTGGTGGCCGACGGCATCCCCGTGTTCGCGGTCCGCGGCGAGGACAACGACACCTACTACGCCCACCTGCGTGCCGTTCTGGATACCGAGCCCGACGTCACCATGGACGACGGAGCGGACCTGGTGACGATGCTGCTCAAGGAACGTCCCGGCCAGGATCCGATCGGTTCGACGGAGGAGACCACCACGGGCGTGATTCGCTTGCGGGCAATGGAGAACGAGGGTGTGATTCGGTTTCCGGTCGTAGCCGTGAACGACTCGGCGACCAAGCATCTGTTCGACAACAGGCACGGAACAGGGCAGTCGGCGATGGACGGGATCATTCGCGCCACCAACCTCCTCATAGCCGGCAAGACGGTGGTCGTGGTGGGGTTCGGGGATTGCGGTGTGGGGGTCGCGGCGCGCGCTGCCGGCCTCGGTGCCAAGATCGTCGTTGTGGAGGTGGACCCGGTCCGAGCCCTGTCGGCGGCAATGGAGGGTTACTCCGTGGCGACGGCTGCGGAGGCTTCCCGGATTGGGGACGTCTTCGTGACCGTCACCGGAAACCTGAGGGTCCTGCGCGGCGAGCACTTCGATCAGATGAAGGATGGGGCGATCCTGGCCAACGCCGGGCACTTCGACGTGGAGCTCGACTTGAGCCATCTCGAAGAAGAGGCGACAGGCAAACGCCGCATCCGACACGAACTCGACGAGTGGACGATGCCCGACGACCGTCGCCTCCATGTCGTTGCCGAAGGTCGCTTGGTCAACCTCGGCGCCGCCGAGGGCCACCCGGCCGAGGTGATGGACATGTCGTTCGCCAACCAGGCCCTCGCCGCAGAGTGGCTGGTCGCGACGGGAGCCGATCTAGAGGCCAAGGTGCATCGCCTTCCCGAGTCGATCGACGCCGAGGTCGCGGCTATCGCGCTCGAGGCGATGGGTGGAGGCCTGGAGGCGCTCACTCCCGAGCAGGAGGAGTACCTCGCCAGCTGGGAGATGGGGACCTAGGCATTAGGTATCAAGCATTAGGCCTAACTCCTAACTCCTAACTCCTAACTCCTAAGGCCTAACTCCTGATATCCACAGACGCTCCCTGCTCTCGTCGCGCCGCATCGAGCACCTCGACGATCTCACGTCCGGCCAGTTCGTCCTGGTCGAGCAGCGCGTCTCGCAGTGCCTCGATGAGATGGCGGTTGTCCCGCAGCAGGGTGATGACGACCGCCTTCTGTTCGGCGAGAAGGGCTTCCACGGCGTCGCGAGCCTTGTCGTCGGCAAGCACCGTTGCGACGAGGTTGCCCGCCACGACGCCTTGATCGACGGCGCGGAAGGATATCAACGACGGTCCCAGGCCCATCGAGCCAACCATCTCAACCGCGATGTTCGTTGCGGTGCTCAGGTCACCGACGGGCCCGGTGCCAGACTCCCCATAGAACAGCTCTTCGGCCACCATCCCGCCGAGCGCGATCTGCATCAGGGCGATCGTTTCGCTGCGCCGCTTCGTGTAACGCTCCTCCGTCTCGCTGTGAGCCAGGAGTCCCAGCGCGTCCTTGCGCTTGACGATCGACAGGAGATTCATCGTGCGCCCTTTTCCGGCCAGGTAGGCGACCACGGCGTGGCCGGCTTCGTGGACGGCAATGTTCTCCCGCTCCTCGTCGGTGTACTCCGTGGGTTCTGCCAGGCCCACCTCGACGTCCATGCGGGCTCGACGAAGATCGGCGACGCCGAGCGCCTCGCGCCCGTCGCGTAAGGCGAATAGAAGCGCCTCGTCGAGGAGCCTCTCCAAGGAGGCGGGTGAATACCCCATGGTTGTCGCAGCGAGATCGTCCCGAGCGACATCGTCCATCGAGTCGTCATGCGCCTTGGTTTGCAGGAAGAAGTCGATCAGTTCCCTGCGGTCGTGACGCGCCGGAAGGGAGAAGTGGAACACCCGGTCGAATCGACCGGGCCGGAGCAGGGCAGGGTCGAGGGCGTCGGCGCGGTTGGTGGCTCCGATCAGGAGGATGTTGGCGAACTGTGGCTTTCTGGTCTTCAGCTGACGGTGCGGCGGAAGCAGCTTGTTGGCCGTTCGTTTGAGCGCGTTGCGGAGCCGCACGCCGCGTGGCGGGTCGTCGAATGATTGCATCTGCACCAGCAGCTCGTTGACGACGCCCCCGACGCCTTCCGAGATGGCGGCCCGGTGCACGCCGTCCGGCGCGGCGCGTGCCAAGCCGCCTCGGCGTCCGCCAATCGCGTCGAACTCCTCGATGAATCCGATCGCCCCACCTTCCTCGCGGGCAACCTTGCGCAGCCTCCGAAAGTAGGAGCGGATCTTGCGCGCCGTGGCGCCGTACCACATGCTCTGGAAGGCAGTCGAAGAGACGAAGAGGAACGGCACGCCCGCTTCCTTGGCGAGCGCCTTGGCCGTGTGGGTCTTGCCGGTGCCGGGCGGGCCTTCGAAGAGGATGCCGCGCCGGGGCTGGCCGCCCATGCGATCGCGGAACCTCTGGTGGTTCAAGAAGACGTCGAGCGTGTGCCGGACCTCAGTGAGCACGGGCCCCAAGCCCTTGACGTCGGCGAACGAGACGTCGATCTGCTCGGGGAGGAAGACGACCTCGGGGGAGCGGCCGTTCCCCAGCATCGGCACGATGATGACCACGGCCAGAAGCAGGATGATGAGAATTCCCGGGAGCCAGAACATCGCTTCGGGAGGAAGCTTCGGCCAACCCGGGGAGACCGGCGTTCCGAATACAAGCCGCAAGTAGAGCCAGGCCACGAGAGGAGCCAGAATCCAGGCGATCCGCCGCAGCCGACGGCGGCGCTGCCGTTCTCGTGCCACCTGAACGTCGACCGGCATCCGCCGTCCCTTCTCCTCCGTGCGCTCCACCCTAGAACACTCACAGTGGTCGCTCAACGCGGAAAGCGGTTGGGGTCTGGTCATTGCGCGGCGGCGCCGGTGACTAGTCCTCATGGTCATGTCATCTGCAGCGTGGATGCTGTGGCGGTGACCTGTTCAGCATGCCGTCGCAGATCTCGAGACCCGTTGTGCGGCTCGTGCCGGGCGACGCTCACGCCCGCACCACAGCGAGTCGTCGGCGGGGTGCTCGTTCGCAGTGCCTTCATCCACGAGGGCGCCGCCCGGCAGCTGGTGCACCGCCTCAAGTACGGAGTCGTCGCCGGGGTGACGGGCCGGTTGGCGGAGGCGATGCTTCCCCTGGTTCCGGCCGACGCCACTGCGCTGATTCCGTTGCCCCGGGTGTGGCTGCGGCGTCGCCGGTATGGGATCGATCCAGGGTACGAATTGGCGGTCGCTCTCGGGCGCCACGGCGGTCTGCCGGTAGTGCCTCTGCTTCGCCCCAGGCCGTGGCATCGACGCCGGGCCGGCGTCGACCGGGGACGACGGCGGGGCGTGCCCGCCTTCGACACCGTGGGTGGCGCCTCGGTCGGGGCGCTTCTCGTCGACGACGTAGTGACGACGGGGGCAACAATTGCCGCCGCCGCCGATGCCTGTGGCGCGACACGTGCGATCACCGCGACTTCAGCCCTCCGACGGCAGCCGGGATCACCAAGTCTGGCGTAATAGGGTGTGCGGACTCCCGACGACCGATGCGAAGTTCCGCCCGACACCGAGACAAAGCGCCGACCGTGCTCACAGCGGCGGTGTTGTTGAGCGCGGCCGCCTTGATCCTCGGTCCCGCAGAACCCGTCGCGGCGAGTGAGGCCGGCGCGATGAAAGCGCCGGAGGAGAGGATTTCGGGCAAGCTGATCCCGCCGGACCTGGGGGCGAGAGACCGGCCGCTCGTCGTGCTGCTCCACTGGTATTCGGGCCGCGTGGAGGAGGTCCTCGACCGTTTCGCCCTGGGTCGGGCGGCGACCGCATCGGGCTGGATCGTCGTCGCTCCAACCGGGCTGACCGACAGTCGCGGCAATCCATACTGGAACGCCACCCCGACCTGCTGCGACCGCGATCTGCGCGGCAACGACGACGTCGCCTACCTGCGCAGGGTCATCAGGGACGCCATCGACCGATATCCGGTGGATCGCAGCCGAGTCGTGGTCGTAGGCCTCTCCAACGGCGCTTTCATGGCCTACCGGCTCGCTTGTGAGGCTTCGGACCTGGTGACGGCGGTAGTCGCCGTCGCCGGCGTCGAGCCCTTGGATCCGGCCGAGTGCACGCCTCCCTACCCGGTAAGCGTCCTGCAGGTCCATGGCCGCTTCGATAGCTCGGTGTCCTTCGGAGGCGGCGTTCTGTCGGTCCTGACCCGAGTATGGGCCCCATACCCCTCGGCTGAGGAGACGGTCGGGCGCTGGGTCCAACGTGACGGCTGCTCTCCCGACTCGCTGGTGACGACTGCACGCTCCGCGGGACAGGCCGGTTTCTACTATGGCTGCGAGCTGGGGACCAACGTGCAGTACCTGTGGCTGCCTCAGGGTCACGCGGTCCGCTTCGATGTTCCCCTGGTCTCGGCCATCAAGAGTTTCATCGACCACGTGGGGCGCGACCCGTTGCCTCCGCCGACATGCACGACGATTCCTTGCTGAGAGAGTCCATTCGGCCCCAACGCAGCAAGCCGGTTCCCAATAGGATGAGGTAAGCCCCAAACCGGGGATCGAGAGCTACGGGAGGACGGGTGCCACGAGCCCCGCATCTCAACCGGCCCGCCGCTCGCCACGACGACCGCGCCCGCACGGTGCTCTGACGCGCCTCGAAAGGAGAAACGGTGGAGGTTCGAATCCACGGCAATCACATGTCTCTCACCGACGAGCTGAGGAGTCTGGCCGAGGACAAGGTGGCACACGCCTCCCGGGTGTTCGACGACGCTGCATTCGCCGACGTCGAATTCACCGAAGAACGCAATCCGCGCCTTGCCGCCGAGCGGATTCGTGTCGAGATCACCGCTCACGCTGCGGGCCACACCGTGCGGGTCGAAGCAGCCGAAAGTGACGAGCGCACTGCCCTCGATCGCGCCGTCGAGACCTTCGAACGGACCCTGCGCAGGCTCAAGGAGCGCCTCATCACCCGGCATCGTCGTGGTGAGAAACGGCTTAATGGTCCTGCCTCTGGCGTCGAAGAAACCAACGATGAAGACCGCGAGCTTCGCATTGAGCGCGTCAAGCAGTTCGCGGTCAAGCCCATGACGCCAGAGGAGGCAGCCCTTCAGATGGAGACGCTGGGACACAGCTTCTATCTGTTCCTCAACGCCGACACCGATCAGTACGGAGTCCTGTATCGGCGTCGCGGAGGCACGCTCGGGCTGATCGAACCACAGTGAGCCGTGTACTAGTCGTAGATGATGTAGATCTGTTCCGCACCGGCCTCTCGGCGGCCCTGACGTCGGCCGGGTTCGAGGTGTGTGGAGAAGCGGCCGATTCTGAGCATGCCATTTCGGTCGCCGAGGCAGAGCAGCCCGATCTGGTCGTTCTCGACATCCTCATGCCGGGTGTCTCCGGTCTGGATGCCGTGGAAAAGATCCTCGCCGTTTCGCCGGCGTCGTCGGTGGTGATGCTGACCGCGAGCGAGTCGGAAGAGGACCTTCTGGCGTGCATCAAGGCGGGTGCCCGCGGCTACCTCGTCAAAGACGTCCCGTTCGCCGATCTGGCCCGGGACCTGCGCGATGTGGCCGAGGGAGGGGCGTCGATCTCTCCGATGATGACCGGCAAGCTCCTCGACGTCCTCAACCAACTCCTGCGCCACCAGGACTTCCTTGCTCCTCGCAAGCCGGCACTCACGGGTCGCGAAATCGAGGTCTTGAAGCACGTCGCTCGCGGAATGACATCAAAGCAGATCGGTCACGTGCTATTCATCAGTGAGAACACGGTGAAAAACCACGTGAGAAACATCCTCGACAAGCTCGGATTGCATTCCCGCAACGAGGCGGTGCTCTACGCGGTCCGCGAGAAGCTGATCGAGCTCTAGCCATGGCCGGCGGGAACGGCTCGGCCGAACTCGACACAGTCGGCGTCGACTGGCACGACGAGCAACTGCAGCGCGTGCGGGCCGTCTTCGACTCGGTCGACACCGCGGCCGCAGATGCCGATCTACGGGACAGCGTCCTCGCCCAGCTGCCCGAAGGACCCGAGGACCTGGTGGCCGGGATAGGTGTCTTTCGAGACCTGCTGCGCGTTGAGCACAGGGCCGATCGCTTTCGACGGCTGCTCCGCATCTGGACCGGCAAGGTGAGCACCACGATTCGCTCCGGCGAATACGAGACCGCCGGCATGTGGATGAGGGCGTTGACGTCGGCGCCCGTGTTCGCCGAGGAGTTTTCCCACCTGGTCGCCGAGGCGCGCCGTGACCTTTCCAGTGACGACCTGTTCTCCGACCTCGTGACCGGCCTCGTCGAGGCCGGCAGCCCGGGGTCGGCGGCACCGCTGTTGGCCGCGTGGGGTGAGCCGCTCGTGGAGTACCTCGTCGGCCAAATCGTCGTCGAAGAGTCGATCGTCAACCGGCGCCACATAGTCGAGTTCCTCGGCATGGCCGGTCGGGGAGACGCTCGTCACCTCACCGCTCGTCTCGCCGATCCAAGGTGGTTCGTGGTCCGCAACGTGGCCACGGCAATCGGCAAGGCGGGCCGGGTGTCGGCCCTTCCCGCCCTGGAGTCGATCACCGACCACGAAGACGACCGAGTTCGCGTCGAGGTGATCCGCGCCATCGCCGCACTCAAGGGCGACGGGGCCGTTCCGGGCGTGCTGCGATGCCTCAGCGATTCAAGCCCCCGCGTGCGTCAGGCGGCCGCGTCGCTCTTGAGAGCGAGTGCGGCGGACTCGGTCGTTCCCGGGATCGTCGAAGCCCTGCAAGCCGGGATCGGCTCCGCCGAGGACGCCCGGCGTCTCGTCGACATCATTTCCGAGCGACGTGGTCCCCAGGTGCGGGAGGCGCTCGAGCGCCTTGCCGACAAGAAGTTTGCCCTTGGCGCCTCGAAGGCAGTTCGCGACGCGGCTCGCGCCGAGTTGGCCAGGTGGTCTGAATGAGCGAGTTGCTCGGCCGCAATTTCTTGAGGGCCCTGTCCAATGCATCGCAGCGAATGGCGCGCGGCGACTCCGAGTCGGCGGTCGAGGATGCCGTTGCCGCCCTGAGCGGCGCTGCAGAAGTGCTAGTGGCCGGCCCCGAGGAAGCCGTGCTCTCGGTCGTCGGCGACGCCTTCTACCTGGGCCGCAAGATGCTGGCCCACGCCAGCACCGAGTTCGATGCGATGCTCGCAGACCTCAAGGAGCTCAAGATCGACTCGATCACGATCCTGCGCGGCACGAGCAGCAACGACTTGGCGGATCTCGCCGGCCTGGTCGCCGGCGTCTCCGATGATCTGCCTGCAGAGGGGACAGTTCGCTTGAACGAGCGATCCTTGAGGCCTTCCGATCTCGAGGTGCGGCCTCTGCACGGCTTGCGCCGCTCGTATGCGTTCTCGCTCGACACGCTGCGCGGCGTTTCAAGAGGCGAGTCGCTTCACCTCGACGGCGTGATGGAGGCCGTCGACGAGTTCATCGACGGCGGGGCTGCCGACGCCGGCTCCTCGATGCTTCTCGCCACCGTCCAGAACCACGACGAAGTCACCTACTACCACTCCGTCAACGTCTGTCTCCTCTCCATGGCACTTGGGCGCTTCGCCGGATTCCAGCGCGAAGACGTGCGGCGCTTGGGACTGGGCGCACTGCTCCACGACATAGGGAGGGTGATCGTCGACGAGGCCGCGCTGCGCAACCCCGGGCGGCTCTCCAACGAGGACTGGGCCCAGGTGCGGCTCCATCCGCAGGAGGGGGCGGCCACGATCATGGCGGCCGCCGGCAGCGGCCAGGAGATCGCAGCCGTTGTGGCCCTGGAACACCACGCTCGAATCGACGGCAACGGCTACCCGGATCTGGGAGGCCGTCGGCCCCATCTGTTCAGCCGCATCGTCGCCATCACCGACTCGTATGACGCGATCACTTCCTTCCGTCCTTACCGGCCGGCTCGCACACCCAACGAGGCTCTGCGGGTCCTGCTCGAAGGCGCCGGCACTGCCTACGACCCCGATCTGCTTCGCCTGTTCATCCAGATGACCGGCGAGTACCCGCCCGGCTCTCTGCTCCAGATCCCCGGGGGCCGTGTCGTCCTCGTCAGCGCGGTCGGCGACGGGATGCGGCGGGGGTTCGTGGTTCGCTCCGCCGACGGCGAAGTCTTGAGCACGCCCGAGCCCATCGATCTGACCGGCGTGTCGGTCGTGTCACAGATGATGGCGGACGAGGCCGGTGTCGACCCAGGGTCGCTTCTCGAGTCCCTGGAACACGGTGAGCGCATCGAGCGTTCCTAGCCTCGTTCCCCCTGTTTTCCATCTCAACCCCACCGATATGATGGCTTTGCCATGGCCCTGCTGAAGAAGATCCTGAGCGCGGGCGAGGGCAAGAAGATGAAGGAGCTCGAGTCGCTCGTCGACGCCGTCAACGGCCTCGAGCCCGAGATCGAAGCCCTCGACGACGCTGCCCTCCAGGCCAAGACGGACGAGTTCCGCCGCCGCATCGCCGCGGGCGAGACGCTCGACGAGATCGAGTCAGAGGCATATGCCGTGGTGCGCGAAGCGGCACGCCGTGTGCTCGGACAGCGCCACTTCGACGTGCAGGTGCTGGGAGCGGGCGCTCTGCACCGCCACGCCATCGCCGAAATGCGCACCGGTGAGGGGAAGACGCTCGTCTCGACGATGCCCGTCTACCTCAACGCACTGGAGGGAAAGGGTGTACACATCGTCACCGTGAACGACTACCTGGCCAAGCGCGACGCAGAGTGGATGGGTGGCGTGCACCGCTTCCTCGGCCTCAGCGTGGGGCTGATCCAGGCGGACATGCAGCCCGAGGAGCGTCGCCCGGCGTATGCGGCCGACATCACCTACGGAACCAACAACGAGTTCGGCTTCGACTATCTGCGCGACAACATGGCCATGGACCCCAAGTTCATGGTGCAGAGGGGACACCACTACGCGATCGTCGACGAGGTGGACTCAATCCTCGTCGACGAGGCGCGGACCCCCCTGATCATCAGCGGGCGGGTGGGGGAGACGGCAAAGTGGTATCGGGACTTCTCTCGGATCGCGCAGAGGCTTCATGCGGAGACGCACTACGAGGTCGACGAGGCCAAGCGCCAGGTGATCACGACCGAGGAGGGTGTGGGCCAAGTCGAGCGATTCCTCGGCGTGGACAACATGTACGACCACACCAACGTCGACTTCATCCACCACCTCGACGTGGCGCTCAAGGCCAAGGCCCTGTATCAGAGAGACGTCGACTACGTGGTCGCCAATGGGGAAGTCAAGATCGTCGACGAGTTCACGGGGCGAATCCTCGAGGGACGGCGCTACAGCGAGGGACTGCATCAGGCGATCGAGGCCAAAGAAGGCGTTCGGATCAAGGAGGAGAACCAGACTCTGGCGACGATCACGCTGCAGAACTACTTCCGGCTGTACGACAAGCTGGCCGGCATGACCGGTACGGCGCTGACCGAGGCGGGAGAGTTCAACGAGATCTACAGCCTCGACGTCGTGGTCGTTCCCACCAACATGCCGATCGCCCGGACCGATCAGCCCGATCTCGTCTATATGACCGAAGACGCCAAGTTCGACGCCCTCACAGAGGATCTCGTGGAGCGCCATGCCAGCGGCCAGCCGGTGTTGGTCGGAACCATCTCCATCGAGAACTCGGAACGTCTCTCCGCCGTGTTGAAGAAGAGGGGGATCCCTCATGAGGTGCTCAACGCCAAGCAGCACGAGCGTGAGGCTGCGATCATCGCCCAGGCCGGCCAACTGGGCGCCGTCACGGTCGCCACCAACATGGCGGGCCGAGGCGTCGACATCCGCCTCGGCGGCAATCCCGACGAGATGGCGGCTCAAGACATGCGCAAGCGGGGTCTCTCCCCAGAGGATCAGGGTTACGACGCGGGCTATGCCGAGGCCCACGAGGCGCTCAAGGCCGAGACGGACGCGGAGATGGCCAAGGTCATCGAGCTGGGAGGCCTGTACGTCCTCGCCACTGAAAGGCACGAGGCCCGCCGGATCGACAACCAGCTGCGGGGGCGGTCGGGCCGCCAGGGCGACCCCGGCGAGTCGCGCTTCTATCTCTCACTCGAAGACGACTTGATGCGTCGCTTCGCCACCGATCGAGTGCAGTCGATAATGCGGCGGCTACGCATCCCCGACGACGTTCCCATCGAGGCCAAGATGGTGACCAATGCCATCGAGCGTGCCCAACGGCAGGTCGAATCGCAGAACTTCGAGATCCGCAAGAACGTCCTCAAGTACGACGAGGTGATGAACCGCCAGCGCGAGGTCATCTACGAGTGGCGGCAGCGGGTGCTCACCGACCAGGACACCGAACAGCTGGTGCGCGATTGGATCGACGAGGTAGTCGAGATCGAGGTGGGAAACGTGATCTCCGCCGAGGTGGCTCCCGGAGACTGGGATGCCGACGACCTGCATCGCCGGCTGGAGATCGTCTACCCGATTCGCATCACGGCGGGTGAGCTCTTCGGTCCCGGTGACGACCCACAGGAGGTCGTCGACCGGGTCGCAGCCGACGCTCAGGAGGTCTACACGGCGCGCGGCGCGGAACTCGGCGAATCCCTTCTCAGATCCCTGGAACGCACCGTCGTGCTGTCGATAGTCGACAACAAATGGCGGGAGCAGCTCGCCGAGATGGATTACCTGCGGTCCGGCGTCGGGCTGCGGGCGATGGGACAGCGTGATCCGCTGACTGAGTACCAGCGCGAGGCGTACGACATGTTCGCCGACATGGTGGACAGCATCAAGATCGACAGCGTCCGCTACCTGTTTCACAGCCAGGTTGTCGAGCAGCAGAACCGTCCTGATCCCGTCGTGCGACTCGGCGGCACCGGAGGCGCCGCCTTCAAGCGGCAGGCGAAGGCGGGCGCCAAGATCGGGCGCAACGATCCGTGCCACTGCGGCAGCGGCAAGAAATACAAGAAGTGCCACGGTTCAGTAACCAGTAACCAGTAACCAGTAACCAGTAACCAGCAGCCAGTAACCAGTAGCTAGCCACTGGTCCCACCGGATTGCCCGACATTCGATCGCCCGCCGAGCGGCAGCGAGGCGATTGCCACAAGGTGGCGGTGGTCTGTGCGGATCGGGAACTCGCCCCACTTGCCAAGGGCTAATGACTAATGACTAATCCCTTACTCATTACCCTCCCTCCCGCAATGGAGCAAGACCCTCGAGCCGTCATCTCTTCCCTGCGCGAGCGCCTCGCCGACGCCAGGAGGTTCCTTTGACGTCCCCGGCAAGCTCACCGCGCTCGAAGGACTGAGAGAACAGGCGGCGGCCCCCGATTTGTGGGATGACCAGCAGCACGCTCTTCAGGTGACCCGCACTCTGGCTCGCTTCGAGGGCGTGATCGATCGGGTGGACCGCCTGACGGCTGCGATCGACGACGCCGAAGTGTTGCTCGACCTCGCCGCCGAAGAAGACGACGCCGGGGCCGCAGCAGATGTCGCCAAAGATCTCACGGCGGTGGCGGCGGATCTGGAGGACCTCGAGCGCGAGAGCTTGTTCTTCGGCGAATACGACGATCGGCCCGCGATCGTGAGCATCCATGCCGGCGCCGGTGGGGTCGACGCCGCCGACTGGGCGGAGATGATGCTGCGCATGTACTTGCGGTATCTGGAGCGGCGCGGCTTCGAAGTCGAAGTCGATGAGGTGCTGCCCGCCGAGGAGGCAGGCATCCGCTCGGCGACGCTGACGGTGCGCGGAGACCATGCCTATGGGATTCTCGAGTCTGAGCGGGGCGTTCACCGGCTCGTGCGCATCAGCCCGTTCGACGCCGCGGCACGGCGCCACACCTCGTTCGCCGGCGTGGACGTCATACCCGAGGTGGAGGTCGAAGAAGTCGAGATCAATCCCGACGACTTGCGAATCGACGTGTTTCGATCGTCGGGCGCCGGCGGCCAGCACGTGAACGTGACCGATTCGGCGGTGCGGATAACTCACGTGCCGACGGGAATAGTCGTGGCGTGCCAGGCCGAGCGGTCCCAGCTGCAGAACCGCAACCGGGCCATGGCTCTGCTCGCAGCGCGCCTCGCCGAACGAGCCAGACAGGAGCAGTTGGATCAGATCGACGAGATCCGCGGGGAGCAGGGTGAGGCCGCCTGGGGCCGACAGATCAGGTCCTACGTGCTGCAGCCCTATCAGATGGTCAAGGACCTGCGCACCGACCTCGAGATGGGCAACGTGCAGGCCGTCCTCGACGGCGACCTCGAAGACTTCTCCGACGCCTACCTGCAGTGGCGGAGGGCGGCGACCGGCGCCTAAAGGCCTCGATCTGAGATACGCGGAACTAACCCGGCCCCCTAGTAATCTCGCTGCAGCGTCGACGGATTCGAGGGGGAGCCGCCGAGATCCCCGAGAGGTGCCCGAGAGGCTCAATGATCCGCTTGCAGGACGTGACCAAGGTCTACGACGGTGGCACCGTCGCGGTCAGCGACGTGTCCGTGGAGATAGAAAAGGGCGAGTTCGTCTTCCTCGTGGGTCCCTCCGGCTCCGGCAAGTCGACTCTGATTCGGCTCATGCTCCGACAGGAGCTGCCCACGGACGGCGCCATCTGGGTGGCGGGAAAGCAGACCACCAAGCTTCCTACGTGGAAGGTGCCACTGCTGCGCCGCTCTATGGGGACCGTGTTTCAGGACTTCAAGCTGCTTCCCAACAAGACGGTCCACGAAAACGTCGCATTTGCGCTGGAGGTGATCGGACGCCCCCGACACGTCATTCGCAACCAAGTCCCGCAGGTCCTCAAGCTCGTGGGGCTGGCCGCCAAGGCCGACCGGCTACCGACTCAGCTATCCGGCGGCGAGCAGCAGAGGGTGTCGATTGCCAGGGCCTTCGTCAATCGGCCGCTGATCATCCTTGCCGACGAGCCGACCGGAAACCTCGACCCGGCGACCTCGGTCGGGATCATGCGGCTTCTCGATCGAATCAACCGCACCGGGACGACGGTCGTCATGGCGACTCACGATCACGCCATCGTCGATGCCATGCGCCGCCGGGTGATCGCTCTCGAACGGGGCCGCGTCGTTCGTGATCAGAGCCGCGGCGCCTACGAGACCGGCAACGGCGCCGACGGGGTCTGACCTTGCGCTTCCAGTACTTGCTCGGCCAGGCCTTCGCCAACCTGAGGCGGAATGTGCTCGTGGTGTTCGCTGCGGTGGTGGCGGTGCTGGTGATGCTGACCCTCGTGTTCGGCACGATCGTGCTGCGCTGGTCGATCGACCAGGACATCGGTCGCTGGGACGACAACGTGCGCGTCATTGCCTTTCTCAGTGACGACCTGGCCCTCGACGAGATCGATTCGTTACAGCGCGACGTCCAGGGCTGGGATCAGGTCGAGGAGGTGGGGTACTTCTCCAAGGCCGAAGCCCTCGATGAGTTCCGGGAACTCTTCGCCGACCAACAGTCGCTGATCGACGTGGTGGAGGAAGATCCATCGATTCTCCCCGCGTCGCTTCGGATAAAGCCGGCGGCGGCCGCTGATTATTCGGCGATTACCGACCGGCTGGTGGTTATCCCCGGCATCAGAGAGGTATCGGCCGCCGACGAGGCGATAGACGCGCTGGTGGCTCGGTCCGATCGGCTGCGCACCTTCGCCGTCTGGATCGTTGTCGTGCTCGGCGCCGCGGCCGTGATCTTGATCGCCAACACGATTCGCATCGCGATCTTCGCCCGGCGTGAGGAGATTGGGATCATGAAGCTCGTCGGTGCCGGCAACTGGTTTGTGCGCATCCCCTTCTTCCTCGAGGGGATCATCGAAGGGGTAGTCGGGGCCGCTCTGGCAGTGGCGCTCGTCTGGGGTGTGAGCGGGTCTATCGCCGAGCTCTTTTCCACTTCCACCGATCCGGGAGCACTGACGGTCCCGGTCGACTTCATGATCCGCAACGGTCTCCTCATCCTCGGCTTTGGCGCTGCTACCGGGCTCGCCGGGAGTGCATTCGGGATGTGGGGATTCCTGCGCGACTGATGCATCGCGTCGCGGTGACCCTCGTCACCGTCGCTCTCGCCCTGTCGGCTGCGGCCCCGGCCGGTGCCGACCTCGCCTCTGATCTGGCCGAAGTCGAGGCGCAGATTCAGGACCTAGAAGCTGCCATCGACGCTGCTCAGGGGGCTCGCACCGAGTTCGCCGCGCAGGTGTTGGAGACGGCCCGCGCCCTGGAGGCTGTCGTCGTCGAGTTGGTGGCGGCGGAGCAGGAGCTGGCCGAGACGGAGGCAGACGTGGTCGCCACCGAGGAGCTCCTCGAAGACCTGGCCGATCGGATCGTGGAGCGAGAGCGAGTGATCGAGGGGTTGCGGGCGACGGCGGCGGACGAGCGGGAGGCAGCGCTGGAAAGAGCCGTCGAGGTGTACATGGCGGCACACGCAGACGTGACGGTGGTCTTCGCCGGGGGAGACACACCCGAAGCAGGTGTCGGGCTGGTGTACGCCGACCGTGTGCAGACCGTGGCCGACCAGGTGATCGCCGAATACGAGCTGCATCGCTACCAGGAGGAACAGGAAGTCGGCCGTCTCTCTGCCGACCAGCGGCAGGCAGAGGACCATCGCGCTCTTCTCGCGTCCCAGGAGGAAGAGCGCAAGGCGGCTGCCGCCGCGGTGGCGGCCCGCGTCGCCGAAGTGGAGTCTCGACTCGCCGAACAACGCGCCCTTCTCGCCCAGATGGAGCGCGATATCGCTCATATCGAGGGCGAGATCGCCGCATTGGCCCGCGAGGAGCAGCTCATCCGGGCGCTGATCGAACAAGAGCTTTCCGGTGACGGGGAGCCTCCCGGGATCCTGCTTCGCCCCGTTCCCGGGGCGGTTTCGAGCGGCTTCGGCTACCGCATCCACCCGATCTACGGGACCCGAATGCTGCATACCGGGTGGGACATGAACGGCGCCTGCGGTGAGCCGATCGTGGCCGCTGCCGCCGGTCGCGTGTTCTTCTCCGGCTGGAAGGGCGGCTACGGAAACGCGGTGATGATCGATCACGGCGGCGGTCTCGCCACCCTGTACGCGCACCAGTCGGCGATCGGCGTCGTGTACGGCCAGCAGGTCGTCACAGGCGAGGTGATCGGGTGGGTCGGCACCACGGGAACCAGCACCTCCTGCCATCTGCACTGGGAGGTAAGGGTCTTTGGGGACCCCGTCGATCCCACGCCGTACGTGTGATGGCCACCAAGACGATCTCGACGAATCGCAAGGCCCGCTTCAACTATGAGATCGCGGAGACCATCGAGGCGGGGCTCGTCTTGCTCGGCTCGGAGGTGAAGAGCCTCCGTCTGGGGCGGGCCGACCTCAAGGATTCCTACGCGGTTGTGCGCGGAGGCGAGATGTGGCTCGTCGGCTTGCGCATCGCTCCCTATGAATTCGCCCGTGACGGTGGGCACGATCCAGAACGGGACCGCAAGCTGCTGCTGCACCGGCGCGAGATCGATCGGATCGGCGCCAAAGTCGCGGAGCGGGGCCTGGCGCTGATCCCGACCCGCCTCTACTTCAAAGACGGAAAGGTGAAAGTGGAATTGGGCCTCGGCAAGGGCAAGGCACACCGAGACAAGCGAGAGACGCTGCGGCGGCGCCAGGCGGAAAGGGAGATGCAGCGGGCGATGCGGCATCGTGATATTGATTGATCGTTAGTCGTTAGCGATTAGCGATTAGCGACTAGCTCAGACCGGTCAGGAATCTCGTTGCTGGTGCCGATCGTTGTATCTTGTAGAAGCGCGTTTCGCGTACCCCCTGGGGGTGACATGGTTTCGACTTTGAGGGTCGAGGCGTCGGAAGCGAGCCGAGGTCCCCGGGTCCTCGCTAAAGAACCGGGAAACAACGCAAGTGCCGAAGACGACTTCGCACTGGCTGCCTAACAACGCAGTCCGTCCGTCCGGAGGGTTCCCCTCCCGCCGGGTACGGGCGTCGCAATAGGGGATGCTCCCGCCGGGATGCCGGGACCGGCGGGTCAAGACCCACTCCGGCTAGGGCGCAGGTCTACCCGCCGATAGGGCCCTGTGTTCCGAAGCTCGCTATNNTGCCTAACTAACGCAGCTCGTCCGCCCGGGGGCCGCCCCTGTCGCCGGTGTCGGGCGTCGCAAGAGGGGATGCCCCCGCCGGGATTCCGGGACCGGCGGGTCAAGCACCATCCCGGATAGGGCGCAGGACCACCCGCCGATAGGGCCCTGCGTTCCGAAGCTCGCTATCGGCTGCGCTCGGAGATGCCGGCGCTGAAGCCTCAGAGGACCGGGGTTCGACTCCCCGCACCTCCACTCGACGTAGCCGTGTTCGCAGAACACGCCACGGTGTGTTCGCACATACGACCTGAACGGCCCTTTCGGGGGCCGTTCGGCGCGTTCGGGGGTGGTTTGGGGTTGGTAGGTTCCCTATTGGGGTGCTGTGGGAAGGAGCAGTGGAATGGGCTGGCGTTGTGTCGTGGCGCTGGTGGTGGTCGCGGTTGTCGTTGGGGCGTGCTCCTCATCGGATGAGGCTGCGGGTGTGGTCGACGAGGATTCGGCACTGGCTGTGATCGAGGCCGCGTATGAGCTGTACAACTCGGGTGATGCCGCGGGGTGGGCGGAGGTGAGGGACAGGGGCTCTTCGCACAACAGTGACGAGGCTCGCCAGGAGGTCCTGGACTGGGAGGTCGATCAGACACGAGGGGAAATCGAGGCCGGAGCCCGCTACGTGTCCATCGAGTGCGTGTCGCAAGGTCTTGGTGAGTGGCCCGTTGCCGATGCCGGCCCCGTCGCCGGCTACTACTTCATCTGTGACACCGATCTGGTCGCCGATTCGGACGACTTCGTTGAGCGGTCCGAGAGATTCGAGTGGGTCGTCTCCGAGGGCCCAGACGGGGCAGTGGTCGCGGTGAGGTCGAACCGGTAGGTGGCGCCGACCACGCCGACAGTAGCGGGACCCCTGACCGCCCCATGAGATCGTTGGGGGCCATTTCGACCTCCTGACCAGGGCGTGTGGAGCCACCCCCACTTATCGTGTGGAGCCCCACTCGCTAGGGACAGCGTTTCCCCTGGTCAGAGCGAAGTGCGAACACGCCACTCGAACCGCCGCCGTTCGGCGGCGGTTCTTCGTTCCGGGCGGGGAGCGTTCTGATGCCTTCGGGCTCGCGGCGATGGGCCCAGTGGGTCCAAGCAGGTGGGGTGTGGGTCGCGGAGAAGGTTCGACTCCCCGCACCTTCGCTAGTCGCTAATCGCCAGTCGCTAGTCAAGCCAACAGCAGCTTGTCCAAGCGACGGGAGGTGATGGCCACACCCACCGCCCCCATCGCGACGAGAAAGCCGATGTGGCCGGCCAGGCTCCAATCGAACACGCCGAGGGTCAGCGCTCGTATCAGCTCGACGCCGTGGTAGAGCGGGGAGAACCTGGTTATCACGCGAAAGACATCGGGGTAGACGTCGAGGGGGTAGAAGGTTCCCGAGAAGAGGAAGAGGGGGAGCACCACCATGTTGACCATGTCGAAGTCCTGCCACGACTTCATGACGGTCGTCGCCGCCATGCCCACTGCGGCGAATGCGAAGCCGATGAGAATCGCGGCCGGGATCGCCATCAACGCCCACGCCGAGTTGACGTATCCGAAGACCGTGATGACCACGAGGAAGGCGCAGGCGTACAGCGCTCCCCTTCCCAGAGACCAGGCGATCTCGCCGACGGCGATGTGTCGAGGGAGCATGGGAGTGGCGAGGATGGCGTCGTACACCTTGCCGTAGCGCAGCTTGAAGAAGATGTTGAAAGTCGACTCATAGACGGCACCGTTCATCGCGGATGCGCCGAGCAGTGCAGGAGCGACGAATGCCGCATACTTGACCGGTTCGCCTCCCGGCCCGGCGACGTCACCCACCAGTTCGCCGAGCCCCACGCCGATCGAGAACAGGTAGAAGATCGGCTCGAAGAACCCAGAGAACACGATGAGCCAGATCCGCCGGTAGACGAGGTAGTTGCGCTCGAGCATCTTCGTGGCTCCGCCCCCGGACAGCAGGGGAGGGGGCACCACCCGCGCCGCAAGCGTGGCCGAGTCGCTCATGTGATGAGCCTTCGCGACATGAGTCGGGCCGCCAGAATCGTCCCGGCGACGACCATGGCGACCAGGTACACGACGCTCACCGCCGGATTGACCTCAAAGCCGGTTCCGAGCGCGAGCCCGCGGCACAGAGAGACTCCGTGATACAGGGGAGTCGCGGCAGCCACCGGCTGGGCCCAGCCGGGAAGCTGGTCCAGAGGGAAGAAGGTGCCCGAGAAGAGGAAGAGGGGCATCGCGCCGAAGCGAAAGAGCGCCGAGATGCCTTGTTCGTCCTTGAGGCGCGCCGTGTAGGCGGTGACGACCGCCGCGAAGCCGACCCCGGTGAGCACCGCGGGAGGGATGGACAGCAGCCCCTCGACCACGGTGGTTGCCCCGAAGGCCGTCATCACGCCCGAGTAGACGATGGTCACAAAGACCAGTCGCAGCCCCACCCAAGAGAGGTGACCAATGACCAGATCGCCGACGCCGACGGGCGTCGCCAAGATCGCGTCGTAGGTTTTGCGCCACTTGATGCCGGCCATCACCGGCCAAGACGCGTCGCCGACTCCCGTCATCATCGCCGTGGCGGCGAGCAGCCCGGGGGCGAGGAAGGTCAAGTAGGGCAGATCGAGCGAGGCGGCGCCGCTGCCCTCGTCGACCAACTGCCCGAGGCCGACACCCATGGCCAGCAGGTACAGGATTGGATTGAAGAACGTGCTGATCACGCTGCCGCGCCAGGTGCGGCGATAGATGCGAGCCGAAGCCTCGACGACGCGGCCGGAGTGGACGAGCACCACTAGTCGACCAGGCTGCGGCCGGTCAACCGGAGAAACACGTCTTCGAGCGTCGACCGGCGGCTGACCGTCGATTCGGGGACGATGCCGCGCTCGTGGATGGCATCGCTGGTCTTGTCGGCGTCGTCGATGTACAGGAGCACCCGGTCGGGGAGCACCTCAACGCGTGCGGCGAGATCTGCCAGCGCATCGGCGTGGGCCTCTTGCTCTCCTACGGGAAAGCGGAGCTCGAGGACTTCCCGTTTCGAGTGCCGTTCGATCAACTCCCGCGGCGACCCCTCGGCGACGATCCTCCCCTTGTCCATGATCACGAGCCGGTCACACAGCTGCTCTGCCTCGTCCATGTAGTGGGTGGTGATGATCTGGGTCACGCCCTCCTGCTTTAGCCTGTAGAGGCGATCCCAGAGCAAGTGCCGCGCCTGGGGGTCGAGACCTGTCGTGGGCTCATCGAGGATGAGCAGCTCCGGCGTGTTGATGAGTCCGCGAGCGATCGTCAGCCGTCGCTTCATTCCCCCCGACAGCGGTTCAACACGACTGTTTCGTCTCTCATCCAGTTGGGCGAAGGCGAGCAGCTCGTCGATCCGTTCGTTGATCACCGCCCGGCTCATCCCGAAGTAGCGCCCGTAGATGAGGAGGTTCTCGTAGACGGTCAGCTCCAGGTCGAGGTTGTCCTCTTGGGGGACTACTCCCAGGCGGGCCCGAATCTGCTGGCCGCTGGAATCGGGATCGAGGCCGAGCACGGACAACTCGCCGCCGCTCTTGGGGGACACCGCTCCGATCATCTTCATCGTCGATGACTTACCGGCGCCGTTCGGACCGAGGAAGCCGAAGGCCTCACCGGCGCGGACTTCGAAGTCGATCCCGTCGACGGCGACGAGTTCTCCAAAGGTCTTCCTGAGGTCGCGTGCGAGCACGAGCGGTTCGGCCATGGGCCGGACACGGTAGCGGCCGGGGGGGACGCAAGCGGTGCCCCGGCGGGGCTTCGGGGGCGCCCTCTACTCTCCCGGAACCCAGTCGGCGAGTCGCATCGACTTGGTGGTCATCACGGCATGGTCGACCAGGTCTTCAAGCCCCGTTGTGATGGCAGCGAGCTTCCGATGCGTGGTGGATACCGAGACCCGGGCACCTCCGGCGATGTCGCACAGTTCGCGGGTACGGGCCGAGACGTCGAACGTCCCGATCTCCCTGGCAACGGCGGTTATGGCCTCCTTGTCCATGCCGAGCAATGGCCGCAGCATGGGGACGGCCACGAGGCGGTCGAGCGCGGCGATGTTGTCGAGCGTCTGGGTCGACACTTGTCCGAGCGATTCGCCGTTGACCAGGGCCCGGACCGAGCGGTCACCCTCCGCCACCGCAGCCGCGGAGCGGTACATGACTCCCTTGAGGGCCATCTGCCGCTCTCGCGCTGGTACCCGCGTCTGGATCTCCGTGACGGCGGGCTCCAGGTCGACCACGTGCAGCCGCGGATCGGTTCCAGCGCCGTAACGATCGGTGAGCAAGTGGGCGACGCCGGCGGCGTGGTCGGCTTGACCGCAGCCAAGAGAGAAGTGGAGGTAGTCGAGGGCCACGCCGCGACGCGCCATCAAGAACGCGGCGACTGGTGAATCGATGCCTCCGGAGAACAGCATCAGGGCCTTGCCCTGAGTGGCGGCCGGTAGGCCGCCGACGCCCGGCACCACGTCGAACGCCAGATACGCGGTGTCACCGACCACGCGGACCCGAACCGTGTACTCGGGATCGCTCAGGTCGACCTTTCCTCCGGACTCCACGAGCAGGGCTCCGGAAGCCTCGGCGAGGTCCTGAGATCGCCATGGGTGGTCGCCCTGACGCGTCGGGCGGACGGCGAAGCTGCGTCCCCGCACTCGGTCGGCGAAGCGGCCGGCTACGACCGCGGCCAATTGGGGAAGCGAGATCACCGCGACCGCTTCCACTGTTTCCACGGCGCGAACTCCGAACACGCGGCTGAGTCGCTCGACTGCGTCGGGGTGATCAGTGGCTACCTCGAGCCGATGCCCGGCGAGCCGGCGGACCTCTACCTCGCCGTCGAATGTGGCGGTCACGGCGCCGACGAGCACACCGACCATGCGGCGCTGGGTCCTCTGCGACTTCAGATAGATCTCGGGATCGAGCGATGCGATCAGCATCATGACTCCGGGGCAGGTACGCGCCGAGGATAACGCTGGGCTGCGGTGTGGGAACCTAATCTCTCCGCATGAACCCCAAGCAGGAACGCCTGCTGATCGTGCTCGGCTCGATCATTGCCGTACTCTTGATCGTGCTGATCGTCATCCTCCTGGGCGAGGACGACGGATCGCCGACTGCCGCGACGACGAGCTTCCCAGGAGCCATGGCAACGTCGATCCCGGAGAGCCCCGGAGACGAGCCGACCAGCACGGCTCCGCCGACCACCTCCGCACCTGCTACGACGGCAGCTCCACCGACCACTGCCGCTGCCACGACGACCGCGGCTCCGCCGACCTCTGCTCCCGCTGGGACGTGCACCGGGCTGCCGAGCGCAACGCCTCCGGCGCCTGGTCCGGGCGTGACCTCTGCAATCGGCGATTTCGACGGGGACGGCGACCCCGATCAGCTCCTGGGCTATCAGGATGGTGGGGGCACCGCGTGGGTGCAGATGGTCCTGTCTTACGGGTATGCGACGGAGACCGCAGTGCCCGGGCCTGTGACTGCCCTGGGTGCCCAGAACTTCGGGGGCGGAGCCAGAGATGTCGCGTTCGCCTATGTCGACAGCGGGGCTTCGGTCCTGCTCGTCGGGTTCTTCTTTGCCCCCGGCTGCGATGTGTTTGAAGCCACGATCACAGGGACCGGGTCGGTGGCACGATTTCCTGTCGGCGGGGGCGTCATGCACCTCGACGGCCTTACTTGCACGGCAGACGGCTTCATCGCCACGTCCGCCACCACGGGAGACGGGATCACCTGGGAGTACTCGACGACCCGCTACGTCTGGAACTCAGGGCCGCTCGAGTTCCAGCCCGTGACATCGTCCATAGCTCTTCTCGCCAGTCCTGCGGACGACGACACGATTTTCAGCGCGGCCGACTTCAACTGCCCCGCATGACTGCCGTCGCTCTCCGGGAAGGACGATCTCGCGAGGTGATGGTGTGAGTTACCGGTGGATGGCTTTGCTGGCCTTCGTCGGAGGGATGATCGTCGCCCTTCTGGTTGTGCTCATCGTGGTAGTGGCCTCCGACGACGGCGCTCCCGGCGCGGGCACTGCCGGCGGTCCTGCCACGACCGTTCCCGGGACGACTGCTGCCCTCGCGGCCACCACGTCTTCGCCAACCACGTCTTCGCCAACCACGTCTTCGCCAACCGCGTCCGCGCCGGCAACGACTGCGGCCCCCGCGACAACCGCGGCCGTCACGACCACCGCGGCTCCGGCCACGACGGCCGCCGCTGCCGGCCGCTGTCTCGGCCTGACTGGCATGCAGCTCCCCGCGGACCAGACCGATCTGGTGCGAGCGCCGGGGAACTTCGACGGCGGTCCGGAGCCGGAGAGCATCCAGGAAACGGACGGTGCTCTCGTCTTTCGTTCCGGCGGCCGGTGGTACGTAGGATTCTCACTGAACATCGACTTTGTCGTGTTCGAGCCACTCCCCGTGTCCGACTTCCCCGGCTTCGTGCCCACCGTCGTCGCGATCCCCTTCGACGGAGACGACGGTGCGTTGGTCATGTACGACAGATCGCTCGCTTCAGGCGCCGACGTGTATGCCTTCTACTACCTCGATGAGGGGTGCGGGATCGAGGATGCCGGGACCGCGGAGACGGAACGGCGCGACTTCCTCGACTGGTTCGGCGCCTCGCACACGCAGGGCTTCTCTTGCGCGGGTACCGGGGTTCACGAGACGAGCGCCGGCGACTTCGGAGCGACTTGGAGGATCACCGATACATTCTGGTCCTGGACCGCTCCGTCAGGTCCGGGCTTCGCTGTCGGACCCGAGGTGGTGAGCGACGTGCTGCCGGGTGACCCGGCAATCGATGCCGCGGGCCTTGTCGACTGCTAGAGCGCCTGCAGCAGCCACAGGACGCCCATGCCCGCGCCGATCGTGGCCAGGATGTTCTTGGTCTGCCAGGCAACGACCGCAGCCAGCATCCCTGCCAGGAAGCGTTCGCTGCCCAGATCGAATGAGCCGGCGGCGTGTGTCAGCGACGGCCCGACGAGGGCGGCAAACACGGCGGCGGGGATCAGCCGGAGGATTCGCATCGCTACGTCGGGGATCACCGTGACCCGTCCGAGCAGTGCGATGAACGAGACGCGGATGAGCCACGTGCCCAGGGCGATGATCACGATCATGAGCCAGATGAGACCCGGAGCGTGAGTAGTCATCTCCGTCCTCCGGCGACTCCGGCGGCAATCCCGGTGGCGGACGCCGCCAGCAGCCCCAGATTCAGGGGGAGGTCGGCGAATACGACTGCTGCAATGAAACCGACGGCGGCGGCGATGGCGCCGGCCCGATCCTTGACTGCCGGGAAGAGGAGGGCGATGAAGACGAGCGGGATGGTGAAGTCGAGAGACCATTCAGCGGGCAGCCCCGCACCGGCGAGCACACCGATCGCCGACGTGATCTGCCACACCCCCCACAGCGAAGCCGCAGCACCGAGGTAGTAGGCGAGGCGCGCGGTGACGTTCTCCTCGACTTGGTCGAATCTGACCACACTCATCGCGAATGCCTGGTCCGTGAGGAGGTAGGCGACGACCGCCTTGTGACGGGCGCGCAGCGGCGCAAAGGTCGGCGCCAACGCCGCGCTGTACATCGCGAAGCGCGTATTGATGACCAGGGCCGTGGCGATGATGACGATCACAGTCGCATCGCGGCCGATCAGGTCGAGCATGGCGAGTTGCGCCGCCCCGGCGAACACCAGTGGCGAGACGGCGTACGCCTGGAGAGGCTCCAAGCCGGCCTCGACGGCGGCGATCCCGGCGATGAGGCCAAACGGAATCATGCCGATGAGTATCGGAGTGATGTCGACGATGCCTCCGAAGAACGGCCGGGGAGATGGCTGCGTCATGGCCGATCGACGATAACGGCAACCCCGGCTCGATCCGGCGGTATCGTCGCAGCGGCCGATCGAAGTGCCCGCCATGCAGCAGGACATCTACACGCTCAGCAGCGACATAGTGGACGAGACGGTGGCGGCGCTTCCGACCGAAGCCACCTATCTGGGCCTACCCGGCTACGACCACTTGTGGAACGACTTCTCCGTCGAGGGATACGACGCGGTCGCCGCCATGAAGCGAGATCAGCTGCATCGCCTTCGTCTGCTGCCGGAATCGGGAGACGAGTGGGCCGAGCTGTCTCGTGCCGTCGCGATCGCCGAGCTTGAGCGCGATCTCGCCGACTACGAGGCGGGCGAGCACTTTCTCGATCTCAACAGCATCGCCTCGACTCCGCAGGACTTGAGGGACACGTTCGACCAGATGGACAAACAGAGTGCCGAAGGCTGGGAGAACATCGCGTTACGCATGGAGCGCCTGCCGGAGGCAGCCGCGCAGTACATATCCCGGCTCGAAGTCGCCAGGCAGCGAGGCATGGTCGTGGCTCGGCGTCAGGCGGAGGAGGTTGTCCGCCAGGCTCGTATTCACGCCGGGAGTGACTCGCACTTCACGACGCTTCCCGCCGCGTCCGAGGAGTCAGGCTTTGCGTCGGCGCCTCTCAGAGAGCGAATGGAGACGGCGGTGCAGCGCGCCCGCGCCGCGTTCAGCAGTATCGCCGACTACCTCGAAGCCGATTACCTACCGGAGGCCGGCGAGCGTGACGCTGTGGGAGCGGACCGGTACGCGCATCTCACCCGTCGATTCCTCGGGGCGTCGATCGACGCGGTGGCCACCTATGAGTGGGGATGGTCGGAGGTGGAGAGGCTTCGGGCGAGGATGAAAGAGGTAGCCGAAGAGATCCTGCCCGGGGGCGGCTTGAAGGCCGCGCTCGAGCTGCTGCTCACCGACCCGGCCCGTTCCGCACAAAGCCAGGACGAGTTCGCCGATCTCATGATGGAGCGGCAGCAGATCGCGCTGCGCGAGCTAGACGGTGAGCACTTCGACGTCCCGGACGAGATCAAGACCGTCGACGTGAAGATGACTCCGCCGGGAGGCCCGCTCGGCGCCTACTACTACTCGCCGACCGAGGACTTCGCCCGCCCCGGGACCATCTACTGGTCCAAGGGCGCGCAGCAGCAGATTCCCTTGTTCGACGAGATCAGCACCGCCTACCACGAGGGATTCCCGGGGCACCATCTGCAGACCGGCCTGCAGCTGACGGCCGGGGATCGCGTTTCGCGTCTCCAGAAGCTGCTCGTCTGGTATTCGGGTTCGGGGGAAGGCTGGGCCCTCTACGCCGAGGATCTGATGGAGGAGCTCGGCTACCTCGAGAAGCCCGACTACATCATGGGCAAGTTGACTTCCGAGATGCTGCGCGCCTGTCGAGTCGTGATCGATGTCGGCTCCCACCTCGATCTACAAATCCCCGAGGGTCAGCCCTTCCATCCCGGCGAGCAGTGGAAATTCGACGCGGGAGTGGAGATGCTCAACACTTACGCCGCCCAGGATCTCGCGATGTCGGTTTCCGAGATGAACCGCTACCTGGGGTGGCCGGGCCAGGCGATCTCCTACAAGGTCGGCCAACACGCGATTCGCGATCTCCGTGCCGAGGAGCAAGCCCGTCTCGGTGACGACTACGACCAGAAGGCGTTCCACTCCCGTCTTCTCGAGGTGGGGGCGGTCGGCCTAGACATTCTTCGCCACCACGTGCGTCACGGCTGATGGCGGGGCTGGGTCCCCGGTTCTACCGCCTCTGGGCAGCGTCGGCAGTCTCCAACCTCGGCGATGGGGTCATGGGCGTCGCCCTCCCGTTGTTGGTGGCGTCGCTGACCCGTGATCCAGTTCTCGTCGCCACGGCCACCGTGGTCAACCGTCTGCCCTGGTTCCTGTTCGCACTGATCGCAGGCGCGCTGGTCGACCGAATGGACAGGCGCCGCGTGATGGTCGTCACCGATTTCGTCCGGTTCTCGCTGGTCGGAGTTCTCGGCGGCATGTTGTTGGTGGGCGACGTCGGCCTTCCCGTCGTCTATGTCATCGCCTTTGCATTGGGAACGGCCGAGACCTTCTTCGACACCTCCGCGGAGGCCTTTCTGCCAGCGATCGTGGCCTCCGGCGCACTGCCGGCGGCGAATGGGCGGCTCCAGGCCACGGAGTGGGTCGGTAACGCCTTCGTCGGGCCCGCACTGGGAGCGTTCCTGTTCTCGGTCGCGGCAGGTGTGCCTTTTCTGGTCGACGCCGGCACCTACCTCTTTGCGGCAGTCGCGGTGGCGGCGATAGCCGGCACCTATCGACCAGATCGCGACACCGCCGCCTCACTCCGCGCCGACATTGCTGAGGGTTTGCGCTGGCTGTGGGGACATGCCGTGCTGCGCACTCTCGCGATCATGGCGGGCATCACCAACATGATGGGCTTTGCCATCATCGCCATCTTCGTCCTCTTTGTTCAGGACATTGCTGGCGTCGGCGATATCGGATACGGCATCATCCTCAGTGCCGTGGGAGCAGGGGGCTTGCTGGGGGCAGTGCTGGCGCCAAAGGTGACACAAGTGTTGGGCCCGGCGGGTGCACTCATCGGCAGTGTGGTGCTGACGGCGATTGCCGCGGGGGCAATGATCTTTCTCAGTCATCCGGTGGCCGTCGGTGCGGTCTCGGGCCTCTACGGCGTGGCGATCACGTTGTGGAACGTCGTGGCCGTGTCGCTGCGAATGCGGTTGACCCCGGACGAGTTGCGCGGCAGGGTGGCGTCGGTGGCGCGACTGTTGGCGTGGGGCACGCAACCGCTGGGCGCGCTCGCCGGAGGACTGGTTGCCGGGTCATTCGGTCTCCGCGCGCCGTTTCTCATCGCGGCGGCCGCGTCGGTCGGGATGGTCGTCCTCGTAGCGCCGATCATCAACAACCGGCGCATTGCGGACCTGGAGGCGGGTGTCTCGTGATCAACGCGGGGGATGGGCCGTGATCTCCAGGGCAACCCACAACGTCTTTGACAGCGGGTAGAAGGCGATCGGGAACGCGAGGTTGATGCCGATCCCGGTCATGGTCATGATCATCCACGGTGGATCGGGCCAGGTGGCGACTGCCCACAGCAACATGGTGCCGAGGAACACGACCATCGTTGTCGCGGTGTTGATCAGGATCGCGCCGAGCCAATACCCCTCTTCTCGTTCGTATTCGAGCCGGCACTGCGGACACGCCGCCATGAGTTGCGTCCACGAGTGGAACACGCCTCGCCGGCCACAGTTGGGGCAGCGACGCAGCACGGCGCGTCCCAGGCGGCGAAGGATCATGCCGTGATTGTCGCGGCTGGTCGGGAGATGGGCGCTCTTCCTTCAAGGCGGCTTAAGGAGTACCGCAGGCGGTCCTAGGGGGCCTTGCGAGACGCTCGTGCCGTTGCTGAGAGGAGATAGACCAATGAAGCGCACAACAGCCCTGCTCTCCGCCGTTGCTCTGACGATGCTCACCTTCGTGATCATCGCCAGCTCAGCCGGCGCCCAGACGATCACCGAGGAGGCTGGGTCTGCGGGGACGGTCACGTTCTCGATCGACGGAGGCACACTGGCATTCGTGGCCGCGGATCCTGCGGACGGATGGGTGTTCGAAGTGACTCGCGCGGACGGCAAGCACCTTAAGGTCGTGTTCCGTTCCACCGAAGGGCTCGAGACTGAGTTCGAGGCCGAACTGGAGGACGGCGAACTCCAGGTCGGGTCGGAATCATCCCTGGCCGGCGGATCCACGTCGACGACGTTCGGCGACACAACGTCCACTTCCCTCGGAGACGGCACCACATCGACCACGCTCGGTGATACGACCACGACCACGCTCGACGATGACGACGATGGCGACGACGATGGCGACACCGAGACACGCAGCCGAATCGGGGAGTTCGCCGGCAGCATCGCCATCGAGGCGGGCCCGGCCGGCGTAGTGACGGTCTTCGGCGATGGTGAAGGGATCTCGCTAGAAGGGCTGGCGGTGGCCGACGGCTGGTCGTTCGAGGTCGAGCGCGACGATGAGGGCCACATCGAGATCGAATTCACCGGACCTGACGGAACCGAAGTTGAGTTCGAGGCTCAGTTCATGGGAGACCACCTCGACTGGAAGATCGAAGTCGAGGGTCCCGATGACGACGACGATGCCGATGGCTCCACGACTACGTCGCTGCCCGATCGCGAGGACGACGATGACGACGATGACGACGACGACGACGACGACGACGACGACGACGACGACGACGACGACGACGACGACGACGATGACGATGACGACGACGACGACTGATCACAGGCCGACCAAGTGAAGTGCGGGGCCCCGGAGGGCCCCGCACTCGCGTCACCGGCGAGTGCGAAAGGAGACTGCGATCCGGGCGCCTCCGAGCGTGGACTCCGCGATGGCGACTGCCGCGCCGTTGTTCTGCGCGATTCGGTGCACGATGTCGAGCCCGAGACCGGTGGAACCAGCCCCGCTGGCACCCCGTTCGGCGGCAGCGGGATCGAAGCCGGGTCCGCCGTCCTCGACGGCCAGCACTCCGGTGTCCGTGACCGAGATGGAGACGGGCGTGCCCGGCGGGGTGTGGGCGACCACGTTTTCCATCAGGGTGTCGATGAGGCGTTCCACCTCTGCCTCTGCGGCGTGGACCAACACGTTGGCTTTCGGGAGCGAGACGTCGATGAGCCGTTCCTGATCGGCCGCCAGCGGCATCCAGAAGTCGGCACGAGCGCGGGCAACAGACGCCAGATCCGCGAGCCGGGGGGCATCCGAACCGCGAGAGCGCGCCTCGGAGATCACTGTGTCCACAGCGTCTTCTACGAGGCTGACGTCCTCCAACAGGGCCTCTCTCTCCGAGCCCGGCTTCATGCTCTCGACCTGTAGTCGCAGCGCGGTCAGCGGGGTGCGCAGCCCGTGGGAGAGGTCGGCGGCCGCCTCCCTTTCCTCCTGCAGCAACTCGCCGAGCCTTCCCGCGAGATCGTTGAACGTGTGCGCCACCTCGACGACCTCAGGCGGTCCTCCGGGTTCGACTCGGATGGAGAGGTCTCCGGCGGCGAGGCCGACGGCGGCGCGGCGAAGCCGAGCGACGGGGCTCACGATGGACCGTCCGAGGCGATCGGCGGCAACAGCAGCGATCCCGATCAGGGCCACGGCGAGAAGCGCGAGCACGGTCCATGCCGCCAGCACGCCGGCGCTCAGGTCATCGTCGGCGACGGCGATGCGAACGACGGCGGTGGCATCACCGGTCAGGATGGGCACCAGGACGGCCGCTCCGGCATCGGTACGGGCTGTGAAGGCGGTCCCGCTGCGCGCGACGGCCACATCCGGATCGTCGCGGTCCCCGTCGCCCACGACCGTGCCGTCGGCGAGGTGGATCGAGGCGCCTTGTGGGGACCCGAAGGCCGCCAGCACAGCGCCTGCCGCCTCCTCCGACATTTCCGTTCCAGAGAAGGCGGTCGTCACGGCGATGGCGGTGGCCATCGATTGGGCGTCTCGTTCTGCCACCGAGAGAGCACGGTCCTCTGCTTGGCGCCGCGCCAGGATGCCCAGCGGCACCACGAATGACAGGACGATGAGGGAAGTGACGGCGACGGTGACGAGGGCCAGCCGCCTCCTCATGCAGTCGGGTCGATGAGCTTGACTCCCACGCCGCGGACGGTGCGCAGGTAGCGCGGCTCAGCTGCCGTCTCGCCGAGCTTGCGTCGCAACCAGGAGAGGTGGACGTCGATGGTGCTGTCGCTTCCTCCGTACGGCTCGCGCCAGACCTCGGCAAGGAGATCGCGTTTGGACACGACCTGGCCCACTCTGCCGGCGAGATGGCTGAGCAGATCGAACTCTTTGCGCGACAGGTCGAGCGGAGACCCGTCCAGCTTCGCCTCGCGGCCGGTGATGTCGATGACGAGGCCGCCCACGGTGATCGTCCCAGTAGGCCCAGAGTTGTCGGCGCGGCGCAGCACGGCGCGGATGCGAGCCTCGAGGTGGTCCACCGAGTAGGGCTTGACGACGTAGTCGTCGGCTCCGGCGTCGAGCAGTGCGACGACTGTCGACTCCTCGCTGCGCGCCGTGGCGACGATGACCGGGACGCTGCTCACCGCCCGGATCATCTTGAGCAACTCCTCACCTTCGACGTCGGGAAGCCCCAGGTCGAGAACCACCACGTCGGGCTTGTCTTCGACCGCGGCGGACAGGCCGTCGTAGCCGCCGCCCCTAGCGTCCACCGCATGACCACGATCAGCGAGGGCTCGGGTCAGTCGCTCGCGGATCCGTTGGTCGTCCTCCACTACGAGGATGGTGGCCATGGGCTCACGATAGGGTTTCCAGCCTCGGCCCGGCCCCACTCTCAGGGACTCTTAAGGGAGTCTTGAGATGACCATCGGCTCGCTTCCCCCCACAATGGGGGCATGTGGAAGAGAGCGAGTGTGATCGTCCTCTGGGTGCTGGCCACCGTGGGCACGGCTTCGATAACGCTTGCCGCGGTGAGTCGCGTTGGCGGCGAGGTGACGCAACAGGCCGCGGTTCCGATCGACAGCTCGGACCTCACGACGGCGACCGTGCCTTCGTCTCCGGCGACGACGGCTCCAGTGACGACGGTCGCCGCACCGACACCCGCGACGACGGCGCCGTCTGAGCTGCTTGCCACCACCACGTCGACGATCGCCACCGTCGGGTCGTCTGCGCCGGCGACTACCGCTCCGGCCACGACTTCCACGTCGGAGGCGCCGGCGATCACGACGACGACCGTTGCCTCCTACCCCGACACGACCACCTTGATCGGCGGATCCGTGACCGTGCAGGTGTCGGGCGAGTCGGTGACCCTGGTGAGCGCCATCCCCGCCGGCCCCGGCTGGACGGTGAAGGTGAAGGAGGACGGGCCCGATGAGGTCTCCGTCGAGTTCGAGTCGGAGGCGCACGAGTCCCGGTATCAGGCAGAGGTCAGCAGCGGAGTACTCGTGGTCTCAGTCGAGGAGGAAGAAGAAGGCAGTGGTGGGGGGGAGGAAGACGACTGAGCCGCACCGGGCGAGTCAGACCTCCAGCGCCGACATAACCCCTTCCACGATCGCCGACCCTTCGTGTTCCGGGGACTCGGTTCGTTCCATCTGGGCGGTATCGCTCCTCCAGCGCTCGTCGCGCCCCGGGATTGCTGCCGCCGGCGGGGGTTAACCTCGACCGTCATGGCCCTCATCGAGGTCGCAGATCTGCTGAAGGTGTACCCCGGAGAGATCCGCGCGGTCGACGGCATCTCGTTCACGGTGGAACAGGGTGAGGTCTTCGGCTTCCTCGGCCCCAACGGAGCGGGAAAGACGACGACGATTCGCATCCTGGTGACGCTCCTGGCGCCGACGTCGGGCGTGGCTCGGGTCGACGGACTGAACGTGGTCGACGCCCCGGAAGAAGTGCGCAAGCGAGTCGGCTACGCGGCGCAGTTCATCGGCGTCGACGACGACTTGACGGCAAGAGAGAACCTCGTTCTGCAAGGTCGTCTCCACGGGCTGTCCAAGGCGGCGGCGGCCGCTCGCGCCTCCGATCTCCTCGAGATCCTGCAACTGACGGACGCGGCCGGGCGCCGTGCCGGCACCTTCAGCGGCGGGATGCGCCGCCGGCTCGATCTCGGCCAGGCTCTCGCCCACGCCCCTCGGGTTCTCTTCCTCGACGAACCCACGACGGGCCTCGATCCGCAGACGCGTCGCGCGTTGTGGGTCTACCTGCGGGAACTCAACGAGCGCGGCGTCACCATCTTCCTCACGACTCAATACATGGAGGAAGCCGACGCTCTCGCCGGGCGCCTGGCGATCATCGATCGGGGGAAGATCGCGGTCGAGGGCACTCCCGATGCCTTGAAGGGCGGCCTGGGCGGTGACGCGATCACGGTGACGCTCGGCGCCGACACACCGAAGGCCGAGGTCGAGCGGATCGCGGGTGTGCTCGGTGCCTTCTCGGATGCGGGGACCGCGCGCAGCTACGACCATGCCGTTCGCGTCTTCACCCACGACGCGGCAGCCCGGCTCGCCGATGTGGTGCGACTCCTCGACGGCGAGGACGCACCGGTCGCCCGCCTCGAGGTATCCGAGCCAACGCTCGACGACGTCTTCCTCCGACACACCGGGGCCAAGATGAGGGTGGAGGAGGTCAGGCAGAGGCGGCGCATGCCGGGGATGGGCCGTCGATGATGAGGTCCTACCACGAGTCGGTGGTCCTGTGGGGCAGGCTGCTCAAGAAGCTCGTGCGGGTCCGGTTGCTGCTCTTCTTCGCACTGTTCCAGCCCCTGCTCTTCCTGTTTCTCTTCAGTCAGGTCTTCGATCGACTCGACCGACTGCCGGGGTTCGCGTACGACTCATATCTGCAGTTCCTCGTCCCCAGCATCATCGCTTTGACCGCGCTGAACTCGGCCTTTCAATCGGGGATCGGCATGGTGACCGACATCGAGGACGGGCTGCTGGACAAGTTCCTCATCGCTCCCATCCGGCGATCGAGCATCCTCTTCGGCAAGGTCATGGCCGACGCCACGCGCATGGCCCTGCAGGCGCTGATCATCGTGGCCGTCTCGGCGTTGATGGGGGCTCGGTTCGCCACCGGAATCGCCGGCGTGCTGATGATGGTCGTGCTCGCCGCCTGCTTCGGTATCGCCTGGGCGGGCTTGTCGAACGTCATAGCGCTGCGAACCGGTAACGGCGAGCTGACGATGATGATCGGCATCCTCATCACCTTCCCGGTGCTCTTCCTCTCCACCTCCTTCATGCCAAGCGCGCTGCTCCCCGATTGGCTGGACACGGTGGCCACGTTCAATCCCATCACATACATCGTGGAGGCTGTTCGGGCGCTGGTGAACACGGGCTGGGACTGGGGCGCCATCGGGGAGGCATTCGGGGTGACGGCGGGCCTTGCCGTTGTGACCCTCTCTGCGGCGACGGCGGCGTTCCGCAAGGTGATCGCATAACCGTGCGCCTCGTGGTTCTGGGCTCGAACGGCACCTACCCGACACCGGGTCGACCTGCTTCCGGCTACATCGTGAGTGGCTCGGTCGACGTCGTGCTCGATTTGGGTCCCGGGACCTTCCCGGCTCTGCTTGCCCGCGGGTCCACTCCGGCAGCCGTGGTGCTGACTCATCGCCACGGCGATCACTGCCTCGATGTGCTCCCGTTGCTCAACCACTTGCGCTTCGACCGCCCGGAGGTGCGCGGCATACCCTTGCTCGCCCCCGAGGGCGTGGTGGAGGCGCTGGCGGCGTTTGCAGGAGCCGAGCCGGGACACGCCTTCTTTGAGGTCTTCTCCCCGGAGGTCATTTCCCCAGGTGGCACGGCGGGATTCGGCGATCTGGAGTTGGGCTTCGGCGCCGCCGAACACCCGGTGCCGGCGGTGTCGATCGCCGTGACTGACGGGCGGCGACGAATGGTGTACAGCGGCGACACGGGTCCGGGCGGCACGCTGGAGGACATGGCTGCCGGTGCTCATCTGCTTCTGTGCGAGGCCACCTACCAGGGCACTCGTTCGCCCGGCCGCTCCCCCTTCCACCTCAACGCCGCCGAGGCTGGGGACACCGCGGCGCGAGCGGGCGTCGGCAGCCTGATCGTGACGCACGTGACCCCTACGCTTGATGAGGGCGTATCGGTGGCCGAGGCCGCGGAGCGGTTCGACGGGCCGGTGTCGCACGCCGTTCCCGGGATGGAGGTCGAAATTTGAGCGAACGCAGGCGTCAATTGCGCGAGGTGAACATCACCCGCGGCTACACGGAGATGACCCCGGGCTCGGTGCTGATCGACGTCGGTCGCACCCGCGTCTTGTGCACGGCCTCGATAAGTGATGACGTGCCTCGCTGGCTGCGCGACCAGGGCCGCGGCTGGGTGACGGCCGAGTACGCAATGCTTCCCGGGTCCAGCCCGGAGCGCGTCCATCGCGGCGCGATCTCGGGGGGGCGCACCAAGGAGATCCAACGTCTCATAGGCCGTTCGCTGCGGTCCGTAGTCGACTTCGCTGCGATGGGGGAGACAACGGTGCGTCTCGACTGCGACGTCCTCCAGGCGGACGGCGGCACGCGGACTGCAGCGATCACCGGGGCCTGGGTGGCGTTACGCGACGCATTCGACCACGGCCTCGCCGAAGGGATCATCGCTGCTGATCCGTTGCGCGATCACGTCGCCGCCGTCAGCGTTGGCATCGTGGAAGGGCAGCATTGGCTCGATCTCGCCTACGAGCAAGACGCCGGTGCGGCCGTGGACATGAATGTCGTCATGACCGGCGCCGGAGGCCTGGTGGAGGTTCAGGGCACGGCCGAAGGGGACCCCTTCAGCCGCGCCGATCTCGATGCACTGCTCGATCTGGCCGCGACCGGTATCGCCCAGCTGGTCGAGCGCCAAAAGGCGGTCCTTTGACCGCCGACGTCGTTGTCGCCACGAAGAACCCCGACAAGATGGAGGAGATCGAAGCCGTTCTGGCAGATGTGCTGCCCGACCTAAGGATCGTGCGCGACGCCACATGGCCGGATGTCGAGGAGACCGGAGCGACCCTCGAGGAGAATGCGCTGCTCAAAGCGAGGGCGGCAGCGGCGGCCACCGGGTACCCGACCATTGCCGACGACACCGGTCTCGAAGTGGATGCCCTGGGCGGATCACCGGGGGTCCACACTGCCCGCTTCGCCGGTCCCGACGCCGGATACGCCGAGAATCGGGCTGCGTTGCTCGAGGTGATGCAGGGAGTCGACGACCGAACGGCTCGCTTTCGCACGGCCGCGGCGTTCGTCGGCACGAGCGGCTTCACCCTCGTCGTGGAGGGTGTGCTGGAGGGCAGGATCGCTTCGGCCGAGCGGGGCGGCGGTGGCTTCGGCTACGACTCGGTCTTCGAAGTTGATGAGCATCACACTCTCGCCGAGGTCAGCGGTGCCGGCAAGAACGCCGTCAGCCATCGCCGTCGCGCCTTGGAAGCCTTGGCCGAAGCGCTCGCCGCCCTTCCTGGGGACGATCTGCCCTAGCAGTCGCCGTTTGTTGACCGTACGCTGAGAGGGCGAACAGGAGGTCCCTTATGACGGTGTGGGATCCGGTTCGAATCGTCGTCGGAGTCGACGGATCCGAGCAGAGCATTCGCGCGGCGCGCGTCGCCGCCGGAATGGCCAGATCGCATGGCTCGAAGCTCCATGTCGTGACTGTGGTCCGTCCGCCGGAGGGGTGGTGGGGCGTCGTCGGCTCGCCGCCTCCCGCAGACGCCCTCTCGGCGTCAATGGAGCGAGCCCAGCGCTCTGTGCTCGACGCGACGCTGGCGGCGATCGACATGGAGGGAATCGACGTGACGGTCACCGAGGAGATCGGTGACCCGGCGGCAGCGCTCTCGGCCTACTGCGAGCAGGTGGGCGCCGGCCTGCTGGTAGTGGGGCGACGCGGGGCGGGGATGGTGGAGCGTCTCGTCCTCGGCAGCGTGGCCGATCGTTTGGCTCATCACGCCCCTTGCTCGCTGATGGTGGTCCCGTAGAGCGATTAGTCCCTGGTCGTTAGTCCTTAGGACGAGCGCTACGACCGGTGGTCGGGCTGGCCGGATTTGAACCGACGACCCCCTGCTCCCAAAGCAGGTGCGCTACCAAACTGCGCCACAGCCCGTGCGAGTGCCATTCTGCCAGGCACCGCCAAATGTCGAATGACTGACGGCTAGTGACCGTCGAGTGCGGGCGGTGGGATTCGAACCCACAGCGGGCCAATGGCCCACCGGATCCTAAGTCCGGCGCCTATTCCAGTTCGGCTACGCCCGCGCAATGCACAGCGTATCGGGCTCGCTGAGGGGTCCCCATGCCATGCGGCTAATCTCGCTTCGGGTCGCTAGCTCAACCTGGCAGAGCAACGGGCTCTTAACCCGCAGGTTCAGGGTTCGAATCCCTGGCGACCCACAACTCGCACACCGGTTCCGCTTCGCGTCACCGCCGATCGGTGGCGACGCTTGCTTCGGTACCTTCAGTTTCGGGTGGAGCCAGCCGAAGGTCTCGTCACCTGACCAACGACTAACGACTAACGACTAACGACTGAGAACTAATCTCCCGACAACCGCGGGTGTAGCTCAATGGCAGAGCTCCAGCCTTCCAAGCTGGCTACGGGGGTTCGATTCCCCTCACCCGCTCCGGGCGGGCCGTTCGGAATGCCCCCGTAGCTCAGTGGACAGAGCAGGAGCCTTCTAAGCTCTTGGTCGGAGGTTCGAATCCTTCCGGGGGCACTGGTCCTCTGTCATGGTGGCCGTAGCTCAGTCAGGTCAGAGCGCCGGGTTGTGGTCCCGGATGTCGGGGGTTCAAATCCCCTCGGTCACCCCGAGAGAGAACGCGTCTCGAGGCGCGGGCTCGGGCTCAGCGAGACGGTCGGCGTCTGGGCGCCGCGCCGTCTCGTTTGCGCTGAGTACGAAGGAGCTTCAGTGAACAAGGTCAAGGACGCCGGTCCGTTCGAGCGGATCCTCACCGTCACCATCGAAGAGGCGGCCATACAGGCCGCCAAGAAGACGGCCGCCCGCCGCCTGGCCGAGGACCTGAAGATCAAGGGGTTCCGTCCCGGCAAGGCTCCGCTCAAGGTCGTCGAATCGACCGTCGGGTCGGCCACTCTGCGGCGCGAGGCGATCGATGATGCGTTGCCTGCCGTCTTGACCGACGCGATCGCCGCCACCGATCTGGCTCCGGCGGTGATGCCTCGCCTCGAGGACATTCGCGACGCAGACGGCGGGGTCGAGGTCGACGTTCTGGTGACCCTGTGGCCGACCGTCAAGAAGCTGCCCAAGTACAAGAACCGCAAGATCGAGCTGAGCGCTCCCGAGGTAGACGACGCCGCGGTTGCCGATCAGATCGAGCGGATGCGCCACCAGTTCGCCGATCTGGAAGACGTCGATCGGGAGGCCTTCGAAGGGGACTTCGCGATCGTCGACGTGACGACGACGCGCGACGGGGAGGAGTTCGCCGCAGGTTCCGCCAAGGACATGCTGTTCGAGGTCGGCTCGGGCATGTTCCTCGATGGGATGGACGACGCTCTGCGGGGGCGCGGCGCCGGACACATCGAGGAGTTCACCACCAACCTCCCCGCATCCTTCGGTGACGATGGAGGCGTTGCGGTGGAAGTACGCGTGCTGGTCAAGCAGGTCAAGGCCAAAAGGCTTCCCGAGCTGACCGACGAATGGGTCGAGGACATGACCGAATTCGAGACGGTGACTGAGATGGAAGAAGAGCTGCGGGACCAACTGACGCGGATTCGCATCTCGGGTCTGCGGGCCGACTTCGAGCGCCTGCTCATGCAGGACCTGTTGGACGATCTCGATCTGTCGCTGCCGGAGGCGCTGACGCAGGCCGAGATGGATTCCGTGTTCCACCGATTCGCGCACAGGCTCGAGGAGCAAGATGTCGAGTTCGATCGATACCTGGCCCTCACCGGACAGGACCAGGACGCCTTCCTCGATGACCTCAGGTCGCAGGCCGACCTGAATCTCAAGACGAGGGTGTTCCTTGACGCGGTGGCGGGCTCCGAGGACATGGAGGTGGGCCCCGAGGAACTCGACGAGACGATCGTCGGGTTGGCGGCCGCTTCGGGTATGGAGGAGACGGAATACCGCAAGCTGCTCGCCGAAGGTGACCGGGAAGAGGCCCTGACCGGTGATATCCTGCGCCGGAAGGCAGTCGACCGTCTCCTCGAGCTGGCGGTTCCGGTCGACGCCGACGGCAACGAGATCGATCTGGAGATTGATATCGACGAGCCCGAACCGCAGGGAGCGGCCGATCCGGCCGACGGGGACGGAGAGCGGTCTGGCGAATTGAGTGAAGACGCCGAGTGAGCCAAAGTGGACCGCCCCACGAGTCTCGGGCTACAGCCCCCGGAGGTCGACGAATGATCAGAAACAGCTACCTCGTCCCCACGGTCGTCGAGCAGACGAGTCGCGGCGAGCGCGCCTTCGACATCTACAGCCGTCTGCTCAGCGAGCGGATCATCTTTCTGGGAACGCCGATAGACGACAACGTCGCCAACTTGATCATGGCCCAGCTGCTCCATCTCGAAGGCGATGAACCCGACAAGGACATTGCCCTCTACATCAACTCACCCGGCGGCGTGATGACCTCTCTGATGGCGATCTACGACACGATGCACTTCATCAAGCCCGATGTCGCCACCTACTGCATGGGTCAGGCGGCGTCGGCCGCCGCCGTGCTGCTCGCCGCGGGTGCGTCGGGCAAGCGCTTTGCCCTTCCCCACGCGAGGGTGATGATCCATCAACCCCACATCGGGGGCTTGGAGGGCCAGGCGACCGACATCGAGATCCACGCCCGGGAGATCATCCGGGTCCGCGAGGAGATGAACCAGATCTTGGCGCGCCACACCGGCCAGGACCTCGAGAAGATCACCGTCGACACCGACCGCGACTTCTGGATGACGGCCGAGGAGGCCAAGGAGTACGGCGTGGTCGACACCGTCCTCGAAGGACGCGAGCTCAAGGCAGTGGCCGGCTGAGGCCGAAGGGAGACTTGATGTCGAAGTTCGGTGAGACCGGCGGTGGGGGAGACCTGCTGAAGTGCTCCTTCTGCGGCAAGTCGCAGAAGCAGGTCAAGAAGCTGATCGCCGGACCCGGCGTCTACATCTGCGACGAGTGCATCGATCTCTGCAACGAGATCATTGAAGAGGAACTCGCCACCACCGAGGAGACGCCGTTCACCGAGCTTCCCAAGCCGGAGGAGATCTTTTCGTTCCTCGAGGACTACGTGGTGGGCCAGGAGCGCGCCAAGAAGGTCCTCTCTGTTGCGGTCTACAACCACTACAAGCGTGTTCGAGCCGGGCAGCGCGCCAAGGACGACATCGAGCTGCAGAAGTCGAACATCCTGCTCATCGGGCCGACCGGGTCGGGCAAGACGCTGCTGGCGCAGACGCTGGCGCGAATGCTGAACGTGCCGTTCGCCATCGCCGACGCCACCGCCCTCACCGAGGCCGGCTACGTCGGCGAAGACGTGGAGAACATCCTGCTCAAGCTCATCCAGGCGGCCGACTACGACATCAAGCGCGCTGAGACCGGCATCATCTACATCGACGAGATCGACAAGATCGCCCGTAAGGCAGAGAACCCGTCGATCACTCGAGACGTCTCCGGGGAGGGCGTCCAGCAGGCCCTGCTCAAGATCCTGGAGGGAACGGTCGCCTCGGTGCCGCCCCAGGGTGGCCGTAAGCATCCCCACCAGGAGTTCTTGCAGATCGACACGACCAACATGTTGTTCATCTGCGGCGGAGCCTTTTCCGGGTTGGAGCAGATCATCGAACGCCGCGTCGGCAAGCGCGCCATCGGCTTCGACGCGCACGTGCACACCGACAAGGAGCGGGACAGCGCGACCCTCGCCGAGGTCCTTCCCGAGGACCTGATGTCCTTCGGTCTCATCCCCGAGTTCATAGGACGCCTCCCGGTGACGACGACGGTCCACGATCTCGATCGGGAGCAGCTGATCCGAGTTTTGCTTGAGCCGAAGAACGCCCTCGTCAAGCAGTACGCCAAGTTCTTCGAGATGGACGGGGTGGAACTCATCTTCACCGACGATGCGCTCGAGGCGGTCGCCGATCAGGCCATGCTGCGCTCGACGGGCGCCCGAGGCTTGAGGGCCATACTCGAAGAGGTCCTGCTCAACACGATGTACGAGCTCCCCGGCCGCGAGGACGTGGCTCGTGTCGTGATCGACGACGAGGTCGTCCGGGAGCGGGTCAATCCGACGCTCATCCCGATGCAGGACATCGGCAAGGACCTCCCCGAAGAGCGCAGCGCCTGAGGGCTCCGGCTGACTAGTCCATCGGCGTGACCGGAAATGGCCGTTGTGCCTGCCGCTACTTCGCCTTACGTTCGGGGCGGGCTATCTCCTCAATCTCCTGGTCCGGATTCATCCGCACCGGGCCCGAGGAAGGGACTCGAGGCCGGCGCAGCTGCGCCGGCCTCGTGCTTTGGACATGCTGGCGGCACCTTCCTTCGATGACCGGCGCGTCGCGGCCTATCATCGCCGGCGATGAGCGAGCGTGATGCGAGCGGCGTACGACCCGCACCTGGTCGAATCGGAGTGGTACTCCCGGTGGGAGGCCGCCGGGATCTTCGCGCCTGAGATCCATCCGGACGGCGAGCCCTTCTGCATCGTCATTCCCCCTCCCAACGTCACCGGCTCGCTCCACATGGGCCACGCCCTCGACATGACGATCCAGGACGTGATCACACGCCGCAAGAGGATGCAGGGTTACCAGGCGCTGTGGCTTCCCGGCACGGACCACGCCGGCATCGCCACCCAGAACGTCGTCGAGCGCGAGCTCGCCAAAGAGGGCATCGAACTCGAAGACCTGGGCCGCGAGCGGTTCATCGAGCAGGTTTGGGCGTGGAAGGCCGAGTCGGGGGGCCGGATCACAGCGCAGATGCGGCGGCTCGGCTTCTCCACCGACTGGACGCGGGAACGGTTCACCATGGACGACGGTCTGTCCGCCGCCGTCAAGAAGGTCTTCGTCGAGCTGTACGAGGCCGACCTGATCTATAAGGGCAACCGGATCATCAACTGGTGTCCCCGGGACCGCACCGCCATCAGCGACGTCGAGGTCATCTACCAGGAGGAGTCCGGAGAGCTGGTCCACATCTTGTATCCGTTCACCGACGGACCCGGTGGCATCGAAGTGGCCACGACTAGGGCCGAGTCGATGCTGGGCGATACGGGTGTGGCGGTCCATCCGGACGATGAGCGATTTGCCGACATGATCGGCCGGACGGTCAAGCTCCCGCTCGTCGGGAGAGAGATTCCCATCATCGCCGACGACGAGGTGGACCCGACGTTTGCCACCGGCGCGGTCAAGGTGACGCCGGCGCACGATCCGCTTGATTTCGACATCGGAGCAAGGCATGGGTTGGAGCCGATCCTGATCCTGGATGAGGCTGCGGCCGTCAACGAGAACGGCGGCCGCTTCGCCGGACTCGACCGGACCGAGGCTCGCGAAGCGGTCAAGGCCGCCCTCGAAGAGGAGGGCGCCATCGTGCGGGTGGAGGAGCACAGTCACTCCGTGGGCCACTGCCAACGCTGCGACACGGTCGTCGAGCCATATCTCTCCGACCAGTGGTTCGTCCGGGTCGGTCCGCTCGTCGGTCCGGCGATCGAGGCGGTGCGGTCGGGTGAGATCCGCTTCTCTCCCAAGCGCTGGGAGAACACGTACTTCCACTGGATGGAGAACCTCAGGGACTGGACGATCTCGCGGCAGATCTGGTGGGGTCACCGCATACCGGCCTGGTACTGCGACGCGTGCGGTGAAACCATCGTCGCCGAGTCACCGCCCGAAGGATGTGCCTGCGGCTCGATCGACTTGCGTCAGGAAGAAGACGTCCTCGACACCTGGTTCTCCTCGGGCCTCTTCCCGTTCTCGACGCTGGGTTGGCCCGAGGACACGGACGATTACCGCACCTTCTATCCCAATTCCGTGCTGGTTACCGGGTACGACATCATCTCCTTTTGGGTCGCCCGGATGATCAAGCTCGGCCTGCATTTCACGGGGTCCAAGCCGTTCACGGACGTGGTGATCCACGGCATGGTGCGCGCCGAGGATGGCCGCAAGATGTCGAAGACGGCCAACAACGCGTTGGATCCTCTCGATGTGGTCGAGGAGCATGGCGCCGATGCGCTCCGGCTGGCGCTCATCCAGGCTGCCAGTCCGGGCGAGGACATCCCCTTCGCCACGGAGTGGGTAGTAGCGGCGCGGCGCTTCGGCAACAAGCTGTGGAACGCCGTGCGGTTCGCCCTCCAGCACGTCGAGCCCGGGTCGGTCCCCGCCGATGGGGGATACCCGGACGACGCCAGCCCGGAAGAGGCCTGGATCCTGGCGCGCCTGGCGGAGACGGTGGGGCGCTTCGATGAGCTCCTGGACGACTACCGGTTCAGCGATGCCTACGGGCTCCTCTACAACTTCGCCTGGTCCGAGGTATTCGACTGGTACCTGGAGATGGCCAAGGCCCCGCTGCGGAGGGGCCGAAAGGGTCCCGGCAACACGTTCGGTGTGGTGCTACGCGACGTGCTCAAGCTGTTCCACCCGGCGATCCCCTTTGTGACCGAGGAGCTCTGGTCGGAATTGGTCGGCGAGGGCCATCTCGCTGCGACGAATTGGCCGCAGCCTCCGCTGCGGGACGCTCCGGCGGATTTCGAGGCGCTGCGGGCGCTGATCGTCGGCATAAGGCGGTTTCGCGCCGAGCACGGATTGACCCCACGCCACGAGCTCCGGGTCGGTCTCTTCGACCCGGAGGAGATGGCCGCGGACTGGTGGTCCGATCAGTTCGAGGCGCTCGCCGCGGTCGCTCCGGTCCGTCTCGCGGCGCCGCCGACCGAGGCACCGCACACCCGAATCGTCGCTGACGAGGTTCAGGCCTTCATCTCGCTCGAGGGAGTCGTCGACGTCGACCTGGAGCGACGGAGGCTGGAGAAGGCGATCGCCGACCTGGAGGCCGCGGTGCAGAAGGCGATGCGAAAGCTGGATAACCCAGAGTTCGTGGCCAAGGCGCCGGCGAGCGTCGTCGCCAAGGAGCGCGACAAGGCAGACGCCTTGCGGGCTCGACTCGAGAAGCTGCAAGAACAGCTTGCCGAGTTGGGGTAGATCACGGACTACGAAGCAGCCGTCGCCTATCTCGACGCCCACATCGGCCGCGGGGCGGAGCCCGGCTTGGAGCGGATCACGGCATTGCTCGACGCCCTTGCCCACCCGGAGCGGGGTCACCCGATCATCCATGTCGCCGGCACCAACGGGAAGACGAGCGTCGTGCGCATGGCGGCGCGGCTGCTCTCGGGCCACGGGCTCACCCCGGGGGCCTTTATCTCACCGCACCTGCAGCGGATAGAGGAGCGGTACCAGTATGGGCTGACACCGATGACGGCGGAGGAGTTTGCCGCGGCGGTGACGGAGATCGCGCCCATTGCCGACCTGCTCGAGGAGCGCAGCGGACATGCCGCCACCTACTTCGAGTTGACTGCCGCGCTGGCCCACTCCTGGTTTGCCGGGCGGCCCGTAGACGTGGCCGTTGTCGAGACCGGCCTCGGGGGAAGGCTGGACGCGACCAATGCAGCTGAGTCTGATGTCGCCGTAGTGACGACCATCGGGTTGGAGCACACCGACTATCTGGGCGACTCGCTCGCCGGCATCGCCGCAGAGAAGTTGGCGATCCTCGACCCCGGAGCGGCCCTGGTGACCGGCGATCTGCCGCCGGAGGCCAGTGCTGTGGCCGAGCGTGTCGCCGGTGAGCGCGCCGGCCGTTGGTATCGAAGTGGCCTCGACTTCGAGGTGATCGAGCCGCGCAGCGTGCCGGGCGGCTGGGCCTTCGACCTCCGCTCGGCGCACGGCGACTACGGCGGCATCGAGTTGCACGTTCTGGGTCGTCACCAGGTCGCCAACTTTGCGATTTCGGTAGCGGCGGTGGAGGCCCTCCTCGAGCGCGACCTCGACGAGGCGGGCGTGCGCCAGGCCGCGGCGACGATGACCACTCCCGGGCGAATGGAGATCCTCGATTCCGATCCGATGCTGATGATCGACGGAGCTCACAACCCCGAGGCGATCGAAGCGTTGGCCACTTCGCTTCGCATCGAGTTCCCGGACGTGGAGTGGACGCTGGTGCTGGGAGTGATGGCAGACAAGGATCTAGACGAGATGCTTGGCCATCTCGTCGGGCTCGTCGGTTCGGTCCACACGGCCGCTGCCGCCTCGGGCCGGGCCCGGTCTGCCGACGACGTGGCGGCGGTGGCGGAGGAGGTCCTTGGTGTCCCCGCGACGGCGCACGGCTCTGTCGCCGATGCGGTCGTGGCGGCCCGGCACGCCGGAGCGCAGGTGCTGGTCGCGGGCTCTCTGTACGTCGCCGGCGAGGCGCGAACGGCCCTCGGGTTCTGAGGCCTCAGTCCTCAGCCGAGTAGTGACTACGGGCTGATGACTGATGACTGACAACTAATGACTAATGACTACTCTCCCGCCCCATCGAGTGGAGAAGGCCACCATGGAGCACACCTTTGTGATGGTCAAGCCCGACGGAGTGCGTCGCGGCTTGGTCGGCGAGGTGATCCGCCGCTTCGAAGCCAAGGGGCTGCGCCTGGAGCGGATGCGGATGCTCACCATCGATGAGGAGTTGGCGGGTCGGCACTACGCAGAGCACACCGACAAGCCGTTCTTCGCCGAGCTGGTCGCGTTCATTACGAGCGGTCCCGTTGTCGCCATGGAGTGGTCGGGTCGAGGCGCCGTATCCGTCGTGCGCGATCTTATGGGCCCGACGGACCCTGGTGCAGCCCCGGCAGGCACCATTCGCGGCGACTTCGGAACGGTGATCACGGAGAACATCGTGCACGGATCGGATTCGCTCGACAGCGCGGAGCGCGAAATCTCTCTTTTCTTCGCATAGCCTGGCCAGTGGTTACACTTCCCCAGATTCGTTAGGGGCTTTACCTCATGTCCACATTGATGTCGCTGGCGACACGTGACATGGCCATCGACCTCGGGACGGCGAACACGCTGGTCTACGTCCGCGGACAAGGCATCGTGCTCAACGAACCGTCGGTGGTCGCCATGAACACGCGGGACAACAGCGCGCTTGCCGTGGGACTCGAGGCGAAGCGGATGATCGGCCGCACGCCTTCTCACATCCAGGCGATTCGTCCTCTGCGGGACGGAGTAATCGCCGATTTCGACATCACCGAAAAGATGCTCCGCTACTTCATCAAGAAGGTGCAGCCGCGGCGCTGGGCTCGTCCCCGAATCATCGTCTGCGTACCCTCGGGGATCACCGGTGTGGAGCGCCGGGCCGTCGAGGAGGCCGCCTATCACGCCGGCGCCCGCCGCGCCTACACCATCGAGGAGCCCATGGCGGCGGCGATCGGCGTCGACCTCCCCATCCATGAACCGGCCGGGTCGGTCATCGTGGACGTCGGGGGCGGGACCACGGAGGTGGCCGTCATATCCCTTGGCGGAATAGTGGTGGCCCGCAGCGAGCGCATCGGCGGCGACGAGATCGATGAGGCGATCGTCAACTGGGTCAAGAAGGAGTACAACTTGCTGCTCGGGGACCGTACCGCGGAGCAACTCAAGATGGCCATCGGGTCGGCGTGGCCGTTCAGCGACGAGCCGAACGCCGAGATCAGAGGCCGCGACCTGGTGACCGGACTCCCCAAGACGGTGATCATCACGGCCGCAGAGGTGCGCGAGGCGATCGAAGAGCCCGTCCAGGGCGTGATCGATGCAGTGAAGTACTGCCTCGACAAGACCCCTCCGGAGCTCTCGGCCGACGTCATGGACCGCGGCATCGTGATCACCGGCGGTGGGGCTCTGTTGCGGGGCTTGGATGTCAGGATCGCCAACGAGACCGGCACCCCCGTTGTCACCTGCGACCGCCCTCTTCATTCGGTCGTGATCGGCTCGGGACGCTGCCTGGAGGAGTTCGACATTCTCCAGGACATCCTGACCACGACCGCGGGCCGCATCTAGAAGGAGGCCGCAGTGTGGCGGCCCTCGAACGTCGATCGCCCGACGGGAGTGTTCATCGGGCTCGTCATCGTCGCTTTGGTGCTGATCACCGTCGATCTACGCGCCAGCGGTGCGGGCATCGGAGGTACCTTGCGCGAAGGGGTGCAGTCGGTCTTCACTCCCGTCCAGAGGGCGGTCTCGTCGGTGACGAGGCCTGTGGCAGATTTCTTCGAGGATCTCTCCGACATCTTCAGCTTGCGCGGCGAGAACCGCAGATTGCGCGATCAGGTTGCCGAACTGGAGCGTCAACTGGACGAGGCCCAAGGACTCGAGACCCGAGTCGCCGAACTCGAGGCCATTCTCGGCATTGAGCCACCCGAGGAGCTCGACTCGATAACGGCCCAGGTCCTCGCCGTCGGCGTCTCCGAGTTCGATCACACAAGGGTGATCGACAGAGGTCGGCGCGACGGAATAACGGTCGACATGCCGGTCGTGGACGAGGGCGGTCTCGTCGGCCGGATCGTCTCCGTGACCGACGAGGTGGCGCGAGTCCGCCTCGTGACCGATCCGACGGTGCGGGTCGCCGTTCGCGTCGAGCGCACCGGGGAGACGGGGGTGCTGACCGGGCGCGGCTCGGGGGCGATGGTGCTGGAGATGTTCAACACCGACGCGGCCGTTGTGGAAGGAGACCTCCTTTTGACGGCCGACGGGCGATTCCCCGCCGGGATCCCGGTGGGGCGGGTCCTCGAGCCGGCGCGAAGCGAAGTCGGCTTTTCACTGCGCACCACCGCGGAGCCGACCGCCGAGGTGACCCGAATCGACTTCGTCCGGGTGCTGGTGTTCACCAGGGACCAGGCCGGCATCCAGGACCTCGAAGAGTTCGAGCGGGCCCCGGTGATCATCCCCGACGAGGGAGCTCCCGCCGAAGGCGAGACCGAGGAAGGCCCGCCGGTCGAGACGACCATCCCCACCGGTGAGGGTGAGGGGGCCGGTGTGCAAGGCTCGGGGGAGGGCGGATGAATCTCGCCAAGTACCGGCGCGCCGTGGTCTCCGCTGTGATAGTCGTGGCCGCGGCTGCTTTGCAGACGACGCTCTTCGTGCGACTGCGCCCCTTCGACGCGGCTCCGGCCCTCGTGGTGCTCGTAGTGATCGCCTTGGCCCGCCACCTCTCTGCGGAGTTCGCCCTGTTCATGGGTTTCTCTGCCGGCCTGCTCGAGGATCTGCTGTCCGAGTCGGCACTCGGCCTGTGGGCGCTGACGCTGACGACGGTCGCCTACGTGGTGGTCAGGACGCGCACGCGCATGGAAGAGGACTTCAGCCTGCTGGGACCGTTCGCCTTCGGGCTCACCCTCGGCGGTATCGCACTGTTCGCCGTCCTCGGTACGATCTTCGGTGAGAAGACCCTGGCCGACGCCGGACTCGTGAGGAAGATCCTCCTGCCCTCGATCTACAACCTGGCTCTTGCCGGAGCCGTGCTCCCGTTCGCCACCTGGGCCCTGGGCGCGGGCCGTCTCCGCGCGTCGCCCTTCGAAACATGAGCTTCGGTTGGCGCCTCGTGGCCGTCGGCGCGTTCGTGGCGGCGCTCTTCGGAGTTCTCGTGCTTCGCATGTGGTTCCTCCAGGTGACCGATATCGAGTCGTTTCTCGAGGTGGCGCAAGACCAGCGCATTCGGGTCGTGACGATCGAGGCACCGCGCGGAGACGTGTTCGACCGGTTGGGCAAGGAGCTGATGATCGGCTCCGTCGCCAGCCTGCGGGTGGTCGTGGATCGCAAGCTCATAGGTTCGGTCGAGGACGGGTTCTCTGAGGACGAGGAGTTCCTCATCCAGAACCTGTCGGGCCTGCTCGCCATGTCGACATTGGACATCAAAGCGGAGTTCGAGGAGAGAGGACCCGGCGCCCGATTCCCACTGGGCGACGAGATAAGCCAATCGACCGGGCTCTTCGTGCTCGAGAACATTGAGGACTTCCCGGGGGTCACGGTGGAGCCGGTTCCCTTCCGCGTATACCCGCTCGGCGAGACCGCCGCCCACATCGTGGGATACATCGGAGCCCCGGACGACTCCGATCTGGACCGGCCCGAGATCGACGTCAACGACCGGGTGGGCAAGTTCGGCATCGAAGGCTGGTACGACCGGTTGTTGCGGGGCACCCCGGGTCAGATCACCTACCGAGTCAACGCCCATGGCGAGATCCTCGGGATCCTCGAAGAGCGGCCTCCGCAGCCGGGAGGATCGGTGATCACCACCATCGACCTGGACACGCAGCGCTTCGTGGAGGACACGCTCGTCGCCGCGTGGAAGCTGGCGCGCCAGGAAGGGGAGGATGCCAAACGAGGCGCTGCCGTTGTCCTCGATCCCCGCGACGGATCGGTGCTCGCCCTGGCGTCGGTGCCGGCGTTCGACCCGGCGATCTTCAGCGACGGCCGGTTGTCGCAGCAGGAGTGGGAGTCGCTTGCCGAATTCGCCGTATTCAACAACTTCGCCATTCAGGGCCTCTACCCGCCGGGCTCCGCCTTCAAGACGATCGTCAATGCTTTGGCGCGGGAGCGACAGATCTCGCCGAAGCTCGAAGAGGACTACGAAGACGTAGTGGACCAGGATGAGGATCCGACGCTCTTCTTCAGCGACGGCGAGCTGCTGTTCCCCAACACCCCGCCCTTGAACGACTGGAAGGAAGGCGGCCACGGGCTCGTCGATCTCTCCGAGTCTCTTGCCCAGTCGGTCAACTCCTACTACTGGTCGATTGCGTTGTCGATCTGGGACGACGCCGGCATCAAGTGGCCCGAGGAACTGCTCCAGGACTTTGCCCGTGACCTGGGCTTCGGCGACCGCACCGGCATAGACCTGCCCTTCGAGCAGCAGGGCTTGGTTCCCGACCGGGAGTGGTTCCAGTTCCATCAACAGGAGGCGACCGGGCTGGTGCGTGAGGAGGGCGGCTGGTCGGGCGGTGATCTGATGAACATCGCCACCGGGCAGGGGGCGCTGGCGGTCACTCCGATCCAGATGGCAGTGGCCTATTCGGCCCTGGTCAACGGCGGGACCGTGTGGGAGCCGCGGGTCGTGGATTCGGTGCGTGACGCCGAGAACAATCTTCTCTTCACCAATGTCGCCAGTGCAGCCCGCAAGCTGGACTTGCGTCCTTCCACCTCGGTCGGCCTCAAGGAGGACCTGAACCGAGTCGTCAACAGTGAGACCGGCACCGCCCAGCCGGCGTTTGAAGGCTTCTGTGATGCCGACGTCCCCGACGACGAGTGCACTGCCTTGGACGAGGTAGGCGGCAAGACCGGCACCGCCGAGATCCTCCAGGCGACCGAGGAGGAGGGGACGGAGATCGACACCGCCTGGTTCGTCGGCGTTGCGCCCCTGTCCGATCCGCAATGGGTGGTGGCAGTCGTCATCGAGCAGGGCGGTTCCGGAGGGCGGGTGGCCGCCCCCGCAGCCCGACGCATCCTTCAGTTTCTCATGGGGGAGAACCCCGATCCGGTGCGACCCGGCGCCGACACCGAGCGATGACCTCCCTTTCCCAAGTCCAGCTGCGGCCTCAGGTGGAGAGGGGCGGGCCCGACTACATCATGATTGCCATCATCGCCGCCCTGACCGCCCTCGGCCTACTGATGATCCTGAGCACTAGTGCGCCTCGCCTCGAGGCCGAAGGCTCGGCCCGCACGGCGCAGATGGTGCGTCAGGCGACCTTCGTCGGACTGGGAGCCATCACGTTCGTCGTCGCCACCGTCTTCAGCGATCGCTCCTGGCGGCTGCTCACGCTGTGGGTGTACGGAGGGACCCTGATCCTGCTGATCCTCGTGGTCAGTCCGGTGGGGGCGTTGCGGCAGGGCGCCCAGCGCTGGATCGCGCTGGGTCTCTTCGACCTGCAGCCCTCGGAGGTGGCCAAGCCAGCGGTGATCCTGGCGCTGGCGGCGCTGCTGGCTCCGGCGCAGCTCGACAAGATGCAGTGGTCCCGCATCCTCAAGGCATTCGCCCTGGTCGGCGTGCCTGCCGTGCTCATCTTCATGCAGCCCGACCTGGGAACGATGCTCGTGTTCGGCTTCGTCACGGTGGTCATGCTCTTCATCGCAGGCACGAACCTCCGCCAGATCGGCCTCCTCGCCGTCGGCGCCCTCGTTGTGTTGCTCCTGGCGGTCGAGTTCGATGTGCTTGCCCAATACCAGGTCGATCGGCTCACGGGCTTCCTCAACCCGAGCGAGCAGACGTTGTCGGTCAACTACAACCAGAATCAGAGTCAGATCGCCATCGGCAGCGGGGGGATGTTCGGCCAGGGCTTGTTCCAGGGGGCGCAGACCAACCTCTCGTTCGTGCCGTCGCAAACGACGGACTTCATCTTCACCGCCGTTGCCGAACAGATGGGCTTCGTCGGCGGGACGATCGTGATCGCGCTCTACGCGGTCCTGGTGTGGAGGTTATTGATGGTCGCCGCGGCGGCTCGTGACAGATTTGGCCAGTTGGTCGCTGCCGGGAGCGCGGCGATGATCGCCTTTCACGTCTTCGTCAACATCGGGATGGCTGTGGGCCTGCTTCCGGTGACGGGTCTTCCGCTTCCCTTCATGTCGTTTGGTGGTTCGTTCTACATCTCGATGATGTTCACGCTGGGGATCACCCACTCGATCTGGATGCATCGCAGCCGCATCCCGACCGGACCGGTGCCCGGCACCGCCGTTTAGCGGGAGGAGCGGCGCCCGCGGGCGGCACTATCGTCACCTCTCATGGACCGGCGCGGCGATCGAGGATGGGTCGAGGTGATCTGCGGCCCGATGTTCTCCGGTAAGAGCGAAGAGTTGATTCGCCGCATCACTCGCTACCAGATCGCCCGAATCCCGGCGCAAACGTTCAAGCCCGTCATCGACGACCGCTACGCGAGCGACGAGGTGGTCTCTCATTCTTCCCTTTCGGTCGCGGCAGAGCCGGTCACGGACAGCGACTCCTTGCTCCGGTCGGTCAAAGAGCGAACCGAGATCGTGGGGATCGACGAGGCCCAGTTCTTCGACGACGGGCTCGTCGGCGTGGTCGAGCAACTGGCCGCGGCGGGCAAGAAGGTGATCGTGGCCGGGCTGGACCTCGACTACCTGGGGAGGCCCTTCGAGCCCATACCGACGCTGATGACGCATGCCGAATACGTCACCAAGAGCCTGGCGGTGTGCCATCGGTGTGGCGGGGCCGGCATGTATACGCAGCGTGTCATCGCTTCCGATGAACTCGTGGTGCTCGGCGCTGAAGGCGCCTACGAGTCACGCTGCCGTGATTGCTACGACCCGACCGAGAGTCAGCAGGAGAGGCTGGAGGTCTGAGACCTCAGACTTCAGATCTCAGATCTGAGATTGCAGATTGCAGATTGGAGATTGCAGATACAGGGGGCGTGCCTCTTCTCTGTTGTCTGCTGTCTGCTGTCTGCTGTCTGCTGTCTGCTGTCTGCTGTCTGCTGTCTGCTGTCTGCTGTCTGCTGTCTGAGGACTCCGCTGTTATCCTCGCTACGTGGCCGGGCAACGCCTCCCGACCATCATCCGACCACCGGAGCATCGAGTGCGATACAACCTCGACAGCCGCGTCCACGACGAGAACGCAGGCTGCGCCGCACCTCAGATCCCGGTGGCATGGAGGGACCTGCCGTTTTGCCCCGAGTCGGGGCCGAAGGAGTTCGCAAATGGGTTTGTTCAGGAGACGTCGCGCCCAGGTGGTGCGGCGCGGGGTCGGCGACACCGCAGTCGAGGAGCGCAAGACAAAGCGCGTCGCCGGTAGCACGGTCGAGATCCGGCGCGTTCGAGAGGTCGCGCCCAGGAAGGAGCGCAAGCGCCGCGGCCGCGCGGCTCGAGCGCCGCGCTCCCGTCGCAAGGCTTCTGGAGAGCCCCAGGTGGTTGCTCCACCTCCGACGGATCGCAAGCAGATGCTCGTGCGGCGCACCCCCCATCAGACACAGATCGTTGTGCTCGAGGGCGCCCTTCTCGTCGAGCACTATGTGGCTCGCTCGGACAAGCAGAGCCTTGCGGGGAACATATACATGGGCAAGGTCCGCAATGTGCTGCCGGGCATGGAGGCGGCCTTCGTCGATTTCGGAGAGGCAAAGAACGGTGTCCTCTACGCCGGAGACGTGCAGACGGAGCCGGGCAAGCGCAAGCAACGTATCGAGAAGGTGCTCAAGGTAGGCGATGAGATCCTGGTGCAGGTCGTCAAGGACGCCATGGGCCACAAGGGGGCCCGGCTCACCAACGAGATCAACCTGAGCGGGCGATACGTCGTGCTCGATCCGAATGCCCAGAAGCCGGGGATAAGCCGACGTCTCCCCGACGCAGAACGCGACCGGCTACGCCGGATTGCCGAGGATCTTCGGCCCGACGGCTTTGGAGTCATCGTGCGCACCGCCGCTGAGGGTGCCTCCCGCGACGAGATTGGCGCCGACATCGACCGGCTCATGGAGACCTGGCAAGACGTCTCCTCGTCGGCACCCAACGGCGGCGCTCCCCGCCTCATCTACGAGGAGCCGCCCCTGGTCATCCGTGTGATCCGGGAGCACTTCACCCGTGACTTCAAGAGGCTCCTCATTGACGACACCGACATTCACGAGATGGTCGTCTCGTATCTGAAGGACACCGACCCCGATCTCGTCGAGCGGGTGCAGCGCTATGCAGACGAGCTTCCTCTGTTCGAGAGGTTCCATGTCGAAGACCAGCTTCGAAAGGCGCTGGACCGCAAGGTGTGGCTCCCTTCCGGGGGTCACATCGTCATCGACCGAACCGAGGCGTTGACCGTCATAGATGTGAACACCGGGCGCTTCGTGGGCCATTCCAACCTCGAGGAGACGGTTCTGCAGAACAATCTCGAGTCGGCCGAGGAGATCGCCCGCCAGCTGCGGCTGAGGGATATCGGCGGCATCATCGTCATCGATTTCATCGATATGGAGGTGGCGAAGAACCGCGATGCCGTTCTGCGCAGGTTGCGTGAGGAGCTCGCCAGAGACAAGACGCGAACCCAGGTATTCGATGTGTCCAATCTGGGCCTTGTAGAGATGACCCGCAAGAACGTCTCTGAAGGCCTGCTCGAGACGTTCTCCCACGTGTGCCCCGAGTGTGCCGGACGAGGTGTCATGTTGTTCGAGGACGCTGCCGCCACGGGTGCAGCCATCCCCGTTCCCGAGTCGGGAGAGTGACGGCGGGCGGCTATCATGCTTCTGAATCCCCCTCTGAGGTGTCCGTAGACATGTACGCCATCATTCGCGCCGGCGGCAAGCAGGCCAAGGTCGAAGAGGGCGACGTCATCGACGTCGAGCGCCTCAACTCCGACGGTGAGCTGACGTTCACGCCTCTGCTCGTGGTGAACGACAAGGGGAAGGTCTTCTCGGGGAGGGACAAGCTCAAGACGGCCAAGGTGACTGCCAAGGTGATCGGCGGCGGGGCCGGACCGAAGATCGATATCTTCAAGTACAAGGCGAAGACCGGGTACCGCCGCCGCGGCGGCCACCGCCAGAAGTACACGACCATCGAGATCACCAAGATCCAGCCGCCGCGGGCACCGCGTAAGAAGCCCGCCGACGACTCGGCCGACGAGGGCAAGGAGGCCTGAAATGTCCAAGACCAAGGGCGGCGGTTCCACCAAGAACGGCCGCGATTCTCGAGCGAAGCGACTGGGACCGAAGGTGTTCGATGGCGAGCAGGTGAAGGCGGGCGCAATCATCGTGCGGCAGCGCGGCACCAAGATTCATCCTGGGCGCAATGTCGGCAAGGGTGGTGACGACACGCTGTACGCCACCGCCGAGGGCGTTGTCAGTTACGGCACCCGGCGCGGGCGCCGCGAGGTCAGCGTTCTCGAAGAAGCCTGAGTTGAACCCGGCTCGCCTCGGGCCGTGTTCGTAGACCGGGTCCTCGTCCACCTGCGCGGCGGCGATGGCGGTGCCGGCGTCGCTTCCTTCAAGCGCCAGAAGGGGAAGCCGCGCGGTAAGCCGGTTGGTGGCTCCGGCGGACGCGGCGGCGAAGTCGCCATCGTCGCCTCGGAGGGGGTGACCAGCCTCCTCGACTATCAGCGCAGGCCGCATCGCCGGGCCGGGAATGGGGCCCACGGCAGCGGCGACCTGCGGCACGGCCGCTCCGGTGCCGACGAGGTGCTCGAAGTGCCGGTGGGGACGCTGGTACGTGATCGCGACGGAACCGTGGTGGCCGACCTGGTCGAGCCGGGGCAGAGGGTGAGGGTGGTGACGGGCGGCCGTGGCGGCAAGGGAAACGCCGCGCTGGTGAGCAAGGCAAATGCCGCCCCCGATTTCGCCGAGCAGGGCGAGTACGGCGAGGAGCGCGACGTGATCCTCGAAGTGAAGCTGCTTGCTGATGCCGCCCTCATCGGGTTCCCCAATGCAGGTAAGAGCACCCTCATCTCGCGCGTCTCGGCGGCTCGCCCCAAGATCGCCGACTACCCCTTCACCACGGTCGAGCCGAACCTGGGTGTCGTCGAGATAGACGGTCGGCGCTTCGTCCTCGCGGACGTGCCGGGCCTGGTCGAGGGTGCCGCTCGAGGCCGGGGCCTGGGGCACGAGTTTCTTCGCCACGCCGAGCGGGCACGCGCTCTGGTTCTGCTGCTCGATCCCTCGCCGCTGCAGGGGGAGGATTGTCTTCGGCAGTTGGAGGTCCTACGCGCCGAACTGGCGGCACACGACGATGCCCTGGCAGCGCGTCCCGAAGTCGTCGTAGTGGGGAAGTCGGACCTGGGAGTGGGAGGGGAGGACACGGCGCGCCTGCGCGCGGTCGGCATCGACGTTCATGAGGTCTCGGCCATAAGCGGCAGCGGAATCGATCCTTTGCTTCACGCCATCGCCGACGCCGTCGAACGCGCGACACGCCTCGTCCCCGAGGGCGTGGGGTTCCTGCTGCACCGGCCGGCTCCGCCGGGGTTCGAGATCACGCGGCATGGAGAGCGCTGGGTCGTCAGCGGACGCCTAGCCGAGCGAGCCGTCGGTCTCGACGACCTGACCAAACCCCAGGCGGCCGACCTCGCCGCGCGCCGCCTCGCTGCCGCCGGGGTCGACGACGCTCTGCGTGAGTTGGGAGCCGTCGAGGGCGATGAGGTTCAGATCGGCGACCTCGTGTTCGAGTTCACAGAGGAGCGCGCCGAGTGATGGTCTCCCGAAGCAGAAGTGGCAGTCCGGCCTCCCCACCTACACTCGTCATCCGATGACATCGGCCACTCCAGACGGTATTGCAGAAGCCCTTCGTGACCAGGGCTATCTACCCGACGAGCGGATCGCCCAGGTCGTGTTCCTCGCCGGGCAACTCGACAAGCCTGTCCTCGTCGAGGGTCCCGCCGGGGTGGGCAAGACCGAGCTGGCGAAGGCGCTGGCCGGAGCAACCAAGCGCCGCCTCATTCGCTTGCAGTGCTACGAGGGGCTCGACGAGGCCAAGGCGCTGTACGAGTGGAACTACCGCAAGCAGCTGCTGCGAATTCAGGCCGACGAGCAGGCCGCCTGGGGGGACATCGAGGAAGACATCTTCAGTGAGCCCTTCCTGCTGACCCGCCCCCTTCTCGAGGCGATCAGGTCCGAGGACCCCGTCGTCTTGTTGATTGATGAGATCGACCGGGTGGAGATGGAGACCGAGGCTCTGCTCCTCGAAATCCTGAGCGATTTCCAGGTGTCCATCCCCGAGCTGGGGACCATTCAGGCGGCCACGCAACCGATGGTGGTGCTGACGTCGAACAACACCAGGGAGCTGTCAGAGGCGCTCAAGCGGCGCTGCCTCTTCCTCCACATCGACTACCCGTCGATCGAGAGGGAGACCGAGATTCTGCTGACGCGGGTACCCGGTCTGCCAGAGGCGCTCGCCGAGAGCATGTCGCGCGTAGTCGCTTCGATCCGCTCCGAACCGGTCCGAAAGCCGCCTTCCGTGAGCGAATCGCTCGATTGGGCGCGGACCCTGCTCGCTCTGGGCGCGACCGAGCTGGACAATGATGTGGTCAGCGGCACACTTCATGTCCTGCTCAAGTATCAGTCGGACGTCGAGCGGGTGGCCGCTTCGCTGGCCGGGGACTGATGCTCGGGATCCTCACCGGATTCGTCGAAGAGCTCCGTGCGGTCGGAATACCCGTGTCGATGGTGGAGACGATCGACGCGGCGCGCGCGCTGCAGCACGTGGATCTGGGATCGCGCACGGGTCTGAAGGCGACATTGGGCTCGACCCTGGTCAAGAGCGCCCGCCATCAGCACGCGTTCGAGGCAGCGTTCGAGGCCTTCTTCTCACTCACCGGTCCCCGGGCAGGCTCGACGGAGGACGAGGAGCGGCGCCGGGCCGCCATGGCGCTCCTCGGCGGCGGTGGAGCGGGGGGAGGGGATGCCGAGGACCCAAGCGACCTCATCTCGGCGCTGCTGCGCTCGTTGCAGGATCGGGACGAAGCGTTGCTGCAGGCGGTGGTGCGGACGGCCGTCGACAGGCTTGCCGGCATCGAGCCGGGCCGGCCGGTGGGCGGGGCCTATTACCTATACCGAGTTACCCGGCGCCTGCAGATCGATCAGGTCCAGCGCGAACTGCTGGCGGCCCTGGCCGACGACCAGACGAGCCGGCTGGAGCGGCGCCTCGTTTCGGAGGAGGTGGAGCGGCGGCTCGAGCAGCTTCGGGAGATGATCCGCTCTGAGATTCGAAGGCGGCTGGTGGCCGACCGCGGGCCGCAGGCGGTGGCGAGAACGCTGCGCCGGCCGCTGCTGGAGGATGTCGATCTCACCGCTGCGACGCGCGAAGAGCTGCTTGAGATCGAGCGCGTGGTGCATCCGCTGACTCGGAGACTGGCCACGCGGCTCTCGCAGCGACGCCGACGCGGGCTGAAGGGACGGCTCGACGTGCGGCGGACGATGAGAGCATCACTTTCTACTGGCGGTGTGCCCGCCGACCCGCGGTTCCGACGGCCTCACCCAGGCAAGCCGGAGATCGTCCTGCTGTGCGACATCTCTGGATCCGTGGCGACCTTCGCTCGGTTCACGATGCAGGTCGTATTTGCGATCTCCGCTCAGTTCGGTCGCGTGCGGTCCTTCGCATTCATCGACACCATCGATGAGGTGACGGGGTTCTTCGGGCCTGGGGTCGACTTCGGCGAAGCGATGGGCCGCATCGGTACAGAGGCCGAAGTCGTGTGGCTGGACGGGCACAGCGACTACGGCAACGCTTTCGGCCGGTTTACCGAGCGGTATCTGGACGAAGTGGTCAACCCGCGGTCCACGGTGATCGTGACCGGCGACGCCAGAAGCAATTATCACGATGCCAATGCCGAGGCCCTGCGCGCCATCGCCCGGCGCGCCCGATCGCTGTTCTGGCTCAACCCCGAGCCGAACCGGTATTGGGACACAGGCGATTCGGTGATGAGCGTGTACGCACCGTCCTGCGGGGCCGTCTACGAAGTGCGCAACCTGCGCCAGTTGGAGCGTTTCGTCGAACGAGCTGCGGTCCCCAAGGTCAGGCCGTTGCGACCGGTCGCGTAGCGCTCCAGGTCGAGCGCTCAAGATCGACGATATCCAGGTCGATACCACGGCGAGGAGGCGAACGGAGACCCGTTCGCGGAAAGGGACCGTCGTGCCCTACAGAGTGCTCGTCGTTGAGGATTCGGCCGTGATCCAGCGGCTGATCAGCGTCTGCTTGCGCCCCGCTGGGGTGGAGGTCGACACCAGATCCGACGGACCCAGCGGCCTCGAGGCGGCGCTTCAGGACGGGCCCGATTTGGTGATCCTCGATGTCGGCCTCCCCAAGATGGACGGTTGGGAAGTGCTGGAGCGGATCAGGAGCGATCCCCGGACCCGGGAGATGAAGGTCCTGGTGCTGACTGCCCACGCGCAGGAGGAGACGCGTGAACGTGCCGACCGTGGTGGTGCCGACGCCTTCCTGACGAAGCCCTTCCGTCCCGACGATCTCCGCGGCGTGGCGCTGTCGCTTCTCAACGGCCCTGAGGCTGCCGTAGGCATTGCCTGACGCCTGAGCCGACCACTGGGTAGGCCTGGAGACCCCCTTTTCCGGAGCCCCGTTCACGGATACGGTGACTCGGCTCCTTGTCGCTGATTGCCCTCCTCTTCACGCTGGCGGCCCATTCCGTTTGCCCTTTCCACAGACCGGCGGACGGACCGGTACTGCGCCCTTACGCCCCCCAGGGTGACTACGGAGGGCATTGGGGGGTCGACATCGCTGCGTCTCCCGGTTCGCCGGTAGTGGCGGCTGCCGCCGGCACCGTGACGTTCTCCGGGAGGATCGCTGGTCGTCTCTCGGTGACGGTCCTCCACGGAGGTGGTGTGCGGACCTCCTACTCCTACCTGGGTGCGGCGCTCGTCGCCCCCGGCAGCGCCGTCGCCGCCGGGACGGCAGTCGGGGTCGGCGGTGTCGATCACGGCGCAGTCCATTTCTCGCTGCGGATTGGCGACCGCTACGTGGCTCCGCTTCTCGAGGGCTGCCGCCTCGTGCCCGGCCGGGGCGTGCGTCTGCGCGGCCCGTAGGGCCCGTGCTCCTATCCTCTGCGGGGTGCGACGCGGGATTCTCGGCGGCACCTTCGACCCTCCGCATCTCGCCCACCTGATGGGCGGTGAGGCCGCCTTTCGCGAACTCGATCTCGACGTGGTCACGTTCATGCCGGCGGGATCGCCTTGGCAAAAGGCGCAGCGCGGCGTATCCGCCGCCTCGCATCGATGGGAGATGACGAGGCTGGCTGTGGAGGACGTGGACTACTTCGCCGCCGATGACCGCGAGGTGCGCCGTTCTGGCTGGACCTACACGATCGAGACTCTCGAATCGCTCGACAAAGGAGAAGACGTGGTGCTCGTCCTGGGGGCTGACGCCGCCGTCGGGTTGCCTACCTGGCACCGGTCCGCCGACGTCGCCGATCGGGTCACCATCGCGGTGATGCCGCGCCCGGGCGTGGCTCGAGCGGCGGTCGACGAGATTCTCGGCGACCACGTGTGGCTCGACCTCCCCGAACTGCCGATTAGCGGGACGGCGTTGCGGGAGCGTGCCGGCGAGGGGCAGAGCATTCGGTTCTATGTCCCCGATGCGGTGAACGAGTACGTGATTCGGCACGCCCTCTATGGCTAGGCGCTCTCGAGTCATCGTTGCGGCTCTCGTCGTGGTCCTGCTTGGTGGCGGTTTCCTGCTCAGATCAAGCCTCGCGTCCGGTTCCGGCGCAGCGTGGGACGTCGTCGCCGGATGGGCAACGAGGTTGCGGGACCTGGGAGCTGCCGAACCGGCCACTGAGGTCGATCGACGCGCTCGTGCCGGCGAGTCGGCCTCCGTGCTGGTGACCTTGGGTTCGGGCGAGGTCGATGCCGCTTTCGCCCTCCTCGTCGCCGATCCGGCCGGCCCCCCACTGTTGGTCGTTCTTCCGCAGGACCTGCTCTTGGCGGTTCCCGGGTTTGGTGAATTTCGCCTCGTCGAGGCACTCATCTTCGAGGGACCGAATCTGGCGGGCCTGGCCGTGACCAACGAGTTCGGGGTGCGGGTCGACGGAGTCGCGGCGCTGGCCGCCGGGGCGATTGCACGGTCGGGTGTGGAACCCGTGACCGTCGAGCTCTCCGCCCCGCTGTTCATCGAGGCCGCCGATGGTGCGGTGACGCGAGCGGTGCCCGAGGGTCCCACTGTGGCGGATGCCGCCGATCTCGAGATGCTGCTCGTGACCGAAGGCGCGGGAGACGCCTTCGAATTCCTGCAGCGCCAGAGCGGTGTGTGGCGCGGACTGCTCGACGCGGTGGCGATCGACCCGGGAGTCGCCGACAGGATCACGGCCGGAAGCGGTGCCGCAGCTGCGGCGGCGTCGGACCTGCTGTTGACGCTGGCGGCGGATCCGGACACGCTGATCGCGACCATCCCGGTGTCGGGAGCCCAATCGGTCACGGGGGTGGACGCGCTGGTGCCGGCGACGACTCAGGCGTCCGATTTCGTGCGTCAGCGGCTCGGTCATCTCCTGCTGCGGCCGGAGGGCCGGCCCCGGATCGAGATCCTGAACGGGAACGGTCGCATCGGCACTACCGCCTCGGTCGCGGCGGCACTCGTTCGCGACGGATATCGGGTCATCCGAACGGACAACGCGGACAGCTTCGACTACCAGGAGTCGCTCGTGGTGGCCCAAGGCGAGGACGCGGAGAGGGCAGCTCGGGACATCGTTGCTTTGCTCGGGCGCGGGCTGCTGTTCCTAGAGGTCAGGGCACCGTCTGGGGTTGTCGACGTCTCTATCATCGTCGGACACGACATTCCATCCGGGGAAGGGTGATCCTTCATCTCGATCCATCCAGAGACATCTAAGACGGCGCAAATCGCCGCCTCTGCGATCGATGACAAGAAGGGCCTCGACATCTCCCTACTCGACGTCTCAGGGCTCATCGTGCTCACCGATGTCTTCATCATCGCCTCAGGGACCTCGCGCCGCCACGTGCTCACGCTGGCGGAGGAGGCTGAGGTGATGCTGAAACGAGTCGATCGGCGTCCGCTGCGCCGCGAGGGCATGGATGAGGGTTCTTGGGTCCTCTTGGACTACGGAGATGTCATCGTTCACGTCTTCGACGAGGAAACGAGGCGTTACTACGACCTGGAACGCCTCTGGGCCGATGCTCCCCGCCTCACCTTCGAAACGGCGGTGTGAGACCTACTGATACAATGCCGCCCGCTCGGGGGTGTAGCTCAGCTCGGCAGAGCGCTTGCATGGCATGCAAGAGGCCACGGGTTCAAATCCCGTCACCTCCACAGCACATCTCACGATTCGGGCCTTGTCAGGCCCGAATTCGTTCGACGACGTCACCGCGGGTCGATGGATTGGCTGTTGCTGCCCGACGACCTGGCCTGCTGTGGCGGTTGGCCTTCTATCCTGCCGGTCTCACATGGCGCACGGATACGAACACCAGGCGATCGAGGGCAAGTGGCAGGCGCACTGGGCCGACGAGAGCGTCTTCCGGGCGCATAATCCCGGCGAGGAGGGGTTCGACGAGACCCGAGCGAAGCTCTATGTGCTCGACATGTTCCCCTATCCGTCGGGTGAGGGACTGCATGTCGGCCACCCCATCGGCTACATAGGCAGCGACATCTACAGCCGCTTCATGCGGATGCGCGGCGCCAACGTGCTGCACCCGATGGGATTCGACTCGTTCGGGTTGCCGGCGGAGCAGTTCGCTGTGGAAACGGGGGTCCATCCCCGGGTCACCACCGAGCGGAACATCGCCAACTACGTGCGCCAGCTGAAGGCCATCGGGTTGTCCTACGACTGGGATCGAGAGTTGGCCACGACCGATCCCGGCTACTACCGCTGGACGCAATGGATCTTCCTCCAGCTGTTCTCCTCTTGGTTCGACCCGGACGTCGACGCGGCCCGACCGATTGCGGAGCTCGTGGCCGCTCTCGAGGCCGGAGACCGTGACGCCGACGGGACCGCATGGTCCGAGCTCGATGAAGCTGCCCGGCGCCAATTCGTGGACGGAAAGCGCCTCGCCTATCTCGACGAGGTGATGGTCAATTGGTGCCCTGCACTGGGGACGGTGTTGGCCAACGAAGAAGTCACCCGGGACGGCAGGTCGGAACGCGGCGACCATCCCGTGTTCAGGCGGCCCCTGCGCCAGTGGATGTTGCGCATCACCGCCTATGCCGACCGGCTGATCGACGATCTGGATCTGGTCGACTGGCCGGACTCGGTCAAATCGATGCAGCGCAATTGGATCGGGCGCAGCGAGGGTGCTCGGATCGACTTCCCGATCGAAGGCTCAGATGAGCGTATCGATGTGTTCACCACCCGCCCCGACACGGTCTTTGGGGCCACCTACATGGTTCTCGCCCCGGAGCATCCACTCGTAACGCAGCTGACCAGAGACGAGTGGCCCGGGGGCACCAAAGCGGCATGGATGGGCGGATCGTCGAATCCCGTCGCGGCCGTCGAAGAGTACGTCGCGGTGGCAACGCGTAAGTCGGATCGGGAGCGGCAGGCCGAGGTGAAGGAAAAGACGGGCATCTTCACGGGTTCGTACTGCATCAATCCACTCAACGAGGAGCGGATCCCGATCTTTGTGGCCGACTACGTACTGATGGGGTACGGCACCGGGGCGATCATGGCCGTCCCCGGTCAGGACGAGCGGGACTGGGAGTTCGCCGAGGAGTTCGATCTGCCGATCATCCGTACGGTGGAACCCCCGTCGGGCTTCGAGGGCAAGGCGTATTTGGGGGACGGTCCGGCCATCAACAGCGGCTTCCTCGACGGGCTCGAGGTCGGTCCTGCCAAGACGCAGATCACTGAGTGGCTCGAGGCGGAAGGCTTCGGGGCGGCCGCCGTCTCCTACAAGTTGCGCGACTGGCTTTTCAGCCGGCAGCGCTATTGGGGGGAGCCGATCCCGATACTGCATGGTCCGGGTGGCGAACTGGTCGCCGTGCCGGAGGCGGAGCTGCCCCTGCTCCTTCCCGAGGTCGATGACTTCCGGCCCGCGGCCTCGGCGGATGAGAACGCCGATCCAGTGCCCACACTCTCCAATGCCCCCAAGGAGTGGCGCGTGGTGGAGATCGACGGAGAGCTCTACGAGCGGGAACTGAACACGATGCCGCAGTGGGCCGGATCGTGCTGGTACTACCTGCGCTTCATCGACCCGGGCAACGACGATCGTTTCGTGGGTGAGGAGGCCGAGCGCTATTGGATGGGTGAGCGAGGTGTCGACCTGTACATCGGAGGCGTGGAGCACGCCGTTCTCCACCTGCTGTACGCGCGCTTTTGGCACAAGGTCTTGTACGACCTCGGTCATGTCTCGACCGAGGAGCCCTTCGGCCGGCTCTTCAACCAAGGCCTCATCATGGCGTATGCCTATAAGGACTCCCGCGGCATCTACGTCCCGGCCGAAGAGGTCGTGGAGCGCGACGGCAGCTTCTGGTTCAACGACGAGCCGGTTGAGCAGTCCTACGGCCGGATGGGAAAGTCGAAGAAGAACGGCGTCAGCCCGGATGACTTCTTCGCCGAGTACGGGGTGGATGCGCTGCGCCTCTACGAGATGTTCATGGGGCCGCTTGGCGACTCCAAGCCGTGGACGACGCGTGACGTGATCGGTGTGGTGCGGTTCCTTCACCGCTTGTGGCGCAACTTCGTGGATCCGGACTCGGGGGAGATACTCGTGAGCGATGATCAACCGGATGCGGATCTCGACGCGCAACTCCACCGCACGATCAAGACAGTCACCGAAGACATGGCCGGACTTCGCTTCAACACCGCCGTCGCCCGCCTCTTCGAGATGAACAACGCTCTGACCGGGCTCGACTCGATCCCGCGCCGAGTGGCGGAGCCCTTCATTCTGCTCTTGGCACCGATGGCACCGCACATCTGTGAGGAGCTGTGGGAGCGAATGGGTCACAGTGAAGGGATCACATATGCGCCCTGGCCCGATTTCGACGAGTCCCTCGCCGCCGCGGACACGGTGGTGATGGTCGTCCAAGTGGACGGCAAGGTGCGAGACAGGGTCGAGGTTCCGGTCGATATCACCGAAGAGGACGCCAGGACGGCGGCTCTCGGCTCGTCGCGGGTCGGCGACTACCTGGTCGGCGAGCCGGTTCGCGTCGTGGTTCGTCCACCGAATCTCGTCAACATCGTCTCGAAGTGAGCTTTCCCGCGCAGCAGGCGCTCGACGCCGCCGGCTTGGATTCTGCGCGTCTCGCGGTGGTGTTGCCTCTCGTTGATCCCGCCGCGGTCAAGGTGTGGCCCGCCTCACGAGTGTTTCGATCCCTCTGGGCGAAGGGAATCACGGCGATGGCTATGCCTTGGGGGATCTACGTCCATCCCGATCGGCTGCAGCGACCCGACCTGGGGCGTTTGATCGTTCACGAGCTCGTACACATCGATCAGTGGCGCAGGCTGGGCGCCGTCGGCTGGGCTCGGTCTTACATGGGGGACTACTTCCGGGGCCGTCGCGCCGGCCTCAAGCATCACGATGCCTACCGGGCGATTGCCCTCGAGAAGGAGGCACGTGACGTCGCCTCTCATCTCGCGGGGTAGCCAGAGCCGGTGGCGGCCGCGAGATGCGGTCGTGGCCCTGGCGGCAGGGCTGGCCGCCTCGGTCGTCATGCTGGCCGCCCTCGGCCCCGAAGCCGGGGCTGGAGAGCTGTTCGCATTCGTAGTCCCCGCTCAGGCGCTGGGTACGCTGGGTGCCGTCGCCGTCATCGCTTCGCGGCGCCGCGATTGGCGCGAGGCGCTGGCGGCACGAATCACCCCGGTGGATGCACTCGGTGTCCTCATCGGCGCGGGACTCCAACTCGGTCTGGGCATGATCGCCTTTCTCATCGTTGTCGTTCTGTTCGATGCCGGCATGCCCACGCAAGAGGTCGTGGAGGCTGCGGCGGAGGCCATCGACGGTGGAGAGCGTGCTCTCGTTGTGATGGGCCTCGTCTTGCTGGCGCCGGTATCCGAAGAGGTTGTGTTCCGCGGGATCCTGCTCGGTGCGTTGCGGCGGACCCATGGCGACAAGGCGGCGGTCCTGCTGTCGTCGTTGGCATTTGCGCTGCTACACCTACTCGATCCCAACGCCTTGTTGGCCGTCCCGTTTCTCTTCGTGGTCGGTGTGGTGGCCGGCCGGCAGCTCGTCGCGACGGGCCGTCTCGGCAGACCGATAGCCATTCACGCCGGTTTCAACGCGGTCACAGTCCTGGCTTTGCTGGCGGCGTAAAGGGGGTTCCGCCACCCCGGACTATCTGATACAACCGGATGGTGGATCGGTCGCTGGTCGCTGCGGGAGCCGTGGCCTTGGCCACCGTCGGCCTTGCCGTATTCGCCTGGCCGGCAGCTCCGGACCCGCCGCCGCTCATGGTTTCAGCCGAGACGACCAGCCGCTTCGCAACGGTTCACGTTTCTGGAGAGGTGCTCCACCCCGGGCTCGTGGTCCTCGCCGTGCCGTCCCGGGTAGCCGACGCGATCGCCGCAGCCGGGGGTGCCGCCCCTGATGCCGACCTCGGCGCGGTGAATCTGGCGGCTCCGGTCGGAGACGGATCGAGGCTCGTGGTGCCCGCCCGAGCGGCGCCTGGAGTGCCGGCCGCCGGCGGTGAGATCCGAATCAACACGGCGACGGCCGCCGAACTCGAGGGGCTGCCGGGTGTCGGGCCGGTGCTCGCGGCCGAGATCATCGCCTTTCGCTCGGCAAACGGACCCTTTGCGGTTGTCGAGGATCTGCTGGACGTGCCCGGGATCGGCGAGGCCAAGCTAGGCGCCATGAGGGACGGCGTGATCGTGCCCTGAGCCGTCTCAATCTCCCGGAAGGTATCGAGGCCCGCGCCGTCGCCGTCGCCGCGGCGGTCTGGTGTGGCGCCGTGACCGCCACGGTCTTGTCTCATTCCGGTGGGCGCTGGACGGCTGCGGCGGTGGCCCTGGCGTTGGGAGCGAGCAGGCGGGGTGCGACGCTGATCGTCGCGTCTTGCTTCGTGGCCGGCATGACCGCGGCGAGTCTGGAAGCGGCTCGAGGCACGGCGGTGGCTGCCGCGCCCGTGCCCGCGGGCGAAGTCGGTATCGCTGCAGTCGCCGTGACCGACCCCCACCGGTTCCGTGACGAGACGGCGATGCTGGTTCGGCCCATGGTTGTACGGCAGGGAGGAGGCTGGTCAGCCTGGGAAGGGCCGGTGTTGCTCCTCGCCGGAGCGAGCGATGCCGTCGCCGGTGAGTACATCATGGCGACGGGAAACATCGATCCTCGACTCGACGTGTATCGGGGCCGGCCGGTGGGCGGCGTGATGAGAGCCCACGACATCAGACGCCTGCGCGATGCGGCCAATCCCGTGCTGGCGGTGGGCAACCTTCTGCGACGTCGCATCCTGGGGTCGCTCGACGAGGCTTCGCGGCAGCCGGCCGGGGCGCTGCTCTTGGGATTCCTGATCGGCGACGTACGCATGCTGCCCGACTCCGACGCGATCGCGCTGCGCGCTTCCGGCTTGTCGCACTTCGTCGCCGTGTCGGGCAGCAACGTGGCGCTGTTCCTCGGCGCATGGTGGTTGGTCGGCGGTCCTCTGGCATACGGGCCCAGGCGTCGCGCCCTCTTCGGGCTCGCGGGCCTGGTGGTGTTCGTCGTCCTGACGCGATGGGAGCCGTCGGTCGTGCGCGCCGCGGTGATGGCAGGACTCGTGCTCGTGGCCAATCTCACCGGCCGTCCCATCACTCCGTGGACCGCGCTGGGCGGAGCGGTCGCGCTCTCGCTCGGGGTTGCACCGGGCCTGGCCGGTGACGTCGGCTTCGCGCTGTCTGCCGCGGCGACCGCCGGAATCATCTGTGGTGCGCCGTTATGGAGGGGGCGCCGTCCCGCGGTGCTCTGGACGGTGCTGGGTGCCACGGTCTCGGCGCAACTGGCAGTGGCGCCGCTGCTGCTGGTCTGGTTCGGCTCGGTTCCCCTGCTCTCGCCGGTGGCGAATCTCCTGGCCACGCCAATCGTCGCCGCGGCCACGATGATTGGGGGCGCCGGCGCGGTCATCGGGTGGGAGCCACCCGTCGCCGCAGGCACCGGGCTCGCCGGCTTGGTCCTCATCGTCGCCCGCCTGACATCCGATCTGCCCCAGTTGACCGCGGGTTGGGTGCTTCCGTCCTTGGGGCTCCTGGCAGTGTCGATCCGCTTTCGGTCGATACGTCCCGTCGCCTTTGTGGTGGTAGCGGTCGCGACCGCAATCGCCCTGCTGCCACCCCGCCTTCCTCGAATAGCCACGGCCCACTTTCTCGACGTGGGACAGGGAGACGCCACGCTGTTTCGCGGCCCGCGCGGTGAGACCATCCTCGTCGACGGGGGTCCCGACCCAACACGGCTTCGGATTTTGCTCGCCGACTTCGGGGTACGCCGGATCGACCTCCTAGTCGTTTCGCACGGGCACGCGGACCACATCGGAGGGCTGTTCCGCCTGGTCGAATCGGTGGCGATCGGCTCGATCTGGCATCCTGCGCAAACCGGCACTTCGGCGCTGGAAAGCCTGCTGAATGAGGCCGCCGCGGCGGGAACTCCGGCGTCTTCACCCCCGGTGGGTACCTCGGCTGTTCTCGGGACCTTCACAGTGGAGGTTCTCGCGCCCAAGCGCAAGTATGCGGCTATCAACGACGGTTCGCTCGTAGTTTCGGTCCACGCCGCGGGGACCACGGTCGTGATGGCTGGAGACACCGAACGCAGCGCGCAGTCCGATCTCGGCCCACTCCGCGGTGACGTCTTAAAGGTGCCGCATCAGGGCGCCGCGACCAGCGACCCCGTCTGGCTGGCCTCCAGTGCCCCGCTTCTGGCGGTGATCAGTGTCGGTGAGAACCAATTCGGGCATCCATCGCCTGAGGTGATCCAGGTGCTCGAGGAGAATGGGGCGCGCGTACTACGCACGGACGAATCGGGGACAATCACCATTCCTTTCGACCGGGTTGAGACCATGGCTGCCGGACTACCGTCTCGTCCGTGATCGCTCTGCACGCCGTCGTGGGCCCGCGAGATGCCGGTCCCGGGGAGCGGCAAGAGATGCTGGTACGCGCCCGGCGCATCCTCGAGGATTCCGGCGTGGAGGACGTCGAGCGAGTGGACGTGCCGGCCCGCGGCGCCGGGGGAGAGGGAGACGGGAGCCTGCGCGAGGAGGTGGACCGACTGGTACCGGCTCTGCAGAGCGGATCACTTTTTGGTGGCCGGCGCGGGGTTCTGGTGGCCGACGCGCAGCACTTGCAGAAGGCTGAGATCGAGGTGCTGCTGGACCTAATGAGCGGCCTCGATCCCCAAGCGGTCGTGGTGGTGTTGGTGTCGGCCGGGACTCTGGCCGCTGCTCTCGGCCGGCTCGTCAAGGACGAGGGCGAGGTCCACACGGTGAAGAAGATGCGTGAGCGCGATGCAATGGAATGGCTTCGCGAGGTGGCGCGGCGGAAGCGGCTCAAGATCGACGCGTCGGTGGCCCTGGTCCTGGTGCAGCGTTTCGGCACCGATGTGGCCGCGCTCGGCCAGGCGCTGGATCAACTCCGGGAGGTGGAGGGACCGATCACGGCTGAACTGGTGGCGGCCCGTTTCCGCAACCGCCCAGACGAGCCAATGTGGCACCTCGCCGATGCGATCTCGGCCGGCGACACCGGGGCGGCCTTGCGGCGCCTGGCCGACTTCCTGACGCACGGTCACCCCCTCCAGCTGCTCGCATTCCTCGAGAACGATCTAAGGCGGCGCGCTCTGGCCGCATCGGCTCCGGACCTCGAGACCTTCGCCGAGTGGGTGGGGGGCTCGCCCGATCACTTCCCCACCAAGAAGGCCTGGCGGGCCCGTTCCGCCGCAACGGGAGGGGACCTGCGACGGGCGCTGGACGCGGTGGCTCGGGCGGACATCAATCTGAAGACGATGCCCGAGGCGACGCACCGGTTGACGATGGAGCGCCTCACGGTTGCTTTGTCCCGCTGGTATCGCGGTGGTGCTCGGGCGGCGAGTGCGCGCTGAGGCTCGGGCCGGACGACAGGGAAGGAGTGGTCAGCCGTCGAAGGGTCGGACGGAGATGATCTCTACCTGGAACGTCCCCCCAGGCGCCTCGTAACTGACGCCTTCGCCGACGCGTGATCCCAAGAGGGCCTCCCCCAGCGGGCTCGAAGGTGAGGCCAGCATGTACGGGTCGACCTTGTTCTCAGGCGGGGCGACGAAGACCTCCATCTCAGCGCCGTCCTCGCGCCGCAGCATGACGACCGACCCGATCTCCACGGTGTCGCCGTTGCTCGGTTCGCGAATCTCGGCGGTTTGCAGCAGGTAGCGAATCTTGCGAATACGCGCCTCCATCAGGCCTTGCTCGTTCTTTGCCGCGTCATAGTCCGCGTTTTCACGCAGGTCGCCATGGGAGCGGGCCTCGGCGATGCGTTCGGCTATCTCGGTGCGCCCGCGCGTCGTCAGTTCATCGAGCTCATCGATGAGCTTTTGGTGAGCGGCAGGGGTGAGCCACGTGGGCTCTGGTTCGATCATCTGTGGATCGGGTTCAGCCGAGGAGGCGCTCGACCTTGTCGTGGAGGCGGGACTTGCGCCTCGCGGCGGTCTTCTTGTGCAAGACGCCCTTGGCGACCGCCGTGTCGATCCTCTGCTGCGCCTGCCGCAGTGCTTCGCGAGCGCCGGCGGCGTCACCTGATTCGGCGGCTTCCACGGCGTGCCGCATCTTGGTCCTCATTTCACTTCGGACCGCCTGATTGCGGCGCCGCCGAGCCTCGTTCTGCCGGTTTCTCTTTATCTGGGAGGCGATATTGGCCATGAGGAATCCGCCCGATGGGGTGGGGGACGGCGGCACATTAGCAGGGGGTGGGTGGCGGTACAATGCCGCTCTTCCTCTCTCCGGAGCCGCGTTGACCGACAGCTCGCGCATTCGCAACTTCTCGATCATCGCCCACATCGATCACGGCAAGTCGACGCTGGCCGATCGGCTGCTCGAGCACACGGGCGCGCTCGAGGAGAGGGACATGCGCGATCAGGTCCTCGACACAATGGATCTGGAACGAGAGAGGGGCATCACGATCAAGGCCCAATCGGTGCGCCTCGAGTACGAGCCCAAGTCGGGTCCTTTCGTGCTGAATCTCATCGACACCCCGGGCCACGTCGACTTCACATATGAGGTGTCGCGCAGCCTCGCGGCCTGTGAGGGCGCCGTGCTGCTCGTCGATGCCGCTCAGGGCGTCGAGGCGCAGACCCTGGCCAACGCCTACCTCGCGATCGAGAGCGGTCTGGAGATCATCCCTGTGCTCAACAAGGTCGATCTACCAGCGGCGGAACCCGATCGCATCGGCACCGAGTTGGCATCGATCCTGGGCGTTCCCGCAGAGGACGTCCTGCAGGTCTCCGCCAAGACCGGCGAGGGGGTCGAGGACCTACTTGCTGCGATCGTGGATCGGGTGCCACCGCCGGGCGGGGACGAAGATGCGACGTTGCAGGCACTCGTCTTCGACTCGTACTACGACAGCTACCGGGGTGTTGTCTGCTACGTGCGGATCGATTCGGGGCGGCTCGCGACTTCAGATCCGGTGCTGTTCATGGCGACCGGAGAGCGTCACCAGGCGGACGAGGTGGGAGTCCTGACACCGGCCGCCGAGCCGGTGTCGGCGCTGGGTCCCGGTGAGGTCGGGTATCTGATCACCGGAGTCAAGGAGATAGGGCGGATCCGTGTGGGCGACACCGTGACCCACCAGAAGGCGCCGGCGCCGACGGCGCTGCCGGGGTATCGCGAACCGAAACCGATGGTCTTCAGCGGTCTCTTCCCGGCCGACGGAGACGACTTCGAACGGCTGCGGGAAGCGCTGCAGAAGCTTCGTCTCAACGACGCAGCTCTCTTGTTCGAGCCCGAGACCTCTCGCGCCCTGGGGTTCGGCTTCCGCTGCGGCTTCCTCGGCCTGCTCCACATGGAGATCGTGCGGGAGCGCCTCGAGCGCGAGTACGACCTCGATCTGGTGGCCACGGCACCTTCGGTTGCCTACAAGGTGTCCCTCGTGGAAGGCGAACAGCTCGACATCAGGAGCCCGCAGGATCTGCCCGACCCGGGGGAGCGCACCGCCGTCAGCGAACCGGTGGTGCGAGTCATGATCATCACGCCGGCGGAGTTCACCGGGACCGTCATGGAGTTGCTGCAGGAGCACAGGGGAACGATGGGGGAGTTGAACTACCTGTCCCCGGAGCGAGTCGAGCTCACCTACCGGGTCCCGCTGGCCGAGATCGTGTTCGGCTTCTTCGACCAACTGAAGTCGCGTACCAGGGGGTACGCCTCATTGGACTACGAGCCCGACGGCTACGAGGAGTCCGATCTGTCTCGTGTCGACATCCTCCTGAACGGGGCTCCGGTCGATGCCTTCTCGGCGATCGTGCACAAGGATGGTGCCTACGACTACGGTCGTCGCCTCGTCTCCAAGCTCAGGGAGATCATCCCGCGTCAGATGTTCGACGTTCCCATTCAGGCGGCGGTGGGGTCACGGGTGATCGCTCGGGAGACCGTCAAAGCCAAACGCAAGGACGTGATCGCCAAGTGCTACGGGGGCGACGTGACCCGCAAGCGAAAGCTGCTCGAGCGCCAGAAGGAGGGCAAACGGCGCATGAAGATGTTGGGCAGCGTCGAGGTGCCCCAGGAGGCCTTCATCTCCGTGCTGCAGGTGGATGAGGACTGAAGCCCCTGATTCGGCGGAGCTGGCCGATGCTGCCTCGTCTCTGGTGGGCGCCTACGTGCACATCCCCTTCTGCAGGCGAGTCTGCCCTTACTGCGACTTCGCCGTCGTCGCAGGGACCGAGGGAGCCGATCGGTACGTGGCCGCGGTTTGTGCCGAGATAAGCCGCAGCACACCGTTCGACAGGCCGCTCGACACCGTCGCCTTAGGCGGCGGCACTCCGACCTCGCTGTCCGTAGCCGGCCTGGAGAGGATCCTCGAGGCACTGAGCCGGCGTCTCGGGTTGGCGTCCGGTGCCGAAGTGTCGATCGAGGCGAATCCCGAAGACCTGGGGAGCGATGTTGTGAAAGGGCTCGCCGCCGCCGGCTTCAACCGGATCTCGCTCGGGGTGCAGTCCTTCGACGACGCCGTGCTCGAGTCTCTGGGGCGAGTGCACACGTCGGAGGAGGCAGCGAAGGCACTGTCGCTGGCCGTCGATACCTTCGCGACTGTGAACGTCGACCTGATCTTCGGAACACCCGGTGAGACCCCGGAGTCGTGGGAGGCTTCAGTGCGAGCCGCTCTCGACGCCGGGATCGGTCATCTCTCCACCTACGCCCTCACCGTGGAACGAGGCACGCCCCTGTCGCGAGCGGTCGCTGCCGGGGCACCCGGCCCAGATCCCGATGTTCAGGCAGACCTATTCGACAGAGCCACCTCACTGGCGGCGAGTGCCGGCCTGTTCCGGTACGAGACCTCTAATCACGCCCGGCCCGGGGAGACCGTCGCCTACAACCTGCTCACGTGGGCTCAAGGCGAGTACGAGGGATTCGGCAACGGCGTCCACCGGCACCGCGACGGTGTCCGATCGTGGAATGTGCGCCGAGTCGATCGCTACATGGAGCGCGTCGATCGCGGAGAAGTCGCCAGCTCTGACTCCGAGCGACTGGGATCTTGGGAGCGAGAGGTGGAGAGAGTGATGCTGGGTCTGCGACGCACCGCTGGCGTTGCCGCCGGGACGGCCGGGGAACTGCTCGTCGAGAGTGAGGCAGGAAGCCGCCTAGTGGCAGCCGGAATCCTCGAGGAGGCCGGCGGGAGGGTGCGGGTGCTGCGCCCGATGCTCGGTGACGAGGTCGCCCGGGCTCTGTTGGCACTCGATCCGGCCGACTGCTAACAGCGCGAGGGCACTGCTACCCTCGACTGCAGATGCTCGACGACCGCAAGGCCGCGATCTTGGCCGCCCTCGTGGAGGACCACATCGCCACCGGAGCTCCGGTGTCGTCGCGCGCCGTTCTGGAGCGCTCCGACTTGGGGTGCTCGGCGGCCACGATCCGCAACGAATTCGTCCATCTGGAGAGCGACGGGCTGATAGCCAAGCCTCATGCCTCCGCCGGCCGGATCCCGACCGACCGCGGATACAGGTACTACGTGGACCACCTCTCTCCAGGCTCCCTTCTCGACACCACCAGGCTCCGCATCGACACCTTCTTCGCCACCGTTCACAACGAGCTGGAGCGGATCCTCCGCGAGACGACCGACCTGCTCAGCGACCTGACATCGTTCCCGGCGGTGGTGCTCGGTCCCGGCCTGCGCGGCCATGCCATCAGGGACGCGAGGGTGATGGCTGTTGAGCCCGGCGTCGTGCTGTTCGTGCTCGTCACCGATGGAGGCCGGGTCCACCAGGCGTTGCTGCGGCCATCGATTCCCGCGACGCCGGCCGAACTCGAGACGCTGCAACACGTGCTCGACGAGGTACTGGTGGGTCTGGTTCTGGCCGACGAGATACCCGAGTTCGAGACCGAGGGGCTGGCCGCACCGGTGGGCGGTCTGCTCGGGTTGATCGCCGACGCCATCGACGATGCCGCCGACTCGGGCCGGGACGTCTATGTGGGCGGAACCAGCCTGATGGTCGATCTCTGGGAGGATCTGGCGAAGCTGCACCGGGTACTCGCGCTGCTGGAACGCGACGCCGAGCTACCCGAGCTGCTTGGAGAGGACTCGGATCGCACCACAGTGCGGATCGGCACGGAAACGGGGACCGACGAGGACGACCTGGCGGTTGTCGCCGCCTCCTATGAGGGCGGGGGCAGCGGCGGCCGTATGGGCGTGCTCGGCCCGCTGCGCATGGACTATCGGCGCACCATCCGGGTGGTCGAAGAGATCTCGGACGCTCTCGGCGACAGCCTCGAAACCTGACCGTGGCCGACTACTACGAGCTTCTCGGGGTCGGCCGGGACGCCACGCAAGAGGAGATCAAGCGAGCATTTCGGCGGCTTGCCAGGGAGACCCATCCCGACAGCAACCCCGGCGATCCCGATGCGGAGTATCGCTTCCGCGAGATCGCCCAGGCCTACGAGGTGCTCAGCGACCCGCAGCGGCGCGCTCAGTACGACCGCGGCGGGGTATTCGACCCCAGCGACCTGTTTTCCTCGTTTGGCGGCATCGACGAGGTCCTCTCCCGGTTCTTCGGTGGGTTCCCCTTTGGCGGAGCGACACGCGGTCCCGCGCAGGGCCGCGACGTGTCGGTGGGTGTCAGCATCACGCTCGCGGAAGCTGCCGAGGGGTTGGAGCGAGAGATCTCCTACCGAACTCGGGTGCGTTGCCCCACATGCGGCGGGAGCGGCTCGGCTCCGGGGGTGGACCTGGCGACCTGTAGCCGCTGCGGCGGGCAGGGCACTCTTCGTGCCACCCGCCAGACTCTGCTGGGGACGACGATGTCGATCGTCGATTGTGACGTCTGCTCAGGCCGCGGCAAGACGATCGTCGAAGCGTGTCCTGAATGCAGCGGCTCGGGGGCGGTGGCCGACGAAATCACGGTCACGATCTCGATCCCATCGGGGGTCGACGACGGGGCTCGGCTCCGTCTCGCCGGGCGGGGCCAGGCCGGTGATCCGGGTGGTCGTTCCGGTGACCTGTACGTCCAGATACACGTCGAGGAGGATCCCCGCTTTGTGAGGCACGGCGTAGACCTGGTCCATCGTGTCCAGATCGGCCCGGCGGAGGCAGCGCTGGGCACCGAGATCGAAGTTCCCACGGTCGATGGCCCGGCGATCCCGATCGATATCCCAGGTGGTACCCAGCCGGGCACTGTGTTCAAACTCTCCCGCAAGGGCATGCCCCGCCTGCAGCGTCGCGGTAGGGGCGATTTGCTGGTCGAGGTGATCGTGGCGATTCCCGAGAAGCTGGATGCAGAAGCCGAGGCTGCCATGCGCGCCTACGCCGCAGCAGCTGGCGAGACGCCCGCGCCGGGCCGTCGCAGTCGACGCAAACGCTCCTAAACAGGCCGCGGGCCGCGGTGGACTGCCCCAGAAGCCAAGGGCTAGGATGTGTGCGCAGCGTTGTCCGATCGACCACGCGGCGATGTCGGCCCCACCGGGGGAGGCGGATCGGACTGTGACCAGTTACAACGAGATGGTGGGATCGAGGCTTCGGTCGATTCGTAAGCAGCGGGGCCTCTCCCTCCAGGACGTGCAGCGCCTTTCCGAAGGTGAGTTCAAGGCGGCGGTGGTCGGCGCCTATGAACGCGGCGAGCGCAGCTTGTCGCTGCCGCGATTGCATCGGCTGGCGCTGTTCTTCCAGGTCCCTATCTCCCAGTTCCTGCCCCAGGAAGAAGAAGGGGAACGGACGATGGATCCCCTTCCCAGCGGGGGGATCACCATCGATCTCAACCGCCTGGAGCGCATGTCGGGGACCGACGCCGTGATCTTCAACCGCTTCCTGCGCTCCATCCAGATGATGCGCCAGGACTTCAACGGCAAGGTCCTCACGATTCGCCGCGACGATCTGCGCCTGCTTGGGCTGCTGATCGACCAATCGGAGGAGTCCTTCTCCGAGCGGCTCACAGATTTGGGCTTGACCACCGGCATCTGAACAGCCGTTCTGGATTGGGCCAATCAGCGGTATACTGGCTCGTCTCCATGACCCCTCGTGTCAGAGGACCTTCTTGACGCACGCATCGCTCAGTGAGTTGGAGCTGCGCGTACCCGGTGACCACCTCATGCTCGCCCTGTTGGGTGAGCGCGACGGCTTCTTGCGAGTCGTAGAGGACGCGTTCCCCGAGGCGCGGATAGTCGCGCGCGGCGACGAGCTGAGGATCACTGCCCCCGATGTCGACGCCAAACTCGTCAGGACCGTGTTCGAGGAGCTCCTGGTGCTGGTACGCGAGGGCCAGACGCTCGATGTGGAGCGTGTGCGGCGAGTGGTCCATCTCGTGAACGCCGACGTCGCCAGCCCGAGCGAGGTCTTCACCGATGGGGTGGCCGTCGGCCGCGGCAAGGTGATTCGTGCCAAGACCCTCAACCAAAAGCGGTATCTGGACTCCATTCGCGACAACACAGTGGTTTTCGGGATCGGACCGGCGGGCACCGGCAAGACCTACCTAGCCATGGCGTTGGCCGTATCGGGCCTGCAGTCCGGCGAGTACAGCAGGCTGATCCTCACTCGGCCAGCGGTCGAGGCCGGCGAGCGGCTCGGGTTTCTCCCCGGCGACATGGCCGCCAAGGTCGACCCCTACCTGCGGCCGCTCTACGACGCCCTGTACGACATGCTTGGCCCCGAGGAGACACAGAACTTGATGGAGAGGGGCACGATCGAAATCGCGCCGCTTGCCTACATGAGGGGGCGCACACTCAACGATGCCTTCGTAGTGCTCGACGAGGCGCAGAACACGTCGCCCGAACAGATGAAGATGTTCCTCACTCGCCTCGGCTTCAACTCCAAGATGGTCGTCACCGGCGACGTCACCCAGATCGACCTGCCCGACGGGCGCACGTCCGGCCTGCGGATGGTGCGAGGGATCCTTCGAGGCATCCCGGGCGTCGGTTTCGTCACGCTGGAGGCCGGTGACGTAGTGCGGGCTCGGATCGTTGCCTCGATCGTGGAGGCGTACGATCGCCACGAAGCGGAGGCCGATGGCGAATGAGAGGTCTCGTGCGCGGCTCGGGCATAGCCCGGGTCGTGATCATCGCCCTGACGGTCGTCTTCTCCTCTGTCGTCCTGATCTACGGCAGGGCCACGCCGGAGCCTCCGCTCTCCCTGCAAGAAGGTCAGCCCGCCCCACAGAACTTTGACGCCAATCGGCCGGTGTCGGTGGTCGACCAGGCGGCGACGGAGGCGGAGCGGGTGCGCCGTGCCGCCGCGGTCGAGGACATCTACCGCCCCGATCAGCAGGCCACCGAGGCAGTGCTGAATCAGCTTGGAGTGTTCTTCGAGGACGTCCGCCTGGCGGCGACTCCGGTCCAGGCTCCCCGCCCGGAGCTGGGCGACACGACACCGCCGACGACTCAGCCCACCACGACGACCTCCGAAGAAGCGACGACCACGACTCTCGCCGAGGACGAACCGGGGACGACCCTCACCGGCGGTGAGGAGACGACGACGACGGAGGAGACGACGACGACCTCCACTTCGACCACGACCACGACGGAGCCGCCCGAGCCACCGCCCGAGATAGACCAAATCCAGCGGATCGAACTGGCCCACCCGTTCTTCAGCCTGGAGACGATCGCCGCGTTCGTCGATCTGATCAATCGGGATTGGGAGCGGGGCACACTCGGCGAAGCACAGTTCTTCGGAATCGTGGAGACCGAGGCGATCGATATCGCCGAGGAGTTCCTCCTCGACGGTATCCGCTCCGCCGAGCTCGATGCGGTGCGGACCGGCCTCGTGGCCGATCCGAGGCCGATCGTCTTGTTGCGCGACGAGGATCGGCCCGCCATCGAAGCCGCCGTCGCCGAACTCATCGCCCTTTCGCTCCAGGCCAACGAGTTCCTCGACGAGGCCGCCACCCAGCTAGAGCGATTCGAGGCGGAGAACAGCGTCACAGAGCTCACCGTTGCATTCACCACGGGCGAGAACATCGTGCGCGCCGGCGACTTGATGACCGCCGTCGAGATCGAGGCCATCAGCCAGCTCGGGCTGGTGGGTGAGTCGGCGGAGACGACTCCGCTGCGCGCCCTGGCCCTGGTTGCCGCTCTCGCCATCCTGCTGGCAGTCGTGTACCTGTGGCGAGTGGGGGAGGAGTACTGGCGGCAGCCGAAGCTGGTTGCACTCTTCGGGCTCCTCGTCGTGCTCGCAGCCGGGGCATCCCGAATTCCGGAGCTGGTGGCGCGCGACCGGGTGGAGCTGGGGTTCCTGCTGCCGGCCGCCCTTCTCGGCTACCTGGCGGCCAACCTGTTCGACGTGCGCCTGGCGATCGTCATGGCACTGCCGATGACGGTGTTCACCGCACTGGCCACGGGCGATCTGGCGCTGAGCGTCTTTGCCGCCGCGGCCGCCCTGACCCCAATCCCTCTGGTGTCGTCGGTGGCTTCACGAGCGCAGCTCAACATGGCCGTGGTCATTTCGGCGATGGTTCACGTTCCGCTGGCCGTGGGGTTGGCCTGGTTCTTCTATGGGAGTTCGACGCTGGTCCTCGCCGGCTTGTGGGGCTTCGTATCCGGGATCGGCACGGGAGTCGTCGCCCTCGGAATCCTGCCGATCATCTCGGCGGTGTTCGGCATCACGACAACGCAGACGCTCCTCGACCTGACCGATCGCAATCACCCCGCACTGCGTCGCATCGAGGAGATGGCGCCGGGAACCTTCAACCACTCCGTGATGGTGGGCAGCCTGGCGGACCGGGCGGCACGCGCCATTGGAGCCAACCCGCTGCTGGCGCGGGCGATGGCCTACTACCACGACCTGGGCAAGACCGTCGATCCGAAGTATTTCGTGGAGAACCAGTTCGGGGTCACCAATCCGCACGACCGGCTGCCCCCCGAAGAATCGGCGACGCTCATCCGCAGCCACGTCGCCGAGGGCCTCAGGCTTGCCCGGGAGTTCCGCATCCCGCCGGATGTGGCGCAGGGGATCCTGACTCATCACGGCACGAGCCTGATGCGATTCTTCTATCACAAGGCGGAGGCGTTGCGAGGCGAAGACATCGATCCCGCCGATTTCAGACATAGGGGCCGCAAGCCGAAATCGAAGGAGATGGTGATCATCATGCTTGCGGACGCGACCGAGGCGGCAACCAGAGCGCTCGTGCAGCACGAGGATCCGACGAGCGAGAGCATTCGCGAGCTGGTCGAGACCGTGATCACCGAGAAGGTCGAAGACGGCCAGCTCGAGGAGTCCGATGTGACCTTCGGTGAACTCACCAGAGTGAAGGAGGCGTTCGTCGACTCCCTCATCGGGTACTACCACACCCGAATCCCGTACCCGAACTTCCCGGCGGCGAGGAGCACACAACCCGCGTGAACGTGTATTTGAGCGACGAGCAGGATCTGGACATCGATGCATCCGGGATGCTGCGCTTCGCCGAGCGGGTGCTCGAGGAGGAGGGGCTTCCCCCGAAGACTGAGATGGCGGTCCTTCTCGTCGGCGCCGAGCAGATAGCCGACTACAACGATCGCTTCATGGGGCGGGGCGGTCCCACCGACGTCCTCGCGTTTCCGGTCGAGGACCTGGAGCCCGGCCATATTCCCAGGCTCGACGACGACGAGCCCCCTTTGAATCTGGGCGACGTCTTCCTCTGTCCGACGGAGATCAACGCGAGGGCGCAGCGGGAGGGGCGCGAGTTCGGTGACGACCTGTTCTTCCTCCTCACCCACGGCATCCTTCACCTGCTCGGGTACGGTCACGAGGACGAGGCCGCAGCCGAGGACATGGAGAGGCGGGAGGACGCTCTCCTCAAGACCATCGGGAGGGGGGCGGCGTGATAGGGCTGGCACTCGCATTGGCGGGCTTCCTCACCCTGGTCGCCTTTGCGCTGCGCCTCGGCGGTGCGTCGCTCGTCCGCACCCCGCGCGCCGACGCATTGCACGATTCCGCCGAGGGGCATCCAGGAGCCTCTGCCGCAGCCCGGCTGCTCGAGGATCGCGCGGCCTTGCAGCCATCGCTCAGCGTGGTCCATGCGGCCTTGCTCGTGGGGGCAGCTATCCCCGCGGCCTGGGCCCTGGCCGCCCAGCTCAGTGGACCGGGGTTGGCAGGCGCCCTCGCCGGCCTGGGGATCGGGCTCGTCTTCGTCGGTGACACGGTGCCTCGCTCGCTGGGACGCAACCGGCCGCGGCGGCCTGCGTATCGCTTCGCCTGGCTGCTCACTCCTGCCGTACGCGCCGGCCAACGCGCCGTCGACCTCATCCCCGAGGAGGACGCCGTCGAGTCCGAGGCGGCGCCGGACTCCGACGAGAGCGAAGAGCTCGAACTGATCTCGCAGGTCCTGGAATTCACCGACGGAATCGTGCGCGAGGTGATGGTGCCCCGCACCGACATGGTCACCGTGGCCGCCTCGGACGATTCCGATCACGCTCTCGACGTGGTTATCGAGTGTGGGCGCTCCCGAATCCCGGTCACCGGTGACGGTATGGATGACATCGTCGGGGTGCTCTACGCACGCGATCTCCTTTCACTGTTCGACGCGGGCGGAGAGACCGTCCCCGTGTCGAAACTGATGCGACCGGCAGCATTCGTCCCGGAGACGAAGAAGGTCTCCGAGCTCTTCCGCGAGCTGCAGGCGCAGAAGGTTCATCTGTCGGTCGTCGTGGACGAGTTCGGGGGCACTGCGGGCCTTGTGACGATTGAGGACCTGCTCGAGGAGATAGTCGGTGAGATCGTCGACGAGTACGACGAAGAGGAGACCCTGGTGCGGTCGGTCGGCGAGGGGGAGTACCTGGTCGACGGCAGGCTGCCTGTGGACGACCTCGCCGAGCTTGTCGGGCGGGAGCTTCCTGACGAGGACTGGGACACCGTGGGAGGCCTGATGCTGGGCCTCGCCGGCCGCGTCCCCGCCGAGGGCGAGAGCTTTCACCTCGACACCATCGTCCTCACCGCCGATCGCGTACAGGGTCGGCGCGTCTCGCGGGTGCGCGTCGGCTCCTCGTGAAGTCGGGGTTCGTACCGGTTGTTGGGCGACCCAACGTCGGCAAAAGCACCCTGATCAATGCTCTTGTCGGATCGAAGGTGGCGATCACATCGCCGCGCCCGCAGACGACCCGCAACGTGATTCGCGGGGTCGTGCACCGCCCCGACCTGCAGATCGTCCTGGTGGATACCCCCGGCGTGCATCGCCCCCGCACAGCGCTTGGCGAGCGGCTCAACGCCCGGGTGACCGATTCGCTGGGCGATGCCGACGCCGTCGTGTTCATGATCGATGCCACCGCCCCGATCGGCCCGGGGGATCGACTCATCGCCGAGCGGCTCGCCGAGACCGCGGCGCCGGTGCAATGCGTGGTCAACAAGATCGATGTCGCTTCGCCGGATGCGATCACCGCCCAATTGGGTACCGCCGGTGATTGGGACTTCTCCGCCTACGTCCCCATAAGTGCCGTCACAGGGGAGAACCTGGGGGTGGTCGTCGCCGAACTGGAGGCAGTTCTCCCCGAGGGGCCCCAGTTCTTCCCGGCCGATATGGCCTCCGACCAGTCCGAGGAGTTCCTGATCGGTGAGATCGTCCGGGAGAAGTTCTTGGCGCGCTTACGCGACGAGCTGCCGCACTCGCTGGCAGTCGTGGTCGATGAGGTCGACGTGGGCGACGATGGGATCACTCGCATTGCCGCTCGGCTCCTGGTGGAGCGCGACAGCCAGAAAGGGATCGTCATCGGCAAGGGCGGGGCCGCACTCGAAGCGGCGGGGACGGAGGCGCGCACCGAGTTGGAGACGTTGCTGGGAACGAAGGTCTTTCTGAGACTGCGGGTGAAGGTGGAGAAGGACTGGCAGCAGCGCGCCGGAGTCATCGACCGGCTGGGCCTTTAGCGGTAGGAACTGCCGCCGGTCGCTCACGGCCTCCCCCTCACCCGGCGATGTCGTCGGCGCGAGCGGAGAGCTCCGCATCGAGCCCGGTGAGCGTGCCCGCCGAGTGAGTGCTCAAGACGAGCGTCACTTTGTTCCATCGGATATCGATATCGGGGTGGTGGTCGAGAACCTCGGCGGCCAGCGCCACCTGTGTGACGAACCCGATGGCCTCACCGAAATCGACGAAGACATAGGTTCGTGCCATGGCGTCCTCGCCGACCTCCCACTCCGGGCGGTCGGTAACCAGCCGGGAGCGCTCCTCGGTCGTCAAGGGATCCCGCATGGGTCCAGTCTGGCAGCGGTCTTCGGGCTACTTCTCGCGACGAGTACGCCGTGCCGCGACCACCGACAAGGCGGCTGCGGCGCCGAGCGCCGCCACCAGGGCGATCGCCTCGGCCGACCAACCAGTGCTGTTAGAAGTATCCGGCGGGCCGCTACCGAGGGCGATCGGTTGCAAAGTGGAGGTCGTGGTCGTGGCCTCCGTCGTCACCGTATCGGGGAGATCATCGGCGGCCGAGTCTTCGCCGACCACTTCGTAGGCCACCTCGTCGATCACCAGGATGACCCGGGTTCCCACGGCCATCAAATCCGCAGCGGTGTCACTGGATGCGGCGAGCCTGAAGTAGTCGTCGGAGCCGAACGCGACGCGGATCAGGTCCATGCTCGGGTCGTAGGTCGTGTCCACCCACACGCCGTCGACGTGCCGCAGTGTGCGGCCCGCGGCGCTGCGCACGAGGCCCTCGTACTCGGAGGTAGGAGCGGCGACATCGCTGTCGGCCAGCTCGGAGGCGAGGTCGGCCGCTCCGACTGCGGCCTCGCCGGAGGCGGCGAACGTCGTCGTGCTGGCTGCGGCGCTGCGGGCGATGTCTTCGATCGCTTCCTCGCCGAACGGAGCCGGCTCGGTCACGAGATAGGAGGTGTACGGCGTGACTATCCCGTGCCTGATGGAGATCTTGACAATCTGCTCGATCGTCTCCGGGTCGGGTCCGTCGATTCTTATCTGGCGGAGCAGCGCGCCAATCTTGCGGGTGGCCCACAGACCGGGAACGGCGTCGTCCCCGCCGGCAGCGACGAAGCGGACGTCGTCGTATTCGATGGCGACCGGCTCACCGCGCAGCCTTCCACTGAGGGTGACGGTGGCCGGGCCCCAGTCCTCGTACCGCCCGGCCACCACGAGCTGCTCACCCGAGAAGATGTCAGGCAGCGGGTCAGGATGGATGTCCCACACCTGTACACCGTCCACTTCCAGCACCACTCCGGTGAGCACGGGGGAAGAGATCTTGGCGTACAGGGAGGAGACGGCGTCATCGATGTCTTCGCCGGGGACCACGTACTGGGTCGTGCCGTGGTGATCCCGCGCGATGGAGTCCAGGAGCACGGTGTCGACGTCGAAGCCCACTCCGAAGGCGAAGACGGAGATCGTCTCCGAGCCTCGGGCGTCGAGGGATCCGAGGATCTCCGCGGTGTCGATGACACCCTCGGTGGGCAGGCCGTCGGTGAGGAACGTCACGTAGAGGGGACGCTCCCTGTCGGCGAGGGCGAACGCCTCAGTGAGGGCGCGATGGATGTTGGTGGAGCCGCCGGCGGCGAGCCCACCGACCCACCTTCGCGCATCCGAAGCCTCGGATTCGGGACGCAGCCCTCCGCCGTAGGCGGTGATTCCGGTGCTGAAGGAGAGAATCTCGAAGCGGTCCTCGGGGTTCAAGGAATCGAGCACGAAGCGGGCAGCTTCGCGAGCCTGGTCGAGCTTCTCGCCCTCCATGGAACCGGAGACGTCGAGAACGAGGACGACGTCCTTGGGGATGATGTCTTCATCAGCGGCCAGTCCCGGTGACGCCAGGAGCAGGAACCAGCCTTCGCGCCCGTCCCGGTACGAGATGACGTCGAGTGACACCGGCTCTGCGTCGGTGGAGTAGTAGAGGGCGAAGTCGCCGTCGGGTGCGCCGAAGCCTTCGAAGCCGACGGTCGCCTCCGTCTCGGAGATCCGGTCTACACCGACCGAATGCGTCGGGGAGTGGATCGTCTTGAGCCCGTCCCGGTCGATGAGTTCGATCCGGGTAACCACGCGCTCAACCTCGACGTTGGCGTGTTCCCGGGCCAGCGAGTGGCGGTAGCGAACCAGGCCACCGTCGGCGGCCAGGATCTGGCGGTATTCGATCTCGACCTTGCGCTCCGCACCCTCCGGGATGGGAAACACCGACAGCCGGAGCAGATCGTCGTCGACGAATTCGAGAAGCGCCGGGTCGAGCGTGCGGCGTACGATCTCCTCGTAGGTCTTGCGGGCGGCATCGCCGTCGAGAAGCTCACCCGAGACCGGTTCACCGTCGATCCACAAGGTCAGCCCGGTGACCGCGGCGTCGGCCGGTATCGGGTGGAGAAACTCTCCTTCGGCGAGTCCGCGGCCGTCGTTGCGGAGGATCTGGGTCACCCGCGTGGTCGCCACCTTGTCTTCGATGACGACCTCGACGCGGTACTCCTCGACCACGACTTCGCTCGGCCCATCACACTGCCACCACGGGCAAGGAATGGGAGGGAGGATCGGCTCGTCGACCTGAGCGGCGGCGGTGGCCGGCGCGACGAATACCAGGAAGGCGGCCGTTGCGGCCAGGGTGCGGGCGGTGAGACGCGATTTGTTGTTCACGGTGATGAGACGAGAGCGAGGGCGTGATTGGTTCCCGTGTGGATCTGCCCGAGTCGGTCAACGGGGCCGTTTCCCGTTCCAGATCTGATCCTGCTGCAGGTCGATGACGTGCCCGCCGGACTCGCATGCCTGGATTCGGCGAGTTCCCCGTCTCCCGACCGATGGGCTCAACGGGAAACGGGAAACGGGTACGGACAACGGAGGACGGATGGCGGACAACGGATATCAGTCCCCATCGCCTCTACCCTCTCGCTGTGGGCTTGAGGAACGACCAGGGCATCGTCCTGCGCGGCTTCCCCTTCGGGGAGGCCGACCGCGTCGTTGTCATCCTCAGCCCCAACCACGGCAAGGTGCGGGCGGTCGCCAAGGGGGTGCGCAAGACGAAGAGCAGGTTCGGCGGCCGCCTGGAGCCCTTCACTCACGTCGATCTCATGCTGTATGAGGGCCGCAATCTGGCAACGATCACCGGTGCCTCGATTATCGAGGCGTTCCCCGTCCTTCGGGCCGATCTCGATCGCGTTCTGGTCGCCGGCTCGATGGTCGAGGCGATCGACGCCGTGACTCAGGAGAACGAGAGCTCGCTGCGGGCCTTCTTGCTGCTGCAGCGCGGCTTGCGTGCTCTCGAGGCGGGCCCGGTGCATCCCGACCTGCTCACGGCGTTCCTGCTTGGGGTGGCCGAAGTGGTTGGCATTGCGCCGGCCTTCGATCATTGCGCCGGCTGCGGCCGCACCGATGATCTCGTCCGGTTCTCCTTCGGAGACGGGGGAGTGCTGTGCGAGCGCGATCGCACTCCTGGCGCGGTGACTCTGCGAGAGGGCCTCACCGCCTACCTGGCACGACTCGCCGACTCGGACCTGGGCGAGTTGCCTGAGCCCGAAGACTCGTTTTCGCGTGAGGCCATCGGTGTGACGCGCCGCTTTCTCGAGTATCACCTCGATCGGCGCCTGGGCACGGTCACCGCCGATGGCTGAGGCGGGCCCGCGCCACGTCGCCATCATCATGGACGGCAACGGGCGCTGGGCTGAGGCCCGGGGCTTGCCCCGCACCGCAGGTCACAGTGCCGGTGAAGAGGCGCTGTTCGACGTCGTCCACGGCGCTCTGGACGCCGGAATCGAGTGGCTCACCGTCTACACCTTCTCCACGGAGAACTGGTCGCGGCCCGCCGAAGAGGTGGCGTTCCTGATGGGGTTCAAGGACGAGTTGCTGACCCGCCGCCGCAACGAGCTGCACGAGCTGGGAGTCCGGGTCCGCTTCGTAGGGGACCGCGACGATTCGCGCGTCACCAGTCGCCTGCGCAAGCGCATGCGAGATGCTGAGGCGCTGACCGCCGACAACGAGCGGATGACGATGGTGTTCGCCTTCAACTACGGATCGCGTTCCGAGATGACTCGGGCGGTGCGTCGCCTTGCCGCCGACGCCGCCGCCGGCAATCTTGATCTCGACGACATCGACGAGGCCGCTTTTGCAGGTCGGCTGGACATACCGGAAATGCCCGACCCCGATCTGGTCATCCGCACCAGCGGCGAGCACCGCATCAGCAACTACCTGCTGTGGCAGTCCGCATACAGCGAGTTCATCTTCACCGAGACCCTGTGGCCCGACTTCAAAACCCCCCAGTTGCTCGACTGCCTCGAGGAGTACCGCGCCCGCCACCGCCGCTATGGAGGCGTTGAGTAGCAATTCCACTCAGCCGGCTACGACACCCTGCACGGACCACTGGTCGGCGAGTTGCAGTTGGCCGTCAACGCCGCCGGAGTTCGGGGAGGTCCGGTTCTGCGACTTCGTCGGCGTCGGCGACCGCGGCTGGAGACTGAAGACTGGAGGCCGGGGACTCTCCCTATCATCCCGAATCATGCCGGCCCCCGACCTGGAGACCATCGCCAATCTCTCTAAGAAGCGCGGCTTCGTGTTCCCCGCCTCGGAGATCTATGGAGGCCTGCGCTCCTCTTGGGACTACGGACCGCTCGGAGCCGAGCTGCTGCGCAACATCAGGGAGGCCTGGTGGAAGGCGATGGTGCTCGATCGCAGCGACATCGTCGGCCTCGACTCCTCGATCCTGCAGAGCCGTCAGGTGTGGGTGGCCTCAGGCCACGAGGAATCCTTCACCGATCCACTCGTCGAGTGTTCCAACTGCAATTCGCGGCACCGCTTCGACAAGTTGGAGGACGTCGATCAGTGCCCCAATTGCGGGGAGAGGGGGACGCTCGGCGAGCCGCGTGCCTTCCACCTGATGCTGAAGACGTTCCTCGGGCCCGTGGAGGATGACGCCGCGGTCACGTACTTGCGGCCGGAGACCGCCCAGGGGATCTTCATCAACTACGAGAACGTGCGGCGCACCGCCCGGCTGCGGCTGCCGTTCGGGATCGCCCAGATCGGCAAGGCGTTCCGCAACGAGATCACACCGGGCCAATTCGTCTTCCGCACGCGGGAGTTCGAGCAGATGGAGATGGAGTTCTTCTGTCGTGCCGAGGACGCCGATGAGTGGCATCGCTTCTGGCTAGAGGCCCGCATGCAGTGGTATCTCGACTTGGGCATGCACCCGGACCGGCTGCGCCTCCGTCCCCACGACCCCGACGAGCTGGCGCACTATGCCGCAGCCACCAGCGACGTCGAATACGAGTTTCCCTGGGGCTGGGATGAGCTGGAGGGGATCGCCAACAGGACCGACTTCGATCTGCGGGCCCACTCCGAGGCCAGCGGGGAAGACCTGCGCTACTACGACCAGGAGGCCGACGAGCGGTTCTATCCGTATGTGATCGAGCCGGCGGCCGGCGTCACCCGCTCGGCGTTCGCCTTCCTCATCGATGCTTATGAGGAGGAGGAGGTCCGAGGAGAGACGCGGGTCGTGCTCAAGCTGCACCCCCGACTGGCCCCGGTGAAGGTGGCGGTGCTGCCGCTGTCCAAGAAGGATGAACTCGTCGAGGTGACCGAGGAGGTGGCGGCCCTGCTGCGGCCCCACTGGCCCATCGAGGTGGATGTCACGCAGTCGATCGGGCGCCGCTATCGGCGCCAGGACGAGATCGGGACCCCATACTGCGTCACCATCGATTTCGACACGCTGGACGATCGGGCCGTCACCGTGCGCGACCGCGACACCATGGAGCAGGATCGGGTCGCCATCGACGGCGTGGCCCCCCACCTCGCCGACAAGTTCGCGGCGACCCTCTAGGCGGCACACGCCGCTGGACGCAGGCCCGACCGAGGCATCCCGTAGACCCCCCTGGAGCCGTCAGGGCCCCTCGGTACACTCGCCGCGATGGCCTATCGACGCGACGACATCGAGCGAGTCCGCGACGCCACCGATCTCGTCGAACTGGTGGGCGAGTTGACCAAGGTGAAGCGCTCGGGCCGCTCGGTCATGGCGGTGTGCCCCTTCCACCAGGAGAAGACCCCGTCGCTGTCGATCGATCCCGCCCGCGGCCTCTACCACTGCTTCGGCTGCGGCAAGAGCGGGGACCTCTTTCGGTTCATCGAAGAGACGCAGGGCCTCGACTTCACTGACGCCGTCGAGCTGCTGGCGCGCCGCGCCGGGATCACCCTGCAGCGCGACCCGGACGCGGCGAAGCGCCGTGACCGCCGTCAGGCCCTCGTTGATGCCACTCGGAAGGCCGTGGACTTCTACAACGATCGTCTCAAGAAGGGCCGCGAAGCCGGTACGGCTCGCTCCTACCTGCGCGGCCGCGGCTACGAATCGGAGGTTGTGGATCGGTTCGAGATCGGGTTCAGTCCTGAGGGAGGCGATGCACTGGTCGGGCACTTGCGCCGGGGCAAGATCCCCGAAGCGGTAGCGGTCGCCGCGGGGTTGGCGATCCGGGCCCGCTCCGGGAGGGTGTTCGACCGGTTCCGGGGCCGCATCATGTTCCCCATCTTCGATGTTCGCGGGGACCCCGTCGGGTTCGGGGCTCGCGTGCTCGAGGGAGATGGCCCCAAGTACCTCAACTCGCCGGAGACCCCGATCTATCGCAAGTCGCGCCTGCTCTACGGACTCAACTGGGCCAAGTCGGACGTCGTCCGCGCCGGCACGGCCGTGGTCGTAGAGGGTTACACGGACGTAATCGCGCTGCACATCGCCGACAAGCCTCTGGCGGTGGCCACTTGCGGCACCGCGCTCGGCGATGAGCACCTCGACCTCCTCCGTCGCTTCACCGAGCGGGTCGTTCTCATGTTCGACGCCGATGAAGCGGGAGCCGGAGCCAACATCCGTGGCTTCGAGCGGAGCGTGCCGGGCGATCTCGACCTGCGCGTGGCCGAACTGCCCGAGGGCAAGGACCCGGCTGACGTGGTCGTCGCCGGAAACGTCGAGGCCCTGGCGACATCCATTGAGGAGTCGGTCCCGCTGCTGCAGTACCGCATCGACCGGGAACTAGGGCGCTTCGATCTGAGTGAACCAGAGGCGCGAGGTAGGGCGGTGCACGCCGCCGCCGCGCTCATCGGCCGACATCCGGACGCGGTCACTCGCCACGAGTATGGGGTGTTCGTTGCCCGGAAAACAGGGGTGGATCTCGATGTCGTCACGGGCGCCATGGCGGGCAAGAAAGCACAGGCGGCGGATAGTGCTGCCGCGGAGCAGCCGCGGGCGCTGAGCGGGGCGGAGAAGGCGGAGCGGGAGCTGCTGCGACTGCTCCTCGCCAACCACGAGGGTGTGCAGGAACTAGACGTTGCCGGGCTCTTCACCCGTCCCGATCACATTGCGGCACACGAGCTGCTGTCGCCGGCACTCGCCGGTTTGGCTCCCGGGGAACCTCCCGATCTCGGCTCCCTTCTCGGCGACGACGATTCCGACGTAGCCGTGATGCTGCGCGGACTCGCCTTCCTCGACCGGCCGCTTGCCGAACCGGAAGAAATCATCAGAAGGGTTCAGGTTGCCGCCCTGGATCGCCGAATCTCAGAGTTGGAGGCCGCCGTCGAGGCGGCGCCGGCCGGCAGTGACGATTACTCATCTGCCTACGAAGAGTTGATAGCGTTACAGCGCGAACGCCGGGAGCGCCAGGAGCCCTGACCGTGATCCCAGAAGTCGAAGCCGTTCTCGAAGAGTTGCAGAGTCGCGCACGCCAGCGCGGGTTCCTCATGATGGCCGAGGTGCAGCAGGAGCTGGAGGACGCCGAGGCCCCTCCCGAGGCGTTCGAGAAGGTATTCGACGCCCTCTCCAAGGACGACGTGGAGATCCGCGAGGACACCCCGGAAGCGATCTTTGGCGTGCTGCCCAGCGCCGATGAGATCGAGGTTTCCGATCCTGTGCGCATGTACCTCCAGGAGATAGGACGGGTGCCGCTGCTCGACGCCCAGCAGGAAGTCGAGTTGGCGATGCAGATGGAGTCCGGCGCCCGGGCGGCTAAGCGGCAGGCGACGGAAGCAGACTTTGCACCCGCGGAGAAGGTGATCCTGGAAAGGGACGTGCGTCATGGCAGGCGGGCCCAAGAGCGCCTCGTCGAGGCCAACCTGCGGCTGGTGGTCTCGATCGCCAAGAAGTACGTCGGAAGGGGGATGCCGCTGCTCGACCTCATCCAGGAGGGCAACCTCGGCCTGATGCGAGCCGTGGAGAAGTTCGATTATCGGAAAGGCTTCAAGTTCTCGACATACGCCTCGTGGTGGATTCGCCAGGCAGTCACCCGAGCCCTGGCTGACCAGGGGAGGACGATCCGGGTACCGGTGCACATGGTGGAGACGATCAACAAGCTCGCCGCAGTGCAGAGGGCTCTCAGCCAGGACCTGGGCCGGGAGCCCACCATCGAGGAGATCGCAGCCGATCTAGAGCTGGAGCCGGCCAAGGTCACCGAGTTGCGACGCATCGCCCAGGACCCCTTGTCGCTGGAGACGCCGCTCGGTGAGGAGGACGACTCGACTCTCGGCGACTTCGTCCCCGACCCGGACGCCGAGGCTCCGGTGGCGGCAGCGTCTTTCCGCCTGCTCCAGGACTACCTTCGGGTGGTGCTCGAGGAGCTATCGGATCGGGAACGCGAGGTGCTGATCATGCGCTTCGGCTTGCGCGACGGGAACATCAACACTTTGGAGGAGGTCGGCAAGCACTTCAACGTCACCCGGGAGCGGATCCGCCAGCTGGAGACGAAGGCCCTGGCCAAGCTGCGCCAGCCGTCGCGCGCCGGCAAACTGAAGGACTATCTGGAGAGCGGCTAGATTCCGGCCTCGTTCGATGGCTGGGGCAATCCCATGGGACGGAATCCGACCACTCGCACCGCTCTGAACGCGGACATCGTCGACTACAGCCGTTTGATAGCCGACGACTTCGACGCCACCACCGCCGCTGTTGCGGAGTACGGCTCTCTGGTCGAGCGCCTGGTCGCCGAGAACGGCGGATCGCTAACGCGTTTCGTGGGGGACAACTTCATGGCGCTGTTTCCTGAGCCGGTCCAAGCCGTCCGTGCCGCCATCGCTATCTCCACCGAGATCGAAGCCGGGAACGCCGACGTGCCACGCGCCAAGCAGGCGATGTTTCGTATGGGAATCGACGAGGGCGAGGTGACTGAGCTAGACGGCAATCAGCATGGGGATGCCCTCAACGTTGCCGCTCGGATTCAGGCGATCGCCCGGCCGGGCGGCGTGAGTGTCTCCGGGCGCGTATATCGGGCGCTGGACGAGCCGGCGCTGCGATTCAGGTCAATCGGTCCGCAGCAGATGAAGAACATCCCGGAGCAGATAGAGGTGTTCGAGTTCTCCGACCTTCCCGGTGATGGGTCGGCCGCGGTGAGGCCGGCGCTGGCGCTCGAGACACCGACCCTGGCCGTGCTTCCGATCCACACCGAGGATGCGACCGAACCGGTGGCGGCCGCGGCAAAGATCGTGCGCGGCGATCTGTTGCACCGGCTCGTCGGCATCCCCGACCTCGACGTGATCGATGCCAAGGAAGACGAGCCCGGTGGAGCCGCCGCCGGTGCTGCTCGCTACATGCTCGAGACCGGCGTTCATCAGGTGGGGGACGAGGTGCGGGTCTACGCCGCGCTGTTCGATGTAACGACGATCAATGTGGTCAAGTCGCTCAAGTGGACGACTGCGGCGGATGGGTTGCTCGGGCTCAGCGACCGGGTTGCCGACGAGGTGGCCTCGGCCATCGAGATCGAGTTGGTCGTCGGCGAGCCGGCCGGCCTGTATGCGGAACTCGGCGACCCAGAGGCGATCGAGAAGATCTACTGGGGCTGGTTTCATTTGCGGTCTGACACGCCGGAGGGGTGGCACAAGGCTCTCGGCCTCTTCCAGGAGGTAGCCGAGTCCCATCCCGACCAGCCCTTCGGGCACACCCTTGCCGCCTATGCGTGGTGGGTGGGTCAGAGCAATGGATGGGCCGGCGACAGGAAGGCTGCGCTCTCTCGTGCCTGGGGAGACGCTCAGCGCGCTATCGACGTCGGCGATCCCACCGCGATGGGGCACACGGTGCAGGCGGCGATCCTCATGGCTCGGGGCGAGGTGGAAAAGGCGATAGAGACCATCGATGAAGCGCAGATAACCCGCCCCACCTGCGACGTCACCTACGGCCTTCAGGGCAGTCTGCGCCGCTATGCGGGCCAATGGGAGAAGGCGGTCGACCTTCTCGACATCGCCATGCGGCTCACCGGCGTGAACAAGCCCTGGTACCCGACGGTCAAGGCCTGTTCGCTCATGATGGGAGGCCGTTATGAGCAAGCGGCCGCGATCGCGGAGGGCGTGCTCGAGTATCAGCCGAACAACCTCGAGGCACTGCTCGTTCTTGTGGGTGCGCAGGTGGGGCTGGGCCTGGAGCGAAGGGCTCGGGCGACGGCGGAGCTGATCGCGGAGAGGTTCCCCTCCGTCGATATCGGTGCCTGGCTCGACCGCAATCCCTATCAGGACGAAGGCCTGGTCGACCGTTGGAAGCGTGATCTCGTTACTGCGGGCGCCTTGAGCGGTGGCTGATCAGGCTCCGCCCGCTCGCCTGTCGATGAAGGAGCATCGCCATGAAGGAGCATGAGATTCGAGCGGGCGAGCGGCGCCGCGTCATACGTCGCTTCAGCAGCAGCATCCCGCGCACGTTCCATTTCGATGTCGCTCCGCTTCACGGTGCGGGATCGGTCTCGGGGAAGGTCGAGGTGAACGGTTCGCGCTGGCTGTTCCGCAAGCCCGTGGTCGAGCTCCTCCTCGCGCCCTCGATGACCGTCGACAAGGGCTTCTGGGACACGCTGTTTTCGGTCTTCGTCACACCAGATCAGGACGTGCGCGTGGTGGTGCGCTAGGCGCAGCCATAGATCGCATCGGACGGTGCAGGTTGGCCGTCGGCGCCGTCAGCCGGTCCCGGCGTGGCTAGTCACGGTTTTCCTACTTCGGCCCAAAGGCCCTAGTTGTGAATCGCTTCACGTGTGATCTTTTCGCCATTCGCCGATAGCCGATACACGCGAGTCGGGAGCGAGGAGGCGGGCGTTGGAGTACTGGCGAACTCCGCTCGATGCCGATCGAGTGCGTGAGCCTCGCGCCGAGGTCCACATCCTCGAAGACCACTGCAAGGGCTGTGAGTTCTGCGTCGAGTACTGCCCACGCGACGTCCTCGCCATGGCCGAGCACTTCAACCGCAAGGGCTATCACCCTCCGAAGGTCGTCAAAGACGGTGAGTGCCTCAACTGCAACCTTTGTGAAACGATCTGTCCCGAATACGCCATATTCACCGCGGAGATCCCAGAGGCGCCCGTCGCTGCGGCACTTCCGGCGGGCGTCACGGCCGGGGGGTCGATGTGAAAGCGGACCCCGTCGGCGTCCTCACCGGCTCGCACTACCTCGACGGTGATCTGGCATGCGGTGAGGGCGCCATCGCCGCCGGGTGCCGCTTCGTCGCCGGCTACCCCATCACTCCCTCCACCGAAGTCGTGGAGCGCATCTCGCATCGCTTCCCGCGGGTCGGGGGAACCTTCATCCAGATGGAGGACGAACTGGCCAGCATGGCGGCGGTGGTCGGCGCTTCTTGGACGGGTACCAAATCGATGACCGTCACCAGCGGGCCCGGATTCAGCCTCATGATGGAGAACATCGGACTGGCCGCCATGATGGAGACTCCTTGTGTGGTCGTGAATGTGCAGCGGGCCGGCCCCTCCACCGGGCTACCCACCATGGTCGGCCAGGCCGACGTGATGCAGGCTCGCTGGGGCTCACACGGTGACTACGAGATCATCGCCCTGAGCCCCCAGTCCCCCCAGGAGGCGTTCGATCTGACGATCGATGCCTTCAATCTGTCCGAGCAGTACCGCGTGCCCGTTCTCTTCATGATGGACGAATGCGTCGGTCACATGACCGAGAAGGTCGTGATCCCTGCCGCCGACGAGATCGACGTCGAGCCGCGCCGTCTCACCGAGATGACACCCGACGACTTCCTGCCTTACCGGGTCGACGGCAGCCCGATTCCTGAGTTCGCTCGGGCCGGCGACGGCTACCGCTTCCACACCACCGGTCTGACCCACGACGAGCGGGGCTATCCCGCCATGTCGGTGCAAGCACAACACGACAACGTGATTCGCCTCAACGACAAGATCCGAAACCGCGCCGCCGACATCGTGCGGTTCGAGGAGGAAGGTGTCGAGGAAGCCGACGTCGTGGTCGTCACCTACGGCATCACCGCGCGCGTGGCCCGAGCCGGTGTGGACCTCGCCCGTGCCCAGGGGGCCTCAGTCGGATCGCTGCGTCTGGTCGTCATGTGGCCGTTCCCCGAGGTGCGAATCCGGGAGTTGGCCGATTCGGTGAAGGGCTTTGTCGTGCCCGAGATCAACCTGGGCCAGATGGTGCTCGAGGTGGAGCGCTGCGCTGCGGGGGCCACTCAGGTAGTCGGTGTGCCACACGCCGGCGGCGCCGTGCACGACCCGGCCACGATCGCGGGGGCAATTGTGGAGTTGGCGAAGTGACCGTCGAGACGCGCCCCGACTTCGCCGAGACGGTGGAGCACCCGGTCACGCCGTACTTGCGGATGGAGCGCATCCCGCACGTGTGGTGCCCCGGTTGCGGCATCGGCACCGTGGTGCGCTGCTACGCCGCGGCCTTGGAGAAGAGCGGTCTCGATCTGGACAAGGTGTCGGTGGTCTCCGGCATCGGGTGTTCCGGGCGCGCCGCCGGGTACCTCAAGCTCGACGGCTTCCACACCACGCATGGCCGGGCGATTCCCTTCGCCACCGGGCTGCAACTGGGCCGTCCGGAGCTCACAGTGACCGTCATCTCTGGGGACGGAGACCTGATCGGCATTGGCGGCAACCACTTCATCCACGCCGCCAGACGCAACCTGGACATGCTCGTGGTACTCATAAACAACTTCACCTACGGCATGACCGGCGGGCAGAACGGTCCCACCACGCCCCTCGAAGCCAAGAGTTCCACGATGCCCTTCGGCAACTTCGAGATACCGTTCAACCTGCCCCACCTGGCTGCATCGAGCGGCGCACCCTACGTGGCCCGCTGGACCTCGCTGCACATCCGCCGTCTCACGTGGTCGATAGAAGAGGCGCTGCAACGCACCGGGTTCCGCTTCATCGAGGTCATCGCCCCGTGTCCCGTTCTCTATCTGCGGCTCAACAAGCTCGGCCAGGGGCTCGACCGGATGCGCTACTACCACGACAACGCCGAAATCCGCAACGGTGCCGATCCGAGCGACGCCGACATCGAGTTCCAGGGCCCGATTCTGTGCGGGGTCTTCGTCGACAAGTCGCGTCCCAGCTACGGCGAACTGATGGACGATCACTACACCGCGATTCTCGGCGACAACTACGTACCCATGCCGCCCGAAGGGGGAATGCTCCATGACGGGTAGCGATAGGACCGAGATCCGCATCACCGGATTCGGTGGGCAAGGTGTGGTGCTGGCGGCCCACATCGTCGGCTATGCGTGCGCCATCGTCGCCGGCCGGCACGCGAGCATGATGCAGAGCTTTGGTCCCGAGGCGCGGGGATCATCGTGCACCGCGTCGCTGGTTGTCTCCGGCGATGAGATCCTCTACCCCTACCTGACTCGTCCGCGGGTGTTGGTCGCCATGTCCGCGGACGGCTATGAGAAGCACATAGGGGAGCTGGCCGAAGACGGGATCCTCGTCCACGAACGCGACCTGGTGATTCCGACACCGGGTCTGGAGCAACCCGCCTATGGCATCTCCTCCACTCGGATCGCCGAGGAACTGGGTCGGGCGATCGTGCAGAACATCGTGATGGTGGGCTTCTTCACTGCGGTCACGTCGCTGGTGGCACCCGACGCGATGCGGGAGGCCGTGGCCTCCTCGGTTCCCTCGGACACCACGGCACTCAACCTCGAAGCCTTCGAACGCGGGTGGGAGTTCGGTCTCGAGACGATGCAGCACACCGCAGGCGACACGGCCGGGCTTCCGGCTTAGGAGGAGCGTGAGCGCGCCATCACCCCCGGCTTCGACGGAGATCCTGTCGTCCGGTCGGATCGAAGCGCCGACGCTCCTGGCGGAGCCACTCCCGATTCGGGTCATCGAACCGGCGCCGTGCACTGCGGCCTGCCCGGCCGGTGTCAACGTCAAGGCGTACGTTTCTCTCATCGCCGAGGGCCGGTTCGCAGAAGCCCTCGAGGAGGTGCGGCGCAACTGCACCTTGCCCAGCGTTTGCGGCCGGATCTGCCATGCACCGTGCGAGGCGGCCTGCGTGCGGGCCGCGCACGACGACCCGCTGGCGATTCGCGCCCTGAAGCGGTTCGTAGCCGACCTCGCCCCGGAGGTCCCGCCGGAAGCGATCGATCCACCGAGTCGCGACGAGCGGGTGGCGGTCGTCGGCTCCGGACCCGCCGGCCTG